>ERZ1108167.105-NODE-105-length-130155-cov-6.916287_pt1 | contig 130155 bp, 120 predicted proteins | sample MGYA00403703_ERZ1108167 | MGnify/ENA primary metagenome ERZ1108167 (study PRJEB35170, sample SAMEA104062411) | human gut metagenome | biome: human gut; feature: human-associated habitat; material: faeces | place: Denmark | collected 2012-05-11 ...
TATCGGGTACGTTCGGTACCGCTCCCAAGATCCGCGTCCGCGGTGCGACGTCGATTCACGGCAGCTCAAAGCCGCTTTGGGTTGTGGACGGCGTCATTATGGAGGATGTCGCCGATATTTCGGCCGAGGACCTCTCTTCGGGTGACGCCACGACGCTGATCGGTTCCGCCATCGCGGGTCTGAACGCCGAGGATATCGAGAGTTTCAATATCCTGAAGGACGGTTCGGCCACCTCGATCTACGGTGCGCGCGCTATGGCCGGCGTGATCGTCATTACGACCAAAAAGGGACGTGCCGGCGTCAGCCATATCAATTATACGGGCGAGTTCACGTATCGTATGATTCCCTCCTACGCCGATTTCAACATCATGAACTCTCAGGACCAGATGTCCGTCTATCAGGAGCTGTACAACAAGGGCTGGCTGGGCAATTCGCGTGTCACCAACGCGTCGGCGAGCGGTGTTTACGGCAAGATGTATTCGCTGATCAATGCCGGACTGCTGGAAAACACCGTGGAGACGCGCAACCGCTACCTGCGCAAGGCCGAGTACCGCAACACGGACTGGTTCAAGGAGCTTTTCCAGAATACGGTCATGCACTCGCATTCGGTAAGTATCACTTCGGGTACCGAGAAGTCCGCCTACTATGCGTCGATCAGCGCCCTTTTCGATCCGGGATGGACGAAGACCAGCGAGATTTCCCGTTATACGGCCAATCTCAATGCGACGTATAATATCTCGGACGCCCTTACGCTCAACCTGATTACCAACGGTTCGTACCGTAAGCAGAAAGCGCCCGGAACGCTCGGCGCCACGACCGACTATGTAACGGGCGAGGTGAAGCGCGATTTCGACATCAACCCTTATTCGTATGCCCTGAATACTTCGCGCGTGCTCGATCCGAAGGAGTATTATGTCCGTAACTATGCGGATTTCAATATTCTCCATGAACTGGCGAACAACTATATCGACCTGAACGTCGCCGATGTGAAATTCCAAGGCGAACTGAAGTGGAAGGCTTTCAAGGGATTCGAGGCTTCGGCGCTGGCGTCGGTGCGCTATACCGGAACTTCGCAGGAGCATAACGTACGCGAGGCTTCCAATCAGGCGAATGCCTACCGGGCCATGGGTACGACGACGATTCGCGACAACAACCCGTTGCTGTACAAGGATCCGGATGATATTTACGCCGTTCCCGTATCGATTCTGCCCGCCGGCGGTATCTACACCCGTACGGACAACCGGCTGCTGTCCTATGACTTCCGTTTCTCCGCGACCTATAATACGACGATCAACAATACGCATATTATCAATGCTTACCTCGGTATGGAAACCAACCAGAGCGATCGTCAGAAAACGTGGTTCCGCGGCTGGGGCCTGCAGTACGATTCGGGTGAAATTCCGTTCTACGACTATCTCGTCTTCAAGAAGGGCAAGGAGGATAACTCGCCCTATTACGAAATGGGCAACACCCACTACCGCAACGTCGCTTTCTTCTTCAATGGGACCTACTCCTACAAGGGCCGCTATACGCTTAACGGCACGCTGCGTTACGAAGGTAACAACGCGCTGGGCCTGACGACCCGTTCGCGCTGGCTGCCTACGTGGAACGTTTCGGGCGCATGGAACGTCCACGAGGAAAATTTCTTCAATTCGATCAGCAAGGCCGTTTCGCACCTGTCGCTCAAGGCCTCCTATTCGCTGACGGCCGACCGCCCCTCGGTGACCAATGCGCTCGCCGTCATCCAGAGCTATTCGCCGTGGCGCCCCTCGGCCGGCGTTACCGAGTCGGGTCTGACGATCAAGGATCTGGAGAACAGCGATCTGACCTACGAGAAGAAGCACGAGCTGAATATCGGTGCGGATTTGGGCTTTCTGGACAACCGCATCAACCTGACCGTTGACTGGTACAAGCGCGACAACTTCGACCTGATCGGTCGGGTGATGACGCAGGGTATCGGCGGCCAGATCCAGAAGTACGGCAACGTCGCGACGATGAAGTCGCGGGGTATCGAGTTCTCGCTTTCGACGAAGAACATCAAGACGAAGGATTTCAGCTGGACCACCGATTTCATCTATTCGCACATGAAGAACGAGGTGACCAAGTTCAATACTTCCACCCGTGCCTTCAACCTCGTTTCCGGTATCGGTTTCTCGCGTGAGGGCTACCCGGTGAATTCGCTTTTCTCCTACGATTTCCGGGGGCTGAACGAAGACGGCGTTCCGACATTCATCAACGAAGCAGGCGTGCTGACTTCGACCGATATCAACTTCCAAGAGACCGAGCGTTTCGACAATCTGGTTTATTCGGGTCCCTCGGAGCCGACGGACGTCGGAAGCTTCGGCAACATCTTCCAGTACAAAGGTCTGCGTCTGAACGTCTTCATCACCTATTCGTTCGGCAACGTCGTTCGTCTCGATCCGGTCTTCTCCAGTATCTATAACGACCTCGACGCCATGCCGCGCGAGTTCCGCAACCGCTGGATGACGCCCGGAGACGAAAGATACACCGATGTTCCGGCTATCGTGTCGAGCCGTCAGGTGCGGAATGACAGCAAGCTGTCGTACGCCTACAATGCCTACAACTATTCTACGGCCCGAATCGCCAAAGGCGATTTCATCCGCATGAAGGAAATTTCGCTGACCTACGACTTCCCGAAGCGCTGGATCAAGAAGCTGAGAATGTCCAACCTCGCGCTCAAGATTCAGGCGACGAACCTCTTCCTGATCTATGCCGACAAGAAGCTCAACGGTCAGGATCCGGAATTCTTCAATTCGGGTGGTGTGGCCACTCCCGTGCCGAAGCAGTTTACCTTAACGCTCAAAATCGGTTTATAATTTAGTTTAAAGCATATGAAAACGAACAAATTGATATATTTCCTGCTTGCGGGACTTCTTGTTGCGGGACTCTCCTCCTGTAACGATTTCCTCGACGAGCAGCCTGACAACCGGACGATTATCGATTCGGAAGAGAAGGCTATCAAGATGCTGGTATCGGCTTATGCGGACAGCCAGCCGTGGCTTTTCCTCGAAATGGCTTCCGACAATACCGATAACCACGGCGCCAATTACGATGGCTGGAGCCGTTTCTGGCAGGAGAGCTATGAATGGAGCGATCCGACCGAAACCGACAACGAAGACGCCGCTCACACGTGGGAAGCCCACTACATGGCTATCGCCAACGCCAACGAGGTGCTCAAGGCCATCGACAAGATGGAGATGACCGACAAGCTGAGCGCCGCAAAAGGCGAAGCGCTTATCTGCCGTGCCTATGCCCACTTCGTGCTGGTGAACGTTTTCTGCCAGCATTACGATCCTGCGCATCCCGACGATCTCGGTATTCCCTATATGGAGAAGGCCGAGACGGAACTCGATCCCAAATACGAGCGCGGAACCGTCGCCGAGGTCTACGCCAAGATCGAGAAGGATATCGAAGAGGGACTGCCGCTGATAAACGACGTGATCTATTCGGTGCCCAAGTACCATTTCAACAAGCGTGCGGCCAATGCGTTCGCGGCCCGTTTTTACCTCTACTACCAGAAATGGGACGAGGCGGTAAAATACGCTACGGTGGCGCTGACCAATTCGCCTGCCGGTTCGCTCCGCAATTATGAAGAGCTGCTGGAATACCCGATGAACAACGGCGCTACACTGAATACGGCGGCTACCTACTATGTCAGTGCGGATCTGACGTGCAATTTCATGATGGCCACCGCCTATTCGTATGCCGGCCGCGTATTCGGCGGATACGGTGTCGGAATGCAGTACAATCACGGACAGATGATTGCCGATAACGAGGGCATAGACTGCACGAATACTCCCTTCGCTCCCTACACGTGGAAGTGCGAACCGCTTCGCTTTGTCAGCGGAATCGACAAAATCCTGCTGCCCCGTGTTCCCTATCTGATCGAGTACCTCGATCCGGTGGCGGGAACAGGCTACAGGCATACTGTCTATCCGCTTTTCACGGCCGAAGAGACTCTGCTGACCCGCGCCGAGGCCTATATCATGCAGAAGGACTACACGGCGGCCCTGAGCGACATGAATCTCTACCTTTCGAATTCATGCAGTAAATACAAGACGCTGACCGAGGCCAATATTTCGAGCTGGGCCGCATCGGTTGCGGATTACGATCCCAAGAATCCGACTCCGAAGAAGCCGCTCAACCCGGCTTTCGAAATCGATCAGACGCAGGAGGGCATGATTCATACGCTGCTGTTGCTGCGCCGCTACGAGACGCTGCACTACGGCCTGCGCTGGTTCGACGTGAAGCGCTTCGGCATCGAGATTTACCGCCGCACCCTGACCAGCAACGATTTGGGAATCAAGAGTGTGGACGATACGCTGGAGGTCCGGGACAACCGCCGTGCCGTTCAGCTGCCCGCCGATGTGCTCGCGGCCGACATGACTCCTAATCCGAGATAATGATAATTCGCTGATCTATATATAAAAGTTGAACGTTATGAAAAAAACAATATTAGGATTATTCGCATTCGTCTGCGCTTTTTCGGGCGTCTCGTGTTCCGAAGACGATCTGAGCGGCACGAGTGTCATCAAACCGGAGCAGACGACGGAGACGCCTTTGGACGCGTGGCTTTACAAAAACTATATCGAGCCTTATAACATCGAGTTCCGCTACCGTTATGAGGATATGGAGAGCGACATGATCTACGATCTGACTCCCGCGAACTACGAGAAGTCGGTTCAGATGGCCAAGCTGGTCAAGCACCTCTGCCTGCAGGCCTACGACGAGGTGACCGGAAGCCGCGACTTCATCACCAGCTACTTCCCGAAGATGGTTTTTCTGGTCGGCAGTCCCGCCTATAACAACAACGGCGAGGTCGTGCTGGGTACGGCCGAAGGCGGAACCAAGATTACGCTCTATGCCGTCAACAATATGGACCCGACCGATGTGGACCTGCTGAACGAGTGGTATTTCAAGACGATCCACCACGAATTCGCTCATATCCTCAACCAGAAGAAGCCCTTCTCGACGGATTTCAATCAGATCACCGGTTTGGCCACGGGCATCCGCTATGTCGGCAACGCCTGCTGGGATGTCTATCCTTCGGAGGACTTGGCGCTTAAGGACGGTTTTATCAGCCGTTACGCTTCGACTTCGGCCGAGGAGGAGTTCGTGGAGGTAAGCTCCATCTACGTCACCAACACGGCCGCCACTTGGGAGGAGATGCTCGAAACGGCCGGCGAGGTGGGCCGTCCGATGCTCGAAGCCAAATTCGAGATCGTGGACAAATACATGAAGAACGATTGGGGAATCGATCTGGACGAATTGCGCAAAGTCGTTTTACGCCGCCAGAAAGAACTTCCGAACCTCGATTTAGATGCCACTAATTAAGTAAAAAAGGATGTTTATGAAAAAAATATTGATATTACTGGCTCTGCCCCTGCTTTTCAATTCCTGCCTGAAGGACGATGAGGATAAATTCTCGAAATCGGCGACGGAACGTATTGAAGAGGCGGTCAAGGAAGCCATCACTGTACTTCAGGGCGCAGAAAACGGCTGGCGGATGGAGTTGTATCCCGAAAGCGAGCGCATTTACGGCGGCTACACGCTTTTCCTGAAATTCAATGCCGACAATACGGTCGTCGCTTCCAGTGAGAATTTCGCTGCGGGCAAAACCGAATCGTCCTACTATTCGGTGGTTGCGGAGAGCGGTCCCGTACTTGCGTTCGACACCAATAACGACATTATCCACTTCTACTCTTCGCCGACGACGGGGGCTGAACTCGGCATCGGTACGAGCAACGGAGGTCTGGAGGGCGATTCCGACTTCATCGTCATGGAGGCTTCCGCCGATTTCGTGAAACTCAAGGGGCGCAAAACCAACAATTACGCCTACCTCTATCCGATCGAGGCGGGGGTGAACTGGAAGACCGAATTGCAGAGCTATCAGGATACGGCTGCCAAGATGGACCTGATCTATACCCGTTGCGTGGTCAATGGCGTTGCCTATCCGATTGACTGGGAGATGAAGCTCAACAACTTCTCTTCCCGCGTTTTCAGGATCTCCTATACGCCGGCTCCCGGAGACGACGGTTCGGTCTCCGCGGGCGAGGTCGTCAAGGCTCCTTTTGTCTTTACCGAAACGGGTCTCAAATTCTATTCGCCCCTGACGATCGGAAACGTTACGGTTTCGGAGATGACTTTCAAGGAGGACTATTATTTCGAGAATGAAGACGGAAGCGTCAAGATCTATTCGCCCAAACCCGTCCGCTCGAATAACAAGCTTACGATCAATCCGGCGGACATTACCTTCAGCAGCGCGACCGTCAATGTGACGCCGAGCGTCGCCACCGATTATTACTATTTCGACGTTTATGAAAAGGCGGATCTCGAAGGCGAGAGCGACATGGCGATCATCAAGTCGCTGATCTCCGAGATGAACTCCTTGGTCGGGACTTATACGGCCGATTTCATCGTCTCCGCTCTCGGCAAGAAGGGCGCGGCGAGCGAGATCTTCGAGGACCTCTCTTCGGAAACGGATCATGTGGTCATCGGGTTCGGCATCGTCGCTACGGAGAATGTGGTTCTGGCTACGACGGATCTTTTCAGGAAGGAATTCACTACGGAGAAGGCTCCCGAACTCGATGAGGCTTATGCCGCTTGGCTCGGTACGTGGACCGTGACGAGTACGACCTCGATGAAGTCTGCCAAGCCGATCTCCTTCGACGTCACTTTCTCCACGAAGGTCGCCAATACCAACTTTGCGCTTACCGGATGGGCCATCTCGGCTTATCGCGACCGGTTCCCCGCAATTGCCACTTTCGACAAGGAAACCGGTTATATCATGATCCAGAGCTATCAGGAGATCGGAGCTACCGGAGACGGCACCGTTCGCTATGTCGCTCTTTGCCGTGACAAGAATGTAAGCGGTAAATATTATTATCCGGTAGGCGGTTCCTATGTGGGCCTGATCGGTGCCATAATGTCTGACGGAAAGGGCAAGGTTATCGGCAATGAACTCACTCTTACGGGCGATGTGGAGGCCGAGGTGGTTATGATGGACCAGTTCGTTTACAATGGGTCCAACTATCTGGGCAAGTATAATCCGACGGCCGACTCCGGATTTACGGCCGACGACTATCCGGTCGGACCGTTTACGCTGGTGAAAAAATCTCCGGCCGCTGCCCCCGTTAAGGGGAAAGCCATGCTGGCAGGTAAATTTGCAGCTGCTGCGGACCGGAATATGAAGCCGGCCGTTCCGCAATTGACTTCGGCGCCGTCGTTCGAACGGCGTGCCGTTAATGCAAATGCAGTGATGCTCAAGTAAGATCGCTTGCATTATTGATCAAGGGGAGGGAGGAGCATCGACGGCTCCTCCCTTTTTTTGTGAAGCCGGGGTAGGGCGTGAGATGTTTCCGCAACTGAAAAAAGCAGAAAAAATGCAGCGGGCATTTGCAGATTTGAAAAAGAATTTTTACCTTTGCACCACGATAATACGGAAAGGAGTATTCCTAACCACGATATCGGGATGGTGCCATAGCTCAGTTGGTAGAGCAAAGGACTGAAAATCCTTGTGTCCCCGGTTCGATTCCTGGTGGTACCACATTATTAAAGCGCAAATAGCCATTAAGGCTATTTGCGCTTTTCAGTGTCTGATTTTGTCTGCAAATTGTTTGCATCTTCAAATTTTCCCACCTTTTTGTCTTGGCTGCTTGGTGGTCGAAGTAATAAACAAACTCTCGAAAGTGAACGATTTTTTTATTAAATTCGTTTTGCCAAGAAATGAAAACAACAGATTTCATAGACAAATTGAACGCACAAAATTCTAAAATTACTGTGCTGGGAACATATGAAAGAAACAACTCTAAAATCGCTGTAAAATGTGACATCTGTGGTTGGGAGTGGACTCCGATTCCATATAGTCTGTTAAAAGGGCATGGATGCCCCAAGTGTGCGAGAGTCAAGCAGAAAACCCATGCCGAGTTTGTTGAGGAATTGCAATCTCAAAGAGACGACGTCGTGCTGATCGGTAGGTATGTAAAAGCGCTCGAAAAAGCCAAATTCAGATGTTTGAAATGCGGACATGAGTGGAATGTCACTCCTGCGCATATCCTTAGTGGCAGGGGATGTCCGGCGTGTGCACTCTCTCGTCGAGGAGCATCCCAGCGTCTGACAATGGAACTGTTTTTAGAGCGTCTTCATGAAATCGATCCGAATCTTGTCGTCAGGAAAGGCGTGGAGTATCGTAACAATCGTACACGTATGCCACTACGCTGTAAGGCTTGTGGATATGAATATGAAATAACACCTCATGATGTTCTGCATAGCCGGGGCTGTCCGAATTGTCACAGAGCATGTACCTCTTTTTTAGAGCAGTTCATATATCATTCTTTTGTTCGTGTTCTTGGGGAATCCAAGGTCCTGTCTAGAGATAAAACCGCAATAGGGGCTGAGTTAGACATATACATACCTGAATTGAAAGCGGCTATAGAACCCGGTTCGTGGTATTGGCATAAAAATCTGGTGGCAAGGGATAGGAAGAAACATCGGATATGTAATGAAAAAGGAATCAAGCTTGTAACCATATATGATCATTATGATAATGAGACTCTTCCTTTTGATAATTGCTTTGTGACTGATTGTGACCTTGCTCATGTCAGCAATAGAAATAAACTGATCGATATGACAAAAAGACTCTTTTCGGAATTTGGCTTGGATTCAATTCTTGATACAGATGAATGGGTAAAAATTAGAAAGAGAGCCAAAATGGATTCAAGACGAATGACTACGGAAGAATTCAAAGAAGAACTCTTCGGAATCAATTATAAAATCAGGGTCGTCGGCGAATATACGAAAGCTAATGACAGGATTAAAGTTCAATGTAAAACCTGTAACCATACATGGAACGCAATACCGGCTTCTTTGCGTTTGGGTGTCGGATGCCCTAAGTGTGCCGGCGTTTTACAACTTACACATGACCAGTTTGTGGCAAGATTACGCGTATTGCAGCCCGATCTGATTCCACTGACAGAATATATCAACACGAAGGAAAAGGTTGTTGTAAAATGTAAAGTATGCGGATATGTATGGTCTACTCAACCTTATCATCTTACTGCAACATCTCCAAGACAAAGAACGGGATGTCCGAAATGTTCGGGTAGGGGCCGGAGAACTCCGGATGAATTTGTTGCGGAGATCGCAAATTTGTCACCTGCAATTAAAATCATTGGAACGTTTGTTGGTAGAAATAAACCTATATTGGTGCAATGTGCCGAATGTAATAGGATTTGGCACGCATGGCCGGGGAGTTTATTGAAGGGCGGCGGTTGTAAAGTTTGCAAATCGAAGCAGGCAATACGACAAAGGAATCGGAAGATAAGGTGCATTACGACCGGAGAGATATTCAATACATTAAGAGAAGCCGCTGAAAAGTACAATGTGAGTCCATCGTCTGTTTGCATATGTTGCACCAATCTTCCAAAGCGTAAGCATGCCGGGGGACTGGAGTGGGAATATATTTTAATATGAAATGAAAAAGGCAGGTTTCTCAGACCTGCCTTTTCGCGTTTGCGATCGTATGCTTTTTTCGACTTGTGCACGGCCCGGAACCTTGCCGGACGGCCGTGCCGTGCGATTTCCTCTTCGCGGCTCGCCTTGCGGTGGGCCTTGAGGTAATCCTGCTGGGTGATCTTTTGCTTTTTCATCTTGCGTTGCGTTTTGACGAGCCGGTGATTTCACCGTTCGCGGCGGCAAAGGTAGCGAATTCGTCCGGATCGGCAAAATCCGCAAAAAAACTTATCTTTGCCGACGATGGATTTCAACCGTTACATATCGGCCGCCGAATTCGCGCCGCTTGCCGAGCTGTTCCGCAGGGAGGGTGAAAGCCTCTTCGTCCCCAAGGACGGCTGTTTTTCGTTCCAGCAGGTCCGCAACCGCCGTAGCGGATTGGTCGAGGAGGGCGCTTTCCGCTATGTGCACGCCACGGAAGCGGGCGAGCGGCATGTCGTCGGGTACGCTTTCGCCGGGGAGTTCGTCGGCGACTATATCTCGATGCGCAACGACGCCCCCGCGTGGGTGAGTATCGAAGCGATGTGCGACAGCCGAGTGCTGACGCTGACGGGCGAACGGCTCGAAAAATTCTACCGGACCGACGCTGCACACGAGCGCTTGGGCCGCACCGTCGCCGAGCATATGCTGGCCGAGATTTACGAACGGCTGCTGCAATCGTACGTCTCGACTCCGCAGGAGCGTTACGAATCGCTGCTGGCGCGCTGTCCCGGCCTGCTCGAACTGGTCCCGCTCCGGGAGCTGGCCTCGTTTCTCGGCGTGCGTCCCGAAACGCTGAGCCGCATTCGCCGCCGGGTGCGGTGATTTCTTGATTCGGATCAAGTGTTTTCCGTTTTCCGCGTCCTATCTTTGCGCATATGAAACGAGCTATTGTCATCGGTGCCACTTCCGGCATCGGCCGCGGCCTTGCGGAGTGCTTTGCGGCGCAGGGATATGCCGTGGGGCTGGTCGGCCGCCGGGAAAATCTGTTGAAGGAGATCGCGCAGGCCGATCCTGCTGCATACCGCTTTGCCGTCGCCGACGTGACGCGTCCCGCCGAGACCGTTGCGGCGCTGGAGCATCTGGCCCAAGAACTGGGCGGCATGGATTTATGCGTGGTCTGCGCCGGAACGGGCGATCTGAATCCCTCGCTGGATTTCGCGCTGGAAGAGACGGCCATCCTTACCAACGTGCTGGGCTGGACGGCGGCCGCGGACTGGGCCTACAACCGTTTCGAGCGGCAGGGCGGCGGACATCTGGTCGTCGTCTCGTCGGTCGGTGGACTGCGCGGCGGGGGTGCGGCTCCGGCCTACAACGCTTCGAAAGCCTATCAGATCAACTACGCCGAGGGACTGCGGCAGCGCGCCGCGAAATCCAGACTCCCGCTTTACATCACCGACGTCCGTCCGGGCTTCGTCGATACGGCGATGGCCAAGGGTGACGGTCTGTTCTGGGTGATGCCGGTCGAAAAAGCCGTCCGGCAGATCGTGCGGGCGGTCCGCCGCCGCAGACGGGTTGCGGTCGTCACCCGCCGCTGGCGCATTGCGGCGTGGCTGCTCCGGCATATGCCCGACGGAATCTACCTCAAAATGTAATGTGTATGAACGGATGGTTTATTGCGGCGGGGACGCTGCTTATCGCGGCGTTTTTCGTCCATGTCGTTTCGGGGAACCGCTTCTATACGGCAGCCTGTCCCGGCCGGAACGCCGCCGCGGACAAAGCCTACGAAGCGTGGCTGATGGGACGGTGCGGCGTCCAGATGATTACGGCGGATCTGGCCCTCGGAGCGGTATTCCTGCTGCTGCTCGGCTTCGGAGTCATTCCCCGCAATTTCCAGCTGGAACTCTTCCTGCTGCTGACTTACGGCGGCTGGTTCCTGCTTTGGCTGGTGTCGCTGGGCTATGAACGCGCGGCGAAGACCCGTTACCTGCGCCTCTGCCATTGGGCGCTGTTTCTGACGGTCGCCCTGCTGGTCCTGCTCGGCATGTAGCGGCGGTAGGCCCGGCGTCTCTTCGGCAGACTGTCCCGGTTGGGACGGCTGCTTTTCGCCGGCCCGCCTATCCCCGAAGGGCCGCTATAGAGTCGTGAGCGATTTCACGCCGGCGTTGTATTCGTCGATGATCTGCCGGACGATTTCGCCTGCCGGCGGCAGATCGCGGATCAGCGACGCGATCTGTCCGATCTCCAGCTCCCCGTCTGCGAGGTCGCCCTCGAAAATGCCCCGCTTTGAACGCCCGCGGCCCAGCAGCTCCTTCAGTTCTTCGGCCGAGGCGCCCCGGTTTTCGGCGGTTTCGACTGCCGTGTAGAAGTCGTTGCGGATCAGGCGCGTCGGCCCGATCTTCTTCAGCGCCAGCATCGTGCCGCCTTCTTCCAGCCCGATGCAGAGCCGTTTGAAGGCGTCGCTGGCCGAACTCTCTTCGGACAGCGCGAAGCGGGTGCCCATCTGAATGCCCTCGGCTCCCAGCGCGAACGCCGCCAGCATGCCCCGGCCCGTGGCGATGCCGCCCGCCGCGATTAGCGGAATCGTAATCGCCGTGCGCACCTGCGGAACCAGCGCCATCGTCGCCGTCTCCTCGCGGCCGTTGTGCCCGCCCGCTTCGAATCCCTCGGCGACGACCGCATCGACACCCGCTTCCTGACATTTCAGGGCGAATTTCGTGCTCGACACCACGTGCGCGACCTTGCAGCCTGCGGCATGCAGTTGCCCGGTCCATGTCTTCGGGCTTCCCGCCGAGGTGAATACCGCCGGGACCCGCTCTTCCATGACGACCTGCATGATCTGCTCCGCGTAGCGGTACATCAGGGGGACGTTCACGCCGAACGGTTTGCCAGTCGCCGCGCGGCATTTGCGGATGTGTTCGCGCAGCAGGTCGGGCGTCATCGAGCCCGCGCCGATCAGGCCCAGTCCGCCCGCGTCGCTTACGGCCGCCGCGAGCCGCCAGCCGCTGCACCAGATCATGCCGCCCGCGATGATCGGGTAGCGAATGCCGAAGAGTGTGGTTATTCTGTTTTCCATGCTTACGGAAGTTTAGTCGTTGCAAAAGTAGCCAAATTATCGGGAGTCCGGCAGGGCGTTTCTGCTAAATACCCGGTTTTTTGCTTGCCCGGTCCCGGAAAAATCCCCATCTTTGCCTTCCGTTTTACGCAAACAATACCGAAAATGCTCTATACCGAAGAATCCCGGATCGGCGCGCTGGCCGTGCATATCGTGGGCAACAAAGCAAAAGACGAGCCGCTGATGGTCTCGCCGTCGCTCTCCGACCAGCTCTCCGACGCGGCCCTGATGCAGACGCTGCTGGCCTATTTCATGGGCGGTTTCAAATCCGAGGAGTATTTCAACCTCTACCACGACACCGACCTGACCTGCAACGAGGTCTGGAATTTCACCTGCAAGATCTTCGACGACCCCGAATCGTTTTACGACCACTCGGTCAGCCTTGCCAGACATCTCTACGAAACCGGCATGCACCCCCAGATCAAGAGCGGGGAGTTCTATGTCGTCTACTTCACCGACTGCCGCTTCGGGGGCGAGACGGTCGATGCCGTCGGGCTGTTCAAGTCTGAGACGCGCGACACGTTTCTCGACGTCGAGGAGCAGGCGTCGGGGCTGCATATCGCCGCGCATCAGGGGATCAACGTCAATAAGCTGGACAAGGGGTGCGTCGTTTTCAACACCGAGCGCGAAGCGGGTTTCGCGGTCTGCGTCGTGGACAACACCAACCGCGCCGAAGCCCGCTACTGGATCGACGATTTCCTGCACGTGCGCCAGCGTCAGGACAACTACCACAATACCCACAACGCGATGGCCATGTGCAAGAAGTACGTGACCAAGCATCTCCCGAACGAATTCGAGGTGTCGAAAGCCGATCAGGCCGAGATGCTCAACGAGACGATGAAATACTTCAAGGAGCAGGACAGCTTTTCGCTGGACGACTTTTCGGAGAAGGTGATCCGCCAGCCCGAAGTCATGGAGAGCTTCTCGCGCTACAAGCAGGAGTACGAGCAGGACCGCGACATCCGCATCGAGGACGAATTCGCCATCTCCGAATCGGCGGTCAAAAAACAGGCCCGTTCCTACAAGAGCGTCATCAAGCTCGACCGCAACTTCCACATCTACGTCCACGGCAACCGCAGTCTGCTCGAACAGGGCGAGGACGAGAAGGGCAAGTTCTACAAGGTCTATTACGAAGAGGAGGAGTAGCGGCGCCTTCGGTTCTCCTCGGTCGATCGGCGGCCCGCATCGCTGCGGGCCGCTTTTTTGTGTCAGGACCTTTTGCCGGCGTTTTTCGGTGTTGCGCGGGGCGGCTGTTCCCTGAGTGGCTGGTGTCTCCGGTGTCTCCCGGTGTTTCCGGCGAAATTCGCAGCGATTTCTCCCGTTTCTCCCGTTTCTCCCGTTTCTCCCGTTTCTCCCGTTTCTCCCGTTTCCCTCCCGCGTCCCGTATTATACTTTTTTCATCAGCCGTCTGCTACCCCCCCCCGTCCGCCGTTTTTCCGCTCGCCGATAGGCCGTCCCTCTCCGTATTGTCCCGGAAAAATTCTTTTTCCCGATCCGAAACCGCACCGGAAACCCGCCGCTGCGCTGATTTTGCCCCGTTTTACTTGTTTTATTCCATTATTTTTTGTAATATGGATTTATTATCCGCGCGTGTTGTGACTGCACGCACGGACGGTACCGGCCATGCGGAACCGGATGTTTTCCGAAGAATCTGTATTATGGCCGCTGGGGGTTGTGATAATTGTAGCTTGCGACGGGAATCTTTTTACCGTCACACCGATCGTTTTGGGATGTGACGCCGTCTTGGCGGGCGGATTCTTTTTATCCTGACATTCCGAAACGGCGCGATTGTGGTGCGAACGGGTGTGAGTTCCCGGCCTGCCCGCGATTGAGCTTCGAAACGGGGCACTTCTTTTGTAAGCTACAAGTGTGTGGTAAAAAATCAGGCTATTATTCCGGTAATTTGCGCTATGAAAAAGCAGCGGCGAAATGACTTTTTTATTGGGCAGGTTGTTGCCGGGCTGAGAGCGGCCCGGTTGGAACGCAAGCTGACTCAGGAGAACGTACGCTTCGATACCGATCTGAATATCGCACGGATCGAAAGCGGGCGGCACAGTATTTCGCTGACTACGATCGCCGATTTATGTGACTATTATAAGATTTCTCCAGCGGATTTGTTCCGGAACATTGCGACGCATCCCTGACTTCACACAGAAAGAACCGGTCTCAAGACCGGTTCTTTCGCTTACGCTTCAAAGGGCTTCTCGAAAGCCAGCCTTTCACCGCTTTCATAGATGATTTTGCCGCAGTAGGCGAATCTCAGCCTTTCGAGCATCCGCAGCATGTAGCGGTTGTCGAAATTGGTGTCCACCCTGAAACTGCCGACGCCCCGTCCGCGGGCCAGCGCTTCGGTGCGGCGCATGAACTCCGCCGCCACGCCGCGGCCCTTCTCTCCGTCGGCCACCGCCAGCCGGTGCAGGACGACGTAGTCGCCCCCGGTCAGCCACGCCCCGTCTATTGCCCCGTAAGCCGGTTCGCCGTCGAAAACCACCCCCCCCCGTATGCGATCACGCCGCCGGGTACCGTCCCTTTGTCGTACTTCTGCGGCGTTTCTGCAGCTACGGGTTCCTGCGCCGTGCTGGACTTCTCGAACACATACCCGTACCCGCGCGCTATGTCGTTGTCGATATCGGCCCGTGCGGGGTAGCCGTCCTGCCATTGCCGGCTCCCCAGCGCCCGCATCTGGGCCTGTGCCTGCCGGATGATCTCCATGATGCGCTCCGCATCGGCAGGCTCGGCCTTCCGGTATTTCAGATCTTCGTTCATGGCGGCAAATATAGGATAATTGCCGGAATTGGAAAAGACTTTTTTTCAGTCCGAAGGGGCGTGCCGCCGTACGGTGAATATATTTTCGTATTTTTGCCGGAAACAGAACATGCCGATATGAAGAGACTCGTTATAGCCTGCGCCTGCCTGCTCGCCGCCTGCGCGGTCCAAAAGGGATTCACTGATAAGGAATGTGAAGTCATTGCCTCGCAGAGCGGAGCGGTCATGCGCTTGTGCCGGATCGGTGACCGTGCCGATTCGCTGTTTCTTCGGCGGAAGGCCGCGCCGCTGGGTGCGGAGGAGCTGAGGTCGGAGTATTTCCGCCTGCTGAAGCAGGGCATGCTGCTCACCGTGCGGGATCCGGCCGACGAAGGTGTCGGAATCGCCGCGTCGCAGGTCGGCGTTTCGCGCCGGCTGATCGCCGTGCAGCGTTTCGACAAGCCCGGCGAACCGTTCGAATGCTATGTCAATCCCGAAATCATCGGTCGCTCGGCGGCCCTTACCGCCGGCAGGGAGGGGTGTCTCTCCGTCCCCGAAACGTCGGGGACGGTTCTGCGAGCTGACCGCATCGTGCTCCGCTATCTGGATGAAACGACCCTGCGGCCGGTGACGGATACCGTCGAGGGCTTTACCGCCGTGATTTTCCAGCACGAAATCGACCACCTCGACGGAGTGCTGTTCATCGACAGGATGCAGCGCGGGAATTAGTCCATTCCGACGCAGAAAGCGGGAAAACCTTCGGTAGGGTTTTCCCGCTTTCCCTTATGCGAATGCGAAGCGTCTGCTGCGCAGCAGATAGACGAGCAGCAGTGTTTCGAGCGCTTCCGCGACGGGTACCGCGAGCCAGATACCCGTCACGCCCGCTATACGCGGCAGGAGCAGAAAGCAGAACGTCATCAGCACGATGCCGCGCAGAACGGTGAGTCCCGTTGCGAGCCGTCCCCGTTCGATGCTCTGGTAGTAGCCGATCGTCACGACGTTGATCCCGAAGAAGGGATAGCCCGCCGCGAACCACGGCAGTCCCTGCACGGCGATGGCGTACGCCGGGGCGTCGGGCGTCAGGAACAGCCCGACGATCCACGGACTGCATAGCCACGTGAATCCGAACGCCGCCGCGCCGCACAGCGCCGCCGTGCCGAGCGCCATTCGCAGCGCTTTCCGGCCGCGCCGCATCAGCCCTGCGCCGTAGTTGTAGCTGATGATCGGCTGCGCCGACTGGATGATGCCGTTGTAGACCATGAAGATGATCGGGAAGATGTAGCAGGCGATGCTGTACGCCGCCACGCCGTCCTTGCCGACGTAATGGATAAAGGTGTAGTTGCCGACGATCATCAGGCTCGAAATGGCCAGCTCGCTCAGCAGCGCCGGGAATCCGATATAGCTCATGTACCAGAGATTGCGCACCGTGAGCCGCATGCTTTTGCCGCTTATCTTGAGCTTCACGAACCGGAGCGTCCGGCTGCGGCGGAACATGTACCAAAGTATCACGCCCGAACCGACGACGTAACCGATGCCCGTGGCGACGGCGGCGCCCGCCAGCCCCCATTCGAATACGAAGATGAAGAGGTAGTCGAGTACGATGTTGATGCACGCCGCCATGATGTTGCAGGCCATGGCGAATCCCGGCGCCCCGTCGAGCCGCACGATGAACATCAGGATGTTGAAGACGGCCAGCGGTGCGAGGAACAGCGTGAACCATACGAGGTATTCGCGCGCCGGGACCATCAGTTCGCCGGGGGTGCCCAGCAGCAGGAGCAGCGGTTCGTGCCAATGGATCAGCAGGGCGCTGAGCAGGGCGATCAGCAGCGCCGGAAGCACCAGCGACTGCGTGATGTTGATCTCCGCCACGCGTCGTTTGCCCTGCGCGAGGTTGATCGACGCCACGACCGAGCCGCCCATGCCGAACATCAGTCCCAGCCCCGTGCCGAGCGTGAAGAGCGGCGCGACGATATTGACCGAGGCGAGGGCGTCGCTGCCTATGCCCCGCCCTACGAAGATGCCGTCGGTGATGACGAACACGGCCGAGAAGACCATGCCCATGACCGTGGGAAAGAGGAAGCGCCGGAAAAGTTTTCCGACGTCCGAACTGCTGAAATCGATACTGTCTCGTTGCATATTCCTTACTTTTTTCGAAGTGGTGCAAAAGTAAGGCTTTCGGCGCGGGGAAAAGTTACCTTATGATAATTTCGTCATTTGATTTCGGCCCGGATGCGGCTCAGGCTTTGGGGCGTGAGGAAGAGGTAGGCCGCGAGGTCTTTCAGCGCGATGCGCTGCAATAATTGGGGATATTCGCGCAGTACGCGCTTGTACTGCTCGCTCTTGTCGCGCCATGCGAAGTCGGCGAAATACTCCTCGTGCCGGCGCAGCTGCTCTTCGGCCATGCGGCGGCCCCAGTCGGCCAGTTCGGCGTCCGCCGCGAAGAGCCGGTCGATCTCCTCGCGCGGCAGGCGCACGAGCGTCGTCGGCTCCATGGTCTCGATCGTGTGGCCCGAAATGCCGCCGGGCCATGCTCCGAGCGTCGATGAGGTCGGATCGCCCTCGAACGCGAAGGAGAGGATCACGCACTTGTCCTCGCGCATGACGTAGGAGCGCGCCGAACCTTCCGTCACGAAGCGGATCTCCTGATCGCGCTGTCCCTCCTCGACGATGATCTCCTTGCGGGCGTGGACGCTTTGCGACGCATGCCGCATCAGCACTCCGGCAGCCCGCTCCGAAAGCCCGTAACGGCCGCGCAGTATTTCGGTGAATTCCATGCCGCGAAGTTACGTATTTTTCCCGTACTTATGAAATGCGCCGTCCGCTCCCGGCCTGCCGGTCTGTCATGTCGTATTTGCAGGTTTTGTGACAATTCGTGACATTTTTGCATTTATTCGGCGCTGGCACAGGATTTGACCCTCTACGGATGAAACCGCTCCGAGAGAGGGCGATAAAAAGGAAAACAGTTAAACCGAATAAAACCAAGGAGGACAAAATTATGACACCTGCAAGAACGAATCAGAACTGGCTGCCGGGAATTTTCAACGAGATTCTGGGCGACAACTGGCTGGCCGAGCGCCGCAGCACCACGGCTCCCGCCGTCAACATCATCGACGGTGAAAACGAATACAAGGTCGAGGTCGCCGCTCCGGGTATGACCAAGGAGGACTTCAAGGTCCACATCAACGAAGACAACGAGCTGGTGATCTCGCTGGAGAAGAAGACCGAGAACAAGGAGGAGGACGCCAAGCGCAAAGGCACCTACCTGCGCCGCGAATTCTCCTACACGCAGTTCCAGCAGAGCCTGCTGCTGCCCGACAATATCGAGCGCGAGAATATTTCGGCCAAGGTCGAAAACGGTGTGATGACCATCGACATTCCCAAGAAGAAGATCGAGGAGACTGCCGCCGCCACGCGCCAGATCGAGGTTAAATAGGGGCTTGCGCAGCCTGAAGATAAGCAGAGCGTCCGTAAGGGCGCTCTGCTTTCGTTTTGCCGTCGGCGTCCGGCTTTGCCGTCGGCGTTCGGCTTTGCAGTGGGTGTCCGGCTTTGCGGTGTGCGTCCGGTTTTACGGCGTGCGTTCGGCTTTGCGGCGTGCGGCCGAACCGTCGGCTCTCCGGCTGGGGCGATGTTTTTTTGCCGTAACGTATGAACGGTCCCGTTCCGTTTTTTTGCAACTGTTCTGCGGTGCTCCGGGACTTGCATTTCCGTCGCCGTTTTTTTATCTTTGCCGTATGACGACCGAACTTTGTGCCTATTCCATTGAAGCGTGCGAGACCGCCCGCCGTGCGGGTGTCGCGCGCGTCGAACTCTGCGCCTCGCCCTACGAGGGCGGCACGACCCCTTCGGCCGCGGCCATCCGTATGGTGCGCCGCATCGAAGGCTTGCAGCTCAGTGTGATGATCCGTCCCCGCGGCGGAGATTTCCTCTATGACGACGCCGAATTCCGGCAGATGCTCGAAGAGGTGCGCTTCGCCCGCGAATGCGGCGCCGACGGCGTGGTCTTCGGCTTGCTGACGCCCGACGGACGGGTCGATACGGCGCGTACGGCGGCCCTCGTGGCCGAAGCCGGGCCGATGCAGACCACCTTCCACCGGGCGTTCGACATGACGTGCGACCTTTCCGATGCGCTGGAGGAGATCGTCCGCGCCGGATGCACCCGCATCCTGACTTCCGGCGGCCGCAATACGGCGTCCGAAGGCATCGGCGACCTCCGCGCGCTCGTCGTGCGGGCTGCGGGCCGCATCGAGATCATGGCCGGCAGCGGCGTGAATCCGTCGAACGTGCGGCAACTGGCCGCGACGGGTGTCGATGCCCTCCATTTCAGCGCGCGCGGCATGCGGCCGAGCGGCATGGCATACCGCAATCCGCAGATTTCGATGGGCGGCTGTCCCGGCGTGCCGGAGTACGCTTCGCCCTGCGCCGACGAACAGACCATCCGACAAATCCTGAACGAATTAAACCGATGAAACGCATTTTCCTCCTGCTTCTGGGACTTTTCCTCTGCGCCTGCGGCCGTTACGGCTGCGGCGTTCCCGCCGAATACGAACCCCTGCTCGACGCTGCGCTGGCCGACTGTCCGCGCGCCGACAGCCTGCGGCAGCTGCTGCGCGAAACTCCGCGCAATCGGCGTGCGGGGATGGCTTTCCTTGTAGCCTATATGCCGCAGGGCGACCGCGATACGATGCGGCTCGACCTGCTGCGCGAGAATGTCGAGTATGCCTACCGCGCACGCGCCGAGTATCCGTGGACGCGCGCGCTGCCCGATTCGGTCTTCCTGAACGACGTGCTTCCCTATGCCGTCGTGGACGAGGTGCGCGACAGCTGGCGGCCCGACTTTTACGCCCGCTTCGCCCGCCGTGCGGCCGGAGCCGCGGACGTCCGCGCCGCCATCGACTCGATCAACCGGCATATTGCCGCCGATGTCGCCGTAGAATACAACACCGCCCGCGAAAAGACCAACCAGAGTCCCTCCGAGTCGATGCGTCAGCATATGGCCTCCTGCACGGGCCTTTCGGTCCTGCTGGTCGATGCCCTGCGCTCTGCGGGCATTCCCGCGCGCTTTGCCGGAACTCCCGCATGGCACGACGATCGGGGCAACCACAGCTGGGTCGAGGTGTGGATCGACGGCCGCTGGCATTTCACGGAGTATTATTTTCCGGGAAGACTCGATTACGCATGGTTTTTTGCCGATGCGGGACAGGCGTCGCCCGACGACCGGGCTCACGGCATTTTCGCCGTTTCGTTCCGGCCCGCGGGCGACTGGTTTCCGATGGTGTGGAGCGAGGATTCGCGCGAGGTCCACGGCGTGAACGTCACGCAGCGTTACCGCGACCTCTATGCCGCCTATGCCGATGACCTCGCCGAGCGGGGGCGGCATGCGACCGTGACCTTCATGATGTACGACAAGGCGGCGCATGCCGGGCGTTCCGATGCGCGCGTGGCGGCCAACGTCGATGTTTTCTGCGGTTCGGAGCAGATGGGCGGCGGCCGTACGGCGGGTCCCCGGCAGGACATGAACGACGCCCTGCGCTTTCTGCTGGAAAAGGGAAAAACCTATACCTTCCGCTATGAAAACTCCCGCGGCGAAGCGGCGCAGGTGACCGCCGAAGTGGGCGACGCTCCGCTGACCGTTACCGGTTATATGGAATAGCGACCGGAAGCGGGGCGTGTGCCGAGGCCGGGCGCCAACCGATATGTTTCCAACACAACAAGACGGCAGGGATTTTCGCTCTGCCGTCTTGTTATTATACCCGGTGTTTCCGCGGAAGCGTTGCTCGGCGGCTCGTTTCGGCCCGCATCCGCTGGTTACTACCCGCCGGCTCCGGTTATTTTCCTTCGTCCCCGGTTGGCTCTGATTCGAAATCGACATCGACCCGGTCGGTCTGCAGGTTCGGGATCGGCACGATCCGCTGCGGCGTTTCGCCCAGCGACAGATGGAGGATAGGGTAGGGCCTGCCCGACGGATCGGTCGCGTCGCGCCCCGTGACGCGGAATCCCAGCCGGGCGTAAAATCCCGCCGCCTGCGTGTTCTGCTCGTTGACATCGACCTGCCTTATGCCGCGTTCGCGGACGAGATATTCCACCAGCTGCCGGCCCACTCCTTTGCCGCGCGCTTTGGGCGCGACGAAGAGCATTTCGAGCATATCGCCGTCGATACCTGCGAACGCGGCGAATCCCCCGAACATCCCGTTCTCGTCCAAGCCCTCCGGTCGGCGGGATTCTCCTGTCTTGCCGGATGTCCGGGACTCGTGCCGGTTCTCCTGTCCTGCGGATGTTCCGGTTTCAGGCGCTTTGCTGTCCGGCTTCCGGATGACGTATAATTCTACACCCCGGAGCGCTTCCTGCCGGACCATTTGCCGGAAAAACGCAATATCCTCCGGCGCGAGAAAGTCGTGCGTCGCCCGCACCGAGGCTTCCCAGAGGTCGGTCAGGGCGTTCAGCTTGCCTGCCGACGGGGTTTTCAGTCGTTCGATTGTCATATTACATAAGCGTTACGGGCGGTTTCCGCCGGGCGAAGTTGCGCGACAGAACGGCAGCGAAAGGCGTTTCGAACGTGCGTGCGCCGAACGCGCAGCCTTTGACGCATGCGCAGCAGCGGATGCAGCGCGCCGGGTCGGTGTGCAGTTCGTCGCCGCGCGCGATCGCCTGCGTGGGACAGAGTGCGACACAGCGGCCGCATTGGGTGCACCGTGCGGCGTCGCCCGCGGGGAGCAGTGCGACCGGATTGCGTTTCTGCCGCCTGCGGTACCCCAGCACGAAACGGATGAACCGCAGTTTTGACAACAGCGGCGTATGCGGCTCGCGGAGTTTTGCGGCGTCGATCGGGCCGGTCTCTCCGTGCGCAAGCTTTTGGCCGATGCGCGCTCCGAAAGCGGCCGCTTCGGCGAGGTCCTGCGTATCGGGACGTCCTTCGGCGATCGGCGTGCCGGGCGTGCTGTACGAGTGTTCGCCCACGAAAGCCCCGGCCGCCACGGGAACGAATCCCCGCTCGGCGACGAACGCCGCCAGTTGTGCGACCGCCGTTCCGAAAGCCCGGTTGCCGTAGACCGCCAGCACTACGGCCGGCGTTCCCTCGCCGCGAATCTCCTGCAGCCTTTCCAATGCCGCAGGCGCCACGCGGCCCCCGTATACCGGCACGGCGAATACCGCCGCGGCATCGGCCGGCAGCACGGGCGGTTTTCCCGCCGCATGCGTCAGGTCGATTGTCGTGAACGCCTTTGCCGCGCTGCCTGTGGCGGCATTTGTACCAGCGTCCGCTCCGGCCGCCGTATTTGCCGTTGCATTGCAGCTCCCGCCGTGCCGGGCCACTCCCTGCGCAACCGCCGCGGCGATTTTTCTCGAAGTTCCCGTCGGTGAAAAGACGACGGTGTAGACTGCTGTCGGATTCATAGGCTCCATGTTGTGTGTTGCACAAAGGTACGAAAAATCGCCAGCCCGCAGGTATCCGGCAGCGGAATTGCATTCCGTATTTTGGAAAATATTCTTTATATTTGCATGTAAACCTCTAAATTTCAGAAACGATGACTGTGAAGATCATTACCTGTGCGGCTTTGCTGCTCGCGGCATGCGGCGGCACGCAGCCGCCTAAAGAGGAGGCCAAGGCCCCCGAAACCAGAACCGAAGTGAAGCACGGCGCGGAGATCGCCCTTCTCAAACCCGATTCCAAGGCGGGCATGACCGTAAACGAAGCATTAGAAAACCGCCGTTCATGGCGAGAATACGCTCCTGAGGCGCTTTCGCTCGAAGAGCTTTCGGGCGTCATGTGGGCCGCAGGGGGTGTCAACCGTCCCGCCGACGGCCGTCTGACGGCTCCTTCGGCGCTGGCGCTCTATCCGGTCCGCGTCTATGCCTTTTTCGCCGAAGGTGTCTACAGCTATGACGCCAAGGCGCGGAAACTCGTGCGCGTCGCCGAAGGCGACCTGCGCAGGTTGGCCGGCGCGCAGGATTTCGTCTATGCCGCACCGCTGAATCTGGTCTATATCGCCGATATGTCGGTCTACGAAGGAAAGAGTATTCCGGCTGAACATGTCCGCTACCTCTGCGGGCAGGATGCCGCCGGATATGCCGAGAATGTGAACCTCTATACGGCAGGTCACGGGCTGAAGTCGATCACGCGCGGCAGCGCCCCCGAAGCCGAACTGCTCAAGGCACTCGGTCTCGACCCTAAGCGCTATTTCATGGCGCTGGCGCAGACGGTCGGCAAATAGGCCGGGCGGCGAAACCCGAATCGGAGGAGCGGCTTTGAACCGCTCCTTTTTCATCTCCGTGGGACCGGGACAGTCGGTCTTTGCCGGAGAAGAGTTTTTTTTACCGGATGGAGTGTCGGGCTGCGGATTTCCGGGTTTTTTGTTACCTTTGTTTTCGAAATCAAAACCGCCTGACTTTTATGACGAAACTTCAATCCCGAAACTACGGTCTCGACCTGTTGCGTGTGCTGGCCTGTTACATGGTGCTTCAGGTGCACGCCGGAGAATTCTACTATATTGCCGACGGCGGCTTGGTCGCCGCGGGCGGCGAACCTGTCTGGGCCTGCTGGCTCAACTCGTTGTGCCGCACCGCCGTGCCGCTGTTCGTCATGTTGTCGGGATTTTTCCTGCTTCCGGTGCGGGAGCGCATGCGCGACTTTTTCGCCCGGCGTTTCGTGCGCGTGGTGGTGCCGTTTCTGGTGTGGTGCGTGCTCTACGCAATCTACCAGTTCCTGACGGGACGGACCGATGCCGCCGGAGCGTTGCTCGGCGTCTGCCGCATCCCGGTCAATTTCGGCGTCGAGATCGGACACCTCTGGTTCGTCTACATGCTGTTGGGACTCTACCTGTTCGCCCCGGTTGTCTCGCCGTGGATCGAGACGGCTTCGCGCCGCGCCATGGAGGGTTATCTCGCGCTTTGGGCCTTCACTCTGTGCATCCCCTATGTGCACCTCGTTTTCCCGGAGCTGCTCGGCGAATGTTTCTGGAACGACACGCCGATGCTCTACTACTTTTCGGGATTCCTCGGCTACATGGTGCTGGCCGCCTATTTGCGCCGCTACCACGCCGCGCCGCGCGCATGGCATAAGTGGGGCGGTGCGTTGCTGGTCGTCGCGGGGTATTTCGCGACGGCATGGATTTTCGACGCACGGCTGGCGACGCAGCGGCTCGTCGCGGACCTCGAACTTTCGTGGGGCTTCGGGACGATCAACGTGGCCGCGATGTCGGTCGGGCTGTTCCTGCTGCTGAAAGACGTCAGGCCGGGGGCGGGCCGTTTTACGGGCGTCGTTACCGACATTTCGAGACTCAGCTACGGCATCTACCTGATACACATCATGCTGCTCAACTTCTTCCACGGCTGGCTCGATCCGCTGATCGTTTCGGCCGGGATCAAGATCCCCGTGCTGGCGCTCTGCACCTTCGTCTCGTCCTATGCGGTCGTAAAGCTGATTTCGCTGCTGCCCGGCAGCAAATACGTCGTAGGGTAGCTACAACCCGTACTCCGCGGCGTAACGCCATAGCGGTGCGGCCATCAGCGCCTGCCGGATGCCGCCGCCCGTGAGCAGTTCGCGCACCTCGGCGGCCGTGAACAGATGCACGCGGATATCCTCCGTGGCGTCGAGCCGCTGGGCGCCGAGCCGCTCCACGCCCGTCGCCAAGTAGCAGTACGTCAGGTTGCTCTGCGTGGCGGGATTCGGGGCCACGACCAGCAGTTCGCGCCATTCGCCGCCGCCGTAACCGGTCTCCTCGGCCAGTTCGCGCTGCGCCGCGGCCAGCATCGACGCATCGTCCGGCTCGGCCACGCCCGCCGGGATTTCGTAATTCGTTTCGCCCAGCCCGTGACGGTACTGGTCGATGAATACGAATTTACCCTCTTTGGTTATGGCGATCACGTTCACCCAGTCGGGGTACTCGAAGACGTAATAGTCGGGTATGCTGCGCCCGTCGGGCAGTTCGATGCGCTCGTGGCGTACGGTGAACCACGGTTTGCGGGCGAGGTACTCGCTCTTCACGACTTTCCATGCGCGGCTTTTCGGATTTTCCATATCGGCGTCTGTTTTGATGCCGCAAAAATAGCGAAAAATAGTTATCTTTGTATGATCTCTAAAAACGAGCCAATATGTTTTCCCCGAACGAACGAGCGAAAATCATCGCCCTTATCAACCGCGAAGTTGTGCCCGCCATCGGCTGTACCGAACCGATCGCCGTGGCTTTGTGTACGGCGCGCGCCGCCGAACTGCTCGACACGCAGCCCGAAAAGATCGAGGTGCGCCTGAGCGCCAATATCCTCAAGAATGCGATGGGCGTGGGCATTCCCGGCACGGGAATGATCGGCCTGCCGATCGCCGTGGCGCTGGGTGCGCTGGTCGGCCGTTCGGAATATCAACTGGAGGTCCTGCGCGACGTGACGCCCGAAGCCGTCGGGCGGGGCGCCCGTTATATCGACGAAAAGCGCGTCTGCATCTCGCTGAAGGAGGATATCGCCGAAAAACTCTATATCGAGGTCGAAGCTTCGGCCGGAGAACGCCGCGCCGTGGCGGTGATCGCAGGCGGACATACCGCCTTCGTCTATCTCGAACGCGACGGCGAGGTGCTGCTCGACAAACGCACGGCATCCGTCGCCGAAGAGGAGGCGGGCGAGGTGCCCCTGACCCTGCGCCGCGTCTGGGATTTCGCCATGACGGCGCCGCTCGATGAACTGCGCTTCATCCTCGAAACCCGCCGCGTGAACAAAGCCGCCGCCGAGCGGGCCTTCGCCGGGGAGTTCGGGCACTGCGTCGGCCGCACGCTGCGCTGCGAGCGGGAGCGGCGGGTGATGGGCGACAGCATCTTCTCGCGCATCCTCTCCTATACCTCCGCGGCCTGCGACGCCCGCATGGCCGGGGCCATGATCCCCGTGATGAGCAATTCGGGTAGCGGCAATCAGGGCATCGCCGCGACGCTCCCCGTGGTGGTCTATGCCGACGAGACCGCGGCCGACGAGGAACATACGATCCGTGCGCTGGTGCTGAGCCACCTCACGGTGATCTATATCAAACAGAGTCTCGGCCGTCTGTCTGCCTTGTGCGGCTGCGTCGTGGCGGCGACGGGATCGAGCTGCGGCATCACCTACCTGATGGGCGGCGCCTACGAGCAGGTCGCCGCGGCGGTCAAGAATATGATCGCCAACCTCACCGGCATGATCTGCGACGGGGCCAAGCCCAGTTGTTCGATGAAACTCACGAGCGGCGTCTCGACCGCCGTGCTCTCGGCCATGATGGCGATGGACGGTCACTGCGTGACGCCCGTCGAGGGAATTATCGAGGAGGACGTCGACAAGTGCATCCGCAACCTGACGGCCATCGGCCGCGACGGCATGAACGAGACCGACCGGCTCGTGCTGGGAATCATGACGCATAAATGTTAAAATACCGACCAATGAACAGACTTGCATTGAAACTGAGGTTCTGCGCGGCGTTCCTGCTGCTCGGCTTGTGGGGAGCGGACGCCCAGACGGCCCGCGAACAGATCGCGGCCGTTCCCGAACGCGCGGGCGGAATCTACCATTCATACGAATACCGGCCCGCTGCGGCGGCTCCGGCGCCCGACGGGTACACGCCGTTCTACATCAGCCATTACGGCCGCCACGGCAGCCGCTGGCATGCCTCTGAAAGCGTCTATGCCGGGCCGCTGAAAATCCTGCGCAAAGCCGCCGAAGCCGGTGCGCTGACGCCGCTGGGTCGTGATGTGCTGGGCCGCGTCGAGATCATCGCGGCCGACGCCGACAAACGTTACGGCGACCTTTCGCCGCGCGGGGTCGCCGAACACCGGGGCATCGCCGAGCGCATGTACAAGGCTTATCCCGAAGTTTTCTCTACGGCAGACGGCCGCGAATGCCGTATCGAGAGCCGCTCGACCCTCGTGCCGCGCTGCATCCTGAGCATGGCGGCTTTCAACGAGCGGCTCAAGGAGCTGAATCCCGCGATCCGGACCACGCGCGAGTCGAGCGCGCGCTACATGCCCTATATGGGCAACAACAAGGGACTCGATGCCCAGCGCGACCGGACCCTGAAAACGGCCGACAGCGTGCGCGCCGCGCGCCTGATTCCCGACCGGCTGATGAAGTCGCTTTTCTCCGATCCCGAATTCGTCAAACGCGAGGTCAAAAAGCCCCGCAAACTGATGGAGCAGCTGCTTTTGCAGGCCGCGATCATGCAGGACGTCGATTATCTGGGCATTTCGCTGTACGACCTCTTCACCGGGGAGGAGATATATGCCGCATGGGAGGACGAGAACTTCCGCCGTTATGTGATGTTCGGTCCTTCGAAGCGTTTCGGCGATCCGATCATCGCCGACGCCAAACCCCTGCTGCGCAACATCGTCGAGACGGCCGAAGAGGTGATCGGCGGCGGAAAGGAGCTGGCCGCGTCGCTGCGCTTCGGCCACGACGTGAATGTCATCCCGCTGTTGGCGCTGCTGGGCGTCGAGGGCGCTTCGGCCCGCGTTTCGACGCCCGAAGAGGCTGCCGAAGTGTGGCAGGTCCACCGCGTTTCGCCCATGGCGGCCAACGTGCAGTTCATCTTCTTCCGCAACCCGGCGGGCGACGTTCTGGTGCGCATCCTGCACAACGAGCGCGATGCCGGACTGCCCCTTGGCGGCGGTCCCTATTACCGCTGGGAAACCTTCCGGGATTACTGCAAATCGCTGTACGAATAACGCCCGGCTTGCCGCCGGCCGGAGTGGCGTCAACGAAAATGCGCGGACTCTTCGATGTCCGCGCATTTTATTTTGTTGTTCACCTGCTGGGGGCTGACTTTTCACGGCCGCCGTCTTTCCTTGATCCCGTTCGCTGTTGTTTCGTTGTTGTTTCGTTGTTGTTTCGTTGTTGTTTCGTTGTTGTTTCGTTGTCGTTCCCGGTCCGGCTTTCTTGTGTGGCCGGCCTTTGTCCTTGCTCCTGTCCTTGTCCTTCCGGCCTTTCCTGTTTTTAGGAGGAATTTATCCGGGTGGGGATTTTTTCCGGGAGACTTTCCGGAAGATTTTCCCCGGAGATTTTTTTTCGGACTTTTCCGGGCCGGGACCGCTCCGCTTAATTGAAAATCGTTCTGACGATGATGCCCGTCGCGCCCTGATGCCGTGTGGTGTAGTCCTTGGCGATGCGGCTGGTTTTCTGGAGGAACTCCTCGTTGTCGCGCAGCGGAACGAACCACGCCCGCAGTTCGTCGTAATCATTGATCGACCGGGCCGCGCCGAGCGTCACCAGATCGCGCGCCTCCTTGAATTTCTGGTAATTGGGACCGAACGCCACCGGAAGTCCGAACGTTGCGGCCTCCAGCGTGTTGTGGATGCCCACGCCGAATCCGCCGCCGATGTAGCTCCACGTCGCATAGCTGTATACCGACGACAGAATGCCTACCGTGTCGAGGATCAGCAGCTGTTTCGGACCGTAACTCGTGTGCGGGGTGCACTGGGTATAGCGCAGCGTGCCGCCTTTGATCTCGGCCGCAAGACGTGCCATGCGGCTTTCGTCCATTTCGTGCGGCGCGACGATGAATTTGATGTCGGGATTGTCGTTTATCAGGCGGATCAGCAGCTCCTCGTCGGGACCCCACGTCGAGCCGGCCACGAAGACCCGCTTGTCGCCCTTGAACCGCTCGATCACGTCGATGTGCTTGGCGGCCTTGGCGATCTCGGCGACACGGTCGAAGCGCGTGTCGCCCGCTACGATCACGTTGTCGAAGCCCAGCCCCGCCAGCAGTCTCTTCGACTCCTCGTTCTGTACGAACATTACGTCGAACGACTCCAGCGCCTGCCGCCACATGCCGCCGTAGGGGCGGAAGAAGATCGAGTTGCGGCGGAAGATGGCCGAGACGATATAGGTGCGCACCTTGCGGCGGCGCAGTTCGTAGAGCAGGTTGAGCCAGAATTCGTATTTCACGAAGACGGCGATTTCTGGATGCGCCGCGTCGAGGAACCGGCGCGCGTTGCGCGGTGTGTCGATCGGCAGGTAGAAGATGTAATCCACGCTCTGATAGTTCTTGCGGATCTCGTAACCCGAAGGCGAGAAGAACGTGAGCAGGATTTTGTATTCGGGATGCTCCTTGCGGATGCGTTCGATGATGGGCCGTCCCTGTTCGAATTCGCCGAGCGAAGCCACGTGTATCCAGACGATACGGGCCGCGGGGTCGATGGTTTCGGCCATCCGTTTATAGAGGTCCTTGCGGCCGTTGATCCATAGCCGGGCCTTCGGATGTCTTGGGGCGACTAACCGGATGATCCAGACGTAGCATGTCAGGCCGAAATTATATAACCACATCGGTATTTACGGTTTGCGGTGTTGAAGTATTTTTACGGTTTATCTGTTGCCGGACAAACCGGCTTCGTTTCGGGCTTTGGTCCGGAACATTGGTTTTTCAGTCCGACAAAGGTAGTATAATTTGTCGGAAATGCAAAATTACCAATTGTATTCCATGGCCTGCGGAATCAGGCGCACCTCCGTCTCTCCGCCGGGCATTACCTCCACGGCGATCAGGTCGAACTGCGCTTCGCGCTCCTCGCCCGTGCAGGCCATGTAACGCAGTGCGGCCCGTGTCAGCGCCCGGAATTTCTGCGGCGTTACGGCCGCTTCGGGCGGCGTGAGTCCGTCCGCACGTCGGGTCTTGACCTCCACGAAGTGCACGAAATCCCCTTTGCGGGCCACGATGTCCAGCTCGTAACGGCCGCTCCGCCAGTTGAGGGCGCAGATTTCATACCCTGCGTGCCGGAGGAACTCCGCCGCCGCGCGTTCGCCCATGCGTCCCGTCTCGGCCGTCGTGCTCATTGCGGTCAGTGAATGATGCGCTGGATCGAATTGGCCTTCTTGAAAGCGCCGGTCAGCCCTTCGGCGTCGTCGCGTTCGATCATCCTGCGCATGATCTGCAACTGGTGGATATGTTCGCGCAGGACGTCCAGCACGTTGTATTTGTTGCGCAGCAGGATCGGCACCCATGTCGCGGCGGCGCTCTTGGCCAGCCGCACGGTGCTCTCGAAACCGCCTCCCGCAAGGTCGAAGATGTGCCGCTCCTCGCGCTCTTTTTCGAGCACCGTGAGCGCCAGCGCGAACGAGGTCACGTGGGAGATGTGCGACACGTAAGCCGCATGCAGGTCGTGTTCCTCGGCTCCCATGTAGACTACGGGGACGTCCAGCGCGCGGAAGATGCGCTCGACCGTCGCCAGTGCGTCGGCGTCGCTGCGCTCCGCCTCGCACACGACGGCGTTGCGGCCCGTGAAGGCTCCGTGCTGTGCGGCCCGCGGCCCGCTGTACTCGGTGCCCCACATCGGATGCGCCGCCACGAAGCGTCCGCGCCGCGCGTGCATCGAGATCACCTCGCACAGCTCGGCCTTGATCGACCCCATGTCCATCACCACCTGCCTGTCAGTCACATGATTAAGCGCTTTTACGGCCATCAGCGGAATCGTATCGACGGGCGTCGCCAGCACCACGAGGTCGGCCTGCGGAACACCCTCTTCGAGCGTCACGATGCGGTCGGCCAGACCGAGACGCAGGGCTTCGGCGGCGTTTTCGTCCGACTTCTCGACGCCTAATATTTCGTCCGCTATTTCGCGGTCGCGCAATGCGAGGGCAAAGGAGCCTCCGATGAGTCCCAGACCCGCGATCAGAATTTTCATACCTATATATAATATATATTCATTTACCGCCCGCAGCGCACTCCGGGCGGGGAAATCAGAGCAGGAACGACAGGTCGCCGCCCGGTTCGATTTCGAAAGTTTCCGTGCCTTTGCGGAACATGCGCATCGGGCGTTTTCCGATCAGTTCCAGTTTGCCCTCCTCGTAGCGGAGCATGCAGCCTTCGCGCAGTCCGGCCACCCAGCGGCGCGGGTTGGCTTCGATGTATTCGAGTATGCGCTGTTCGCGCGTCTCGCCCGCATGTCCTTCGGGATTGGCGTCGAGGTAGTGGGGGTTGATCTGGAATTTCACGGCGCCGATGGCCCTGAACGATTCGGGTTCCACGATGGGCATGTCGTTTGTTGTGCAGATGGTCGGACAGGCGACGTTGCTGCCTGCGGACCACCCTACATAGGGCGTTCCGGCTTTGATTTTACGCAGAATGGCCGTCATAAGCCCCTGCTCCTGCATCTTTTTTGCCAGTGCGAAGGTGTTGCCCCCGCCTACGCACACGGCTTCGGCCTCGCGGATCATGCGCGCCGGATCCTTGGCGCGGTGGACCGAACGCACGCGGATGCCCAGCTCCGAGAAGCGCGCCTGCACCTTCTTTTCGTACTCGGCGTACGAGAAAGTCACGGCGGCGTAGGGAACGAAGACTATTTCGCGCACGCCCTGAAGAAACCGGCCTATTTCCGGCAGCGGATAACGGAGATATTCCTCCCCGGCATTGGTCGAATTAGAGATCAGAAGCAGTTTCATAAGAATATGGTTTTGAATCGGTTAATTGTGAAAATGTGCTAAATGTCGAAAAAGTTGTGAATAAAAAAAAGGTTCGTTTTGTCAAAAGTAATAAAAAAAGTGTTACTTTTGCGCAAAATTACCTCGGAAATAAGAAAGAACTATTTCCAAATAATTGTTTAACTAAAAAATTAAAATTATGTCAGAAGTTCAATCAAAAGTTGTCGAAATCATTGTCGACAAACTGGGTGTTAAGGAGTCGGAGGTAGTGCCCGAAGCAAGCTTTACCAACCACTTGGGTGCAGACTCGCTCGACACCGTGGAGCTGATCATGGAATTCGAGAAGGCTTTCGATATCCAGATTCCGGACGAGGACGCTGAGAAGATCGCTACCGTAGGTGACGCGATCAACTATATCGAGGAGCACAAGAAATAATTTTACCAAAGGTTTTCACAGCCTCTTATAGCCTTAAATTTATGACAGAAAGAAGAGTAGTTGTTACGGGCATCGGTACGATCAACCCGCTCGGTAATAATATTGAAGAGTATTTTTCGAATTTGGAGAAGGGAGTCAGCGGTGCCGCACCGATTACTCATTTCGATGCTGAAAAGTTTAAGACGAAGTTTGCTTGTGAAGTAAAGAATTACGATTCGAGCCTCTATTTCGACCGTAAGGAAGTACGCAAGTACGACCTTTTTACACAGTACGCTCTGATCGCGGCCACGCAGGCCGTCGAGGATTCGGGTCTCGATCTGGAGACCGTGGACAAGGAGCAGGTGGGTGTAATATGGAGTTCGGGCATCGGAGGAATCAAATCTTTCTTCGATGAGTGTCTGGGCTGGGCCGCAGGGGATGGAACCCCGCGGTTTAGCCCGTTCTTTATTCCTCGCATGATCTCCGACATCGCGGCCGGTTTCATCTCCATGAAGTACGGCTTCATGGGGCCGAACTACTGCACGGTGTCGGCCTGCGCATCTTCGAACCACGGCATGATGGACGCCATGAACGCCATCCGTTACGGCAAGGCCGACGTGATGGTGACGGGCGGTTCGGAAGCTGCGGTCAACGAGCCGAGTGTCGGCGGTTTCAACTCCATGCAGGCGCTTTCCACGCGCAACGACGATCCCACGCACGCTTCGCGTCCTTTCGACAAGGACCGCGACGGATTCGTGATCGGCGAAGGCGCCGGCGCCCTGATTTTCGAGGAGTACGAGCACGCCAAGGCGCGCGGTGCGAGGATTTACTGCGAAGTCGTCGGCAGCGGCTGTTCGGCCGACGCCTACCACTTCACGGCTCCCCATCCCGAAGGAAAGGGCGCCATGAAATCGATGCGCGACGCCATCAAGGACGCCGGCATCAAACCCGAAGATATTGACTACGTGAACGTTCACGGCACTTCGACTCCCGCGGGCGACATTCCCGAACTGAAGGCTGTCGCCGGCGTGCTGGGCGATCACGTCTACAACATCAATATCTCTTCCACCAAGTCGATGACGGGACACCTGCTGGGTGCCGCCGGAGCCGCCGAGGCGCTGGCCTGCATCTTCGCCATTACGCACGGCGTGGTTCCCCCGACCATCAACTGCGAGAATCTCGATCCGGAGATCGACCCGAACCTGAACCTGACGCTGAACAAGGCGCAGAAGCGCGACGTGAAATGCGCGCTGAGCAATACGTTCGGTTTCGGCGGTCACAACTCCTCGATCATTTTCCGTAAACTCTAACGTTTTAAACCGTCCGGGCCGTGTTTGATTTCATACTGCGCCCCCTTAGAAGGAACTTCGGGCGGGATAAGGCGTATTACAGAATTATCGATGACATGTTCGGGTTCATCCCGAACAACATCGAGCTTTACAAGCTGGCTTTGATTCACAAGTCAGCTTCTTTGGTTTTGGAGGACGGCCGCGCTATCAACAACGAGCGGCTCGAATTTCTGGGCGACGCCGTCATCGAGGCGGTCACCTCCGACTACCTTTTTATCGAGTATCCCGACCGGGACGAGGGTTTCCTTACGCAGCTGCGGTCGAAAATCGTCTCCCGCCAGTCGCTCAACGTGCTGGCCGTGAATATCGGGCTGGACCGTCACGTCATTTCGAACGGCAGCACCAGCGTCACGCAGAAACATATCTACGGCGACGCTTTCGAGGCCATGATCGGCGCGGTCTACCTCGATCAGGGCTATGAATTCGTGAACCGGCTGCTCATCAACCGGATTTATTTCAGACACCTGAGTCTCGACGAGCTGACCGAATCGGAGACCGACTTCAAGAGCCGGCTGATCGAGTGGTGCCAGAAAAACCGTCACAAGATCGCTTTCCGCACCGGTTACGACAAGGAGTATTCGGCGAACCATCCGGTTTTCTACTCCACGGTGCTGGTCGACGGCATGGAGGTCGGCCACGGGTCCGGCGATTCGAAGAAGGAGGCCGAGCAGCATGCGGCTTTCTCGGTGGCGCAGTACATGAGCGACGAGCAGTGCGCCACGCTGCTGGACCGGGTGGACAGGCTGACGCAATAACTTTTGGTTATTTCCCGTGCGCCTGTATTGCGTGCGGTCTCTGCCGGAGGCCGCCGGACGCATGGCGGGATAGCTTCCCTATAACATTTCCGAATGAAGACGATAGCCGATAAGATGGCGGCGCGTGGCGTCGATGCGCTGACCGACCGGGAATTGCTCTCCCTGCTTACCGAGGATGAACAGAGCGCCGAAGCGCTGCTTGCCGCTTACGGCGGATCGCTTGCGCGTGTCGGCTCGGAGGAGGCCGCCCGTCTGAGGATGATCGGCGGTCTGGGACTCCGGCGCGCCCGCATGCTGCTCGCCGCGGCCGAACTCGGCCGTCGCATCACCGCTGCGCGCGCCGCCGAAACCGACGTCGTCTCGTCGAGCGACGACGTGGTGCGGCTCTTCCGCCCGCAGCTCGAAACGCTCTCGCATGAAGAGTGCTGGGCCGTTTACCTCACCTCTTCGAACCGGATCATCGAACGCCAGCGGGTAAGTCAGGGCGGCGTGCAGGGCACGGTCGTCGATCACCGGCTGATTATCAAACGGGCTTTGGAACTGCTTGCCACACAGCTTATCCTGATTCACAACCACCCCTCCGGCGCCGCCGAAGCCAGTCCGCAGGACAAGGTGCTGACCGAAAGGATCGCGCAGGCGGCCGCGCTGTTCGACATCCGGCTGCTGGATCATATCATCATCGCCCGTGAAGGAGATTTCTCGTTCCTGCGCGAGGGACTGATTTCGTGACGCATTATTTGTCTCTTCCGATACTGCCGCACAACGCTATTATGGCGACGGCAATGAGCGCAATCAGAAGTTTTACGATTCCCGTCATTGGTTGATTTGGGTCTTTTCACCTGTTGCCGGACACAAAAGCGCGGACCTGTTTCCACATCCGCAAGTGGGGTATTGGACGACCCGTAAGGTAGAATGATGGAATATGCCCGCGCTGAAAAACAGCGAGAGCATCAACCTTTGTTCCTTACCTTACGCGAAAGTGTCCAATTTTCACCTGCAAGAAAAAAGCCGATGCGCTTTTTATGTCTCGTATGTCGGCCGCCCTCGCAGGCCGCCGTGACAAATATAGAAATAAAATCGCAACAGAACGGCTTAATTTCCATTTATTTTGTACTTTTGTAATTCGGAAAATAATTTAAAAACCAAATACGATGACACAGGAAGAACTCTTCAAAAAGCTGATCGCCCACTGCAAGGAATACGGATTCGTATTCCCGTCGAGCGAAATCTACGACGGTCTGGCTGCGGTGTACGACTACGGACAGAACGGCGTGGAGTTGAAAAACAACATCAAGCGCTACTGGTGGGATTCGATGGTCAAGCTGCATGAGAATATCGTGGGCATCGACGCCGCGATCTTCATGCACCCCCGTACGTGGGAGGCTTCGGGACATGTCGGCGCGTTCAACGACCCGCTGATCGACAACAAGGACTCGAAGAAGCGTTACCGTGCCGACGTGCTGATCGAAGACTGGCTCGCCAAGCAGGACGAGAAGATCGAGAAGGAGGTGGAGAAAGCCCGCAAGCGTTTCGGAGAGACTTTCGACGAAGCCAAGTACCGCGAAACTTCGCCCCGTGTTGCCGAGACGGCCGCCCGGCGCGACGAGATGCATAAGCGTTTCGTCGAGGCGCAGAACAGCGGCGATCTGGGCGAGCTGCGCCAGATCATCGTGGACTGTGAAATCGTCTGCCCGATTTCAGGTACGCGCAACTGGACCGAGGTGCGTCAGTTCAACCTGATGTTCTCGACCCAGATGGGCTCCACGGCCGAGGGCGCCAATACGATCTACCTCCGTCCCGAAACGGCGCAGGGCATCTTCGTGAATTTCCTGAACGTGCAGAAAACCGGACGCATGAAACTGCCGTTCGGTATCGCGCAGATCGGCAAGGCGTTCCGCAACGAGATCGTCGCCCGTCAGTTCATCTTCCGCATGCGCGAGTTCGAGCAGATGGAGATGCAGTTCTTCGTGCGCCCCGGCGAGGAGATGAAGTGGTGGCAGGCATGGAAGGAGACCCGTATGGCATGGCACCGCGCGCTGGGCTTCGGCGACGACCGCTACCGTTTCCACGACCATGAGAAGCTGGCGCACTATGCCAATGCCGCGACCGATATCGAGTACAACTTCCCGTTCGGCTTCAAGGAGGTCGAAGGCATTCACTCCCGCACGGACTTCGACTTGGGCAACCACCAGAAGTTCTCAGGCCGCAAGATCCAGTACTTCGATCCCGAAACGGGCGAGAGCTATGTACCCTACGTGGTCGAGACGTCGATCGGCGTGGACCGCATGTTCCTGCAGGTAATGTCTGCAGCCTATACCGAGGAGCAGCTCGAAGGCGGCGACTCGCGCGTCGTGCTGCGTCTGCCTGCGGCGCTGGCCCCCGTGAAGGTCGCCGTTCTGCCGCTGGTGAAGAAGGACGGCATGCCCGAAGTGGCGCAGAAGATCGTGGACCTCTTGAAATACGATTACAACGTCGTTTACGACGAGAAGGATTCCGTCGGCAAGCGTTACCGCCGTCAGGACGCCGTCGGCACGCCGTTCTGCGTGACCGTGGACGGTCAGACGCTCGAAGACAACACCGTGACGGTGCGTCACCGCGACACCATGCAGCAGGAGCGTGTTGCGATCGACAAGCTGCCCGCGCTGGTCGAGGAGGAGTGCTCCTACCGCAAGCTTTTCCGGAAGCTGAATCTGTAATCGCTGATCCGTGGGCCGCATCCTCGCCATAGATTACGGGACGAAGCGTACGGGAATCGCCGTGAGCGATCCCCTGCGGCTGATCGCCGGGGGGCTAGAAACCGTCGAAACGAAGGGACTCGAAGCGTGGCTGGCAAAATATTTCGCCGCGGAAGACGTTACTACGATAGTAGTGGGCAAGCCGACGCAGATGGACGGCACGCCTTCCGAAACGTGGCGTTTCGTCGAGCCGCTGGCAGCCCGGCTGCGCAGGGCCTATCCCGATAAGGAGGTGGTCTTTTACGACGAGCGTTTTACCTCGGTGCTGGCGCACCGCACGATGCTCGAAAGCGGTATCGGCAGGATGGCCCGGCGCAACAAGGCGTTGGTGGACAAGATTTCCGCCACGATTATTTTACAAAGTTATATGGAGTTTAACAAATGATTTATCCGATTGTCATATACGGGAACGAGGTGCTTCGCAAACAGTGCGAGGAGATTGCGCCCGACTATCCCGAAGTGAAAAAACTTGTCGAGGACATGTTCCAGACGCTCGGCGAAGCCGAAGGCGTCGGACTGGCCGCGCCGCAGATCGGCAAGGCCATTCGTCTGTTCATCGTCGATTGCACGCCGTGGGGCGAGGACGATCCCGAATGCGCCGACTACAAGCGTGCCTTTATCAATCCCGAAATCTACGCTTTTTCGGAGGAGAAGAAGACCTATAACGAAGGGTGTCTTTCCTTTCCGGGCATCCATGCCGATGTGCCTCGTTCGCTGGCCATCAGGATGCGTTATCTCGACGAAAACTTCGTCGAGCACGACGAGGAGTTCCACGGACTGAAGGCGTGGGTCATTCAGCACGAATACGACCATATCGAAGGCGTGGTCTTCACGGACCGCATCTCGCCGCTGCGTCGCAATCTGCTGAAAGGCAAGTTGCTGAACCTTGCCAAGGGAAAGTACCGTGCGGCCTATAAGACCAGATGATTCCGGCATTGTGCCGTACCGCATGAAAAAGCGGATCCCGACATCGGGATCCGCTTTTTGCATGTGTTATGCAGGTGCGTTTGTCAGAATCTGTACGCGGCGCCGACGTATACCACCAACGGGTTCGAACGGTCGCTGTCAAACATAGGCTCGTACTTGAGACCTGCGGAGATGTTCCAGCGGTGGGCGACGTTGAAGTCGAAACCTGCGCCGACACTCATGCCGACCGCCCAGTCCTTGATGTCATTGGCCACGATACCTACCTGCGGGAATACGCCCCACCAGTCGGCGATCTGGAATACGTAGTGTGCGTCGAAGTTGATGTCTACGGAGCTGTCTTTTTCCGTCAGTACATAGATCGACGGCTCGATGCGCCAGTGCGAATTGAAGCTGTAGCGGTAGTAGGCGCCGATACCGACCGAGGCGTCGTCCGTGTTGGTGTAGAAATTGACACGCGGACCCACCGCACTGCGGTAATCGGAGGGCGTGCCGCGGTAATTGCCGGCCTGAGCCGCATTGTTGTTGTAGGTCTGAGCCGCGTTGCGGTAGTTGTTTGTCTGAGCCGCATTGCGGTAGTTGTTGGTCTGAGTGTTGCGGTAGGTGTTGTCCTGAGCGGACGCTGCCCAAGCAAACAATGCCGCAACCGAGATGAGAAGAATTTTTTTCATAATTTTCAGTTAAATTTTATGTATTAATAAGTGGTTGTCAGTCATTTAATTCATATCTCCGGATTCGGAAAGCTTCCCGAACCGCCTTTGTTCCATTGCCTTAACGGCGTGCAACACTCGTGCCGCGATCGGTTGCCGCCGGAATTTGTGCGCGACCGGAGGTGAAAAACCGTCCCGCACCGGAGGGCTGCGAAGCTCTCCGGAAGGGTTTTCAGGTCGCGGAATCCGGCCGATTTGCTGTATTTTACGGCGGACGGGCCGTGCGTTCTGTTTTGCTTGCGGGGGCTTTTGGCCGGGTGTTGAAAAATGTACGGCTCTCCGCCGCTGTAGCTCGTCGTTTCCGCTGCTGTCTCCGTTGCTGTCTTCGCTGTCTCCGTTGCTGTCTTTACTGCCGTCGCAGCAGTCACCGTCGCTCGTTGTTGCTCGCCGCACTTCGTTGCGCGTTGGCTTTCGTGGCGGGCGGCAGTGGGGTGCGGGGCGTTCGCGGCCGGACATGAAAAATCCCGGAGACCTCGTCGAGGTCTCCGGGATATCGTTTTCCGGGTTGCGCCGGATTAGAACTTGTAGGTTGCGCCGATATTGATAACGATTGGATTTCTGCGTTTAACGTATCCGGGAATATAATCTTTAGCAGTCTGAATCATCCATTTGAAGCCTGCCGAAAGGTCCCAGTTGCGGGCTACCGAGAAGTCGGCGCCGCCGCCCAGATTGATGCCGCACGACCAGCCGAAGAGATCGTTGGCGCTCAGACCCGCCTGTGGATAGATATGCCAGTCCGGGGCGATATTGAAGAGATACTGCACGTCGGCGCTGATGTCTACCGAACAGCCTGTTTTGCATAGGGCGACAATGCTTGGAGCTACTCGCCAATTATCCGTAAAACTGTAAAATCCGGTTGCGCCGATACCAAAAATAGCACCCTCGGCGCCTGCGTTCGTATATATGCCGATTTTGGGTCCTACGGCCCAATTGCCCGGAGTTTGTGCTGATACGGTTGTCACTGCGAATAATGCGACGATTGCCGCAAAAAACATCTTCTTCATGTTCTGTTATTTTAATTCAACAAAAAAGTTGCGTGTTATACTGTTTGCCGATAGCAAATATACAAAACTTATCCGCTTTCGCCAAACATATTCAACGAACCGGACTTTTTTTTCGCTGAAAACGAAAGCCTGCGGCTTTCGTGCCGCAGGCTTTCGTTTTCGGATATTTCGGCCGTAACCGGAGGAACGCTACTTCTCGTTGAGCGCGGCGTGTGCGGCCGCCAGACGTGCGATGGGCACGCGGAACGGCGAGCAGCTCACGTAGTTCAGCCCTGCGTAGTGGCAGAACTCGACCGACGAAGGTTCGCCGCCGTGTTCGCCGCAGATGCCGCATTTGAGTTTTTCGCGGGTCGAACGGCCCTTGAAAACGGCTTCGCGGATCAGCTGGCCCACGCCGTTGCGGTCGAGGATCTGGAACGGGTCGTTCTTGAGGATGCCCTTTTCGAGGTAAACGGGCAGGAACTTGCCGATGTCGTCGCGCGAGAAGCCCAGCGTCATCTGCGTCAGGTCGTTGGTGCCGAACGAGAAGAACTCGGCGACCTCGGCGATCTGGTTGGCCGTCACGGCGGCGCGCGGAACCTCGATCATCGTGCCGACCATGTAGTCGATCTTGTCGTTACGCTCGGAGAACACCTGCTCGGCCGTCGCGTCGATGATGCCTTTCTGGTAGCGCAGCTCCTTGTGGTTGCCTACGAGCGGAACCATGATCTCGACGTGTACCGGAATGCCCTGCGCCTTGACGTTCATGGCGGCCTCGATGATGGCGCGCGCCTGCATCTCGGTGATTTCGGGGTAGGTGTTGCCCAGACGACAGCCGCGGTGTCCCAGCATCGGGTTGAACTCGGCCAGCGACTCGACTTTGGCGACGATCTTCTGGAGGGGTACGTTCATCTCCTTGGCCATCTCCTGCTGTCCCTTCTCGTCGTGCGGCACGAACTCGTGCAGGGGCGGGTCGAGAAGACGTACGGTCACGGGGAAGCCGTTCATGGCCTTGAACAGACCCTCGAAGTCGCCGCGCTGGATCGGCAGCAGCTTGGCCAGCGCCACGCGGCGTCCGGCTTCGTCGTCGGCCAGAATCATCTCGCGGATGGCCTTGATGCGGTCGCCTTCGAAGAACATGTGCTCCGTGCGGCAGAGGCCGATACCCTCGGCGCCGAATGCGAATGCCTGCAGGGCGTCCTTGGGGGTGTCGGCGTTGGCGCGAACCTTCAGCACGGCGTATTTGCCCGCAAGCTCCATCAGCTGGCCGAAATCGCCGCTCAGGTCGGCGGCCATCGTGGCTACCTGACCCAGATAAACCTCTCCCGTCGAGCCGTTGAGCGAAATCCAGTCGCCCTCCTTCACGGTGAAGCCGTTCACGCGGATCGTGCGGGTTTTATAGTCGATCTCCAGCTCGCCGGCGCCCGATACGCAGCATTTGCCCATGCCGCGTGCGACGACGGCCGCGTGCGACGTCATGCCGCCGCGTGCGGTCAGGATACCTGCCGCGTCAAGCATGCCCTTGAGGTCCTCAGGCGAAGTCTCGATGCGGACGAGGATCGCTTTCTGGCCCGACTCTGCGAGGATCTTCTCGGCGTCCTCGGCGAAGAACACCACCGGACCCGTAGCGGCTCCCGGCGATGCGGGCAGACCCTTGGTGATGACCTGCGCATTGGCGATGGCCTTCTTGTCGAATACGGGGTGCAGCAGCTCGTCGAGTTTGGCCGGCTCGCAGCGCAGCACGGCGGTGCGCTCGTCGATCAGACCTTCGCGGAGCATGTCCATCGCGATCTTGACCATGGCGGCGCCGGTGCGCTTGCCGTTGCGGCACTGGAGCATCCACAACTTGCCGTCCTGAATCGTGAACTCGATGTCCTGCATGTCCTTGAAGTACTGCTCCAAGTGGCGCTGAATCTCGTCCAGCTCCTTGTAAACCGTCGGCATGACCTCTTCGAGCGAAGGGTATTTCGTGCGGCGCTCCTCCTCGGAGACATTCTGGGCCACGGCCCAGCGCTTCGAGCCTTCGATGGTGATCTGCTGCGGGGTGCGGATGCCGGCCACGACGTCCTCGCCCTGCGCGTTGATCAGGTACTCGCCGTTGAAGAGGTTTTCACCCGTCGCGGCGTCGCGCGAGAAGGCTACGCCCGTCGCCGAGTTGGCGCCCATGTTGCCGAATACCATGGCCTGCACGGTAACGGCCGTTCCCCACTCTGCGGGGATGTTGTTGAGCTTGCGGTAGAGGATGGCGCGCTCGTTCATCCACGAGCCGAACACGGCGCATACGGCTCCCCAGAGCTGATCCCAAGGGCATGCCGGGAAATCCTCGCCGGTCTGCTTCTTGACGGCGGCCTTGAAGTTCTGCACCAGCTCCTTCAGGTCGTCGGTCGTCAGGTCGGTGTCGTTCTTGACGCCGCGCTTCTCCTTCTGCTCCTCGATGATGACCTCGAACGGGTCGTGGTCCTCTTTCGATTCGGGCTTCATGCCCAGCACCACGTCGCCGTACATCTGTACGAAACGGCGGTACGAGTCCCATGCGAAGCGGGGGTTGCCCGTGCGCTTGGCGACAGCCTCCACGGCCTGATCGTTCATACCCAGATTGAGGATCGTGTCCATCATGCCGGGCATCGAGGCGCGTGCGCCCGAACGGACCGAAACCAGCAGCGGCATCTCCTTGTCGCCGAACTTCATGCCGGTCAGTTTCTCGATATTCTGCATCGCCCGCTCGACTTCGGGACGGAGCATCTTGATGACCGCCTCCTTGCCGTGGGCATAATATTCCGCACATACTTCGGTGGTGATGGTGAATCCCGGAGGAACGGGAATGCCGATGAGGTTCATCTCCGCAAGGTTGGCACCTTTGCCGCCGAGCAGTTCACGCATTTTGCCGTTGCCTTCGGCTTCCTTGTTGCCGAAGGTATAGACTCGTTTTACGTCTGCCATAATTTTTTTTCTTGGTTAATTTAATGATATGTAAATTTATAAAAATTTTTAGCTAATCTCTTCCCCTACAGACGAAAATTGCGGTGACATCGCTGTTACCGCCTCGTCGAAGAATCCTATTTGCCGTTGGGAATGCGAATATAGGAAAACTTTTCTGAAATTCCAAAAAATTCTACTCCAAGTAAACGAATACCGGCAGGGCGTAGCCGAAGCCGCCCCGGTAACGCCGTCTCTCGTAGGTCGGCAGCGGGTTACCCGTCTTGGGATCAAGCAGATAGCGGCGGGCGAAAACGTCGCCGCCCGAACATATCAGCGCGGTGTCGGCCAGAATGCGGTCGCGCATGAGCCAGCCTCCGCGGCGGCGGACGTTGCCCCGGCCCAGCCGGGCCGGACGTTCGAGGGCGTCGCGCAGTCCGTATGCCGCCGCGTCGAGCGAGGCGGTGCGCCCCAGAACGATCAGCTTCACGCCGGGGCGTTCTTCGCGCAGGTCGCGGACGACCCATTCGGCCATGCGCGTGTCGCTGCACAACACCAGTCCCACGGTGTCGGTGCGCGACGGGCGGACCGGGCGGCCGGTTGTGCGGCGGGTGCGCGGGGCGGGGAAGCGCAGGGTGCCTTCGATGTAGAGATAGCGGCGTCCCGGCTCCTCGTAGTGGGGATCGAAGAGGTCGCCGTAGTAGAGCAGTGCGAAATCCATGCCGTCGAGCGAGTTAAGCGTGCAGTGCAGGTAGCTGTAGTCGCCCCGGCAGGCCGCCGCGATGTCGCGCACGACCGCTTCGTTTTCGACGCTCCACAGCGCGACGAGCGGCATGCGCATCGAGTCGATGACGGCGGCCGCGCGGGCTATCTTGCGGCGGTAGCGTTCCGTGTCCCACGCGAGACGCCCGCCGGGCGTGTAGTCGCTGTCGTCGTAAAAGAGCGCCGGTATGGTGTCGTAGAGGTGGTCGAGGTCGCAGTAGGCGATGCCGATGCGGGGCTGGGCGAGGGCGCAGCGGATGCCGGAGAGGAGGAGCGCTGCGAGAAGAAGCGTGCGGAACGGCAGGAGCGGACGTTTCCCGGATCGGTATTTCGGTCCGGTCCGGGGACGGTGCTTGGTGGCTGATGCCGTGCGGTGCGGGAACATGGGCCGAAGGTCAGATCGGTTCTTCGGGCAGAAACTTGCGCGGCGAACAACCCAGAAATTTGGCGATCTCGTTGATGTGGATTATGTTGTATTTTGTGTTATACTTCGGACTTTCGACCTGACCGACAAAACCGCGCGAAACGCCGATCCCAAAGGACAACATGGCCTGAGATACTTTCTGAGCCCTTCGTTCGCGTCGAATGGCGTCGATTACGTATAGGTCGATCGCTGTTTTCACAATGTACGTTTTTCGGATGTAAAACTAAAAAACGTGCCATTGTGAATGACCGCTTATACCTAAGCAATACTTATCTATGTCTAAGTGACCTTCCGGCTCTCGCCGGGGCATAAAAAAGACGGAGTTTTTTTCCTCCGTCGCCGTATATCTCCCTGATGCCGTTCCCCGATGCCGATTACGGGGTCTGCAAAGCCGCTCTTTCCTTTTTCGGCAGGGAAGCCGCGACAAGATCGTACGATTGCTTCACGAGGTCTTCGATCGTTCTGTCGGGTACGTCTTTGTCGAAATGTACGCTTATCCAGTGTTTTTTATTCATATGGTATGCCGGCGTCACTCCTTCGTAACGCTCCTGCAAATCCACGATCCGGTCGGGAGCGCATTTGATATTGCAGAAATCGAATGTCTCGACGTTTACGAAGCAAAACCATTTCTCCGCGACGCAGAAGACGAGCAGGTTCCGGTCGTATGCGGAAGCCGCTTTCTCGAACGGCATCTTTTCATAGGCCCCCTTGAACGAAAGGCAGTAGGTCCTGAAATCTTCGATATTCATAGGCTGAACGTTTGATTGGAGTCGGAATTATCCCGATGTTTTTCCGGTGTTTTTCCGGTGTGCGGCAAGCAGCGGCGTTTGGCGGCTGCGGGAACGCGGTCATTCGGAGATTACGCCCGAACCGACCAGTTCGTCGCCGTCGTACCATGCGGCGAACTGTCCGGGCGTGATGCCCCGCTGGGGTTGGTCGAAGAGGATGTAGGCGCCCTCGTCGCGCATGAAGAGCGTTGCGTCCTGAAGCGGCTGGCGGTAGCGGATGCGGACGCTGAAGCGGGCGCTCTGTCCGGGCGAGAGGGCGCGTGCGGGATTGACCCAGTGGATTTCGCCGGGAGCGATGTGCAGCGCCGGGCGCCACAAACCGGGATGGGCGTCGCCCTCGCCCACGTAGATGACGTTCTGCGCGGTGTCGGTCGCAAGGATGAAGAGCGACTCCCGGCGGCCGCCGATGCCCAGCCCCTTGCGCTGGCCGATGGTGTAGAAATGCGCGCCGTTGTGCTCGCCGATCTTCTTGCCGTCGCGTACGGTGTAGCGCCACGGGGCGGCGAGGGCGGTAAGGCGTTCGGTCGAGGGTTCGCCGTCGGTTCGGGCGACTTCGGCATCCGCTTCAGCAGGTATAGCCCGGTTTTCGGTCGAAAGCGTGCTGTTCGTCCGGGCGTCTGACGTACCGGGGCCAGCGGCGTTTTCGGCTTTGGCCGGGGCTGCGGCCAAAGCCCGGTCGTATTTCGGCCACGAGGGGAGGATCTCGTGGACGTTGCCCTTTTTCGAAGCCAGTTTCTGCTGGAGGAAAGCGGGCAGGTCCACCTTGCCCACGAAGCAGATGCCCTGCGAATCTTTGCGCTTGGCGGTGGCGAGTCCCTGCTCAGCGGCGATGCGCCGCACTTCGGGTTTCAGCAGATCGCCGATCGGGAACAGGGCGTAGCGCAGCTGTTCCTGCGAAAGCTGGCAGAGAAAATAGCTCTGGTCCTTGTTGGGGTCGGCGCCGGCGAGCAGCTTGAAGACCGTCCGTCCGTCGGGAAGGAACTCTTCGGCCTTGCGGCAGTAGTGGCCCGTGGCGACGAAGTCCGCGCCCAGCTTGAGGGCTTCGCGCAGAAAGACGTCGAACTTGATTTCGCGGTTGCACAGCACGTCGGGGTTGGGCGTGCGGCCCTTTTCGTACTCGGCGAACATGTAATCGACCACGCGCGTACGGTAGTCGGCCGAGAGGTCCACGATGCGCAGCGGAATGTCGAGCCGTTTGGCGACCAGCTCGGCGAAAACCCGGTCGTCGTGCCACGGGCAGTCGCCTTCGAGCGTGCCCGTGGTGTCGTGCCAGTTGATCATGAAAAGCCCCGTGACGTCGTGCCCCTGCCGTTTGAGGAGATACGCCGCGACGGACGAATCCACGCCGCCCGATAATCCGATTACTACGTGTGCCATATTGTCTTGAAAATCTTATAGGTCGATCAGCCCTTCGGGCAGGATCATCTTCATCGTGCGCCCCTCGAAGTCGATATGGGCGATGAACTCCTCGGCGGCGGGGACCAGCACCCGGCGGCCGCCGATTTCCAGCTCGAAGAGCGGGTTGGCTTCGCTGTCATAATAGTCCGCGACCCTGCCTGCGAATTGTCCGGCAGGGGGCATGCTGTCGCCGGCGGCGCTGCCGGCGCTGTTGGCGTTGGCATTATCGTTGCTGCCGCCTCTGCTGCCGTCGTCGTTGCAGGTGTCGTTGTTTGCGTTGTTGCCATCGTCATTTCCGCCGTTTCCGCCGTTTTCCGTGCCGCCGTGCCGTATCTCGAAGCCCGTAACGGCGAATCCGATCAGGTCCTCCATGTAGAATTCGTCGTCATCCTCCTCGTCGAACCGGATGCGGAATTCGAGGCCGAGCAGCTCCTGCGCCCGGCGTTCGGTGTCGAAGTCGGCGAATGCGGCGACGGCGCCTGAGGCTCCGCGGCGTTCGAAACGTTCGCACCAGAGCGGCACTTCGAGGGCGTCGATGGTGACCAGCAGCGGGATGTCGGTGTCGAAATCCGCGGGGAAATCGGCGTAAAGCGACAGCATCACTCCGCCGTCGGTGCCGAAAAGCTTGTTGATTCTGCCTGCGGGTATGGAAACGCTCATGTCGGTTCGGTTTACGGTGTTTTATCCTCCGCATCGCGTGGAGCGTGCGATTCTCGCTCGTCCGGCGGTGCGGCAGGGGGACTTTCCATGCGTGGCGTGGCGCTGCGGGGCGTGCCGCCCGGCCGGAAAGAGTTTACAAAAGTAATGAAAAAAACCGGTAAATCTCCCGCGTTGGGAAATTTACCGGGATTCCGGAAAGAAGCGTTCTGCGCTTATTCTGCGGCGGGAGCTTCGGCTTCGCCTTCAGCGGGTGCTTCTGCGCCCTCTGCGGCAGCGGCCTGCTCGGCCTCCTTGGCGGCAGCTTCGGCTGCGGCCTTCTTCTCGGCGATGGCCTTTGCGCGCTCCTCCTTGACTTTGGCTTCGGCGGCCAGACGGGCCTTTTCGGCCGACTTGGCATCCGCTTCGAGCTTGTTGCCCTTAGCCTCGATCTTACCGGCCTTCTCGGTCATCCATTTGTTGAAACGAGCTTCGGCTTCGGTCTCCGAGAATGCGCCCTTGGCGATACCGCCCAGCAGGTGCTTCTTGTATAATACGCCCTTGTACGAGAGAATTGCCCGACAGGTATCCGTAGGTTGTGCGCCTTTCTGCAACCAGCCCAGTGCTTTCTCGAAGTCCAGGTCGATCGTAGCAGGATTCGTGTTGGGGTTGTAGGTACCCAGCTTCTCGATAAATCTACCATCACGTGGCGCCCTGCTATCTGCGGCAACGATGTGATAGAAGGCGTAACCCTTCTTACCATGACGTGCCAGACGAATTTTAACAGCCATTTTGCTATAAAATTTTGTTGTAATTAATAAAAAACGCTCACCCACTTTGGGCTTTTAAGCCTGCAAATGTAGGCAAAATATTCCGCCCGGCAAAATAAATTGCGGAAAAATGCGCGCGGAAGGCTGTTTTATGGCGTTTTCGATACGGATGAAAAAATGCCGGGCCGCATTTGCGGCCCGGCGTCGAGTGATCCCGGCGGGATTCGAACCCACGACCGACAGCTTAGAAGGCTGTTGCTCTATCCAACTGAGCTACGAGACCATGTCGATTTTCGGGTGCAAAAGTACGAAATTCCGAAGTATCTACAAATTTATTTCGTGTTTTCTTGTTTTATCTGCATCGGACGGCCGGCGTTTTATTCCGGACCGGGCGTCTGCGGAAGCGCCGCTGAGCCTTGTAAAAACAAGCCGGACGGTCTGTCCGGCTTGTTTTGAGTCTAGTGCGGGGCGCCTGTTTTCGGGGCCGGCCGCTGGAGACGGTGTGGGTGTGAAGCGGATTTGCGACGGCTGTTCCCGGACTTTCTCTGTTATTTGTTCAGGTATTTGTCCAGATACATTTTCAGTTCGCGCGGCATGACGGGTTTGGTGATGAATCCGTTGCATCCGGCTTCCTCGGCAGTGCGGCGGTCGGTGTCGAAGGCATAGGCCGTTTGCATGATCACGGGCAGTTCGGCCGTGTAGCGGCGAATCTCCTTCAGCGCCTCGATGCCGTCCATGACGGGCATTTTGATGTCCATCAGTATTGCGTCGGGCTTGTGCTCCATGGCAAAATCGACAGCCTCCCTGCCATTCTTGGCCCATAGCAGATCGTACTCTTTTTTGAGTATTATTTCCAGAAACTTGTAGTTGCTCTCGACATCTTCCGCTATCAGAATCAAGGGTTTCCGTACGTCGGGATTGTTGTCTGTCATTGTGTTTGTTGTTGGGATGTGTGCAAATATAGAAAATAATTCCTGAATTTAAGAGTTTACCGCCAAAATGTTCCCTCCCAGCGGGCTGTATTGCCGCATCCGTCGGTTACCGAGAGTTGTACGCTGCGGCGTTTTTTTGCGGCGGGGCGGTCGAACGCATGTACGAGCGTACCCTGCATCGGGAAACGGTCGCAGGGCGCCCAGCGGCCGTCGATGAGCAGCGTGCAGGAGGCGATGCCTGAGAAATTGTCGCTCACGCGGAAGCGGATGCTGCGGGCGCCGCCGAGGTCGGCCCCTTCGCTGAAGAGCGGCCGGATGCGCGGCGGTATGGTGTCGGCGGCGACGAAGATGTCGCCCGTGGTGCGGGTCGTCGCCGTCACGGCGCCGTCGGCGTATCTGCCGCCGATGCAGGCGATGCGTCCTTTGGCCGTACGGGTCGCAAGAACCGTACGGGATTGCATGTCGTCGGGCACGAAGGCGTGTACGGAGACTGTCATCGGGCGGCACAGGGGCGTTTCGGCGCCGAGGATGCGGTAGGCGGGCGAGAGGATCGCCGCCGTGGAGTCGGATGCGGGGGCTTGACGCTGTTCCGGGCGGCAGAAAATGGGTTCGTAGACCGCTCCTGCGGGGATGCGGGCCGTCAGATCGCGGCCCGCACGGACCAAAGCCGCCTTTTCGGGCCGCAGGACGACGGCCGTGCTGTCAGCTTCGGCGCGGAGCGTTTCCGTGCGGCCGAGAATGTCGAATTCGAGCTGCGAGCGGTTGCCGCAGTCGTCTTCGGCTTCGATGCGGATGCGCCGTTTCTCGCCCTCGGCGGTGCGGACGAGGCCGCGCTCCCGCATGACGGGATAGAAGCAGTCGGGCGATTCGGCCAGCTGCGCCAGCCGGATCACCTCGTTGCGCGAGGTGAGCTGCATGGGGTAGTGGCTCACGGCGTCGCAGCAGCGCGAAAGGTCGTGCGTGAAGCCGTCCATGCGGTATTCGAACCGGGGATCGCCGTCCACGGACATGCTCGCCCTCCATAGTCCGAAGGTGTTGTGCACCCCGTTGCGGCGGTCGCTGGCTTCGAGGACGAAATAGCCTTTGCGTCCCGTGCCGACGGGCTCTTCGCGCGTCAGCCGGTAGCGGCCTTCCGCTTCGCGGACGACGGCATAGCTCTCCGGACTGCCGTGGACGGGAACGCCCTGCACGCTGTCCACCTCGATGTAGTGGATGCGCATGATGCGGGGCGGCAGGTCGTCGTCGGGGCGGACGACGCCTTCGCGCACGACGTTGTAAAGCCGCTGGGTCGGGGTGTCGCGCAGTTCGAAATGCAGATGGGGCCCCATCGACGAACCGCTGTTGCCCGAAAATCCGATCGTGTCGCCCTGTGCGACGGGCCATGCGCCGGGGCCGAACCAGAGATCGACGCTGTTCGCGCGGCGGCGGCAGCGTTCTTCGCGGACCTGTTTTTCGATGTCGCCGCGGAACCGTTGCAGGTGGCCGTATACGGCCGTCGTGCCGTTGCCGAGCGTGAGGTATATCGCCCGTCCGTAGCCCGACGGGCTGACGCTCACGCGCGAGACGTAACCGTCGGCCACGGCCACGAGGGGTTTGCCCTCGCCGCCGTCGGTCTTGATGTCTATGCCGCCGTGGAAGTGTCCGGGACGCATTTCGCCGAAGTTGGCCGAGTAAAGCCCCGCGACGCCGCGGATCGGATATATGTAATCTCCGGGGTTGAGCCGCTGGCCCTGCGCCCCGGAGCAGATCGTCGTGAAAAGCAGTAATGTCAGAATTCGTCGCATGTCTCCGTGTCCGTCACGAGCGCGGCGGCGCTGTCGAGCACCGTCTCGTAGTCGTATCCCAGCGAAAGCCCGTAACGTATCAGTTTGGTTTTGAGTTCGTATTGTGTCGTATGTCTGGTCGTCCGCATCTTGCGTTCCAGCTGCTGCCGCAGCCGGCCGGCCATATCCTGACGGTCGGCCTGCGCCAGCGCCGCGTCGATCAGCTCCCTGTCGATACGCTTGCGCTGCAGGGCCGTGCGGATCTTGTATTCGCCCCAGCCGCTCAGCCGCAGTTTGTCGCGCACGAAAGCTTCGGCGTAACGGCCGTCGTCGATGAAGCGGTCGCGGACGAGCCGCGCCAGCACCTGCTCGCCCTCGCGCTCAGCAAGCCCCCAGCCGCGCATCAGCCGCCGGGCGTCGTCCTGCGACTTTTCTGCGCGCGCACAGAGCCGCATGAGTGCGGCGAGGGCCTGTTCGGGCGTTTTGGCGCGTTTCCCGGTCGTTTTTACTTCAGGCGGCTGCATATCATGCGGGGTTTGCCGTTGAGGTCTTCGCGGACCTCGGTGTCCGTATATCCCTCTTCGCCGAGCATGCGGCGCATGGCGTCGGCGAAGCGTTCGTAAATTTCGAAGTAGAGCCTGCCGCCGGGGCGGAGCGTCCGCCGTCCGGCGCGGGCGATGGCGCGGTAGAAGCGCAGCGGGTCGTCGTCGGGGACGAATAACGCTTCGTGCGGCTCGTATTCCCGCACATTGACGTGCATCGCGGGCAGGTCGCTCTGCGGCACGTAGGGCGGGTTGGAGACGATGACGTCGAACGGTCCCGGAAAGACTTCGGCCAGATCGCTCAGGGCGTCGGCCTTGCGCAGGATGACCCCGGCGCCGAGCGCCCGGCAGTTGCGGGCGGCGGTTTCCAGCGCCGTGTCGGAGATGTCCGCCGCATATACCTGCGCGCCGGGCAGCGCCAGCGCGAGGGTGGCCGCGATGCAGCCGCTTCCGGTGCCCACGTCGAGCAGAGTGGCGGCTTCGGTTTCGGCCTGCGCGATCCATGCCGCCAGCTCTTCGGTTTCGGGCCGGGGAATCAGCACCCCTTCGTGCACGGCGAACGTGCGGCCGCAGAACTCCGTGCGCCCCACGACATACTGCACCGGACGGCCTGCGGCCAGCTGGCTGAGGATGTCGTCCAGCTCCGCGATTTCGAGCGGCGCGCCGGGATCGGTCAGCAGGGCCGACGCGCTCAGCCCCGACAGCTCCGAGACGGCGACGAGGGCGATGCTCCGTGCTTCACGCGCCCCGTAGAGGGGCGCGAGGCGTGCCGAAATACGGCCGAGTATGTCGCGGCGCGTGGTCATTAGCGGATGAAGTTGGCCAGCGCGATGGCTACGGCGGCTTCGACGACCACCGCGCCCCGCAGGGCGACGCAGACGTCGTGGCGGCCGCGGATCATCAGCGGCTCGACCTTGTTCGTGGCCAGATTGTAGGTCATCTGTTCGCGGCCGATGCTCGGCGTGGGCTTGACGGCGGCGCGGACGACGAGTTCGTTGCCGTTGGTCAGTCCGCCGTTGATGCCGCCCGCGTTGTTGGTCGCTGTCGTGCCTTCGACGTCGAGGAACGGGTCGTTGTTCTCGGAGCCGCGCATGCGCGCCCCGGCGAAGCCGCTGCCGAATTCCACGCCCTTGACGGCGGGAACCGAGAAGAGCAGGTGGGCGATCATGCTTTCGGCCGAGTCGAAGAAGGGCTGTCCCAGCCCCAGCGGAACGCCCTGCACGCGGCATTCGATGATGCCGCCTACGGAGTCCTGCTCGGCGGCCGCGGCGCGCAGCACCTCGTCGAAACCCTCCGGGTCGGTGCAGCCTCCGATCTCCGCGACGCGGGTGTCGAAGGTCACGCCCGGCGGCAGTATCTTCTTGGCGACCACGCCTGCGGCCGTGAGCGCCACGGTCAGGCGGGCCGAGAAGTGGCCGCCGCCGCGCGGGTCGTTGAAGCCGTTGAATTTGTGGTAGGCCACCATGTCGGCGTGCGAGGGCCGGTAGTGGCGCATCACGTTGGCGTAGTCCTGCGAGTGGGTGTCGCGGTTGGCGAACTCGATGGTCAGCGGGGCGCCCGTGGTCATGCCGTTGTAGAGTCCCGACACGATCTGCGGGATGTCGGGTTCGCGGCGCGGCGTGGTGCCGCGCGCGCCGCTGCGCCGGCGTGCGAGGTCGGTTTCGAAATCCTCCGCCGAAAGCGGAACGCCTGCCGGAATGCCGTCGATCGAGATGCCGATCTGCTGGCCGTGCGACTCGCCCCAGATGGCGAGCCTGAAGTTATGACCGAAAATGTTCATGGCTTTAAACTCTGATTTTTTCAAGGTCTTCGAAGAAGCCGGGGTAGCTCTTGGCTACGCACTCGGCGTTTTCGATCGTTATCTGCCCGTCGCAGCGCAGCGCCGAGACCGCCATCGACATGGCCATGCGGTGGTCGTCGTGGCTCGAAACGCGCGCCGGGCGGATTTTGCCGCCGCGGATGCGCATGACCGCCTCTTCCGAGATGTCCACTTCGATACCTACTTTGGCGTATTCTTCGCGGATCGCCTCGGCGCGGTTGCTCTCCTTGTGCAGCAGCCGCGAAGTGCCGCGGATCGTGCTGACGCCGTCGGCCGCCGCGGCGAGGGCCGCAAGGGCGGGGAAGAGGTCGGGGCAGTTGGTGGCGTCGAATTCGAAGCCGTGCAGCGGGCGGCTGATCGCCGTCACCGAATCGGCTTCGTTGATGACGGCGGCGCCGGCCCGGACCAGCGCCGTGCAGACGGCCGTGTCGGCCTGCTTCGAGAGCATCGAGATATTCCGTACTGTAACCTCTCCGGCGACGGCGCCGGCCACCAGCAGCATGGCCGCCGCGCTCCAGTCGCCCTCGATGCTCAGGCAGGCCGGGCTGTAACGCTGGCCGCCTTCGATGTAGAACTCTTCGTAATCGTTATGGCAGATTTCCACGCCGAAACGGGCCGCGGTGTCTATGGTCATGTCCAGATAAGGGGTCGAAACCGCGCTCCGCACATGGATCGTGGTGTCGTGTCGGGCCAGCGGCAGCGCCAGCATGAGTCCCGTGATGAACTGCGACGAAACCGAGCCGTCCACGTCGACCTCGCCGCCGCGGATCGGTCCGCGGACTTCGAAGGGCAGGAATCCGCCGTTGTCGCGCACCCGGACGCCCAGCGTGCGCAGCGGTCCTGTCATCATCTCCATCGGGCGGCGGAGCAGCGTGCCCTCGCCTTCGATGGTGATCGGCGTGCCGCAGAGCGAAGCGATGGGGGTGAATAGGCGTGTCGAAAGACCCGACTCGCCGACGCGGAGCGTGTGCCCCTGCGGGCGCAGCCCGCCTTCGATCGAAAGCGTCTCTTCGCCGATCCGGGTCACGCGGGCGCCGAGCGTCTCGATGCACTGCAACGCCGAGCGCGTGTCGCTGCAGAACTCGATGTTGCGCAGCACGGAGGTCTCTTCGCAGAGAAGCGATGCCGCCAAGGCGCGCTGTGCGTAGCTTTTCGAGCAGGGCGGCGTCAGCGTGCCTTTGACGCGGCCCGATGGAACCGTCTTATCCATTATGGGTGATATATGATTGAGCGGGGATGCCGGTGCAAAAGCGCCGCATCCCTGATTTCGTGTTTCGGCCGTTATTCCTGCGGAGTTTTGCGGTTTTTCATCTCCTGCGTCAGCTGGTGGCTCTTTTTCAGCTCGAAGTGCTGGCCCAGATAGACCTTGCGGACCATCGGGTCGGCAGCCAGCTCCTCGGCGGTGCCGGTTTTGAGTATCTTGCCTTCGTAGAGCAGGTAGGTGCGGTCGGTGATGGCCAGCGTCTCGTCGACGTTGTGGTCGGTGATGATCACGCCGATGTTCTTGTGCTTGAGCGTCGCCACGATCGACTGGATGTCCTCCACGGCGATCGGGTCCACGCCCGCGAAGGGTTCGTCGAGCAGGATGAACGCCGGGTTGATGGCCACGGCGCGCGCGATCTCCGTGCGGCGGCGTTCACCGCCCGAAAGCTGGATGCCGAGGCTCTTGCGGACCTTCTGCAGGCGGAACTCCTCGATCAGCGATTCGACGCGCTCGGCCTGATACTCCTTCGAATATTCGGTCATTTCGAGCACGGCGCGGAGGTTGTCCTCGACCGACAGGCGGCGGAAAACCGACGCTTCCTGCGCCAGATAGCCCACGCCCATCTGCGCGCGCTTGTAGACCGGTTCGTTGGTCAGCTCGGCGACCTGTCCCTCGTCGTTTTCCAGAAAAATGCGTCCTTCGTTGGGCTTGATGAGTCCCACGATCATATAGAAGGTCGTGGTCTTGCCCGCTCCGTTGGGGCCGAGCAGTCCGACGATCTCGCCCTGATTGACGTCGATCGAGACGTGATCGACGACCGTACGGGCTTTATATTTCTTGACAAGTTCGCTTGTGTATAGGCGCATGTTGCTGCATGGTTAAGTTTGCAGCCCCTTCATCCCGAAGCGGTTTCGTATTCGGGCGGATGAGCCGGAACGGGAAGGCTGCGGGCCGGGGCCGTCGCAACAAAGGTATATAAAGTAGGTAAAAACTCCAAACCGCGGGGCCATAATTCTCTCCGGAAAGGGGGCGAAGTCCGGAAATTGTCCGCAGCGGCGGCAAAAAGGTTCCGAACGGCCGCGGAAATGTTCCCCGGCGGCCGGGCGTGCGGGCCGGAGCGTGCGGCGATGTTGTCCCGGCAACTGCGGGGACAATCGGGCCGGGCGTCAGAAGAATCCGATCAGCGCCACTTCGAAGCCGTTGCCGTTCTTGGCTCCCGCCGCCGAGTATTTCGAAAGCGTCCATGCGGCCTGCGCCTTCAGCCGCGGAATGGGCATGTAGAGGAAGCCCACCAGAAAGTCCTGCTGCTTGCCGACCGAGCCGGGCAGGTAGGTGTTGCGTTTGCCGTTGAAGACGTCGTAGCGGATTACGGGCATGTATTTGCCCTTGAATTTGTAGCCTGCGATGAGGTAGTACATCTGTTCGTCGACCTTGCCGCGTGTCTTTTCCCCCGTCGTCTTGTCTGTGTAGGCCGCGGAGGAGCCGGTGTGCGCGTATTCGGCCCGGACGAGGATGTGTTCGCTGTCGTACCAGAAGCCGGCGGCGTAGCGCGTCATGGGGATATAGTCCTTCGAAACCGTGTTGTTGGTGTATTCGCCCCAGTTCACCGAGCCTGAAATGCGCAGCTCCCTGAGAGGGAAGAACGTGAGGCGCGCCACGATGTCTTTCGACTTGTTGTCGTCCGAACGGTTCATCTGCGAGCCGTTGAAGAGGGCGAGGTTGTAGGTGAGCATGTCCCAGCCGTCGCGGTGCAGGAACGCGCCCGTGGCTTGCAGGCCGCAGTCGCGTCCGTAGGTGTTGTAGCCCGACACGGCGTTGCGGCAGACCATTTTGAGAATGGCGTGCGAGAAGTTGGGGACTTCGAGCGTGCCGGGCGAGATGTCGTAATTCTCGATGGTCAGCGGAACGGGGAACTGGCCGGCCCAGATGTGTATCTGGGGGCGGATTTTGGCCCGCAGGTACATGTCCTGCACGGTGATGAGCGCCTTGCCCTGCTGGTCGGCCGAGCTGGAGAAGCCCTCGAACTGCATCTTGTAGTCGAACGTACGGGAGATGTCGCCCGTGAGGATCAGACGCATGCGCTTGACGTTGAACGACGACGAATTTTTGCCGTCCGTTCCCCCGACGTTGGTCTGGTAGGTGTAGCCGATCTGTGCATAGCCCGAAAATTTGGGCAGCGCGGCGAGAATCTTCTCGAACCGGGTGATCTTCTTCGAGACTTCTTCCGGCGAAGCGGCGTCGTTGGCGTCGTCGATCTCGGCGGCGCTTGTTCGGGGTGCCGGTCGTGTGCCGGAGCCTTCCGGGGCGGGTTGTGCGGGGAGCGTCTGCGCGGCCGCCGGGAGACTCAGTGCGGCGGTGAACAGCAGTGCGGATAGTAAGCGTTTTTTCATGGCTGACTGGTTATGTCGGTTAATAAGCGTCGGACAGCAAACTGTTTGCAGGGGATCGGGGAACTCTTTTGCATAGAATATGCCATTTTTCCGGGGCGCCCGTTCTTGTGTCCGTACCGGAAAGAAACGAAACCATTTCGTTGAGCCGGGCGCGGCCGGGCTTGCTCCAATCGCCGGGACGCTGAATTTTTATCGGTAGATGGTGCGGAATTCCGAATTTTTTGCTAACTTTACCTAAGAATTTGTGAATAAAGAGTAGAATCGGCGAAATGAAACAAAATGAATTGTCCCTGCTGCACGACAAACTGAAGGAGTACTTCGGCTTTTCGTCGTTCAAAGGGAATCAGGAGGCTGTGATCCGCAATGTGCTGGAGGGAAACGATACGTTCGTGCTTATGCCGACGGGCGGCGGAAAGTCCCTGTGCTACCAACTGCCCGCCCTGATCATGGACGGCGTGGCGATCGTCATTTCACCGCTTATCGCGCTGATGAAGAATCAGGTGGACGCCATGCGCACCTTCTCGGCCGATTCGGGGATCGCCCATTTCCTCAACTCGTCGCTCAACAAGACCGCCGTGGCGCAGGTGCGCGCCGATGTGCTGTCGGGAAAGACCAAGCTGCTCTATTTCGCCCCTGAGTCGCTGACCAAGGAGGACAACGTGGCCTTCCTGCATAAGATAAAGGTGTCGTTCTACGCCATCGACGAGGCGCACTGCATCTCGGAGTGGGGGCACGACTTCCGGCCTGAGTACCGCCGCATACGCCCGATCATCAACGAAATCGGTCCTGCGCCGCTGATCGCCCTGACGGCTACTGCCACGCCCAAGGTGCAGCTGGACATTCAGAAGAATCTGGGCATGTCCGACGCTTCGGTCTTCAAGTCGTCGTTCAACCGCCCGAACCTCTATTACGAAATCCGGCCCAAGCACAACGTGGACCGCGACATCATCCGTTTCATCAAGCAGAACGAGGGCAAGAGCGGCATCATCTACTGCCTGAGCCGCAAGAAGGTCGAGGAGCTGACCGAACTGCTCGTGGCCAACGGCATCAAGGCGCTGGCCTACCACGCCGGCATGGACGCCGCGACACGCGCCGCCAATCAGGACCATTTCCTGATGGAGCGCGCCGACGTAATCGTCGCCACGATCGCATTCGGCATGGGCATCGACAAGCCCGACGTGCGTTATGTGATCCATTACGACATACCCAAGTCGCTCGAAGGCTATTATCAGGAGACGGGCCGCGCCGGCCGTGACGGCGGCGAAGGCTACTGCCTGACCTTCTACAGTTACAAGGACATTCAGAAACTCGAAAAGTTCATGCAGGGCAAGCCCATCGCCGAACAGGAGATCGGCAAACTGCTGCTGCAGGAGACGGTGTCCTACGCCGAGAGTTCGATGTGCCGCCGCAAGACGCTGCTGCACTATTTCGGCGAGGAGTATACGGAGGAGAACTGCGGCAACTGCGACAACTGCCGCAATCCGCGTCCAAAGATCGACGCCAAGGCCGCGCTGAAGATGCTGCTGGAGGCTTTGCGCGACATCGGCGACAAGTTCAAGGGCGACTATCTGGTGAATGTGCTGACGGGCAAGACCACGGCGCTGATAAAGAGTTACGGTCACAACAAGAGCAAGTGGTTCGGCGCAGGCGCCGAGCACGACGCCACCTTCTGGGGTGCCGTACTGCGTCAGGCGCTCATCCTCGGACTGGTGGACAAGAATATCGAGAATTACGGACTGATCTCGGTGAACCGCAAGGGCGAGAATTTCATCGCCATGCCGTTCCCCGTGACGGTGACGCTCGACCACAATTACGACGAGGAGGAGCGGGAGGCCGAGGCCGTGGCTCCGATGGGCAAGGGCGGCGCTGCGGACGAGGAGCTGTTCTCGATGCTCAAGGACCTGCGCAAGAAGGTCGCCAAGCAGCACGGACTGCCGCCGTTCGTCATCTTTCAGGACCCGTCGCTCGAAGATATGGCCGTGCAGTACCCGATTACCCTCGAAGAGATGCAGAACATTACCGGCGTCGGCGTGGGCAAGGCCCGCAAGTTCGGCGAGGAGTTCATCAAGCTGATCAAGGCCTATGTCGAGGAGAAGGAGATCATCCGCCCGCAGGACATGATCGTCAAGTCGGTCGGCAACAAGTCGGGCAACAAGATCTTCATCATCCAGTCGATCGACCGGAAGATGGATTTCGAGGACATCGCCCGTGCCAAGGATCTCGACTTCGACGAACTGCTGACCGAGATCGAGGGAATCGTCAATTCGGGCACGAAGCTCGACATCTCCTATTACCTCCGGGAGTTTATGGACGAGGACAAGATCGAGGACATATACCTCTATTTCAAGGAGGACGCCGAGAGCGACTCTCTCGATGCGGCCATCGACGAACTGGGGGCCGACTATACCGAGGAGGAGATACGTCTGGTGCGTATCAAATTCATGTGCGAGCAGGGTAACTGACGCCCTGTACCGACCTGCTGTCCCGCGGCTGTTGCGTCACTGTTCCGAGGAATGGACTAACTTAACAAATACGCCTATGAACAAAAAGACTTTTACTGTTGCCGTGATTTTCCTGATTGTGACGCTCGTGTGGCTCGGTGTCAATATATTCTGGGCTTTGTCGAACAAGAACTGTATTTTCGACCTGATCGTGGCGGTGCTGTTCGCACTGGCCGGCGCGGGTATGGTGTACAACGAATGCCATAAGCGCAAGTGCAGGCACCTCGACGAGGTGAACCGGCACCAGATTCCTTGACGGGGCGCTTTACAGTTGTTTCGGAGCGTGGAGACCGTGTTTTCCGGCAGGGCGACGCAGTTGTTTTGTGGCGTATGGCGCGCGGGGAAGAGGACGATCGGTGCGCGCGGGTCCGTGCAGCGGTTTTGCGTGCGGTTTTGTGTGCCGGTCCGTGCGGCGCGGCGGTTGCGGCGGCCGGCGCCCGGAGTCGGAAACGTGTAAAATAAGGAGTGATATGAGGAAAACGAATGTTATGCAGATCGTCCGTCTCGTGATGATGATCGCGGCGGTCGCGGGCGTGATTTACGCGCTGGAGTATATGGAACGGGGCATTGCCGTCTGGTTCTGGATTACGCTGCTGGGTGTGGGTTTCGTGGGCCTGCTCTACACGTTCCGCCTGACGCAGCGCCGCGTGCGGCTCGAACGCCGGGCCAAGGAGCGGCAGGAGAAGAAGAAATCGCGCAGACAGAAGCGCTGAGAGTTATCCGCCGGACATTGCGCCCGGCGGATTTTTTTGGAGAGGGCTGAGGCGGAGGGCCGGGAACTTCGGAAAATTTTCCGGAAGATCGATGCGGTTGTCTTGGCCGGGAATTTTCGGAAGCTGCAGGGTCCCTATTCGCCGGGCGATGCGCACGCCTTCATTACGCAGCCCCCCCCCGCCGGAGGATTTCGCCGTAGTGATCGGCGGCAAAGCCGTGGGCGGCATCGGGTTGGCGCCGGGGACGGATGTCGGGCGGTTCAACGCCGGAATCGGCTGTCGGATCGGGGCTTCGTACCGGGGTCTCGTACCGGGGACGGGGCGTTATGACCGCCGCCGTGGCGCGGGCCGCGGAGTGGGTTTTCGCAAATACCCCGATAATTCGTATCTTTGCCGCCGCATACGTCTCGAATCCCGCTTCGCAGCGGGTGCTGGACAAAGCCGGATTCCGTTTCGTGGGGACGATGCACCGCGCTTTTGTCGGGAACGGAGCGTTCGTGGACGGCTGTTATTATGAATTGCTGAAATAGAATGAGTGAAGTAAGGGCTAAAAAGGCGCTGGGCCAGCATTTTCTGGTCGATCTGAATATTGCGCGCAAAATCTGCAACTCACTTTCGGGCGGAGAGATCCGGCTGCGGACAGCTCCTGCTGTTGCCGCTCTTCCCAGAGCGGACGGGCAGGCTGCGGCTGGGAGAGGACCGGAGGAGCCGGAGACGGCCGTAATCATTGCAGCGAAAAGAGGGACCGGAAACGCTGCCGAGAGGTGCGCAGCGGCCGGAACCGGGGAGGTCGCAGGCGATGGACGGACAGCGGAAATTGCAGCCGGGCTGGATGTCGCTGCGGGTGCCGGACCAGATGTCGTGCAGAGTACGGAATCGGGTGTCGTGGCGGGTGCCGGGCGGGATGTTGCGCAGGAGACAGGGCCGGAGGGTGTGTCGGGTATAGAGCCGGATGTTACGCCGGATGCCGGGCAGGGGGCGAAAGCCGCCGGGCGGTGCGACGTGCTGGAAGTGGGGTGCGGCATGGGCGTGCTGACGCAGTTTCTGCTCAGGCGCGACGACATCGTCACCTACGGGGCCGAGATCGACCCGGAAAGCGTCGAATACCTGCATGCGCATTATCCCGAATTCACGCCGCGTCTGATGGAAGGCGACTTCCTGAAGATGAACCTGCGCGAACTGTTTCCCGGAGGGCTGAAGATCATCGGCAATTTTCCCTACAATATCTCTTCGCAGATATTCTTCAAGGTGCTGGAGAACCGCGATCTGGTGCCTGAATGCGTCGGCATGATCCAGAAGGAGGTCGCCGTGCGGCTGGCCGAACCTCCCGGCTCGAAGGAGTACGGCATCCTTTCGGTGCTTTTGCAGGCGTGGTACGACATCGAGTATCTTTTTACGGTCAATGAGACGGTTTTCAATCCGCCGCCCAAGGTCAAGAGCGCGGTGATCCGCCTGCGCCGCAACGGCGTCGAGCGGCTCGCCTGCGACGAAACGTTGTTCGTGAAAGTCGTGAAAGCCTCCTTCGGACAGCGGCGCAAGATGATCCGCAACTCGCTGCGGTCGGTATTCGGCAATTTCGGCGGCGCGGAGCATCCTTTCTTCACGCAGCGCGCCGAGCAGCTTTCGGTCGCCGACTTCGTGGAGCTGACCGACTGGGTTGCGGCGAACAGAACGTAGCCGTTCGGAGTCCGTGCGCCGTGCATCATGCGCCGTGCATTATGCGCCGTGCATTATGCGCCGTGCATGATGCGTCTGCGGTCATACGTTGTGCGATCATAAGCCTGCGGCCATGCGTCATATGCCTGCATTGAAATAAAAAGCATCCCGTTGAGGGATGCTTTTTTGTTGCCGGTTCCGTATGGTCGGGGCTTCCGCTTACTGTTCTGTCTGTGCGCTGCTGCGGCCGCCGGGGTGAAATTCGGCTGCGCGTCACTGGCGATCCGCCTTTTCTTCCGGGGCCTGCCGCTCCTCCGGGATGGGGTCGCCTGCGATGACGGTCACCAGATCCTCGCGCGCGAGGTATTTCTGCGCCAGACGCTGTATGTCGGCGGGCGTCATGGCCTGTATGCGGCGGATGTTCTCGCCGATGACGGTGTGGTCCCGGCCGCAGAGGATGTTTTCGATCGTGACGTCGGCGATGCCGAACGGACCGTCGAGAATGCGCATCATTTCGCCGATCATGATGTTCTTGACCAGCGAAAGTTCCTCGTCGGGCATCGGCTCCGTGCGCAGCCGTTCGATTTCGGCGTAGATCTCCCGCAGGGCGTCGCGCGTGACGTCGGTGCCGACCTGCGTTGCGACGGCGAAGTAGCCCGCCTGTTCGAAATTGACCATGGCGGCCACCACGCCGTAGGTGTAGCCGCGCTCTTCGCGCAGGTTCTGCATCAGGCGCGATCCGAAGTAGCCGCCCAGCACCGACGCCACGACCTGCATGCCCAAGAAGTCGGGATGCTGGCGCGGGAAGAGCATGCGTCCGATGCGGATCGAAGACTGCACGGCGCCGGGGTGTTCGACGAAGGCTTCGTGCCGGGTTACGGGCGCCGGAAACGGCGTCCCGGTTTCGGACTCCGACCGCGGCAGCCGCTCCGCGAGGGCGGCCACGGCTTCCCGTTCCTGCTCGCCGATGCGTCCGCTGCACACCACGAAGCCGTTGGCGGCCGTGTAATGGCGGGCGTAGAATTCCGCGACGTCGGCCCGCGTCAGGCGGTCGTAATCGTTTTCGTCGGCCGAAATGCCGTAGGGGTGTTCGGGACCGAACATCGTCCGGGCGAACGCTTCGCGGGCTTCGACGTCCACTTTCGTACGCTCGATGGCCAGCCGCTGTTTGCGCTTGGCGCAGTAGGTGCGCAGCTCCTCCTCCGGAAATGTCGGATGCAGGAGCACCTGCTCGGCCACGGCCAGCGTCTGTCCGAAGAATTTGGAGAGCGTGCAGAAGCTGATATAGGCGTAGTCCCGGTCGATGTTGACGTCGAAATAGGAGCCGTAATAGTCGAGCTGTTCGGCGATCTGCTGCGCCGTCATGTCGCGCGTGCCTTCTGCGAGCATGTTCGCCGCGGCCGATGCCGAGAAGGGAACCCGCTGCACGGCCGATCCGGCGCGGAACACGAAGGTGATGCGCAGCACTTCGAAGTCGTCCGAGGCGAGCGTGTAGAGCGTGGCGCCGTTGGCGAGCGTCGTCTTTTCGGCCTGCGGGACCTCGACGGTCGCGGGTATTACGAGAGGCGGTTGTGTCATTTGCTTGCTTTGTAAATGAGGGTGGAACAGTTTTCGGGCCGGAACGTGCGGCGGCTGAAGTCGATGATGTCGTCGGTAGTGACGGCCCGGTAGGCCGCAACCTCGCGGTTGACGAGCGGCAGGTCGCCCAGCATCTCGTAGAAGCCGAGGTTCATCGCCTTGTTCATTACGTTCAGTTCGCCGAAGAGCGTGTTGGCTTCGAACTTGTTTTTGACCTTCTCGACCTCGTAATCCGTCGCAGGCCGGGTCCGGAGCGCTTCGATTTCGGCGCGGAAGGCCGCTTCGGCCTGTTCGGGTGTCGTCTCCGGCAGGAGCTGGCCCGTGAAGACGAAGAGTCCGGGATCGACGTCGCCCGAAATGTAGGCGTTCACCGACGAGAGCAGCCGCTGCTCCTTGACCAGATGGGTGTAGAGCCGCGCCGAGTCGCCGCCGGCCAGCAGGTCCGACACGAGGTCGGCGATGTAGAAGTCGGGCGAGGTGCGTCCGCCCATGTGGAAGGCCAGCGAAACCGTCGTGGCGGGGACGTCGCGCTCGGCGACCTCGCGGCGTGGTGCGGTCTGGACCGGTTCCTGACGGATGTGGTCCGGGGCCGCAGGCCGGTTGGCGAGCGGCTCGAACCACTTTTCGGCCAGATCGAGCATCTTCTCTTCGTCAATGTCGGCCGAGATCGAAAGAATGGCGTTCGAAGGGCGGTAGTGGGCGCGGTAGAAGGCCTGCACCTCGTCGGGCGTCGCTTGGGCGATATGTTCGGGCGTCAGCCCGATGGTGGCCCAGCGGTAGGGGTGGACCTTGTAGGCCAGCGCCCGCAGCAGCATCGGTTGGTCGCCGTAGGGCTGGTTGAGGTAGCGCTGGCGGAACTCCTCGATCACCACGCGCTTCTCGGTTTCGAGTTTTTCGGGCGTGATGTCGAGCCCCTCCATGCGGTCGCTTTCGAGCCACAGGGCCGTCTCGACGTTGTCTTTCGGCAGGGTGATGTAGAAATCGGTATAGTCGTTGTTGGTGAAGGCGTTGTTGTCGCCGCAGGCCATCTGCACCGGCAGGTCGAAGTTGGGTATGCGGCGCGTACCGCGGAACATGAGGTGTTCGAACAGATGCGCGAACCCCGTGCGTTCGGGATTTTCGTTGCGTGCGCCTGCTTTATAGAGGATGTTTACCGCGGCGAGCTTCGAGACCGGGTCGCGGTTGACGACGACCGTGAGTCCGTTCGCCAGTATTTTCTTTTTGTATTCGATCATATGGCTGCAAAGATAGTAAAAAAGCGGCGGCAGGAATAGTAGTGACGCCTCATTTGTTTGATGGATTCTGTGACTATGAAGTTTGGGGATTGTGAATCCATAAATCCTGCCGCCGCATATGGTACGGTGTGCTGCGGCAGGAAAACGGGAAGAGTGCTGCCGAATCTGCGGACCCTACGGCTCTGGTAAGCCTTCAATCCCACAAATTACAGCACGCACCCTTCGGGGTACGACGGATATTGCGGGATTGCAAAAAATTTACCAGATTTTAGGGTCCCAATACATCGTTGACATATGACGATATGTAAAGAACGAATTCGGGGAACAAAAGTAGAAAAATTTTCCCGATCTGCAATTGCACTGCCCGAACAACCCATCCGTTAAACCCGAATTTGCTCAATGCAAGCTGTTTTGCGTTATTTTGGCACGGAATGGAATGTGCGTCTGTTCTGGAGCCGGGAGACGCTCCCCGGAGGAGGCGCGGCGGAGCGCCGGAAAGTGTGCCGCCGTGGTAACGCGCTATGGGTAAACCGGTTTTGCAACTCCGTGATTTACGCAGGTTTGTGTTAAAAAATTAACAACCTTGAGTGTTATTCCGCTAACACCCCGAATGGTAAAAATTCCTGATTTTTTGTTCTGAAATCGGACTGTTATTTCCGCCGGATTTGCTATCTTTGCAACGCATTCTGTCCTGAATTCAGAAAACACACACAATATCATCTAAAATTTTAACAAAATGGCAGAAAAGAAATTTATCACGTGTGACGGTAATTACGCTGCGGCGCATGTTGCATACATGTTCTCGGAAGTTGCGGCGATTTACCCCATCACGCCCTCCTCGACCATGGCCGAGCTCGTGGACGAGTGGGCCGCACAAGGTCGTAAAAATATTTTCGGCGAAACGGTGAAAGTCGTGGAGATGCAGTCCGAGGCGGGCGCCGCAGGCGCCGTGCACGGTTCGCTCCAGAGCGGCGCCCTCACTTCGACGTTTACCGCGTCGCAGGGCCTGCTGCTGATGATTCCGAATATGTACAAGATCTCCGGCGAGCTGCTTCCCGGCGTGTTCCACGTGTCGGCCCGCGCGCTGGCCGCGCAGTCGCTGTCTATTTTCGGCGACCATCAGGACGTCATGGCGACCCGCCAGACCGGATTCGCGATGATCGCCACCTCGTCCGTACAGGAGGTGATGGACCTCGCGGGCGTGGCGCACATCGTGGCGCTCAAGTCGCGCGTGCCGTTCCTGCACTTCTTCGACGGTTTCCGTACCTCGCATGAGATCCAGAAGATCGAGCTGATCGACGAAGCCGCCCTGACGGCGATGCTCGACCGCGACGCGCTGAAGGCCTTCCGCCAGCGTGCGCTCAACCCCGAACACCCCGTGACGCGCGGTACGGCCCAGAACCCCGACATCTATTTCCAGACCCGCGAAGCCGCCAACACCTTCTACGACGCCGTGCCCGACATGGTCGCAGACGCGATGCGCGAGATTTCGAAGATCACCGGCCGCGAGTACAAGCCCTTCGTATACTACGGAGCCGCAGACGCCGAGAACATCGTGATCGCGATGGGTTCGGTGACCGAGACCCTCAAGGAGACGGTCGATTACCTGAACGCCAAAGGCGGGAAGGTGGGTGTCGTGACCGTTCACCTCTACCGTCCCTTCTCGGTGAAATACATGATGGAGGTGCTGCCCGAAAGCGTGAAGCGCATCTGCGTGCTGGACCGCACCAAGGAGCCGGGAGCCAACGGCGATCCGCTCTACCTCGACGTGGTGGAGGCTTTCGCCACCTGCCCGTGCAAGAACAAGCCGCTCATCATCGGCGGCCGTTACGGTCTTTCGTCGAAGGACACCACGCCGGCGCAGATGCTGGCCGTGTTCACGAACCTCGCGGCCAACGAACCCAAGAACCAGTTCACGGTGGGTATCGTGGACGACGTGACGTTCCGTTCGCTGCCCGTGGGCGAGGAGATCTCGCTGGCCAAGCCCGGCACGTTCGAAGCGCTCTTCTTCGGTCTGGGCGCCGACGGTACGGTGGGCGCCAACAAGAACTCGATCAAGATCATCGGCGGCACGACGAACAAATACTGTCAGGCATACTTCTCCTACGACTCGAAGAAATCGGGCGGCTACACCTCGTCGCACCTGCGTTTCGGCGACCTGCCCATCACTTCGCCCTATCTGGTCACCACGCCCGACTTCGTGGCCTGCCACGTGCCTTCGTATGTGGACAAGTACGACGTGCTCAAGGGCCTGAAGGCCGGCGGCTCGTTCCTGCTCAACTCGGTGCACGACGCCGCTACGACCTGCGAGACGCTGCCCGCGCACATGAAGGCTTACCTCGCCAAGAACAAGATCAACTTCTATATCATCAACGCCACGAAGATCGCCGCCGAGCTGGGACTGGGTTCGCGCACCAACACGATCATGCAGTCGGCGTTCTTCAAGATCGCCAACGTCATTCCGTTCGACAAGGCCGTCGAGCAGATGAAGAAGGCGATCCAGAAGTCCTACGGCAAGAAGGGCGAGGATATCGTCAACATGAACTATGCGGCCGTGGACGCCGGCGGCGATGCCGTCGTTAAGGTCGAGATTCCTGCCGAGTGGGCTTCGATCGAGGACAAGGGCTTCGTGCATGTTTCGGACGCTTCGTGTCCCGAATTCGTGCGCAAGATCGTCGAGCCGATCAACGGCCTGAAGGGCGACGACCTGCCCGTATCGGCCTTTACGGGCCGTGAGGACGGTACGTGGGAGAACGGTACGGCCGCCTACGAGAAGCGCGGCATCGCCGTGAACGTGCCCGAATGGAAGATCGAGAACTGTATCCAGTGCAACCAGTGCGCCTATGTCTGCCCGCACGCCGTGATCCGTCCGTTCCTCGCAACGGAGACCGAAGCAGCCGCTTCGGGCGTAGAGTGGAAGCAGGGGCTGGGCGAGACGAAGGACTACAAGTTCCGCATCCAGATTTCGCCGCTCGACTGTACGGGCTGCAGCAACTGCGTGGACGTCTGCCCCGCCAAGGAGAAGGCGCTGGTGATGAAACCGCTCGAATCGCAGCTGCCCCAGCAGAGGAATTGGGATTATATCGTAAAGAATATCGGCTACAAGCAGGTCGTGGACAAGACCAAGAGCGTCAAGAACCTGCAGTTCGCACAACCGCTCTTCGAGTTCTCAGGCGCCTGCGCAGGCTGCGGCGAGACTCCCTATATCAAGGCTATTTCGCAGCTGTTCGGCGAGAAGATGATGGTGGCCAACGCCACGGGCTGTACCTCGATTTATTCGGGTTCGGCTCCTTCGACGCCGTACTGCACCAACGACAAGGGGCAGGGCCCCGCATGGGCCAATTCGCTCTTCGAGGACAACGCCGAGTTCGGTCTGGGTATGCACGTGGGCGTCGAGAAACTCCGCGACCGTATTCAGGAGTCGATGGAGCAGGCGATCGCAGGCTGTACGAAGTGCTCGGACGAGCTGAAGGGCGTCATGCAGGAGTGGATCGCCGCGCGCGGTTCGTCGGCCAAGTCGGCCGAGGTTTCGGCCCGCCTGATCCCGATGATGGAGGCCTGCGGCTGCGACTACTGCAAGGACATTCTCGAAATGAAGGACTGGCTGGTGAAGAAGTCGCAGTGGATCATCGGCGGCGACGGCTGGGGTTACGACATCGGCTTCGGCGGCGTGGACCACGTGCTGGCTTCGGGGCTGGATGTGAATATTCTGGTCGTGGATACCGAGGTTTACTCGAATACCGGCGGTCAGTCGTCGAAATCGACGCCCGTGGGCGCCGTCGCCAAGTTCGCGTCGGCCGGTAAGCGTATCCGCAAGAAGGACCTCGGCGCTATTGCCATGACCTACGGTTACGTATACGTGGCGCAGGTTTCGATCGGCGCGTCGCAGATGCAGCTCTTCAACGTGCTGAAGGAGGCCGAGGCTTATCCCGGACCGTCGCTCGTGATCGCTTACGCGCCGTGTATCAACCACGGCATCAAGGGCGGCATGACGCGCACGCAGACCGTGGGCAAGGAGGCCGTAGCCTGCGGCTACTGGCACCTGTGGCACTATAATCCGCAGCTCGAAGAGCAGGGCAAGAATCCGTTCGTGATGGACTCGAAGGAACCCGACTGGTCGAAGTTCCGTGACTTCCTGATGAAGGAGGTGCGTTACACTTCGCTCAAGAAGTCGTTCCCGGCCGAGGCCGAGGAGCTGTTCGCTGCCGCCGAGGAGAACGCCAAGTGGCGTTACAACAGCTACCAGCGTCTTGCCAAGATGGAGTACTGATCTGTATGACAGCTATGTGAAAGGCCGCGGCATTGTGCCGCGGCTTTTTTTGTTGTCGGGCCGGATCGCATCCGGCGTCGTATCGCTTGCATGGATAGGATAAAGCATAAAAAGAAATGATTGTAATTGCTTTTTATTGCTTATTTAATATCTATTCTTTATATTTGTTTCGAAATCACCTTAAAACTAATTCGAAATGAAAAAACTATCCGTATGTCTGCTGACGGCCGTGCTCAGCTGTTGGTGCGCGACGGCGTTCGGCTGGGGGAAAATCGGCCACGATGCGATCGCCTACATCGCCGAATGCAACCTGACGCCCAAAGCCAAGAAAAACATCGAAAAGTATCTCGGCGGCCGTTCGATCGTCTATTATGCCTCGTGGATGGATCAGGTCCGCCACACGCCGGCCTACAGGCACACCAACACGTGGCACACCAACAAGGTCGATGCCGGGGGAAACTACGTGCCCGATCCCGAAGGCGACGCGATGACTTTTCTGGACGACTGCATTGCGAAAGTGGAAGATTACCGCAATCAAAACGATTCGACGGTGACGGTCTCGATCCGCTTTATCGTACATCTCGTCGGCGACATGCACTGTCCGGGACACGTGAAATATCCGTGGTACAAGAGTTTCAAATTCACGCTCAGCGGCAAGGAGTACGGCCTGCATAATTACTGGGACGAGTGGGCGCTTACGCTGAGCAACAAGTGGCATTATCTGGAATACGGGCACCAGCTCGACCGCTGTTCGAAGCGGGAAAAACGCGATATCGCCGAAGGCACGCCCCGCGACTGGCTGGCCGACAGCGCCCGCGAGTGCCGCGTGATCTACGACTGGACCAAGGCCGGTCAGACGCTTTCGTACGAGGAGTCGCGCGACTTCATCATTTTCTCGCACGAGTTCGCCGAGGCGCAGGTGCTGAAAGCCGGATACAGGTTGGCGGCGCTGCTGAACCGCTTGTTTGGGTAAGGCGGTTGCGTCCGCACGTTGCGCCGCTGGGAATACCGCCCGCTTTGCGGTGCGATTTCCGGGGCGGCGGTGCGTCCGAGTTGTGGTTCGTACGGATGGCGGCCCGGAATCCGTCCGGGGACCTGAAATCTGTCCGGGATGACGACCTGAAATTCCTCCGGGAAGCGGTCCGGGATTTGTCCGGACGGTGGGGCGGAATCCCTCCGAATGGCAGTCTGAAACTCCTCCGGGAAGGCGCCCGAAATAGGTCCGGACGACAGTCCGGAATCTGTCCGAGCGGATGGTTCGAAAACCGTTCGGTCGGCGGGCTGTCAGGAGGTTCGTTCGAAATCCGTTCGGAGGTTCGTTCGAAATCCGTTCGGGCGGCGAAACGGCTTCGGCCGCGGCCTTTTTTGTGTTCCGGCAATTCGGTTCGTGATGAAAAATTTGCTGTCCGTTTGAAAAATCCTCCCCCCCCCGAATGAATTTATTTGTTCATAATCGGCCCCGGAGATAACTTTGCCGCACATTTGAATTAACACTATCTAATCTCGCTTATGAAAAATCTCTTGCACAAAATTGCGTCCGTGTTTGTCGTGTGCGCTGCCTTGGCTGCCTTTACGGCTTGTAACGATGACGACGGAAAGGTGAAGAAACCGCAGGTATCGTCCGAATTGGTCGGCAGCTATACGCCGCACTACTTTAAAGAAGTGCCCGACGAGTGGGGCGGTGAGCCTTCGAGGCTTTATCTGGAAGTAGCCGCTGCATGGACGGATCCGGATAATATTCCCGGTATCGATCTCTCGGAGAGCATGGGGATGCCTGCCGGTTCGTTCGTAATGCCGTTCAATACCATCTTGGATTTGGTGTCGGCCATCGGTTCGCAATTCGTGTCGAGCGGTCTGGTTCAGCTCGATCTGCATAGCGACGGTTTGTTTGCCGCCAAATACCATGACGTGGTGGTCGAGGAGGGAGCCGACATCATGACGACGATCTTCTCGCCGACGTTCGCCGAGGCCGTATCGGTATTTCCGAGTGCCGAGACCGCCGCTGTCCTGCCCGAAGGCGCGCTGAGTTTCTATACGGAGTCGAACCTGTTCTTCGCTGCCGTCAGCAAGGATTTCATCCGGGCGATCGAGAAGCAGGAGGGGATGGAGATTCTTTCCGAGATCGACAAGATGCTCGGCGCTTATAAGGGGCTGAGTGTCGTTTCGACCGACAGCCATTACGCCATTCCGTTCAAGTACACCTTTGAGGGCGGTGTGTTCCGCCTGTATGTGGACCGCGCCATGATGCTGCCCTATGTCAAGCTGCTCAAGGACGTGCTCGGCGGGCTGGGACTCGATCCGTCGCAGATGATGGGACTCGATCCCGCTGTCATTCTCGACGATCTGTTCAACGCAACGACGGAACTGCAGATCGCGGTTTATCTGAAAAAAATGTAATTCCTGAAAAAAATGTAATTCGGGGCTTTGCCCGATTTGCGGCCATCCGGAGCGATTTGTTCCGGATGGCTTTTTTTCGGGAGCCGCCCAAAAACTGCCTATGTGAGAACCTGCCTGTGTTTTTTGTCGCCGGGGTTGCGTATCCGGCCGGGAATTGCTAACTTTGGGGCGCGTAAGAGTCGACGCCGTCAGGTTTTGTGCGGTTTTTGCACGCGGCGTTCTGTTATTAACTTATATGTATTTATGATGAAAAAGTATTTTGCAGCCGCAGCGCTGCTCGTTACGATGGCTGCGTGCGGAAGCGCCGCGCAGGACAAGACGCTCGAAGGTACGACTTGGAAACTCGCCCAAATGGGGGCGATTCCGGCGACGGCGATCAATCAGGAGGCGGATTTCTTCACGCTGGAGTTCAATGCCGCCGACACGATGGTCGCCGGACGCACCAACTGCAACCGTTTCTTCGGCCGCTATGAGCTGAAGGGCAAGAAACTCGAATTCGAGAATATGGGCATGACCCGGATGGCCTGCCCCGACATGCAGTACGAAGATGCGTTCGTCAAGATGCTCGACGACGTGGACCGTTTCGAAATCAAGGGTTCGGAGCTGACCTTCTTCGACGACGACAAGTCGCTGGCCGTATTCAAGGCCGTCGAAAAAGAGCCTGCGAAGAAGTAGTTTCGCCGGCGCGGATAATTTGCGGCACTCCTTCTCTGAGGGGCTGCCGTTTTTTTTGTGTTATGCGGCGGAACTGCTCGGTCGGCCGGATGTGCGGAATATGTTGCGGACGGAGAAAGTAAAAAAGAACGGCGGCAGGAAAAAAGTGACGCAACTCTCTTTTGTATGAAGAATCCGATTATCGGAAAGCATCCTGCCGCCGCATATGATTCGATTGCATCGGCAGGAGTGCGGACAAATGGACTCATTTGTGCCAAAGAAGAAGAGTGCCGCTGAATCTGTAACTCCTGAGGTTCTGGTAAACCCGTAAATCCAACAAAACAGCGCGCACCCTTCCGGGAGCGGACTGTATTTGGACTTACAAAAAATTTACCAGATTTCAGGATGTTAATACAATCGTTTATATACTCGATATGTTAAGAACGCATGCAATACGGTGTACCGCATAACAAAGGTAATCAATTTTTCGCAATCTGCAACTACCTGTCTGTATTGGGGCCGGGCCGCGGAGTCGATTGCCGAAAAACGGCTTTGGGGCCTCTGGTCGCCGTATGATCTTTGGTGTGTGCCCTATGATCTTCGGACCGTGTGTCTTGCGCTTTCGGGGTTCACAAAACAAGCGGCCTCCCGTCGGGAAGCCGCCTGTCTGTGTTGCTTATGGAACGCTTACTCGCTCAGGGGAGTTACGCTCACGTACGATTTGCCTGCGCCTTTCTTGCAGAATTCGACGGTGCCGTCTACAAGGGCGAAGAGCGTGTGATCTTTACCGATACCCACGTTTTCACCGGGGTTGTGAACCGTGCCGCGCTGACGAACGATAATGTTGCCCGCCTTTGCGAACTGGCCACCGAACAGTTTGACGCCGAGTCGCTTGCTTTCCGACTCACGTCCGTTCTTCGAACTACCTACACCTTTCTTGTGTGCCATTTCTCTTCCGTTTTAAAGGGTTATGCAACAATTTCCTCTACAAGGACCTGTGTCAGATACTGACGGTGGCCGTTGCATTTCTGATATCCTGTGCGGCGCTTTTTCTTGAACACCAGAACCTTGTCGTCCTTGAGGTGTTTCAGGATCTTGCACTTCACCGAGGCGCCTTTTACTACAGGTGCACCTACTTTGACCTGACCGTCGTTGTCTGTGAGCAGGACTTTGTCGAAACTTACGGACGAATTTTCTTCGCCCTGAAGACGGTGAACATAAAGTTTCCGACCTTTTTCAGCTTTAAATTGCTGACCTGCAATCTCTACTATAACGTACATTTATTCGATGGTTATGTATTTGAACATAATTCGGAGTGCAAATATACGCATATTTATCTTATAAACAACATATCCGGCAAATTTTTTTGGCCCCGTGCGGCTCTGGCATGGTTTTGGGCCGGGGCAGGGCACCGGCACACGCCGGACGGGGTTTTTATGAACAGGATACTGATTGTTTCGGACGATGTCTTTATGCGCGATATGGTGCGTCTGTCGCTGATCGACATGCGCACCGAGGTGCGTTGTGCGGCCGATGCCGACGAGATGGAAGGGCTTTGCCGCCGCGTATTGTTCGATCTGGTGATCGTGCTGCATGTGGCCCCTTTCTTGTGCGGCCGCGACGTCGTGCGCGGCGTGCGTCCCGCGGGACTGAGGCGGCCGCTGTTTTACGTGGTTTCGTGGCTTCAGTCCGAACAGGCCGTCCTGAGCCTGCTGGAGTGCGGCGTGGACCAGTATATGGCTTTCCCGCTGAGCCTGCAGCGGCTGCGGGGCAAGGTGTCCAACGATTTGAACCGGCTTTTATGACCGAAACGCTTTTCATGATATATTCCGCGGCGGCCGCCGCCGTGACGCTCTGGCTGCTCGGCGGGATGGCGGTCGGGCGGATGCGCCGCAGACGCAGGCGCGGCCGTGATGCCGTGCTGCAGCGCAAATACCTGCATATCGTCATGCTCGCCCTATTTTCGGGCGGCGAAGAGGCACCGCGCTTTCCGCTCCTGCGCCGTGCGGGCGCCCGCCGTCTGCTGATCGAAACCGTCGGCAGGCTGGTGGCGGCGACCTACGGGCTCGACCCGGCGCCGCTGCGCCGCATCGTCGTGCAATACGGGCTGGACGGATGGCTGCTGCGCCGGATACGCTTCGCGCAGGGGTACCGCCGTGCGCGCTACCTGATGCTGCTCTCCCGGCTGCCCGCCGGGGACGGAGTCGGCGCCGAAGCCGCCCGCTATACGCGCAGCCGCAACCGTTACGTGCGCTTCTACGCCCTGATGACGCAGCTGGCGGCCGAACCTGCGACCTCGCTGCGCCGGATGGCGGAGTACGACTATCCCTTTTCGGCCTGCGAAGTGTCGGAGATCATGGCCATGCTGCGCCGCGGTCTGCTGCCGATCGCCTACGAACCGCTCGTCGGCTCCCCGAACCGCAACCTGCGGATGGTGGGGCTGGGCATCGTGCGGCAGTTCGGCATCGAGGAGGCGGAGAGGCTTCTGCTGGCGATGGTGGCCCGCGAAAGGGAGCCGGAACTGGGCCGCGAAGCGCTCTACACGCTCTGCTCGATGCGCTGTTCGCTCAGGCGGCGCGAGGTGGCGGGCCGCATCGCCTCGATGAGCCGCGCCGAACGCAAGGCGCTGATGCGCTACATGGCGCGGGAGGGCTATGCGCCTGCCGTGCTGCGGCGGTTGTTCGGCGACCGGGAGCGTCCCTACTACGAATCGCTTATACATTCCTATAAACGGAGTCTGGTATGCTGATCGTGCTGTTACTGCTGCTTGCCGCTGTCGCCGCTGCGGCCCTCGCGCTGCTCTGGCTGGTCGTGCGGGGACATAACAAACGGCTGCTGCTGGCAGGTTCGCACGCCGTGGCGAGCGACACGCCCGGCGGCATCGGGATATCGGTGTTGTGCAGCGGCGTCCATGCGCAGGAGCAGGTCGAAAACCTGCTTTCGGCCGAATATGCACACTATGAGGTGATCGTGGTGCTCGATTCCCTGCGTTATCCCGTCGAGTTTGCGGCCTTTACGGCCCGCTACCGCATGATCCGCGTCGAATACGCGCTGTCGGAGGAGCTGCCCGTGACGGGCGTGCGTGCGCTGGGGCGTTCGCGCAAACGCCGTTTCCGCAGGCTGGTGCTGGTGGACCGTGCGCAGGATACTCCCGCCGGCGATTTCGATGCGGCGGCCGAAGTGGCCGCTTACGATTACGTGCTGCCGGTGCGGGAGGGACAGTTTCTGCTGCCGGACGCTGTCGCGCGGCTGGTGGCCGAAGTGGGGGAGCGGGGCGTCGGAGGGTGCGATTGCGTGCGTTCGCGGATCGGAGAGCCTGCCGCGCTGCTGAGCCGCGAAGCCGTCGTTGCGGCCGGCGGTTTTGCGCGCCGTCCGGGCAAAGCCGTTCCGTGGCGCCGTCGGCGGAGCCTTTGGGAGCCGGTTTTCTATACGCCCCAGTCTGCGCGCAGGCAGCGTATTGGTTTGCAGGCAGTTCTGCGTGTCGTGCCGGCTGCGGCGCTGGCCGCTGCGATCGTCGCCGCCGTATGGACGGGCCGGTGGCCGGCGGCTGCCGTGCTGCTCACCGCAGCCCTCGTGTGGTGCGTCGCCGGATGTGTTTCGCTGGCCCTTAGCGATATTGCCTGCGGGCGTACGGGCGGCGACGAGAAGGGGCTGCTGCGCCGCTGTAAAATAGGAGTGAAAAATTTTACCATATCATAAATTCTTGTTACCTTTACCATGGCAATCGAAATTACCGAACTCAAAAAACGAGCTACGATGATAAACGACAAGGTGAGGATGTATCTGCTGCCGCCGCTGTTCAATGCGGCAGTCAGGGCCGGAGCCTCGATAATGAATATTTACAAGAATTTAGACGATTACGATATAAGCCTCAAAGACGACAAGACGCCGATCACCCTCGCCGACCGCCTAGCACACAAAACCATCCGCGAATATCTGGGCCGCACGCGCATCCCGATCCTGAGTGAGGAGGGCCGCGAGATGCGCTACGACGAACGCCGCAACTGGGAGTTGTACTGGCTGGTCGATCCGCTCGACGGAACGGTCGAGTTCATCAAGGGAAACAACGAATTTACCGTGAATATCGCCCTGATGGAGAACAACGTCTGCATGGGGGCGGTCATTTATGTCCCCTATTTCGAAAAGATGTACGTCGCCGGGCGGGATTCGGGTTCCTACGTCAAGGAGCATATTGCGCCGGATGCCGCCGCCGAATACACTTACGACCAGATCGTCACGGGCTGGCGGCAGCTGCCGCTCGAAGAGGGGGCGGAGCACCCCCGCCTGCGGGTGGCCGTGTCGCGGTCGCACCAGACGCCCGAAACGGCGGAGCATATCGCCCGCCTGCGCGAAGCGCATCCCGATCTGGAGATCGTCGAGCAGGGGAGTTCCTACAAATTCTGCCTGCTGGCCGAGGGGAAGGTCGATTATTATGTCCGCACGACGCATACGTACGAGTGGGACACTGCCGCGGGCGAGCTGATCCTCGCCGAAGCGGGCGGCCGCACCCGCACGCTGCCCGACGACCGGGAACTGCTCTACAACGAGGAGGACCTGCGCAATCCGTGGTTCGTCTGCCGGTCGAAACACTGCAAGATTTGACGGAAGCGGTTCCGAACCGTTGCCGAGATATACGAAGAAGAGGTCGTCCGCGCGTCGGGCAACCTCATTTTTTTATTCGCCGGCGAGTCGGCCTCAGCCGGTTTCGGCCAGCTTCTGCCCGCCAACCTCAGCTTGCCAACCTCAGCCTGCTACAGCCCGCCAACCTCATTCAGCCCCAGCAACTACTGCCAGCTTTCGCCACTCGATCACATCCGGTAGATTCCGGTTTTGCCCGACGGCCGCCGCGTTACTCCGCCTGCGCCGCGCCGAGGAATCCCATGACGCTGAGCAGTACGATTACGGCCACAAGTACGATGGAGAGCACCGTGACGTATCTTTTTCCGGATTTGTGCCAGAAGGCGAGGATGCCCGCGAAGAGCGCGGTGTATAAAACGGCTTCGGGGATTCCGCCCAGATGATACTGCACGGGCAGGATCGTGTAGATGTAGCCGTCGAACGAGCCGGGCGTGGGACCTATGGTCGAGATGAAACTCAGGCCCAGAACCAGCCACGCCAGCTTGAGGAATCCGTTTTTGCCGTACAGGAATCCGCGTACGGGCAGCAGCGCCAGCGCGATCAGCACTCCTCGGAAAATCTGCAGTCCGGGGCCGAGCGCGACCCACGGTGAGCTTACGGGCCGCATCAGCAGAGCCAGCGACTCGGACGAGAAGTGGGTTCTGTAATCGAGGAAGAGGAGGGCGAAAACGCCGGCGGTGAAGTAGGCGATCACATGCGCCGAGCATATGCGCCAGACGAATGTCTTCGGGGATTCGGGTTGTCGGATCATGTGCGGCGGGTTTGCAGGGGTTTCAGCGCGTTCGCATCCGGGGCTATTTTCCGTGCCCGGCCTCTTCGATGTCGCAGGCCGAGCAGTTGCCCGAACACCCCGCGGCCGTATGCGTGTCGGAGCAGCCGGCGCTGCCGTCCGCTTCGCGCGTTTCGTGTACGGCGCACTTGATGCCCAGCCGCTGCATGTTCTTGTTGGTCGAGATCTCGGAGTCGATGTTATGTCCTTTGATCATCAGCGTCAGCGACATGCCCACGACGAAAAGGGCCACGGCCCCCACCGCGAACAGAAAAACGATTAACCATGTCGGCATATCAATAAGGTATTTTTACGTCCCGAAATTTTGGCTTTCGGTCACAAATGTATACATTTGTAAGATAAATTGCAAAAACGCTGCCCTCTCTTCGGCGGCGGATGCAAAAAGACAACGACGCAATACTATGAAAATCGTAATAGCGGGAGCGGGAGAGATGGGGAGCCATCTGGCGAAGATGCTGAGCGGCAACGGCCACGACATCACCATTATCGACAGCGACCAGAAACTGCTTTCCGACGTGGGGAGTCTGGCCGACGTGATTACCGTCGAGGGGGATTCGACGACCTTCGCCGTGCTCCGCAAGGCTTCGGTGCGCAAGTGCGACCTTTTCATCGCCGTGAACCACGAGGAGAACGACAACGTCGTGGCGGCGATGCTGGCCAAGAAGCTGGGCGCCCGGAAGTCCATCGCCCGCATCGACAACAACGAGTACCTCGAACCCAACAACAAGGAGATGTTCATCGACATGGGCATCGACTACCTGTTCTATCCCGAAAAGGTGGCGGCCCGCGAGGTCATCAACCTGCTGGGGCACACCTCGACCACGGAGTACGTCGATTTTTCGAGCGGCAAACTCTCGCTGGTAGTGTTCCGTCTGGAACCGGCCTCGCCGCTGGTGGGACGGCAGATCGAGGGCTTCGACGACGACGAGACGCCGCTGAGCTACCGCACGGTGGCCATCACGCGGAGCGGCGAGACGATCATCCCCCGGCAGGGCGAGATCTTCACCGAGGGCGACGTGATCTACGTCATCGCGCGTCAGGACGCCGTGAAGCAGGTCATGGAGTTCTCCGGGCAGTCCAATATCGAGATCAAGAACATGATGATCCTCGGCGGTTCGCGCATCGGCATCCGCATCGCCACCGAATTGCAGGAGGAGGTGAATATCAAGCTGGTCGATTACAACGCAGAGAAGGCCTATCGGCTGGCGGAGTTGCTGGATAAGACGCTGATAATCAACGAGGACGGCCGCAACACCGAGGCCATGATGGAGGAGGGGCTTTCCAATATGGACGCCTTCGTGGCCGTGACGGGCCGCAGCGAGACCAACATCCTCGCGGCGATGCTCGCCAAGCGCATGGGGGTCAAGAAGGTGATCGCCGAGGTCGAGAACCTCAATTACATCAACCTCGCCGAGTCGATCGGCATCGACACGATCATCAACAAGAAACTGGTGACGGCGTCGAACATATTCCGCTTCACGATGTCCACCGACGTGCAGGCCATCAAGTGCCTGACGGGCAGCGACGCCGAGGTGCTGGAGTTCATCGTCAAGCCCAACGCTCCGGCCGTCAAGACCCGGATCAAGGACATGGGACTTCCCGAAGATACGATCATCGGCGGCATCGTGCGCGGCGACAAGGTGTTCATCGCCGTGGACAATATGGAAATCAACCCCTACGACCGCGTGGTGGTCTTCGCCATGCCTGCGTCCGTGGGCAAAGTAGGATACTTTTTTAACTGACGGCGCGTGCCGCGCTGCCCGGCGCACGCCGCCGGGCAGCGCACGCCGCCGGCAACGAAACCGAACAGACACGTGTCATTCAGAAGCATATTACTCAAAGCATGGTTTTCGCAGCGCGAGCGGGCCATCGACCGTTTCCGGCGCCGGCCGGCCGAGACGCAGGAACGCGTCTTCAGGCAGCTGCTGCGCCGCGGACGGCGGACCGAATTCGGCTGGCGTTACGACTTGGGGCATGTCCGCACGGTCGAACAGTTCCAGACGATGGTCGAAACGTTCGATTACGAGACGTTCAAGCCCTATATCGAGAAGATGCTGGCCGGCGAGAAGAACGTCGCTTCGCCGGGCCGCGTGAAGCTCTTCGCCCGTTCGTCGGGCACCACGTCGGACCGGAGCAAATACATCCCGGTCACGGAGGAGTCGCTCTGGTGGAACCATACGCTGGGCATGCGCGACGTGGCGACGGTCTTTTCGGGCAACAATCCGAAGACCGGGGTTTTCGAAGGCAAGACGCTGACGCTGGGCGGGTCGTGCAGCCGCGAAGGGCGCAATCTGGTGGGCGACCTGTCGGCCATACTGATACACGAGACGACGTTCTGGAGCGGCTGGTTCCGTGCGCCGCGTATGGCCACGGCGCTCATTCCCGACTTCGACCGCAAGGTCGAGGCGATCTGCCGCGAGTGCGTCGGCGAAAACATCACGGCCTTTGCGGGTGTGCCGTCGTGGAATTTGGCGATGATGCGTCGCGTGCTGGAATATACGGGGCGGCAGAACCTGCTCGAAGTGTGGCCCAACCTCTGCATGTTCGCCCACGGGGGCGTGGAATTCGGTCCTTACCGCCGCTCGTTCGAGGCGCTGATACCCTCGGAGCGGATGCAGTACATGGAGACCTACAACGCTTCGGAGGGCTTCTTCGCGCTGGCCGACGATCCGTCGCGCGACGACATGCTGCTGATGCTCGACTACGGCAACTTCTTCGAGTTCCGCAGCGGCGGGACGATCGTCCCGCTGGAGGGCGTGGAGTGCGGCCGTGTGTACGCCATGCTGATCACCTCGAACAACGGTTTGTGGCGTTACGAAATCGGCGATACGGTGGAGTTCACCTCGACGAATCCCTACCGGATCCGGTTCGCGGGCCGCACACGGCAGTATATCAACGTCTTCGGCGAGGAGCTGATCGTCGATAACGCCGACCGTGCCCTGATTGCCGCCAGCAACGAGACCGGGGCCGTCGTCGGGGAGTATACCGTGGCGCCGTGCTACATGTCGCTCCGGGAGCGGGGCGCCCACGAGTGGATCGTGGAGTTCGAGCGTGAGCCCGACAGCCGCGAGCATTTCGCCGAAGCGCTCGACCGGGAGCTGCGGGCCGTGAATTCGGATTACGACGCCAAGCGCCGGACCACGCTCGAACGGCAGCGGCTGACGGTCGTGGACCGCGGGCTTTTCCTCGCATGGCTGCGCGCCCGCGGCAAGAACAAGGTGCCGCGGCTGGTCAACGACCGCCATGTGGCCGAGGAGATTCTGGCGTTCGGCGGGGAGAAGAAGTGACGGCGGACGTTTTTGCGGCGCGACGCCATGATGACAGGGCGCCGGAATGCTCCGGCAGGACAAAAATGTAAAACAAATATCGTATAATATGTATATAGCAATTGCAGGCAACATCGGAAGCGGAAAGACGACGCTGACCCAGATTCTGACCAAGCGCTACAATGCCAAGTCGTATCTCGAAGAGTGCAACAACCCCTATATCGGCGACTTCTATGAAGATATGAACCGCTGGTCGTTCAATCTGCAGATGTACTTTCTGGGAAGCCGCATCCAGCAGACGATGGACATGCTCTCCGACGGCGGTTCGGGCGTGATTTTTCAGGACCGCACGGTTTACGAGGATGCGCATATCTTTGCCGGCAACCTCCATGAAATGGGGCTGATGCCTACGCGCGACATCGAAACCTACATGAAGATTTTCAGGCTGGTGACCGAGCTGATTCCCAAGCCCGACCTGCTGATTTATCTCAAGGCGAGCGTCCCGACGCTGATTTCGCAGATCCGCAAGCGCGGCCGCGAGTACGAGATGAATATCGACGAGCTGTACCTCAAGCGGCTGAACGACAAGTACAACAACTGGATAGACAACATATACGAAGGCGACGTGCTCGTGGTGGACAAGGACCATGAGGATTTCATTTCGGATCCTGCCGTGCTGGATAAAATCTGCGCGCGGCTGGATGCGCTTAATACCCGGAAGTAACGCATGACGCTGCCTGCGAAGTTTGCCGAGCGCGTTTTGCGCGATCTGGGCGATAGCGAGGGCCCGGCGCTCTGCGCGGCGCTCGACACCGAGCCGCCCGTGTCGGTGCGCCTGAACCCGGCCAAGTGCGGCGGTACGGAGAACGGCGGAGCCGGGCGGGAGGAGGACGCGGACAAGGTGGTCGTTCGTCCGGACGGAGTGCCGCCTGCCGTGCTGGCCGATGCCGACGGCCGGGTGCCGTGGTGCGGCGACGGATATTACCTCGCGGCGCGGCCGCAGTTCACCTTCGACAGCGATTTTCATGCGGGGGCCTACTATGTGCAGGAGGCCGCGTCGCAGTTCGTGGGACATTTGTTGCAGGGTGTCGAAGTCGCCGGCAGGCGGATTCTCGACCTTTGCGCTGCTCCGGGCGGCAAGACGACGCTCTATGCGTCGCTCGTGGGGCCTGACGGACTGGTCGTCGCCAACGAGATCGACCGCCGCCGCGCTCAGGTGCTGGCGGACAACGTCCGCAAGTGGGGCACGGGCAACGTTGCGGTGACGACGTGCGAAGCCCGGCAGCTGGGCGGTTTCGAAGCGTGGTTCGACGTGGTGGCGGTGGACGCTCCCTGCTCCGGCGAGGGGATGTTCCGCAAGGACCGCGACGCCCGCGGCGAATGGAGCGAAGGCAATGTAAAGCTTTGTGCCGCAAGGCAGGACGAGCTGTTGCGTGAAGCGTGGCGTGCGCTCAAACCCGGCGGAGTGCTGATATACAGCACCTGTACGTTCAACCGCGACGAGGACGAAGGCGTACTCGAACGGATGCTCGGCTGGGCGGAGGACGAAGCGGCGCAGGCCGGGGAAGTCGCCGTCGATGCGTCGTGGGGGATTGTCTGCGGGCGCGTGGGAGCGTTCCGGACCTTCCGGTTTTATCCCCACCGGGCGCGCGGCGAGGGATTTTTCGCCGCCGTGGTCCGCAAGGCTTTCGATGCGGGCGGCCGCTGCCGCACGCCCAAGGCGCGGCGCACGGTCTTCGCTTCGGTGGACAGAGCCGCGGCAGCCGAGTTGCGCCGCTGGGTGAACAGCCCCGAACGGATGTGCTTCGTGACGGTCGCCGACACCTGTTACGGCTATTACGTCGCGCAGGCGGAAGCCGTAAAAGCGCTGGCCGAAGCGCTTCCGGTGATATATTCGGGCGTGGCGATGGGGCAGCTCTTCAAGGGCCGCCTGCGTCCCGATCCCGCGCTGGCGTTCTTCTGCGGACTGAACCGGGATGCGGTTCCCGCCGCGGAGCTGGACGAAGAGCAGACGCTCCGCTTCCTGCGCAGGCAGGAGATCGGGGCCGGACCTTTTGCCGAAGGGATCAATCTGGTGTGCGCGCGGGGCCGTGCGCTCGGATTCGCGAAGCGCATAGGAAACCGGGTAAACAACATGTATCCCAATTCATTGCGAATTATTAAACAATAGATATGGCCGAGAAACTTTTTTATTCGATGGGCGAAGTGGCCGAGATGTTCGACGTCAATGCGTCGCTGATCCGTCACTGGGAGTCGCAGTTCAGCGTCATCCGCCCCAAGCGCAACAAGAAAGGAAACCGTCTCTTCTCGCCGCAGGATGTCGAGAATCTCAAACTGATCTATCATCTGGTCAAGGAGCGGGGAATGACCCTCGAAGGGGCGAAGAAAGCACTCCGGCAGCAGCCTGCCGAGGGCGGAATGGAACGCGATGCGGAGCTGATGGAGCGTCTGCAGCGTATCCGCGCGCTGCTGGTCGAGGTGCGCGAGGACCTGAAGGCCGGCGAGGGGGAAATCCTTGCCGACGCTGACGCCGATACTGACGCCGGTGCCGTGCCGGATGCGCCGGACGCCGAAGCCGCCGCACCCCGCCGCAGGGGCAAACCCGTGGTGAAGATCGCTGCGGAAGGTGAGGAAGCCGCCGATGCGGGACACTCGGTGGCGAAGCGTACCCGCAAACCCCGCCGCAAGAAGGAGGAGGTCGAGAACAAGGAGTTGTTCGCCTTTTACGAGCAGTCGCTGTTTTAGGGGATTTCCGCCGCTGCGCAGGGCGGAGTTTGCCCGGTATGCCGGCGGCCTTGTGTCGTAAACACTCCCCTCCGAGGAGGGGATTTCGGGGGGCAGACTTGTAAACGCGGCTCAGAGCCGCGACAACGTCCCGCCGGGATGTATTCTGGTTGGGAAAATGTATATATTAACGATATAAATTATGCTTATCCGGGAAATAACCGACGTCATCGAGCGTTTTGCGCCGCTGGCGTGGCAGGAGTCGTACGACAACGCCGGGCTGATCGTGGGCCGGCCCGACGACGAGGTGCGCAAGGCGCTGTTGGCCGTGGACGTCACCGACGAGGTGATGGCCGAAGCCGAGCGCGAGGGGTGCGATCTGATCATCACGCACCATCCGATCGTTTTCCATGCCCTCAAGCGGTTCAATTCGGCCGATCAGGTGCAGCGCTGCGTCGAGCGGGCCATCCGCAGCGGCATTGCGCTCTATGCCTGTCACACCAATCTCGACAGCGCGCCGGAGGGGATGAGCTGGCGGCTGGCCGAGATGCTGGGCGTGGCGGACCTGTGTGTGCTGCAGCCCTCCGCGGCCGACGCGAAGGTCGGGTTCGGCGTGGTGGGCGAACTGCCGGGAGCCGTGGCGACCGTGGAGTTCATGCGCCATATCCAGCGAACGCTCGGCGTGCGCGTCGTGCGTCATAGCGACATCGCTTCGCCGGAGGTGCGCCGCGTGGCGGTCTGCACGGGGGCCGGGGCTTCGATGATCGGCGAAGCCCGCCGCGCAGGGGCCGACATCTACATCACGGCGGACATGAAGTACAACGACTTCATGACGCCCGATAAAGCCCTCACCGTAGCAGATATAGGCCATTTTGAAAGCGAATATTGCGCAATTCAGATTTTATTTGATATTTTATCGAAAAATTTGATTACCTTTGCGGTTCGCAAGAGTGAGGACTCGCGCAATCCGGTGAACTATTTGGTTTAAGTCTAAACTATAGAAGACATTATATGGCAACACAAAAGAAAACTGCCGAAGTTGATTATTCGATGCAGGAGAAGATCATGGCGCTTTACGAGCTGCAGAAGATCGACAGCAAAATCGATGAAATCAACAAGGTAAAAGGTGAACTGCCTCTTGAGGTACAGGACCTCGAAGATGAGATGACCGGCCTGAGAACCCGTATCGACAACATCAATGCCGAAATCGAGGAGCTGAATACGCTCACCAAACAGCGCAAGCGCGAGGTGGATCAGGCCAAGATTCTTATCGGAAACTACAAGGAACAACAGAACAACGTGCGCAACAACCGCGAGTTCGACGCCATCACCAAGGAGATCGAGTATCAGGAGCTGGAGATCGAGCTGGCCGAGAAGCGTCTCAAGGAGTACAGCGCCGGCGTGAAGGCCAAGAAGCTCCAGCTGGAGGAGGCCGAAGCCGTAGCCGACGGACGCGCCGCAGACCTTGCCGCCAAGAAGAGCGAGCTGGAGGGCATCGAGGCCGAGACCGCACCGCTGGTCGCCGAGTTCGAAGTGCAGGCCGACCGCGCCAAAGCCAAGATCGACGAGCGCCTGCTGGCGGCCTACAGCCGTATCCGCCAGAACGTCCGCAACGGACTGGCCGTGGTGACCGTCAAGCGCGACGCCTGCGGCGGCTGCTTCAACCGCATTCCCCCGCAGCGTCAGGTGGAAATCCGTCAGGGCAAGAAGATCATTATCTGCGAGTACTGCGGACGTATTCTCGTGACCGATCCCGAAGAGGTTCAGGAGTAGCGGATCATTCAGTAAACAAGAGGGCCGGAGTCATTCAACTCCGGCCCTCTTCGTTTTCGCGGGCGGCTACCACACGACCCCGACGTCGAGAATCACCCCGTCGTCGGCGTCGGACGATGCGAACGAATCGGCTTTGTACTGGACGCAGATCATAATCATCGGCTCCGCGCCGGTGTTGCGCAGCGCGCGTCGGCCGTCGGGGGAGACCCGGATTACGCTGCCCTCGCCGACGGCGAAGATTTTGCCGTCCACCTGAAACTCTCCGTCGCCCCGGATGATGATGTAGAGCTCCTCGTGCGTCTTGTGGGTGTGGAGGAACCCGACGCCTGCGCCCGGCTCGATGCGCTGGAACGACAACTCCGCGCCCGTGGCGCCGAGGGCGCTGCCCGCAAATACTTTTCCGGGGATCTCGACGCCCGGAGCCAAGATCAGCGTGTGCTGGTTCAACTCGTCCATCTTTCCTACTGTCACGGCAGCGAAATTCGCGCCGCCGGCTGTTTTTTCGACTTTTTTCATCTTTGCTGTACGTTTGGTTTGCTGATACGTTTGTATTCGGTCAGGGCAAAGATAAGGAGAACGTCCGTCGGATGCAAGACGGTACGTGCGCGTATGTTACTTACATTGAGGAAACTAATGCTGGGCGTCAGGCGGAACGGAACGTGAAAAAACGGAACTTTTTTTTCGCGCCGTGCGGAATCTCCGGCTGCCGGCGGCGGTGCGGCGAGTGTTAATTTATTAACATCAAAATCCTTCCGACTTTTATAAATATTCCTTAACTTTGCAAAGTCGTAATTTTCGGACTAAAATTACTAACAAATGAAGATAGCTATTGCCCAGTTGAACTACACGATCGGGGATATCGACGGCAACGCCTCGAAAATCATCGATTCCATCAACAAAGCGAAAGCGCAGCGCGCCGACCTTGTCATCTTTGCCGAACAGGCCGTGAGCGGGACACCGGCTTTCGATCTGCTGCGTAAGACGACCTTCCTCGAATTGTGCGAGGACGCGCTGGTCGAAATAGCTTCGTGCTGCGACGGCATCGCCGCGATCGTGGGACTGCCGATCCTCACGCGCGAGGGAACCATCAGCGCCGCGGCGCTGATTCAGGACCGCAAGGTGCTGCGCTACGTGGGCAAGAAATATATCACGGCCCGCCGCGAAATGGGCTTTCTCGTCCCCTCGAAAGGGTTCGAATATGCGACGATCAAAGGTCACAAGTGCGCCATCATCGTGGGCGACGACCTGAGCCGCGAGCACGATTTCGACAAGTCGGTCGAAACCGTCATCTCGATCAACGCCCGCAAATACGGCAAGGGCGCCATGACCTACCGTTACGATATGATGCGTCATCTGTCGTTCGTCGAAGCCAAGAATCTGGTGCTGGTCAATCAGGTCGGAGGCGCGACGGACATCGTCTACGACGGCACGTCGGGCGCGTTCAACAACCGCGGCGAGCTGGTGCTGATGATGAAGCAGTTCGAGGAGGATTTCCAGATTTTCGACACCAAGGCCCAGAATCCTCCCGTCGGGGTTCCTTCGACCTACAACGACCGCACGCGGATGGTCTATCAGGCGGCCCGCTGCGGACTCCGCGACTTCTTCCTCAAGAACGGTTACAAGAAGGCCTGCATCGGCCTTTCGGGCGGTATCGACTCGGCCGTGGTGGCCTGTCTGGCCGCCGACGCGCTGGGCGCCGGGAATGTCCGCGCCCTGCTGCTGCCTTCGCAGTTCTCGTCGGACCATTCGGTCGAAGACGCCAAGAAGCTGGCCGAGAACCTCGGCATCGAATACAACGTAATTCCCATTACCGAAATATATACCAGTGTGGTGAATACCCTCAAGCCGGTCATCGGCGGGCGGGAGTTCGACGCCACGGAGGAGAATATCCAGACCCGTATCCGCACGGTGCTGCTGATGGCCGTGCAGAACAAGACGGATTACATTCTGCTCAACTCGTCGAACAAGAGCGAGAATGCGCTGGGCCTTTGTACGCTTTACGGCGATACGGCGGGTGCGTTCAGCCCCACGGGCGACCTCTACAAGAGCGAGATGTACGACGTGGCGCGTTATATCAACCGCACGTTCGGCAATGTGATTCCCGAAAACATTCTGGACAAGGAGCCGTCGTCGGAGCTGCATCCGGGACAGAAGGACAGCGATATTCTGCCGCCCTACGAGGTGGTGGACGCCATTCTGCTGCGCATGATCGAGGAGGGCCAGCACCGCGAGGAGATCGTCAATGCGGGGTTCGATTCGGAAGTCGTGGAGAAGATCCACTGCATGATCATGCGCAACGAGAAGAAGCGTTACCAGTTTCCGCCCGTGCTGCGCCTGTCGATGTGCTCGTTCGGGCACGAACGGCTGATGCCCCTGACCAATAAATACGGCGACTGAGGCGTGGCATCCGGAATCATCGAACACGAAGGGATCGTGTCGCGCGTCGAAGGCGACCGGGTCTATGTGAAGATTACCTCACAGAGCGCCTGCGGCACCTGCAAGGCGCGCGAGGCGTGCGGCTTGGCCGAAGCGCGGGAAAAGATCGTCGAGGTGACGACCCCCGGAGCGCAGCAACACTACACCGCAGGCGAAAGCGTTACGGTCGGCGTCCGCCGCAGTGCGGGCGCTGTCGCCGTTATATTGGCCTATGTCGGCGCGCTGGCGGTGCTGTTGGCGGTGCTGGCCGCGGCGGTCGCCGCGCTGGGATGGAGCGAAGGCCGCAGCGCCTTGGCGGCATTGGCCGCAGTAGGCGTCTATTACTGCGTGTTATGGCTCTTCAGACATAAAATCGAACACACAATTCATTTCTCAATAACCAAAAACTACTGATGGAAGTATTACTTTACACAATCCTGACGCTGTGTGCGCTGGGAGTGCTTTCCGCGGTGATCCTCTATTTCGTGGCCCAGAAATTCCGGGTCGAGGAGGACCCCAGAATCGACGAGGTGGAGAAGATGCTGCCGGGCGCGAACTGCGGCGGCTGCGGTTTCGCCGGCTGCCGCGGCATGGCCGATGCGCTCGTGAAGCAGGACGACATTTCGTCGCTCTTCTGTCCCGTGGGCGGCGGCGACTGCATGAAGGCCGTCGCGGCTTACCTCGGCAAGTCCGCTCCCGAAAAGGAACCGCAGGTCGCTACCGTGCGCTGCGGCGGAACCTGCGAGAAGCGTCCCCGCACCAACGATTTCAACGGCGCCAAGTCGTGTGCCGTGGCTTCGTCGCTCTATGTGGGCGAAACGGGCTGTGCGTTCGGCTGTCTGGGATTCGGGGACTGCGTCGTCTCCTGTGCTTTCGACGCGATCCGCATGAATCCCGAAACGGGGCTTCCCGAAGTCGATCCCGATAAGTGTACAGCTTGCGGCGCCTGCGTGAAGGCATGTCCCAAAATGATTATCGAGCTGCGCAAGAAGTGGCCCAAGAACCGTGCGGTATACGTGTCGTGCGTGTCGAAGGACAAGGGCGCGGTGGTGATGAAAGCCTGCAAGGCCGGATGTATCGGCTGCGGCAAGTGCCAGAAGGTGTGCGCGTTCGACGCGATTACGATTGCGAACAACCTTGCCTATATCGACCCGCAGAAGTGTAAGCTCTGCCGCAAGTGCGTGAACGAGTGCCCGACGGGCGCGATCCGGCTGGTCGGCATGGAACCGCTGCCCAAGGCGCCGAAGACTCCGGCGGCTCCCGCTGCGCCGAAGGCGGCGCCGGTCGCTGAGAAAACGGCACCGGCCGCAGAGAAGGCTGTTGAATCCGCCAAGCCGGCCGCGGAGAAGGCCGCGCTTGCATCCGGGCAGGCCGCTCCGGCCGACGCTTCTAAGGCGGCCGCAGTCGAAAAGCCTGCCGGGAGTGCCGCTGCGCCTGAGAAGGCCGCGCCCAACGCTGAGAAGGCCGCTCCGGCGGAAACCGCTTCCAAAGCCGAATAAACGGATTTTTCCGCAGAGCCGGGGCGGGCGTGGACCTGCCGGGGTGGGCGGAAGACGAAGGAAAGAATCCAACCGAAAAAACAGAGAAATTAAGATATGAAGACATTTCCAATAGGCGGAGTCCATCCGTCGGAAAATAAACTGAGCGGCGCCAAACCGATCGAGGTGCTTCCGCTGCCCGATGCGGTGGCGATTCCCCTCGCACAGCATATCGGCGCGCCCGCCGCGGCCAAGGTCGCCAAGGGCGACAAGGTGCTGACGGGACAGCTCATCGCAGAGGCGTCAAGCTTTATGTCGGCCAATATCCACTCCCCGATTTCGGGAACGGTGACGGCTGTCGACGCCGTTCCCAACGGTCAGGGGCTGCGCCAGGTGATGATTACGATCAAACGCGAGGGCGACGAGTGGGCCGAAGGCATCGACCGTTCGGAGACGCTTGTCCGCGAGTGCGCGCTTTCGTCCGCGGAGATCATCGCCCGGATCAAGGACGCCGGTATCGTCGGCATGGGCGGTGCGACGTTCCCCACGCATGTGAAACTCTCGGTTCCTCCCGGAAGAAAGGCCGAAGCCTTGATTATCAACGGCGTGGAGTGCGAGCCTTACCTGACCTCCGACCACCGTACGATGCTCGAACACGGCGAGGAACTGCTCGTGGGCGTGACGATCCTGATGAAGGCGATCGCCGTGGAGAAGGCTTACATCGGCATCGAAAACAACAAACCCGACGCCATAGCGCACCTGCGCAAACTGGCCGAATGGTATAAGGGGATCGAAGTGGTGCCCCTCAAGGTGAAATATCCGCAGGGCGGTGAGAAACAGCTGATCGCCGCCGTGACGGGCCGTGAGGTGCCGCCTCCGCCCGCGCTTCCGATCGACGTGGGCGCCGTGGTGTGCAACGCTTCGACGACCTATGCCGTCTATCAGGCCGTGCAGAAGAACAAGCCGCTCATCGAGCGCGTGGTGACCGTCACGGGCAAGGGCGTGAAGGAGCCGAAGAACCTGCTGACCCGCATGGGCACGCCGATTTCGGCATTGCTCGAAGCAGCCGGAGGGCTTCCCGCCGATGCGGGCAAGGTGATCAACGGCGGTCCGATGATGGGCCGGGCGATGGTCAACCTCGATTCGCCCGTGACCAAGGGGTGTTCGGGCATTACGGTGATGAGCGGCCGCGACGCCGTGCGCCGCGAGGCTTCGCAGTGCATCAAGTGCGCCAAGTGCGTGGCCGCCTGCCCGATGGGGCTTGAACCCTATTACCTCTCGAAAATGACGCAGAAGAAGGGCTGGGACGCGCTCGAAGAGCAGATGATCACCTCGTGTATCGAGTGCGGCTGCTGTCAGGCTTCGTGTCCCTCGTACCTGCCGCTGCTGGACTGGGTGCGTCTGGGCAAGCAGACCGTTATGGGAATCATCCGTGCGCGTGCCGCGGCTCCCAAGAAGTAAATCTCCGAACGTAAAAAATACCAAATATTTATGGCAAACAAACTTGTAGTTGCTCCCGCACCGCACGTACAGACCTCGCAGTCTACGGCCCGGATCATGCGCGACGTCGTGATCGCGCTGATGCCCGCGCTGGCGGTCTCGTCCGTGGTGTTCGGAGTGGACGTACTGCGTGTCACGGCGCTTTCGGTCGCGGCCTGCGTACTGTTCGAATATCTGATTCAGAAGTTTCTGGTCCGCGGCGCTTCGACCATCGGCAACTGGTCGGCGGTGGTGACCGGCGTGTTGCTGGCCTTCAACCTGCCCGCGTCGATTCCTTGGTGGATCGTGCTGATCGGCGCTTTCGTCGCCATCGCCATCGCCAAGATGACCTTCGGCGGACTGGGCAAGAATCCGTTTAACCCCGCGCTGGTGGGCCGTGTGTTCCTGCTGATCGCCTATCCGGTGCAGATGACTTCGTTCCCCGTACCGGTGAACGGCTCGTTCGACGCGCTGTCGGGCGCGACGCCGCTGGCGGCCGTGAAGCACGGCGCCGCCGCCGACGTGCTCGGCGTGCAGGAACTGCTTTTGGGCAACATGCCGGGTTCGCTGGGCGAGGTGGCTGCACTGGCATTGATCTGCGGCTTCGTTTACCTGTTGTGGCGGCGCGTCATCACGTGGCAGATTCCCGTGACGATCCTCGGCACGATGGCGCTGTTCGCGTTTGTCGTCGCGGCGGCGAAGGGCGGACTCTCGGCCGGTCCGGTGCTGTGGCAGTTCCCGTTGTTCCATGTGTTGGCCGGCGGCGCGCTGCTGGGTGCGATCTTCATGGCGACGGACTATTCGACCTCGCCGATGACCGTCCGGGGCAGCGTGATCTTCGGCGTCGGCATCGGCGCGATTACGATGTGCATCCGTCTCTGGGGCGCCTATCCCGAAGGCATGTCGTTCGCGATCCTGATCATGAACGCCGTGGTGCCGCTGATCAACAAATATGTCAAACCCAAGCGCTTCGGCGTAAAATAGGAGTGACGCAGATATGAAAAGTACACTTTTGAATATGACGGCCGTGCTCTTCGGCATCACCCTCGTCGCTTCGGCCGGGGTGGGCGCCGTGAACATGATCACGGCGGAACCGATCGCTCAGGCCGAGCAGGCGGCCAAAACCGCCGCGCTGAACGGCGTGCTCCCGGCGTTCGATGAGACGGCGGCTGAGACGCTGACCATCGACGAGATGCCGATCACGGTCTACACCGCGACCAAGGGCGGCCAGCTGGCCGGATATGCCGTGGAGTCGATGACCAAGAACGGTTTCGGCGGCGCGATCAACATGATGGTGGGCTTCACGCCCGACGGCGAGGTGATCAACGTCAATGTCCTGAAGCAGGCGGAGACGCCCGGACTGGGAACCAAGATGGCCGACGCCGACAACGTGCTGCTGCGCAGCGTCAAGGGGCAGAAACTCGAAGAAAAGAAGCACGTGAACGGCAAACTGGCCGTCGCCAAGGACGGCGGCGACGTCGATGCGCTGACGGCGGCGACCATTTCGTCGCGCGCCTATGTGGATGCGATCAACCGTGCATGGATGGCTTACAAGAGCGTTGCGACGGGTGCAACCCCGACCGACGTGTCGTCCGGCGCGACTTCCGCGGCCGGAGATACGGCGGAGGAACAAACCAGCGGGCCTGAGGCTCAGGAAGGAGGACAAAATGAATAAGCTGAATATCATCGTAAGCGGCATCGTCAAAAACAACCCGACGTTCGTGCTGGTGCTGGGCATGTGCCCCACGCTGGGTACGACGACCTCGGCCGAAAACGGCATGGGCATGGGACTGGCGACGATGGCCGTGCTGATCATGTCGAATCTGGTGATCTCGCTCATCAAGAACATCATTCCGGACAAGGTCCGCATCCCGGCGTTCATCGTCGTGATCGCTTCGTTCGTGACCGTTATCCAGATGCTGATGCAGGCATACGTGCCGGCGTTGTACGCTTCGCTGGGCGTATTTATCCCGCTGATCGTGGTGAACTGCATCATCCTCGGCCGCGCCGAGGCGTTCGCTTCGAAGAACTCGCCGCTGGATTCGATCCTCGACGGCGTGGGCATCGGTCTGGGCTTTACGCTGGCCCTGACGGCCGTGGGCGCCGTGCGCGAAATACTGGGCAGCGGCGCGATTTTCGGCGTCAGCCTCGGTACGGCGGATTTCATGCCGCTGATCTTCGTACTCGCACCGGGCGCGTTCCTCGTGCTGGGATACCTCATGGTTTTGTTTAATAAATTAGCCAAGAAATAGTTATGGAGCTTTCCTATTTTGCAATCATCATCGGCGCCATCTTCGTAAACAACGTCGTGCTGGCGCAGTTCCTCGGCATCTGCCCCTTCTTGGGCGTGTCGTCGAAAGTCGAGACCTCGATGGGCATGGGGGCTGCCGTAACGTTCGTCATGGCGATCGCCGCCGTGGTGGCATGGCTGATTCAGACCTATGTACTCGTCCCGCTGGACATCGTCTACATGCAGACCATCGTCTTCATTCTCGTGATCGCGGCGTTGGTGCAGATGGTCGAGATCATGCTGAAGAAACTTTCGCCCTCGCTCTATCAGGCGCTGGGTATCTTCCTGCCCCTCATCACGACCAACTGCGCCGTGCTGGGCGTGGCGATCCTGATGATCCAGAAGGAGTTCAACCTGCTGCAGAGCGTCACCTATTCGGTGGCTACGGCGCTGGGCTTCGCCCTCGCGCTGGTGCTCTTCGCCGGTATCCGCGAGCGTCTCGATTTCGAGGACGTTCCCAAAGCCTTCAAGGGGGTGCCCATCGCGCTGATTACGGCCGGTATCCTCGCCATGGCTTTCATGGGATTTTCGGGACTGGTGTAAGTGCCAAACCGGTAGCGGCTGTCGGGAAGAAAACAGCCGTCCGGGAGCATGGCGGGGAAGGTTACGCCGCCGCTCTGGACACGAAAAAGGGAAGTTGCCGAAGCAACTTCCCTTTCTTATTTCGACTGCAGGCTGTCGGCCTGTTCGGCGGGCGGCACGAACCGCTGGCGGATCGCCTCTTTGGCCGTGCGGGAGATGTAGGCCCAGCGCGTGGCGATCATGACGAGCAGCATCGCCACGACGGCGATCATCATCAGCTCCTGCCCGGACCGGGCTTTGAACCATTCGGAAAGTTTCATGTTTTTGCGATTATTTTCGGTTGAAACGTTCGTTTCTTGCGTGCAATTAATTAATTTTGCAAAAATAACAATAAAAATCCGGATTCGAAATGAAGGATATCATAAAACTTCACGACAGAAAGTTCAAAATCATGATTCCCGCCGAGAAAATCGACGAGGCTGTGTCGGCTGTTGCCCAGCGCATAAACGAGGATTACGGCGACAAGGAGACGCCGCTGTTCGTCGGCGTATTGAACGGTTCGTTCATGTTCATGAGCGATCTGATCAAGAAAATCGAGTTTAACAACGAGCTGTCGTTCGTGAAGCTGGCCTCGTACGAGGGAACCTGTTCGTCGGGCTGCGTCAAGAGCCTGATCGGGCTGAACGGCAGCATCGAAGGCCGCCACGTGATCGTGGTCGAGGATATCGTCGATACGGGCGAGAGCATCGAGTACATGATTTGCGACCTCAAGGCGCAGAAACCCGCGAGTCTCGAAGTCTGCACGCTCTTTTTCAAACCGGGGTCCTACCGCAAGCAGATTCCGATCAAGTACCGCGCGATGGAGATCGGCAATGAATTCATCGTCGGCTACGGACTGGATTACGACCAGCTGGGCCGCAGTCTGAAAGATATTTACGTGGTCACCGAATAATGGCTTTCACCACAGATACCGAACTGCTGGACGGAGGACGCCTGCTGCCTCTCGTCGAGGATTTCTATACCATTCAGGGCGAAGGATTCCACGCGGGGAAACCCGCCTATTTCATCCGTCTGGGCGGATGCGACGTGGGGTGCCGCTGGTGCGACGCCAAGTATACGTGGAATCCGAAACTCTATCCGCCGACCGACGTGCGGACGGTCATCGACCGCGCGCTGGCGTGTCCGGCTCAGGCGATCGTCATTACGGGCGGCGAGCCGCTGCTCTACCCGCTGGGCGTGTTGACCGAAACTCTGCACGAGAAGGGGTTGCAGATCTTTCTGGAGACTTCGGGGACGCACCCTTTCAGCGGTTACTTCGACTGGGTATGTCTGTCGCCCAAACGGCAGCAGCCCCCGCTGGACGAAGCGCTGGAGCGGGCGCACGAGCTGAAGGTGATCGTCGAGAGCGAAAGCGACTTCGAATGGGCCGAGCGGAACGCCGCACGGGTGCGGCCGGAGTGCATGCTCTACCTGCAGCCCGAATGGAGCGTCGCCGAACGGGTGATGCCCGCGATGGTCGAGTACGCCAAGGCGCATCCGAAGTGGAATATCTCCATCCAGACGCATAAATACATGCACATACCCTGATGAGTTTCGAGGTGGGCCGGAAGTTCTGGATCGCCGCCACGGCGGTCATTGTCGTCGTCACGCTGTTCGTGGTGGGGCGCAATTCGCTGCATGCCGTGAAAATCAAGCGTCAGATCAATGCGATGACCCGCGAAAAGGAGTATTACCGGACGAAGATCGAGCAGGACAGCACGCTGCTGGAGCGGTTGCAGTACGACGATTATCTGGAGGAGTACGCCCGCGAAAATTACCACATGCAGCGGAGGGGCGAACACGTCTATATTATCAAGGAATAAGTCTTATGCCGGGAGACGGCTCCCGGAGTCAGTGAAATGCGGCGGCCTTCGGGCCGCTGTTTTTTGTTATGGCTGCCGAAGGAGGAAATGTTTGCCGAGGGTCGAAATGCCGGCTGAGAGGAGATATGTCGGGCGGTGCGAGGGCCGGCCGGTTTGTTCGGCTGCCGTTTTTTTGTTATGGCCTGCCGCGGGACGAAATGTTTGCCGCGGGACGAAATGCCGGCCGAGAGGTGATATGCCGGGCGGTTTGTTTGGCCGGGCGGTCGGTGCGATTCCCGGTCGGCTTGGTTGCCGGTTTGTTCGGTCGCCGATTCTCCGCCGCCGGCTTTTGGGCTGCCGGTTCGTACGGTTGCCGATTCGTTCGGGGAGTATTTTTTGTCGGGGCGGTTGGCCGGTTTTTGGGTTTGCTGGTTTTCCGGGGCGATTTTCCCGTCGGCGGTTGCGGAAATGTCAGTAATGCGTGAAGCCGTGCCAGTCGAGGGGGCGGAGCGTTCCGTTTTCGAACCACTCCAGCTCTCTGCCGTCCGTGATCCGGCCGACGGGGTGGAGCGGGGCGCCGAACCGGGCGAGGAAGTCGGCGGCGAGACGTTCCGCGTCTGCGCACTCGGCCGTAAGCAGAAGGACGTAGTCCTCGCCGGCGCAGGCGGCGGTCCGGATGTCCGCATCTGCGGCGGCCGGAATCCGCTCGGTGTCGATGGCGGCGCCGACGCCTGAACGCTCCATGATGTGGCGGATGTCCGACGCCAGCCCGTCCGAAATATCCATCATGGCATGTACTTCATGCCGCCGGCCGAGCCAGAGGCCTTCGGCGACCTGCGGCCGGGGATTGCGGTGTATGGCAGCGGCGGGGGTGTCGTAACGGCCCGCGAGAATGTCGCGCAGGCCCGCCCCGGAGGCTCCGAGAGCTCCCGCCGTGAAAATCACGTCGCCGGGACGCGCTCCGCTGCGGCGTTTGATATGCGTGTCGGCGGCGCGGCCGATGGCGGTGACGTTGATCGTGATGCCTGCCGCCGAACGGGTGGTGTCGCCCCCGGCGAGCGTTACGCCGAATTCTTGGGACAGCTCCCGGTAACCCTGCATGAACTCTTCGGCCCACGCTCCGGTCGCATCGTCGGGCAGCGAGAGTGACAGCAGGGTGGCGATGGGACGGGCGCCCATCGAGGCCACGTCGCTCAGGTTTACGGCGAGGGATTTGCGCCCCAGCTCCCGTGCGGAGGTGGCGGTGCGCAGGAAATGCACCCCTTCGGCGAGCATGTCCGTAGTGAAGACGAGCGATTCGCCGCCGCCGACGGGCAGCACGGCGCAGTCGTCGCCGATACCTTCGAACCCGTTGTCGGGGAGCGTTGCGAAAAGGTCTTTTATGCGGTCGATGAATCCGAATTCGGTCATGGTTTTCCGGGCGGTTTGACGTATATTGCGCCGTTACGGTCGCTTTATATTGGGTGATATTAAACAAAGATATTAAAAAATTCTTTAAAATCACTATCTTTGTCTGCGAATCGCGGCGGGCGGAGTCCGTGTGCGGCTAACAGTCGGAACTATGAAAATATTGATTCTCAACGGCCCGAACCTCAATCTGCAGGGGCGGCGCGACACCGGAGTTTACGGTACGCAGACCTTCGAAACCTTCTTCGAACGGCTCCGGTCGCTCTATCCCGCCGTCGGATTCGGCTACTTCCAGTCCAATATCGAAGGCGAGTTGATCGACGCCGTACAGCAGGCCGACGGCGTTTACGACGGTGTGGTGCTCAACGCCGGGGGATATACCCATACCTCGGTGGCGCTGCGCGACGCGGTGTCGGCGGTGTCGGTTCCCGTCGTCGAGGTGCATATCTCGTCGATCCTCGCGCGCGAGGAGTTCCGCCACGTCTCGCTGCTGGCCCCCGTGGCCAAAGGCTCGATCATGGGATTCGGGCTGGATTCCTACCGGTTGGGAGTCGAAGCGCTGCTGCTTGGCAACGAAAAGTAGAAAGCCGCTTTCGGCAGCATGCCGTTTGCATAGGAGCAGGTGCGGGCTGCCGCTTTCGTGGATTCGGGAGTGTTTCCTGTCAGAGCGGGAACGGCCGGCGTTTCTGCCGCGCAGGCGGCAGCGGGTTCCCTCGGAGAAGGGGGGGGGCTGGAATTGTAGAGGCGGCTTAAGGCGGCTGCCGCGTAAATATGTCGATCACACAATAATGTTCAAATTATAAGCATCATACGTTTATGTACAGAATGAAAAAAACCAAGATCGTTGCGACGATGTCGGACTTCCGCTGCACCGAGGAGTTCGTGAAGAACCTTTACGACGCCGGTATGGACGTCGTGCGCGTCAATTCGGCACACGTGACGGAGGACGGAGCCACGCATATCGTCGAGACCGTACACCGGGTGAATCCGGCCATTCCGATCATGATAGATACCAAAGGGCCTGAAATCCGCGTGACGACGATCGCCGACGAATACGGCAACAGCATCAATTTCCGGGTGGGCGACCGGGTCGCCGTACGGGGTTCGGACGGCAGCGACATGACCACCCGCAAGGTGGTTTATATGAACGTGCCGACCATCGTGCGCGACATTCCGGTCGGGGCGCGCATGCTGATCGCCGACGGCGAGCTGGAAATTCGTGTGGTGGAGAAGACCGACGAGGAGCTGATCTGTGAGTTCGTCGTGGGCGGCGCGATGCGTTCGCGCAAGAGCGTCAACGTGCCTGCGGTGTCGATCGACCTGCCTTCGGTGACGGAGAAGGACCGCCGCTTCATCGAGTGGGCCGTGAAGAACGACGTCGATTTCATCGCACACTCGTTCGTGCGCAGCGCCAAGGACATAAAGGCCGTGCAGGAGATTCTCGATGCCCACGGCAGCAAAATCAAGATCATTTCGAAGATCGAAAATCAGGAGGGACTCGACAACATCGACGAGATCATCGAGGCGTCGTACGGCATTATGGTGGCGCGCGGCGACTTGGGCGTGGAGCTTCCGGCCGAAGCGATTCCCAACACCCAGCGGCGCATCGTCGAGAAGTGCATTTGCGCGAAGCGCCCGGTGATTATCGCCACGCAGATGCTCTATTCGATGGTCAAGAGTCCGCGTCCGACGCGCGCCGAGGTGAGCGACGTGGCGAGCGCCATTTACGAGCGCGTGGACGCCGTGATGCTGAGCGACGAGACCGCCATGGGCGACTATCCCGTGGAGTCGGTTGAGACGATGGCCCGCGTGGCCCGCGAGATCGAGCGCGACGAAACGCATTTCAAGCCGATGATCGACATGGACATGGTCTCGGTGAACCACGAGATCACGGCCCAGCTGGCCCGCTCGGCGGTGCGCGCTTCGACAAACCTGCCGATCAAATACGTGGTCCTCGACACCAAGACCGGCCGTACGGGCCGTTATCTCGCTGCGTTCCGCGGCCGGAAGACCGTGATGGCCGTCTGCTACCAGCTCCACGCGCAGCGCATTCTGGCGCTGTCGTACGGCGTGGTGCCGATTCTGCGCAATCAGGAGCTGCACGACAAGTATCATTTCTTGGTCGATGCGCTCGAATTCCTCGATCAGTACCGCAAACTCAAGGGCGAGGATCTGCTGGCCATCGTGGGCGGCAGCTTCGGACCCGACGGAGGTGCGTCGTATGTCGAGATCGCCAATGTGGACAACATCCGCCGGCGCAACGAGGAGATCGTTGCGGCGCAAAAGTGTTAGCCGTTGAAAGGGGAGCTGAAGGATAAGGTCGCCCGCGGCGTGGCGTGGAGCATGGCCGAGAAGATCGGTACGATGCTCCTCCAGATGGCCGTGAGCCTTATTATCCTGCGCCTGCTGACCCGCGACATCCTCGGCGTCATGGCGATTCCGACGGCCGTGGTGGCCGTGGCGCTGGTGCTCGTGGACAGCGGTTTTTCGCAGGCGCTGATCCGCAAGGCGGCCCCTTCGGCGGACGATTACAAATCGGTTTTCGCCTTCAATATCGGGGTTTCGCTGGTGATGTACGCGCTTTTCACGGTGCTGGCGTTTCCGGCGTCGCGGTTCTACGACATGCCTCAGATCGCGCAGATCGCACCCGTGTTTTTCCTGCAGCTGCCCATCGGGGCGCTGTGCGCCATTCAGAATACGATCTGCGTCAGGCAGTTCCGTTTCGCGCTGTTGTCGAAGGTGACTTTCGCCTCGTCGCTCGCGGGCGGACTGGCGGCGATCGGTCTTGCGCTCGCCGGGTTCGGGATCTGGTGTATCGTGGCCCAGCGCGTGCTGCAGGCGGCGGTGCGGACTCTGCTGCTGTGGTGGCTGAGCGACTGGCGGCCCTGCGGGGCGTGCAGCCGCGGGCCGCTGCGCGAAATGGCTCCCTTCAGTTTCAGCCTGATCGCCACGGACCTGATTTCGACGTTCTACAATAAGATTCCGCAGTTTTTCCTCGGACGACTCTATCCGGCCGATACGCTCGGCTCGTTCGATCAGGCGATCAAGCTCAAGGATCAGCCGACGATTTCGGCGATGCAGGCCGTGCAGAGCGTCACTTTCCCTGCGCTGGCCAAGATCAAGGACGACGCTCCGAAGTTTGCCGAGAGCTACCGGCAGGTCGTGATGGTGGTCTCCTACGTTCTTTTCCCGGTCATGCTGGGCATGTCGGCCGTGGCGCACGATATGTTCGCCGTCCTGCTGGGCGAGGAGTGGATGCCTACGGTGCCCTATTTCGAGACGGTATGTCTGGTGGGACTTTTCTATCCGATGTCGATAATCGCCTACAACGTATTGAAAGTCAAGAGCGGCGGTGCATTGATCGTGAAGCTGGAGATCGTCAAGAAGGTGATTATGACGCTGGTGTTCGCCGTGACGATTCCGATCAGCGTGCAGGCCGTGGTATGGGGACTCGTGGTGATCGCATTCTGCGAAATGTCCGTCAATTTCCTCGCCACGACCAAGTTTACGTCGTTGTCGCCGGGGCGTTTCGTGCGGACGCTGCTGCCTCCGCTGCTGGCGGCCGCCGCGATGTACGGCGCGGTGCGGCTGACGGCCCGCGCGATTCCGGAGCATGCCCTGCTGCGGCTGATGGCCGAAGTGACGGCCGGTGCGGTCTCTTATGTCCTGCTGTCGGCCCTGTTCCGGCTCGAAGCCTTCCGCGAGGTAGCGGCTATTGTCCGGAAGCAGTTTTTGCACCGTTGATTCGCGCTGCTTGCGTCGGGGGCCGATTCACGGAGCGTCGGTAAAAATAACCGCCGGTTATACCTTGGGGTGTAACCGGCGGTTTTTTGTCGGGGTGGAAGACCCTCCCCGGCCGTCAGGCGTAGACCTTCGGGGTGATGACGCCCCGCAGGACGACCAGCGCGTTGGTGACGAGCGATTCGAGTTCGTTCTCGCCGGGGTAGACCGCGATGGGGGCGATGAACGAGCAGAATTCCGAAATGTACTCCACGACGGATTTGTTGTGGGCGATGCCGCCTGTCAGGATGACGGCGTCAACCCGTCCGCCGAGGGCGGCGGCCATGGCGCCGATCTGCTTCACGATACCGTAGCACATGGCGTCCTTCACCACGCGGGCTTTTTCGTCGCCCTCACCGATGCGCTCCATGACCTGTATCATGGAGTTGGTCCCCAGATGCGCTACGAGACCGCCTTTGCCGGCCAGCATCTGCTGGATGTCGTGCCGCGTGTAGCGGCCCGAAAAGCAGAGATCGACCAGTTCGCCGGCGGGAAGGGTTCCGGCGCGCTCCGGTGCGAACGGTCCGTCGCCGTCGAGGGCGTTGTTCACGTCGACGACGCGGCCCTGCTTGTGGGCCGCGACCGAGATGCCGCCGCCGAGGTGGGCGACTACGAGGTTCGCCTTCTCGTAGACGATGCCGATGCGGTCGCAGTGCAGGCGGGCCGTGGCTTTCTGGTTGAGTGCGTGGAAGATCGAACGCCGCGGGCAGTCGGGATGCCCGCTCAGGCGTGCTATGTCGTCCATTTCGTCCACGACCACGGGGTCGGCGATGTAGGCTTTGATGCCTGCGGTCGCCGCGATTCCGTCGGCCAGCAGACCGCCGAGGTTGGAGGCGTGCTCCATCGTGGCGTGCTGCAGGTCGCGGCGCATGGCGTCGTTCACTTCGTACACGCCGGCGGGAATGGGTTTGATGAGGCCGCCGCGGCCGATTACGGCAGCGAGGGACATGATGTCGAAGCCGTGTTCCTTCAATGCCGTGAGGATCATGTCACGGCGCCAGTCGAGCTGGTCGATGATGTTGGGGTAGTGTGCGATCTGTTCCGCCGAGTGACGCAGGGTCAGATCCAACAAAGGCCGCTCCTCGTCGTAGAGGGCGACCTTCGTTGAAGTAGAGCCGGGATTTATCGCTAGAATTTTGAAGCCCATAAATCGGTTCCGGTTAATTAGGTTGGTGGGTTAGGTTGGTGGGTTGGTTCAGGCTGTCTTACTGCTTCACGGCCAGACAGGCCAGCGCGATCGAGTAGAGCTTGGTCTTGCTGGTGTCGCCGCGCGAGGTCAGCACGCAGGGGACTTTCGTTCCCATGACCATGGCGGCCAGTTCGCCGCCGCAGAGGTGCGTCACCGACTTGAAGAAGACGTTGGCCGATTCGAGGTTGGGGAAGAGCAGGCAGTCGGGATCGCCCGCGACGGACGAGCCTTTGACCTTCTTGTGTTCCGCAACGTCCTTGTAGAGCGCCACGTCGAGAGACAGGGGACCGTCTACGACGACGTCGCCCAGCTGTCCGCGGTCGCCCATTTTGGCCAGCAGCGCGCCCTCAGTCGAAGAGATGACGTTGGGAAGCAACTGTTCCGACGGAGCGATGCAGGCGATTTTCGGAGTCTTGATGCCCAGCAGGTTGGCTGTGCGCGCGAGGTAGCCGATCTGCACGGTTTTCTGCTTGAAGTCGGGCAGCGGAATCACCGCCACGTCCGAAATGACGAGCAGTTTGTGGTAGCAGGGCATCTCGACGATCGACACGTGGCTCAGCACGCCTTTCGGGGGAAACAGTCCTGCTTCCTTGTTGAGAATGCCGCGCATGTATTTGTCGGTCGAGACCAGTCCCTTCATCAGCACGTCGGCATTGCCGGCAACGACGGCCGCGACGGCCTGCTGCACGCACTTGACGTCGCTGGTTTCATCGACGATGTTGAATGCCTTGATGTCGATGTCGTTCTCGGCGCAGACCTGCTCGATAACGCTTTTTTCGCCGTAAAGCGTAGGCTCCACGAGGCCCTCCTTGTAGGCTTCGTACACCGCCTCCAGCGTATGTGAATCCTGACCGTATGCCACGGCCAGCCGTTTTTTACCTCTTTTTCTCGCCTCCTCGACGATTTCAGTAAGATGTTGGATCATAAGTTGTGGAAATGTGCTTTGAAAATTATTTTACGAGATTGTATGTGTCGGTAGCGATGACCAGCTCCTCGTCGGTGGCGATGACGGCCACTTTGACGCGCGAACCGGGAGTAGAGAGGATTTTGTTTACGCCGCGGGCGCCCTTGTTGGCCTCGCGGTCGAATTCGACGCCCATGAATTCGAGACCCGTGCAGACGCTCTCGCGCATCTCGCACGAATTCTCGCCGACGCCGCCCGTGAAGACGATCATGTCCACGCCGCCCATTTCGGCTGCGTATTCGCCGACGAATTTGCGGATGCGTCCGTAGTGCATGTCGCGGGCCAGAATGGCGCGGGGATTACCCTCGTCGTAGGCGAGGTCGATGTCGCGCATGTCGCTCGAAAGGTCGGTAAGACCCAGCACGCCCGATTTCTTGTTCATCATTTCGTTCAGCTCGGCGTAGGACATGCCCTCCTTTTCGCCGATGAAGGTGACGGCGCTGGGATCGACGTTGCCGCAGCGGGTGCCCATGACCAGTCCGTCCACGGGCGAGAAGCCCATCGACGTGTCGAACGACTTGCCGTTCAGCACGGCCGTCACCGAAGCGCCGTTGCCGATGTGGCAGGTGATGATCTTCGAATTCTCGAAGTCCAGTCCCGCGAGTTTGGCGCCGGTCTGCGCCACGTATTTGTGGCTGGTGCCGTGGAAGCCGTATTTGCGCACGCGGTATTTGTCGTAATAGGCGTGGGGCAGCGCGTACATGAAATTGACGGCCGGAATGGTCTGGTGGAACGACGTGTCGAAGACCGTGACCTGCGGCGTTCCCGGCAGCACCTTCTCGATCGAAAGCACGCCTTCGAGGTTGGCGGGATTGTGCAGCGGCGCGATCTCGAACAGCGAGCGGATTTTGCTCTTGACCTCCTCGGTGACGATGCAGCTTTCGGGGAAGAATTCGCCGCCGTGGGCTACGCGGTGGCCGACGGCTTTCACCTCGTCCAGCGAGCGGATGACGCCGTGCTCCGGGGCGGTGAGGGCGTCGAGCACGAGTTTGATGCCCGTCGTGTGGTCGGGAATCGGACGGTGCAGCTCGAAAGGCTGTTTGCCGACGGGTTTATGGATAAGGTCGCCTTCCGGCAGGCCGATACGTTCCACGATGCCTTTTGCGAGCAGTGTGCTCGATGCGGCTTCCATGTCGATCACCTGATACTTGATCGACGAGCTGCCGCAGTTCAATACCAAAATTACCATTGTCTTTCTATGTAGTTAATTCCTAAATGTTGTTCCGATCCACATGCCGAGCGCTGCAAAAACGATGCATACCGCGACGCTCAGCGCCACATAAACCGCCGCCGCATTGTAGCATCCGGCCCGCAGCAGACGCACCGTGTCGGCCGAAAAGGCCGAAAAGGTGGTGAAGCCTCCGCAGAATCCCACGATGAGCAGCCAGCCCAGCGTCTCGGAGACACTGGCTTCCAGCAGGATGCCGATCAGCAGCGAACCCGCGGCGTTGACCGTGAACGTGCCCGCCGGAAATCCCAGCAGCGTCTGTCCGGCCAAGATCCCGCCCGAAAGCAGATAACGGACGATGCTGCCCGCCGCGCCGCCGAATCCCACGGCCATAAGTTCACGAATCATAAGTTAAATATACATCTAATTTTAAGGATGTGCAAATTTACGGAAAAAATGATTACGAATCGTTATATTTTTTGTTGTTTTTCGGGTGAAATCCGATGCGGAAGGCTTCAGGATTCCCGGATCTGCCCGTCGCCCGTGACGACGTATTTGTAGGTCGTCAGTTCGGGAAGGCCCATCGGACCGCGGGCGTGGAGCTTCTGGGTCGAGATTCCCACCTCGGCGCCGAAGCCGAACTGGCCGCCGTCGGTGAAGGCCGTCGAGACGTTGACGTAGACGCAGGCGGCGTCCACGGCGCGCGTGAACTGCGCGGCGGTCCGCTTGTTTTCGGTGACGATGGCTTCGCTGTGGCGCGACGAGTAGCGGGCGATGTGCGCGAGGGCCTCTTCGGGCGATGCGACGGTCCTGACGGCGAGTTTGTAGTCGAGGAATTCCGTGCCGAAATGCTCTTCGGACGCGTGTTCCAGCAGGTCGGCGGGGTAGTGTCCGCCGAGGGCCGCGAAAGCCTCGGCGTCGGCGTAGACCGTGACGCGGGCGGCGGCCAGCGGGGCACAAAGCTCCGGCAGGTCGGCGAGCCGGTCGCGGTGGACGACGAGGCAGTCGAGGGCGTTGCAGACGCTGACGCGCCGGGTTTTGGCGTTGCAGACCACGGCGCGGCCTTTTGCGAGGTCGCCGTCGCGGTCGAAGTAGGTGTGGACGATGCCGGCGCCGGTTTCGATGACCGGAACGCGGGCGTTTTCGCGCACGAAGCGGATCAGGCCCGCGCCGCCACGCGGAATGACGACGTCGACGTAACCCACGGCGTTCAGCAGCGCTCCGACGGAGGCGTGGTCCGAAGGAAGCAGGGTGAAGGCGTGTTCGTCGATGCCTTCGCTGCGCAGGGCTTCGTGCAGCAGGGCGGCGATGGCTTCGTTGGAGTGACGGGCGTCGCCGCCGCCCTTCAGCACGCAGGCGTTGCCCGTTTTGATACAGAGCGAGAAGATGTCGGCCGTGACGTTGGGCCGCGCTTCGCAGATCATGCCGACCACGCCGAACGGAACCCGCCGTTTGACGATGGTCATTCCGTTGGGCCGGGTGCGCCGCTCCAGCTCTTCGCCCTGCGGCGAGGGCAGGTGCGCGACGGCTTCCATGTCGTCGGCGATGGCGGCGATGCGCTCCGGAGTCAGCCGCAGACGGTCGCGCAGCGGCGAGTCGGGGGTCATGGCTTCGAGGTCGCGGGCGTTGGCTTCGAGCAGGCGGGGCGTATGCGTGCGCAGCAGTTGTGCGGCGTGCATCAGCGTGCGTCCGAGTCGTTCGGTTTCGGTCTCGGCCAGAAGCGTTCCGGCCTGACGGGCGGCTTTGAACAGGGATTCGTATTCCATAGTCGTCTTATTCGAGGTAGAGGTAATCGCAGTGGACGAGGGGTTTCAGCCCTTTGCGCCCGATGTTGCGGCGTGCGGTTTCGCTGTCGCACGAGATGCGGCCCACGGCCAGCTGCGTTCCGTCGGGCGAGAGGATGCGCACCAAATCGTCGCGTTCGAAATCGCCCTCGACGGCCGTGACGCCCACGGCGAGGATGCTGGCGGCCTTGCTGGCCCGGACGGCCGCTGCGGCGCCTTCGTCGATGCGCAGGACGCCTTTGGCGAAGCCTTCGCTGCTGGCGATCCACATTTTGACGCCCGACGCCGTGTGCGGGGCGGGTTCGAAACGGGTGCAGAGCACCTCCTCGCCGGTCAGCGCCAGAGCGGTCAGGATGTTGTCGCGGCGGCCGTTGGCGATGATGACTTCGATGCCCTCGCCGGCCACGCGTGACGAGATGCGGCTCTTGGTCGCCATGCCGCCCCGGCCCCGCGACGAGCGCGCCGGGTCGATGTACCGCGAGAGGTCTTCGGAGGGTTTCACGCGGCGGATCACCTGCGACGAGGGGTCGGAGGGCGAGCCGTCGTAGATGCCGTCGATGTTGCTCAGGATAATCAGCGCTTCGGCCTGCATCATGGCCGCCACGAGTCCCGAAAGTTCGTCGTTGTCGGTGAACATCAGCTCGGTGACCGAGATGGTGTCGTTCTCGTTGACGATCGGGATCACGCCGTTGGCGAGCATGACCTCCATGCAGTTGCGCTGGTTGAGATACTGCCGCCGCGTGGAGAGGCTCTCCTTGGTGGTGAGCACCTGCCCGCAGACGATGCCGTATTCGTTGAAGAGGTCGTAGTAGCGGTTCAGCAACTTCACCTGACCTACGGCCGAGAAGAGCTGGCGGGCCGATACGGTGTCGATGCGGCCCGTGCGCTGTTCGAGGACGCTGCGGCCCGAAGCCACGGCGCCCGACGAGACGAGGATCACCTCGATGCCGGCGCGGTGCAGCCGGGCGATCTGCTCCACGAGGGACGAAATGCGCGTGGTGTCGGGGCGTCCGTCGTCGCGGGTCAGCACGTTGCTGCCAGCCTTGATGACGATGCGGCGGTATTTGCTGGTTCTGTCCATGTCTTTGCGGTCCGGGCGTCGCCCGGCGTTACGGTTCGTATTTGTAGCCCACGCCCTTGACGGTGACGATCTTTTCGTCGCCGATCTTCTGGCGCAGTTTGCGGATGTGCACGTCGATGGTGCGGTCGCCCACGACCACCTCCGAACCCCAGATCCGGGCATATATCTCTTCGCGCGAGAAGAGTTTGCCCGGTGACGAGTAGAGCAGGTCCAAGAGGGCGAACTCCTTGCGGGGCAGGCTGATTTCGCGGCCGTCGCGCGTGACGGTGTAGCGCTCGCGGTCCATGGCGACGCCCTCCTCCGCCGGAGCGGGGGCCTTTCCGGCGTCGATGCGCTTGAGGATGGCCTGCACGCGGCTGACCAGCAGTTTCATCTTGATCGGCTTGGTCAGGTAGTCGTCGGCCCCCACGCCGAAGCCGGCCAGCTGCTGTTCCTCTTCGCCCAAGGCCGAGAGGAAGACGACCATCGTGTCGCGCAGCTGCGGGTCCTCGCGGATGGCGCGGCAGGTCTGCGCCCCGTCCATCACGGGCATCATCATGTCCAGCAGGATCAGGTGGGGGCGGTGCTGCGCCGCGGCTTTCAGCGCTTCGGCTCCGTTCTGGGCCGTGAATACCTCGTAACCCTCCTTGACGAGGGTGTATTTCACGAATTCGAGGATGTCGGGTTCGTCGTCGACGAGCAGGATGCGGTGGCTCATAATTTCGGTCAATGCGTTTTCGGCGGCGCACCGGCGACCGGTTGGCCGTGTGCCGCGCATATCTTGTGCGAAGTTAGCAAATTTCCGGCGAAATCGTTCGGCGGCACGGGAAAAATGGTTATATTTGCGAGATTTATATACTTCCGTATATATGGAACTCAAAAACGTGTATTGAGATGGCTACTGAAAATCCGATTCTTCCTGCTCCTGAGGAGCAAGTCAGCAAGGCTGCTGAAGATGTGCAGAAGGCAACTTCCGAAGTGACTCCCGAAGTCCCTGATTCCGAAACGGCTGCGATTGCAGAACCCGAAACGCCCGCTGTCGCGCAGGGCGAACCCGCAGCGTCCGCCGCCGAGGCGCCCGTAAGCGAAGCGCTGGCCGAAGAGACCGTCGCCGAAACGGCTGCGGAAGCTCCTGCTGCCGGCGAGGTTGCCGCAGATGCGCCTGCTGCCGGCGAGGTTGCCGCAGATGCGCCTGCAGACGGGGAGGGAGCGCCTGCGGAGATGCCTGCGGCTGAAGTCCCCGCCGCAGAGGTCGTTGCCGAAGCTCCTGCCGCCGAAACGGCTGCGGAAGCGGCTCCCGCAGAAGAGACGGCGCGTGCGAAGCGCGCCCGGATCAAGCCTGCGGCCGAAGCGGTCGTAACTGAGACGGAAGAGGAGGCTGCGGCGTCCGACGTGCAGGTGGATTTCGCGGACGAGGAGGCCGCGCTGGCGGCGCAGGACGCCGGACTCGAACTAGAGGGCGAGACCGCCGAGGAGGCCGAGGCCGAGCAGATGGCGGGAAGCGCCGCCGATACCGAAGACAAATTCACGGGCCGGGGCAAGGAGGAGCTGGTGGCTTTATTCACGCGCATGCTCGAAGAGCAGCCCGTGCAGTCGATCCGCCGGGATGTGGAGGCGCTGAAGATCGCCTTCTACCGCATCCGCCGTGCCGAGGTCGAAGCCGCACGCCGCAAATTCATCGAGGAGGGCGGCGCCGAAGAGGATTTCGCGCCGGCAGTGGACGGGGTCGAAGTGCAGCTCAAGGAGCTGTTCAAGGAGTACCGCCGTCGCCGCGACGAGTTCATCGCCAATCTCGAAGCCGAGAAGGAGAAGAACCTGCAGGTCAAGCTGGGAATTATCGAAGAACTGAAGGAGCTGGTCAATTCGGACGAGACGCTCAACCATACCTTTACCAAATTCCGCGAGTTGCAGCAGCGCTGGAAGGAGACCGGCATCGTGCCCCTGCAGAACGTCAAGGATTTGTGGGAGACCTATAACCTGCACGTCGAGAATTTCTACAGCTTCATCAAGATCAACAAGGAGCTGCGCGATCTGGACCTGAAGAAGAATTACGAGCAGAAGGTGACCCTGTGCGAGCAGGCCGAGGCGCTCGTGCTGGAGCCTTCGGTGGTCGAAGCGTTCCACAAACTGCAGAAACTGCACGACGAATGGCGCGAGACGGGTCCCGTGGCCAACGAATACAAGGAGGTGCTGTGGGAGCGTTTCAAGGCGGCGTCGAGCCGGATCAACAAACAGCATCAGGAGCACTTCGAGGCGCTGAAGGGCGAGCAGGTCCGCAACCTCGAACTGAAGACGGAGCTTTGCGCCGCCACCGAGGAGCTGGCCGCGCAGCCGCTCACCACCCGCAAGGAGTGGAACCGGGCCAGCGACCGTCTGCTGGAGATTCAGAAGACGTGGAAGACCATCGGCTTCGCGCCCAAGAAGGACAACAACCGCATATATGAACGTTTCCGCACGGCGTGCGACAGGTTCTTCGAGGCCAAGCGTCAGTTCTATTCGGGCGTGAAGGCCGAGATGGAGCATAATCTGCAGCTCAAGACCGAAATATGCGAGGCCGCCGAGTCGCTGATGAACAGCGAGGAGTGGAAGAAGGCGACCGACGAGCTGATCGCCCTGCAGGCCCGCTGGAAGGAGATCGGCGCCGTGTCGCGCCGGCATTCGGATGCGATCTGGCGGCGTTTCCGCGCGGCGTGCGACAAATTCTTCGAGCGCAAGGGCGCGCATTTCGCCAGCGTGGACGGCGAGCACGAGGAGAATCTGAAGAAGAAGCTCGCGCTGCTGGAAGAGATGGCCGCGGCCGATGTCAAGACGGGCGGTTACGACGTGATCCGCGACTTCCAGCGCCGCTGGGGCGAGATCGGGTTCGTACCCATCAAGCAGAAGGACGCCGTGCAGAAGAAGTACAAGGCCGCCGTCGATGCGCTGTTCAACACGCTGCGCGGCACCGAGCGCGACCGTTCGATGAACCGTTTCCGCGAGAAGGTGTCGTCGTTCAAGTCGGCGGGCGGCAGCCGCCTGCGTTCGGAGCGCGAACGGCTCTACGGCAAGGTGCGCCAGTTGGAGCAGGAGATCGGCCTGCTGGAGAACAATATCGGTTTCTTCGCCAAGTCGAAGAACGCCGAGTCGCTGATCGCCGACGTGAAGGCCAAGATCGAGCGCGCCCGTGAGGATATGGCCGCCGCGATCGAGAAAGTGAAGCTGATCGACCGTCAGGCGCAGGAGGAGAATCACGAAAACAACGAAAATAAATAGTAATAAACGTAATGAAACTTTCCAAACCCAAGTACATATTTGTTACGGGCGGCGTTGCGTCGTCGCTCGGCAAGGGTATTATTTCGGCCTCGATAGCCCGACTTCTGCAGGCGCGCGGCTATTCGGTGACCATTCAGAAACTCGACCCCTACATCAACGTCGATCCCGGAACGCTGAATCCCTACGAACACGGCGAATGCTATGTGACGGAGGACGGCGCGGAGACCGACCTCGATCTGGGCCACTACGAACGCTTTACGAACCAGCCCACGTCGAAGGCCAACAACGTCACGACGGGCCGGATTTACAAGAGCGTCATCGAGAAGGAGCGCAAGGGCGAGTATCTGGGCAAGACCGTGCAGGTCATTCCCCATATCACCGACGAGATCAAGCGCCGCATCCAGCTGCTGGCGCAGAAGAAGGTTTACGACGTTATCATCACCGAGATCGGCGGTACGGTGGGCGACATCGAGTCGCTGCCGTTCATCGAGTCGGTGCGCCAGCTGCGCTACTCGCTGGGCTATAAGAACACGGCGCTGGTGCACCTGACGCTGATCCCCTACATGGCGGCTTCGGGCGAGCTGAAGACCAAACCCACCCAGCACTCGGTGAAGGCGCTGCTCGAAAACGGCTTGCAGCCCGACATCCTCGTGCTGCGCACCGAGCATCCGCTTTCGGTGAACCTGCGCCGCAAGGTGGCCCTGTTCTGCAACGTGGACGCCAACGCCGTGATGGAGTCGATCGACGTACCGACGATCTACGAAGTGCCGCAGAAGATGCACGACCAGCATCTGGACGAGGTGGTGCTCCAGAAACTCGACCTGCCCGCCGACAAGGAACCCGATATGACCGCGTGGAACGCGCTGGTAGACAAGATCAAGCACCCTTCGAAGAAGATCGAGATCGCGCTGGTCGGCAAGTACACCGAACTGCCCGACGCCTACAAGTCGATCTGCGAATCGTTCGTGCATGCGGGCGCCGTGAACGACTGCAAGGTGAAACTGCGCTATGTCAATTCAGAGAAGATCACGCCCGAAACCGTGGCCGAGAAGCTGGGCAAGATGTCGGGCATTCTGGTGGCTCCGGGCTTCGGAAACCGCGGCATCGAGGGCAAGATCGTGGCCGTGCGTTATGCCCGCGAAAACAACATTCCGTTCCTCGGCATCTGTCTGGGCATGCAGTGCGCCGTGATCGAGTTCGCCCGCAACGTGCTGGGCATCGCCGACGCCAATTCGAGCGAAATGGAATCGACGCCGCATCCGGTCATCGACCTGATGGAGGAGCAGAAGGGCGTGACGGCCAAGGGCGGCACGATGCGTCTGGGCGCCTATCCGTGTGCGCTGAAGAAGGGTTCGAAAGTCGCCGCGGCGTACGGCAAGCTCAATATTTCGGAGCGTCACCGTCACCGCTACGAGTTCAACAACGACTATCTGGAGCAGTTCGAAGCCGCCGGCATGCAGGCCGTGGGCATCAACCCCGATACGGGGCTGGTCGAGGTGGTCGAAGTGGCGAACCATCCGTGGTTCGTCGGCACGCAGTATCATCCCGAATACAAAAGTACGGTGCTGAAGCCTTCGCCGCTGTTCGTGGCGTTCGTCGGAGCGGCGCTCAAATACGCCGGGGAAAAGAAGTAATAACCGCACAAAGTAAGAAGCAAACACGTTTAGATGGATAAAAAAACAATTTTGGGTATTGTCGTCGTGGCGGTCCTTTTTCTGGGATTCGCCTATGTCAATACCAAACAGCAGGAGAAATATCAGCAGGAAATGGCCGCGTGGCAGGCCTATCAGGATTCGGTAGCCGCCGCTTCGCGTCCCGCGGTTCCCGCGGCGGACAGCGTGGCAGGCGGCGCTGCGGAGAGTGCGGTTGCGGCGTCCGGTGAGACGACGGCGCCCGAAGCGGAGGCGGATTTGGCCCAGACCGTGCGTCAGCGTCGGATCGCCGCGATGGGCGAGTATCTGACCGCGGCGCAGGAGGCAGAGCCTGAAGAGTTTACGGTGGAGAACGAGGTGATGACGGTGCGTTTCTCGACGCGCGGCGGACAGATCACGGGCGTGACGCTCAAGGACTACACCAAGTACGCACCCCGCGGTCAGCGCGACCAACTGATCGAGCTGATGGACCCTGCGAGCGCCCGGTTCGACATGTCGTTCTATGTGAAGAACGGCCTGAACAACGTCAAGGTCAATACGATGGATTACGTCTTCCGCGCTGAACCCGTGGAGACGGCAGGCGATGCCCGGCGTGTGACGATGCGTCTTGCGGTGGCGGAGAACGCATGGCTCGAATACGAGTACCTTATATATAATAAGCAGGCTCCGGAGCGCGATTACCTCGTGGATTTCAACGTCCGGCTGGTGAACATGGCCCCGCAGATGGCCAACCAGACTTCGATCGGCATCGACTGGTCGAATGTCTCGTACCAGAACGAGAAGGGGTTCCAGAACGAAAACATGTACACGACGCTGGCCTACCGTTTTCCGGGCGAAAGTTCGATCGAGGAGCTGGGTATGAGCGACGGCGCCAAGTCGAAGAGCGTATCGACGGCGGTGAACTGGGTGGCTTTCAAGCAGCAGTTCTTCTCGTCGGTCTTCATCGCGCCGCAGAACGTCTCCAGCGCCAACATGGCCTTCGATACGGCGGCTCCCGGCTCGGAGCTGCTCAAGAGTTTCTCCGTGCAGATGGCTGTGCCCTACTCGGCGCAGGTCGAAGGATATGATTTCGCATTCTACTTCGGTCCCAACAAATATGCGATCCTGAAGAAAGTCACCGACAACAACGGTGCGGACCTCCATATGGAGCGTCTGATTCCGCTGGGATGGGGTATCTTCGGCTGGGTGAACCGCTGGTGTGTGATTCCGGTCTTCGACTTCCTGCGCAACTACATCGGCAGTTTCGGCATCATCATCCTGATTCTGGTGATTCTCGTGAAGCTCGTCATCTCGCCGCTCACCTACAAGAGCTACGTGTCGATGGCCAAGATGCGCCTGATAAAACCGCAGGTGGACGAGCTTAACAAGAAGTATCCCAAGAAGGAGGATGCCATGAAAAAGCAGCAGGCGACGATGGAACTTTACAAAAAGGCCGGCATCAACCCCATGGGCGGCTGTATTCCGATGCTGATCCAGCTGCCGATCCTGATCGCCATGTTCCGCTTCTTCCCGGCGTCGATCGAGCTGCGTGAGCAGCCGTTCCTCTGGGCCGACGACCTCTCGTCGTACGACAGCATCGTGAACCTGCCGTTCTCGATCCCGTTCTACGGCGACCATGTCAGCCTGTTCGCGCTGCTGATGGCCGTGTCGCTGTTCGGCTACTCCTACTTCAATTACCAGCAGACCGCTTCGTCGCAGCCCCAGATGGCCGGCATGAAGTTTATGATGGTCTACATGATGCCGATCATGATGCTGTTGTGGTTCAACAGCTATTCGAGCGGCTTATGCTACTATTACCTGCTGTCAAACCTCTTCACGATCGGGCAGACGCTCGTCATCCGCCGCATCGTGGACGACGAGAAGATTCATGCCGTGATGCAGGCCAATGCCGCGAGGAAGTCGAAAGGCAAGAAATCGAAATTCCAGCAGCGCTACGAGGAGCTGATGCGTCAGCAGGAGGCCCAGCAGCGGGCCAAACGCAAGTAGTTCCCGGACCGGAAGCCTTCGGGAAGAGACCGGACCCGACTGGAATTGACCGGGAGCGGTCAGAACCGGCCCGAAGCGTTCGGGCTGTTGAATGGACTGCAGAGAACAGGCCGGAGACGAAACCTTTGAACCGGGTGTGCGTCTCCGGCCTTGTTTTTGCTCTGGTGCGGATGTGTAAAATCGTACGACTATGATGAAACGAATTTTTTTTGTGCTGGCGCTCATGGCGGCCGGCACGGCGCTCCGGGCGCAGAGTCTCGGCGGGGAGTATCGGCTCAAACGGATCGTTCCGGTCGAAGGACGGCAGGGAATCGCCGCCGACTCGAACTATTATTACGTTTCGGGCAGCACGGCGCTCTACAAGTATGACAAGCAGGGGCGGCTGGTCGCCGAAAACGAACACCCGTTCGAAGGACTGCCGCTCGAAGCCAATCACTTGGGCGATATCGACGTGTGGAACGGCGAGCTGTATGCCGGTATCGAGACTTTCGAAGACGGCAAGGGCGAGAACATTCAGGTCGCCGTTTACGATGCGGACAACCTGAAATGGAAGCGTTCGATCGACTGGGACCCCGAATCGGGGCAGGTCGAGGTGAGCGGACTGGCCGTGGACCGGGACAACGACATGGTCTGGATGTCGGACTGGGTGGACGGCCGCTATCTGTACGGCTATGATCTCAAGACGGGGAAGTATGTCCGCAAGGTGCATCTGCGTCCGGTTCCGCAGTGGCAGCAGGGGATCTTCATGGTGGACGGCCGGATGCTGATCTCGGCCGATGACGGCGATGCGGACCTCGACGAGCCGGATACGATCTATATCGCCGACATGCGCGACGGGAAGAGTTATGCGACGGCGCTGCCGTTTCGCGCGATGACCGATTTCCTGCGTGCGGGCGAAATCGAAGGATTGGCGATAGATCCGCAGACCGACGAATTGCTGGTGCTGGCCAACCGCGGTTCGCGGATCGTGTTGGGGATGGTCAAGGGCTTTTATCCCGGCTACGACAAGGAACTGCACGAGGTTTATGTTTTCGAAAAGGTAAAATAGAAAAAGTCCCGGAAGGGACTTTTTCTATTTGGAGCGGACATGGCGCCGCCGGGTGCATTTGTCGGGCGTGTTTGGCGGGGCCGGGACGGAACCCTCTCCGGAACGGTTGCAGGAACCGATTGCCGTGGCATCTGAGAGGGCGGACGATGGGGCGGGCTGGGTTGCGGGGACCGCGATGGTCCGAAGCCTGCTGCTTGGCGGTTTCGGGTGCGTGATTTATAGATCCGGTCCGGTTGCTTGCAGGGAGTTGCGGTCGCTGACGATCGCGTCGAAATTTTCCAGTGCCCAGCCGATGAGCGAGACGAGATGGGGCATGAGCGATTCGCCGCGGGGCGTGAGGGCGTATTCGACGCGCGGCGGCACTTCGGGGTAGACCGTGCGCGAAAGCAGGCCGTCCTGTTCGAGCCGCCGCAGGGTCGAGGCGAGCATCTTCTGCGAGATGTCGGTCATCCGGCGGTGTATCTCCGAAAAGCGCAGACGCCCGCCCGTGTGCAGGTTGTAGAGCACCAGCAGGGACCATTTGTCGCCGAAGCGGTCCACGATATTGCGGATGGGGCAGGCGGCGTACCCCGGATCGGTTGCGGTTTTCGCCATCTTATTCGACGTAGAGCACGAGGCCTTTGAGGTATTCGCCTTCAGGGTGGTAAATGCTGATCGGGTGGTCGGCGGGCTGCGTCATCTGGTGCAGGATGCGTACGTTGCGGCCTGCGATGGCTGCGGCCGAGAAGACCGTCGTGCGGAACAGTTCCTTCGATACGGCCTGCGAGCAGGAGAACGTGAAGAGGATGCCGCCGGGTTTGATCTGCGAAATGGCGCGGGCGTTGAGCCGCTTGTAGCCTTGCAGGGCGTTGCCCAGCACCTTGTGGTGTTTGGCGAAGGCCGGAGGGTCGAGGATGATCAGGTCGTATTTGTCGCCGATGTCCTTGAGATACTCCACGGCGTCGGCCGCAATCTCGCAGAAATCGGCCTCCCGGCCGAAGTTGAGCACCATGTTTTCGGTGGCGAGTGTCACGGCGCGTTCGGAGGAGTCCACCGAGCAGACCTTTCGGGCGCCGCCCGCCATGGCGTAGACCGAGAATCCGCCCGTGTAACAGAAGGTGTTGAGCACCGTGCGGCCTTTGGCGTAGCGTTTCACCAGTTCGCGGTTTTCGCGCTGGTCGAGGAAAAAGCCCGTCTTCTGGCCTTTCTCCCAGTTTACGAGGAATTTCTCGCCGTTTTCCGTCACGATGTGCGATTCGTGGTCGGAGCTGCCCCACAGATAACCGTCCACGGCGCCCAGCCGGGCGTTGAACGGCACCGTCTGCGAACTTTTGTCGTAGATGGCCGTGATTTTGTCGCCGTAAGTCGCCCGTATCGCCTTGGCGATCTCCATGCGGGCGTGGTACATGCCGACCGAGTGGCACTGGACCACGGCCGCCGTGCCGTAGATGTCCACGACCAGTCCCGGCAGGGCGTCGCCCTCGCCGTGCACCAGCCGGTAGCAGTTCGTGTCGGGATTGTCCGTAAGTCCCAGCGTGCGGCGAACGTCGTGCGCCACGGCGATGCGGCGGTTCCACCACTCCTGATCGATCGTCTCCCGGCAGAACGACAGCACGCGCACGGCGATCGAACCGATCTGGTAGTGTCCCTGCGCGATGAATTCGCCCGAACGGGTGTATACTTCGACCAGAGCGCCTTCGGCGATTTCCGATTCGTCTTCGGCCTTGATGTAGTCGATGGCCCCCGAAAAAATCCACGGGTGGCGGCGCATAAGAGACTCTTCCTTGCCTTTGCGCAGGTAGATTTGAGGTGTCATGCTTTGGGACGTTTTATTTTGGGTGTGTGCAGCAGTTTGTCGTAGATCGCCGTGCAGACCCACGCATCGGTCGCGGCGTAGAGTTTCTGTTTGTCGGTGAGCGTCGCGGCCTCCCAGTTGCTCAGACGCTGGGCTTTGGAGACGCGCTGCCGGAGGACGATGGCCGAGAGTTTACGCAGGCTCTTGTCCTCGATGCCCCATTCGGGGGCGATGGACTGCAGGTCCACGAATCCGCCGTCGCGGAAGTGGCGGATCTGGCGCAGCGAGCGGAGGTCGCCCGCCACGTCGGCGCCGATTTTGAGGATGGAGTCGGTTTCGAGCACCTGAAGGATCGGCTTGGCCAGCGGAATCTTGTTCAGCCGGAACAGAAAGCAGAGTTGCGGAGTCGAGAGCTGAAGCAGCGAAACCCGGTAGCTTATGCCCGGACGGAACGAGGGGCGCGTCTCGGTGTCGAAGCCCACGACGGCCTGTTTCATCAGAAACTTGCAGGCCGGCACGATGTCGCGCTCATGCTCGATGATGCGGATTTCGCCCTTGAATTCGATGGCGGGAAGCGCGGCGGTCTCCTCGTTGCTTATTTTATCGGTAAAATTATTTGTCGTAGTCATGCGATGGAACGTTCCCACAAAATTACGGAATTATTTCCGGAAAACGACATGTTCGCAGACCTTTTTGCGATCAGGCGTCGGGGCGCCGGGTTATTTCAGCCTGATTTTCCCGTCCTTGCCGGTGGCGAGCAGACCCTCGTCGAGCAGTTGCCGGATCACTTCGCCGGTCCGCTGCACGCCGCCCGGAAATCCGTCGGCCAGTTCGCGCGGGTCGGCGGGGCCTTGGGCCAGCCGTTCGAGCACCTCTTTGCGCAGGCTTTCCGCCGCATTGCCGGCGGCGTCCGCGGATTTTTGTTTTGCGGCGCGCCGGCGGGCCAGACAGATGTCGCAGACGCCGCACGGCGCGGGATCGCCCTCGCCGAAGTAGGCTTCCAGCACGGCGCTCCGGCAGCGGGTTTCGTTGGCGGCGTAGTCGAGCATGTGTTCGAAACGTTCGCGCATCAGCTCCTGACGCCGTTTGTAGGTGTCGGGAGAGATGTAGAGGTCGGCGCGGGGAAGCCGCTCCTCGTTCATGAAGAGGATCGGCGAGCGGTTGGAGGGGACGTAGCGGATCACGCGCAGCTGCCAGAGCCGTTTGAGCAGCTCCTTGACCCGCTCGACGGTGTAGCCGCTCCACGTGGCGATCTCGCCCTCGTCGATCTGGCGGAATTCGGTGAAGACGCCGTTGTAAAGGCGCAGCAGCGTGCGGATGAAGTGGTCGAGTTCGTCACGCTGGACGCGGATGCGGTAGAGATCGTCGCGGCTTACGCAGAACATGATTCGCGCCGGATTCTCCTGCGCGTCGGTCAGCGTCATGTAGCCGTTCTGCTGCAGGAGTTTGAGCGCGCTCTGCACCGTGCCGGAGTAGAGGTGCTCGCGGGCGCAGAAGTCGTGGATGTTGAACAGAAACGAAGCTTCGGCGCCGTCGCCGATGCCGATCTGCAGGTAGGAGCAGACCTTTTCGTAGATGTCCTTGATCTTTTCGAGCGGCGGAAATTCCTGCTCGAAACGCTTTATGATGCGCCCTCCGTCGTCGGGGGAGGTCAGCAGCAGGGCGTAGCTGCGCACGCCGTCGCGGCCTGCGCGGCCGGCCTCCTGATAGTAGCTTTCGAGCGAATCGCACATGGCGTAGTGGGCGACGAACCGCACGTCGGGTTTGTCGATGCCCATGCCGAAGGCGTTGGTGGCGACCATGACGCGCGTCCTGCCCGCGACCCACTCCTCCTGCCGCAGCGAACGCTCGGCGTGTCCCATCCCGCCGTGGTAGGCCGCAGCCGTCACGCCCTGCCGGCGCAGCATGTCGGCGACCTGCTCGGTGCCTTCGCGCGTGCGGACGTAGACGATGCCCGAACCGGGAACGTTCTGGACCAGCCGGAGCAGCTGCCCGTTTTTGTCGTCGGTGCGGCGGACGCTGTACGAGAGGTTGGGGCGCGCGAAACTGCTGCGCAGGATATGCGGCTCGGCGAAGCGCAGGTGGCGCATGATGTCCTCGGCCACGAGCTTGGTCGCCGAGGCCGTGAGCGCCAGCACGGGAACGCCCGGCAGTTTTTCGCGCAGTTCGGCGATGCGCAGGTACGAGGGGCGGAAGTCGTAGCCCCACTGCGAGATGCAGTGGGCTTCGTCCACGGCCAGCAGCGAGACCTTCATGCGCTCCACGCGCAGACGGAAGGCTTCGGTGGCGAGCCGTTCGGGAGCCACATAGAGGAATTTGACGTCGCCGTAGACGCAGTTGTCCAGTGCGATGTCGATCTGCCGCGGCGAGAGTCCCGAATGGATGGCGACGGCCGGAATGCGCCGCGCCCGCAGGCGGTCCACCTGATCCTTCATCAGGGCGATCAGGGGCGTGACGACGATGCACAGTCCCGGCTGCGCGAGTCCCGGAACCTGATAGGTCAGCGACTTGCCGCCGCCCGTGGGCATGAGGGCCAGCGTATCGCGCCCGGCCATCGCCGAGCGGATGATCCGCTCCTGTACGGGACGGAATTCGGTGAAGCCCCAGTAGCGCTTCAGCACCTCGAAAATCTTGTCTGCGGACCCTTCCATGCACACAAAGGTAGGAAAAATTAGGCGGTTTGAGGAATTTTTCATACTTTTGCATTCGGTTAAACGTTCGACAAATGAAGATAAGCGAAAAGTTCAAAGTGCGCGAGATGGCGGGGGAGCATGTGATTATCATGCCGGGCCGCGTCGGTGCCGATATGACCCGGATTCTTGCGCTCAACGACTCGTCGCTCTATCTTTGGGAGACGCTCCGCGGCCGCGATTTCACCACCGAAGAGGCCGCCGGCCTGCTTACCGAACGTTACGAGGTGGACGAGGCTACCGCCCTGCGCGACGCGCAGGCGTGGGCGGGGAAGCTCGCCGAATGCGGCGTGCTGGAGTAGCCGGAACCTAATATTATTGCATGAAACTGAAAAGACTCATATCGCTGTTGCTGCTTTCCGTCTACCTGCTGGCGACGGGCGGACCCGCGTATGTGTCGCTTTCGTGCAAGTGCGTCGCGATGAAGGCCCGTGCCGCGCACGTATGCTGTCATCACTGCCAGCACGGTGCGGATACTTCCGACGGAACCGCGTCGCTGAAGGCCACCTGCTGCGGCAATCACCATTCGACGGAGATCAATCTCTATACATTCTCGCAGGACAGCGAAAAATCGACCCGCTGTACGGTTACCGACCTGCCGCCCGCGCTGGTGGCCGAGGCTCCGGAGCCTGCCGACATCTCGCTCGGCGGGGAGAAAACCGTCGGACGCTGCGCCCCCTTCGTCGAACGGGGCCATGTCCGCTGCGCGGGACTCCGCGCCCCTCCCGTATTGGCTTGAAACCCTTTTGGGGCGGATGCTGCGTGCATCCGTCCGGAATCAGTTTTAACCAATAACGGAACGTAATGAAAATCAACAAAATTTTAGTTTTATCTGTTTCAGCCCTCGCTGTGTGCGGCACCCTCAGCGCGCAGGATTTGCGGGGCGTGGTCCGCGATGCCGACAACCAGCCGCTGGTGGGCGCTTCGGTCTACTGGGAGGGTACCACGATCGGCGCCAGCACCGACGCCGAGGGAGCTTTTCTGCTCCACCGCGTGAAAGGTTACGATAATTTGGTGGCTTCGTATCTGGGCTTCGTGAACGACACGCTGCACGTCGCGAACGGCGCGGAGCGGATCGAATTCGCACTTAGGGCGGACGGCGTGGAGCTGGAGGACGTCGTGGTCGAGGGCAACCTCAGCGGCAACTTCGTCAAGCGCGACGGCATCGTCAAGAACGAGATGATTTCGTTCGCGGGTCTCTGCAAGATGGCCTGCTGCAACCTCGCCGAGAGCTTCGAGAATTCGGCTTCGGTGACCGTGGGGTACAGCGACGCCATTTCGGGCGCGCGTCAGATCAAGATGCTGGGCCTTGCGGGCACCTATACGCAGATTCTCGACGAGAACCGTCCGATCATGCGCGGCCTGAGCGCCCCCTACGGCCTGAGCTACACGCCGGGCATGTGGCTCAATTCGATTCAGGTATCCAAAGGCGTGGCCTCGGTTACGGCCGGCCATGAAGCCATCACGGGCCAGATCAACCTCGAACACCGCAAGCCTACCGACGACGAGCGTCTGTTCGTGAATCTCTACCTCGACGACGAGCTGCGTCCCGAAGCCAATATCTCGACGGCGTTTCCCGTTTCCAAGAACAAGAAACTGTCGAGCGTGATCCTGCTGCACGGTTCGATGGACACCGACGTGCGCAAGATGGACCACAACGACGACGGGTTCCGCGACCTGCCGCTGGCCGACCAGCTCAACATCGCCAACAAGTGGCTCTATGCCGCCGACAACGGCACGCAGATTCGCTGGGGCTGGAAGTTCGTGCAGGAGAACCGGCTGGGCGGCATGCTCGACTATAAGAATTCGATGCGCGACCAGATGCGCGAGAAATGGGACCAGCCGGGTACGCTTTACGGATCGAAGATCCGCAACCGCGGCGCGAACGGCTATTTTAAAATAGGTACGCCCGTCGGTCCTTCGGTATACGATCCCGACGAGAAGGACGAGATGCGTTCGAACCTCGCGTTCGTGGCCGATTTCGACCATTTCAACGAAAACGCCTACTTCGGTCTGAACGACTACAAGGGCAACGAGAATGCGCTGGCGATGAACCTGATGTATAATCACTACTTCACCTACCGTTCGTCGCTGATCGTCGGCGCGCAGGCGCAGCTGCAGTATTACCGCGAGAGTCTGGCCAACAACACGCCGTGGATCGAGGCCGCGAAGTCGCGTTTCTACGACTTCGACCGCAGTGAGCAGGAGGTGGGCGCCTATGCCGAGTACACCTATGCCGTCAAGGATAAGTTCTCCATCGTGGCCGGTATCCGCGGAGATTATAACGCCTTCTACGACAAGTTTTTCGTAACGCCCCGCGGCCATATCCGCTGGAACATCACCCCTTCGACGACCTTGCGCGGCTCGGCCGGACTGGGGTACCGTTCGACCAATGTCATCACTGACAATATCGGTATTTTGGCGACGGGTCGCGCGATCGTTTTCAAAGACAGCGACTTCTCGAAGTTCAACCGGCTGGAAAAGGCCCTGACCGTGGGCGGAAGCCTGACGCAGACCTTCGGGCTGGTGAGCGCCGACGACGCGACGCTGAGCTTCGACTATTTCCGCACGCAGTTCTACAACTCGGTGATCGCGGATCAGGAGTATAACGCCGACCAGATACTTCTCTACAACTCGGACAAACGCTCCTATACGGATACCTACCAGATCGACTTTTCGTGGACGCCGGTCGAGCGGCTCGATATTTTCGCGACGTTCCGCTATACGAACAGTGAAATGACGATCGACCGTCCCGACGGAACGACGGCCCGCGTGGAGCGTCCGCTGGTGAGCAAGTACAAGACGCTGCTCAATATCCAGTATGCCACGAAGTTCCGCCGCTGGGTGTTCGACGCCACGGCGCAGCTGAACGGTCCCGCGCGCATCCCGACGCAGACCGGAGATCTGGCCGACGACAAATATTCGCCCCGTTACCCGATGTTCTTCGCGCAGGTGAGCCGCAAGGTCGGCAAGTTCGATATTTATGTCGGCTGCGAGAATATCGCCGACTACCGTCAGCACGACCCGATTCTGAATGCGGACAATCCCTTTTCGACGGGATTCAACTCGATGAACGTCTGGGGACCGCTCATGGGACGTAAGTTTTACGCGGGTCTGCGCTTCAACCTCTATTGATGCGCTCTGCGGAAAAAAGAGATTCAAACCTTAAAATAACACGAAGATGAAAAAGATTTTAATGCTTTGCCTCGCCCTTGTGATGGGTGTCGGCATGTGCGCGGCCGAGAAGCCTGCCAACAAGAAAACGGTGACGACGGTGTTTACGACCGACATCGACTGCGAGCACTGCGTCAAGAAGATCATGAACAACGTTCCGTCGCTGGGCAAGGGCGTGAAGGACGTGCAGGTCGATCTGCCGAAAAAAGAGGTGACCGTGGTATACGACGGCACGAAGAACAACGACGAGAATATCGTCAAGGGCTTCGCTTCGCTCAAGGTGAAGGCCGAGCCGAAGAAAGCCGACGCGAAGAAATAGCGGCGGCCGGGTTTTGTTATTGAAAAGGGAGGACTTGCGGTCCTCCCTTTTTTGTCAGCCGTTCGTGTGATTGCGCGGCCTATTCCATCGGCCGTATACGGACTTCGGTGACGCCTTCCAGCTCGCGGGCGAGACGGGCGGTGTCGGTTTTCTCTTCGACCTCGCCGTAGTGGTAGGGATAGAAGACCGCCGGACGGATCGCCTTGACCGCTTCGACGGCCTGATCCACGGTCATCGTGTAGGGCTGATTGACCGGAAGGAACGCGATGTCGATATTCTTGAGGGCTTTCATTTCGGGCGTAGGCTCCGTATCGCCTGCGATGTAGATGCGCGTGCCGCCGACGGTAAGGATATAGCCGCAGTCCTCGCGGTCTTTGGGGTGGAATTGCAGGTGCCCGTCGGTGGTGTTGTAGGCGGCTACGGCCTCGACCTTGAGGTAGTCGCGCGGTGCGGCGACGCTGCCCGGCCGCATCGTGTAGCAGTTCATTTCGAACGCTTCGGCCGAGGTGCGGTCGCAGAGGATTTCGGTTTGCGGCGTCTGGATCGCTTCGACGGCCGCAACGTCCAGATGGTCGTAATGCGAATGGGTGATCAGGATCACGTCGGCCTTCGGCAACGCCGCGTATCGGGCGTAGCCGCTGACGGGATCGACATAGACGTATTTGCCGCCGACCTCGATCGAAAGCGAGGCGTGCCGGAAGAAGGTGATCGTGATTTGCGTGCCGTCGCGTGTGGTCAGCGTGTCGGCGGGGTATTCGGGCGCTGCTTTCTTTCCGCAGCCGAGCAGTGAAAGGAGGGACATAAGTAACAAGAGTTTTGGGTTCATTCCTCAAATATTGTACATAACAAGGGCAATATAGTGAAAAAAAGTGAAATATTCGTACCTTTGGCCTGCATTCGAAAAGGTCGAGGTGTCGTTCGAGGACGACCGGACGCTGCGCGTCAAAGGATCGCTGCTGGGGTTCAGCCGTTCGGTCTATTGGCAAAAAATCGAATAAATGTGCATTTTTTTGCGCCGGGGCGCAGTATTTTTCGAATTTGTACGTTTATATCGCATAATTTAGTATTGAAATTCTTATGATGAAAAAAGTTTTATTTGTAGCGGCCGTGGCTATGTCGCTGGTTTTTAGCGGGTGTATGAAGGAAGACGACACCTACAAGAAATTGAAGCCCGTACAACCGGGGCTTAACATCTACACCGGTGCCATGAACCAGAATATCGTGTCGATGCAGCAGGCCAACTTCGGCTTGCGGCTTGCGATGCTGGTGGCCGAGGCCGACAAACAGCAGAAAACGATCGACGAAGTGACGGTCGGCAGCAGCAATACACTGCTGAAAAGGCAGTTGCTGGGCAATGCCAAAGTCGAGACTACGGCGAACGGTTACAAGATCACGTTCGATGCCGATTATGCCGACCTCGACACTTATGTCCGCAAGGGCACGCTGCTGATCAACACCAACGAGACGGCGCTGCTGAAAGATGCTACGGAAAGCAAGCCGTGGACCGTTACTTTCGAGGATAAACTGACGATGGGCTATTCGGGCGGCGACATGCAGGCCATCACGCTGACGGGCGGTCTGACGAAACTCTATTTCGTCGAGTCGTCGGGCGCTTACGGAATCGGGCTGGAGGCTCAGCAGTCCTATGTCGGCAAGACCGAGGAGCTGACCTCAAACTGGAACGGCAAATTTACGGTGAAGCCTGAGAACGTGAATTTCACTTATACGGACTGCGCCGGCAAGAAGTTCATGCTGAACGGCACGGCTACGGGCCGCACGTTCAACACCTATGACGGCATTTCGGCGACGACGATGAGTCTCAGGATGACCAACGGCGAGTATTACTCTTCGTCGGCCCTCTACGGCGGCAAGATCGAAGCGTCGCTGGGCGACGGCTACAATCCGAGTCTCTATCCGTCGAAGGATGTCATCGTGGAGATCACCTTGGAAGGTACGCGGCTTCGTCAGACGATCACCTATGCCGGTCACGTCGTGACGGTTTAGGGAATTCTATCCGAATGAAAAAGAGCGGGGCTTGTCGGCCTCGCTCTTTTTTTGTCGTAATGTATTTCCGTCGTCAGGAAGATTGTCGGTCGAGCCGCATGACCGAAGGGATGCAGAATGCGATGAGTCCGATGCCGCAGATGACCGTGCCGGCGATGACGAAGGTCGTCGTCAGGCCGACATGCTCGGCGAGGAAGCCCGTGCCGAGCAGTCCGATCGCCGAGGGGAGCAGTCCGAAACTGTAGTACAGCGACATGACGCGCCCCAGCACTCCCGCGTCGATGCGGCTCTGGATGACGGAGACGAACGACGAGTTGAAGACGCTGCTCGTGACGCCTTCGATCAGGGAAAGGGCGGCGAATAGCGCGAATGCCGTGGGCGGCAGCATGCCCGAAGCGGCGAACAGCAGTCCTATGGTCAGGTACATCAGGTTTATCAGCACGATGCGGTTGACGCGGTAGGTTCGGGCGCCCATGACGGCGCCGCCGATCAGCGCGCCGCCGCCCCACACGATCTCGATCAGGCTCATTTCGTAGGCCCCTCCGCCGAAGTGCTGCAGCGTCATCAGCGGAAACATCACGCCGACGGGCATGATGAAGAACCACACGAGGACGGCCAGCGTGAAAAACCAGCCCATGCCCGGAACGGCGTGCATGGCGCCGAACCCTTCGCGGAACTCGCGCCAGAGACTGGGCGTCTGCGCCGTGCTGCGTTCGGGATTGGGAATGCGGACCAGCAGCAGGGTGGTGCAGGCGATAAAGGCCCCCGCGACGTCCAGCAGCAGGATGTTGCCGATGCCCGTCAGGTTGATCAGCAGGGCGCCGAACGCGGGCCCGATGATGTTCGACAGCGAACTGATGATCTGGTTGATGCCGGCGATGCGCGTCAGCTGCTGCTTGGGCGCGAGCAGCGGCACCGAAGCCTGCATGGCGGGGGTGTGGAAAGCCGACCCGATGGAACGGCATGCCAGCAGCACGTAGATATGCCACATGCGGGCGACGCCGAGCCAGAAAAGTACGGCGAGGAGCAGGGTGCACAACGCGATGAAACTGTCCGCCAGAATCATCGTCCATTTACGGTCCCAGCGGTCCACATAGACGCCGACCAGCGGACCCAGCAGCGACTGGGGAAGCATGCCGGCAATGGCGGCCAGCGCCAGCACCTGCGCCGAGCCTGTTTCGAGGCTCACCCAGAAGATGATGGCGAAGGCGACGACCGAACTGCTCAGGATCGAGGCCAGCTGTCCGCTCCAGATGACGGCGAATGTCTTTTTCCAGTTTTCCACGCTGCGTTTTTGCGGTTACATGCCGATTCGCGGGAAGACGAAGCCTACACGCGTTTGATCGGACCAGAACCAATAGTGCTGTTTGTCCGATTTGAGCAGCACGAAATCTTCGATGCCGCCGATGTTGAGTCCCGTGTTGTCGGTGAAGGTGCCGCGGACCTTCTGTCCCTCGGAGGGCATCGACTCCAGCTGGAGACTGACAAATTTCAGGCCCGCGTCGTCCTGAATGCGGAACGTAAGCGTCGTCGGATCGACGAACAGCTGCTGCTTCGCCTTGTCGAAGAGCCGCAGCGCTTCTCCGCTGCGGTAGATTCCTACGGTTTGGGTCTCCTGCAGCGCCGTGCGCTGGGCCTTGAGCGTCGGGTCTTCGGTTTTGTCTTTCGAGCAGGCGGCTGCGGCCGCGAGACAGATCAGCAGAAGATATTTGAGGTGTTTCATGGCGGATGCTATTTGACGGTGATGTATTTGACGATATACTGCTGCGACTCCTCTTCGGCGTCGGTGACGACGGCCATGATGGTGTGTTCGCCTGCCGCGAGAGTCGTGTAGGTGTTTTCGGTCTTCCGGTTGTCGATGTACCAGTCGATCCGGCCGATCTTGCCGCGGTAGTCGAGCAGACTCAGCATGACCGGCGTGTCGTGCGTGTATCCCTCATCCGGGACGCAGATGCGTACGCTTTTATAGGTGTAGGTCGGCTCCGTATTGAAGATCAGGTCTTTGCTGCTGTCCACCGTGTCGGACACCTGTGCGATGGAGAGTGCATATTCGGTGGCGGGCGACAGACCCGTTATGTGGAAGGCATTGCATCCCGTTACGGTCTCCGAACGCTGTATGCCTGCCGATTTCCATGTGATCTCCCACTCGGCGGCCGGATCGCCCTCCCATGTCAGCAGGGCGTCGTACTGTCTGGCGCTGACCTCGGCCTTGAGATTGGCCTTGGTCTTGACCGACAGTCGGACCTGCGAACCGTCGAGTTTTATATCGCTGAACGAAACGGAAGGTTTGCCGCTGTTCCATGAAATATAGTCCGCGTTGGTTTCGGGCGAGAGCGATGTGATGTTGTTCGCGCCGGGGAAGAACGTCTTCTGGGGAACGTCGTAGGACGACCGGCCCGGAACCGACCGCACGAGTTTCATACATTCGTGGGCCGGATTGTTGTTGAGCGTATTGTAGGACCACTGCGGGACGTATCTGCTGGTGTAATCGACATGATATACCAGCAGGCCGCGGCACGCTGCTGCGCTGTTGAGGGGCTGATCCCACTTGTTGTTCCGGGTGTCGCGGTTCTCCAGCAGGAAATAGTCGTTCGTCGTCGGCGTCTGCACCAGATAGCCTTTGTTCTCCGAGACCGGAGCAAGCGTGTAAAGCCCGTTTTCCGTGACCTCTTCGGGTTCGGCCCAGCCGACCATCCAGCGTTCCAGTATGTTGACCGACGGCGGCGTGCGGCTGTTGTTGTTATAGCTGCCCGAACACATCAGCGAGAAACTCTCCAGCGCCGGAGCGGTGCCGCCCGATGCCGAGTAGTCGGTGTCGTAGAAGTCGGGCCAGCCCAGCACATGGCCGAATTCGTGGCAGAACGTGCCGATGGCGGTCATCTGGTAACCGCCGTTCAGCTCTGCGCCGCAGGCGTATCCCTGCAGTTGTACACCGTCGAATCGGACATCTAGATACTTCGAATTAACCCGTACGTCCCACCGGTGCGGCCAGATGCTTTGCGTATCGCCTGAGTCTGCCTGTCCGCGCCCGGCGTAGAAGACGAAGACGTCGCGTATGACTCCGTTGTCGGCGAAATCGGTGAAGTTGACGTCGTTATCGGCCAGCCGGCATGCTTCGACGATCAGTTCCGCTACATTTTCGCTGCCGTCGCTTCCGGCATAGTACGCCGATGTTTTCGAGGCTTTGTAGGGACCCACCACGACGAATTCGGGATCGAACAGTCTGTTGGAGTTGTCCTGATAGTAATTCCATGCGCTGCCCGTCGCGCCGTTGACGCTGTAGCCGTCCTGCATGAGCAGGTTGCGGAAATCCTGCTGCGCCGATGCCGAGGCGAATTTCTTGTCGGAGGACTCCACCAAGATAATCAGCGATTTGAGCCGGCCTGTGGTTTGGGCTGAAGTGATGCGCCGCGGAGGGGCGGGCTTTCCGGCTGCGGGAAGCACGGGGGCCTGCGTTTGCTGCGGCGCCGGCATGACCATCGGTTTGACGTAGGTCGGTTTGAGCTCCTTCCCCAGTCGTGAGACGACGGCTTTCTCATCGGCGGTGAGTGCGTTTACCGGTCGGGCCTTGACTTTTGTCGGGATCAGTTTTCCCGAAGCCGAAAGCTCGGCGTAGTAGAGGTCGCCGTCGGGACCTCCGGTCAGCGTGTAGCCGTCTGAGGAGAGCATGTAGTGGCGGCGCTCGTCTCCGACGAGACGGACGGTGAGTTGCGTGCCGTCGCTCTGGGTTACTTGGATGAGACCCGGTTTGGCGGGAACGGCGTGCGCAGTTCCGATACCGCAGAGCAGCGCTGCGGACGCGGCGGCAAGCGAAAGGAAAAAGTGTCGCATATGGTTTGTTTTAGATATAAGTGTATAAATGTACGATAAAATCCGGAAATTACTGCCGATTTTATCGAAAACCGCATCGTCCGGTTATATATCGGAATTAAAAAAGGCGGATACCGAGGTATCCGCCGCTATAAACCTTTCCGCAGAGAGGTTATTTAACTGCTTTAACTATTGCCTCGAATGCTTTCGGCTCGTTCATCGCCAGATCGGCCATAACCTTGCGGTTGAGGGCGATGCCCTTGGCGTTGACTTTGCCGATAAATTGCGAATAGGTCATTCCCTGCGCGCGGACTGCGGCGTTGATACGCGTGATCCACAGCGAACGGAACGTCCGCTTCTTGAGTTGACGGTGTGCATAAGCATAGCACAGACCTTTTTCGACCGTGTTTTTCGCAACGGTCCAAACGTTTCCCCTTGAACCAAAGTTACCTTTGGCAAGTTTCAAAACTTTCTTTCTTCTTGCGCGTGACGCAACAACGTTGACTGAACGTGGCATACTGTAAAGTTTTTGAAGAGCTGTCAGCGATGCGGTTCTCCCGCATTCTTTGGGGCTGTTTCGCTCCGATTAATAAAATGTCCGCCCGGAAATTACTTGACGAGCAGGTTCTTGATTTTGGCTTCGTCAGCCGCAGAAACGGTACCCGAATAGCAGAGGTTGCGTTTCTGTTTCGTCGTCTTTTTGGTCAGGATGTGACTGTGATAAGCGTGTTTGCGCTTGATCTTTCCTGTGCCGGTGAAGGTAAAACGCTTCTTCGCAGCGGCATTGGTTTTCATTTTCGGCATTGTCGTAAATAGTTAATTAGTTAAACATAGCCTGCAAAGATACGAAAATTTCGGCACTCTGCAACCTTGAGACGGAAAATTCTCCTCTTTTTCACCGGAAAACGTTTTCCGGCGCAAGGGGTGTCCGCTCCGTGCGGAGGGCTTCTTCGTGTCGGCCTGTCGTTCCGTCCGCCTGTTCCGGCACATATGCACGCAGGCATCCGGTTTGTCCGTCCCGATAATTTGTACTATATTTGATAGGGAATAAAACCGCGGAACTATGGAGATGGAGTGGGATTTGATATTGAGATTGTGTGTGGCGGGCCTTTGCGGCACGGTGATCGGACTTGACCGCGAGTACCGGGTCAAGGATGCGGGATTCCGCACCCATTTTCTGGTCGCGCTGGGCAGCGCCCTGATGATGATCGTGTCGCAGTATGGGTTCGAGGGCTTTTTGGCCACGCACGACGGACTGCGGCTTGATCCCAGCCGTATCGCGGCGCAGGTGGTGAGCGGCATCGGCTTCATCGGCGCCGGCACGATCATCATTCACCGGCAGCTGGTGCGGGGACTTACGACGGCGGCCAGTTTGTGGGCCACGGCGGGAATCGGACTTGCGGCCGGAGGACATATGTATGTCGTGGCCGGAGCGGCCACGCTGCTTACGCTCTTTGCGCTGGAGGTGCTGACGCTCTTTTTCGGCAGGCTGGGGCGCCGCCGGATCATGGTCGTCTTTTCGGCCGCCGACCGCAAGGCGATCGACGCCATGTTCAACGAGCTGCAAAGCAGTGAATACGCCGTGATCTCCTATGAGGTCGAGGCGCAGCGCAGTCCCGACGGCGTCGTATACCGTGCGACGCTGGTTATCCGGGCAAAGGGGAATGCCGACGAAGAACGCTATGTCGATCTGCTGCGTGAGAATCCCGATGTGACCGTCGAGCGGATCGTTTAGAACCAGCGGTATACTTCGCGGAGCGTTCTCTCCTGCGACATGTCGTTGGGGTTGGTGCCCGGAACGCCTTCCGGGACGGATTCGCTCCGGCGGGCGAAAAGCTCGGTCCAGAATTGCGGCAGCGTGCCGTCTTCCGCCCGGAAGTTCATCGGACGGGCCGTGAAGATCGGCGAACCGTCGCTTGTCCGGTAACATTCCCAGACCAGTTCACTGCAATAGAATTTCCCGTTGTCGGGCCGGAAGGAGTAGTCGTAGGGGAGTCCGAGGTAATTTTGCGCCCGCCTGACCGCTTCGCAAACTCCCGCAGTATCCTTCAATCGCATGGCGACGACCGCCGGACGTCCGCCGATTTTTGCCGACCGGGCGAGGAATTCCGGCAGTGCCGTAAGCCGGACCCCGCCGTTCGTCGTGGCTTCGAGTACCGAATCCGCTCCGTTTTTCACCACGGCGATTCCCACGTGCGAGAAATTCAACCGTCCGTTTTCACCCGTCGCCGCGGTGATCGCTCCGGTCATATCCGAACTTTCTCCGGCCTGAAAGAGCAGGTCGCCCGATTGCAGTGCATGGTCGTTCCGGCCGCATGAAACAGCCGAAAAAAGTATACCTATATATAATAAGCTTCGTTTCATTCTGTCCGATCTCTTGTGGGGACAAATATATTAAAAATTTTTCACAACTAACTCGCTGACGCATAGCAGGGTGTGAAAATGGCTCCGAAAATGTTGAAAAAAAGTCTCCGAAATATTTGGAAATAGCGATTAAATGCCCTTATCTTTGCACCCGCTTCGAGAGAGAAACACTACTCCGAAACACAAAAACAGGTTCTGAAAAATTTTGAAAAAAGTTCCGAAATCTTTTGGAGATTCAGAAAAATGACTTACCTTTGCACCCGCTTCGAATAAGAAATACGGTTCGAAACGATAAAAGAAAAGGTTCTGAAAATTTCTGAAAAAATTCTTTCAAAAAGATTTGGTGGTTCAAAAAATATGACTTATCTTTGCACCACTTTCCGCTGAAAAATCGCGGTCAGAACAACGGGGAAAGCCGAAAGGCAAAACCCGGCAAAAAGAGAGAATTTGTTCTTTATAGCAATATAATCGAACAGCGTTCTTTGAAGTATTTGAGCAGCTAAAAGTTTTTTCCACTCTTGCAAGAGAGTGATTTCAAACAATACCTTTGAGATTAGAGCGAAAGATTTAAAACAAAACATTATTTATACAATGGAGAGTTTGATCCTGGCTCAGGATGAACGCTAGCGGCAGGCTTA
>ERZ1108167.108-NODE-108-length-128985-cov-6.938013_pt1 | contig 128985 bp, 105 predicted proteins | sample MGYA00403703_ERZ1108167 | MGnify/ENA primary metagenome ERZ1108167 (study PRJEB35170, sample SAMEA104062411) | human gut metagenome | biome: human gut; feature: human-associated habitat; material: faeces | place: Denmark | collected 2012-05-11 ...
GGGTCTCTCTTTTACGGTCGGATCCGCTACTTCTCGACGACGGTAACGTCCCTGTCCGTATTCAGCGTCAGCTGATAGGTCCCATAATTACCCGAACCGTTCGTGAACTTGGTGTAGATCGCCGTAAGGTTCACCACCCAGCCGTCTTCGGGAATCTTGTTGTCGCGGAACTGGCTGTAACCGCTCGTACGCACCACGTAGTTGCCCGGAGCCGCATTGGTACCGGAGCCGGTCGCCGCCGCGTCGTAGGTAAACCATGCCGAGCCGTAGAAATAGGTCTCCGCGTTAGCGCCTTCCAGCCTGCGTTTCGTAGCCCAAGTCGCCCACTCGTTGATGTCCGACCAGCCGGGAGAGTTCACGTCGTACGACGTCGAATTCGCAAAATAGTTGGGGAAGGTATTCTTGTAGCCCCACGGCGCCGTGCCGAACTTGCTTTCCAGCCCTTCGAAACGCACCAGACGGCCCAGAGCGGCATCCGAAATCGCCGTCTTGTAGTTATCCTTGGTAACCACCAGCGTATCCGACTTCAGCATCTGCTGCTGTTCGCCGGAGAAAATGTGCTCGTCCTGCATGATCTTGCTCTCGATGTTGTCATTCGAATAGCTGGCGTTGGAGGAGGTCGTACCGATGCTGGTCATACCGCGGTAGTTGCCGAGCACCAGCCCCTGCAGTTTGACGAAAACGATCTGTCCTGCGGGGTGGAAAAGGTAGTTGCCCGTATTGAGCTTAAGCTCGATCGCCGATTCGGACTCCGCATCGTAGAGGTAGACCGATTTATAGACATTGCCGTAACGGTCGGTGGAGATGACCTTGCCGGAGGTGAAAATCGGCTCATCCACCGTCCACGAAGCGACCGTCCCGTCGTTCATGCCGGGATTCTCGGCTTTGAACTGCGCCTTCAGGTCCTTGATCGATATATATTCCAGCCCCTCTTTCTCGAAATCGGCGCGGGTATATATCTTGGCCGCCTTCGGGTTCCTGTAATCGTTGTAACAGCCAACGAAGAACAGCCCTGCCGCGGCGATCAGAAACAGTTTAGATACTTTGTTCATAATATTCGTGTTTTATTCGTTAGCCGTCAGAAACGGAAGTAGAGATTGAGATAATAGGTCGTACCGAACATGTAGAAATACTTCGAGTCGAAGGCTTGATAGGTAGTCACCGTCGTCTCGGTGTTCTTCGTCAGACGGGTCTGCTCGTAACCGCCGGTGCGGATGTCCTGATTGTTCAGGATATTCTTGACTTCGAGGCTGAAGCCCAGCGTATACTGGCGGTGGATATACCAGTTCTTGCCGATGCTGGCGTTGAGCGTATAAGCCGAGTCGAACTTCTCCTGACGGCGCAGGTGAGCGATGTCCTCGGCCGTCATGCCGGTGGTAATCACCGCATCGGTGCGATAGATCGGGCTCATCGACAGATACATGTTGTTGTAATAGTTGAAGTCGGCCGACAGGAAGATGTTGTTGTTGCTGCGGTACGAAAGACCGACGTTGGCGGCCAGCTGCGGGGTGCTCTCCACGCGGAAGTTCTTCCAGTAAACATAGCCGTCGGAGACGATATCGCCGCTGTTGTCCTGCGTCTGCAGGTAATAGGGATTCGAATCGTAGGTGTACTGGCCCCAGCTAACGGCTCCGTTCAGGGCAAGGCTGCGGTACAGGGGAATCGAAACGGCCGCTTCGAGACCGAAGTGGAGCTTGTCGATGCCGCTCATGGCGAAGTTCGTGAAGGTCGCGGCCACGTCGTCGTAGTACGAAATCACTTTCGACTGATCGTAAATGCGGGTATAGTAACCGGAAACGCGCGCTTTCAGGTCGCCGACACGCAGGTTATACGACGCATCCACACCGAAGACACGTTCGGCGGAAAGCCCCGGAGTCGTGGTGTTGCGCGTACGGGGCGACACGAACGAAGCTTGGAATTCGGGGGCGTCCTGCAGGTAAACGACATTCGCTTCGACGGTATGAGCCGCGGAGAAGCGGTAGCTGAAGTTGCCTTTGGCCTTGTAGGTCAGGTAGTCGAGTTTCTTGGAATCGCCCTTCGAATTGTCGGGGAACAAGCCTTTGCGCCAAAGACCCTCGCGCCATTGCGAAGCATATCCCACTTCGCCGCCGACGGTTACGCCCAGACCGCCGACATTGAAATTATAGGCAGCCCATGCCTTCGTCCGGAGGACGTGCGCATAGTAGTCATAGCCGTATTTGTCGCCGACTTTGGCTGCGTGCGCATGACCGTGGCGATAGTAATAGTCGAGGTTGTTCTGATATGCGATGGCGTTCGAACCGAAGTCGCGCTCGGCGAATTTGTCGATGTCGGCCCAATAGTCGCCGCCAAGCAGGTCTTTGACCTCCGAATAGTACTCCGTACGGTTCCGGCGCAGCGAAAGGCCTCCGTAGATTTTGGAGTTATTGCGGAAGATATGCGAGAAGTTGGCAACCAGATTCCAGTCCAGCTGATCGGTGTGACGCTCTTCGACCATATAGTTAGAACGACGGCCCGGACCGTACTGCGCCTCATCGACCGGATCGTTCTGGATATAGTTCGTCTGATACATCTTATCCCAGTCGAAATGGCGGATATTCTGGTAGTTGGCCTGCCAGTAAACCTGCTGCCAAGCCGCACCCAGCATATTCTTGTCGAGCGCGAAGTAGCTCGGCAGATAACGGTAATAGTCCGGGCGCGGGTCGGGACCATTCTGCCACGTCAGCGCCGAGTAACCGTTCATGCCGAAGCGCAGCGAGGTGGCCAGATCGAGTTTCGAACGGTCTGAAATGTCGAACGTATAGTTCAGCATCACGACGGGTTCGTGGTTGTTGCGCACACGGGCGTTACGTTTCTTGCCGTCCTGCCAGCCCCAGTTGGGGTTGTAATAGTTATTGCCGACCAGATCGTAAGCTTCCTGCGTCGCCGCCTGCTGCGCACCGCGTTCGGTAGGAGCGCCCAGCAGGGTCAGCGCCAGACGATGACGCTGACCGAACTGCTTCTCGACAGCGGCAAAATAACCGAAAGCGTTGTAATAGACGCCATTGACATAGGAGTTGCCGCCCTGACGGGTCGAAACCGAAAAGGCATACGACCACCCGTTGTCCTGATAGCCCGAAGCATAGGTGACCATCGCGCGGAAACGGTACATCGAGTTGCCGTTTACGAGGCTCGCACGCAGGCCTTGACGCATCTGCGCAGGACTCGTCACGATATTGGTCGTACCGCCGATGCCGCCCAGACCGGCGTCCGACGCCACGATGCCCGACGTAACTTCCTGATTGCGGGTAGCGTCGTTCAGACCGCTCCACAACGACCACGGCGTATAGCCCGTCATGGCGTCGTTGAGCTGAATGCCGTTCATATACACGTCCTGATACTGCGAATCGTAACCGCGGACGTTGAAACGCATTTCGCTGAACTTGTAGGACGCGATGTTATTGAAGAGGTCTTTCGAAGCCGAGAGCGACGTGGGCAAAGCCTGCGCGTCGTCGGTGGTTTCGGTGTCGAACTCCGCGAAGACCGCGTCGTCGATCATCTGACGCTGCGTATCGGGCACGAGGATCACCGCATTGATGTCGCGCATCTGCGAACCGACACGTACGGCGATATTCGAAGTCTCGAATTCGGGAGTTTCGAACTGCAGCGAATATTCGCCCGCAGGAATATTTTCGAAAACGAAGTTACCCTGCGCATCCGAAACCGTTGTCGTACCGCCCGGCGTCATCGTAATCTTCACGTCGCCGAGTGCAATGCGTCCCGCACGCGAAACGACCCTGCCCTTGATACCGCCGTCCTGTCCAAAGGCGGTCAGCGTCACAAGCGACAGCACTAAAATTAGTAGACTCTTGATTTTCATAGACTATGTAAGTAATTTATTTGGCAAAATAGATATACACCGGGAAGTGGTCGCTGTAACCGCCCTGAAAGTTATTTCCCACGTACGTACGCAGGGGATATCCCTTATACTGTCCCTCTTTCTGCAGCATGTAGTACCGCTTGAAGATATTGCCGTAGAACTTCGATCCGGGAGCCTTCTGCAAACGAAGCCTGCCTTCGGAACCCGTAGCCAGATTCTCCGTGACCACGATATTGTCAAAGAGATTCCATGCATCGCCGTAAGCCAGCGTTCCGAGTCCCGCCTTGAGCATATCGGCAAAGGGGTTGTAGAAATCGCCCGGCTTGAGATCCTTCATCTTGGCTTTGGCACCCAACCCCTCGGCAATGCTCTCGTCCGTAGGATCGTCGTTGAAGTCGCCCATGGCTACGACCTTGGTCGCCGGGTTGATCTTCAGCACGGAATCCGCAATGCGGCGCATCTGCTCCCCGACGGCAATGCGCTTGAATTCCGAAGCGTCCTTGCCGCCCAGCCGCGAAGGCCAGTGCGCAACCATAAAGAAGAAGGGTTCGTTCTCGATGGTTCCCCACATCGTCAGGATGTCACGGGTCTTGAAGTTGGGAAGCTGCGGCACGACGGTTTTCACCGGGAAACTGCCCTCCAGTTTGAACACATCGGGACGATACATGAAAGCCACATCGACGCCGCGGGCTTCGGGCGAATCGTAATGCACGATACGGTAGTTGCCGGGGGCCAATTTGGGCGTCGCCACAATGTCCTCCAGCACCGAGCGCGTCTCGACTTCCGAGACGCCGATAACAGCCGGATAATTCTTGTCTGCGGCAGCAATGTCGAAAAGCACCCGCTCGATATTGCCGAGCTTCTTGAAATACTTGGCGGAATTCCACTTCTTGGGACCTTCCGGCGTGAACTCGTCGTCATGCACCTCCGGATCGTTGATGGTGTCGAAAAAGTTCTCCAAGTTATAGAACATCACCTTGCAGGGCTTCTGCGCAAAGCACATTACGACGAACGCCGCCAAGAACAAAGTGAATATCAGTCGTTTTTTCATCGTTCTGAAATTTTAAGGTTTTACAATCCCCAAGAGGCGGCATCTGTCTTTTCCTTGACCTCGGCAGGCAGCGTGGGGAAGAATTCGAACTTGGTCAGCTCTTCGATCTCCTTGACGCTCTTCACCCAGCTTTTGGCCTCACCCTGACCGCCTTCGTTGGCCACCCAGAATCCGATGGACTTGAGCTGGCCGGCCGAATAATCACCTAGTTTATCACCAGCCTGACGGATGTTACCCTTTACCGTGCGGACAAATACTTTAAAATAGTAATTCGGCACAGGACATAACTTACCGTCGCGGTCTGCCGTCGTAAGCGTACTACCGGGATTCCAATATGCACCGGTTACGACATACAGCGTGTCGGAACACATCCAATGGTCACGGGCCATTTTCTCAAGGTCCGCCCACGGATGCTGGTTCAGGCTGGAGTTCTGGGGCGTCATATTCGAGAAATAGAAAGTCTGCGCCTGCATCGTGGCATTTCCGCTACGGTCGGCATTGGGAATCTGATGGCCGCGGTCGTAATTCGCCGCAGGATAACTACGGGTCAAATTAGCCTGATATTCAGCTGCGATCTTGGGATCATACGCCCATGTTTCCACGCGTCCCGACCCCGTATACGAACTATGCAGCGGATAAGCCACCCACCATGCGGCATACTTGGTTTTGTCGAGACACAACGTATAGTTACGGGCGTTATACCACTGATTCGTATTCTGATTCTTGAGCTGAGCGAAATGTGATACATAAATATAATTGCTATTCACCTTTTCGGCAGGAATCTCAGGCCAAACCAGATTGTGACCGGTCTCATATACATTGTCGTTCGACGAAGTACTGTACTGGACGAGTTCAAGCTCGACGGGCATCTCGCCTTCGAACTCGAACCTGATCAGGGCATGCCGCTCGTCCTTGGTGTTGTTCGGCCAATAATAGACATACTGATTCTTGTCGGACAAACTCGTTCCGACCTTTCCCGTCTTGACAGTCTGGCCTCCCGGCGCTGTCCGGTTAAACGAAATCCATTCGGCTCCCGAAATGATTTCAGCCGTCCACGGCGTCCCCGTATCTCCGGTCACGAGCAGCACGGCAGCGCCCTCCTGATCGGGATGCACGGTCTTGGCAGGGTCCCACTCCACCGAGTTGGCGCCCCCGCCTCCCTTATTGTCGGAATCCTTACCGCACCCCGTAAAGGCGACAGCTATCAGCACCATCGCCGCAAGGGAAGCGGCAAACATCCGCGAACTATATTTATATATCAACGTCATTCAATTAAAAACTAAGTGCGAAAATACGCATTTTAAGACAACCTTCCCCCGGCAGGATGTTCCTGCCGGGAGAGGGAGTGTCGATATTCGGTTATTCTGCCGGGTTGATAGCAACAGACTTAATATAAAAAGCCTTACCGCTTCCTGCTACACTAGTTGCATTATCCCATGTTAAAACAATGTCACCTTCAACAGCTACTGCATTTTCAAATGTATATTCGGCAGCCAAAGACGTCAAATCAGCAGTGCTATTTCCATCACAAACAAATGTCGTAGATCCGACCTGCACCTTCAAAGTTACATTAGCACTAGCAGCTCCACTGCTATTAACAACAATCTTTTTCACCCCACCAGTATATGCCGTGGATTTCAATACAAATTGGCTGGCCGGTTGATTCTTAGATCCAACCTGAACACCTTTATTATTGTCGTTTCCAAAGTAGAACGATGATCCCGACCAAGTAGGACTCGTAATCCATTCCAACTCTGGCGTACCTTTAACGATGGTCACACCATCGGCTTTCGAACCTAAATCACCATTTACAAGGCTCCAAACATATGCAACACCGGGAGTTACTTCACCACCCGACGATTTTTTCAACTGCGTCAAAGCAACTGTAGCATCGTTTCCTCCGGTAGCCGTAATAGTCAGAGTCTCTTTAATGTCCGTATCGCCCGTATTGGCGGTTTTAGGCGAAATCTTCACGGTCGTTCCCTCGACCGACGCGTTGAAGGAAGTCAGCGAAGATAACGTAAATCCATTGAAATTCACACCTTCGATCGTCACAGTCTTTTCAGCCGTATCATCCGACGCCCACGATAACGAAGAAGGAGTTACATCGATAATCATAGGGGCCGTAGACTTAAAGTTCTTCACGTCGTCGAGATTACGGGGAAGAATTTGGTTCTGACCGGAATACACCGCACCGATACCCGTAATTTCGGCAGTCGTTGCGATATAAGGCTGATCTTTGAAAGTTGTCCAAGCATTTTTATTGAGGTATACGGCTAAGTTAGCTCCTCCGGCCGTCAGCGTACGGGTCGTATTCGCTCCGCTGTCCATCCACATGCCGGCAGCACTCGTCGTAGCTTCGATCGTGACGGGCATATTGAAATAATTCGAAATATCGGCGACCGAATTCACCTTGATAGGAGTTACTGCATTACCGCTCGACTGCACGATCACTTCACCGGTCCCGATTTCCGAAACCTGAGGAATCGAATTGCGGATCTGACCTTTTGCGACACCTGCCGTTAGCGTGACGAGCACTTTATCGCCCAGTTTATAGTCACCTTCACTCCAAAATACCGAGTTGTAAAGCGAAATACCGTTTCCACCGGTCGTAGCTCCGGGAGTCATCACGTAAAGCGTACCGAAAGAAGCATTGCCAGCTTTGGGATCACCGCAAATTACACCTTCGAAGGTATAAGTCACATTTTCGTCGATCACCTCGGCAGCAGAAGTCGCCGTGATCTTGGCCAAGAGTTCGGGAATCGTAATTGTTGTCGCACCGCCGCTTCCGCCGGTCGTTACGAACGTCTTATGATCGCCGTAAAGAATATCACCGGTGTTGGGAGTCGCGTAGGCGCGGAAAGCGTACTGCGTCTCCTTCGTCAGGCCGGTAACGTCTACGGTCCATGTCGCAGCCTTCGTTGCGGCCGGAACTTTCACGGAGCCTGTCCAATCGGGCGTATTTCCCGTGGCGAAGACCACATACTCCACGCCGACGGCCGAATAGTCGGCCAGATCGGCATTGGCGATCGAGCCGCCCAGCGTCACCGTCGTCTCGGCTACATTCGAAGCGTTGGCCGTCGTAACCGCAGGCGTAGCGGCACCGCCGCCCAAATCGATCTCTGTCCCACCCGTGCCAACGAAAATACGGACATCATCAACACGAGTTCCGGTCGCACCACTCGGATATTCAATTTTCAAAGAAAGACGTGAAACAGTATTTTTCAGCGTAATATCAGCCGATGCCCATTTCCAAGCCGGAGTTGCATCTACATTTTCCAGATTATACGCTATTTCAGTCCAATTTTCGGCATCTGACGAAAGATAGAGTTTAATGACATCCTTTTGGGGATCGAAAGCATCAGTATTACCATACAATCCAAAACGGATTGACAGATTCTTTTCAGTTGTAAGAACAAGATCCTGCACCGTAAAATATGCATTCTTACCTGCCTGCAACCACATCAAGCCTTTACCTGAAAAGCCCGCGCTTGTCGGAGAAGCCGTTGTTGCCGTCCAACGGTTCGAAGCGTAAGCTGTTTTATAGTCTGACGTACCGGAAACATAGCCGAATCCGCTGCGAATCACATACGGACTTTCATTGATATAAGGCCACTTGTCGAGTTTCTGTTCCAAATCACCGAACGATTCATAGAATATGTCGTTCGACACCCCCTTCTGTGATACCGCTATCGTCTTGGTGCCAAAGTCATTGCTGACGACTATCGAACCCAGATTTTTTATTTCCGAAGAAGCATTGGCCTCAGAAGCAGTTACGGTAATCGAAGTGTCGGAAGCCGTACCCGTAGTTTTGTCGATCGAGAAGCCTGAACCGGAAACAGTCGCTTTCCAGTCACCGGTAGACGTAACCGTAATTTTTGCCGTCGCTCCGGCTGCATCACCGAGAGAAATGGCCGTAGGATCGACAACAAGCGATCCGGTAGCTCCCCCATTGAACGAGACATCATCCAATCGATAGGTGTTGTTATGCCCTACATAACGGAAAGCTACATATACTTTATCAGAAGCGGCATAAGCCGAAAGATCGGCAGACTCGTCAAAGTACACGTTGATCTCATTTACCCCCTCTTTATACTCGATTGTCTTAACAACAGTCCATACACTGGGATCGGTAATCGTTTCGTTTGTTACCGTAGTAGAAGCTACGATCTCAATCTTGCTGTCGTCAGCTGCACTTGCCGTTGCATTGAAATACCATGCCAGTTTGAACGTCAACACTTTATTATCCGCAGCTTTCACATTAAACGGAGTCATTATAGCATAAGCCGTAACGGTCTTCTGCGTTGAGCTGTAAGGAGCACACTGAAGATAGAACGTGTCTCCAAATACACTGCCGAACCATCCCAATTTAGGATTGGCCGGATACCCAGCATCACTCGAAGTAAACGCCCAATTGGGAGAATCGTAAACAACACCACTAATAACATCGTTGAAACTGTCGCCAAACTGCGTCACAACAGTAGTCGGAAGCTCTACATCACCGACAGGCGGTGTCACGGAGCCATTATCCAAATCGACCTGCTGTCCACCGGCACTCGTCACCAAAGTAACATCGTCAATACGATAGTTGCCGTCAGGCTTCTTAGTGGATAAGAATTTAATATACAGATGCTCCGAGAATTCCTTCAACGTAAAGTTCAACGTTGCAAGATTCCAGTTTTTCTCAGCCACAAAGTTTTCGAAAGTATAGGGAATGGCATTGGTCCATTTTTCGCCGTCTTTACTGAATTGAACGGTCAGCTGATCGTAGATCTCAATATTGGGAGCATTGAAATAACTTGCGCCGAAAGTCAAAGTATATCCGGTTTGGCCCTGAGGAAGCGTAATATCCTGAACCGTAAAATAAGTGTTTCCGGTGCCAAACATCAAATTAGAACCACCGGAACCTTCATAGGCACTTCCGTTGCCGACACTGGAAAGATTACTGCGAATATCAACCCCTTCACCGGCATAAGTTACGGTCGAAGAGCCTTCACCGGTCTTATCCCAGCCATCGTATGAAGCAACCGGAGTTTTATCTCCCGTCGTTCCGAAAGTTTCTTTATAAACAAGTTTTTCGGGAACGACTTCACCCTGGTTAATGGTAACCGTCTTGGTGAAATAGGCGCCGTAGGAGTTCTTGAGCTGGAAACTCAGCGTTGCCGTACGGCTCTCGTTGCTTGCGGGGATCGAGAATTCGACCTCGGTCGTACCGGCTTTTCCATCGGTCGCGGAAGGAGTCACCCAGTCTGCGCCCGATTCGAAAGCGAGCGTCCACGGACGATTGCTTTTCACCGTAACGGCAGACGCACCTTCGGCCACGCCCTCGGCGGAAAAGGTCAATGCTTCGGGAGCAACCTCAAGATAAGGCATCCCGTCGTCATCGTTATCATCCACACACGATGTAAACGCCGTCGCGGCGATCAGGAACATCGCACCGAACAATAACCTCAAAAGGTTTAACTTTTTCATAGAAGAGTTGTTTAAAATTGATTAAAAACTTTTATTTTATTTCTAAAAAAACTTACGATTCCTTACATAATGGTAATATTATGCCTCAAATCTAACATTATTTTCCGGACCGACAAAAGCCTAAACGCCTTTTTTATATTACGATTAGGTTAATTAGCGGACATCGGCGTCCAATGCGGACACAATCGGAGACAAAAGCCCCGGAATACGCACGTTTCTGCATATTCCGGGGCTAATAGTCTTTCGGGATCAACGGATGCGGTCGGCCGCGCGCACCATCAGTTCGTCGCGGAAAACCGCACGTGCGGCGAGGTATGCGAAAAGCAGGCAAACCAGCGGCAGCACGACGGCAGGTTTCAGCACCTGCGTATGGAACGTCTGTTCCGCAAACACCCGGTAGCTGAGAAAGTAGTACACGCCTTCCATAACGGCGGAGCCGACGAGCAGCACCATTTCAACCACGCAGAGCCGGAGCTGGAGCAGGCGGCGCTTGAACAGGAAAATCGTAATAAACGGCAGCACGCAGGCCAGCGCCAGCACGACGCCCATATAAACCGTCGGCTGCACGGCTTCGCCGGCAGCGGTTTTCAAAGAAAAGGCATACAGCCCGAACTCTCCGGCCTCGCCGGCGAACCACGCAAGCGGAGCGAAAAGCGTAACGGCCATAAGCGCCGTGACAATCAGCATGTAAAGCGTTTGGATTCGTTGTATCATAGGGTCATAAAGTTTTATCTATCAAATATTTGTTCCTGTCGGAGGAGCCGCGGTTGATAAGCTCGCCCAAAAATCCCGCCAAAAACAGCTGGACTCCGAGGATAATCGCCAGAATCGCCAAATAGAAAAGCGGCTGATCGGTAACCGCCCTCAGCGGCAGTTCGTGGACCTGCTTCCAGATTTTGGCGGCGATGATCCAGACCGTCGTGCCGCCGCCGATAAGGAACATCAGCGTCCCCAGACTGCCGAAGAAATACATCGGCGAGCGGCCGAAGTGCGACATGAAGAGTACGGAAATCAGGTCGAGATAACCTTTCAGCATACGTTCGAGACCGAATTTCGAACGACCGTATTTGCGGGCGCGGTGCTCCACCGGCTTCTCGCCGATGCGGCGGAAACCGGCTTGCTTGGCCAGTATCGGAATGAAACGGTGCATCTCGCCGTAGACTTCGATCGCCTTGACGACCTTGCGGCGGTAGGCTTTCAAGCCGCAGTTGAAGTCGTGAAGCCCGATTCCCGACACGGTGCGGGCCGTCCAGTTGAAAAACTTGCTGGGCCAGCGTTTGCCGATCGGATCGTAGCGCTTCTTCTTCCAGCCCGAAACCAGATCGTATCCCTCTTCGAGGATCATCCTGCGCAATTCGGGAATCTCGTCGGGCGAATCCTGCAGGTCGGCGTCCATCGTGACGACGACCTCCCCTTCCGCAGCCGCAAAACCGCAGTACAAGGCCGCGGATTTGCCGTAGTTACGGGCGAACCCGATGCCCCGCACCGCCGGATACTGCTTTTTGAGGGATTCGACGACGCTCCACGAATCGTCGGACGAACCGTCGTCCACCAAGATAACTTCGTAGGTATAGCCGTGCTCCGCCGCCACGCGGTCGATCCATGCGACCAGTTCGGGCAGCGATTCCGCCTCGTTGTAGAGCGGCACTACAACCGATATGTCGAGTTTATTCATCTTCTGCTTTACAGTTCTTACTCACCGGCCTGCGTATCGAACGGCCGCGGAGCGCGCGAAAGCACACCTGCAATGATAAGGCCGAAAACAGCGCCGAAGAGCAGGCTTACCCAGATACCGCCCCAGACGGTCGCAAGCACCGAGGGGGCAGGCGCGGTCTGAATCTGCTCCAGCGACTGGGCCATCACCGACTCCATCGACGCCGGCACGCCGCCGCCCAACGCCATCATGTCGGTCAGCGCTTCGACCAGCCGGGAGGTGTAATTCGAATACCCCATGATCAGGTGCAGGTAGATATATTGCACGCCTCCGACGATGACGCCAGCAAAGGCCGACACCGCCAGCACGAAGAGATATCCCTGTCCGAAGGAGAATCCCTCCTCGGCCGAATAGAGTTTCGAACGGTTTCGCGTGAAGCGGTGCAGCAGGTAATAGTGCAGGACGACGACTCCGATCCATTCGACCGTCATCAGGGCATAGTACTTCATGCTGCCCGAAAGTGTCATCATCGTCTCCAAGACCATCGAAACGGCCAGTATGGCCCCGATAATCGCCCCGCATTTCGCGGCATCGTTCCAGAAATTTTGCTTTTCCATTATATCATTCAGAATTATCAGTTCCCAATCATTGCAGCTCGCCCTTGCCCTCGCGCAGGATTTCGGGTTCGTCGCCCGTGAGATCCACGACCGTCGTCGGCACATTGTCGCCGACGCCGCCGTCGATCACCAGCGCCACATCGCGGCCGTACCGCTCGTGGATCAGTTCGGGATCCGTGGTGTATTCGACCACTTCGTCGTCGTCCTTCACCGAGGTGGTGATAAGCGGACATCCCAGCGCCGCGACGATAGCCCGCGGAACGGCGTTGCCGGGAATACGGATTCCGATCGTACGCCGCTTTTCGAGCGCCTTGTCGGGCATGCCCGACGATGCCGTCAATACGAACGTGAAAGGCCCCGGCAGGTTGCGCTTCAGGATGCGGAACGCCGCATTGTCCACCCGGCAGTACTCGGCCGCCTGAGCCAGATTTTCGAAAACCACCGTAAAGGCCTCGGCGTCCTTGCCCTTCATGCGGCGCAGCCGCTCGATGGCCTTGGGCGAACGCAGCGAGCAACCGAAAGCATAGACACTGTCGGTCGGATAGATGATGATTCCGCCGTCCTCCAACGCATCGACCACTTTCCGCAACTCCCTTTCGGAGGGGTTCTGTTCGTATATTTTCGTCAGCATGAATACAAATGTACGAAAAATTATTTAATCTTGCGCCGGTTCAGCTCCCTGCTGTACGCCTGAGCATTGGCGTTGTGCTCGCGCAGGGTCTTCGCAAAATTGTGGTAGCCGTCGAACGTCTCCCGTGCGCAGAAGAAAATATAGTCGTGTTTTTCGTAATTCAGCACCGCGTCGATGGCATTGATGCCCGGCATGCAGATAGGCGACGGCGGCAGGCCCTTGTTCAGATAGGTGTTATACGGAGATTCATATTTCAGATGCTTGTACAGGATGCGGCGCAGGCCGAAATCCTGCATCGCGTATTTGATCGTCGGGTCGGCCTGCAGGGGCATTCCCTTTTTCAGCCGGTTGACGTATACGCCGGCGACGCGGGGCATCTCGTCGGTCTTGCGCGTCTCCTCATAGACGATCGACGCAAGAGTCATGACTTCGAACCGGCTCAGGCCGCTGCGTTTGCGCAGCGCGTCCCGCTCCGGCGTCCAGAAACGGTCGTATTCGCGTTTCATCCGCTCCACGAACTCTTCGGGCGTCACCGTCCAATAGAATTCATAGGTGTTGGGAATGAACATCGAAAAAAGGGTCAGGCTGTCGAAACCCGCTTTTCGGGCCACTTCGTCCGAAGTCAGCGCCCGCATGATCGCGGCGGAGTCGGCGTCGATCTGACCGGCGAGTTTCTGCGCCAGCTGGGCGGGAATCCGCACATTGTTGATCGTCACCCGCACGGGGGTCTGCATGCCCAGTTTGAGCATCCGGGCCACCCGGATGACGCTCATGCCCCGTTCGAGGAGATAGTGTCCGGGCTTGAAGGTCTCGGCCAGATTGATGCGCCGGGCATAGACTCCGAACGCCCAATGGTGTTTCAACTCCGGCAGCAGGGAATCGACGAGCGCACGGTAATCGGCCCGGCTGCTGACAAAGAGTTCGCGTTCCGTCTTCACGGCATTGCCGTAGAACTGCTGACGAAGGACGAATCCCGCGATCAGCAGAACAGACAGGCCCGCAAAAAAAACATAGAGAAAAGTTTTTTTACGCATCTGGTCGAAAATTTTTGCAAAGATATAAAAAATTCCTACTTTTGTGCCGGGTGAGTCTTATACGACCAGCTCCTACAGAATCCCCCAGGCGAGGAATCGAGCAAGGGTATGTGGTTGTAGCGGTGCGATATAATCAGCTCACCCAACCATATATGGCGCTGTAAATTCCGGTTTGCAGCACCATATTTTTTTGTGGATTCATAATCGGAGCGAACAAAAAAACGGAACCCGGCCGGGGTTCCGCATAGCGTCGGACGGCACTCCGCCCTATTTGGTGTATTCGATCAGCAATTGGTTGACCACACTCACGAAGACATAGCAGATCACAAAAACGACGATGCTTTTCCATCCTTTCATATTGGCCGAAACGAGATAGGCGAAACAGCCCCAGACCATCGACCAGACCATCGAAACCGACAGGACGATCACGATCAGATTGTAGGCTGCCTGCTTCAAGACCTCGCAGGCGCTGCGGGGTTCGCAGACAATGCTCCCCAGCCACATGGAACAAAGACTCAGCACTCCCAGAATAACGATCGTCGGCAGCATCGCGAACAGGTTGGAGGCAAAGATATCCACGGCCCGGATGCGGGAGGGCGAGAGCACCAGCGCCATCACGTACAACAGCAGCGAGAGGGGCAGCCACAACAGCAAATTCGACGACAGAATCGTGATAATCTTGGAAACGTCGCCCTCGACGGGCCAACTCACCGCGGTCAGCAGGCAGATGGAGAAGAGCGTTCCCGCGAGGCCCCAACCGAGCGCTTTCCCTGTAGACAGGTATTCGAACGGGTTAAGAATCTTGTTCATCGCTTTCGAATTTATTTAGTTGAGAGATAATATCGTCCAGTCTGTTGCGCACGGTCGGATAACTCAATCCCAACTTATGGGCCATCTCCTTCAGCGAACCGCTGCTCTTCACGAAATCGAGTACGAACTGCTGGTCGGGTGCTGACAGCTGCATCATCACGGGAAGACTGTAATTGCCTTCGATATGTGTTTGGCATCCGTTGCAATGCATCGCGTGCACGCTCAAACGTTTACCGCAGGAGGGACATATTTTGGGGAGGTTCTTCAGTGTAGCCATAAATATTATTAAAGAAATATTGCGTTTAAATTAGTTTGTGATTGACAAAATCAATATTATTTCCCCAAAATAGCAAATTTACCTCCATGAATACTCTTCACAGACAATTTATATGCGCCCAACCGGCATGGAGAGGAAATCTTTTTAAAAGTTCGCCTTCACGCCGACCGTAAAGTTAGCCCCGTATTCGGGGTAGAACGGATATTCGTACAGGCGGCGGTTGATCAGGTTGCGGCCCTCGGCGAAGAGCGTCACGCGGCCCGAAACTTTCCAGTCGAAATTGACGCGCAAATCGACGGCGAAGGGCGCTTCGAAAGTATCGTACTGCATCACAGGTTCACCGGGCGCAGTTTCCGTCCCCGTATTTTCGAAAACCGCACTCCACTTCCGGGCACTCTGCAAGTAGACTCCCGCGCCGAACGAAATCTTGCGGCCGTCGTAGTGCGCCGACAGACTACCGTCGAAGGACGGCGCGCCGTTGTGCAATTTGGTTTCGTCGTCGTTGTAGATATATCCGTGTACGCCCAATTCCGTCCGGAAACTGCTCACCGGACGCCACGTCACTTCGCCGTTGAAGGAAAGTACGGTCTGACGGGCCAGTGCCGGGCGCATGGCTCCGGCGACGGCCGTTTTTTCCCCGTCGATCGCATAATTGTCGGAAACATACCAATAGGGATGGTTGTCCCGGACCGAAAATCCGGCATACACCCTGTAGTCGAACTTTCCGCGCCAGATACTGCCGCCGATACCGAAACGGCCGTTGTAATCGACCGAACTCTTGGTCTGCCAGAACGCTGCGGCGACGTAAGGATTCTGCCGGGTCAGCGAGCGGAAGCCGTTGTCGTCCACACTGCCGTCCATCTCGAAAAAGGGACAAAGTCCGTCCGTTCCGAGGTTCAGGTTCAGCCGGACGAAAGGAATGATGTAATTCTCCGCGTCGACGGTCTTGACCTTGTCGTGGTAATAGTCGGCGCCCGCTTCGAGACGCACTACCCCGCCCTCGATACCGTAACGCAGGGCGGCATGGATCAGCTGCTGATTATAAAGGCCGATCGCTTTCTGTCCGGCCAGCCGCGTATAACCGAACTCCGCCGCAAGCTGGTGGCGGCCGAATCCGCGGGCGATCTTCGCATGGGTCTCCAGCGTGGTCTGACGCGCTTTGTCGTTGTAATCCGGCCACTCGGAGTGGTCGAAAAACAGCCCGCCGCGGATCGCGATTTCGAAATTCACACGGCTCAGGTCCTGAAAATCATCGCCGAAACGCACCGCGATATTCGCATCGCCGTAATCGGCCATTGCGCCGGGGGCCATGTCCGACGTGACGTCCGACGCGACATACATCCCGTAACGGTGATACATACGGTTTTCATACGAGAGATCGCCCTCCAGAATGTGTTTGCCGAAATACTTGCCGGCCGCGGCGCCGATGCGGTTGAGCATCCGCGTCGAGTTGTTTCTGATGCCGAAGTCGTTTTTGATCTTCGCATAGCGGCCCTCGTGGTTCACGTACCCCACAACATAACCCGTACCGGGGTTCTGGCTCGAAGCGTAGAAATCCAGCACCGAATTGAGCGGATAGCCCGCCCCGGCCTTCAGGTAGAACGGCAGCGGACGGTTGAATTCCCAATAGGTCACCGTCGCCGGACGGATAGGCCGCGTGGCGAGTGTCGTCTGCAGCGACAGCGGCGTGATCGTATAGTCGATTTCGGGCCGCATCTTCACCGTATCGGTCATATCGGGCACGACGGCCAGCTTCGCGGCGCTTTCGACGCTCGGAACATAGGCTTTGGTCACTTCGACCCGTTTTTCCACCTGCGCGCTCACGCTACAGGGAAGCGCCGCCAGCAGCGCGGCGGCAAACAATATGCGTTTCATCATCAGTTCAGTTTTGCGATCCGTTCTTTCGCTTCGGCCACAATGCCGTCGTCGGCAGGCGAATAGCCGTCGGCAACGCTCTGGTAGGTCGCCCTAGCTTGGAAATTGTCGCCCTTGCGGACATAGACGTCGCCCAGCAGGATAAAGGCCTTGGCTAACCAGTACGCCTGCGGCTCACGCTCCGAATAGGCGAATATCGCCTTCTCGGCCTTGTCCATATCGCCGCTCGCGAAAACATCTTCGAGTACGTAATAAGCGGCCGCAGAGCCCTCCTTTGTACGGACGTCGGACGCCAGTTCCTTATACAGTTTCACGGCATCGGCGCGGCGGTCCTGCCGACGCAGCAGCTCGGCCCATGCGAATTTCGACTCGCGCAGCGCGACGGCCCCGGCGTCGGGATGCGCCGCGACATCGGCGGCCATCGCTTCGATCTTCGCCGCATCGCCCCCGGCCAGCGTCGCACGCACATAGCTCTTCATGGCGTCCTCACGCCCGGCGACCGTCGTCGTAACGTCGTACAACTGGCGGTAAGCGGCGGCAGCTTCGTCGTAACGCTTGTCCTCGAAGGTCATATCCGAGAGTTTTTCGAGCACCGTGACCGTATATTGGTTCGTTCCCTGCCCGGCCAGCGTCGTCAGGGTTTCGATGGCGTCGTCGCGCTGATCGGAGCGGAGGTAGCAGTCGCTCAGGAAATAGAGCGCATCGTTCACGTAATAGCCCTTGGGATAGCTCTTGACGTAACTGCGCAGCGATTTGGCGGCGGCATCGGTCTGGCCCGCAAGGTAAAGTTTCTGCGCGGAGGCGAACGACAGCGAATCGCGCGACACGGCGGTCAGATCGCTCTCCAGCCCCGCCTTCTGCGCATAGTCGAAGTAGTCGTCCACCCGGCCCTCCGAAACGTAAATCTCGCGGATGCCTTCCATCGCGCCCTTGGCTTCGGACGACTGCGGAGCCGTCTCGACGACCATGTCGTAATAGCGGAGCGATTTCTCCTTGTCGCCCAGATTGAGGTATGCAAGGCCCAGATCGGAGAGGGCCTGCGCCCGGCGCGGCGACGAAGGATAGTCGGCCACGAATTTCTCCAGCTGCGCGGCGCCTTCGGCGTACTGTTCCTGCGCTATGTGGGAGCGTCCCAGTTCATAGGAGGCCTCGTCGGCATAATCGCCCTCCCCCGCGGTGATGATCTGCCGCAGCGCCTGCTGCTTCTGCTCCGTGCGGCCCAGAATGCCGAGCGTCACGGCGCGCTTGTACTGCGCATAATACTTTTCGGGACCGCCCAAGGCCGCAGCCCGGTCGTACTCGGCTACCGCCGCTTCGAACTCCCGGTCGGAGTAGCGGATGTCGCCCAGACGGTTGCAGGCGTCGGCGCGGTAACGGTCACGTGCGGGATAGACGGCGAGGAATTTCTCGAACGAGCCGCGCGCCTGCGCCATGTCCATACGCGAGAAGGCGCAGTAGCCGAGGTTGTACAGCGCCATGGCATACTCCTTTTCGCTGCGGGGCGCACGCTTCAGGTAGGCGTTGTATTTGGCCGCCGCAACCGTATAGTCGCCCTGCGCAAAGGCGATTTCACCCTGCCAGAAGGAGTTGAGGGCCGAATATTTGGGGCTGACGTTGATCGCCGCAGACTCGGCAAGATAGCGCTGCGCCGCGCGCATGTCGCCGGCATTATAGGCTTCCAGTCCGCGGAAATAGGTGATTTTCTGCAACGCGGCGCGGATGTCGGCATCCTGCGTCGGGAAGGATTTGATGGCCCGGTAGGCCGCGTCGTAATCGTTGGAATTGTAGTAAGCGGCGATCAGCAGCGTGCGGGCTTCGCCCACGCGCGGCGACGAGGGATACTGCTCCACATAGCGCGTCAGCACGTTGATCGCGCCGTTGAAGGCTCCGCCGCCCAGCTCATACTGCAGTTTGCCGTAATTGAACAGCGCATCCTCGGCGATCGTCGCGTCGAAGCGGTCGTCCGCGGCCATGGCGAAAGCGTGCATGGCGGCCCGCTTGTCGCCCGCCCGAAGGTAACAGTCGGCCAGATGGTACGAGGCATTCTGCGTCAGCGCATCCTCGGTGCCGCACGCTCGGCGCAGGTATTCCGCCGCTTCGGGATAGTGGGCCGTGCGGTAGAGCGAGAAGCCCATCAGGTAACTGCCGTCGCGGTCCAGCTCGCCGCCGGCCGCAGCAAAAGCGTCCAGATGTTCGATCGTCCTGTTGAAATCGCCCAGCCGGAACCACGACTCGGCAATGACGCGCTCCAACTCCCTGCGCCGTTCGGGAACGGCCCGCTGCACCAGTTTGCCGCCGTTCTCGACGACATAGCGGTAGTTGCCCTCGTGAAATTCGATCTGCAGCAGGTAGTACGGCACCACGTCGCGGTAAGCGTCGCTGCGCTGCAAAGCCGTGAAGCCCTGCTTGGCACGGCCGTAACGGCCTTCGGCATAGTCGATATAGGATTTGTAATAAAGCGCGTGGTCGGCATATTCGCTCTGCGGGCCGATGCGGTCGAAATAGCCGAACGCCTTGTCGTAATCGCCGTCGGTGAATTCGACATAGCCCATGCGAACGTCGTATTGCTCCTTGCGCGCCCGGCCGAGGGCTTTGTAATCGGTCTTTTCGAAAGCTTCGCGGGCACGTTTCATATCGCCCTCGGCGCAATAGTAGGAGCCCAGCGAGAACCGCACGTCGTTGGCATAGACCGATCCGGGGTAACGCGCTTCGAATCGGCGGAGCGCGGCCTCGGCGTCACGGCTGCCCAGCTCGACGGCGCAGGCCGCCAGATAGAAGTCGACCGTCTGCGCCGCCTCGCGGTCGGCGGGAGAAAGCGTCTCCCGCGCCTGCAGGAACTCATGCCGGGCGTCGGTCCAGCGACCGAAGTCGAACAGCGACCTGCCGCGGTCGATAAAAGCAGCAGATTCGGGGGTTCCGGCCTGCGCTCCGGACGCGCACAACGCACACACGGCAAAGGCCAGCAATAAATTCAGATTTTTCCGCATACGAGACTTAGATTCTTACAAAGGGCAAATATACGAAAATTTACCTTTTTCTCACATAGGGAAACGAAATATATGCCGTTGCCGGATTCTCCGCAAACCGCCGCTTTTGCATCTGTCGAAAATTATCCCTACCTTGCGGCGTCACTGATTCGCTAAACCTCCATTCGATGAAATCGCGTCTTTTTCATCACAAGGACCCGCGCGCAGCTTCCCGCACCGGCGCCCAGTCCGATACCGACACGCTGAGCATGCTGTCCGTCGGCGCCGTCACGCTCACCCCGGAAGGGGAAATTACGGAAATCAACGCACGGGCATGCGACGAACTCCGCATCCGCGGGGGGGGGATTTTTCACATCCGCTGAACATCTCCGACATCCTTTCGGTCTGTCACGACCGGCAGGACCTTCTGCCCGGCATTTTCGCCCGGCTCAGGGAACGGCACCGCTACGGAGACCTGCCGCCATGGAGCTATATCCGGCTTCGGAACTCCAACCTGAAATTCTACATCGAAGGCCGTTTCGTCGGCCGTTACGACCGGCGGCGGCAACTGCGCCGGATCGTCTTTCTGTTCCGCAACACCGAGGAGGAGATCACCCGCAAATTCATCCTCGGCATGGCCCTGTCGCAGACGAAAATATTCCCGTGGTTTTTCGACCTCGGCCACAACAGGATGGTCATCGACGAGCGCTGGTTCGCCCACTTGGGTCTTCCGGCGGGCGACGGCACGATCGGCACCGAAGATTTCTTCAGGCTCGTGCATCCCGAAGACCGCGGCAGGCTGGCCGACGCCTTCGCAAAACAACTCGCAGGAGAGATGAATCCCGACACGTTCACGTACCGGCTCCGGCGCGGTGACGGTACGTGGGAGTGGTTCGAGGAGCAGTCCGTATACCTCGGACAGACCGGCGACGGATCGCCCTACCGCATCGTGGGGATATGCCAGAGCATCCACGACCACAAGACCTCCGAAGACGGACTGCGCGCAGCCCGCGACAAGGCGAGGGAGAGCGACCGTCTGAAAAGCGCGTTTCTGGCCAACATGAGCCACGAGATACGCACGCCCCTCAACGCCATCATCGGCTTCGCCAACCTGCTCACCAGCGAAGACATCCCGTTCAGCGAGGTGGAGAAGCAGGAGTACAGCCGGCTCATAACGAGCAACGGAGACCAACTGCTGCGCCTGATTTCGGACATCCTCGACCTTTCGAAGATCGAATCGAACACCATGGAATTCCATTTCGGGGAGCACTCGCTGCACGCCCTGCTGACGGATATTTATCAGGCTCAGCGGCTCTGCATGCCGGAAGGCGTCCGTTTGCGGCTCGACATGCCGCAGGCGGACACACCGATAGTCACCGACGCGTCGCGGCTCAAGCAGGTCGTCAACAACCTCATCAACAACGCCGCGAAATTCACGGACGACGGCAGCATCACCTTCGGCTTCCGCTCCCCGCAGGGGTGCGAACAGGTCGAACTGTTCGTCCACGACACCGGAAAGGGCATCGCGCAGGAGCATCTGGACCGGATTTTCGAACGATTCTACAAGGCCGACTCGTTCGTCAAAGGCGTCGGGCTCGGACTGTCGATCTGCCGCACGATCACCGAGTATCTGGGCGGCGCCATTTCGGTCGAGTCCGAATCCGGCAAAGGCACCCGGTTCACGATTCAGCATCCGCTGAGCAGGCCTGAAGCGGCTCCGCGGCGGGAGCCTGCGGAGACGGCCGGAATGCGGCAGTAAGGTACGATTCTTGCCCGCAGCACGTTGTTCAATAAAAATTCAGCCATATGATTGAAAAAGTAACGTTGCAGCTGACCGGGGATTCGAAACTCGTACCCGAAAACGGTCCCGACTGCGGGGAGATGAATCCCAAGACCCTGCTGCTCTATGCCGCAGCCAAATGTTCGGGAATGACGGCCCTGATGATTATGAAGAAGGAGCGCCTGCGTCCCAAGCGCTTCGAGATCAGCGTATCGGGCGAACTTTCGACCGAAGAGGTCCGGTCCGAAAGCGTATTCAAGTCGTTCCACGTCGTCTACAACATCGAATGCGACACCGAGGACGATCAGGCCAAGGTGAGCCGGGCGGCGACGCTGACGCACGAAAAATACTGCGGCATCATGCGCATGTTCCGCATGATCGCCCCGGTATCTCACGAAATCGCGGTGGTCAGCACCGAACCGGCGAAAGCCTGACACCGCAAACCGGCGAAAAAATCGGAGGGTCCGACGGACCCTCCGATTTCTATTTCCGGGCTACTGCTGCGCCGTAATCCGCCGGTAATCCGACACCGCCACGGCATAATTGTAATGCGCCTTGATGGCGTTGGTATAGAGCTGAATCCAGCTCAGCTGCGCCTGCAGCACATCGAGAATCGTCGCCAGCCCCTCGCCGTAGGAATAGGTGCTGATGTCGAGGTTCTCGCCGGCGATGCGCAGGCTCTGCTCCATGGCTTCGACCTGCGCACGGCTGTTCACCAGCGCCGTCCAGCCGTTCATCTCTTCGCGCACGATATCGTCGTAGAGTTGCGCGGCGTCCCATTCGCTCTGCCGCTGTACGGCACGTGCGACGCCCGTCGCGCGGCGGCGTTCGCCCCAGTGGAATATCGGCAGCGAGAGTTTCACGAACGCCGAGCCGTCCACCGTCGTAGCGCCCGTGCGGTTGGGATAATAGGGCTGCCACGATCCCCCGACGCCGACGCTCAGCTGCGGATTGAAGGCCGCACGGGCTGCGCGGATGCCGGCTTCGGCCCGGTCGCTGCGCAGCTGCGCGGCGGCATAGTCGGGTCTGAATGCCGCCGCTTCGGCGGCGGGCACCCGCACGGGCTGCGGAAGCGAATCGCGGATGCCCTGCGCCAGCGTTACGCCGAGCGCAGGATCGGCGCCCCGCAGGATGTTGAAATTATGCAGCGCCACGGTGTAATTCCGCTCGGCGGAGATCAGTTCGTACTGCGCTTCGCTCAGGCGCGTGTCGATCATCAGCACGTCGCCCTTGGCGATATACCCCTCGGCAAACCGGCGGTCCACCACCTCCTTGAGCGAACGGATGATGCTGACATACTGCCGCATCGAAGCGGCATAGAGCGCCATGGCCGAAAGGTTCCAGTAGGTATACTCGGCCGTATAGCGGACATCGAGCCGGGTGAACTCCTCGTCGCAGAGGGCGATGTCGTATCCCAATTCGGCCTGCCGGTAAGCCGCACGCACGGCTCCGCCGCCGTAGACGACCTGCACCAGCTGGGGCAGCACGCTGAAGTTCCAACGTTCGACGCCGTCGTAATGATGGACGGTGGCCGTGAAGTTCCCGTCGAGCGACAGCCGCGGCAGGTAGCCCGTCCGCGCCTGCCCCACGGTTTCGGCGGCGGCATCGCTCCCGGCGACGGCGACTTTTAGCCGGCGGCTGTACTCGGTCACGTCGCGGCGGTAATCGTCGAGCGTGGTCTGAGCGTGCGTCGGCGGCAGGCAAAAAAACAGAATGACTGACAGCAGAAACGGTTTCATGATTCACGGATATTATAGAAAATGGCGTAGACGACCGGCAGGACGCAGACGGTCAGCAGCGTGGCGACCAGCAGTCCGCCCATGATCGTCGCGGCCATCGCCCCGAACATCGAGTCGAACAGCAGGGGCAGCATGCCGAGGATCGTGGTCCCCGAAGCCATCGCAACGGGCACGATACGGCTGCGCGTGGCGGAGACCAGCGCATCGTAAGGCCCTCTGCCCCCGGCCCGCAGGACGCCGATCTGCTCGACAAGCACCACGGCGTTCTTGATATTCATTCCCACAAGCCCCAGCAGTCCCAGCAGCGAAAAGAAGTTGAACACCTTGCCCGTAACGGCCAGCCCCAGCACCACGCCGATAAAGATCAGGGGGATCATCAGCAAGATGATGACCGGTTCGCGGTAGTTGCGGAACAGCAGAAGCAGGACGATGAAGATCAGGATCATCGTCAGGGGCATGTACTCGGCCAGCGCCGAATTGGACTCCTGCTGACTCTCCTGCTCACCGAAGACCTTCATCGAATAGCCTTCGGGCAGCGGCACGGCGCGGGTCACCGAATCGCGCAGGGCGGCGAACAGCTCCATCGTATTGACCCCGCGCGCCGGGTCGCACTGCGCCTTCATCACCCGCTGGCGGTTGTAACGCTTCACCACCCCGCCGCGGTATTCGAAGCGGAAACCGTCGGTCGCCTGTTCGATGGAGTAGACCTTGCCCGCAGGCGTGAAGATCGGCAACGCCTGCAGGTTGGTCAGATTATAGGCGTCGATATTCTCGTCCTTGAGCAGGATCGGCATGAACTGGTCGCCCTCGCGGTACTCGCCGAGCCGGTAGCCCTGCGTGGCGATGGTAATGCCCTGCGCCATCTGACTGCGGGTGACGCCGATGCGCTGGCCCTTCATCTGCGAGTAGAGCGGCAGCCACGTCGGAACGCGGTTGCCCCAGCTGTTGCGGATATTCGCCGTGCCGGGCGTACGCCACATGATGTCCTCGGCCGCCTGCGTCAGCCGGCGGAGCGTGTCGATATCGTCGCCGATGAACCCGAATTCGATCGCGGCGTCGGGCACGGGCGAGAGCTTGAAAAGCGACGAGCGCAGCCACACGTCGGGACAGTTCGCCACGACGTAGGCATTGAAACGGTTTTCAACCTCCTCGGTCTGTTTCCGGTCGTGCAGTTCGATCAGGATATTGCCGAAATTGGGCCGCAGCGAAATGCTGCTGCTGGCCAGATAATAGCGCGGCGGCGTGGAGCCCATCGTCACCGACACGGTCTTCACTTCGGGCTGCTCATGGAGCCACTCCTCCATCAGGCGCAGGTTGCGCTCCGTATCGCGGATGTTATACCCTTCGGGCAACAGCACGTCGGCCCGGAAATAGGGCTTGTCCAGCGACGGGAAGAAATTCTGCGGCATGAGACCCATTACCGCCAGCGAAAGGGCGAAGAGCGCGACGACGCCCGCAACGACGCCCCACCGCCAGCGCAGCAGCCCGGCCAGCAGCCGGTCGAATTTCCGGTAGAACTTCGTATCGTAGGGATCGTGCGCCGCAGGTTTGACGCGGAGCATGAAATCGCCGAAAAGCGGCGTCTGCGTAAGGGCCAGCCCCCAGCTCAGCAGCAGCGAAAGCCCCAGCACGACGAACAGCGGCTTGACGATCTCGGCAACGGACGAAGGGGCCAGATAAAGCGGCAGGAACGAGAAAATGGCGATCAGCGTCGCTCCCAGCAGGCTCCAGCGCGGAGCATTGGCCCCGTCGATGACGGCCTGCCGCCGCGCGACGCCCCGCAGCATGGCCTGCTGCGCATTGTCGGTCACCACGATGGCGTTGTCCACCAGCATGCCCATCGCGATGATGAACCCCGCCAGCGAGGTGCGGTTGAGACCTTCGCCCAGAAACTGCATCAGCAGAAGCGTACCGCCTATGGAGAACAGCAGCGAACTGCCGATCAGCACCCCGGCGCGGAATCCCATGACGAGCATGATGATAAGGATGACGATCGCCACCGATTCGGCGAGGTTCAGGATAAAGGTGGAATTCGCCTCGCGGGCAATGCGGTCTTCGGGATAAAGCACCGTGAGGTCCATGCCCACGGGCATCTGGCGCGTAAGGCCGCCGAGCACCCGGCCGATCTTCTCCCCGGCCTTCACCACGTCCACGTCAGCCTCGGTCGAGATGCCGATGCCCACCGCCCTGCGGCCGTTCACGCGCATCAGCGTCTGCGGCGGATCGGCGTATCCCCGCTCCACGCGGGCGATGTCGCCCAGCCGGTACTGCTTGCCCGAAGAGGAGATGAGCAACTGGTTGGAGATGTCGCCGAGGTCCTTATAGGCCCCGTCCTCCAAGATCTGTATTTCGAGCGCCCCGGCCTGCTTCTCGCCGCTGTTGACGATCGTGTTCTGCTGGCCGATGGTCCTCACGATCGATTCGGGGCGGATCGAGAAGTTGGCGAGCGCCGCAAGGCTGACATAGACGTTCACCACGGGCGTCTGCTCGCCGAAGAGCGTCACCTTCTGCACGCCGTCCACGGTCACCAGCGCCGTCTTGATCCGCTGCGCCCACTCGCGCAGTTCGGACCATGTGAATCCGCCGTCGACCGAAAGGCCGTAATAGATGCCGTACACGTCGCCGAAATCGTCGGCCACGGTAACGGGCGAAGCCCCGGCCGGCAGCCGGGGCTGGATGTTGAGCACCTTGCGCCGCAGCTCGTCCCACAACTGCGGAATCTCCGCGGCGCCGGTCGCAGGATCGAGTTCGACCATGATCTTCGAAAGTCCGTAATAGGACTCGGAGGTGATTTTATGCACCAGCCGCATCGACTGCACCTCGCGTTCGATCGGCTCGGAAATGAGCTGTTCGACCTCCAGCGGCGTGGCTCCGGGATAGGTGCAGACCAGCGACGCACTTTTGATGACGAACGTCGAATCCTCCTTTTTGCCCAGCGTGACGAAGCCGAGGGCGCCGCCAGCAAGCAGGACGAAAAGGAAAAACCAGACGACTTTTTTATTTTTCAGCGAATATTCGGGCAGACTCATGACCGTATCACTTTAGGATTCGCACCCGCTCGCCCTGCCGCAGCTGATAAACGCCCGCCGTGACGACGCGCTCGCCCGGCTCCACGCCGCTGTCCACCACGACGCGGTCGCGGCCGTACAGCTCGCCCAGCGTCACCTCGCGGCGCACGACATGGCCGTCGCCGGTCACGATCCAGACGTAGGTGCCGCCTTCGGCCGGAGCGAAGATCGCCGACACGGGCAGCGACACGGCGTCGGGAACCGGGTCGGCGCTCTGCATGGTAATCGTACACGACATGCCCGGAGAGACGGGATAACGCCCCGGATCGGCATTGGTCAGGCGAAGCGATACGGGAAATCCCGACGCGTCAGACGAAGTCTTGGCGTAATCTTTCAGCACGGCCGGAAACTTCACGCCCCGGTAGTTGTCGAATTCCACCTCGAAGCGCGTGGATTGGGAGGCCAGCAGCGGCAGAGCGCTTTCGGGCAGGGTGAACTGCACCTGCGTCGTCACGGGATTCACGACGCGCACGATGGTCTGTCCGGCCTGCACCCGTTCGTAATTATCGACGTATTTGCGCTCGACGACGCTGGCGAAAGGCGCCCGGAGCTTGGTCTCCTTGAGCATGTCGAGAGAGTTGTCATAAGCAGAGCGGGCCTGCGCATAGCGGGTTCGGGAAGCTTCGAATTCCTGCTGCGAGACGGCTTCGTGCTCCAGCAGCCGCTGCATGCGCTGCAGCTGCGAGCGGGCCTCTTCGTATGCGGAGCGGTCGGCGGAGACCTGCAGCTGGATGTCGCGGGGGTCGAGCTCGGCCAGCAGCGCCCCCTTCTTCACGCTCTCGCCCTGCGACACCGGAACGTCCAGCACCTGTCCGGAAAGCTTGAACGCCAGATTCACGGCGTCGTCGGGCGTAGCCATGCCCGCGAAATCCTTGTCGATGACCCCGGCGCCCGACGCCGTGACGACCTTCACCGGGCGGACCGTCTCAGGCGCCGGCTGACGGCGGCCGCAGCCGCACAGCGCGAGAAGAATGAATAAAGTTTGGAAAGTTCGCATAATAAGAAAGTTGACTCCGTTTCCGGGGTCAACTTTCATACCACTCGCCGCAAAAAGTCCCTATGGACGAATATCGCGACAATTCTTTTTAGCGCGGATCACGCCCTCTTCGAGCAGCACCATGCCGTTGTTGGCGCGAAGCATGGTCTTCATGGTCGAAGCGTCTATGTTATAGCAGCGTACCTCGCCCGATCCGAAATCGTGATAGGCGACGCCGTACAACGGCTGGGGCGTGAGACAGACGACGCGCGCGCCTTCGCTCTGCGCACGCCGTATGAGAGCGGCAAACCGCTTGGCGCAGGCGCGCGGCAGGCGGTCGAACGAGGTGACGCAAAGCATATACACGCGGCCGGGAGCGGTCAGTATCTCCTCCGTGGCGTCCCCCTCGGCATCGCGCAGGGCGAATTCGCTCATAAGCGGGCGTATGGCGGGCATCTCCTCGGTAGTCCGGGTATCGACCCACTCCCACTTCCCGGCGTCCTGCCATGCGGTGTCTTCGAGCGAAAATTCGTGCAGTTTGCCCGTTTCGAGATTGCGGTAAACGAGCACGGTCTCCGTCTCGCCGGGTTCGACGGCCGGAGCGTGCATGCCCTCCCAGATATTGACCCCGACCTTGTAGGGCAGGAAGTCGATCAGCGGCAGATGGCGGTAACAGTAGTACCCCAGATACATCGAAAGGAAGAAGAAGGTGACCGTCAGCACGATTTCCAGCGCGTTGAAGGCGAAAATCTTGTCGGGACGGTAGCGCCACCAGACCACGAAGGCCATGGGCAGCAGGGCCAGATTCTTGAAGAAAGTCTGCCACGGCGTCAGTTTCAGCGCCTCGCCGAAACAGCCGCAGTCCTCGACGGGAATCAGCGTGGCGCTCAGCAATGTCAGCGCTGTGAAGAACAGCATCGACAGCACGGCGAAGATCGAAATCAGACGGATGCGGACCTTGAACAGCAGCATGCACCCCATCATCAGCTCGGCGCCGCACAACCAGATCGAAAAAGCCATGCTCGCAGGCTGCAGCGACTCGACACCGTAGATCGAGAGGTACTCGTTGACCTTCATCGCCGTGCCCCACGGGTCGATAACCTTCGTGAAACCCGAAAGAATAAAAGTGCAGGCGAGGATCAGCCGGCAAACGTTGGCTATCAGTTTGAATACCCGTGTTTTACGCATCTGCTCCAAGTATTGGGGTTAGTTCCGCACGGATTTTGGCGAAGATGCCTTCGGGCGACTCCATCGCACCCGAAGCGTCGCTGCAATCGACGACCCGCAGCGACGGGTCCTTGGCCGCCGAGGCGAGATAGACGCTGCGCACGTCCTGCTGCAGCTGCAACGACGCCTCGTGGATATCCTGTCCGCCCTGCAGATAGTCGCGGTCGTCGCCTTCGCGCACTTCGGAGAGCTTGCGCTCGGTGAAGGCGAACGGTACGTCGAGGAACAGCGAGAGGTCGGGACGGGGAAGCGCGTTATGGCCGAATTCGAGGTTCACGATCCAGTCGGCCAGCCGATCGCGCTCCTCGCCGGCGGGAAGTTTGGCGCACTGGAAACCCACGTTCGAGTAGACGTAACGGTCCAGCACCACCGCTTTTCCTTCGGCGAGCCACTGCCGTATCTGCGGCGCGGCGTCGGCGCGGTCGCCCGCAAAAATCAGCGCCACGAGGTAGGGATCGACCTCCTGCACGCCGCCGAATTCGCCGCGCAGGAACCGGGCGATCAGCTGGCCGTATACGGGCGAATCGAAGCGCGGGAAATGCACATACTCGCTCTCGACGCCCCTGTCGGCAAACAGCTGGCGCAGCATGCGTATCTGGGTCGATTTGCCCGCTCCGTCCAATCCTTCGAGTACAATGAACATAGGTTGCCTGTTTTATTTCCGTTTGTGGTAGTTATGGTAGTTTCCTCTTCTCAGCGCAGCATCCGCACGGCCCGTTCGACCCCGTCGGCCAGCGCATCGGCTTCGGCCTGCGTGTTGTAAAGCGCGAACGAAGCGCGGCACATGCCCGTCGTCGCGTAATGGTCCATCACCGGCTCGGCGCAGTGCTGTCCGGTACGGACGGCGATGCCGAGCTTGTCGAGAATCATCCCCATATCGTAAGGATGCACGCCCTCGACGTTGAACGACACGATGGCGCATTTGCCGGGCGCCGTGCCGTAAATCCGCAGGCCGTCGATCGCCGCGAGACGTTCGGTCGCACGGCGCAGCAGCGCCTGCTCGTGCCGCTCGACCTCTTCGGGATCGAAGCGCTGGACGAATTTCACTGCTTCGCCGAGCGCGATGGCGCCCGAAAAATTGGCCGTTCCCGCCTCGAACTTGAGCGGAACGGGCGCATAGGTCGTCTTTGCGAACGTCACCGTATCGACCATGTCCCCGCCGCCCAGAAACGGCGGCATCGCCTCCAGCAGCGCGCGTTTGCCGTACAGCACGCCGATACCCGTCGGAGCGAAGAGCTTATGTCCCGAAAATGCGTAGAAATCGCAATCCAGCTCCTGCATGTCCGCGCCCCCGTGCACGACGCCCTGACATCCGTCCACGACGGCGATCGCCCCCACGGCATGCGCCGCGTCGATAATCCCGCGCAGTTCGGGCCGCGTGCCGAGCGTATTCGACGCCTGCGTCACGGCGACGGCGCGCGTCCGCCCGTCGAGCAGCGACGGCAGCAGTTCGGTGCGCAGACGCCCTTCGTCGTCGAAGGGCAGCACCCGGATCTCGGCCCCTTTGCGTTCGCACAGCATCTGCCACGGAACGATATTGGAGTGGTGTTCCATTTCGCTGACGACGATGTTGTCGCCCGCACGGACGAATTTCTCGCCCCACCCATAGGCCACCGTATTGAGCGAAGCCGTCGCGCCGGCCGTGAAAATCACCTCTTCCTTCTCCGCCGCCCCGATAAAGGCGCGGATCCGCTCGCGCGACGCTTCGTAGAGCGTCGTGGCCTCCTCCGAAAGGTAATGCACCCCGCGGTGGATATTGGCGTTGAGCTCCCGGTTGAGGTAATCGATCGTCTCGATCACCGCCAGCGGCTTCTGGGCCGTGGCCCCGTTGTCGAGGTAGACCAGCGGCTTGCCGTAAACCTCGCGTCCGAGAATCGGGAACTCCCCGCGTATTTTTTCAACGTCGAACATGGTTACAATTTTTCCATTTTGGCCCTAACGGCCTCCATCATCGTCTCGCACAACGGCTCCACGCCGCAGCGGCGTACGACGTCGCCCACGAACCCTTCGATCTGCAGCCGGCGGGCCTGCACCTCGCTCAGGCCGCGCTGGCGCATATACAGCACGGCTTCCGAGTCCATCTGCCCCACCGTCGCGCCGTGCGAGCACTTCACGTCGTCGGCATATATCTCCAGCTGGGGCTGGGTGGCGATATGCGCCGTCTCGCTCAGCAGGATGTTGCGGTTCTGCTGCTGCGCGTCGGTATGCTGCGCATCGGGCGCCACATAGACCAGTCCGCAGAACTCGCCGCGGGCCGAACCGCCGGCAACGCCTTTAATATAGGAATTGCTGCGGCAGTCGGGCACGTTGTGGTTCGTGCGCAGTTTGACGACGCAGTGTTCTTCACCGCCGGCAAGGAACACCCCGCCCAGCATGTTCTCGGCATCGCGGCCGTCGAGATCGATCGTATAGGAGACGTTGGCGCTCGTAAGCTGCACGGCCGTCAGGCGGCACAGGCTGCGTGCGGACTGCTTCACCGCAACCTCCGCGAAAGCTTCGGCGAGGAACACCTCCGTTATTTCGAGACGGGCGTCCTCCGCCGCGACGACTTCCAGCGACGACATGTCGGGCGCGGTATGCACCACCACGATGCGTCCCGACGCGCCCGCGGCGGCCTCGATGCGCATGCGCCGGGGATCGACCGCCGCATAAGGCCCGTCCTGCGTCCCTTCGATCCGGAACACTTCGCCCTGCGCCGTGCGGAAATCACGGATTATATCGAGTATCGCCGTCATTCCCTGTAATCGTTAATCAGCCAGTCGTAGCCCTCCTTTTCGAGTTTGAGAGCCAGCGTCTTGTCGCCCGTATGGATAATGCGTCCCCGGTAGAGCACATGCACCACGTCGGGCACGATGTAATCCAGCAATCGCTGGTAATGCGTAATGACCACCGTCGCGTTTTCGGGCGTATGCAGTTTCGTAACGCCCGTGGCGACGATGCGCAAGGCGTCGATGTCGAGTCCCGAATCGGTCTCGTCCAGAATGGCCAGCTTCGGATCGAGCATCGCCATCTGGAAAATCTCGTTCTTCTTCTTCTCACCGCCCGAAAAGCCTTCGTTCACGGCGCGCGAGGTGAGTTTCGAATCCAGCTCCACGACGGCGCTCTTCTCGCGCATCAGTTTCAGGAATTCGGCGGCCGTCAGCGGCTCCTCGCCGCGGAACTTGCGCTGCTCGTTCACGGCCAGCTTCATGAAGTTGGCCATCGTGACGCCCGGAATCTCGACCGGATACTGAAAACCCAGAAACAGCCCCAGACGCGCCCGGTCCTCGATCGGCATCTCCAGCAGGTCCCGTCCGAGGAACGTGGCCGAACCTTCGGTCACCGTGAATTTCTCATTGCCCGCGAGCACCGCCGCGAGCGTCGATTTGCCAGAGCCGTTAGGCCCCATGATGGCATGCACCTCGCCGGCTTTCACTTCGAGGTCGATGCCCCGCAGAATCTCTTTGCCGTCGACCGACGCATGCAGATTTTTTACGCTTAACATATCTTTCTTGCCAGTTTTTTACATTTTTCAATCTCCGCCGTGCGGATCTCCTCCGCGACGCGGTGCGCATCGTCTTCGGGCAGCGCGCAACGGAGTTTCGAGCGGCAGCTCATACACCCCGTGCAGGGTCTTACGGTCAGGTCGTGCACGAAAATACGCTCGACGTCGCACGTCTCCGGCAAACTGCCGGCAATATGTTCCAGCATCTGCGAGACCAGACCGTTGCGCCGCGGACTGCCGTTGAGCACCAGCACTTTCATCTTTCCCGCCCGTTATCCGACCGAGCCTTCGAGGCTGATCGAAAGCAGTTTCTGCGCCTCGACGGCGAATTCCATCGGCAGTTTGGCCAGCACCTCGCGGGCATAGCCGTTCACGATCAGCCCCACGGCGTCCTCGGTCGAAAGGCCCCGCTGGTTGCAGTAGAAGAGCTGGTCGTCCGAAATCTTCGAGGTCGTGGCTTCGTGTTCGACCACAGCCGTGCGGTTGCGGCTGTCGATCACGGGGAAGGTATGCGCCCCGCATTTGTCGCCGATCAGCAGCGAATCGCACTGCGAATAGTTGCGGGCGTTCTCAGCCCCCTTCGCCATGCGGACCAGACCGCGGTAGGAGTTTTCGCTCCGCCCGGCCGAAATGCCTTTCGACACGATGCGGCTGCGGGTGTTGCGCCCTATGTGGATCATCTTCGTACCGGTATCGGCCTGCTGGAAATTGTTGGTCATGGCCACCGAGTAGAACTCGCCCACCGAATTGTCGCCGGCGAGAATGCAGCTCGGATATTTCCACGTGATCGCCGACCCGGTCTCGACCTGCGTCCATGACAGACGGGCGTTCTCGCGGCAGATACCGCGCTTGGTGACGAAATTATAGATGCCGCCCCGGCCCTCCCTGTCGCCCGGATACCAGTTCTGCACCGTCGAATATTTGACCTCGGCGTCTTTCTCGACGATGATCTCCACCACGGCGGCATGCAGCTGGTTTTCGTCGCGGCGAGGGGCTGTACACCCCTCCAGATAGCTCACGTAAGCACCTTCGTCGGCTACGATCAGCGTACGTTCGAACTGCCCCGTTCCCGCGGCGTTGATGCGGAAATAGGTCGAAAGCTCCATCGGACAGCGGACGCCTTTCGGAATGTAGCAGAACGAACCGTCGGAAAAGACCGCGGCGTTGAGCGCGGCGTAGAAATTGTCGGTATAGGGCACGACGCTGCCGAGATACTTCTTCACGAGATCCGGGTAGTCGCGCAGCGCTTCGGAAATCGAACAGAAGATGATGCCTTTCTCGGCCAGCACCTCCTTGAAGGTAGTCTTGACCGACACCGAGTCCATCACGGCATCGACCGCCACGCCCGCCAGCGCCATCTGCTCTTCGAGGGGAATGCCCAGTTTGTCGAACGTCCGCTTTAGTTCGGGGTCGACCTCGTCCATCGAATCGAGTTTTTTCTGCTGCTTGGGGGCGGCATAATAGATGATGTCCTGAAAATCTATTTCGGGAATCGTCAGGTGGGCCCACGTCGGCGGTTCCATCGTCAGCCAGTGGCGGTAGGCCGCCACGCGCCGCTCGGTCATCCATGCGGGTTCGCCCTTCTTGGCGGAGATCAGCCGCACGACATCCTCGCTCAGTCCTTTGCCGATGGTTTCGGTCTCGATATCCGAGGTGAAGCCGTACTTGTATTCCTGCTCTCCGATATTCTCCAGTATGTCTTTATCTTTCTCTGCCATTATGCGCGAAATATCGTACAAAGGTACAAAATCAAATCACATTTTCATAACGCAGCAGAGCAAATCTGGGTCCAGAGCGGGCAAAACGGCAAAAAAGCGGGATGAACGGGGAGCTAAAAAAATAAAGACGGCCCTCTGGTCGTCTTTATTTCAGGCTGCCGGTACGACACCCTTTCCTTGGCGGAGAGTGGGGGATTCGAACCCCCGGTACAGTAATCCCGTACGTCAGTTTAGCAAACTGGTGGTTTCAGCCACTCACCCAACTCTCCGGTCGCCGTTCCGGGCCTTTATCCTGAAACGGGTGTGCAAATATAGAATCTTTTTGACGAAATACAAAGAAATGCAGTCAAAATTTCATTTTTCCATCGCACCGGATTCGCCTTCGCGTTGATAATCTGCAAAACGAGAAGCAAATCCAGCAGACAAAACAGGAAGTGCCATAGGGGGCGGGTCCGCACAAGCCCTCCCCCGCATCCTGTCCATTTCCCCGGACAAAACACACCTGCTGCAAAAACAACATACCCTCCGCATCAAGATGCGGAGGGTATGTCTACCGTTGCCGGAGTTTAGAAAACAAACTTCTCCAGTTTCATTTCGCCCAACTGATGCAGACGCGGCACCAGCGTCGTGAAATGCGACGCCTGTTCGTGTGCGGCCAGCGCCTTGGCGTCGCTCCACGTCTCGCAGATCATCAGCACGTCCTGACGCGTCGCGCTCTCGAAAATATCGTACGCTATGCAGCCTTCGTCCTTGAGCGAAGCGGTCACCAGTTCTTTTGCCACGGAGAGTATTTCCGCACGGTTGGATTCGGTCGTGCGGATAAAAACATTCAGTCTTATCATGATCGTATCTATTTAGGTCTGTTAGTTAGCTTTCACGGCTTCGACGGCCTTGTCGTAATCGGGTTCCTCGGTAATCTCCGGCACCAGCTCGGTGTACACTACCCTGCCCGCCTTGTCGATCACCACGACGGCACGCGCCAGCAGGCCGGCCAGCGGTCCGTCGGCCATCAGCACGCCGTAAGCCCCGTCGAATCCCGATGCCCGGAAATCCGATGCGGGCACGACATTCTCGATGCCCTCGGTCGTGCAGAAACGGGCATGCGCGAAAGGCAGGTCCTTCGACACGGCCACAACGACGGTATCGGGCAGCGAAGCGGCCAGCTTGTTGAATTTGCGCACCGAAGTCGCGCATACGCTCGTATCGAGACTTGGGAAGATGTTCAGCACGACGCGCTTGCCTTTGAGGTCGCTCAGACGCAGGGGCGAAAGATCGCTCTTAACCAGTTCGAAAGCGGGAGCTTCGGCGCCCGCCGTTATGAATTCGCCGGCGACACGCACGGGCGAACCTTTGAATTTTGTCTCTGACATGACAGTTTACTTTAACGGTTATATTATTAAACGTCCCCGGCCGGGGTTTATTGTTTTTCGGCCGGGCGGCCGGGAGTCCTCCGAATCAGTCCGATCCTCCCGTCCGCTCCAGCAAATTTAATTCCTTTCCGGCAGGATTCCAAAGTCTGTTTCATATTCTTTTCAGGTTTACTTTCCAACTTTGCAGCAAATTAACCGGGACGCGCATATTTTTTGTATTTTTGCGGGGAACCGGACGAACGGAAAAAACAGACAAGACCGAAATGAAAAAAACACTCCTCCTGCTCCTGCTGACCAGTTGCTGCTCGATCGCCGCGGCACAGGAGCGCTCGCCGCTCAGGCGCACCGAAGTCATTACCGCCGATTCGCTCGACAACGACGCCGAACTGCGGGAACGCCTGCGCAACATGCCCAACCTCGAAGTGGGCAAGGGCATCACGTTCCGCCCCAAAAGCAACTGGTTCTCGCTGACCATGCGCTTCCGCATGCAGAACATGGTGGGACTGTCGTTCGACAAGGATTTTACGCTCACCAAAACCGACGCGCAAGTAAAACGCCTGCGGCTGCGTTTCGACGGACACATCTACTCCCCGAAACTGGTTTACTCCATACAACTGGGCTTCACCTCGTACGATACCGAACCGCTGCCCAACGGCAACATGAACATCGTCCGCGACGCCATCGTCTACTATGTGCCCAGCCCCAAATGGAACATCGGATTCGGCCAGACCAAGATCAAGGCCAACCGGGCGCGCACCAACTCGTCGAGCGCCCTGCAGTTCATCGACCGGAGCATCGTCAACAGCGAATTCAATCTCGACCGCGGCTTCGGATTCTTCGGCGAATACAACATGCGTCAGGGCGAGGGGTTCAACCTCTCGGCCAAAGGCTCCGTAACGCTGGGCGAAGGCCGCAACTGGGGCAGTTCGGCGATCGGAGGAGTGGCCTACACGGGACGTCTGGAACTCTATCCGCTGGGACGGTTCAAATCGAAAGGCGACGTGCTCGAAGGCGACTTCGAAGGCGAAGAACGGGTCAAGATACTGCTGGCGGGAGCCTATTCCTACAACCACAAGGCGTCGCGCCTGAAGGGCCAGCGCGGCGCCGTCATGCCCGACGACGCGACCCGCAATCTGGGTTCCTACTTCGCCGACTTCATCCTCAAATACCGGGGATTCGCATTCTATACCGACTTCATGGGCCGCAGCTGCGACGAACCGCTGTTCGATCCCCGGAGCAACGCCTTCGTGTACAACGGTCAGGGTCTCAACGTGCAGACCAGCTACCTCTTCGACAAGAAATGGGAGATCGCCCTGCGCAACTCGACGCTCTTCCCCGAAAGCGAGGTGCAGCCTTTCGCCGGTTACAAACGCTGGAACCAGACGACTTTCGGCGTTACCCGCTACATCATCGGACACAGCCTGAAAGTGCAGGCCGACATGTCCTACAACCACCGCAGCGAGTCGATCGACCCCAATTACAACCGCTGGGAGATCCGGTTCCAGCTGGAACTGGGACTCTGATACGAAATACCCACTTTCAAATGGAATGCACCCCAAAGCGAGATAACTTTGGGGTGCATTTCAATAGAACCGTATGCTTTTACAGGATTTTGAGCGCGATCCGGGCGCAGGCTTCGGCATCGGCCAGAGCGTGGTGATGGTTCGCCAAGTCGAAACCGCAGGCGGCCGAGACGGTGTGCAGCTGATGATTGGGCAGCTGCGTGCCGAACGTCCGCCGCGAAGCCCGGCAGGTACAGTAGAACCGATAGCCGGGATAAGGCATGCCGTAAAGTTCGAAGACGGCGCGCAGGCACCCTTCGTCGAAGGGCGAATTGTGGGCCACGAGCGGCAGGCCCTCAATGCGCGGGGCGATCTGTTTCCACACCGTTTCGAAATCGGGCGCTTCGGCCGTATCGTCATAGGTCAGGCCGTGGATGGCCGTGGTGAAGCGGCTGTAAAAATTGGGTCGCGGGCGGATCAGGCTGTAAAACGAATCGGTCACCTCGCCGCCGCGTACGACCACCACGCCCACCGAGCAGACGCTCGTGCGCTTGCCGTTGGCCGTTTCGAAATCTATCGCTGCAAAATCTTTCATATCGCTTTCCGGGACTTGTCGCCGCCGCAAATATAGGCATTTTCCGCGGCGGCCGCACCCTGCAAACGCAAAAAAATCCCGTTCATTGCGAACGGGAGGGGTGAAGTTTTCAGGATCGGTCAATAGATTCGCCGTCGGCGGGAATCCGGAGAGCGGTTTTCTTTCGACACCGCAAAACTACGCTCCCCCTGTTTCGCCGTTGCGACGCCCCGATGACAATACGAAGAGAGGAACGTTTCAAATATGTTACAACGCTCCGGCGGCCAGCGCCGGGAACCGCCGGCATATCGCCCGCCTGACAATCAGAACGCCCGCAACCATACCGTCGCGGCGGGCTTGGTCTGGAAAAATTTTAGCTGGCCGAATATCGTCCGATTATATCCGATTATAATTATACTATCTTTGTATTCCTGAATACCAAAACAACACTACCTATTATGAAACACCTACCCCTGCTTCTGCTGCTCGGTGGCCTGCTTTCCGCATCGGCAGCCCGCTCCGCAGACCCCGTCCGCTACGTGGACGCCGCGACGCTGACCGTCATCGGCAAGGCGCTTCCCACCGAACAGCCCTACAACCGCATCGACACCACCCGCTTCCGGGTGCCCGCAAAGACCCCCGGCTACTGCTACCACCCGACGGGACTGGCCGTCGTGTTCCGCACCGACAGCCGCACGATCCGCGCCCGCTGGGAGACGTCGGGCAAAAATCCGAGCGACAACATGGCCGCCGTCGCACAAAAAGGGCTGGACCTCTACATCCGCAACAACGGAGAGTGGGTCTTCGCCGGAGTCGGCAGACCGAAGATCAACGGCAAGAACGACCGCCACGACGCCGCAATAATCAGCAATATGGCGGAGGGCGAAAAGGAGTGCCTGCTCTATCTGCCGCTTTACGACCAGCTGAAGAAGCTCGAAATCGGCGTCGATGAAAAGAGCGTCATCACCCCGATGGAAAATCCGTTCCGCCACAAGATCGTCGTCCACGGTTCGAGCATTACGCACGGAATCGCGGCCGGACGCGCAGGCATGGCCTATTCGTCTCGTCTCGGACGCGACACGGGACTTTACTGCATCAATCTGGGTTTCAGCGGACAGTGCACCATGCAGCCCGAATTCGCATCGTATCTGTCCCGCGTCGAAGCCGACGCCTTCGTCTTCGACTGTTTCTCGAATCCCAGCGCCGAGGTCATCAACGAACGTTTCGACGCTTTCGTCGATACCATCCGCCGCACGCATCCCACCACGCCGCTGATTTTCCTGCAAACCATCCGGCGCGAAACCCGCAACTTCAGCACCCGGATCGAGAAATTCGAACGCGAGAAGCAGGCCGCCGCCGAAGCGCAGGTCCGCGACCGCATGAAGACCGACAAAAACATCTATTTCGTCGATCCGGGCGATCTGCTGGGCAGCGACCATATCGCCACGGCCGACGGAACGCATCCGACCGATCTCGGATTTACCTACATGCTCGACCGTATCGAGCCGCAGATCCGCAAGATACTCGGCAAATACGGCATACGCTAACCGCCCCGCCGCAGGGCGAAAGCAGCGCCGCCGGAGTGAGGACTCCGGCGGCGCTGCCGTTTTATAGGGAAAAATCCGCTCTCCCGTTACGTATCGGGCACGTCTGAAGTGTTCTGTCAATAGTGCGGTGCTGCCGCATGCACCCGCTTAAACAGATAAACCAAAACTACCGACTTCAGCCAATGAATTTCCTTACCCGTTTTTACCGCATCTCTTCACCGGTTCCCCGCCGGCAGCTCGATCCCGCACAAGAGCAGAAACTATACAAACGGCTCCGGCTGCAGGCATTCATCGCCGCAACGCTCGGATACAGTCTCTATTACGTGTGCAGGACGTCGCTCAACGTCATGAAAAAGCCTATCCTCGACAGCGGCACGCTCGACGCCACGCAGATCGGGGTGATCAGCTCGGCCCTCCTGTTCGCATACGCCGTCGGGAAGTTCGTGAACGGATTCATCGCAGACTACTGCAACATCAAGCGTTTCATGGCCACAGGACTGATCGTATCGGCCGTGGCGAACATGCTCATGGGAGCGCTCGGCGTCGCACACTCGGTGATTCCGACAGCCGTCATCTTCATTTCATTCGCCGTGATGTGGGGTCTGAACGGTTGGGCGCAGTCCATGGGTGCGCCGCCCGCAATCATCTCCCTCTCGCGCTGGTATCCGCTCAAGGAGCGGGGAACCTATTACGGATTTTTCTCGGCAAGCCACAACCTCGGCGAGTTCTTCTCCTTCATCTTCGTGGGGAGCATCGTTTCGATAGCCGGCTGGCAGGCCGGATTCTTCGGGTCTGCGATTGCAGGCGCCATCGGAGCCGTCATCGTGCTGCTGATGCTCCACGACACGCCCGAATCGAAGGGACTGCCGCCCGTGGAGACGCTGGCGCACGAAGAGCCGGCAACCGGGCAGGAGTTATCCGTAAAAGAGATTCAGAAGCAGGTATTGCGGACGCCTGCGGTGTGGATTCTCGCGGCCGCGAGCGCATTCATGTACATATCCCGCTATGCCATCAACGGGTGGGGCGTGTTGTTCCTGCAGGAGGCGAAAGGCTTCTCCGATGCACAAGCCATATCCATCGTATCGATAAACGCCCTGCTGGGAATCATCGGAACCGTATTGTCCGGATGGTTTTCCGACAAGCTGTTCAAGGGGGACCGGCATATGCCCGCCCTGATATTCGGCGTACTGAATTCCGTGGCGCTGATTCTGTTCATATACGGCGGCGACGCATTATGGGTGAACGTCCTCAGCATGGTGCTGTTCGGCATTGCGATCGGCGTGCTGATCTGTTTCCTCGGCGGGCTGATGGCCGTAGACATCGTGCCGCGGAAGGCGACGGGTGCCGCGCTGGGAGTGGTAGGCGTGGCCAGCTACATCGCGGCGGGACTGCAGGACGTGGCGAGCGGATGGCTCATAGACGCAAACATTACGGTGGCGGAGAACGGCGAGAAGATATACGACTTCTCGCAGGCGGCGATCTTCTGGATCGCGGCATCCGTGATTTCGTTCCTCCTCCCGCTCCTCAACAGAAAGAAAAAGCAGGCCGCATAGCAATTCCGAATAACCGGAACCTATAGACAGACCGAAAAACGGCCCAAACACGGCCCAACAGACAAGCCGCCCGGTTCATTCGAGAACCGGGCGGCTTTATCGTCAGGGCATTTCACCTCCGATCAGGGTATTCACCCTTCACAGGCCCCTACTCCCACTCGATCGTTGCGGGCGGTTTCGAGGAGATGTCGTAGACTACGCGGTTCACCCCCTTGACCTTGTTGATGATGTCGTTCGACACATTGGCGAGAAACTCGTAGGGCAGGTGCACCCAGTCGGCGGTCATGCCGTCCGTCGAAGTCACGGCGCGCAGCGCGACGCAGCTTTCGTAGGTGCGCTCGTCGCCCATGACGCCCACGCTCTTCACGGGCAGCAGAATCGCGCCCGCCTGCCACACCTTGTCGTAAAGACCCGCATCGCGCATGGCTTCGATATAAATCCTGTCCACGTTCTGCAGGATTTCGACCTTTTCGGGCGTAATATCGCCCAAAATCCGGATCGCAAGACCGGGTCCGGGGAAGGGATGACGGCCGATCAGCTGCTCGGAAATACCGAGCGAACGTCCCACGCGGCGCACTTCGTCCTTGAAGAGCAGGCGCAGCGGCTCGACGATCCGCAGGTTCATCTTCTCAGGCAGGCCGCCGACGTTGTGGTGCGACTTGATCGTAGCCGAGGGACCGTTCACCGACACCGATTCGATCACGTCGGGATAGATCGTCCCCTGCGCCAGCCAGCGCACCTCCTTGATCTGGACAGCCTCTTCGTTGAACACTTCGACGAAATCGCGGCCGATGATCTTGCGTTTGGTTTCGGGATCGCTGACGCCCGCCAGATCGCCGAGGAACTTCGCGCCGGCCTTGACGCCCTTGACGTTCAGGCCCATGTTCTTGTAGGATTCGAGCACGTCCTCGAACTCGTTCTTGCGCAGCAGGCCCGAATCCACGAAAATACAATAGAGGTTCTTGCCGATGGCCTTGTGCAGCAGCACGGCCGCCACCGAGGAATCGACGCCGCCCGAAAGTCCGAGCACGACCTTGTCGTCGCCCAGCTTTTCGCGCAGTTCGCGCACGGTGGCTTCCACGAAACTCTCCGATGTCCACTCCTGCTTGCAGCCGCAGATACCTGCGACGAAGTTTTTCAGCAGCTGCATGCCGTCGGTCGAATGGTACACTTCGGGGTGGAACTGGATGCCCCACGTCTGCTCGCCCTCGACATGGAACGCCGCGACGCGCACGTCTTCCGTGCTGGCGACGATCTTATAGTTCGCCGGAACCGACGTGATCGTATCGCCGTGCGACATCCATACCTGCGTGGTTTTGGGCAGGCCGCGCATCAGCGCGTCGTCAGCATCGCCCACCGTGAGCATGGCGCGGCCATATTCGCGGCTGGGGGCGGGCTGCACCTCGCCGCCGAAGGCCGATGCGAGGAACTGCGCGCCGTAGCAGACGCCCAGCAGGGGCAGTTTGCCCTTAATGGCCGAAAGATCGGATGTCGGAGCGTTCTCGTCCCGTACGGAGAAGGGGCTGCCCGACAGAATCACACCCCGCACCGAAGCGTCGAGCGCCGGAATCTTGTTGAAGGGGTGGATTTCGCAATAGACGCTCAACTCGCGCACACGCCGCGCGATGAGCTGCGTGTACTGCGAACCGAAGTCGAGAATCAGGATTTTTTCCATAATATAACGTAAGTCCGACGAATCTGGGTTCATCAATTTCGGAAGGTTTACAAGCCATGAAACTCGTCGGACTCACGTTACGGCGTCTCAGACGCCGGTTTCATGCTTAAAATCCCTCTTGATCTCCCTTTGTCAAGGAAGACTTCGAATCCTTTAATTACTATTTCTTTACCGGACGGTTGTAGCTTCCCGAAAGGCGCATTTCCGCAGCGAAAGCCTCCTGCCCCACTTCGCGGATACGTTCGACGCATCCCCGGCGGTCGGAACGGAAAACGACCTGAAAGACCTTGGCGATAAAGTTGTCGAACTTTTTGCAGGTCTGAGGCGGCATCAGCGTACATTCGGCGCAGCTCTGCCAGCCGTGTTCGATGCAGCATGCCCGCACCTTGCACCACGACGCCTTTTCGTTCGGGCGGCACCCCGGACAGCTTCCTTTGCCGAATTTGCGGCAGTTCCCGCAAAAAAGCCCGCAGGCCGCGATTTCGGGATTCATAACTAACGTTCGCTGCTGTAGTTGGGCGCTTCGCTGGTAATGGCCACATCGTGCGGATGGCTCTCGTGCATACCCGAAGAGGTGATGCGGACGAAGCGCGCGCGCTGCAGGGTCTCTATGTCCTTCGCACCGCAGTAGAACATGCCGGCGCGAACGCCGCCGACCAACTGATAGACCGTCTCGCTCAGCGTTCCCTTGAACGGCACACGGGCCGCAATGCCTTCGGGAACGAGTTTGCTGAAGTTGTTTTCGCACCCTTTCTGGAAATAACGGTCGGCCGATCCGGCCTTCATGGCGTCGATCGACCCCATGCCGCGGTAGGATTTGAATTTACGGCCGTTGTAGATGATCGTTTCGCCCGGAGCCTCCTCCGTGCCGGCGAACATAGAGCCGATCATCACGCAGTCGCCGCCCGCAGCCAGTGCCTTCACCAGATCGCCCGAATAGCGCAGACCGCCGTCGGCGATGACGGGCACGCCGGTTCCGGCCGCCGCCGAAGCCGCGTCGAAGATCGCGGAAAGCTGGGGAACGCCCACGCCCGCGATGATGCGCGTCGTGCAGATCGAGCCCGGCCCGATGCCGACCTTCACACCGTCGGCCCCGTTTTCGATCAGGAACCGGGCGGCTTCGGCCGTAGCCACGTTGCCTGCGATCACCTCCAGCGAAGGATAAACCTCCTTGATCTCCCACAGCTTGCGCACCATGGCGATCGAATGCCCGTGCGCGGAGTCGAGCACCACGGCATCGACGTCTTCGGCGACCAGCGCCTTGACACGCTCCAGCGCATCGGGCGTAATGCCCACGCCGGCGGCCACGCGCAGGCGGCCCTTGGCGTCCTTGCAGGCATTGGGATGGTCTTGCACCTTGGTAATGTCCTTATAAGTAATAAGCCCCACCAGATGGCCCTTGTCGTCCACCACGGGGAGCTTTTCGATCTTGCTGTTGAGCAGCACCTCCGACGCATGCGACAATTCGGTGCTATGGGTCGTAATCAGCCGGTCGCCCGGAGTCATCACCTCTTCGATGCGGCGCATCATGTCGCGCTGGAACCGCAGGTCGCGGTTGGTGACGATGCCGATCAGGATGTTATTGCCGTCCACGACCGGGATGCCGCCGATCTTGTTCTCACGCATCAGGTTCAGGGCGTCGCCGACGGTATTCTCCTTGGAGATGGTCACCGGATCGTAGATCATGCCGTTCTCGGCGCGTTTCACCCGGCGGACCTGCGCAGCCTGCTCGGCGATCGACATATTCTTGTGAATCACGCCGATTCCGCCTTCACGGGCCAGCGCGATAGCCAGCGGCGCTTCCGTAACGGTGTCCATGGCGGCGGACACAATGGGGATGTTGAGTTTGATATTTCGCGAGAAACGGGTCTGAATATTGACCTCTCGCGGCAACACTTCCGAATAGGCGGGTACGAGCAGCACATCGTCGAAGGTAAGTCCTTCGGGCTGAACCCTTTCATTGATAAAAGACATAATGAACGTGGATTTTTGTTGCATGCAAAAGTAATCATTTTTTTTTGAAACGGCCTAAATTCCGGGCCTTCCCTTCGATTTTTTTATCAACAATTTATGATAAACGCAACAGCCTGCCGTATCTCAACGCGATACGGACCGCAGGCATCGCCACCGCCTTTGCGGTCGGACTGCGGGCAACAGCCCGGCGATCCGCCGCTGCAAAAAAACGGGGCGCCGTTCCGCGCCCCGCAATTCACTTTAAAATATCTCCTAATACTGCTCCTTCTCGCTGGGGAAGTCGCACTCCTTCACATCCTTGATATATTGCTGTACAGCCCCCGTCATCAACTCGTGCAGGTCGGCGTAGCGGCGCAGGAAACGGGGCGAAAATCCCTTGTTGATGCCCAGCATGTCGTGAATTACCAGCACCTGACCGTCGCAGGCACCGCCGGCGCCGATGCCGATCGTCGGGGTGGGAATTTCACCCGTCACGCGGGCGGCCAGCGCGGCGGGAATCTTTTCGAGCACGATGCCGAAACAGCCCGCTTCGCTCAGCAGGTGGGCGTCGCGCACCAGCTTCTCGGCCTCGGCCTCCTCTTTCGCACGCACATTGTAAGTGCCGAACTTGTGGATCGACTGCGGCGTAAGTCCGAGGTGCCCCATCACCGGAATACCGGCCGAGAGGATGCGGTTGACCGATTCGAGAATCTCCTCGCCGCCCTCGATCTTCACGGCGTCGGCTTCGGTCTCCTTCATGATGCGGACGGCCGAATCGAGCGCCACCTTCGAATTGCCCTGATAAGTGCCGAACGGCAGATCGACGACCACCAGCGCGCGATTGACGGCGCGCACGACCGAGCAGGCGTGATAGATCATCATATCGAGGGTGATGGGAAGCGTCGTTTCATAACCGGCCATCACATTGGCCGCCGAATCGCCGACAAGAATCACGTCGATACCCGCGGCATCGACGATCTTCGCCATCGAATAGTCGTACGAGGTCAGCATGGCGATCTTTTCGCCGCGCTGTTTCATCTCCGTCAGCCGGTAGGTCGTAACGGCCCTGACAGTACTTTCTACAGACATAGTTCACTGCGAACCCGATGGAGCATTTAACATTTCACTCGTTCGCAAGGTTCCGACATGGAATCCATCGGATTCGTATTACGGCGCAAAAACGCCTATTCCATATCGACAATACCTCCCGGACCTCCCTTTGCAAAGGAAGACTTACTGTTATCTCCTGTAAATCGGGGCAAATATAGCGCAAGCCGGGCGCAATGCCAAATTTATTTGAACCCGGCCGTCCGCCGGCCATTCTCCCGGCCCGGTCAGCGTCCCGGCCCGATCCGGCGGAAAAAACTCCACAAAACGACGCCGCCCGAAACTGCGACGTTGATCGAATGCTTGGTCCCGGCCTGCGGGATTTCGATCGCGCCGTCGCACCGGTCCACGGCCGACTGCCCCACGCCCATCACTTCGTTGCCGAAGACCAGCGCATACTTCACGCCGGGCGCGGCGCGGAAGACATCGAGCATCACGGCGCCCTCGACCTGCTCGACGGCCAGCACCTCGTAGCCGTCGGCGTGCAGGCGGTCGATACACGCTTCGGTGGTCTCGTAATAGCTCCACGGCACGGTCAGCTCCGCGCCCAGCGCCGTTTTATGAATGTCGCGGTTGGGCGGCACGGCCGTAATCCCGCACAGGGCGATATGCTCCACGGCGAAAGCGTCCCCCGTACGGAAGAACGCCCCCACGTTCTGCAGCGAACGGACGTTGTCGAGCACGACCGTAACGGGCATTTTCTCCATCGCGGCGAACTCTCCGGCCGTGGGACGCCCCAGCTCCTCGTTGGTGATTTTTCGCATAACGTGTTCAAATAAGTGATTTCGGGGTCAAAAGTAGTCAAATAAAAAATATTTTACCTATTTTTGGGGTCCTAATCAACACAACACTATGTCTCTGAAAAAAGTCTTGACATTCGCGCTCGCTCTCTTCATTACGGGGGGAGGTCTCCAAGCGCAGAAGCTGATCGTCGGCGCCGACTTTACGACCCGTTTCGACAACCGGGAGTACGCCAACAACGATTTCAACGAATCGCAGACGCTCTTCAGCGCCCGGCTCACACCCCGGATCGGCGTGGAATGGATGGACAAAAACCGGCTGATCGTCGGCGTGGACCTCTTGCAGAACTTCGGCGACGACACCAAATTCCTGAGCAAGGCGCGCCCCTCGGCCTACTATCAGTTCAACAGCAGGAACGTGCAGGCCAACGCCGGCATCTTCGACCGCAAAGAGCTGCTGGGCGACTACTCGCTGGCGTTCTTCGGGGATTCGACGGCGTTCTACCACAACCGCCTTTCGGGTTTTCTGGGACACTACAAATCCACGGAACGCAGGAACACCTATGTTGAAATGGCCATCGACTGGGAGGGCATGTACTCCGAGGAGTCGCGCGAAATGTTCCGCATCATCTCGGCGGGCCGCTACACGCTCGACAAGGGGTTCTACTTCGGCTACGCCTTCTCGATGTTCCATTTCGCCGGAAAGATCGGCAACGAGAACGTGACGGACAACCTGCTGGTCAATCCCTATGCGGGCTGGGAGTTCAACGCCTACTTCGACTTCGACATCAAGGCGGGCTTTCTGTTCGCACCCCAGCGGGCGCGCAGCATCGAGTCGGGATGGAAAAAGCAGAAGGGCGCCCAGATCGACTTCGTCATGACCAAATGGGGCGTGAAACTCGAAAACAACCTCTATCTGGGTGAAAACCTCCAGCCGTTCCGGTACGCCTATGTCGGCGAACCGCTCTATGCCGGCGAACAGTTCTACTCGACCACCGACCATATCTACAACCGCACGTGGATCGGTTACGACCGCCGGTTCTTCAAGGGAACGATGGGCGTCGAGGCGGGCATGGTCTTCCATTACGACGGCTCAGGCATGGGCACGCAACAGATGGTCAAGCTCTCGGTAGACATCCAGAAGCTGTTCAACATCGGCCCCAAGGCTAAAAAATAAAAATACAACAAGCGAAACATATGGCAAGCGAAACAAACGAAACACGGGAGAAGTCGCTGAACTTCCTCGAAGAGATCATCGAAGAGTCGATCGCCAAGGGCGAAACGCGCGTACAGACCCGTTTCCCACCCGAACCGAACGGCTACCTGCATATCGGACACGCCAAGAGCATCTGCATCAACTTCGGACTGGCGAAGAAATACGGCGGCAAGTGCAACCTGCGCTTCGACGACACGAACCCCGTCAAGGAGGACGTCGAATACGTCGATTCGATCAAGCGCGACATCCACTGGCTCGGCTTCGACTGGGCCGTAGAGCGCTATGCGTCGGACTATTTCGACCAGCTCTACGACTGGGCCGTGGTCCTTATCAAGAAGGGGCTGGCCTACGTGGACGACCAGACGCAGGAGCAGATCCGCGAAAACCGCGGCACGGTATCCGTTCCGGGTACGCCGTCACCGTGGCGCGACCGCTCCGTCGAGGAGAACCTCGACCTGTTCGAGCGCATGAAGAAAGGCGAATTCGCCGACGGCGAAAAGGTCCTGCGCGCCAAGATCGACATGGCCCACCCCAACATGCTGTTCCGCGACCCGATCATGTACCGCATCATCCACGCCGAGCATCACCGCACGGGCGACAAGTGGTGCATCTACCCGATGTACGACTACGCCCACGGCCAGAGCGACTCGATCGAGCAGATCACCCACTCGATCTGCACGCTCGAATTCGACGTACACCGTCCGCTCTACGACTGGTTCATCCAAGCGCTGGAGATCTTCCCCTCGCATCAGTACGAATTCGCACGTCTGAACCTCACCTATACGATGATGTCGAAGCGCAAACTGCTCAAATTAGTGCAGGAAGGCGCCGTGATGGGCTGGGACGACCCCCGCATGCCGACCATCTGCGCCCTGCGCCGCAAGGGTTACACCCCGGCTTCGGTGCGCAACTTCGCTGAAATGGTGGGCGTCGCCAAACGCGACAACGTCATCGACCTCGGCAAGCTGGAATACTGCGTCCGCGAAGACCTGAACAAGGTCGCCCAGCGTCGCATGGCCGTACTCAACCCGCTGAAAGTGGTCATCACCAACTACGACGAGAACAAGACGGAACTCTTCACGGCGATCAACAATCCTGAGGACGAAACGGCCGGAACACGTCAGGTTCCCTTCTCGAAGGTGATCTACATCGAACGCGACGATTTCATGGAGGAGCCTCCCAAGAAGTTCTTCCGCCTTTCGCCGGGCGGCGAAGTGCGTCTGCGCTACTCGTACCTCATCAAATGCGAGGAGGTGATCAAGGATGCCGAAGGCAACGTCACCGAACTGCGCTGCACCTACGACCCGATGTCGGGCCAAGGCTCGTCGAGCGACGGCCGCCGCGTAAAAGGCGTCATCCACTGGGTGTCGGCCAAAGACGCCGTCGAAGCCGAAATCCGCCTGTTCAACCCGCTCTTCACCAAGGAGAACCCCGACGACGTCGAGGAGGGGCAGACTTGGGAGGACAATCTCAACCCCGAATCGATGGTCCGAATCAAAGGCTATCTCGAACCGTCGCTGCGCGACGTTCCGGTCGGTCAGGCCGTTCAGTTCGAGCGCGTGGGCTACTTCTGCCCCGACACCGACTCGACGCCCGAACACCTCGTGTTCAACCGCACGGTGACGCTCAAGGATTCATGGGCGAAGATCAACAAGTAAAGATCGGCTGAAAATCGAGTTGCGATACCGAACGGGGACACGCTCCCCGCGAAAAGCGGCCCGCTGAGCGGGCCGCTTTTTCGTACGACGGACCAACCGCCCCTGTCAGGCGGTCGGTTCATGCATCCGGACCGGTTTTCAGTCCGGACCGGCTTCTATTTCAGCGGAATATAAATCTCCGTTTTCAGCTTTTCCGCCGGCACCCGGTCGGGATTATTGCGGTAGCGTTCGAAACCGGGGCTGTCACACAGTTCGCAGCCGCTTCGGGGCAGCCACTCCCGAAAGATTTTGTGATAGGCGCCGCCCAATCCGGCATAAGGACCCGTATGGACGAACATCGCATAGCGGCCTGCGGCGATCGTCTTGACGCCCACGGGGCCGACGGCCACCGGGCCTTTGGGAATCGTCAGGCATACGTCGCACCGCAGGTCGCCGGATTTCGAAATGTCGGGATCGTTGTGGTAAACGACGATGGACTCGATCCCCGCCGAGAAGAGTTTCTGCTCTTTGACGTATTGCCAGAGCCGGGCGAAACAGTCGCCGTAATCGACTTCGCCGTAATCCCCCTGAGCGCGGAGATAGGCCACGGTCTTTTCGGGAATTTCCAGCATTTTGGGTTTCGACAACCGGATTCCGGCGTCGGAGTGCATGCGTGTTGTCATGGACGGAAGGTTTTTAGCGGTTCGGTACTCTTTTGGCGAGATGCCGAAAAACCGTCCGAAAGCCTTGGTCAGCGACGACGGGGCGTCGTACCCCACGCGGTAGGCGATCTCTGCGACCGTAAGATCGGAGTAAAGCAGCAGGCGCGCCGCCGTCTCGATGCGCGTGCGGGCGATGAACTCCCCCGGCGGCTCGCCCAGAAAGGCCGAAACGATACGGTGGAAATGGCAGGGCGAAAACGACGACACCTCGGCCAGCGTACGCAGGTCGAGCGTTTCGTCCAGATGGGTCCGGATGTATTCGACGACGATGTTGATCCGCCGCTGATAATCGGCTGTCGTGGCTGGTTTGTTCTTCATCTCGGCGACAAAGGTATTCTCCGCCGGGGAAACGGACTTTTCCGATTTTGCGAATTTGCCTTACATCATCCGCCCGAAAGTCCTCCTGCCTAAAAGATAACGCAACACCACCGAGCCCCGGTAAATCTTCTCTTCCGCGGACCCTTTGCGGTTCTGCCGGATGGTCTTCCGCTTGCGGGACAGATCGCGGTGCCACCGCAGGAAATCGCGGTAGGCGCGGAACACCGCCCGGAAATTGTCGCTCCGCCCCTGCACCAGATAGGACAGGGCCGCCAGCAAGTCGAGCGCAGGACGCACGACGGCAACCGTGACCCGCTGCACGGACGAAGAGCACTTGTAGAGCATCGCCAGATTATTGCGGTGGTTGTAGAAGACTTTGGTCGGCGAATCGGTCGTGAGCGTACCGCCGCCGAGGTGGTAAACCCTGCTCTGCGGCACGACCCGTACCCGGTAACCGGCCAACTGCATGCGCCAGCAGAGGTCGATCTCCTCCATGTGGGCGAAAAAGTCGGCGTCAAAGCCGCCCAGCGCATGGAAAACATCGGCCCGGCAGCAGAATGCGGCGCCGCTGACCCAGAAAACGTCGCGGGCGTCGTCGTACTGGCCCTCGTCGGCCTCGACCTGTCTGAGGATGCGGCCCCGGCAGAACGGATAGCCGAGAAAGTCGATAAATCCGCCCGAAGCGCCTGCATATTCGAATTCCGTGCGGTCGGTCCATGAGATCAGTTTCGGAGAGACGACGGCTACGTCGGGTTCGCGTTCCAGCACGTCGAGGATCGGAGCGAGCCACCCTTCGGGCGTCTCTATGTCGGAATTGAGCAGCAGATAATAGTCCGCCTCGACCTGCTTCAAAGCCCGGTTATACCCTCCGGCAAACCCGTAATTGGCTTCGAGACGCAACACCCCGACGGAAGGAAATTCCGTCGCCAGCACCCTCAGCGAATCGTCCGTCGAGCCGTTGTCGGCGACCATGACCTCCACGCCGGCTGGGGCCGCAGCGACGACACTGGGCAGGAAACGGCGCAGGTGCTCCGCGCCGTTCCAGTTGAGTATGACTATTTTAGCGACCGGCATTTGTACGTTTGTGTTTCCAGCGGCGGTGCGACCACATCCAGAGTTCCGGGTGTTCGCTGATCATCGCTTCCAGCTTCCTAACGTAACGTTCCGTAATTTCGTATTCGGCGACCTGCTCTTCACCGTCGTAAATCGGCTCGAACGACATCTGGTAGCGGCCCCGCCGCAGACGGTCCATCCTGACGAAATAGACCGGCAGTTTGCAGCGCAGCGCCAGCTTCTCCCCGCCGTCAAAAAAAATCGTATCCTGATTGAGGAAGCGGAACCAGTGGCTGTCGGGACGGCGCGGCGGATTCTGGTCGGCGATAAGCCCCATGACGAGGTTTTTGCCGTCCACGCCGCATTCCCGGTTGCGCAGGTAGAAGCGCAGCGAATCCTTCATGGCCACGGTCATCGAATTTTCATAGTTGCGCAAACGCTGGTAAAGCCGCTCCATGACCTTGCTGCGCAGGGGATGATACACCGCCACCAACATCTGCGAGCGTTCGTAAAGCCCCCAGTAGGAACAATACTCCCAACAGCCGAAATGGGCCGTCATAGCGATCCAGTCGCGGCCGTGCACGGCCTTGTAATGTTCGTCGAATCCCTTCACCGTCAGTACCGTGCGGGCCTTTTCTTCGCCCATATGGGCCATATTGACCGTATCGACGAATATCTCGGCCAGCGTCCGGTAGAAATTGCGGCGGATGACGGCCAGCTCCCCGACGCTCTTTTCCGGGAACGAATTGCGCAGGTTTTCGTTCACGACCTTCATGCGGTAACGCAGGCAGTAGTAGAGTATGAAAAAGAGCAGGTTCTCGACGACGTAATATTTGAACCAGTACGGCAGCACGGCAAAGAAACGGGCGCCGAGCCACAAAGACTCCAGCCATACCTTCTGCGCAAAATTCAGCTCAGCTCGTTTCATCCGGCAAGGCGTTAGGGTTCGACAAAAAGTTTCACGTTATCCACCTTGGTGCGTATCCTCAGCCAGCTGGCCAGCGTCGTCCGGTCGATCGAATCGGCGGGCGCCTTGGGCGTAACGACACATACGAGGGTCGTATCGAGCGGCGTACCCGCGACATCGAACGTAATGCCCTTCATCAGCGATATGGCCTTGATATTCTCCATCATGACGCCCACTTCGCGCGAAATGTCGTCCACTTCGACGTTCGTAACCCGGTAGCGTTTCAGCTGAGCCGTCATTTCGCCGATGCGCCGGTTCTTCTCCTCCAGCAGTTCGAGGTAGCTCTGCTGCAGCGACGCCACGTTTATCTCGTCCGTCTTGTTGGCCTGACGCACCACCAGTTCGGCCTTCTCCAGTCCGAAGTTGCGCATCTGCGCACGGGCATTCTCGATAATTTCGTCGCCGATGGGTTCTCCCACGAGCAGCAGTTCGATCTGCGAGGGGTCTTTGCCGTGCGCATAATGCTTGTTGCACTCGATCACGCGCGTATGCGGAAACTTGAAGACCTGCGCGACGTATTTGTCGGCCACGGCTTCGAACAGCGAGACGCGGACCATATGGAAACCGATGACGACGCTCGGAATGAAAGTCACGAGCGTAATAACCATCATCAGCCGCTTGACGTTGCGTTCGCGCACCTTGTCGATAAAGGCGTTCTTCTCGTACTTCAGGAAACGGACCATGAGGTAAGTCGCCAGCGCGATGAAGACCGAGTTGATGAAAAAGAGGTAAAAGGCCCCGACGAAGAATTTTATCTGCCCCGTTGCCAGACCGAATCCCGCCGTGCAGAGGGGCGGTATCAGCGCCGTGGCGATCGCCACGCCGGGGATAACGGTCGAGGTGCGGTCCTGCCGCGTCTGCGCCACGATACCTGCCAGACCGCCGAACAGGGCGATCAGCACGTCGTAGGTCGTCGGCACCGTGCGGGCCAGCAGCTCGCTGCTGTTCGACGAGAGGGGCGACACGAGGAAATAAACCGTCGAGGTGATAATCGCCACGATGAACATCAGCGCATAGTTGCGCAGCGCCTTTTTGAGCAGCTCGAAATCGTTGATGCCCAGCGAAAGGCCGATGCCCATAATAGGACCCATGATCGGCGAAATGAGCATGGCGCCGATAATTACGGCCGCCGAATTGACGTTCAGGCCGAGCGACGCGATCATCGTCGCAAAAATCAGCACCCAAAGGTTCACCCCGCGGAACACCACGCCCTTGCTGATGGCCGCCACGACCTCGTCGCGCTGCGCCTTGTCTTCGTCGAGGCTGAAGCGCCCCCGCAGGAATTCACGCATCTCCCCCACCCAGAGCGAGAAAGAGCGTTTTACATTATGCGTATCGTTCGTATTTTCCATTTCAATATGCACTATCTTTCATTTATTCCTCTTCGTCCGCCGCCGTCTCCCGCTTCGGTTTGGGTTTTCCGGCCAGCACGATCACGAACTCCCCCTTGGGGTCCGTCGTGCGGAAGTGTTCCAGCACCTCGGCGACCGTACCGCGAACGGTCTGTTCGAATTTCTTGGTCAGCTCGCGCGACACCGAAACCCTGCGTTCCGGCCCGAACACCTCGGCAAACTGTTCGAGACACTTCACCACGCGGTAGGGGGACTCGTAGAATATCATCGTGCGCTCCTCCGCGGCAAGCGACTGCAACTGTTTGGCCCGGCCCTTCTTCTGGGGCAGGAAACCCTCGAAACAGAACCGGTCGCACGGAAACCCGCTCTGCACCAGCGCCGGAATCAGCGCCGTGGCGCCGGGCAGGGTCTCGACCTCGATCCCCGCTTCGACGCAGGTCCGCACCAGCAGAAAACCGGGATCGGAGATGCCGGGCGTGCCCGCATCCGACACCAGCGCCGCATTGCGTCCGGCCGCGATCGACTCGGCGACCATCTTCACCGTGGCGTGTTCGTTGAATTTATGATGGGAATAGAGTTTCTTCTCGATGCCGAGATGTTTCAGCAGGAACGAAGTCGTCCGCGTATCCTCGGCGAGTATGAAATCCACGTCGCGCAGGACATTGACCGCACGCAGCGTAATGTCGTCGAGATTGCCGATCGGGGTGGGAACGATATAAAGCTTTGCCATGCAGCTATGCGAATTTACGTTCCAGCAGTTCCATCAGGAATTTGGCCCCGTCGGAATTGGCGTTCCACGCATAATTCTCGGCGATATAAATCATGCACTCGTCGAAATCGTCGAAACCGTTGAGCGTTCCGATCGCCGCCTCGTAAGCCGCTGCATCGCCGCCGAACAAGTCGCGGATCATCAGGAACTTGTCGTTGATGCCGATGGCGCGGCGCAGGTCGGTAACGTGTTCGCTGCGACGCAGTTCGGACGCCACGTCGCGCGGCGGCGCGATCGTGTCGGCCAGTGTCTGCACATTGTGGTTGATCACCTCGCCCAATACGGCGCCGGAGGTGTTTTTCGCTTCGAGCGTGATCTCTTCGAAATCAGGCTCGTCGTCATCCCCGGCATTGTCGGGCGCAGTCGTTTCGGCCGCTTTCGGCTGCGGAGCGGCAACCGGAGTCCGCGATGCAAAAGCGTCCGGTCCGGGTGCAGAGGTTGTCGCGGAGCCGAGAGAGGTTGTCACAGAGCCGACAGGAGTTGTCGCGGATGCTGCGGGTTCCGTCACGGGCGCCGTAAATGGAGTTGCAGAAAGGGCGGCTCCGGCAGTTGCGTCGGAAACGGAGACTCCGGCGGCGGCAGTTCCGGCCGATGCAGAGTCGGACGCTGCGGAACCGGATGACGCGGAACCGGCCACCGCCGGTTGTGCGAACGACGCTTCGGCCGCAGGCTTCCCTCCCGCAACAGGTTTTCCGGTAGGCTCAAGGGCCGGAACGGATGCGGGTTTCGGGGCAGGCGCCGCAGGCTCCGTATTATATAGCGACATGATGACGCGCTGTTTATGGCGGTGACGGACAGTCTCCTCTTCCAGTTCGAACAGTGTCGGAGCTATGGGTTGAGTTCCCGGCGCGGAATGCGCTTCGGCTTTGGCAGGAGCTTCCTGCGCCGAAGTCTGTTCCGCATCGACGGACGGCGCAGGTGCGGCGGCTGATTCGGCGGCAGGCTCTGCAACCGACTCGGAATGTGACTCGACAACCGACTCGGCAGCGGGTTCTAAGACGGGGTCGGCTGGAAACTCGACGACGGACTCCGCAACGGACTCGACAACCGACTCGGCAGCGGGTTCTGAGACGGACTCCGCAACGGATTCGGAAAGCGACTCTGCGAAAGATTCGGTCGCGGATTCGACGACGGGTTCAGCAATGAATTCGGGCTTTTCGGACGCTTCCTCCGGTTCTCGGACAGTTTCCGGCAGCGGCACTGACTGCTCGGCGGCTGGTTCCGCGGCATTTCCGGCAACGGGTTCTGCCGGAGCCGTCTCCTCAATGGAAAGCTCGGATTCAGGCTCAGAAGCAACCGGTCCGGATTCGGTCACGGGTTCAGCGGCAGAGATTTCCGGTTCTGAAATCGGGTTCGTCCCGCCGTCGGAATCGGACTGCGCAACAAATGCTTCGGCAGAATCGACAACAACTTCAGGTTCGGCAGCCAGTTCTTCGGCAGGTTCGGAATGCCCTGCGAAATTTACGCCCGTTTCGACGGCCTGTCCGGACCCGAACTCAGACTTCGATTCCGGCACCGTCTCCGGTTCCGGCTCGGAAACGGATTCCGACTCGGAGACCGCACCAGCTTCGGCGACTGACTCCGACTCAAAGGACGCCCCCGCCTCGGCAAAAGATTCCGACTCAAAAGCCGCACCCGCTTCGCCAACAGCGTCCCGTTTGGCGGCAGCATCCGGTTCGGCCTGCGCCTCAACCGCGAACGGGTCGAGCGAAAGCATTTCGCCGAGATCGATGCTGACCGGAATTTCGGCCGGAGCAGGCTCCGCCACGGCCTCTTCCGCCGCATCTTCGCGGACAGCCGCAAAGTCCGCATCCGCGCCGAAACGCACGGCATCGTATAACTTCCGCAGTTTTTCGAGCACCAGATCCCGTTCGAGGGCCGCGGTCTCCTGCGGGGTGTCCCAATTGTCTATGATTTCAGAGAGCTTCTGCAATTCGCTCCGCACGTATTTCAAATCCATGATCCGTACACTTTTTGCCCTCAAAGATAGGAAAAATTTACGAACTACCCAGCGGAATCACCCATATAATATCGCAGCCCCTCCCCGTTGCCGCCGGGAAACGGAAAAGGGGACGGCATACGCATCGTCCCCCTATTCCGTCTGCGGAAAACATGTCACTTCCCGAAGATATGTTTCGCATAATTATATCCGCAGGCGTCGTAAATCTTCGCCAGCCGGCGTACGCGGCGCAGGTAGTCGCCGTAATCCTTCCGGTCGAGACTCCACCCCACTTCGGCCAGCGCGCTCAGGCGCGGCAGCAGCATGTATTCGGCATGGGGCCACGTGGCGATGTACTCGGTCCAGAGGTTGGCCTGCACGCCCAGTATACAGCGCTGTTCGTCAGCCGTCAGCATCTCGTAAGGATCGAGCGAATAGACCTTCTCCACAGGCAGATAACCGCCGATGGCGAGCGGTTCCCCAGCCGTATCGCGCGTCTGGTAATAGTCCAGATAGCAGTGCGTCGTCGGAGCCATGATGGCGTGGTTGCCCATCTTCGCAGCCTTGATGCCGCCTTCGGCGCCCCGCCACGACATGATCGTGGCCGTCGGCGTCACTTCGCCCTCCAGTATCTCGTCCCAACCGATCAGCCTGCGTCCGTGGGCGTTGAGGAATTTCTCGACGCGGGCCGTGGCATAGTTCTGCAACCGGCGCGGCCGCTTCAGCCGCTCGGCCTTCATGCGCGCTTTGCAATGCGGGCATTTCTTCCACATCACCGTCGGGCACTCGTCGCCGCCGATATGGATATACTCCGAGGGAAACAGCTCCAACACCTCTTCGAGCACGCCCTCGATGAATTCGAACGTCGTCTCCTTGCCGATGCAGAAAACCCGGTCGTCGATGTCCCATGTCTGGCGCACTTCGTACTGCTCGCCCGTACAGCCCAGCCACGGATAGGAGGCCAGCGCCCCGACGGCATGCCCCGGAAATTCGATTTCGGGAATCACCGTGATGAAACGCTCCGCAGCGTAATTCACCACGTCGCGGATCTCATCCTGCGTATAGTAACCGCCGTAAGGCGTTTCGTCGAATTTGCAGTTCTCGTCGTACGTGCCGCCCGGATCGCGGCCGATCAGCGTACGGCTGCGTACGGAACCTATTTCGGTGAGTTTCGGATATTTCCTGATTTCGATGCGCCACCCCTGATCATCGGTCAGATGCCAGTGGAAGACGTTGAGTTTGTGCAGGGCCATGATGTCGAGCGCCTCCTTCACCTCATCGACCGTGAAGAAGTGACGGCCGACATCGAGCATCATGCCCCGGTAGCCCAGACACGGTTTGTCCTCGATCGTGACGACGGGCAGTTCGACGGCCCGCACGTCGTCGGCTTCGTACGCTGCCGCCGGAAGCAGCTGGCGCAGCGTCTGCACGGCATAGAACGCCCCCTGCGCTCCTCCGGCGACGATATCGATCCGGCAGGGAGTTACGAAAAGGCGGTAGGCCTCCGCAGGCATCGTCTCGTCGCGGGTGACGTTCACCGCATGGTCCGCAGCCTTGTCGGCATGCCTTACCCGCGGGCCGCGGCCGAACAGCGGCATCAGCACCTTGTTCAGCGCGGCAGTCACGCCGGACAGACGCTCGTCGTCGAACAGCAGGACCACCTCGGCGTCGGAGGTCAGGCGGAAGGTGCCCTGCCCCTCCACGATATGCTCCGGGAGCGGCACGACAGCCACTTCGCCGTCGGTCGGAATCACCCTGCCGCAACTGCAACAGCCGCACAATACGGCGAACAATGCCAAAACAGGTAAAAGTCTCTTCATATCGGATCGTTTTCGTGGGTTTCGGTGCAACTTACCCGGTAAATATAACAAAAAAACGGATTTCGCCAAAGCACCGCCTCATTTATTCGCAGGCCGAAGCTCCCAGCAGTCCTACGTGGTCGATATTCGAACAGCAGATATGCAGTCCCTCGACGGTCTTGGCATAGGGGAACCGTTTCAGCTGTTCGTACATCGCTTCACGGAAAAAGCCGAACGCATGGGCGATGCTGCCGCCGAAGACGATCGCTTCGGGGTCGTACGTATAGAGCACCAGCATCACCAGCTGGCCGACATGCCCCCCGAACTCGCGCCAAAGCGCCAACGCTTCGGGATCGCCCGCCGCGGCGCGCTCGTAAGCCTCCTTGCCCGTCGTGCCGCGGCCCACGAAGAAGCGGCTGCTGCAATAGTATTCGTAATCCCGGTCCAGATACGGGATGCTTCCGATCTCCCCCGCCCCGGTGTCCCGGCCGCAGTAGAGTTTCCCGCCGATCACGACTCCCGCGCCGACGCCCGTGCCGAGCGCCACGCACACCACGTCGCTGAACGCGCTCGCCTCGCCGAAGCGGCAGACGCCCAGCGCAAAACAGTTGCAGTCGTTGTTGACATGCACCGGCACGCTGAAACGCTTTTCGAGCAGGTCTTTGAGGTAAACCTCGCGCCACGAAGGGATGCCCACCACATTATATACGATTCCCCGCGCAGCGTCCACCACCGACGGCACGCCGATACCGATCCGCGAAACCTCAGGTCGCATAAGCTCCCCGATAAGCGATGCGATATGATCCACCACCTCCCCTTCGGGACGGTCGGCTTTGCAGGGTTCGGAAAGCAGCCGCACGATATGTCCGTCTTTCACAAGGCCGGCGCGCACGTTCGTGCCGCCCAAATCCACGCCTATTCTCATCTCTTGTCTGTTAATTGCTGTTCTTGACTTTGCTGATCCTGCCGTCGCGGAACTCCACGTGATCGACGATCCGTCCGTCGCGCTCGTGAATCCACGTCTCGAAGCCCCGTTCGCCTTCGGTCAGCACCAGCAGACGCACGCCGGGGCGCAAGTTGTTGTAGGTCGTATCGTCGCCCGAAAAACGTCCGTATCCGAGCGCTATACCCTTCTCGGCAACGACGTAGTCGATGTCGTGGTCATGCCCCACGAACACCCCCGTCACGTCGCCGCTCTCGACCATTGCCGCGAACATGCCGGGATTCAGCTCGCCCGGACACTCGTCCTCGGCGGCGCGGCCGATATGCGTATTGTCGGGATTGCGCCACGCCGCGACGTATTCGGGCAGGGCGATATGGAAAAAGGCCAGCGCCGGCAACGGTTTCCCGCCGTTGGCCCCGGTATAGGCGGCGCTCCGGTCGCGGTACCAGCGTATCTGATCCTGCGTGAACCAGCCGTAACCGTCGATACCCTCGACAGTCGAATAGTCGTGCGAATCGAGGCAGTAAAGCAACGCCGCAGGCGATTTCTTCCCGGCGATCTCCAGCACCACGTCGGCCAGTTCGCCGTCGGCGTTCAGCGTGTTGAGCGTCCCGGCATACGAAGTGACGATGCGGCCGATTCCGGCGCGCGGAATATCCTGTTCGGCGTCGTGGTTGCCCAGCACCACGCAGAACGGCAGGTTACGCTCCGCAACGGGCGCCAGCACGCGCTTCCACCCTTCGGCGGCAGGTTTTCCCGTCACCACGTCGCCCGTGAAGACGACCAGATCGGGCCGCTCCGCATCGAGGATATAACGCATCTGAGCGATCGTCTTCTCCGCCTGCGCCTGCCGGTAGGGATTCCCCAGATCGAGGTGCACGTCGGTGAACTGCGCGATCTTGAATTTCCCCTCCCCGTTGAATTCCAGAGCGGGCCTCTGCGCCTGCGCCGAGCACCACAAGGCAACGGCGCACATAAGTGTCGTTATCTTTTTCATAAGCAGGTTGGGTTGCTCAGTTCAGTTTCACGCTGCCGCTCTTCTCCACGCGGACCGTACGGCTCCGGCCGTCGCCCCACGTCACCGTCAGGTCGAAGGGCACGTTGGTCTCAACGCTCACGGAGGGCGTCTCGCCGGCCGAAGCGCGCCGTTTGACCTTCAGCCCCACGACGCCGTCCGGCCCGTAGGGATAGCGTTCGATGCCGTGGGCCTCGGTATGGTCGATGTCCCACACGATGCGGCCTTCGGAGTAATCCGACTTCACGCCGAGGATATACTCGATGAAGACGGCGATGGGCGGAAGTCCGGTCCAGCCCACGAAGTCCTTGCGTGCCATGAATCCGGGTTCGATCTTCTCCGGGGCGTAGTACTCCCAGAAGGTGCCGGTATTCTTCCACACCTCGAAGACTGCGGCGTAATGGTTCGCGGCGATCTCCCGCGCAAGGTCGTGATAGCCCTTACGGTAAAGGCCGTCGATGGTCATGTAATTCGTACCGGGCCATACACCGCCCTGCCAGTAGCGGCCCAGCGGATTGTATTTCGGATGGTCGGCCGAGAGCGACGGCACGCGGTGCGGACGGTCGAACTCGGTCGTATCGCTCAGATGCGCCACCATGCGGTCGAGCCGCTCCTTGTCCAGCGCATCGGCCTGCAAAGCCCAGAATGCGCCGATTCCCTTGGTCGTGCAGAGCGTTCCGTCGCCGTAGCGGTCGTACAGGAAAGCCGTCCGCTCGTCCCAGAGATGTTCGTTCACATAGGCGCGCAGCCGCTTCATCTCGTCCTCCATATCCTCGATCTCCTGCCAGCGTTCGATATAGAAACCGATGTTCAGCAGCGACTCGTCTACCAGCATCTGCTGCAGGTTGGTGTCGAGCCAGACCATATGTCCGTGCGAAAAGATCGGGTTGTATTCGGGCTTCACGCGGGGCATGTTGTCCATGCCCGTTCCCCAGCCGCTCGACCAATAGGTGCCGTCGGGCCACGTGCGGTTGAGCCGCCACCATTTGGCGTAGGCGCACAGCGCGGGGAAGACCTTGTGCAGGCGGTCGATATCGCCGAACTGGCGGTAGTACGTCAGCTCGACCCACGGCAGCAGGTTCGGGCCGGTCGAAGTCGGATCGTAACGCTCGAAACAGTCGGAGCCGTCGGCCCGGATTTCGCGGCAGATGAAGCCGTCGGGGTGCTGCTTCGCATAGAAGTTGTCCAGCGAACGCTGGAACGGGAAGAAGCGGTAGCCGTAGCGGGCGAACATCATCATGAACGAGGCGTCCCACATGAAAATATTGCCGTTGTAGGCGATATCCAGATACGGCGAGACGAATTCCGATCCCTCCTGCGGCTGGCGGATGTTGCCCACGGCGATCCGCCAAGCATGCCAGTACATCTCGATCTCTTTGTCGTGCCCCTCCCACACGGGTGCGGGCAGGATCTTGCGGACCTCGGCGAACGAACGGGGCTTGATGGTTTCGGGCTTGGCGGTCCGGAATTCGTTTTCGGCCACGAAGACCTCCTTTACATAGGTATTCTTGTAAGGCAGCTCGTAAGGACCCGATTTAAGGCCCTGCGCTCCGGCCGCTCCCGCTGCGAAGACCAGCGGCAGAAGCGCCGCGATTTGTTTGCGTAGCGTCATAATATGCGGTTTATTTTATCAGCGATTTGATCCTGCGGGCGATCTCCGTATTCATATACGTACCGCAGAACTTGTCGGCTCCGGGACCGTATGCGAATACGGGAAGCATCGCGGGGGTATGGTCGTCGGAGACATAGACGCCCATCACGCGGCCCGTCCGCTCGTCGCCGTCCACCAGCACCAGTCCGCCCGTCTCGTGGTCGGCCGTGACCACGACGAGCGTCTCGCCGTTTCGGTCGGCGAATTTCAGCGCTTCGGCCACGGCGAGGTCGAAGCTCAGCATTTCGATAATTGAGCCGGGCAGGCAGCGCGAATGGCCGGCATAGTCGATCTTGGCGCCCTCGACCATCAGGAAGAAGCCTTTGCCGCCCTGCTCCTGCAGTTTGGCGATCGAAGCCCTCGTGGCGTCGGCCAGCAAGGTGAGGTTGGCCTGCTCGGCGGCATCGTCCATCGTCTCGTCAATGCAGATCACCTTGCCTTTCCGGGCCTTGATCTCGTCGACCGAACGCACGAAGTCATACTGTTTTTTCAGCTCGGAGATCAGCTCCACGCCGTCGCTGCGGCGGGTGAATTCGCGGATGCCGCTGCCGCAGAGCAGGTCCACGCGGCCGTCCATCAGGCAGCGGGTCAGCTCGTCGGCGTTGTCGCGTTCGACCGAATGTCCGTAGAAGGCCGTCGGCGTGGCATCGGCGACATTGCCGAGCGTCAGCACGCCCACCGGCATCCCCTTGTCATGGAAAAAGTCGCTCAGCGAAGGATACGGCTCGCCTTCGGAACTCATCGAAATATGGCGGTTATCGTGACGTTCGCCCGTCGCCAGCGCACTGCCGCCCGCGGCCGAGTCGGTCGTGAAGGCATCCAGCGCATTATTCTGCTGCAGGCCCATATACTTCATCTGCAGCGTCGAAAGCCCCTTGTTGGCATAAAACGCGGCCACGATCTGCGAAAGGCCCATGCCGTCGCCGATCAGGTAGATCACGTTTTTGACTTTCCCCCTGCCGCCGTCGTTTCGATAGGTCGGCGTGTAAACGTCGATACCCTCGGTGAGCTGCAGTTTATCGTTCTGAAATCCCCTGAAATCGCGCGTGGTCTTGTCCAGACGCTTCGTGCCGGTCACGCCACCGACGGACGTACGGCGCTGGCCGATCTGGAAATTCTTGTTGCCGAAATCGTCGAAGAATCCGGCGCAGACCTCCGGACGGTCGGTGTTGATGTAGTCGATCCCCATGTCGTAGAACGTATAATAGACCGTCGTTCCTTCGGGAGCGCCCCAGAAACGCACGGGCTTGCCCCAGCCGTGGGCGCGGTCGATGATCTTTTCCAGCTTCACGCGCTCGACGGGAATGATCGAGCCTTTGCCGTTCCACTGCGAATAATCCTTGAAATCGGCGCTTACAAGGGCGATACGTTCCAGCTGGGCCGGAGTGTAATCGACCTCCCAGTTGCCGTCGAAACGGACATAGGCGGGATATTTGCCGAAATCCGCAGGCGCAGGAACCCGTCCCGTAACGGCGATACGCACGGCTTCGGGATTCACGGTCGGGTCGAAGACTTCGGGATAACGGCCCAGCAGCGCCGTAACGGCCTGCAGCGTCGGTTCGGTCGCCGATTTGAGTTCGACCATCAGTTGCAGCTGCTCGTCCGAATCTTTCCATGCACGGCCGCCGTTACGCTTAAAAAGCGTCACGATCGGCTCGACATAGAGCGACTCGAAAGTCATATCGGGCGAAAGGTCCTCGACATCGTGTCCGACCAGCAGTTTACCGTCGTGCAGAAACACGTCGGCTTCGATCGAATAGACTCCCTGAGCGTACGCCTGCCAGAAAGGAGCGCGGCGGCAATAATCGTTGTGCGAATGGATCAGCACGGGCCGTTCGGCCGCAGCCGTTACGCAGAAGCACAATGCCGCAGCCAGCAGCCAGCTTTTCAGTATCCTTTTCATCGTCGGAGTCATTTAGCGATTTTGACAACGGCCATCACCGGAGCGTGGTCGGAAACATAGCCGCCGTCGAAGGTGTCGGGCAGCACTTCATAGCGGACGGCTTCGATGTCGCCGCTCACGAAGATATAATCCAGCAGGGGACGCTCGGCTTCGGGAATCTGTCCGAAATCGGAGAAACTCCAGTCGGTTCCCGACCGCTGCGCCGCGATCGCCTTCGCGTCGTGCAGCACGCCGTCCTTCTGCACATGGGCCACCACCGACGATCCGGGTTCCGAATTGAAGTCGCCCGTCAGGATCACAGGACGTCCTCCGCTCAGGGTTTCGATGCGCTTCATCAGCAGGCTCACGCCCTCGTCGCGCGCCACCTGCCCGACATGGTCGAGATGGGTGTCGATGAAGAAGAGTTCCCGGCCGTCCCTGTCGCGCAACACGACCCATGTGGCGATTCGCTCGCAGGCGCCGTCCCATCCCAGCGACCCCACCACTTCGGGGGTCTCGCTCAGCCAGAACGTTCCCGAATCGAGCAGCGTGAAGCGGTCCTTCCTGAAGAACACGGCGCAGTATTCGCCCGACTCGGCGCCGTCCAGCCGTCCGACGCCCACTCCTTGATACCCGGTCAGCAGACCGCTCAGATCATTGAACTGGTTGGAAAGCAGCTCCTGCGTGCCGAGCACATCGACCTCCTGCGCCTTAATCACCCCGGCGACCCGTTCGCGGCGGAAACGCCAGTTGTTCTGCCCGTCTTCGGGATTGTCGTAACGCATGTTGAAGGTCATCACGCTGAGCGAAGTCGCCGAGCCGCAGGCGGTGAACGCAACCGCCGCAAGAAGATAGATCAATCGTTTCATAGTCCCCTGTTTTTTTATGTAAATACAATATTTCCGTCAATTCGTCAGCCGCAGATTCGCTTCGGGGATCGCTTCGAAGCCCTCCGCTCCGGGCGCTTTCCAGCCCCACGCGAGGTCCTGTCCTTCGTAATCCTCGAAATAGAGCAGCGTGTAAGGGTGCAGTCCCGCTTCGAGCGCCACGCGTCCGGTCGCCATGACCGAAGCGTGGGACCCGTCGTTGTCCACCACCCTACGGTCGCCGATCATCAGCACGCTGCCGTCGTCGCTCTTGGTCATGAACTCCCAAATGCCCCGCTCCGGAATGAGGATCAATCCCGTAAAGACATAGGCGAAGTGGTCCTCCTGCGGAGCTTGGGCGATCGAGGGCGCAGGCATCGTGCCGGACGACACGTATTTTCCCTTCCGAATATCGTTCACACACGAGAAAACGCCTTCGTAATAGCTGTAAGCGACGCCGGGACGCGTGGCGGTCTCTGCGGGCATACCCCGGCGGAACACCGCTTTCTCGGCTTCGAGCGTCAGCGTACGACTAGGCGCAGCGCCGGGTTTGAATCCTTTGGCCTTGAGCGTCAGCGAACGGTCCACCGGCACGGGAGCGGCGTAGAGCGCCGACGTTTCGGTGGGTTCCGAGCCGTCGAGCGTATAGCGGATTTCCGCTCCGGAGGTCGTCGTCGCCAGAGCGACGGCGAGCGGCTCGGTGAACAGGCTCACGTTCTGCGTGGTATAGGGAATCGAAACCACCTCGCCGCGGGTCAGCGAATGGGGCGCGGCCGCATCGTCCGTCCCGCGTTCGTAATCGGGGCGCGGCCGGAGCGCATAGTGCAGCTCGCCGCCCTGCATCAGCTCGTCGTAGGTGATGTAGTTCCGGTCGATCGGCTTCCCGTCGAGCGTCACCGAAGCGATATAGACGCTGCGGCGCGGATTGTCGGCCGTAAGGGTCAGCGTACGGCCGTTGGCCAGCCGCACGACGGCTTTCGGGAACTGGGGCGCGGTCAGCGCGAATTCGTTCGAGCCGGGACATACGGGATAGAAGCCCAGACTGGAGAAGACGTACCATGCCGACATCTGGCCGCAGTCCTCGTTGCCGATGATGCCTTCGGGCGTCGGGGCGTACATCTCGTGCAGCAGGCGGCGCGTCAGCTCCTGCGTCTTCCACGGCTGTCCCACATAATTATAAAGGTAAGCCATATGGTGGCTCGGCTCGTTGCCGTGGGCGTACTGCCCCATCAGCCCCGTCACGTCGCTCACGTCGAGCTGCATTTCGTCCGATTCGAGCGTAAAGAGCCGGTCCATTTCACGGATGAACGCCTCGCGGCTGCCGAAAAGCTGGATCAAGCCGTTCACGTCGTGCGGCACGAAGAAGCGGTAGTGCCACGGCGTGGCCTCGGTATAGTCGCGGCCCGTAGCGAACTCTTCGAACGGCGCGGACCAGTTGCCGTCGGACTGACGGCCGCGGAAAAAGCAGATCGAGCCGTCGAAAACATTCACATAGTTGAGCGCCCGCCGCGCGTATTCCCCGAACACGTCGTCGCGGCCCATAGCCTGCGCCATGCGGGCGATCGCCCAGTCGTCGTAGGCGTATTCCAGCGTACAGGAGACCGATTCGCGCTTGATATTGGAGGGAATATACCCCTGCGCCGTATAATAGTCCGAACCTTTCTTATTGATGTTCGACGAACGGATCATCGCCTCCAGCGCCTTGTCGGCATCATAGCCGCGAATTCCCTTCAGGTAGGCGTCGGCGATGACCGACACGGCATGGTAGCCGATCATCGTGCCCGTCTCGCCCGAAGCCAGCGGCCAGATCGGAAGTTCGCCCGTTGAATCGTACATGTCGAGCATGCTGCGGATCATGTCGTTCACCAGCGCGGTATCGACCAGCGTCTGGAGCGGATTCCACGCCCGGAAAGTATCCCACAGCGAGAACGTCGAGTAGTAGGACTCCCCTTCGGGCATCCGCGCGACGGTCTGGTCATGGCGGCGGTACTCGCCGTTCACGTCGCTCATCAGGTTGGGCGTCAGTTTCGTATGGTACTGCGCCGTATAGAAGTTGGTCATCTCGTCGCGCGAGCCGCCTTCGACGACGATGTCGCCCAGCGCTTTGCGCCACTGCCCGACGGCGCGGGCATGCACGGCGTCGAAATCCAGTTCGGGAACCTCCGCAAGCGAATTCATACGGGCGTTTTCGACACTGACGGACGACAATCCCACGGCGATCGTGAGCGTCCGCACGTCGGGCGCGAAGGTCAGCACGGCCTGCTTGTCCCCCAACAGCTGCACGTCGGCGAACGGCTCCGAGAAGCGGGCCGCGAAGAATACATACTGATCGGGCACCCACCCCTGCGTGCGGCGCATGCCGACCAGCTCGTAGGGAGCCGTCCGGCGGAGTTCGCACAGGTCGATCTTCTCCTCGGTGACCGTATGCAGCAGATCGACGATCACCCGCCGGGGACCTTTGCCCGCAAAGGTATAGCGGTGTACGCCCGTACGGGGCGCGGCGGTCAGTTCGACCCCGACATTCACGTCGGGCAGCGTCACGGCGTAGTAGCCGCACGAAGCCCGCTCGTCGTCATGCGAAAAGAAATAGGGCTGCAAGACGCACTCGCCGTCGTGGATCACGATTTCGCGCGTGGTCGGATGGAACAGAATGTCCGCAAGGTCGGCGCATCCCGTACCGCTCAGGTGCGTATGCGAAAAGCCGTCGATCGTCGTGTCGCTGTAATGGTAGCCGGCGCAGGCGTCCCAGTTGCCGGCGCGGGTGTCGGGACTCAGCTGCACCATGCCGAAAGGCGTGGTCGCGCCCGGATAGGTATGCCCGTGGAATCCGGTGCCGATGAACGGGTTCACATAATCGACGGGATCGGCGGACCGCGGCGAACAGCCAAGGGCCGCGAGGGCCAGCAGCAGAAGGGTAAGTTTTTTGGTCATAACAGTAGTCGGTAGTGCGAACCGTCCGGAAAATACAAATCAAAGGTACGGATTCCGGAGCGATATTGCAACTCCGCGCCCTTCTCTCTTCGTCTGTCCGAAGCCGGTCGCAGTTTAGGTCATACAAATATAGAGAAGCGATTGCACCCTGCCGTGGCTATTTGCGCTTTTACTTCCTCAAATCGCGCAGAACCGTCATTTCCCGCCCGGCGCCCCCGAAACGCCCCGATCCGCCGCCGAAAAATCGCAGAAACCGCCCGGATTTCCGAAAAAAAAGCTACCTTTACCGTCGAACGGACACTACCCGAACGATGGCACGCGTAATTTTCCTGACCGACTTTTCCGAAGCGTACGCACGAGAACTGCTCCTCGGCATGGCGCGCTATGCGCACGACACGGCGCAGGCATGGAGCCTGTGCCGCCTGCCGCTGTCGATACGCGACAAATTCGGCATCGAAGCCGTCGTGGAGTGGGCCGTGCGCATGAAGGCCGACGCCGTGATCGGCCAGTTCTACAACACCGACAACGTCGAACTGTTCCGCAAAAACGGGATCATAGCCATCGCACAGGACTTCAAGAAACGCTTCACCACCATCCCCAACATCACCGGACCGCACTATTCGGCGGGCAGGATGGCCGCCGAGTATTTTCTGCAAAAGGGCTTCCGCAACTTCGCCTTCTACGGCACGCGGGGCATCGACTTCTCGGACGAACGCTGTCAGGGCTTCCGCGAGACGATCGAGGCGGCGAATCCCGAATTCACCTTTTCGTCGCTGCGCAGCAGCGCCCAGAACGATTTGTGGTACTACGACTCGACGCAGCTCATCACGTGGCTGCAGTCGCTGCCCAAGCCGGTGGCGATCATGGCGTGCGACGACAACCAAGCATATCATATCACCGAGGCGTGCCTGCAGATCGAGGGGGGGGGAAATTCCCGCATCCCGAACGACATCGCCATTCTGGGCGTGGACAACGACGAGACGATCTGCAAGCTCTCCACCCCCAACCTTTCGTCGCTCAATCAGGGCGTCGAGCAGGGCGGCTACGACGTGGCGCGCCTGATCGACCGGCTGATCCGTAACCCCGAAGCGGAGTGGGAGGACGTCATGGTGATGCCGACCCACATCGTCACGCGGCAATCGACCGACATCTACGCCAACAACGATCCGCACATCGCCGAAGTGCTGCGCTACATCCATGAGAACATCAGCCAGAAAATCACGGTCAACGAACTCGTGAAGCTGGTCCCCCTGTCGCGCCGCCTGCTCGAAACCCGTTTCAAGAAGAGCATGGGCACCTCCATCTACGACTATATCATACAGGTCCGCATCGAAAAGATGATGCAGCTGCTCTGCGAAGGCCAGAGCGTCTCCGAAGCGGCCGCCGAGCTGGGGTTCTCCGACATCAAGAACGTCTCGCGCACCTTCCGCCAGCTCAAGGGCATCACCCCCTCGGAATACCGCGAACAGTTCGCGCCCAAAAGACGGTGATCCGCCCGGCGGGCCGTTCCCAATATCCGGGCGCCCGAATTCCCAATACCTCCCCTCCTGTCTTTTCCGCCGGTTTCATTAATTATACGGCCAACTGTCATACCCGCCAACCGCCCCGCAAATCCATGCACAAAAAAAAGCAGCGGCCCCTCAAAGGCCGCCGCTTAGTTCTGTTCGACCGTCCTGCGGTCAGAGCGTCACACCGCCCCGCAGGCGGATATCCTCGCACGACGATCCCACGAAGATGTTGAAGTCGCCCGGCTCGGTCACGAACCCGTGCGAGAAGATGTCGTAGAAGCGGAAGGCTTCGTCGGTCAGCATCACTTCGACGCGCTTTTGTTCGCCTTTCTTCAGGAAGATTTTCTCATAACCTTTCAACTCCTTGGCAGGACGCGGCACGCTGGCTTCGACGTCGCCCACATAGACCTGCGCCACCTCGGCGGCGTCCATACCGCCCGTGTTCCTCACGGCGAACGACACGACCACCCCGCCGTCGCACTTCTCGACCTTCAGGTCCGAATACTCGAACGTCGAATAGCTCAGTCCGTAACCGAAGGGATAGAGCGGCTTCACCCCGCTGCGCTCGTAACCGCGGTAGCCGACAAACACGCCTTCATTATAAGTAACGCGCTTCTGCAGGGTGTTCTTGCGGTGGGTGCGCGCCACATTCTCGTAATAGCTGCCCAGCGTCGGATTGTCCTCGGCGCGGCGCTCGACGGAGATCGGCAGGCGGCCGCTGGGCGAGATCCGCCCCGTTACGATCTCGGCGATCGCCTGACCGCCCTGCTGTCCGGGATACCACGCCATCAGAATCGCTTTAGCCTTATCGTCGAACGTCGAGAAATCGACACCGCCGCCGCTGTTGACGACCACGATCAGATTCTCGTTGAGCGCCGCGAGCCGGGCGATCTCTTCGGACTGCCCTTCGGGCAGCGCAAAGGTCCGATCGGAATTCTCCTTTTCGTTGGAGCTGTCGAATCCGGCGCAGTAGATCACGGCGTCGGCCCGGACGATCCGGGCATCCTCGGCGCGGGGATCGGCGGTCATATAGCCGAACGACACCTCGGCCGACGAGGCGTTGTCGAAATATTCCAACCGCAGCGCGTATTTCCGGCCGGCCTTCATTTCGACGCTCCCCTTGCGGGTCGTCGCGCTGTGGTTGCCCCAGTCGGCGAGCACCTCTTCGCCGTCCACGAAGAGCCGGTAACCGTCGTCGCCGCGCATGACCAGCGAAGCCGTGCAGTCGGATTCGGGAACGAACACGCCGGTCCAGCGGATCGAGAAGCCGTCGGCGGGAAGCCCTTCGGCCGGCGCCTTATCCTTCCAGTTGAAGCCGATTCTCGTATCGACGCGCGTCAGCGCGGGAGTTCCCTCGAAACGCTTGTTGGCGAAGTACTCGCCCCTGAGTCCCGGCGTTTTGCAGTCGGCCGAGGTGTAGACCATGCCCTGAGCGGCCATATCGCTCGCCGAAGGGAGATTGCCCAAAACCGTCACCCTGTATTTCTTGCCCATCATCTGCATGCCCTCGCCGACCGAAACCGTCGAGAAGGGATGCACGAAACCGCTGCCGCCGCCCGTCGGGATATTGCCCGAATTGGGTCCCAGCACCACGATATCGCGCTGTTTGGTCAGCGGCAGGAAAGCCCCGTCGTTCTTGAGCAGCACCACACCCCCGCGCGCCACGTCGAGCGCCGCAGCGTCCGAGAAGGGATTGCATTCGGGAATAGCGGGGTCGAGCTGTTGGCGGTCCAAAAATCCGAACGCGATGAGCGTCTGGAGGATATGCTGACATTTCAGGTCGATCGTACGTTCCGACACCACGCCCGATTCGATGAGCGGACGCAGGTTGCGGGCGTTCATAAACCGGGCGCTCGGCATCTCCAGATCGAGTCCCCGGTTGGCGGCGCCCTCGGCCGAATAGGTGGCGTTCCAGTCGGACATGAAGATTCCTTCGAAGCCCCACATCCCGCGCAGAATATCGACCGCAAGCTGCTCGTTCTCGGTCGCATGCTGGCCGTTGACGAGGTTGTAACTCGACATCACGGCGCCCACGCCGGCCTGCTCGACCGCCTTGCGGAAGGCCGGGAGATAAATTTCATGGAGCGTACGCTCGTCGATATCGGAACTCACCTGATGACGGTCCCACTCCTGATTGTTGCCCGCAAAGTGTTTGATCGTCGCCATAACTCCTTCGGACTGCATGCCCTCGATATACTGCACGGCGGTCTCCGACGCCAGATAGGGGTCCTCGCCGAAGTACTCGAAGTTACGGCCGCACAGGGGCGAACGGTAGATATTGACGCCGGGTCCCAGCATGATATGCACGCCGCGGGCGCGGGCGTCCTGCCCCAGACCGCGTCCCATATCGCGCACCAGCGCCCGGTCCCAAGTCGCCGCGGCGGCCACGCCGCAGGGGAACATCGTACTGCGGGTATTGTTGCGTACGCCCTGCGGACCGTCGGCCATCCGGATTTCGGGAATGCCCAGACGCGGAACGGCCCTGATATAGAATTCGTTGTAACCGCCGATATAATCGATTTTTTCATCGAGAGTCATCTGTCCGACCAGTTCGGCGGCGCGCTCTTTGGCCTGCGGCGGGATAGGCTGCGCGGCGGCGGACGATACGAACGCGACCGCCAGCACGGCAACAAGAGTTTTTTTCATCGGGTTGAAGTTTTAATGGTTTATGCAAAGAAAGTAAAAATATTCCGAAAAGCATCGGATCGGAAATAAAAACTTCCGAACCGAAACCAGCGGCCGGCCGGACCGTTCACGATAATACACACCCGCGCCACAGACAGCCCCTAAGCCGGAGCAATATTTTTCATCATCGGAGAGCGAGCCAATACATATATGAAAAGAAATTAGTATCTTTGCGCTTCGGCCCGCAGGAGAGTTCCCGCCGGATGCTGCCGGGCAGCATCGCCGACGTCCGCGCAGGACGCGCAGCGGATGCTGAACGCACGCAAACCTCCGTCCGCACACGCTTAATGCGCAGGACACGCAGCAACCGTCGCCCGCACCGCCTGCGGTGCAGGATGCGCGGAAGATGCCGGACACGCGACAACCGCCGTCCGTACGGAACGCTCCGGGCCGCAGACAACCGATTCGAAACAAACAAGATAATTCAATGGCTTTACAGTGTGGCATCGTGGGTCTTCCGAACGTCGGCAAATCGACCCTTTTCAACTGCCTGTCCAACGCGAAGGCGCAGGCGGCGAACTTTCCCTTTTGCACCATCGAACCCAACGTGGGCGTAATCACCGTCCCCGACCGGCGGCTCGTCCGGCTGGCCGAGATCGACAAACCCAAGCGGGTGATTCCGACCACCATCGAAATCGTCGATATCGCCGGACTGGTCAAAGGCGCGTCGAAAGGCGAAGGACTGGGCAACAAGTTCCTCGCCAACATCCGCAACACGCACGCCATCATCCACGTACTGCGCTGCTTCGACAACGGCAACATCACCCATGTGGACGGCTCGATCGACCCCGTGCGCGACAAGGGCATCATCGACACCGAGCTGCAGCTCAAGGACCTCGAAACGATCGAAAACCGGCTGGGCAAGACCCAGAAGCAGGCGGCCGTGGGCGGCGACAAGAACGCCAAACGTCAGGTCGAACTGCTGCTGCAATACAAATCGGTGCTGGAGCAGGGCCGCAGCGCCCGCACGGTCGAACTGGAGAAGGAGGACCGCAAACTGGTCGCCGACCTCAACCTGCTGACCGACAAACCGGTGCTGTACGTCTGCAACGTCGATGAAAAGAGCGCCGCTACGGGCAACGCCTACACCGAGGCGGTCCGTGCGGCCATCGCCGACGAAAAAGCCGAAATGCTCATCGTCGCCGCCGCCACCGAAGCCGACATCGCCGAGCTGGAAAGCTACGAGGAGCGGCAGATGTTCCTCGAAGACCTCGGCCTCGAAGAGTCGGGCGTCGAGCGCCTGATCAAATCGGCCTACAAACTGCTCAACCTCGAAACGTTCTTCACCACCGGCGCCGACGAGTCGCGCGCATGGACCTACGTCCGCGGCATGAAGGCCCCGCAGACGGCCGGCGTCATCCACACCGATTTCGAGAAGGGATTCATCCGCGCCGAAGTGATCAAATACGACGACTACGTGACGCTGGGGTCGGAAAAAGCCTGCCGCGACGCGGGCAAGATCGGCGTCGAAGGCAAGGAGTACGTCGTGCAGGACGGCGACATCATGCACTTCCTGTTCAACGTCTGACCCGAAGAGAGACCAAACACGGAACAATATATAAACAGCATATCATTATGTCCAGACCCGTAAGAGTGCGCTTTGCACCCAGCCCCACGGGGCCGCTCCACATCGGCGGCGTCCGCACGGCCCTCTACAACTACCTTTTCGCCCGTCAGCACGGCGGTGTGATGATCCTCCGCATCGAGGACACCGACTCGCAGCGTTTCGTGCCGGGCGCCGAAGAGTATATCCTCGAATCGCTCAAATGGTGCGGCATCGAGATCGACGAAGGCGTCGGCGCGGGAGGTCCCCACGCCCCCTACCGCCAGAGCGAACGCCGCGAAATCTACCTCAAATACGCCCTCCAGCTCGTCGATGCAGGCTGGGCCTACTACGCTTTCGACACCGCCGAAGAGCTGGACGCCCTGCGCCGCGAAGCCGAGGAGCGCGGCGAAGCGTTCGCCTACAATTATGCCGTGCGCGAAAAGCTGGCCACGTCGCTGGCGCTGCCGGCCGACGAGGTGAAGGCACGCATCGAACGCGGCGACCAGTGGGTGATCCGCTTCCGGATGCCCGAAAACCAGACCGTCGAAATGGACGACCTGATCCGCGGCCATGTGGAGGTGAACACCTCGACGCTCGACGACAAGGTGCTTTACAAATCGGCCGACGCACTGCCCACCTACCACCTCGCCAACATCGTGGACGACTACCTAATGGAGGTCTCGCACGTCATCCGCGGCGAGGAGTGGCTGCCTTCGCTGCCGCTGCACTACCTGCTCTACCGGGCCTTCGGCTGGCAGGAGCGTCAGCCCCGCTTCGCCCACCTGCCCCTGCTCCTCAAACCCACGGGCGGCGGCAAACTCTCGAAGCGCGACGGCGACAAGATGGGATTCCCGGTATTCCCGCTCTTCTGGACCTCCCCGACGGGCGAAACGGCCCGCGGCTACCGCGAGGACGGCTATTTCCCCGAAGCATTCATCAACATGCTGGCGCTGCTGGGCTGGAACCCCGGCACCGAACAGGAGATCTTCTCGATGCAAGAGCTGATCGACAGCTTCTCGCTGGAGCGCGTCTCGAAATCGGGCGCACGCTTCCAGCCCGACAAAGCCAAATGGTTCAACGCCCAGTACATGCACCACAAGAGCGACGCCGAGCTGGCTGCGCTGTTCCAGCCCATCCTGCGCGACCACGGTATCGAAGTCGCGGACGAGGTCGCAGGCCGGGCCGCAGGCATCATGAAGGAGCGCGCCACGTTCATCACCGACCTCTGGGACCTCACGTCGTTCTTCTTCACGGCGCCGGCCGAATACGAGGAGAAGCAGACCCGGAAGTACTGGAAGGGCCAAAACCCCGAAATCCTGCGCGAGCTGCGCGGCGTACTGGCCTCGATCGACGACTTCTCGAAAGAGAACACCGAACAAATCGTCCACGGCTGGATCGAAGAGAAGGGATACGGCATGGGACAGGTGATGAACACGCTGCGGCTGGCGCTCGTAGGCGCGGGCAAAGGTCCCGGCATGTACGACGTCACGGCGTTCATCGGCCGCGAAGAGACCCTGCGCCGCATCGACCATATCCTCGCAACCTTAAAACCCGCAGAATAATGGTACAGATCGAACAACACGTATGGGGCATGACGCCGGAGGGCGAAGCCATCATCCTCTACACGATGCGCAACGATAAGGGCGCCGAAGTGAAAATCTCGAATTTCGGGGCCGCCATCGTCTCCGTCACGATGCCCGACCGTGAGGGCCGCATGGCCGACGTGGTGCTGGGCTACAAGCATCCCGAAGGCTACTTCTTCGACGGAGCCGCGTCGGGCAAGAGCGTGGGCCGCTGCGCCAACCGCATCGCCTTCGGCCGCATGACCGTCGAGGGAAAGGAGTACGCGCTCGAAGTGAACAACGGCCCCAACCACCTGCACGGCGGCACGAAGAACTTCGCCAACCGCATCTGGGAGAGCCGTGTGGAGACCAACCGCGTGGTCATGTCGCTCCTTTCGGAGGACGGCGACCAGAATTACCCCGGCGAACTGAACGTCGAGGCCGTGTTCGATTTCGACGATGAGAATGCGCTCGAAATAACCTATCTGGCCCGGACGGACAAAACGACGGTGGTGAACCTCACCAACCACGTCTATTTCAACCTCGCGGGCGAAGGCAGCGGGTCGGTCCTCGACCACCAGCTGCGCCTGAACAGCTCGCAGGTGCTCGAAATGAACGACAAGCAGATCCCCACAGGCCGGCTGCTCGACGCAGCGGGCACGCCGCAGGACTTCCGCGAATTCCGTCCGTTCCGCCCCGGCATCGACTCGGAGTTCAACCACATCCGCGATTTCAAGGGATACGACCACCCGTTCGTCATCGACGGCTGGAAGCCCAACATTCTGGGCGAGGTCGGCTGTCTGCGTGAACAGACTTCGGGCCGCTGCGTGACGGTGCTTTCGTCGCAGCCCAGCGTGATGATCTACACCGGCAACTGGCTCGCGGGCGGATGCCCCGAAACCAAGTCGGGCGGCCGTTACAACGACTACGACGGCGTGGCGATCGAATGTCAAAACCACCCCGACGCCGTCAACCACCCCGAATTCCCGTCGCCGCTGCTCAGACCCGGCGAAACCTACTGCCAGAAGATCGTATTCCGGTTCGGGACTTTCGCATAGGCGGCGGAGAACCGCGGCGCAACCAAAACAAACTCCCGGCACCGGCCGAACACGGGCAGATACGCTGCTCGGCAATAACGCATTAACGCGGGCATACGCCCGCGTTAATGCGTTATCCGCGTTATTTATGATCCGCCGTGCAGCCGGAAATGACTTAGCGTAAAAAAGCGACTATTGTCCGACGCCCGTAATCGGACGCTCACCGGGCCGAGGGGCGCATACGCGCCGAACAATTAGCGTAAAAACGGCCGTAAGTTTGTTTTTCATCCGCCGAATGGATAATTTTACGTCTGCAACCTAAAACCAGCCCCATGTCCATCCAGATGAACCAATCGCTGTCGGTAGACTGCGCCGTGTTCGGTTTCAACGGCAAGTCGCTCAAAGTGCTGCTGATCGAGCGGCGCTACTATGCCCCCGACACCCGTCTCGACAAGCTCAAACTGCCGGGCGCCATGATTCTCGACAACGAGACGCTGCCGCAGGCCGCCTACCGTGTGCTCGAAGAGGCCACCGGACTGCGGGACGTATACCTCAAACAGATGGATATATTCTCCGATCCCAACCGGGTGAGCGGTGAGGAGCTGGAGTGGATCAACCGCTATCACGGCATACGGACCGAACGCGTGGTGACGGTGGGATATTACGCGCTGGTGAAGCTCGACACCCGTACCGTCGCCTACACCACGGCCAAGGGCGCACAATGGGTCGATGTCGATTCGATCCAGCGGCTGGCGATGGACCACAAGCAGATACTTTCGGCGGCGCTGGCGGTTCTCTGCCGCGAGATGCTGCAATCGCCCGTGGCTTTCGAACTGCTGCCACGCAAATTCACCATCCGCGCGCTCCAGAACCTCTACAGCGCAGTGCTGGGCATCGAAATCGACAACCGCAACTTCCGCAAGAAGATACTCGCGTCGGGGTTTCTGACCCCGACCGCAGAACGGGAACAGGGCGTAGCCCACAAGCCGGCGCAATATTATACCTTTAATAAAAACGCCTACAAAAAGGCGCTCAAGGCGAAGCTGAAGCTGGGATTCATCAACAACTGGAGGTATTGATCCATAACAACAGATAACATATGAAAAGTTTAGGCATAGACATAGGCTCCTCGTCGGTCAAGGTATCGCTGCTGGACATCGCGTCGGGCGAGTGCGCGGCCTCGTCCGCCAACCCCGCGACCGAAATGCCCATCGGATCGCCGCAGAGCGGCTGGGCCGAGCAGGACCCCGAAATGTGGTGGCATTACGTCTGCGAAGGCATTCGAACCATTGCGGCGCAGGGCTTCGCGATGAGCGACGTGGTGTCGGTGGGCATCACCTACCAGATGCACGGACTGGTCTGTCTCGACAAGCAGGGCCGTCCGCTGCGCCCCTCGATCATCTGGTGCGACTCGCGCGCCGTGGAGATCGGAGCCGAAGCGCTGGAAGGCATCGGGCGGGAGTTCTGTCTCGCGCATACGCTCAACTCACCGGGCAACTTCACTGCGTCGAAACTGGCGTGGGTCAGGCGCAACGAACCCGGCGTATTCGCGCAGATATACAAATTCATGCTCCCCGGCGACTACATCGCCTACCGCCTTTCGGGACGCATGTCCACCTCCGTCAGCGGCCTTTCGGAGCAGATACTCTGGGACTTCGAAGAGGAGCGGCGGGCCGACTTCGTGGCCGGATGGTACGGCATTCCGCAGGAGATGATCCCCGAAGCCGGCGTCTCGATCGGCACGGAGGCCCGCACGGACGAAGCGGCCGAACGGCTGCTGGGCATCCCCGCAGGTACCCCGATCTCCTACCGCGCCGGGGACCAGCCCAACAACGCCTTTTCACTCAACGTCATGGAGGCGGGCGAAGTCGCCGCAACAGGCGGCACGAGCGGCGTGGTATACGGCGTCACGGACAAACGCCAAGCCGACCCGCAGTCGCGCGTGAACACCTTCGTCCACGTCAATCACACGGCCAGCAATCCCCGTTACGGCATTCTGCTCTGCATCAACGGCACGGGCATCATGAACTCGTGGATACGCCGCAACGTCACGCAGGAGACGCTCGACTATGCGGAGATGAACCGGCAGGCCGCAAGCGTCCCGGCAGGTTCCGAAGGGCTGTCGGTCGTACCCTTCGGCAACGGAGCCGAACGGATGCTCTGCAACCGCTGCCCCAGAGCCGGAATCATCGGACTCGATCTCAACCGCCACACCACGGCCCACATCCTGCGTGCGACGCAGGAGGGCATCGCCTACTCCTTCCGCTACGGCATCGACATCATGCGCGGGCTGGGAGTGCGCCCCGACGTCATCCGCGCAGGCGCAGCAAACTTGTTCCTCTCGCCGCTTTTCCGGCAGACGCTCTCGACGCTCACGGGCGCCCGCATCGAACTGTTCAATACCGACGGCGCGCTGGGCGCAGCCCGCGGCGCGGCGCTGGGCGCCGGCTACTACAAGACGCGCGGCGAAGCGTTCGCCGCGTTGCGCAGGCTGGAGGTCGTGGAACCCGCCGAAGCTGACAGAGAGACGCTGGAAGAAGGTTACCGGGCATGGGTCCGGGAAGTAGAGAAAAGAATGGAATAACAACCTGAAAATCATTCAATATCATGGCATCAAAACAGTATTTCCCCACCGTGGGACAGATCGAATTCGAAGGCCTGGAGTCGAAGAACCCGATGGCTTTCCGTTACTACGACCCCGAAAAAGTCGTGAAAGGCCGCAAGATGAAGGATTGGTTCCGTTTCTCGATGGCGTGGTGGCACACCCTCTGCGCCGAAGGCGGCGACCAGTTCGGCGGCGGCACCAAAACCTTCCCGTGGAACGAGTCCGCATGCCCGATCGAGCGCGCGAAAGCCAAGATGGACGCGGGTTTCGAATTCATGCGGAAGATCGGCATCGAGTACTATTGTTTCCACGACGTAGACCTCGTGGACGAAGCCGCGACGCCCGAAGAGTACGAAAAGAACCTCCGCCAGATCGTAGCCTACGCCAAGCAGAAGCAGGACGAAACCGGCATCAAACTGCTATGGGGCACGGCCAACGTCTTCGGCCACGCCCGCTACATGAACGGCGCCGCGACCAACCCCGACTTCGACGCCGCGGCCCGCGCCATGCTGCAGATCAAGAACGCCATCGACGCCACGATCTTTCTGGGCGGCGAGAACTACGTCTTCTGGGGCGGACGCGAAGGCTACATGTCGCTGCTCAATACCGACATGAAGCGCGAAAAGGAGCACATGGCCACCATGCTGCGCATGGCCCGCGACTACGCCCGTTCGAAGGGGTTCAAGGGCAACTTCCTGATCGAGCCCAAACCGATGGAGCCGATGAAGCACCAGTACGACGCCGACACGGAGACCGTCATCGGGTTCCTGCGGGCGCACGGGCTGGACAAGGATTTCAAGGTCAATATCGAGGTCAATCACGCCACGCTTGCCGGACACACCTTCGAGCACGAGTTGCAGTGCGCCGTCGATGCCGGGATGCTCGGCTCGATCGACGCCAACCGCGGCGACTACCAGAACGGCTGGGACACCGACCAGTTCCCGATCGACCTCTACGAAATGGTGCAAGCGATGATGGTCATCGTCCGCGGCGGCGGCCTGCAGGGCGGCGGCACGAACTTCGACGCCAAGACGCGCCGCAATTCGACCGACCCCGAAGACATCTTCATCGCCCACATCGCCGCGATGGACGTCATGGCCCGCGCGTTGCTCATCGCCGCCGACATTCTCGACAACTCGCCCTACGAAAAGATGCTCGCCGAACGTTACGCCTCCTACGACTCAGGCGAAGGCCGGCTCTTCGAAGAGGGCAAGCTCACGCTGGAGCAGGTCGCCGACTACGCCCGCCGGCACGAACCCGTCCAGCGCAGCGGCAAACAGGAGCTGTTCGAAGCGATCGTGAACATGTATATCTGACCTTATGACTAAAACCCAAGAAACCGGGAGCCGCGCCTATCTGCTTTCGATCGTGCTGGTGGCCATCATCGGCGGCCTGCTGTTCGGTTACGACACGGCCGTGGTGTCGGGAGCCGAGCAGGCCCTAGACCAGTTCTTCCGCAGTGCGGCGGACTTCACCTACACGCCGTGGATGCACGGCTTCACCGCATCGAGCGCGCTGGTGGGCTGCATCGTCGGCGGTGCGCTGTCGGGCCTGCTGGCCTCGCGTCTGGGACGCAAACGCACGCTCGTCGCGGCGGCCGTGCTGTTCTTCGTCTCGGCCGTCGGCTCGTGGCGGCCCGAAAGCGGCATCCTGCCCTACGGCGAGGCGTCGCTGCCGCTGCTGGCGTCGTTCAACATCTACCGCATTCTGGGCGGTATCGGCGTGGGACTTGCCTCGGCCGTGTGTCCGATGTACATTGCCGAAATCTCGCCCGCGAAGATCCGCGGCACGCTCGTCTCGTGCAACCAGTTCGCCATCATCTTCGGCATGCTGGTCGTCTACTTCGTGAACTATCTGATCCGCAACCAGCTGGGCGACACGGGCGAAGCCATTCAGGCCGCCAGGGTCTCCGTCGGCTGGCGCAGGATGTTCCTCAGCGAAGCGTTCCCCGCGGCGACCTTCCTGCTGCTGATCCTCTTCGTGCCCGAAACCCCGCGTTACCTGACCCTCACCGGACGCGATCAGAAGGCATTGCAGGTGCTCACGCGCATCAACGGCGCGGCCGAGGCCCGCACGATTCACACCGAAATCCGCCGGACGGTACACGCCAAGACCGAGCGGCTCTTCGCCTACGGCGCAGCGGTGATCCTGATCGGCATCCTGCTCTCGTTTTTCCAGCAGGCCATCGGCATCAACGTCGTGCTCTACTACGCCCCGCGCATCTTCGCCGGAATGGGCGCGTCGGGCGACGCTTCGATGCTCCAGACCGTGGTGATGGGCGTGGTCAATATCCTCTTTACGGTCGTGGCGATCTTCACCGTGGACCGCGTGGGCCGCAAACCGCTGCTCATCGTCGGTTCGGCGGGTATGATGATCGGCATGGCCGCCCTTGCGGCGCTTTCGTTCACCGGGTCGATCGGCATTGCGGCGCTGGTCTTCATCATCATCTACACCGCATCGTTCATGATGTCGTGGGGCCCGATCTGCTGGGTGCTGATCTCCGAAATCTTCCCCAACACGATCCGCTCGCAGGCCGTGGCCGTAGCCGTGGCTGCGCAGTGGATCTCGAATTTCCTCGTCTCGGCGACCTTCCCGTCGCTGAGTGCATGGAGCGTCGGTGGCACCTACTGCATCTATGCCCTGATGGCGCTCGCATCGGCACTCTTCGTCTGGAAATGGGTACCCGAAACCAAGGGCAGAACCCTCGAAGAGATGTCGAAACTCTGGCGGAAAAACGGCGACTGAGCCGCGGCAAAAACCGGACGTCGCAACAACGGGCAACCGGACCGGGCGGACCTTGAGACCGGGCATTGCCGGTAACAGAGCGTCCCGGCCGGGAGACTCAGGCACCCGGCCATCTCCGACAGCAAGGACCCCGGAGGCGCAATCCGAAAGCCGGGAGCATCGCAGGTTGCCGGCGGGGCAGGCGGATACGCAGGCGTAACCGGGCAACGCAGGCAGCAGAACAACGGACCAAAAGAGCCGAAAGAGCAGTCCGAACCCGATTCGCAAGGAAAAGTCATCGGCCGCAGTGCAACGACGCGGGCACATGCCCGCGTCGTTGCATTATCGTCACGAAACCATCGGACAACCGTTCCTGCTTGCACCTGCTGAGTTTTTCAGAAATTCTTCGCATCCCGCTCCCGATTTCCCGAATCTTTTATTACCTTTGCCGTCGATATTTCGAAGGGGTGCCTTACTATCAGGCTGAGATTATACCCATTGAACCGGATACGGGTAATGCCGAAACCGGGATGCATAATCTTTCAACGCATACCCCTTTTCAGTTCATTAACTTTTAAAAGTTCAGACATGAAAAGGTTTCTACTTCCCATCGCGGCCGTCGCGCTCTGCGTCGCCGCAAACACGGCGAGCGCCGAGAATCCGGCAAACGCCGAAATTACCGCTGCGGCCGAAACTCCGGCTGCCGTCTCCCTCACCGCAGGCGTAACGAACGCCGCAACCGCCGCAGACGCGACACGATCCGCGGCGTTTGTCACGGCAGCTGCCGTTCCCCCTGCAAAGACAAGCGAAGCGATCACGGCAGCCGCCGGGCCGGCCCGGCCCGAAGACTCCGTGCGCATGTACCGCCTGCAGGAGATCGAGGTGACCGCCACGCGCGCATCGGGCAGCACGCCGGTCGCCTATACCGACCTTTCGCACGAGGTGATCGCCCGCAACAGCTACGGATTCGACATTCCGTCGGTGCTGGCGCTGACTCCCTCGATGATCGCCACCAACGAAACCGGCATCGGCATCGGCGGCACGTCGATGCGCCTGCGCGGAACCGACGCCACGCGGCTCAACGTCACCATCAACGGCGTCTCGATGAACAACCCCGACTCGCACTCGATGTACTGGTACGACACCCCCGACCTCATCTCGTCGGTCGGCACGATGCAGATCCAGCGCGGCGCGGGCATCTCGACCAACGGCACGGGCGCCTTCGGCGGCGCGGTCAATATGTCCACGGCCCCGCTCGAAACCGAGTTCGGCGGCGACGTCTCGCTCTCGTACGGATCGTACAACACCAACAAACAGGCCGTGCACGTCTCGTCGGGGCTGATGGGCGGCCATTGGACTGTGGACGCACGCCTGACGCGCCTCTCCTCGGACGGCTACATCCGCCGCGGAGGGACCTCCCTCACCTCCTACATGTTCCAAGGCGGCTATTACAACGGCAACACGATGCTCAAGCTGGTTTCGTTCGGCGGCAAGGCCAAGACCAACCTCAGCTACAACGGCGCCACGCGCGACGAGATGCGTCTCAATGGCCGCCGTTACAACAGCAGCGGCATGTACTCCACCTCGGACGCCTACTCCCACCGCATCTGGAACAGCGAGGACGGGGAGTGGCAGCAGGTGAACTTCTACGACGACGAGACCGACAACTACCTGCAGATCAACAACCAGCTGATCCTCAGCCAGCGCTTGAGCGACCGATGGACGCTGAGCGCCACGGCCTTCTACACCTACGGTTACGGCTACTACAAGCAGTATAAGGACAACGCCAAACTCTTCGAATACCTCTTCCCCGACCATTTGGCCTACCAGACCGACGACCAAGGCAATTTCGTGACGGACGGCGACGGCGAACGCATCGCCGTGCGCAGGGACCTGATCCGCGAAAAACTCATGCGCAACCACTTGGGCGGCCTGAACGCTGCGGCGGCCTACGCCGCGGACAACCTCGACCTCGCCTTCGGCGGTTCGTGGAGCTATTACAGCTGTCCCCACTGGGGCGAGCTGGACTGGATGCAGGAGACCGATCCCGCCGACTACCGCAGCAAACGCTGGTACGACAACGACGTGGACAAGCAGGACGCCAACCTCTTCGCACGCGCCAACTGGACCGTAGCCCGCGGACTTAACCTCTTCGCCGACATGCAGTACCGCTACGTTCACTACAAGGCATGGGGCGTGAACGACAACTACGACGAAGCGAGCGGGGGCATGCAGCCCATCGACGTGGACGAGACATACCACTTCTTCAACCCCCGCGCCGGCGTCAGCTACACGCTCGCCAAGCGTCACAACTTCTACTTCTCGTTCGCCGTGGCGCAGAAGGAGCCGACGCGCAGCGACTTCACGGACCGCTACATGTTCTCCGGCGACGACTCGTACCCCTCGTCCGAGAAACTCTACGACTACGAACTGGGCTATGACTACTCGTCGCCCCGTTTCAGCGCGGGCGTGAACCTATACTACATGAAGTACAAGGACCAGCTGGTGCATACGGGCATGGTCAACGACAGCTCCGACGCACTGAACGTCAACGTGCCCGACAGCTACCGCCGCGGCATCGAGCTGACGGCTTCGTGGCGCGTGACCGGATGGTTCACCGCCGGCGCCAACGCCACCTTCAGCCAGAACCGGATCGAGAACTATGTGGACGCACTCTCGAACAGCCCCACCTACGGGCAGAATCTGGGCGAGCGGACCATCTCCTACTCGCCGTCGGCCATGGGGTCGCTGTTTCTGGACTTCCATTACCGGGGCTTCGAAGCCGTGCTGCACACGCAGGCCGTAGGCAAACAGTACTTCACCAATGACGAGAACGAGACACTCTCGCTCGACCGCTACTGCGTCACCAACCTCAATCTGGGCTACACGTTCCGCACCCGCGCCGCCCGGAGCGTGCGGCTGGGCCTGCAGATCAACAACCTCTTCAACGCCGAGTACGAAAGCAACGGCTACGGCTATTCGTACATGGACACGTGGAGCGACCCGACGCCCCGGCGCATCGACATGGCCTACTACTTCGCGCAGGCGCCCCTGAACGTGCTGGCCAACGTCACGGTAAAGTTCTGACGGGCAAATTCCGCCCCCCCCCGGAACCCGATCCGGAGGGACGCAACGCAGATAAAACGATGGATTGGAAACTTATCCTGCAGATCGCCGGCGTGGTGCTGGGGCTGCTCTATCTCTGGCTCGAATACCGCGCCGACATCCGGCTGTGGATCGTGGGACTCGTCATGCCGCTGGTCCACGGCGCGCTCTACTACAAGGCGGGGTTGTACGCCGACTGTTCGATGCAGGTCTACTACGTACTGGCAGGACTCTACGGCTGGCTCGTATGGCGCAACGCCCCGCGCAAAAAGCCCAAGACGGCCCGGAACGCGGCAGCGGCAGGACCGACCGATCAAACGGCCGGAAGCGAAGCACTCGCGGGGGGACACAACAGCCAACCGGACCGGAACACAACGGCGGGACATAGCGACCAAACGGCCTGCAATGCAGGACCCGAAGCGGCCCAAACAGCCCGGAGCGCAGAACCCGCCGCCGTCCGGATCGGGCATACGCCCCTGCGCTATGCAGCAGGACTGATCGCAGTCTACGCCGCGGCGCACGCCGGAATCTATTTCCTGCTCTCCCGATTCACCAACAGTACCGTGCCCTTCTGGGACGCGATGACCACGGCGGCAAGCATCGTGGCGATGTGGATGCTCTCGCGCAAATACATCGAACAGTGGCTCGTCTGGCTGGCCGTCGATCTGACAACGATCGGGTTGTATCTCTACAAGGGAATCCCCCTCACCGCGGGACTCTACGCCCTCTACTCGGCGCTGGCCGTGGCCGGATACCTGCGCTGGCGCAAGCTCGCGGCACAAGAAACGACCGGCGCCGCAAAGTAACGCAGGCGAAGAATCACTACGGCACAAGGCGCCGCCGACGCTGAGCAACACAACGCGAGTGAGACACAGCAGAGCCGCACAACGCGGAACGGCGCCGGCACTGGGCCGCCGAAACTCGGCGACCATTACGAATAACGCAGTAACGCAGGGTAAGTCCCACGTTACTGCGTTATTGCATCCGGTTCTTGTTCGCTGAGAAAGACGACGCTCCGGCGCATCGGAGTCCCTGCCCGGCAAAGAGCGAAGCCTGCCCCGAAAACCTTCTCCGCGTCCCTATTCCGGCAGGCCGTGCTCCCCGACATAGGCGAGGATCTCCTCGCGCAGTGCCTTGGGCGTCACGCTGCACCGCAGCACCAGCAGGTAGGAGTTGCGAATCTGCTCGCGGATAAAGCCGTCGGGCAGGTCGCCCGTGGTGCGGACGGCGTTCCAGTGGCGTTTGTTGAAGTGCCACGCCGCACTCACCTCGTCGTACTGCTCGCGCAGCAGCACGGCTTCGGCCGGATCGCATTTCACGGCGACCCATTCGAATTCGGCCATGTCGGCGCAGGCGAACATCTTGCCCCCGACCTTGTAGACAAGGGTCGTTTCGTCGAAGGGCGTAGTCTCTTCGGCCATCGGCAGCGACAGACAGTAGTCGCGGAAAGTCAGTACATCCATAATCGATCGTTTTTTCGTTCCGGTCCGGCACAATTCCGTCGCAGCGGTGCATTCCCACGGCCGGCCGGAATTACTCGCAGCCCAAAGATATATAATTTTTGGCACACGTATTGCGTCCTGCTCCCAAGTAAAATCAAAATCAAGGAAACGATGAAAAAAATTCTCCTCTGTATCTGCCTGCTGTCGACATTCGCAGCGGGTCTGGTCGGCTGCTCGCAGCAGCGGCAATGGAATCACGAACAGCGCAAGGCGATGCGCGAAGCCCTGCGCAGCTACCGTCAGATGGTCTATCTCGACGACCTTTCGGACGATGAATTCGTGCTCTTTACCGACGAGGTGGCCGGTGATCTGGAAGGGGCCTACCCCGTCTATACGACCTTCGTCGAAATGCCGGGCGTGACCGACACGGTCGACATGGTCGTCGTCACGACCATCGTGGACGAGCTGAACGCCGACGCGCACAACATGCGCCATATCTATCCGTACAACTATCTGGTGGCGCAGGGCGTGCTTCCCGCCGGGCTGGACCACCAGCAGCAGAAGGCTTTCTACAACTGCTTCGCAGGCAAGGTGAACGCTGCCTACAGCACCATGTCGCAGTTCTTCAACGCCATACTGGCCGACACGACCGACATGTCGCAGATTCGTCAGATGGAAGCCGGATGCGCCAACGACCTCTTCGACTGGGTGATTACCGAAGTGGAGGTGACCGAGACCGCCGACTGACAGAACCGGGACCCACGTAACCGGGACAACCGGAATCGCACGGCAAACGACGCGCAGCCGCACGGTCCGCGCACAAAAAAGGCAGGCTTTTGCAAAAGCCTGCTTTTTTTGTTTCAGATTCTCATCGGTTCACATACCCGATCGACGAACAACCCGATAACGGAACGTCAAAAAACAGCCGCGACGAATTCACAGCATTATTCAACAGGAAGATTGTACTGTTTCAAAAACGAGAGTTTATCCCAATACCCTCTCTGAAAGACGATTTTATCGTTTTTCACATGAAAAAATCCACATCCGCGAAGTCCGAGCTGATCTTTCCATTCCATTATCGCCCATTCTCCATCTTCAAAAATATTCTCTACGATACAAACCATTTCAGCCGTTGCAAATTCATTTGCAAACATTTCACGGATCGCCGTTTTTCCTACCACCGGTTTATTCGCGACCTGATGGTTTACCGCATCTTCGGCATACAGCTCCGTAAGACGGACCGCATCGGCGGCATTAAAGCGGTCTATCCACTTTTCCAAAACTTCTTTAGGCGTCATAATCATGCTTGATTTATAGTTCGGATTTACCTTCCAAGCGGCTTCCGAGTGTTATACATCGTTTTTTAAGAGACTAACGTATTATTTTCCGCTTCTTCCCGGAAACGCCGCCCGACACAACCGCTTGCCGCACGCCGTTTTCCGGCGCAGATTCCGGCCGAGGCCGCTACTTTCCCTCGCACGGACACTCGCCGCGCTCCTGCCGGTCGTAGAACTCCCGGCCCACGACGATACGGACCGCCTTGTGGAGAATCGAGAATTCGAGCGGCGTCTCGCCCAGCAGCTCACCGTCCACCTCGACCGAAATTTCGGGCGACGACTCGATGCGGATACAGCTCCCCCTCTCCTGCAGGATATGCCGGATGCGGTAGATGCCGCCGTTGAACAGGTAGTGGAAGCGGAACAGCAGATGCCAGAAATGCACGGGACGCACCAGCGACACGTCGAGCATACCGTCGTCGGCCACAGCGTCGGGCAGCTGCTGCATGCCGCCGACGTTGTACTTACAGATGCCGATGGCGATGCTGAACAGCAGGTTGTTGTAGACCAGCCGGTCGTCGACCCACACCTTCACGCCCGTCGACTTGTAGCGGAAGAAGTTCTTGACCAGACACCACGTGGAGCGCCAGCGGCTTTTGCGGCCCTTTTTCTTGAGGTGCGAAAGCTTGCGCACCATCCGCGCGTCGAAACCCGCGCCCGCCACGTTGGCCATATAGCGGCTCTGGCGGTAGTGCGACTCCTCGTACGACACCACGCCCACGTCCTGCAGGAACGAGTAGCCCTCGCCGATGGCCTTCACGGCATCCTGATAGCGGTTCGAAATACCGAACGTGCGGACCCAGTCGTTGCCCGTTCCCACGGCGATCACCGCCAGCAGCACCTCGTCGGGACAGACCTCCTGCTGGATGAAAAGTCCGTTCACCACCTCGTGCAGCGTGCCGTCGCCGCCCACGACGATGATATTGCGGTAACCCTCCTTGACGGCCGACACGGTAAGTTCCGTGGCGTGGAACTTATGCTCCGTGAAGACCGGTTCGCAGACGATATGAGCGTCGCGCAGGAGCTTCGATATCTGCGGAAAATGGTCAAGCCCGCGGCCGCCTCCGGCCACGGGATTGACAATGACGAACCATTTGACCTTGTCGGCTTCCAAAGCGCACTACTTTTTGGGAATATTGCGCAGCGTATCGACCATGAAGTCGTAGAACTTGCCCACCGACGCGATCTCCACCTTCTCGTCGGGCGAGTGGGGATAGCAGATCGTGGGTCCGAACGAAATCATGTCCATCTTGGGATATTTGCTGCCGATGATGCCGCATTCGAGTCCGGCGTGGATCGCCGTCACGGCGGGTTCACGACCGTACAGCGCCTTGTAGGAGGCGGTCATGGCCTTGAGGATCGGCGACTCCATGTTCGGATTCCAGCCGTCGTAGCTGCCCGTGAGCTGTACCTTGGCCCCGGCCAGAGAGAATACCGCGGCGATCGCTTCGCCCAGCGCGGCCTTCTCCGAGTTCACCGAGCTGCGCAGCAGGCACTGCAGTTTGACGCTCTTGCCGTCGGAGACCACGCGCGCGAGGTTGCTCGAAGTCTGCACCAGTCCGGGCATCGACACCGACATGCGCTGCACGCCGTCGGGACATCCCACAACGGCTTTGGTCAGCTGGGCGGCCACGTCGGCGGCGATCCGCTCCTTCGGGGCTTCGCACTCCTTCAGTTTGATCGACACGGCGTCCTCGATGCCGGCATATTCGGCCTTAATGACCTTTTCATAGGCTTTCAGCTCCTTGGCGAAAGCTTCGTACTCCTTGGTTTTGACCATCACGACCGCCTCGGCTTCGCGGGGAATGGCGTTGCGCAGGCCGCCGCCGTCCACCGAACAGAGCACCAGATCGCGCGACGCCGACGCGGCGTTCAGGAAACGGAACAGCACCTTGTTGGCGTTGGCGCGCTGGCAGACGATCTGAATGCCCGAATGGCCGCCCTTGAGTCCCTTGACTGTGATCCGGGCCGCGGTGTAGTTGCGCGCGGGCGTCGGCTCGGCGGCATATTTGAAGACGATGTTCGCGTCCAACCCTCCGGCGCAGCCCACGTACAGCTCGCCCTCGGTCTCCGAGTCGAGATTCAGCAGGATGTCACCGTGCAGCAGCCCCTTTTTCAGCCCGAACGCGCCGTCCATCCCCGTCTCCTCGGTGGCCGTGAAGAGCGCTTCCAGCGGACCGTGTACCAGCGAATCGTCCTCCAGCACGGCCAGAATGGCCGCCGCGCCGATGCCGTTGTCCGCACCGAGCGTCGTGCCGTCGGCCGTCACCCACTCGCCGTCGACATAGGCGTCGATCGCATCTTTCGTGAAGTCGAACTTCTTGTCGTTGTTCTTCTGGGGCACCATGTCGAGGTGGGCCTGCAGGACCACGCCCTTGCGGTCCTCCATGCCTTTCGAGGCGGGTTTGCGGACATAGACGTTATGTGCGGCGTCCTCCTTGCATTCGAGTCCTTTCTCCCGTGCGAAATCCATGACGTATTTGCGGATCTTCTCCTCGTGCGACGAGGGGCGCGGAATGCGTACGATCTGAGCGAAATGCTTCCAGACCAGCGCCGGCTTCAGGGCCGCGAGATTGCGTGTGTCGTTCATAAAAGTAGGTTTTAATGATATGTTATCGTTTTGCGTATTCTTTCATTCTCGTTCAGCCCTGCCGTCGTTGCCGCCGCCTTTGGCGTCGTTTACAGGTCTGCTTCTCCCCTAGCCTGCCGCTTCGGCGACGCGCCGTAATCCTCTCCCCGGCGGGAACCTCCCGCATGCGGCCGGAAGGCCCGTCCCGGAGCGGTTCCGTCCTTACTTTTCAACTTTGGACAGGTCCGTCCCGCACTTGTCGAACGCCTCGACGATATGCTTCACCAATGGGTGGCGCACGATGTCGCGCACGTCGAATTCGACGATGCCGATGCCCTCCACCTCGCGCAGAATCTCCATCGTGCGCACCAGCCCGCTGTCGCTTTTGCGCGGCAGGTCGATCTGCGTCACGTCGCCCGTGACGATGAACTTGGCGTTGCGGCCCATGCGCGTCAGGAACATCTTGATCTGCGAGAGCGTCGTGTTCTGCGCCTCGTCCAGAATGACGAAGGCGTTGTCGAGCGTGCGGCCGCGCATGTAGGCCAGCGGCGCGATCTGCACCGTGCCCTCCTCCAGATACTTCGCCAACTTGGCAGGCGGAATCATGTCGTTCAGCGCATCGTACAGCGGCTGCAGGTAGGGGTCCAGCTTCTCCTTCATGTCACCGGGCAGGAAACCCAGCTTCTCGCCCGCTTCAACTGCCGGGCGCGTGAGGATGATGCGCCGCACCTGCTTCTCCTTCAGGGCGCGCACAGCCAGCGCAATGGCCGTATAGGTCTTGCCCGATCCGGCGGGTCCCACGGCGAAGAGCAGGTCGTTCCTGTCATAAAGTTTCACCAGCCTGAGCTGGTTGACCGTGCGGGCGCGGACGATGTTGCCGTTGTTGCCGTAGACGATCACGTCCTTGTCGACCGGGGCCTCCTGCGCAGCGATGCCGCCCGCAAAGCACTGGTCGATGACCTGCGACGAGATGTGTCCGTATTTGAGATAATAGGCCACCAGCCCCTCCATGCGTTCCTCGAAACGCCGCGTCTCGGCTTCGGAACCGAGGACTTTGAGCGAAGAGCCCCGCGCGACGATCCTGAGCTGGGGGTGAAGCGATTTCATCTGATCGAGGTAGACATTCCGGGGCCCGTACAGCTCGCGGGGGTCTGCGCCCTCGATGAGTATCTCTTTTCCGACTGCGTCTGTCATAGGCTAAAAAAGGTATCCGAAGTTAAGCGCCACGTTATACGTGCGGAGTTTGTCGAGCTTGCCGCCGTCGGGAAGCACCACGTCCTTCTTGCTTTTGAACTGGCCGTTGTAGCGCAGGTCCACCAGCAGATGGCCCAGCAGCTTGACTCCCGCGCCCACCGTGTAGGACATCGTGGGACGCACGCGGCCGAAATCGAGCAGGTCGCCGCCCGACTTCTGCTTGCAGTCGTTCATCACCGTAAAGACGGGACCGGCATAGATCCGCACGGGACGCAGCAGGCGGAACGACAACAGCACCGGCACGTCGATCGAATTGGACTTGAGGTTGATCTCCTTCTGCCCTTCGGGGCGGATGCGGAGTCCCTGACGCACATAGAGTATCTGCGGTTCGACGGCGAAAGCCCCCAGATTGACCGCCGTGGTGATACCGGCCTGCCAGCCCAGTTTGTTCTTGACGTCGGTGCCCGACATGTTGGTCGTATAGTCGGGGATGTTGATGCCGCCCAATACGCCCCATTCGATCCGGGCGCGGGGCCGCTGCGCCGCGGCAGAGAGCGCGCAAACGACCAGCAAAGAGGTTACTACGATCTTACGAATCATCGTTTTCAGTTTTTATTGCTTTATTTTCAGTTTGAAGCTCGCCCAGAGCATGTAGCCCACGCACAGGGCGACGAACAGCATGCCCCAGTGCGCATCGCCGCTCCAGCGGACAATGGCCCCGCAGACGGGTCCCGAAACGGCTCCCGCCGAGATGGCCAGAATCATCAGTCCCGCCACTTCGTTGGCCTTTTCGGGCACGGCCTTGGTCGCCACGGCGTAGAACGTCGCGAAAACGCAGGCCATGGCGAATCCCGTCAGCCCCACGGCGGCGTAGACCGCCGTTTCGCCGCGCACCAGCAGCAGCACGGCGCAGAGCGCCAAAGCCCCCGCCATGTTCCAGCGCAGGTATTTCACGTCCGACACCCGCACCAGCACCCACGCCCCGACGAGCGTGCCGACGATGCGGCAGGCGTAGAAGCCCGTGGTGGTGAGTATCGAATCGGGGTTGTCGATCAGCCGCACCGAGAGGAATCCGATCCCCACGTCGCCCGCGATGAAACACGCCACGCCCAGCGTGCAGAGCAGCACCGTCGGGTTTCCCAGCAGCCGGAAGCAGTCGGCCATGCCCGCGGCGCGGTCGCTGCGCGGCGGTTCGGCTACCGAAGTCGCCTGCAGCCAGATGCCGCCCAGCACCGTAAGGCCCGCATAGATCGGCAGCAGCAGACGCCACGATCCGGTGAGCGCCACGAGTGCGGTGACGATCGGCGCCAGCAGCAGGAGCGAGGTGTTGCGGAAGATCTGGCCCACGGTGAGGTAGCTGGTCATCCGCTCGCCCGGTACGATGGTGGCCAGCAGGGGGTTGATCGCCACCTGAATCGCCGTATTGCCCACGCCCAGCAGTCCGAAGCCGGCGAAATACCACCCCAGCGCGCACCCTTCGCCCGCAACGTAGGGGACCATCAGACCGACGACCGTAAAGGCGTAGCCGATCAGCGCGGTTGCCTTGCGGCCTATGCGGTTCATCAGCGCGGCCAGCGGCGTGGAGAGCACCAGAAACCACAGGAAAACCATCGTGGGCAGGAAACTCACGGCCGCCTGCCGCGACGCGGGAAACTCCAGTGCGATACGTCCCGTGATCGGGGCCACCATATCGCAGAAACCCATTATGAAGAAGCCCATCAGCACGGGGCCGAGCACTCGTTTATCTACTTTACCGACACGCATGAGCGGCGAAATTTCAGGTATACAATTTTTCAAAGTTACATTTTTTTCCATAAAAACCGATTTCCGGACCGCGATTATTTCACAATTTTTTCTCTTTGCGGCGCCGACGCCGAATCCCGACCGACAAAAAACGTGCGAGAAACGCCGTTCCACTCTCCACGCCTTATGTCCCGCCTTTCCCCGCAAACTCTGCCCCTCGCCATTCACTCACGCAAAAAACAGCCCGCAGGATCGGCCGTTCGGACTCCGCCGCAGCAAAATGCGGCAGGGGCTTGTTTTTAACCGCAGATTTTTATATATTTGTAGGAAAGCCAAATGATCGCATGATGTTTCAATTCGCCCATATAGCACCGATAACACTGCCGCTCGAAGACCCGATCCTGAAGTTTCTGCTGATTCTGATCATCATTCTGGCGGCGCCGCTGCTCCTGAACAAGCTGAAGATCCCCTATCTTTTGGGGCTGATAATCGCCGGCGCGGTTATCGGCCCTCACGGACTCAACCTCGTGCTGCGCGACAGCAGCATCATCCTTTCGGGGACCGCCGGCCTGCTCTACATCATGTTTCTTTCGGGACTGGACATGGATACGTCCGACTTCAAAAAAAGCGGCTGGCGCAGTCTCGTCTTCGGACTCTACACCTTCTGCGTACCGCTCGCGCTCGGCATTCTGGCAGGTTATTACATTATGGGATTCCCGATCTACTCCTCGATCCTGCTTGCCGGACTCTTCGCCTCCCAGACCCTTATAGCCTATCCCATCGTCAGCAAGCTCGGCATCTCGCGCGACAAGGCCGTCACGATCGCCGTCGGCGGCACGGTCATCACCGACACGCTGGCCCTGCTGCTGCTCACGGTGATCGTCGGCATGGCCACAGGCAACGTGGATGAAAGCTTCTGGTGGAGGCTCAGCGCCTCGGTGCTGTTGTGCATCGGCATCATCCTGTTCCTCTTTCCGCTGCTGGCGCACTGGTTCTTCAAACAGTGCAGCGACAACGTATCCCAGTATATCTTCGTGCTGGCGATGGTCTTCCTCGGCGCCTACCTCGCACAGCTCGCGGGGCTGGAACCGATCATCGGCGCCTTCCTCTCCGGTCTGGCCCTCAACCGGCTCATACCCCGCACCTCGCCGCTGATGAACCGCATCGAGTTCGTGGGCAACGCCATCTTCATCCCCTTCTTCCTCATAGGCGTGGGCATGCTCATCGACTACCGGGCCTTCTTCCGCGACTGGGAGAGCATCGAAGTGGCGCTGATCATGATCGTCCTGATCACGGCCGCCAAATACATCGCCGCCTATCTCACGCAGAAGACATTCCGTCTCTCACCGGACCAGCGCACCGTGATCTTCGGACTGAGCAGCGCCCATGTCGCGGCGACGCTCGCGGCGGTGATGGTCGGCTACAACGTCATACTGGGACACACGCCCGACGGCGAGCCGATCCGCCTGTTGAGCGAAAGCGTGCTCAACGGCACGATCCTGATGATTCTGGCCACCTGCACGGTCTCGACCTTCGCCACGCAGCGGGGCGCGCACAACATCGCCATGCGCAATGCGCAGGACGACGACGAACAGCCCCAGCAGGAGGACCACATCCTCATTCCGGTCGCCAACGAGCAGACCGTGAGCGAGCTGGTAAGCCTGAGCACGACCCTCAAGAAGGCCAAATCCCGCAACGGACTCTACGCCCTGAACGCCATCGACAACAAGATCGAGGACCCCACGGTCGAAAAGCGGGGCCGCAAAATCCTCGACACGGCCGCCAAAGCCGCCGCCGCGTCGGACAACTACCTGCAGGCGCTGCTCCGCTACGACGTAAACATCGCCAACGCCATCGTCAGCGTGGTCAAGGAGCGCAGCATCACCGACATCGTGATGGGCATGCACCACGACCGCACGCCGGGCGGTTCTGGCATCGGCCGCATGGCCGCCGACGTGCTGGGACAGAGCAATGTCACCACCTATCTCTACCACCCCGCGCAACCCCTGCCGACCATCAAGCGGCATCTGGTGGTCGTACCGGAGAAGGCCGAAAAGGAGGCCGGGTTCCAGATGTGGATTCAGAAACTGCGCAACATCGCCGACAATTCGGGCGCCCGGATCGTGTTCTACGCCCCGGAAAGCACCATGCAGTACCTGCGCCCCACCCGCGGCAAACGCTCGGCCAAGGCCGAATACGTGGTCTCCAACCCGTGGGACGACCTCACGGCGCTCACTTACGAGACCAAACGCGACGACTGCCTGTGGGTCGTGATGAGCCGCCGCGAGCGGGTCTCCTACCACCCCGCCATGAGCAAGGTCCCCGCCTGCATGGAGCAATTCTTCGCCGACAACAGCTTCGTACTGGTCTACCCCGTACAGGCCGGCGACACGGAGAGCTGGTATATATAATAAGTATCCGGACGAGTATTCTCTGTCCTGCAGTTTTTACAGAGTGTGTTCCGCAAGAGTCCCGCGCATTTGGTTTTGCGCCCGACCTGCACTATCCGTGCAGCATACAGGCGGCGTACGGACAATGCTCAAATAAATTTGGCATTGCGCCCGACTTGCACTATCTTTGCCCTAAGAAAAAAGAAAAGAATATGAGCCTTGTAGCAATCGTGGGCCGTCCTAACGTCGGCAAAAGCACCCTCTTCAACCGTCTGGTGGGCCAGCGGAAGGCCATCGTCGATGCGACGGCCGGCACCACCCGCGACCGCCACTACGGCAAAACGGACTGGAACGGAAAGGAATTTTCGGTGATCGACACCGGCGGCTACACCGTCAATTCGGAGGATATTTTCGAAGACGAAATCCGCCGTCAGGTACTGCTGGCCATCGACGAGGCCGACGTGATCCTCTTTCTGGTGGAGGTTGCGACCGGCATCACCGACCTCGACCAGCTGATGGCCGATATCCTGCGCCGCACCTCGAAAAAGGTGATCCTCGTCTGCAACAAAGTGGACAACAACGACCAGATCTACTCCTCGCACGAGTTCTACGCCCTCGGTTTGGGCGATCCGTTCTGCATCAGTTCGATGAGCGGCAGCGGTACGGGCGACCTGATGGACGCCATCCTCGCGGCGCTGCCCGCGGAGACCGTCCCCGAAGAGGACGAGGACCTGCCCCATATCACCATCGTCGGCCGTCCCAACGTCGGCAAGTCGTCGATGACCAACGCGCTGCTGGGCGAGGAACGCAACATCGTGACCTCGATCGCCGGCACCACCCGCGACTCGATCCACACCCGCTACAACAAGTTCGGCATGGATTTCTACCTCGTGGACACGGCAGGCATGCGCAAGAAGGGCAAGGCGATGGAGGACCTCGAATTCTACTCGGTGATGCGCTCGATCCGCGCCATCGAGAATTCCGACGTCTGCATCCTGATGCTCGACGCCCAGCAGGGACTCGAATCGCAGGACCTCAACATCCACAACCTGATCGTCCGCAACCGCAAGGGTTGCGTGATCGTGGTCAACAAGTGGGACCTCATAGAGAAAGACAACAACACGATGAAGGAGTGGACGGAGTTCCTGAAAAAGAAACTCGCGCCGTTCAACGACATTCCGATCATCTTCACCTCGGTACTCAGCAAACAGCGCATATTCGACGTGCTCCAGACCGCGATCCGGGTCTACCAGTCGCGCAAACGCCGCATCTCGACCTCGGAACTGAACGATTTCCTGCTGCCGCTGATCGAGAACTATCCGCCCCCCGCGACCAAGGGCAAATACATCAAGATCAAGTACGTGACCCAGCTCCCGACGCCCACGCCGCAGTTCGCGTTTTTCGTCAACCTGCCGCAGTACATCAAGGAGCCGTACCGCCGGTTCCTCGAAAACAACATCCGCGACCACTGGGATTTCGCCGGGGTGCCGATGCAGATTTATTTCCGGCAGAAGTAAGACGGCCGCAATACAAGGCTACCGGACCTCTTTCGCACAGCGAAATCAGGAACCGATATCCCGCCAAGTCCCCCTTTGACAAAGGGGGACTTTTTATACTCCGGAGTACCTGTGCAGGTCCATTCCCGGCGGAAGTAACCCGGCTTCAAACGGGAAGGAAAACAGAAAGACCGGACTCCGACTGAGTCCGGTCTCTATTATCTTGAAGTGTCCGCCGGTCTAATTCGCCGCCGGCGTAGCCCCGCCCTCCTGCGGATTTCCGCCGCGGTTGCGATTGCGGTTACGGCCGCCGCGATGGCGTTTGCGGTCGCGCGTTCCGCGGTTGCCTTCGCCGCGGCCCGATGCATGGTCGTTATCCGCCGGCGCAGCCTGCGGAGTCCCGGCGCCGTTTTCGGCCGGCGCCGCAGCTGCACGCTCTCTGTCGCCGCGACGGTCGCGGTTACGGTCGCCGTCGCCCCTGCTTGAGCGTCCTCCGTCGCCTTTATCGCCGCGTCCACGGCCGCGGCCGGAACCTCCGCGTCCCGATCCCCCACGGCCGCCCCTGCCGCCGCGGCCGAAACGTCCGCGGTTTTCGTCGGGTGCGTATTTCGGGCCTTCGCCCACGCTTGCGGGCAGTTCGGCTTTGCGGATATCCCGCTCGATAAACTTCTCGATGGCGTGGAATTTCCCCTGTTCCTCCTCGCTGACGAAGGTCACGGCAGCGCCGGTCGCCGCGGCACGCGCCGTACGGCCGATGCGGTGGATATAATCTTCGGGGTCGTGCGGCACGTCGTAATTGATGACCAGTCCGATGTCCTCGATGTCAATGCCGCGCGCCACGATGTCGGTGGCCACGAGGATCGAGACCTTGTTGTTCTTGAAGTCGAGCATCACCTCCTCGCGCTGGGCCTGCTCCAGATCGGAGTGCATGGCCGCCACGTTGAGTTTCATGCGTTTGAGCGTATGGGCCAGCTCCTTGACCTTCATCTTCGACGACGAGAAGATGATCGTCTTCGACTCGGTCGGCTCGGCGAACATCTCGCGGATGATGTCCAGCTTCTGGTTCTCATAGCAGACATAGGCCGACTGGTCGATAGCCTCGTTGGGTTTCGAAATGGCGATATTCACCTCGGCGGGATTGCGCAGAATGGTCTTGGCCAGTTCGCGGATCTTCGGGGGCAGCGTCGCCGAGAACATGATCGTCTGCCGCTCCTTTGGCATGTACGAGACGATCTTCATGATGTCCTCGCTGAAACCCATGTCGAGCATGCGGTCGGCTTCGTCGAGAATCAGGCATTCGACATGCGAGAGGTCGATGCCGCTGTTCTGGATATGCGAAATCATGCGGCCGGGAGTGGCGATGACCACGTCCGACCCCATCAGCATACCCCGCTTCTGCACGTCCCAGCCCTTGCCGTCGCCGCCGCCGTAAACGACCGTGGTCGAGATGGGCAGGTAATAGGAAAAGCCCTGAAACTGCTGGTCTATCTGCTGCGCCAGTTCGCGCGTGGGCACGATGATCACCGATTTTATCACATTGTCTTCGTTGCCTTCGAGCAGCAGCCGGTTCAGCAACGGCAGCGTGTAGGCCGCCGTCTTGCCCGTTCCCGTCTGCGCGCATCCGATGATGTCGCGGCCTTCGAGAATCACCGGGATCGTGTGTTCCTGCACCGGAGTCATCTCCTGAAAATTCATATCGTAGAGTCCGTCGAGGATCTCATCCTCCAACTCAAGTTCGTCAAATCGCATTTTACGTATCTTAATTTTATCCTTCTGAAATTTCTTCTCCGAAAAGCGTCGCGGGAGTGCAGCCCGTGATGCGGACCCGCACATAGTCGCCGACGCCGTGGCCGCCGCGGTCGAAGACCACGACCTTGTTCTGCGAGGTACGGCCCGAAAGCTGGTTCTCGTCGCGCTTGGACGTTCCCTCGACCAGCACTTCGAATTCGCGCCCCACGTCGCGCAGGTTGCTCGCGCGGCTCAGTTCGTTCTGCAGGGCGATGATTTCGGCCAGCCGCGCCGACTTCACCTCTTCGGGCACGTCGTCGGGCAGGTGCTTGTGCGCGTAAGTGCCGGGGCGCTCCGAATATTTGAACATATAGGCGAACTCGTAGCCGACCTCGCGCATCAGCGAGAGCGTCGCGGCGTGCTCCTCCTCCGTCTCGCCCGAAAATCCGGCGATCAGGTCGGTCGTAACGGCGCAGTCGGGCAGGTAGCGGCGGATGGCCGCGACCCGGTCGAGGTACCATTCGCGGGTATATTTGCGGTTCATGCGCGCGAGCATCGACGAGGCACCCGACTGGGCGGGCAGATGGATCGCACGGCAGATATTGGGCATTTCGGCCATGACCTCCAGCAGGCGGTCGCTGATATCCTTGGGGTGCGACGTGGCGAAACGCACGCGCAGCAGGGGCGAAATGGAGGCCACGCGGCGCATCAGGCCGGGAAAGTCCACCTCGCCGAAGCGGTAGGAGTTGACGTTCTGCCCCAGCAGCGTCACCTCGCGGTAGCCGTTCCCGAACAGCGTCCGGACCTCCGCGAGAATGGTTTCGGGATCGCGGCTGCGTTCGCGGCCGCGGGTATAGGGCACCACGCAGTATGAGCAGAAGTTGTTGCAGCCGCGCATGATGGCGACGAAGGCGCTTACGCCGTTGCGGTCGAGCCGCACGGGAGCGATCTCGGCATAGGTCTCCTCGGTCGAGAGCAGGACATTGACGCCCTTGCCGCCCGCTTCGGCTTCGCGCACAAGCCGGGGCAGGTCGCGGTAGGCGTCAGGCCCGGCCACGACATCGACGCCGTGCGGTCCTTCGACCAGCTTCTCCTTCAGGCGCTCGGCCATACAGCCGATGACACCCACGACCAGTCCGGGGTTGGCCCGGCGGTAGCGTTTCATCTCGGCCAGACGGCCCCAGATGCGCTGTTCGGCATTGTCGCGGATCGAACAGGTGTTGATCAGGATAACGTCCGCCTCGTCGATCCGCTCGGTATATACGTACCCTTCGCGCTGCATCACGGAGACCACGATCTCGGTGTCGCCGACATTCATCTGGCAGCCGTAGGTTTCGACAAAAAGTTTGCGTCCGGCGCCCGACAGGGGGCGCAATGTATTCGTATCGAGTCTTAATTCCACGTTTTCGTTTCTGTTATTCGGCATGAATCTCGTTCTTGTCGGGGAACTGCTTGAAGCCCTCGCCGAAAGTCTCGTAGGCGTCGGTCACCACCACGAACGCCGAAGGGTCGATCTCCTTGATCTTGTGCTGCACGAGCCGCACCTCCTTGCGGCTGACCACCAAAAAGATCATGTCGCGCAGCGCGTCGGTGTACATGCCTTTCGACTTGATATAAGTGGCGCTGCGGTCAAGGTCTTCGATGATGAAGCGCTTGAGCTGCTCGTGGTGGTCGCTGATGATGAACAGCAGTTTGTCGTACGACGCGCCGTTCAGCAGATAGGCGATCACGCGCGAGGTGATGTAGATCGTGATGAGCGAATAGAGCGTCAACATCCAGCCGTTGGAAGCAGCGTCGCCCGTACCCAGTCCGAAACCGATAACGGCCAGACCCGACAGCACGACGAAACCGTCGGCGAGCAGGATGCCGGTCGAGAACTTGATGCCGGCAAACTTCTGCAGCAGCATCGCCACGATGTCCGTGCCGCCCGTAGTCGCCTGCTGGCGCACGACGACGCCCTGCCCGATACCGATGACCACGGCGCCGATGATACACGTCAGCAGCAGGTCGTTCGACAGGTCGAGCCGGCCGCCCAGCAACAACGCCGGATCGAGACTCTCGACGGCCGCGGCGTCGGGATAGACCAGCCGCGTCAGCACGTTCATGAAACCGGGCGTATAGAGCGCAGCCAGCACCGTGCGCGTACCGAACTGCCCGCCGAAAACCAGCATCGCGGTGAGCATCAGCGGCACGTCGAACATATAGCCGAACGTACCGACCTGAATCGACGGGAAAATGTTGTGGAGTACGATACCCATACCGTAGACACCTCCCGGCACGAAATTGTAGGGATTGACGAACAGCACGAAACCCGCGCCCATGATCGAACAGCCGAGAAAAATCAGGAACCACGAGCGCCACCACGCCCACGACCCCATCGGCTCCAGCAAAGCCTTTGTATTCATAAAGGTATATTTTTAGGCAAAGATAACGCAATTCTCCGAAAACCCGACGTCCCTGCGCCGGATTTTTCATCCGGAAGCTGCAAATACGATTTTTTTATTATATTTGCATTATACAAACCCCGGAAAAGTCACTATGATTCTGACATATTACACCGCCACGACCCTGATTATCATCGCCTATCTGCTGGGTTCGATTCCGAGTGCCGTGTGGATCGGCAAAAAATATTACGGCATCGACATCCGCGAACACGGCAGCAAAAACGCCGGCACGACCAACATGCTGCGCGTGCTGGGCAAGCGCGCGGCCCTGCCCGTTTTCGGACTGGACGTGCTGAAGGGATTCGTCGCCGTGACGATCATCGACCTGATGAAATACGACAGCGTTTTCGCCGACGGCGCAAACGAAACGTGGTTCTACATCCTGCGCTTCATCGCCGTATTCGCCGCCGTTCTGGGGCATATCTTCCCGATCTTCGCCGGATTCCGCGGCGGCAAGGGCGTGGCGACGCTCGTCGGCGCCATCATGGGCGTAAACGCCCCGCTGGTGCTGCTCTGCTTCGGCGTCTGGTTCCTCGTGTTGATGATTACGCACTACGTATCGCTGGCCTCGATGGTCGCAGGGTGCAGCTTCCCCATTTTCACGCTCATTTCGCCGAAAGTGAACCATCTGGTTCCGTTCGTCGTGTTCTCGTTCATCATCGCCGTGCTGCTGATCTACACGCACCGCAAAAATATCGAAAGGCTCAAGGCCGGCACGGAATCGAAAATCTACATCTGGAAACCCCGCCACGTGAAACAGCAGCCCCCCAAGCCGGAAAAGAAAGAGGAATAAAAACGGCTCAAAAAGCTCTGCGGCAGGGCTTACGGTTCAAAACATAGGCAATATAGGATAAAAAATACCGCGATTTGGCGGTAAAATCGTTTTTTTCGCCTATCTTTGCTCAGCAATTAGGACGCGACCATGTTACAGGAGAATCTGATCAAAATATACGAAACCAGTTTCCGCGACAATCGTGAAATGCCCGCCCTGACCGATTATTTCAAGGGCGAAACTTTTTCGTATTACGAGATGGCCAAGGAGGTCGCCAAGCTGCACCTCCTCTTCAAAAAGGCCGGCATCAGGCAGGGCGACAAAATCGCCCTCATAGGCCGCAACAATCCCCGCTGGTGCATCACCTACATAGCCACGATCACATACGGAGCGGTCATCGTCCCGATCCTGCAGGATTTCACCCCCGCCGACATCATCCACATCATCAACCACTCGGAGAGCCGCATGCTCTTCTTGGGCGACAACTTCTGGGACAATATCGAAGAGGAGCAGATCCGGCAGATCGAAGCCGTCTTTTCGCTGACCGACTTCCATACCATTTACGAACGCGACGGCAAGGCGCTCACCAAGTTCCAGCGCGACATCCTGAAGAATTACCGCTCGAAATATCCGCGCGGATTCAGCATAAACGACATCAAATACCCCGAAATTCCCAACGATCAGGTGATCCTGCTCAATTACACGTCGGGAACCACGGGATACTCGAAGGGCGTCATGCTCACGGTGAACAACCTGACGGGCAACGTGATTTTCGCCCAGCGGATGATCAACACCCAGACCGGCACCTTCTATTTCCGCAAAGGCGGGCGCACGCTGTCGTTCCTGCCGCTGGCGCACGCCTACGGCTGCGCGTTCGACTTCCTTTCGCCGCTGGCCGTGGGCGGACACATCACCCTGCTGGGCAAGATTCCGTCGCCCAAGATTCTGCTCGAAGCCATGGGCGTCGTAAGACCGACGGTCATCTGCTGCGTGCCGATGATTCTCGAAAAGGTCTACCGCAAGCAGGTGATGCCGATGCTCGAAAAAGGCCCCATGTCGATCGCCGTGAAGATTCCGCTGCTCAACACGGCCATCTACTCGGTGATCCGCAAAAAACTGCTGGAGGCCTTCGGCAACAACGTAGACATATTCATCGTCGGCGGCGCACCGATGAATCAGGAGACCGAAGCGTTCCTGATGAAGATCAAGTTCCCGATCACCATCGGCTACGGCATGACCGAGTGCGCGCCGCTCATCAGCTTCACGCCCGACAACGAGTTCAAGGCCGGATCGTGCGGGCGCTACCTGCACGAACAGCTCGAAGTGAAGATCGACTCGCCCGACCCGCAGCACGAAGCGGGCGAAATCATCGTCCGCGGCGAACATGTGATGAAGGGATATTACAAGAACGAAAAGGACACCGAAAAGGTCCTCGAACCCGACGGGTGGCTGCATACGGGCGACATGGCCACGATGGACCCCGACGGCACGCTCTACATCCGGGGCCGTTCGAAGACGATGATCCTCTCCGGCAGCGGACAGAACATCTACCCGGAGGAGATCGAGGACAAGCTCAACAACATGTATCTCGTGCTGGAGTCGCTCATACTGGAAACCGAAAACGGAAAGCTCAAGGCGCTGGTCGTCCCCGATTACGAGCAGGCCGAGCTGGAAGGCGTGGACAAGAACGACCTGCCGCAGATCATGCAGAACAACCTCACGGAGCTGAATACGCTGCTGGCGGCGTACGAACGCGTCTCGGAGCTGGCAATTTATCCGACCGAGTTCGAAAAAACACCAAAACGCAGTATCAAACGTTATCTATACAGTCCGTCGCTATTGACCAAATAAAACAAGTCTCAGCAGGTAACCGCATACTTTGGATTCTCTATCCCAAATTCTTCATAGTCACTGAATCCAATTCCAACAATGAGGCGTCACTAATAGTTCGGTTACCTGCTTTTTAAAATAAAACCTTCGGGGTAAATCCCGAAGGTTTTATTTTTTGCAGACATCTATCTTTGTTAACTATTTTTCAACACCTTTCGCTTCTCGACTTGGAATTCCTCTTCTGTTATTACTTTTAATTCTTTCAATTGCACTAATTTTAATATTTGATCTACAGTCGATGATCTGAACTCTGGACTTAACTCCTTTTGTTGGTAAATTTGGTGTCGAGCAACTATAATCTTCAAACGGTCCAATATGCAATTTGCATCATCAAGTACTTGATTAAATGTAATGGCAGTAATTCCGCTACTAGAAATTGTATACCCAGAATAACACACCACTAATAGACGAGGCATAGTAATATTATTCACAAGTATATTAACTCCTAGAGCATCTATTTTTGCCTTATCTTTGATTGCACCTATTCCATATTCCACTCCAAAACTTCCTATTGCACTCCCAATACCAACAGACGACAATTTAGATACAACCTTCCCTTCAACTAATAACTCGGCATCAATTATATCTTCATATCTTAAAAAAACAGGTTCTGTATTTACCCTATGATATAATAACATCTTAGCATGCTCATCAATTGCAAAAATATACTCACTATCTAACCCATATTTTATATAAGTTGGATTAAAATTTTCATATGACTTTATCGACTCACTAAAATATTGCTTATTCGCATCTTCCTTACTCTTCGTATTATTAATATTAATGATAAAAATTACGATTACAGCAAAAACGATAAATACTACATAAATCATATACCACTTTTTTTTTAGTAGATGACAAAAGTTAAAATTCTATTGTTAAACATCTAATTATTAATAGATTATATTTGCAAAAGTCCCTGAAAATTAGTAGTTTTAAAGAAAAGTTCGCTGCTTTTTCCATGAAGGCTACTGATTCCAAGGACTTGGTCAAAGTTAACCAAATCCTCCCGATTATGCAAGAGTATTTTGGAAAATCGATGAATCTGGCCTGCATAAAGCTTATGGCTTACATGCTCCATGCACTTTGTGTGGTGCAGACTGTGAGCCTTCACAAACTGGCTTCGGCAATGCCTACGTCGGTTGAGCGTGATTCCAATCTGCGCCGCATTCAGCGATTCATTGCCAACTATGCCTTGAACCTCGACCTGGTAGCAAGGATGATCTTCTCGTTGCTTCCTGTTAAGGACGGTTTGGTTCTGAGTATGGACCGCACCAACTGGAAGTTCGGAGAGTTCTACATCAATATACTCACCCTCGGCATCACCTACAAGGGTATTGCCTTTCCATTGCTGTTCAGCCTTTTGGACAAGCGCGGAAATTCCAATTGGGAAGAACGCAAGGATATCATGGAGCGGTTCTTCCGACTTTTTGGACATGACTGTACCGACTGCCTTGTGGCCGACCGCGAGTTTATCGGCAAGGAGTGGATAGGCTGGCTTAACGACAACAGAATTCGATACTATATCCGTATCCGGCAGGACGTTTGGGTTGTCAAGCCTTCCACAGGAGAAAGAATTAGAGCATGGTCGCTCTTCAATTCCCTCAAAGTCGGACAGGAGAAATTCTACAACAAGCTCTTTTTGCACAAAGGGCAGTATGTCTATCTCGCCGGAAGTCGAATCAAGAACTCTGACGGGATACCCGAACTTCAGATTCTGCTCTGTTTCAACCGACCTGAAGATGGAGTTGCGACCTATAAAAAACGCTGGGAGATTGAAACGGCATTCCGTGCCATGAAATCTTCGGGCTTCAATATCGAGGACACCCACCTGCGCGACAGAGGGCGCATCGCGCGTCTGTTTGCGATAGTCTGCATTGCTTTTGTATGGGCGTATCTAGTTGGTGAACATAAAGATATATACGTTAAACCGATAAAAATTCTGAAGCATGGACGAAGGGCTAAGTCTTTGGTCAAGTATGGTCTTGAGGAAATCTCAAACGTGCTTTTCCGACCGACATACACACCTAAATTCGATGTATTCAAAATTTTGTCATGTACTTAACACTTTTTTACAAAAATATGAAAATAATTTCTTCATCAATATTTTCATCTAAAAAATATTCTTGAAATATACCCACATATTTCTTTTTAGATTGAATTTTCATATTATCATTCAAAACTCTATCTTTACGGCATGAAAATCACCAAGAAACAGACGATCGGCGAAAACCTGCTCTATGTGATGGTCTGGTCGGCCATCATTCTGGTGCCGGTGCTCAACTCGCTGATGATGTCAGAGCTTCACGTCAGCTGGGAAAACGTATTGATCGCATGGCGCAAGATCGCGCCCTACCTCATCATATTCATCGTCCACAACAGCGTCATCGCGCCGCGGTTCATGCTCAAGCACAAGTATTGGAAGTATCTGATAACCAATCTGACGCTGATCATCGGCACGTTCTGGTTCGTGGACTTCTACGAACAGCACATCACCGACAGCCTGCTCTTCTCGGACCTCTCCGAAGACCAGTTCATCGAGCACCGCAAGGCGTCGTTCACCGATCTGGAAATGTACTGGAACGTGATTCTGGGATTTTTCATGTCGGGGGCCAATACGGGCATCAAGCTCATGTACCAGTCGATACGCGACGAACAGCAGATGGAGGAGCTCAAACAGCAGAACATGCAGGCCGAAATGGATTATCTGAAGTACCAGATCAATCCCCACTTCTTCATGAACACGCTCAACAACATCCATGCGCTGATCGACATCGACACGGAATATGCCAAAAACGCCGTGATCGAGCTTTCGAAGATGATGCGCTACGTGCTCTACGATTCGGGACGCGAAATCATCTCGCTCAACAAGGACATTCAGTTCATCCAGAATTACATCGGGCTGATGCGCATCCGCTACACCAACGACGTGGACATCCGGGTGGAGTATCCGCACGACCTGCCGACGCAGGTCTCCATTCCGCCGCTGCTGCTGATCGTCTTCGTGGAGAACGCATTCAAGCACGGCGTGAGCTACAACAACCCGTCGTTCATCCACATGCACGTCGATTACGCCGACGGCAAGGTCACCGGCACGATCAGCAACAGCCGCCACACGCAGAAAGGCGAAAGACACAGCGCCGGAATCGGACTGGACAATGTCCGCAAGCGTCTGGAACTGATCTACGGCCCCCGGAACTACACGCTCGACATAGAAGAAAACACTACGACATACACCGTAAAACTCGTAATACCGACCCTCAATGCTTAAGTGTATCGCCATTGACGACGAGCCGCTGGCTCTGCGTCAGATCGAAAGTTACATACGGAAGATTCCTTATCTGGAGCTTACCGCTTCGTGCAACAACGCACTCGAAGCCCAGCAGTTTCTCGCCGGACAGCATGCCGACCTGATCTTCGTAGATATCAACATGCCCGACCTGAGCGGCGTGGAGTTCGTCCGTTCGCTGGTCGAAAGGCCGATGGTGATCTTCACCACCGCCTACTCGGAATACGCCGTCGAAGGGTTCAAGCTCGACGCGGTGGATTACCTGCTCAAGCCGTTCAGCTTCGCCGACTTCAGCCGTTCGGCGGGCAAGGCAAACTCGCTCTACGAACTGCGCCACAACCAGCGACCGGCCGACGCATCGGAACCCGTTCCGGAGGCGCTGCCCAAAGACAAGGAGTATATCTCGGTGAAGGCGGACTACAAGGTATCGCTGGTGAAAATCAGCGACATCGTCTATCTCGAAAGCGAAGGCGAATACGTGCGCATGCATCTGGCCGACGGCTCGACGATCACCACCCTGTTCCGTCTCAAGAACATGGAGACGGCGCTACCGTCGGAGATGTTCATGCGCGTACACCGCTCCTACATCGTGAATCTGCGCTGCATCAAAGGCTACGTCCGCAGCCGCGTGTTTTTGAGCGACACGGAGTACGTGCCCATCGGGGAGAATTACAAGGAGAGCTTTCAGCGTTATATCGACGCCAATTTCAAGAATCTATAAAGCCGCGAAGTCCGGGAATCCCGCCAGTTGGACATACCGGCCGTCGCGGTACTCGCAGCAATAGTGTCTCCGGCCGTTGGTCAGAATGACGAACTGCGCCCCCAGCACCGAATTGTAACGCACGGCCTGCGAAAGGGTCCGTTCGTCGATCCGTATCTCCGGGGCCTTGCATTCGGCCAGCACCAGCGGTTCGGCGCCGTCGCCGACCACAACGACGTCGGCGCGCTGCGGCTGTCCGTTGACCGGCACGGCATACTCCTGCACGATGCGTTTAGGCAGCACCCCGCAGTGCGACACGAGGTAGGCGATCAGATGACGCCGCACCCACTCTTCAGGCGTCAGCACGAGGTAAATTCCCCGCAGGTCGTCCCACACTTCAACCTGCTCACCGCGGCGGCGGGCACGCAGCCGGATGGCAGGAAAGTTGAGTTTGGGAAGTTCTGACATCTTTAGTTCCGGAAAATTTACTATCTTTGACCTGCACAAATATACGAACATTTTCGTTAAGCGGGAGCCGAGCAGAGAAACTCGTTTCGCCGGGCGGCGAAAATGAAGGTTAAAAAAGCGAATATATGAGGAGTATTCTTTCGATCATAGCACTCTTCTCGTGCTGCACGCTGGCGGCGCAGGAGTATATTCCGACCTACGGCCGCGAGTTGCCGCGCGGCGAAGTGATCGCCTACCCCACGGCGCAGGAAGCGGCCGCAGCCTTTGCGGGCGACACCCGTTACTTCACCCGTCTGGCGGACTGGACGCAAAAAGGCAACGTTTTCTCGACCGAGTTCACCGTGCCGTTCGCATGGGCCAACCGGCAGGTATTCTTCCATTTGGGATGGGCTTCGGCCGATTACGAAGTGCGCGTGAACGGCAAAGCCGTGGCCTATGACAGCGACTGCAGCGCTCCGGCGGAATTCAACCTCACGCGCCATGCGCAGGAGGGCCGCAACACGCTGGAAATCGTCGTCAGCGCTCCGTCGCAGGTGGCGCGTCTCGAAAGCTGGAAAAGCGATCCGGCCCCGGCAATAGGTCCTGCATGGGTCATGAGCCAGCCCACGCTGCGCGTACGCGACGTACTGACCAAATCGTGGCGCAGCAGCGAGGAGAACGACAAGGTCATGGCTGAAATCGCCCTCGTCGTTAAAACCGAGTCCCTCAATCCGCGCACTTCACGCATCCACTATGAACTGCTCACTCCGGCAGGCTCCAATGCCGCCATCGGATACAAGGACGTCACACTCGACATGCGCCGCGAGGACACCGTGCGCTTTCTGGCCCGCATTCCAGACAGCATGTTGTGGAACCCCGGACGGCCGACGCAATACACGCTGCGCGTAAAAACCCAGCACGAAGGCCGCTACATGGAGTACATCGAACTGCCGCTCGGATTCCGCACCGTCGAACTGCGCAACGGGCAGCTGGCGGTAAACGGCAATCCCGTCGCACTCCGCACGCGCGAGGTTCCGCCCCAGTTCCCGGCGGAGGAGATAGCCAAGCTCCGTGAGCAGGGATTCAACACCCTCAGGCTCCTGCCGGGGCCCGTGTCGCCGGCGCTGTATGCTGTTTGCGACACGATGGGCATGTATGTGATCCCGCAGGCTCCGATCGACACCCGCAGCAGCGGCGAATCGCGTCGCATCGGGGGCAACCCGTCGAACGATCCCGCTTGGCAGAACGCCTACGTCGAACGGACCGAAGACAGCTATCACACTTCGAAGCGCCACCCGTCGGTAATCGCCTTCTCGCTGGCAACGAAATCGGCCAACGGCATCAATCTCTATGAGAGTTATCTGAATATGAAGAAGTTCAGCGAGACCCGGCCCTTCATTTATCCCGACGCTGCAGGCGAGTGGAACAGCGACGGTTTGAAACTGGAATAATCCGAAACGACCCGAAAACGCATCTGCATCAGGTCCGTCGGCGGATATGCGAAAAAAAATCCTGAAAATTTTTCAGGATTTTTTTGCAATAATAAAAATTATCACTAATTTTGCACTCGCAATCGGATAACGATTGATGCCTCTTTAGCTCAGTTGGTAGAGCACGACACTCTTAATGTTGGGGTCCAGGGTTCGAGCCCCTGAGGGGGTACAAAGCAAAAGACTGATAATCAATGATTATCGGTCTTTTTGTTTTTGTGCGTCTGCCCTATCATCAGGCATTTTCGGGCGGGAAAGAGGGTGTTTTCGGGGAAATGTTTAACACTTTGTTTAACACTAAATCGGTTGGTTAAACTTGTTTGCGCAACAATGCAAACAAATGAATATCAGCATTAACGCCGTCTTTCGCAAAGACAGACTGAACAGCCAAAACGCCGCGCCCGTTCACCTGCGTTTAACACAAAACCGAAAACTTAAACACATCAGCACGGGTGTAACACTCAACATTAATGAATGGGATTTTGAAAATCAACGTGTTATGGGCCAAACTCCCGAATTGCAGGCGTTACAACTCCGCATCGACACCAAAATCGACGAACTCCGCCGCAAAATCAAACGCTTGGAAGCATTAGAGGTAGAGGTTACTCTCGATAATCTTTTAGAAACCAACGGACGGAAAATCAACTGCACGGTCGGCGAATATTTGAAACAGACCATTGAACGGCTGGAAACACTCGGCAAATACGGCTCGGCATCCAAACACCGCTCTTTGTTATCCCGCCTTTCGCAATTTCGATCGCTGAATATCCGATTTGACGAAATAGACCTTGCATATCTTCACGATTTTGAACTGTTCCTGCGTAAAGAGGGCAACACAAACAACAGCATAGCCACCAAATACGCTATCTTTAAGGCCGCCTATAACAAGGCACTCGCCGAGGGTTTATTCGTGCCTAAAACTACCCCATTCACCAAATACAAGGTTGGGAGCCTATGGACACGGACGAGAAAGCGAGCCATCACGAAAGAAGATATACAGAAACTCGTTGCATTGGAGATAGCCCCTAATTATAGAACGGACTATGCCGAGTTTGCACGAGACATCTTTCTGTTCTCCTACTACACGGCAGGCATTAATTTTACGGATATGGCTACCCTGCGCTACTGCGATATTGTGGATGGCAGAATTTACTATTCCCGCCACAAAACGCAGAAATTGCTGTCCTTTCAACTCGTACCGAACGCCTTGCAGATTATCGAGAAATACAGCAAGGCCAACCACGCACAGGAAGATTATATCTTCCCTATTCTCGACCGCTCGGAACACAAAACAGCACAACAGATTTTCAACCGCACACACAAGGTTCTGCGGAAAGTCAATCGGGAATTAAAGACGCTGGGAGAGCAGATAGGATTGGAAATGCCATTGACTACCTATGTCGCTCGGCACACGTTCGCAACGGTTTTGAAGCGGTCGGGAGTGAATATTGCAATCATTTCCGAATCGCTGGGGCACTCCGACTTATCCACGACACAGATTTACTTGGATTCGTTTGAAAACAGCCAAATCGACGCGGCGATGCAGAATCTATTGTGAACGAAAAAGGGCACTCCGACGAATATACGGAGTGTCCTTTTTTTCAACGACAGCAGGCTGAAATTAGGCGACCGTCGTTTGTTCGGGAAGACGTTTTATATCTTCCGACAGAAATCTGTCCGCATCTTCGGGCGAGAAGCGTTTCCCGTAAAGTTGCACATCAGCCCCTAATGTGCGGGATACACCGTCTTTCAGCACCTTTTTCATCGTGGCACTACCGAGGAACACAATATGTTCCGCGACATATTCAGGCTTCAAGCCCAAGATTTTGCACTCACGGCAATACCTGCGGCTGTCAAGCAGGATATTTACCTGCTCCATGAAATCAGCCCAGAATTTGTTCGCATCCGAGTAAGCCGCATTCATGAATTTGTCGATGCAGGCCAATTTTATTTCGTTATCCTTTTTCAGTTGGACATCGAAAACGGGCCGCGCCTGCGTCATTACCCGCCACATCGGGGGCGTAGTCGAACGGCGGCGGCGCGAGGTCGAATTTGTCTGCGGCTCTTTCTGCTCGGTGGCAGGGGCAGTCAGGATGGTTGCGGCAGGAGCCGTTACTTGGTTGGTTGCAGCGACCTCGGCTGCGGGAATGATAGCATTTGCCATATCTTTTAAGTACTCCCTTACGGGAGGGGCTAAAATTATTCTGCATCCCTTGCCCAAGCGTTTGCAGGTCGTCGGGTTTATCCCTTTCGACACTACAAAGATTTGACTTTTCGCACCCCAAACACGGGGAGTGAAATAAAGGGCGTTTTTACTCTCCCTTTGCAAATTACAGATAAACAGCGGAATAAGTTGCAGGCATGCGCCCTTTGCAGGACTTAATTATTCCTTTTAACGAATCGTCGCTATACAAAAAGCTGTCGTTATAGGTAAATTCATAGAGGTAGCAGATACGCGAAATCAGCAACAGCCGATTCAATGAAACACTCTTATCGGGTTGTTTCGGGCGGTTGTCCCCCAATAAGGTGTTCAGCATATCCCGATACATCTCCACAGTCCGATAAATCCGAAACGACGTACTCGGATAGGTTTCGTCGAAATTACCCGTGTCAATCCCGTAATAGTGAATCTTCCTGCCTTTGCATTCCCGTTCATAGGTTTCCCGCAGCCAGTCCAAAATCCCACGCTTTATAACGGGCAGAACCTCGACTTTCTTTCTGTTCTTTTTAAGGGTTATTTCAATATCATCGTCCGTGAAATCCTCGCCCAACTCTTTGAACAGATTTTGCACCGCCTTATCCAAAGACGCGGGTTTCACAAGGCCGCAGTTCTTAAACGAGGTTTCGACATAATCGTAAATAAAGACCAGCGCAAACCAGAATTTCTCGACATCCAGCCCCAATCCCATAACCGTAGCGATTATATCGTCGTTAGCGAGATAATCCGACTTGGCAAAGGGCATCTTAATCTTCCCCGTACAATAGCGATATTCGAATTGCGGTGTGCGGATTCCATACGTCTGTTCATCACATCCGCAGGCAATATCGACATACTCGCGCAACTCACGGCGCATCGGGTCGAAATCCCAATGCACAATCTTATCGTTTTCATCCATCAGTAAGGATTCATACATACTCTCACGGATGGCATCGACATCCTTTTCATTCATAAAATAGCGTTTTACACCCAAATTTACGGCTTTTTACATGTACATCGCACTTATTTACCATGCAAAAACCGCTATTAGCACTTAAAACACATGTTCGAGAGGAATTTCAGAACAGCCGCACCATGTACCGAACCGCTAATAGTACTGAATTGCATGACACGAAAGGTGTTTTAGAACAACGAGCTATGTAAAATACCCGCTAATACTACTTTTTGCACATTAATTTCCCCGTCGAACACACTCCGCTACCCCGTAAACAGCCAAATAATGCCATCTAAGACATAGATAAAAATGTTCGGATTAATTGCTGTCCGACCTTTGTTCCCAATAAAAAAGGTGCTATCTTTATAATACGAAAAAGGAGCAGTCCTAATGTCGAGTCCGTCCATAATCGGGAGGTGTTTTTCAGCACCTCTTTTTCTTGTTTCCGAGTGTAATATTTTTTGATTCCGAAATGGACTTTCTCTTTAATAATAACAATACAAGATTAAAAATAATTACAGATTTTTTGGCATCCATATTTTTATAGCTAATTTCGAAAAAAATTATTCTTTATGTTTAAGAAGATATTTGAATCATGCGAAGACAGCATTGTTAAGCGCGTAAGTAATCCATATTTTGGAACATATATCGCTGTTCTATTAATAGATAATTGGGAACTTATATACACGCTATTTACATTTAGCTCTTACGAGACAAGAGATACTAGAATAAGCATTATCGCTGATTATATAAGCCGAGAAGGCGGATTGTCATGGCTGTTTGTAAAATGTGCATTAATTGCATTTATCCCATTTATAATTTATTATATATTACTGAATGCTTCAGGGTACCTTTCAAATTGGTTTGAGTTGCGACTAAAACCATGGCTACTGAAACAAGTTGATAAAGGATTAGTAGTAGACAAAGCCGAATATGAAAAATTGGCATCTCGAATTACTGCTTTGCAAACAAAAGCAGATGACGAGCGAAAGAAGCGCATGGAGGCAGAGGATGAAATAGATGAATTACAAAAGAAGTTTATTAAATTACAAAATGAGCAAGCTGTCTCTAATCCGCAAAGCATTGATAATCCGCACCTAGAAATAACCATTCCAAATAATGATACTATAAATAAGGAGAAAAATATACACTATCATAAGATATTAAAGGATATTCAAGAGAAGAATTTAGATAATGATTTTAGAAGGTTAATCCACCTAATTAAAGCAGAGGAATACGTACCTGATAGTGCTATTGTTGAATATGCAGTTTTACACGATTTAATAGAAAAAAGTGGTTCTTTTTATTCATTTACCGACGATGGGGCTATTGTTGCTAAACTATTCATTAACGCATCCTTGCCTAAAATTGTTGAGCCAGAGAAAGAATAATAACACATTTTAAAAGACTATACAAGATTAAAAATAATTACAGATTTTATTTCACTAAAAACGAATTACTTATGCAAAATTGAACCATCGACGCACCCAAAGGTGCAAACTTTCTTCGGGACTTTATGACCGAAATTCCCGTGAATTGCCTTTTTAACAAGAAAAAGACGGGGTGCGGGGCTACCGAACTGGCTATCCGCAACTCCATTCCAACCCTTATCGCTATGCCTTACGTGGCATTGGTGAAGAACAAGACCGTCTGCCGCACCGACGATATAGAGGTGCTGGGCGTTTACGAAGACATTACCGAGTGGGACATCACGCAATTCGCCCGTACCCATTCCCCCTTAAAGATAGCCACGACTTACGATTCCCTGCCGCGCGTCGTTTCCGCTTTACAGAGCATTGGCATAGACCCTTACAAAGAGCTGTTCCTGCTGGTGGACGAGTGGCACGTGCTGTTCAACTCCTATTCGTTCCGACATAATGCCATTAAGAATTTACTTGCAGAAGCCGCTAAATTCGATAAGGCAACATATATGACGGCGACACCCATAGAGCGGGAATACATGTTGGAGGAACTGCGACACCTGCCGACCTGCGAAATCGACTGACCCGACCTTACGGAGGTTAAGGTGCGTTCGCGGCAGACCAACAAACCCGATAAATACATCGTGTCGGAGTGCGTCAAAGTCCTGCGCGACGAATTGCCCTACAACCTGCATATCTTCGTCAACAGCGTGGAATTTATCGCAAAGGTTATCGACACGCTCAAACTCGCTCCCGAAGCCGTCAAAGTGGTGTGTTCTACGAGCGGGGAGAGTAGGCAGGAGAACCAGCGCAAATTAGGCAATGCCTATCCCATCGGCCAGCCCTCCGACCCTGCGAAGAAGATAAACTTTTACACCTCGACCTGCTTCGAGGGGTGCGACATCTTCGACCCCGACGGCGTTACATTCATCGTCAGCGACGGACGAAAGGCGCACACGCTGTTGGATATTTCAACGCTCTTTACGCAGATATGCGGACGCATCCGAGATTCCCGTTACAAGGCGCAAATCGTGCACGTCTATTCCACGACCAAATACAGCAAGGCCGTAACGCTCGACGAGTTTGTTGCGGCTACCCAGCGGACGCTTGCAGACGCCGAAAGCTATGCCGCCGAGATAAACTCGTTGAGTGAAGCTACACGGGTTAAAACCCTATCGAAGATTCCCTACATCAATGAACAATATGTGCGGATAGCCGATAACCGCCTAATCGTGGAAAAGAACCTCGCCAACATGGACATCGTGAATTTTAAGATAAGCCGACATATTTACGCAACCTATGTAAACCTTACCGACGAACTGCAACGAAACGGCTACAAGGTAACGGTGCAGACATACAGCAAAGTCGTGGAGCACCTCGCGGCCAATCCCTCGGCGCGGACTACTTTTCAGGAGTTGTTCGATGAATACAGCCGACTGAAAACAATGACCGAGCAATTTTTCGTGGTAGAAAGCCCCGCCGAATTATGCGCTGTAATAGAACAGCGGCATCCGCTGGTGAAGCAGGCTTACGACGAGTTGGGAACGGCCAAAGTGCAGGCGTTGAAATACCATGTAGGCAACATCCGCCGCGAGTTGGTAAAGGGGCTTTCAATCGGCGACGACTATAAAATCGTGAAGATGATAAACGACGCATTTCAGAAACAGACGCCGATTGCCAAGAACAAGGCCAAAGAACGCTTGCAGGAGATTTACGACACGCTGGGTCTGCAACGAAAAGCCAAAGCGACAGACCTTGCGCAATGATACGAGATAAAGGATGCGCCGACACGAATAGAGGGTAAACCGACCGCGTGTGTGACAATTATCAGGGACAAATTCGTGAGAAGATAGAGGGCGAGCCACGGCCCCGCGAAGCGGTGGCCGGGCTTCGCCCGACCACCTGCCGACGAACATCCCGCGCGGACAATCCCTATTTTTCACCCCTCCCCATTTTCGGATGGAAAACCGAATTTTTTACTTACTATTTAATAGGATTCCACATAAAACAGACCACCCCCTATTTATGCCCGAAACCATATAACAGCATAGAATTATCGGAATTATATAGAATCGGAAAGCTATTCTTACATGGAGATATGCCGCCCTGTTTAGTTGGTTATGAATGGAGTTATCTTTTTACAAGTAATGGGGAATAACTCTAAACTTTACAGACCATGAAAACATTAAATGAAAGGGCGACAGAAATTCTGCAAGCCTTGTTAGCCGTGCGGGCTTACAGAATCGACCACGGAAACGGAGTTTACACACGCTTACGTGCCGCAATGATTGGGCGCAATGGAAAGTACAACCTTATTTCGCTGGTAGAATACTACGAATCCAAAGGTAAACTTGCGCAGAATACAGAAATGAATTTTGCATTTGACACAAGTACAAAGCAGTTTATCCCGTACTATTACTGCAACAAAACTCTCCGCATTGAATCGCATAGTGCGTACCCGACTGAAAACGGAATGGAGAATTGCGCCGAGGAACGACAGGCAGACCACACAAATTTTGCAAACCGATGGCTAATACGCATGAACTCGCAAAAACCGATTATATGAATGCGCAACGAATAGTACAGAATTGTGTTTTGAAGAATCAAAGCACAGTTATCGAGGAAATGATACGGGCAAACCTTATTTCCGAAGAATATCTTTATCCGTTCGCGGATGATGTTATGGAATGGTGGCTGATTGATTCATGGCTGGCCGAACGACTGAAAGCGCAAGGCGAGGTTATCATCGAGGAATACGGTTGCTACTGGTGGGGCAGACAATCCAGCGGACAGGCGATTTACATGGACGGCGTAATACAAGAAATCTGCGGGGACGATTAACCCAACTTACAACTAACAAAGTTTCGATTCCATACTCCCTGCTATTGGATAGAAACTTTGTTTTTCAGAAATTTGATACGGCAACAATCCCGAAAAGCGGGATAAGGTCATTGCGTTTTCAGAATATGTTTTTTACCTTTGTGGATGACATATTGAAATTTACGGAAGCGTAAGTTTATTCTCGGATAGTGAACGTAGGAAATTCATTGAACATGAGAATAGGCAGACCTTATCTCCCGTCATATCCTTTACGGATACGGCGCGGGGTTGTTGCTTATTTGAATGTTCGGGCAATCCTACGGCCTACTATCCTCAAATGAGCTTTCAGCCCTGCGCTTTCTCTTTTAATTATTGCCGTTACGGGGGCTGGAACGGCGGGAAATTATAATGGAAACGCCTGTTAGCACCCAATGGATTGATCAATATTTGGGAATTTCGGATATTGATAATCCGAGTTTCGAGGAAGTTCGTAATTTCATGATCTTATGGAATCTATTCGAATCCTTATTATTTCAAGGGTCATATTCCAATCTAAAAGCGATTCACAAAAGCCAATCACTACAATTGGATAAACAGTTGATTACTGACACTATTACATATTTTAGAAATCGCTACATAGCCAATAATGCAACAACTCCTTACTATGCCAATTTACGATTGAGACACAATGATAATGAACCTTTGATTAAAGATGTACTATTGGGCAAAATAAATAATGAAAGTGAAACGGTTTTAGCTATCATTATTATTATTTATCGATACCGTAATAATTTGTTTCATGGGAACAAAGCAGTTGTTTCATGGATAGCTCAAAAAGATAATTTCATTCATGCAAATAGATTTCTTATAGCTTGTTTAGAATCAAAATAAAAGCACTAATAGCAACTAACATAAAACTACTTATCATGAAAAAGCTACTGACACTTTTATGGCTTGGCATTTTTTCTCATCTTGCAGCGTTTACTCAAATTCCTGATGACTTGGGAATATTCGATGGAAATAAGGCGTCCCTTGATGTTATGCCTTCTTTTCAAGGCGGAGATTTAGACACTTTCCGCAAATGGGTAAATGCCAATGTTGTCTATCCTCAATTAGCTTTAGAGAATGGCATATCGGGACGCGTAGTCACATCTTTTGTTATTGAGAAAGATGGCAGTCTAAGTAATATCGAGATTATTCAATCTCCAGATAAGATATTGTCGGCAGAAGTTATGCGAGTTTTGCTATTGGCGCCAGCGTGGACTCCTGGCACACAAAAAGGCAAAGTTGTACGAGTTAGATACACACTCCCATGTGATTTCTCTTTCTCCGATGATGCACCTTCAACCGAGAATGAACAAAAGACCCCAAAGACCCCAAACTTTGATAAAGGAATTGAAAACTACAAACAAGAAAAATATTCCGAAGCGATTGAATATTTCTTACATTCATTGGGGACTGAAAAACATGAAATAGGGCTTGTTTACATATATTTATCTTTTTCATATTATCATTTGAGCAAAATGGATGATGCTTATGGATTTGCGAATAGAGCAGTAAAATATTTCACCCCTATCTCCGAATATTTAGCAAATTATAAAGATGCGATATTAGACGCTCTTTATCTTAAAGCTAATTTTGATTTCGATTACAGCCAGCAACGGGAAAATTGGAAACCTTACGCTTTGTCAGCAGTAAATAATTATCAACTAATTATAGCAAATTTTACAGATAGTCTGGATGCCAAAGTTTTTCAAGAAATTAATATGCGTTGTGGTGGGCTCAAATACATACTTGGGCAATCTGACTATAGGAAATATCTTCAAAATGGCGGAGCCGAAGGCCAAGAAATGTTGCAGAAAATAATAAAAACACAACAAAATCCGACAAGTACCAACGCTAAAAAATCAACACAGCTCATTAAAGATAAAAGTTTTAAAATAGAATAAAACCATGAAGATTACAAAATATTTTGCAGTAATTGGATGCATCCTAATATTATCTTCCTGCTCGATAAAGAATACAATTCAAGATGCAGAGAAAGCCGTTTTTACCGTCTATACATACGATAAGTTCGGGGCTCCAAGCGGTACAGGAACAGGCTTTTTTATTGATGATGAAGGTACGGCTTTTACTAATTATCATGTTTTGGACGGGGCGGTAAAGGCATATATCGAAACAATAGACGGGCACTCTTATGAAATTAAAGATATTTTAATGTCCGATAAAAATAAAGATATTGTCAAATTTACGATAAACAACCCCGACAATGTAGATTTGCCTAATTTGTCCTTACATCGGGGCAATTACGAAAAAGGAGATGAAATTATTGTGATAGGTAGCCCTCTTGATTTAACTAATTCAGTAACGACGGGCATTATATCCGCATTACGAACCGACAGGTCTCATGGAGATGTTATCCAAATTTCAGCACCTATTTCGCCAGGAAATAGCGGAAGTCCTGTCCTTACAAAGAACGGTAAAGTTATTGGCATTGCAACTTTTAATCGAGTTGGAGGACAGAACTTGAATTTTGCTGTTGCCACAAAAAATGTAGATGAACTTTCATCTAATGACTTTGAAAAAGAAAACAGAAAATTCAATTTAAAAGACGATTTTGTTATCCTTAATCTTCCAAGTGACAATGGGTCTGACATTATCTTAAATGCTATCGAATTTGGTAAAAACCAAACAACGGCCTATTTTACATTTATCAACATGAACCTTATGTACGGAGACGCAGTAACAATATGGAATGAATTATATAAGGATGAAAACGACCACGGATTCTGCATTAAAGATCAAGCTGGCGATAAAAAATATTATATCGTTTCATCATCAATAGGAGCGAATAAAGCCAATGGAGCGGATGTCCCTCTTTGTGACTCTTATCAATTCCAAGTCTATTTTCCTACTATAAAGAATAAACTCGAAAGAATAGACATTTTCAATGGAGACGATTCTCGCTCTTGGAGATTTACAGATATAGATTTGAATTACTATCGAAATAATCTATCTGTAGATATGAATCTATACAAAAAATTATATGCAATGTCCCAAATGAAAGAAGGCGAATTGGGTGGTGCATATCAAATGTTCCAAGAAATACTGAATGATAATCCAACAGACGTTGATTGCTTGAACGGATTAGGACTTATCTCATATATTGCGAATAATCAAATGGATGCTATGTCCTATTTTGATACAGCCATAGAAGAAAATCCTTTAAATGTACTTTCTTATTTGAATCGTTTTGCTATCTCGGAAGCAAAAAAAGATTATCAATCTGCATTGACAGATATTTCTAAAGCCATTGAAATAGATCCTGCTCAACCCGATTATTACTATCATCGAGCTATGACATATTGCAAACTAAATAATTATATATCGGCATTAACTGATATGGATCAACTTATATCATCTAATGATTTCAAAAAAGACGCTTACGTTTATTATCTTCGAGCTATGATTTACATTGAAATGGATGATAAGAAAGCGGCAAGCAAAGATATTTATACCAGTTTTCAGTTAACAGATGATGAAGAGTTGGAAAAGGAGTTAAAGGAAATGTGGAAATATTGCGGAAACTAAAATCCGCATAAAGCAATGAAGTGACAGACTTTGTGAAAAGGTTAATCTATAAGACCCTTTTGCAGAGTTTGTCACTTTTATATTACTTGCTATATTGAGAAATATTCACTATATTTACATAACATTCAACCGATTAACACTCTAAAAATTAAACACTATGTCTGTACTGCGATGGTCTTTAGATTATGAAAAACAACAATACTATATTTCAGAAAAAGATTATGCTGATTTATTAGAGCGTTATCGAAAAATATATTATGAAAACCTTGAACGATATGAAGGTTACTCGCGCGGTTCAAAAAATGAGCTTCTTCGCATTCTTAACGACAACCCTAATTTCTTTGGGATTTGGCTACCATACTCTTTGATTGGCCATAGTGAAAAAGCAAAACATATAATTGATACAATGCTAAATCATAACTTGAGCGAACATATTATAGCACATAGATTAATAAAAACAGGATTGAAAGAGGGAGTAGATTGGGAATGGATATTTGAAGAAAATGAATGGCGCATAAACATAAAACACACGGATAATGCGTCTGCCAAATATTGGCAACAACGGAATGAACGTGATATGAGAGATTCAAAAGAATACATAAAGAGTAGTAATCCTTATGAGATAGATTGGGAGGAGCAGGCCGAAATTGAATGTCGCGGTAACATAGAATGGTAATTAAGGATTATCGTGACAATTACTTAATAATAATTGATTGGAATAAGAAATATTCACAATTATTCCCAATGCGCATCGTAGCATAAAGCATTCATTTACATATCTTTACACATCGGTTTGAGTGCTATTCAGCCCATCGACAAACCGTTCAAACAGAGGATTTTGATGAATATCTGTCGTAAAATCCTTGAATCAATTCTCTAAAGGCATTTCATCCATTTTATTGATTGAAACAGTTGGTCTGAGTTGGACTGACATGGACTATGATGGACTATCATAGACTTACATGGACATATATTTTGGAGTATCTCCTTTCGATTTAAATTGAAATCTATATTCCACTATAATCCATGTCAGTCAACGGTAGTCCATTTCATTTTTTCCAATGTAAATCTGCTTCCTACGAAATAAAAGCTATGTAAGTGATCGCAGGCAGAACCATGATTCAACAATGAAAAATCACAAGAGAATCAAGGAATGTTTCGGCGATTTCGAAAATATTAAATTAACCATAAATCAGAACATGAACGAATACACATTCTATCAAGATCATAAAGGTACGATCTGGCAGCGGAGCCATTTCTCAGTGAATGCCGAGTCTCTAAATGAAGCAAAGCAGATCATAGCAGCCAACAACCTGTCTTCGAACTTCGTCGGTGATCTGGACGACGGACAAACCATTGTTTTCCACAAGTCAGAGTACCTATACGATACTTTGAGCAGTATGGCTCCCGATCATAACCAAGGACATGCCACGATAATCGTTCTCAATTCGAACCATGAGACTATCTGCATGAACGGCCACGATCCGCAGGTGGACCGATCTGTGCGGAAGGAGCTGCGGGTCTTCGCCTGGCCTTACAAACTACTGCCCCGCAATGCTTCCGACGAAGAGATTCTCAAGGCATGGGAGAATGGGCCCATACCAGCCCCGGAAGATGAAAGGGAGATGTCCGAAGTAGAAATATACACGCCTGATGAGTTTTCTGAGAGGATTAATGACAATAAATGCGCTTTCGACAATTATTATGTTCGTTTCATTATAATAACCTTATGACCATGACAAAAATAGCAAAACTTGTAGCAGTAAGTCTGCTCACACGGATCATCGTTGATGAAACAGATTCCGAAGAGGAGAATCTGGCTACCGCCAAGCCTCAATTTATCTGCAAAATCAACACGGACCTTGGAGATAACGTTGAATTTATCGAAGAAGATACCGAATGTCCTTTCGATCCGGAAACAGATTGAACGCCCGGAAACCTATTGAAACGAACGCTGATTTAGATCAAAATTATAACTCAGAGCATGGCCGAATCAAGCCATGCTTTTTAATTATCCATAACCATGAAAACATTCGCAGATGTAAAACGTAAAATGAGACCCGGCACAAAGTGGCGTTGCATCCATCTTTTCGACAACACAGATATGGGTGTGCGAGCGGTTGGTAAAGCACAAACCAATGCCGTAGCATTCCTTAAACCCGACGGAAAACTTATATGGCTATTTTGGCCCAAGGCTAAAGACATACAAATCATCGACGAGAATACTTTTATCGTAACAGACAACGGTAGACCTATGCTGAAATATATCTTCATAGAGTAATAATTTCAGCCATAATACGCTGTAGAAATCTTAAAAATTAAAGCCTATGCAAAAGAAAAGCAAAGGCCGGATATTGAGTATTACACGAATATGTGGGTATTGCGGCAATCCCTTCGAAGCCCATAACAGTACAACTCGCTTTTGTTCAAGAAAATGTTATAACCGGGACTATTATCTCCATCATGCCCAAATTATGAATCTAAAAAGGGCCGAGCTGTATAAAAAAACCTACAAACCTCGAAATCCGGCAAAACCGAATCCTCTACCTGCTTCTGGAGAAATCACTACTCCAGTGGACCTCATTTCCATCAAAGAAGCGGCGAGACGTATGTGTGTATGCAAACAAACGGTGTACAACTTAATCCATGCGAATCAAATCAGGGAAATTCGTTACACCTCACGTTTATCCTATGTAAAATGGAGTGAAATAGTGAATCATTTCAATCACAACAATCCGAAGATTCCGCAAATCACGTTGCCGAAAGGTAAACAGCCGTTGCGCAGGGAAGTAATTGCAAAATTCGAAAAGGCAACGGCAAAAGCAAAACTCAAGGAATCAACTCCGCTGTGGCTAACGCCACAGCAAGTATGCGAAAGATACGATTTATCATCAATCAATATTGTCTACGCTTATGCCAGTAAATTTCATATAGTTAAAAAGAAAGTCCACCGGCATACATTGTATTCAAGCAAAGCCTTTGATGCCGTATTAGAACCTTATCCCGATAAAACGATGCCATCCGGGTATATAACCATAAAAGAGGCTTCACTGAGATACAATCTTTCTCTTACAGGAGTCCGAAAGAGACTTGACATTTTAGGTGTTAAATATACATGGTTTCAGAAATCGATTATTTTTCAGGAAGATGAGTTTGTGAAAAAATCCAAGAGACTTGAAATCGCCTGACAATTACCGCATTACAAAACACAAATAATTGATTGTATGGTTAGTAATAAATAACTTGCAATCCCAAAAAAATATAACATGAGAAGAGTAAAAGTTACAGTTCGCAGCCGTCCGATTTCCGGAGATCGACGCACGCTCTATCTTGATTATTACCCGGCAGTCCGCATTCCCGAAACGATGAAAATGATGCGGCAGGAAACATTGGGCATGTACCTGTATGATAAGCCGAAAAACCAGATTCAGAAACGGCATAATGAATCCACGCTTGCACAAGCGGAAGCTATACGCTGTCTCCGCGTCCAAGCTGTCATCAATGAAGAGTTTGGTTTTCTGGATAAACAACGCCTGAATACGGATTTTCTTGAATATTTCCGCAAAGAAACCCTCATGCGGAATTGTAGTTGGGCAAGTTGCTACAAACACTTCAAGACATTCGTGGGCGGTAAATGTACTTTTGCCCAGATCAATGTCGATTTATGCGTGAAATTCCGGGAATATCTTCTGAAAGCTCCCCGCTTTGATACTTCCGCCAAAGCACTTTCCGTCAATACGGCTTCGGGTTACTACCGCAAATTCCGGGGTTTGCTTGCCATCGCATTACGCGACAAACTGCTGCAGGAAAATATCAATTTGTATCTGGACCGTATCGATGTAAAGCCCAACAAAATTGAATTTCTCACCCAGCAGGAATTGCTCAATCTGTCGAAGGCTCCTTGTGAAATTCCCGTACTCAAAAAAGCGTCGCTTTTCTCATGCCTAACTGGATTGCGATATAGCGACGTGCAGCGCCTCGAATGGAGCAATATCGTTCCGAATCTCGAAGGCACGGGGTATAATATCCGTACACGGACAAAGAAAACACAAGCGGAAATATCTCTGCCGCTAAGTCCGGATGCCTTGGAGCTATGCGGAGAGCGTAGTGACGGCGTAGTTTTCATCGGACTTAACCGCAACATGCTCAATGCTCCTCTGCGCCGGTGGATCTCCGAAGCTGGAATTACAAAACATATCACTTTCCATAGTTTCCGGCACACCTACGCCGTGCTTCAGTTGGCAAGCGGGACCGATATTTACACCGTAAGTAAAATGCTCTCGCATAAGCATGTTACAACGACAGAAATCTACCTCGACCTGCTTGAAGAAACCAAGAGTAAAACCATCGGCCGCATTCAAATCCATAAAGATCACGATCCGGATGCAGCATGAAGAAATAGTACTAACCAATAAAATGTTTAGAAATGGACGAATCCACTAATTTGACATTCAACGACCTGCCGCAGGCAGTATGAATGATAGCGCAAGAACTGAAAGAACTCCGGGAAATGGTCGCGGTATTACAGCCTCCGAAACCCACGCGCCGGCCAATTCTTATCGATGAAGCCTGCAAGATTCTCGGTAAAGCCAAACCTACCGTATATACACTGTCCCGCTTAGGTGAAATTCCCAGTTGCAGACAGGGCCGAAAGGTTTATTTCTACGAAGATGAACTGCTTGAGTACATCAATTCCGGAAAAGTTACTACAGCCCGGGAAATACGGGAAACCGCAGAGCAGGCGCTATACAAAGGCACTCGACGCCGATAAATGATGAATACGGCAGAGACCTCACCATCGAATCAGGTGGTGAGGTTTATTGTTGTCTTAGAAATCTGATTTAAGTTAAAGCTTAAGTTAAAAGAAAGCCCAAAACACATTGTGCATCTTTGCCGTACAAAACGACAACCAACAAGCGGTGAAACAATGGATTCGGAACAACAGTTCAAAGAGATCAGAACCTTATGCGTTCTGATGATAGACAAGCTGGATAAGATTTCGGCTGAATTTCGGGAAATGTTTGGCGCACATAAACGAAACTCCGATGATATTATACTCGATTATCAGGATGTATGTCAGATATTGCATATCAGTCTCAGGCATTTGCGCCGACTGGCAAATTCGAATGAATTACCGGGCTTCAAAATCGGCAGACGGCGTTTCTGGCGTAACTACGACGTGCAGGAATATATTCGCAAGATAGAAAAAAATAAGAATCGCTAATCATATAAGTTATGCCCAAAGAACCAAAGTATAAACTCATCGAAGAAGAAACGCTTCGGGAACTCTTATCCACACAGTTCCAACTCAGCTATTCTATTATCCTGCTCAGCTACATTTGCCAGAGAAATAAACTCGACACGACCCTTACTGCAAACGAAGCGGGTGGCATCATAAAATTATCTCCCCGCCAGATAAATGACGCCCGCAACCGCTGCCTGATACGGGCTGTAAACTGCGGGACATGCAAGCTATACAGCATCTTCGACCTTGCCATGCTTGCTGCGAACCTACACCGGAAACGGATGATTTCAAGTTTGAGACACGTAACCACCTATTCTGCTCAAACACCCCGGGAATCCAAATAATTCCCCTCTGCTTTTTCTTTTTAAACTCACCTTTCGAAGGGACAGACCGCTTGTGAAAGCCGTCTGTCCCGCTTTTTTATATTCTTATCCTAATTTAAAAATAATGCTTAAAAAACCACATAAATATGTTAGCACGATTCGGAGGCCCACTATATGTCACAGACGACTATATTCCAGGGATATATACTGAAATTTTCAATATACTGATACTCTCTGCCAGCCCCTCGGAGGTTCAACGACAATTACTACAGTTATGCTCCCGAAAAGGACATCAGAACCCCTATAATTATTTTAAATGGGGATTTTCGGGGTCCTATTTCTGGCTGCAGCAACGATTATCATACTGTTCAAAGGAGTGCTTTGCATTCAAACATCTGACGATAATGACTTATTCCCGGATTAATAAGCTCTTTATCAATAATTAATTCTCTAAGCGAAAATGACTTATGGTAAAAGAACCTTTATATCTGCCCGGTGATAAGCAGGAACTCTTCGACCGTTATTTGGATAAAACGGCTCATGCCGACCTGATTGAACGCCTCCGTGTTATCACCGGAGCCCTTCAAAACAAACTTACACCGCAGGAACTCCGACTACACCGTATCGATCGTACCGACGCAATAACCTTGTTCCACGAGCGACAAAAGCTCACAAAGAAAATGTTTCAAGCAGTAGTGACAGATTTTGCCGTGCGTGTCTGTACGAACCAGATTGAAATCTGCACGCAGCAATTCTATGAAGCGCCTCGCGGGAAAGAAGCCGAGCATATTGCGGCGTCCCGAATTCCCGACTTATGTGACGATACGGAGCTATTGGAACAAATGTACGAGTGGTGGAAAAACCTTCTTCCCGGCCAGAAAAAAGGCATTGCCAAAACCTTCGATGATGACTTTAACCCCGAATGGTGCTTCCGGGACAAAGAAGAAGAAACCATCCAATGTATTGATGCCTGCTGGCGCAGCTTGCCCTTGGAAACGCGCATAGATATATATCACTATTGTGTTTGACACACATAAAACTTAAATCCACCTTTTTGAACGTGAGACACACGTAAAACTGTACAACGAGCCTATGATAAAACCCACCGTTGTAAACCTGCCGCAGAGTTTGAATCAAGCCTCCGGTATAATCTTTCATTTTGCCGGGAGCCATGCGCTCCCGGTTCTTTTTTCCAGTAAAGCATTTCAACATTTACCTTTTAATTCCAATCATTATGTCTAAGAAAATCAATCCGGCAATCGCAGCCGCAGCAGAAACCATCGCACCGGAAGTAGCCCTTGTAGCAACTACCGCAATCGCGCCTTTTCAGGCCATTTCGATGAATCTCGACATCTCTCTGATCGACCCGTCGCCGCTCAATCCCCGAACGATCTTCTCCGATGAAGGGATTCAGGAACTTTCCGACAGCATCCAAAAGTACGGATTGCAATCGGAGATTCTGGTCCGCCCCAAGAACGGGCGTTACGAGCTTATCTTCGGAGAACGCCGTCTTCGTGCCTCAAAGAAGGCAGGACTGACGACCATTCGGGCAAAGTGTGAAGATTTGTCCGACAGTGAAGCGAAGATTCGAGCTTTCATCGAAAATCTGCAGCGCGAAAACCTCACCCCCATTGAAGAGGGTGATGCCTTTGTGCGCCTGCTGGACGAACCCGACATGACTGTGAAGCGGCTTTGCGCCGATCTGGGCAAAAGCGAAGGTTACGTGCGCACACGCATTAACCTTATGAAGCTGATCCCGGAGGTTGTCGAGCTGCTCAACAACAAAGAAATATCCCTCGAAATCGCAAAGGAATTTGCGAACTACAGCAAGGATATTCAGCAGACCGTTTGCAAGGATCATTTCAAGGAAAACGGTTATTTCAGTTGGCGCGGCATCTCAGCCAAAGAATTCTCGGAACGGTTGTATTCAAGATATATGACCCAACTCGACAATTACAGCTTCGACAAGACAGAATGCAACACCTGCGAGTTTAATACCCTTCAGCAGAAGGTGCTTTTCTCCTTCTGCTCAGACTGCGGCGGATGCCAGAAAACATCCTGCCTGCAGGCAAAGAATGAAGCGTATATGGTAAAGCGGAGTGTAGATCTGATTACCAACGATCCGCGCGTGCATCTGATGAAAACCACTACCAGCAACAAAGCCGTCGTAGACCAACTGACGGAGATGGGACACGATATTTCGGACCTTGAAAAGTCGGTTTACAATTACGACAACGGCCCGCGAATGCCGCAAAAGCCGGATGCCGAGGAATCAGGGGATGCCGATGACTACCAGTGTGCGTTGGAAGAGTACGAGAAAGATCTGGAGAGGTTCAAGGAAAGATGTACCGAGCTGGAATACAGCGTCACGGAAGGAAAGGTTCTCAAATATGCCGTTATCGAAGATACGGATGTTAAAATCTACTATGAGAAAGTCCGCGCAGAGACAACGACACAAAACGGTGTAACCGTTACCACCGTACCCGTGGTACCTGCAAAGGACCTCAAGCAGAAAGATGAACGAAACCACGAGATTTGCATCACGCACATCACCAAAGAACTCAAAAAGGTCCTCCACTGCGAAAAGAAGGATTTCCCCAAGACGGAAATTACACCCCGGGAACAGCAATTCTTCCATTACATTCTCCTGAGCAAAATTTCAGATAAGCACCGGGAAATACTGGGTCTGAAAACCGACTATTCGTCCAAGACAACCGAACGGATGAAATATGCCGCAAACCTCACAGACGAACAGAAAACGATGCTCATGCGTATGACGATCATGTCTTACTGCGACGACATGTACGAGTACAACTGCAAACCCGATTCGGCGAACAGCGCGATCATCACCGAATTTTCCACCCTGCACTTCCCGGATCAGGCCAATCCTATCATTGACCGGTACAAAGGCATTTTCGAAAAACGCCATGTCAACCTGGTTAAGCGCATCGACGCTATCGAGAAACAAGCCGAGAACATGCGCATTCAATCGATGTTCGAAGCCGGGGCCCTCTGGAAAATGCCGGACGGCACTATTCTTAACATTCTGACCGGCGAAATCCTCGACGAAAACGTGGTTTTCCATGCCCTGCCGGATGCCGAAATCCCGGAGTATCCGATCGAAGAACAACCGGAGGGCGACTTCCCCGAACCGGACATTGAGGAACCCCAGACCGAGGATGAGCCCGAAGGAGAGTATCCGGATGACCCCTATGAGTTCATCCCCTTTGAGGACGCTGCCATGAAGACGGGCAAAGGCCAGAAGTCCAAGGCAAAATCCAAGGCGAAACCGAAGGCCAAGACGATGCGTATTTCTCCCAAGAAAACCAAACTCGCAGCCTGATATACATCACACACTTATCGAAGGGGACGGATTATGTACTGCACCCCAAAAGTTGGACACTTTTGGGGTGTTTTTTATGAAATATAATT
>ERZ1108167.119-NODE-119-length-123757-cov-39.227854_pt1 | contig 123757 bp, 123 predicted proteins | sample MGYA00403703_ERZ1108167 | MGnify/ENA primary metagenome ERZ1108167 (study PRJEB35170, sample SAMEA104062411) | human gut metagenome | biome: human gut; feature: human-associated habitat; material: faeces | place: Denmark | collected 2012-05-11 ...
CTCCGTTACGCCTTTTCCACGTTCACGAGGAAAGCCTTGAACTCCGGCGTCTGCGTGTTCGCATCACCGACAAACGGCGTCAGGGTATTGGCGATAAACCCTTTCTTCGCCACGCCTTCGTAGCCCCAGTGAATCGGAATACCGATAGTATCGATATCCTTACCGTCCGCTTTCAGCGTGCGAATACGCTTGGTCACCACCGCCTTGGCTTTGATATAACCGCGGTTAGAGGAGACCTTCACGGTATCGCCATGGGCGATGCCGAGCTTGTTGGCCAGCTTCTCGCCGATCTCCACGAACTGTTCCGGCTGCGCGATGGCGTTAAGCAGCGCGTGCTTGGTCCAGTAGTGGAAGTGCTCGGTCAGACGGTAAGTGGTGCCGACGTAAGGGAATTTATCCGCTTTGCCCATCTGCTCAAGGTCGCCTTTAAAGACGCGCGCGGCCGGGTTCGAGACCACGTTCGGGTGCAGCGGGTTAGTGCCCAGCGGCGTTTCAAACGGCTCGTAGTGTTCCGGGAACGGCCCTTCCGCCATCTTATCGATAGCGAACAGACGCCCCATTCCTTCCGGCTGCATGATAAACGGCCCGACATCGCTGTCCGGCGCCGCGGCGCTGTAGTCCGCAATATCCACGCCGCCCCACTTCGCGCCATCCCATTTCAGGAGCTGGCGCTTCGGATCCCACGGTTTACCCGCCGGGTCCGCGGAGGCGCGGTTATACAGAATGCGGCGGTTGAGCGGCCACGCCCATGCCCAGCCCAGCGTATTGCCCAGGCCCGACGGGTCGGCGTTATCGCGACGCGCCATCTGGTTGCCGTCCGGCGTCCAGCTACCGGCGAAGATCCAACAGCCGCTGGAGGTGGTGCCGTCATCGCGCAGCTGCGCAAACGAGCTGAGCTGCTGGCCTTTCTTGACGATCACCGCCCCGGTTGCCGGGTCGGTAATATCTGCCAGCGCCTTACCGTTGCTTTCCATCGCGACTTCTTCTGATGCCGGTTCATGCGGCGTGGCGTAGTTCCACGTCATGTTCAGCACCGGTTCCGGCGCCGGTCCGCCCTGTTCGGCGTACATCTTGCGCAGGCGTAAGAAGATGCCGGCGAGGATCTCACCGTCGGTGGTCGCAATCCCCGGGGCGTCCGCGCCTTTCCAGTGCCATTGCAGCCAGCGGCCGGAGTTGACGATAGAACCGTTCTCTTCGGCGAAGCAGGTGGACGGCAGGCGGAACACTTCGGTCTGGATTTTCGTCGGATCGACGTCGTTCGACTCCCCGTGGTTTTGCCAGAAGGTGGAGGTTTCGGTGTTGAGCGGGTCGATGGTCACCAGGAACTTCAGCTTCGACAGCGACGCGACAACCTTGTTTTTGTTCGGGAACGACGCTACCGGGTTGAAGCCCTGGCAGATATAGCCGTTCACTTTACCCTGGTTCATCATCTCGAAGTATTGCAGGACGTCGTAGCCCTTATCCCACTTCGGCAGCCAGTCAAAGCCCCAGCTGTTTTCCGCCGTCGCTTTATCGCCAAAGAAGGCCTTCATCATCGAGACGAAGAATTTCGGGTAGTTACCCCAGTAGTTCACCTGGCCCTTCAACAGCGGTTTCGGCGTGTTGGCGGCGAGGTAGGTTTGCAGGTCAGTCTGTTTCTCGCTCGGCAGCGTCATATAGCCTGGCAAGCTCTGCGACAGCAGTCCCAGGTCGGTGAGACCCTGAATATTGGAGTGGCCGCGCAGGGCGTTTACGCCGCCGCCCGCCATGCCCATATTGCCGAGCAGCAGCTGGATCATCGCCATGGTGCGGATGTTCTGCGCGCCGATGGAGTGCTGCGTCCAGCCCAGCGCGTACAGGAACGACGCGGTTTTATCGTGCGCGCTGGTTTCCGCGATGTATTCGCAGACTTTGAGGAAGTCGGCTTTTGGCGTCCCGCAGATGTTTTCGACAACTTCCGGCGTATAGCGGGAAACGTGCTGCTTCAGCAGGTTCCAGACGCAGCGCGGATGCTGCAGCGTGGTATCGCGTTTGGCAAAGCCGTTTTCATCCAGCTCATAGTTCCAGGACGTTTTATCGTACTTGCGGGCTTCGGCGTCGTAGCCGCTGAACAGACCGTCTTCAAAGCTGTAATCCTCACGCACGATCAGGCTGGCGTTGGTGTAAGCCTCGGTATATTCACGGTTAATTTTTTCGTTGTTCAGCAGGTACAGGATGACGCCTGACAGGAAGGTAATGTCAGTACCGGAACGAATTGGGGTATAGAAATCAGCCACCGCCGCGGTACGCGTAAAGCGCGGATCGATCACAATCAGCTTCGCGCCGTTGTGAATCTTGGCTTCCATCGCCCAGCGGAACCCAACCGGGTGTGCTTCAGCGGCGTTGCCGCCCATCACCACCACGAGATTGGCGTTCTTGATGTCGACCCAGTGGTTGGTCATCGCACCGCGACCAAATGTTGGAGCAAGACTTGCTACCGTTGGTCCGTGTCAGACGCGCGCCTGGTTGTCGACCGCGAGCATACCGAGCGCGCGGGTAAATTTCTGGGTTAAATAACCGGTTTCGTTACTGGAGGCGGAGGCGCACAGCATACCGGTGGTCAGCCAGCGGTTGACGGTAATGCCTTCGCTATTCTGCGCGACAAAGTTGGCGTCGCGGTCTTCTTTCATCAGCTTAGCGATACGGTCGAACGCTTCATCCCAGCTGATTTGCTGCCATTTATCAGAGCCTGGCGCGCGGTATTCCGGGAATTTCAGACGGCTTTCGGAGTGGATAAAGTCCACCAGACCGGCCCCTTTAGGGCAGAGCGCACCACGGTTGACCGGGTGGTCCGGGTCACCTTCGATATGGAAGATAGACGCTTTGGCGTTTTTCGCGCCGTCGCCGAGGCTGTACATCAACAGCCCACAGCCGACGGAACAGTAAGTGCAGGTGTTACGGGTTTCGCGGGTGCGCAGCAGCTTATACTGCCGTGTTTCCGCGAGCGCTAAACCGGGCGCAAAGCCCAGCGCCGCTGCCGTGGTTCCTGCCATACCGCCAGCGCAGATCTTAAAGAACTGCCTTCTGCTGACCTGCATGGTTCGCTCCTTGTTTCGACATTGTCACATATAGTTATTTGCTTTGCGGTAAGGGCCGCAAAGGTTCAGAATTAGGGGTAATTTCCCTCGTTCCCGAAGGGATATAAACAGAATACCACATTGTGTGTATGCCTGTTCCAATACGGTTAAGACAAAGTGAACAAGAAGCCTCTTGAACAAATCGAAAATGTGACAGATATCACAGGTTATCGCCAGGTATCGCTCTGGAAGCGCCAAAATTTGCAACATCCTCAGCCAGACGAGTTAGCTGAAGAGGTACCCGTTGCGCTGGTCTATAACGGCATCTCGCACGTGGTGATGATGGCGACGCCGAAAGACCTGGCGCAGTTCGCCGTGGGCTTTTCCTTATCCGAAGGGATTATCGAAAACCGGGGCGAGATTTATGGTATGGACGTCCTTCAGGCCTGTAACGGCCTTGAAGTGCAAATCGAACTCTCCAGCCGCCGCTTTATGGGGCTGAAAGAGCGCCGTCGCGCGCTGGCCGGGCGCACCGGCTGCGGCGTATGCGGCGTTGAGCAGCTCAACGATATCGGCAAGCCCGTGCAGCCGCTGCCTTTTACCCAGACGTTCGATCTGGCGAATCTCGATCGCGCGCTGGCGCACCTGCATGATTTTCAGCCGATAGGCCGCCTTACTGGCTGTACTCACGCCGCGGCCTGGGTGCGCCCTTCCGGGGATCTCGCGGGCGGTCACGAAGATGTTGGTCGCCACGTGGCGCTGGACAAACTCCTGGGACACCGAGCGGAGTCAGAAGGCGCCTGGCAGAACGGCGCGGCACTCGTCTCCAGCCGAGCCAGCTATGAGATGGTGCAAAAGGCGGCCATGTGCGGGGTGGAAATCCTTTTTGCGGTCTCTGCCGCCACCACGCTGGCGGTTGACGTCGCCGAGCGCTGCAACCTGACGCTGGTGGGATTCTGCAAGCCGGGCAGGGCGACCGTTTACACGCATCCGCAGCGGTTAATCGCGGGTTAAATTTAAGTCAATTTTTTTGAATGATGACAACAAATCCTTCCGCTTTTTGTTTGGCGGTGTGCGAGCTACTATTTATCACATCAAGGCACGGCGCCTTATTCAAACAACTAACGTAAAGGGTTTATATCATGAAAAGCATCAAAACTTTTGTCGCAGTTATCGCTCTGGCCGCTTCTTTTGGTTCCTTCGCTGCGGAAACCGTGACCGCAACCGCCGCCACGATGGACGGTGCAGAAGCGAAAATCGCCGCTCAGGCCCAGGCCGCAGGCGCATCGTCTTACAAAATTACCGAAGCGTTTACCGGTAACCGCGTGCACATGACTGCGGAACTGAATAAATAAGCGTAAAGCTACTGTCGAAAGAGCGCCCAAGGGGCGCTTTTTTTGTGTCTACAGAAATATTTATTTCATTGTTAATTAAGTATTTTTATTCGATGGTCCGCTTATTGCAACGCGATGAACAGTCGACAATAAAAGGTCCCCGCTATGCCGCTGTTCTATCAAAACCCCGTGATTCATGCCGATTATGCCGATCCCGATGTCATTCGCACAGGCGATGATTTCTGGATGGTGGCTTCCAGTTTCCATCAATTGCCTGGCTTACCGCTTCTCCACTCACGCGATCTCATCCATTGGCAAATCGTTAACCATATTGTTAAACGCCTGCCTTCGCCGGAATATGACAGCGTTCAGCCGGGAAAGGGGATTTGGGCGCCCTCCATTCGTTTTCATGATGGCCAGTTTTGGGTTTTCTACAGTTTGCCCGACGAGGGTATTTTTGTTTCCCACGCCCGGGATCCGTTAGGCGAGTGGAGCGAACCCTATTGTCTGAACGCCTCCCCCGGCTGGATAGACCCTTGTCCGTTCTGGGACGATGATGGGCGAGCCTGGCTGATTCACGCCTTTGCTTTTAGCCGCAGCGGGGTGAAAAATAAGCTCCAGCTTTTTGAAATGGCGCCGGATGCATCCCGGCTGTTGGATAACGGCCGGATCGTTGTTGACGGAACGCCCTCGCATCCCACTCTGGAAGGCCCCAAGCTGTATAAGCGTAACGGCGAATACTGGATATTCGCCCCGGCCGGCGGCGTCAAGCGAGGCTGGCAAACGGTCATGCGCGCCCCGACGCTATCTGGTCCATGGCAAAGTCGCGATGTCCTGCACCAGGGGAATTCGCCGATAAATGGTCCTCATCAGGGGGCGTGGGTTGAACTGGAGAATGGTGAAAACTGGTTTTTCCACTTTCAGGACAAAGGCGTGTATGGCCGGATAGTGCATCTTCAGCCGCTTTGCTGGGGCGCTGACGGCTGGCCGCAAATTGGCCAGAGGCTTAATGACACCGGTAAAGGCCAGCCCGTCAGCCTGCATCGTTTACCCGCATTGCCCGTTGCGCCGTGCTGTTTACAGACCAGCGACGATTTCCGGCACGGCCAGCCCGGTGTTCAATGGCAATGGCAGGCAAACCCCCAGCGCCACTGGCTCACGCCTCATCAGCAAGGGCTACGCTTGCGCTGCGCGCTAACCTCAGGCGATATCAGCCTGTATCGCTTACCTCAACTGCTGCTGCAAAAGTTTCCCGCTGAACGTTTTGACGTGCAGACCGCGGTTGATCCGATGTTTTCTCAGGATGGCGATGAAGCGGGGATCGCGATTTACGGTCAGCGCTTTGCCGCACTGTGCGTAAAGTACCGCGCGGCGAATTTGCAGCTCGCGCTATGCCACGGATGGATAGACGATCGCGGTGAAACGCATCAACAATCCATCGGACTTGAGGAGGTCTCCGGTTGCAAGGAGATTGAGCTAGGATTTCAGGTGGACTATGACGGGGTGGTCCATTTTCGTTATCGGCTTGCGCAGCGTGAATGGCGGCAGGTGACGCCGCAGTTTTCCGCCGGGGCGGGAAAATGGATCGGCGCGCGTATGGGTATTTATGCCCGTGGCGAGCGTGAAAACGTCAAAGGCAGCGCCATATTCTCACCGTTTATCGTGCGTTTGCAGTAAGCCCTGCGGGCGACACCAGAAGGGCAGCGAAGCTGCCCTTTACGGCGTTTAATCGAAGTAATAGCGAATGCCGAGGCGGAATCGCACCTGATCGTCGTGATTCTGATCCTGATCGAGCCAGGCGACTTCCGCATAGGGGAGCCAGTGTTTATCGACGCGGTAGCGCGCCACAATACTTGGCTCCCAGTGAGTTTTCTGCCCGTTAGAGGCATTGAAGTCGTTTGTGTTGACAAAGAACTCCGGGTTGAGCTGGAGCCACAGTTTCTCGGTCGCCTGGTAATTAAGGTACAGGTCAAACTGATGGCTGTCGTTATAATCCATATAGCCGTTGTAATCGCGATCTTTATGGGTCATATGGTTATAGCGATAGCGGCTGCTAAAACTTAAGGTTTTACTGATTTTATAATCGAGACTGATATAAGGAGCCAGCTTTGTTCCTTTATTATCAATATCGGTTAATCCGCCCGGCGTCAGCGTCCATTTTTCATTAAGCGGGATCGGATACCAGCCTTCAAACTCCTGGAACGAGCTTTTCATTTGATTAAAATCTTGTCCGAGGTCATACATTGCTGAGGCCAGCACCCCTGCGCCATTATCAAATATATGACCAAGGCCAATTTTATACTGATTTTTCTCCGAAGCCGTAGTATGCGCGTAGCGATTATCAACCCAGGTTGCCGCGGCAAACGTATTTAGTGTAAAGCAGGACAGCGGTATGCCGATTAAAAGCGTGCGTAATATTTTCATTTTTATTCCTGTAGGATTTATAGAATACCGTCATTCCGATAAAGCAATAAAAGACACTTATTAAATAGCAATTGCTGTGCCAGAATATAAAATCCTTAAAATACATGGAGTTGTTTTTATGTGTTGAGTGTTAATTCGACACTGGTTGGTTTTTTTATTTGCGTCGATACACATCACGAGTAAGAGGACGGCTCCCTTTTATTAAAGGGAGCCAGGGGAAGCGTTAAATTATGCCAATACCCGCAGCGGCAAAGCCAAAGACAATCAGCAGAATTAATACCTTATTCGGGCTAACCTTTTTATTCAGTAGCTTCAGGCAGCCCAGGACTAAAAGCAGAGGAATTAAGCCAACGCAAATTTTGTCGAGGATCTCTTGCAGCACAAAGGGCTGTCCGGCGATGGTGGTTTTAAAGGTAGTGGTGAATTTCACCATGCTGGCGCTCATCGCCCCCACCATCATTAACCCCATAATCGACGAGGCTTTCGTTATACAGCTCAGCAGTCCCGACTGCGTCGCTTCGGCGATATATTTCGAGCCTAAGCGGTAGCCCATCACGCCGCCGTAATAGCGCAGCAGATAGCTGGGAATATTGTAAATCAGCAGGAACAGCAGCGGCCCAAGCGGATTGCCCTGCGACGCCAGGCCAATAGCGATCCCGGTGGCGATAATACGCAGCACGCCGTAGAAAAATGAATCGCCTACCCCGGCAAATGGCCCCATTAAGGCCACTTTGATGCCGTTAATACTCGAGGTATCAAAGTTCGGGTTGGCGGCGTTCTCCTTTTCCATCGACAGCGTCAGGCCCATAATAAAGGGCGCCAGATGCTGGTTGGTATTGAAGAACTGGCTGTTTCGCTTAAGCGATTCAAGATAACGGTGCGGGTCGTTGGCGTAGATTTTCTTCAGCATCGGCGCCAGCGCCCAGCCGTAGCTTAATCCCTCCATGCGGGTGAAGTTCATCGACCCCAGCAGCGGAAACTGGCGGATAAAAAGCTGACGGAAAAGCTTTTTCTCGTTTTTATCATCGGCGTAAGCGCTAACGCCAGGTGTCTGGATATCAGTCATTGAAGAACCCATCCTTATCGTCGACTGAAGCGGGCGCAGCCGCCGTTGCCGTTTGTTTATTCGCTTTAAGTTGATTGAATTCGTTAAAGCACAGATAGACCGCTACCGAGGCCGCGATAATCGCGATCCCCATAATCGGCAGCTGCAAATAAGCCGCCATCGCAAAACCGATAAAAAAGAAGGCGGCGATATTACGGTTCCACAGCGCCTTCAGCAGAATGGCGAACCCGAGAGCCGGGAGAATGCCGCCAACCGCCGTCATGCCGCGCATGACCGTACCCGGAATGCTCTCGACCAGGCTGCGGATGACCTCGGTGCCGAAGAGCACGCCAAAAAAGGCGATCAGGGCGAAGGGGATGCCGTAAAAGAAGGTCATACCGAGCGTCAGACCCAGCGCCGCACGGTCACGCCCTTGTTCCAGTAGCGCATCGTATTTTTCAACCAGAGCGGTATAGACCAGCTTCAGCACCTGATAAACAAACACCGCCAGCAGGCTGATCGGCAGCGCCAGCGCAACGGCCACCGGCGGTTCGGCGTGGGTCAGGATCGTAAAAGCGGTTGCCAGCACCGAACCCACCGCCAGATCGGCAGGAACCGAGCCGCCGATGGTGATGGTGCCAAGGAAAATCAGCTCCAGCGTGGCGCCGATGATAATCCCCTGCTGCAAATCTCCCAGCACCAGACCCACCAGCGCGCCGCAGATGAGCGGACGTTCGATCAGCGGTTGGCCCAGCGTATGGTCGGCGGTTTTCACCAGAAACATAATGACAGCAACAAGAATTGCGGAAGTTAACATAGCGACCTCGTTTAGCTGGCGGCGTTGCCCAGCATCTCAATCAGGTTTTTTACCGGATGAGAAGGCAGGACCTGGTATTCAACGGCAACGCCGCGGTTGGCGATGGCGTGGAAATCCGCCACATCTTCCGGCGTCACGTAGACGGTATCGCTAATGCGCTTTTTCGCCGCCAGATTGTCGGTGATGCGCCCGAAGTTAGCGACGTTTAACGTTTTTATTCCCGGCACCTGCTCGACAAGCCGACGGGCGTCGGCGGCGTTGTTAACGATCACCATAATTTTCATGGCTTCCGAACGCGGGTCGTTAAGCACATCGCCCGCATCCTTTACCGCCATGATGGCGCACTTTGCGGTATCGGGAGCCGCCATGCGCAGCGACATTTTCTGCACTTCGTTATTCACGATCTGGTCATTGGCGACCAGGATGCGGTTCACGCCCAGATGCTTGGTCCATACCACGGCAACCTGTCCGTGGATTAAACGATCGTCAATACGTACTAAAGAAATCATGGTGTAGCTCCAGTTAGCAAAAGTAGGGTGTCCAGACGCGGGAAAGGCGAACCAGGGCTTCGAAATAGAAGTAATCGCCCCAGAGGTTAGGTTCGTTAATGCCCATATTGCGGCCAAAGTTATAAACGCCTTCGCGCAGCAGGCCGTCCGCGTGGGCAAAGTAGCGCTCGCGTAAATTGCGCATCATCAGTTCAATAGCGTTGTCGTAGGCCGGACGCAGCGGGTCGGTAAGGGGTAATAGCTTCAGCAGTTCCGCCAGTCCGCAGGCCGCGATCGCCGCCGCAGAGGTATCCCGGTACTGGTTATCTTCGACAGTAAAAATCAGATCCCAATAGCAGACAAAATCTTCCGGCAGGCGGTTAAGAAAATAGTGCGTCAGGCGGCGAGAGAGCTCGGGCTGCCAGGCATCGCCGGTGTGGGTATATCCCAGCGCAAAACCGTAAATTCCCCAGGCCTGACCGCGCGACCAGCAGGAGCTATCGCTGAACCCCTGGTGCGTATCCCCGCGTAGCGGCTTGCCGTTATGAACATTCATATAGAACGTATGAAAAGTAGAGGCGTCCTCACGCACCAGATAGCGTGCGGCCTGCGCCAGATGACGGCTGGCGGCCTCGCGCCACCGTGGGTTACCGGTTTCGTTGGCGGCCCAAAACAGCAGCGGAACATTGAGGTTGCAGTCGATGATCATTCGCCCCTGACGCGCCGGGTCGTTTAAATCTCCCCACGCCTGAATCACGCCCGCCGTGGCGTTGAAGCGGCGATAAAGCAGTTCGGCCGCGCGCAGGGCGAGTTCGCGGGCGCGCAGGTTGCCGGTGAGTTTCCAGGCGTTAACGCAGGAGAGCAGGTAGAGGAAGCCGAGGTCGTGAGTATCAACCTTGATTTCCTTATCGAGCCGCTCTTCAAAACTATCGAGCAGGCTTTCCGCTACCGCCCGATATTTTTCGTCGCCGGTGACCTCCCAGGCAAGCCACAGCATGCCGGTCCAGAATCCCTCGGTCCAGTCGACTCTTTCAACGCTTTCATAGCGGCCATGGCTGGCGCTGGCGGCAGGAAAGGTTGCCGTAAAGCGCGGCAGCATGGCGTCAAGCCGGATCAGGACGTCGCCGATGGCCCCGTCAAGCCAGGCACGATCCAGCCCCGGCTGCGGTAAGAAGTAGCGGCTATCAAGCGCTTCAAGTGCGATAGTCACAGGCTGTCCTCCCCGGCAAAGAAATCATCAATATTGTCCTGCGTTTTATGCTGTGTCGCCTGGCGCGTCGCCATGATTTCCGGCAGCAGATTCATGTACTGCATTGCTCCGCTGGCGGCGGCAAATGCGTCCTGGAGCCGCTGGGCGGTATCGGTGTGTTCCGACATGCAAAACTCCATCAACATAATCAGATTGGCGCCGCTGATAACGTGCGCGTGAGGATATTTGACCATCATCTGTACGGCGGTATTGTTGACGCTGCCGCCGGGCATATCGGTAAACAGCACCAGCTCATTGCCGCGACCGGCTGCCAGCCGGGCGATAGCGTCAAAGCGAGTGGCCAGTTCAGCCGTCGAACCAATTTCGCCGCAATAGGCGCAGACGGGCGTGACGCCATGATCGTCGCCAATCAGCAGATTTAATGCTGAGACAATCCCTTCGGCATAGCGGCCATGAGTTGCGATGTACATCTCTCGCATTTGCGTTCCTTAATATGTTCTGGGTAGCTGAGGGAGATTTAGCAATCACCGTGCCATGTTTTCATCTTTATGTTTTTAAACGATAAAATAGTTTTTCTGGACGCTGTTTTCAGTGTTGAAAGGGCGAGGTTCGGCAGTGTCGAGCGCGCGGCCAGACGACGCCGACCGCGGAGGGTTAATGTTCAGGGGCAAAGGCGATCCATGGCTCCATGATTTCATAAATCATCAGCACTTCAGTGAGCGGCAGGGTGATATTGTATTTGCGGTTCAGGGCCTGGAAAAAAGTGTCATGGACGGCGACAAAGGCCTGCTGTTCAAGCGTCAGCGCAGTTTCTTCGCGATGGCGTACGCCGTTATTCACCATCACCCGTTCGATCATCAGCGCGATATGCATAAACAGATTGATGCGCAGATAGCTTTCAAAATGGATTTTGTAGAAGGATTCATACTGTTTAATGACCGCTTCAACTTCATCAATGATTACCACCGGATTGAGGAAATTAAGCCGGCTGGCGACGCCTTCGACGGTGAATAGCTTGACCACTTCATCAATCATGGGCTCCAGACCGCCTTCCATTAGCAGCCCGTTGAAATAATCACGTTTTAACACCTGCGTCTTTTCTTTAATCAGCTGCTCTACGCTAAGTAGCGGAATATACCCGGCTTCCAGATCGGTAGTCGTAATGATCAGCCGCGTACCGTTCAGCGCCGGATCGGCGTGGGCGATTTTCCATTTCAGATCGTCATACTCCATCGTAATGATATCGATCTCCTCCTGGGCCAGGAAACGCTGGACGATATCTTTCAGCTTGCGGGAGATCCCTTCGCCGGAGATGCAGGAGATAATGATTTTATTGCCCGGCAACACGCCCGCGTAGTAGCGCGTTTCCACCTCATACGCTCCTTTGGCGCTCTCAATAATCGCCTCCATCGACAGCCTGTCCTGGATTTTGGCCGCAATATCCAGCGCCATGGCCGTGCTGACGTTGTTGATAACCAACAGCTCGCCGTGCAGATGGAGCTTAATCTCTTCGTAAATCTCTTTTAGCGACCCCATATCCACCAGAATAATCAGCCCCGCCCCCTGCTTAAGACGGGAAACATGGGCGATCAGCAGGTCGATAATCTCCCTGGTCGACGTCGCGTTCGCCATGTCGAAGGCTTTAAAGTAGTAGCCGCCGGTCAGCTGGTTGGCGATACCGGCAATGCTCGACGCGGTGGCGCGGCCGTGGGAAACGATAATCCCCAGAATCGGATCGTCTTCGCCGGCGAGAGTATGAAAAGCGCAGCTTAGCAGGGGCAGCAGCAGGGGCAGCGGCTGCCGGGTGACATGTTTGCTCAGCAAAGCGAGACACTCCTCGGCCAGCAGCCGCGCCTTCGCGGAGACATAGTCGGAAATGGTTTGCAGTTCGCTTGCATTGACCGTCTCCTCAGCGTCATGGAGCGCGTAGCTGACGCAGAGCCAGACCGCCTTGCGGATCTCCTGGCTACAGGAGATGCCGGTCAAACTCTCCAGTTCGTCGAGAGCGTGAACGGTGTTCTGCCAGATATAGCCGCTGTACAGCGCCTCGGCGGCAACCGCGCCGCTGACGGTGGTCAGCAGCTGTTCCATTTTGCGATTCAGCAGCAGCACGTTACCGCTGTGGCAAAAGTCGCGAAAAATCACCTCATCGCGCATCGCCTTTGGCAGAAACTGGCTGGCGCACAGCGCGTCATTATCCGCATTAGCGGCAATACGGATTATTTCGCCGCCGGACGCCGGGCCGCGTAGCGTAATAACCTCGGCCTCGCGATTATCGCTCCAGGCGCTGGCGCACATCACTTTAATCTGGTTTTTTAACTCCCCGATATTGCCGCGCACCGGTGAGGCGACCAGCTGATGCATCAGCTGATTATCGAGATGGATATCCCGACGCAGGCTGTGCGCTTCTTGATGCAAAAAGTGGCTGACCTGCGCGACGCGCTCGGTAAGCGGACGCGAAATATAGTTTGGCAGCGTGACGCGCACCGGAATACGGCGACGGAAGGTGTTGAGCAGGACGGTGTCGATATTTTCCGTTGTGGCGAAGATAAAGCGCAGCGACGCCGGATGGCGCGTACGGTTATCGCCAAGGCGGTAGAAATACCCCTTGTCCATAAACAGAAATAGCTTTTCCTGGTTCTCTGCCGAGAGGCGATGAACCTCGTCGAGGAACAGAAACCCGCCATCGGCATCATCAAAGGCGCCGCGTTTTTCGCGGTCGGCTCCGGTGAAAGCGCCCCGGATATAGCCGAAAAGGGTCGCCGAAAGCAGCTCCGGGTTATTGGCGTAGTCGGCGCAGTTAAGCTCAACGAAAGGTTTGTCTGCTGCGATAACGCCGCGTTCGAGGGCATACTGATAAATTAGCGTCGCCAGGTGGCTTTTGCCGACGCCACTCTCTCCGGAGAGCAGGATAGGCAAGCCGTCACCGGGGTAGTCCACCGCTGAGCGGCACAGCGCGACGGCTTCGGCCAGACTGCCGTGTGCGCCAATCAACGGCTGAAAGGCGTCGTGCTTTTTCGACACTATGAGTGATGCCTGAACGCTTTCCTTACCGTTGGTCTGTACAAAGAAGCGCACCGGCCGGGTATTTTCTTTACTCAGATGGCCGTCATCGCACAGCCTGTTAAGGTAATGGCTGATAACGCTGCGGTTAACCTGCATAAAGTCCGCACAGTCCTGAGCCGTGAACCCCGCGGGTTTATGCGCATAATGAGTCACTATTTTCTGGAATAACTTTTCTTTTGCCGACAGCGCCATTTTTCAATGTCCTGGGTAGAGTAGAAAATAGCGTCGATTTTATTTAGACACTAGACACTACTATTTTTATTAGACACTGAGTACTTTCTACGCCATTAGATAAAAATGAAACTACGTTTTGATTAGAATGTGATGAAGATCGCCACCGATTTGATGGGGTGTAAAAGCTGGCGCCCCGCCCGCAAGCGGCCGAAGAACCGGACAGCCTGAACGGGGCGATAAACGCGCCGTGAACCTTCCTGACGTAAAAAAATGCGCTATTTATCACATTTCTGCTTTTTCATTATCGCTGGGCTTAAAGATGAAAAGGGGCAGCCCGCCGGCGAAATTATCTCCTCAAGTAACCTAATGATATAAAAGAAAATAAAAACGTAACTGTTAAGACGATCCCATTTTATAAAAGAGATATTGATCACAAAAAATGCGCTAATAAACCCGCTGTCAATATTAGGCTGGCAGAGATTTATCAGCATATTGTGATCTCTCTTGCAAATAATGCCCTTGAACTCAGGGAAAAATGTGGGCAGGCAAAACAGCGGAGACGGGCAATGAAAATTGGCATTGTTATTAGCGGCGGCGATGTTTCAGGAATTAATAATTTTATATTCCAGATTGCCAGACTGGCGAATGCCGATATCACCATTTTTAATGGTGGAATACCTGGGCTGTTGGATAAAAACCATCAGGAGGTGGCCTGGCGCGATCTGGTCGATTTCTCCATCGCCTCTATTCCGATCATTACCTCCGGGCGCACCAGCCGTCGGTTGCTGCGCAGTGAATATGAAACAATAGCCAAAAAAATTAAATCACTGCGCATTGATGTGCTGATTATGGCCGGCGGCGACGGTAGCCTGCAGTTTCTCAATACGCTGAGCGAATTTGATATTAACTGCTTTGGCGTCGGGATGACTATCGATAACGATGTGTACGGCAGTGATTATACGATTGGTTTCTCCACCGCCTGCGAGCAGATTATTAAAGAAGTTTCCCGCTTAAGAAATACCGGAAGAGCATTACCGGGCCGCGTGTTTATGGTCGAAATTCTGGGAGGGTATTGTGGAGAGTTAACGTTGCAATCCGCGATAAAAAGTAACGCCGATATCGCCCTGATCCCGGAATCGCAGCTGCCGTTGGAAACGCTGGCCGAGCGGGTGAAGCATAAGCTGACACAGCAAAACAGCGTGGTGATCCTGTGCTCTGAAGGCTACACCAGGGAATACTCTCCCGGATTTCAGGGAGCCATTGATACCATGATTAAGCAGCTCGAACCGCAAATTGGCGTGCGTATTCGTAAAACTATCGTTGGCTACGGTTTGCGCAATGGCGATCCGACCTGCGAAGAGATCTACCAGGGCACGATTATGGCCAGTGAAGTGGTTCGCTGCATTCAGTCAGGGATGAAAAATAAAGCCATTATAATTAATGCAAGTAACAAACCTATTCCGATTGATTTAATTAGTATGAAAAAACGTCTGGTCGACACTGAAGGACATCATTATAAACTTGCCAAACAACTCAATATAATTTGAGGAGACCCTACATGCTGAAAATTCTATGCGTATGTGGCTGCGGCCTCGGTTCAAGCTTTGCCATTGAAATGACGGCGAAGGCGGTTTTAAAGAAGCTGGAGATTCCAGCACAGATTGAACATACCACTATTTCCGAAGCCGGGGCGTTTAAATCAGATATGATTCTGACGCAAAAAACCTTTGCCGATATATTAACGGCGGATGCCAGCGAGGAGGAAATTAAACGCGTAGTGGTACTGCATAAGCTGACGGATAAAGACGAGATTGAGGCAAAGATCGTCGCATTCTTAAAAGAACGTAACCTGAAGGTAGCGGACTATGAATAGCTTTGTAGAGTTTATCGTCAAAGATTTACTCGGCCAGGCATCGATATTAATTGCATTTATTGCGATGCTGGGCCTGATTCTGCAAAAAAAATCAGCGGGTAAAACGGCAGAGGGGACGTTTAAAACGCTGCTCGGTTTCTTAATTATGATGGCCGGGATCAACATTATTGTCGCCACGCTAACGTTCCTTAACGATATTTTCACGCAGGGATTTGGCATGAAAGGCTACATTACCGATGTCGCCGCCATTGCCGGATTAGCCAACCGTGAATTAGGTTCCGAAGTCGCGTTGACCCTGATGGTGATTTTTGCCGTCAACATCATTATCGCCCGCCTGACGCCGCTTAAATATATTTTTCTGACCGGCCAGGCGCTGCTGTGGATGGCGACTATCGGCGCGGTGATTGGTTATAAAGCCGGGTTGACCGGGCTTCCGTTGATTTTAACCGGCGGTATTTTCGGCGGCGTGATGGCGGTACTGATGCCCGCCCTGGCGCAGCCGGTGGTCAGGCGCATTACCGGTTCCGATGACGTGGCGCTGGGGCACTTCTGCACTATCGGCTATCTGGTGCAGGCGGCGGTAGCTAAAGTGGTGGGGAAAGGGTCTCGCTCAACAGAAGACCTTGAATTACCGGATAACTTTAAGTTTCTTCAGGATACCTATCTCGCGATGGCGGTAGTGATGGTGCCGATGTACCTCATCCCCGCGGTTGCGGCGGGCCCGGAATATATCGCGCAGTTCTCCAACGGCATTAACTACCTGATGTACGCCTTTATGCAGTCCATTCAGTTTGTGGCGGGGGTATTCGTTCTCTACAGCGGCGTGCGCCTGTTGCTTAACGAGCTGGTGCCGGCATTTCGCGGGATTGCGATGCGCATTGTCCCGGACGCTAAGCCCGCTCTGGATTGCCCGGTGCTGTTTCCCTATGCGCCTAACGCGGTGATCGTCGGCTTCCTGGCGACCACCGTCGGCTCCATCATCGGCATGCTGGTGTTTCCCATGTTTGGCCTGGCGATGATCCTGCCCGGCCTGTTAACCAACTTCTTTGCCGGGGGGACGGCGGGTGTCTTCGGCAACGCGCTGGGCGGCCGCCGCGGGGCGATGATTGGCGGCGTCATTCACGGCCTGTTTATCACCTTCCTGCCCGCCATTTTGGTACCGATGCTGGAAAGCTACGGTTTTACCGGCGTCACCTTCAGCGATTCGGACGTCATTAGTTCCGGTCTGGTATTAGGCCACGCTTTCCAGAATAACTGGCTATTTGTCGCCCTGTTCATTGTTTTTGTTGCCGCACTGGCATGGTTCGTAAACGGTAAATCAGCGAAGCCGAAAGGGGAAAATGTTCATGAGTCTGTATAACTTCAACGCTATTCTGAAAATTGCGCAGGAAAGAAATTTTAAGGCCATTGGTTCATTTAATTTGCACTGTATTGAAATGCTGCCAGCATTTTTTAAAGCGGCGCAACAAAGCCATAGCCCGTTAATGATTCAAATCTCTACCGGGACGGCGGAATATCTTGGCTACCGGTTACTGGTGGATGCGGTTCGTTCATTAGCGGAAAGTGAAAACGTGCCGACCTGCCTGCATCTGGATCACTGCTCTGATATTAGCGCCATCGAAACGGCCATGGATGCCGGATTTACATCAGTGATGTACGACGGCTCCCATCTGGATTTGGAAGAGAATATCGGCAATACCCGCATCGTGGTGGAGATGGCGCGCCCGCGGAATATCACGGTAGAAGGCGAACTGGGGGCGATCGGCGGATCGGAAGACGGCAAAGCCGTGGCCGCGGAGGATATCTGCTTCACCACGGTGGAGGACGCCAAACGCTTTGTGGAGGAGACCCGGGTGGATATGCTGGCGGTCTCCGTGGGCACGGTGCACGGCCTGTATACCGGTAAGGCGCAAATCCAGCACCAGCGGCTAAAAGAGATTAGCGCCGCGACCGGCGTGCCGTTAGTGCTGCACGGCGGTACCGGCGTCAGCGATGAAGATATGCGCCTGGCCGTCACTGAAGGCATTAACAAGGTGAACGTCGGCACTGAAATGAACGTCCAGTGGGTCGATCGCTGTAAAACCACCTTTGAAAAAGGCAAAGTGAACGACAGCGTACGCAAATTTTTAATTCCGGCGAATAACGCGGTCACCCATGTATTAATGGAAAAAATCGCGCTGTTTAAATAAAAGCTTATTTTAAACCGTATTTTGTTGCCCTGCTGTCCGTCAGGGAGGAGCTCGCTATGTTTGAATCTTTGAAAACGTTGTGGAAAAAAGAGAATCAACCACCGCAGGATTATGACGAACAGTCCCGTCAGCTGGCGGGGGAAATAGCCAGACTGGAAGCGGAACTACAGGGCAACCCGGCTAATGGCGAAATACAGAAAGCCTTAATGCTGATGTATAACCGGGCGCTGGCGGTGTATGCCAAAAGTAAGAGTCATCGGCAGGAGATAGATGCGCTCTTTGTGCGTATTGATGAGTTACGCAATGTAATTCGCCGCAATATTTAGGGAGTGATGATGACGATAAAAGAACTGCTGATAGAGGCCGATGCGATTCAGGTCGGCGTCACGGAGTCCGACTGGCAGAAAGTGATCCATCTGGCGGCCAGCCCGCTGGTCGCGAAAGGGTATATCTCGGCGGATTACGGTCAGGCGGTAATCGATAATACCCTGAACCACGGCGCCTATTACGTTTTCGATGAAGGCGTCGCTATCCCCCACGCCAGGCCGGAATGTGGCGTCAGGCGTAACTGTTTTAGCCTGGTCGTGTTGGATAAGCCGATTAATTTTGCCGATAGCGAGAAGGCGGATATTGTCATTATGTTCGGCGCGCAGGACAGCAATGCCCATATTGAGGAGGGCATCCGGGCGATTATCGCCCTGCTCGATAATAACGAGACCATGGCGAAGCTGCGGGCCGCCAGCAGCAGAGAGGAGGTCGTCGCGTTGTTATGAACAGACATCTCACACCCGGCTGCAAAACGGTGATTTTAATTAACGGCATTCCCGCCTCGGGCAAAAGCACCGTCACCCGGCAGCTATCGGCAACCTTCAATCTGCCGCAGCTGACTATCGACGGTATTAAAGAGCCGTTTATGGCGTGCTTTAGCGAAATCGACAGATCTTTCAACCGGCAGCTGGGCTGCGCCGCTTATGAAGTCATCTGGTCGATCGTCGGCCACGCTCCGGCAGGCTGTATCTGGTTAATCGACGCCTGGTTTGGTTTTCAGCCGCGCGAAACGTTGCAGCGGCAGCTGCAGCAGGCGGGCGTTGAAAAGGTTCTGGAGATCTGGAACCGCATCTCGCCCGAGCTTGCGGTGTCGCGCTATGCCAGCCGATTGCAGGATCGCAGGCCGGGGCACCCGGGCGAAGAGTATCTCCCGGAGCTGGCTCAGCTGGCGCAGCGGGCGGAACCCATGCGGCTGGGGCCGGTGTTTACCGTCGATCAGCAAAAACCGCTGGAGATGGCGCCTGTTATCCGTTGGCTCGAAGTACAAATGCAGTAATTCCTTAACTGCAGCTGCCCGGCGGCGCTTCGCTTTCGTGGCCTACAGGAATTGCGTAATTACTTGATATTGCGGGTTTCGTAGGCCGGGTCAGGCGATACCCGCTATCCGCAGCAGCGCCGTCGCCACGGCGGCGGCGATAATCACCACGATCAGCGGCATCTTGCGCCAGGCGAGGAACACCGCCAGGCCAACGCCCAGCACCCGCGCCATCCCGGCAAAATGTTCGCCCTCGTAAAAGGTGGTCGCCAGCGCCACGGAAAAGAGCAGTACCGTCGCCGCATCGGAGAGCAGCGCCTGGGAGCGCTCGGAAAACGCCAGCCGGCTGCCGAGCTTCGCTCCGCCTAAACGCATTAAGTAGGTGCCCAGCGACAAAATCGCAATACCGGCGATAAATAGCGTCATATTGCCCATTATTTTTTCCTCGTCAGCAGGCCAAACAGCGACAGTAAAACCGGCAGACCAACCGGCGCGAAAGGCACGGCGGCCAGCGATAGCGCCGCTCCGCTACAGGCGCGGATCAACGTGGTGCGGTTTTTAAAGGCCGGCACCACCAGCGCCAGCAGAATCGCCGGGAATACCGCATCGAGGCCAATGGTCTCCGGCGCCGGGAGCAGCTTGCCGACGCCCGCGCCTAACAACGCGCCCAACGGCCAGATCAGCGCCACGCCCAGGCCGCACAGCCAGTAGGCGGCCCGCCGCTGCTCGGGGGTTTTCTGCGACAGACCAAACACCACGCTTTCATCGTTCATGATGTGGCAGCCGAGGAAGCTGGCGGCGCGCTGGCCGACCAGGTCGCGCACCGTTACGCCGAAGGGAATATGGCGCGCGTTGACCAACAGCCCGGCCGCCGCCGCCGCCAGCGGGTTGCCGCCGCTGGCGACAATGCCGATAAACATAAACTCTGAAGCACCCGCCAGGACGCAAACCGAAAGCACAAAGGGGACCCAAATCGGGAAGCCGTAGGCGACGGCCAACGAGCCGTAGGACATCCCGACGATGCCTACCGCGAGGCAGACTAAAACAATTGCTCTGAGGGTGTCGCCCTTAAGCGCGGCGAAGTGCTGTTTCATACTCTTTAGCCATATCGAACGAATTTCCATTATAATGAACGCAACAGAATCGCATTTCAAGACGAACGAATCGTTCGTTATAAAAAACACGGAGGGCTGTATGACTCAGCCAATTAGCCTGATTGCCAAAAGCCTGGTACGTGAGCGCGCGCGCACCGGCCTTTCCCTTGCCGAAGTTGCGCGGCGGGCGGGAATTGCCAAATCAACGTTATCGCAGCTGGAATCCGGCAACGGCAACCCGAGCCTGGAAACCCTCTGGGCGCTGTGCGTGGCTCTTGATATTCCCTTTGCCCGGCTGCTGGAGCCGCAGGTCAACACCACGCAGGTGATCCGCCGCGGCGAGGGGACGAAGGTGGTCGCCGAGCAGGCGAACTATCAGGCGATTTTGCTGGCCGCCTGCCCGCCGGGCGCCCGGCGCGATATCTATCTTCTGCTGACTCAGCCGGGCGCGGACCGCATTTCCCACCCCCATCCGCCGGGTTCGGTGGAGCATATTATTGTCACCCAGGGGCGGGCGCGGGTCGGCCTGACGGAAGCGCCGGAAGAGCTGGGGGAAGGCGATTACATCTGCTATCCCGCCGATCGGCAGCACGTTTTCCAGGCGCTGGAGCCGGACACCCAGGCGCTGCTGATTGCCGAGCAGAACTAAATTTAATAACATTCTGCGCATTTATTCGTAATCCGCAGAATGTTATGCCGTTATATATGTTAATGATATATATATTATTTTACTTCCTATAGAACCGGGAATATCGCTTTTCCGTTTATTCTTTTTCTTCATTTTTGTTTGCTTCCGTTTCGTCTGGAAACATGGGATTGATGTCACTCTTCCACCCTTAGGTGGTTCGTATACTGCAACGGTGATATCGGGGTTAATTATGTTTCTTGAAGAACGTAGAAAGTCTATTTTACGATATTTAGATGAACATGAACGTGGTTATGTTAATTATTTTTCTGCTCATTTTAATGTCACGAAAGAAACGATTCGCAGTGATTTAAATACTCTTGCGGCGATGGGCTTGGTGCAGCGCTGTTATGGCGGAGCAATTATTTCGCGCCGTAGTTTGCAGGCGGAACTTATTTCTGAAACCGGTGATAGTTTTGAGGTGCTGCTGCAACCTCTTAATCACCGTAAATCACCAGGCGATGAGCGACAAAAAGGAAAAGTTATGCAGGGTAAGGTATGTGTATTTGGCTCGTTCAACGTTGACATTGTGGCGAAGGTGGAACGCTTCCCGCGAGGCGGTGAATCGCTAATGGCGCTGGGTAGCAGCCTGGGACCGGGAGGGAAAGGTGCAAACCAGGCAACGGCCGCCAGTAAAGCCGGTGCTCAGGTGCATTTTGTTGCCAAGGTGGGTAAAGATCAGTTCAGTCATTTAGCAGCAGATCATTTAACTCGCTCTGCAATTCACTCTTACACGCTTTATCAGTCAGAGAGTGAACCAACCGGTAATGCGATTATTTATGTTTCTCAGGAAAACGGCGAAAATATGATTGCTATTTATTCCGGGGCAAATACTACTATTACCTATAGTGAAATTCAGAAAATTATTCCGGAATTATCTTCATCAGATGTTTTATTGGTTCAGCTGGAAAATAATTTCGATGCTACTCATTCACTAATCAAGATAGCGCATGAGCTGGGTAAGCAAGTTATTCTTAATCCCGCCCCCTATTCTGCTGAAATTATCCCCAGCATCCCCTTTGTAGATGTCATTACGCCGAATGAAACGGAAGCATCTTTATTATCGGGAATCGACATTAGCGATTTTGATACGGCAAAAGAAGCGGCGCTACGTATCGCCAGACTCGGCGCTAAAAAAGTGCTGATTACGATGGGGTCGCGCGGTGCGCTGCTGCTGGATAACCGCCAGTTCAGTCATATACGCGCTTTCCCAGCCGTCACCGTGGATACCACCGGTGCCGGCGATGCTTTCAACGGTGCGCTGGCCGCATCGCTTGCCGCCGGAAATAGTCTGGTGCAGGCCGCTACCTGGGCCTCCGCCTTCGCCTCTCTGGCCGTGGAGCTGGAAGGGGCATCCAATATGCCTGAATTTGAACAGGCAAACGCACGACTCCGTACCCTCTGAACTCAGGAAAAAACAATATGAAAACGATTAACGGTATTGTCCCAGTAATGCTGACGCCATTTGCCGCTGACGAACGGATAGATTATCCGGCGCTGGCGAAATTAATCGACTGGTATCTGGAGAAGGGCGTTGATGCGCTGTTTGCCGTCTGTCAATCAAGCGAAATGCAGTTCCTTTCCTTAGAAGAACGCGTTGAGCTGGCGCGTTTTGTGGTACAGCGCGTTAACGGCCGCATTCCCGTTATCGCTTCTGGCCATATCAGTGATGATATTGAAGCGCAAAAAGCCGAGCTGCTGGCGATGGCGCAGACCGGTATTGATGCCCTGGTGCTGGTGACTAACCATCTCGATCCGCGTAATGAGGGGAGCGACGTTTTCTATGCAGTGCTGAACACGTTGCTGGAAACGCTGCCAGCCTCGCTACCGCTCGGCCTTTACGAGTGTCCGGCGCCTTATCGCCGATTGCTTACCGATGATGAATTTACATGGTGCGCCAATAGCGGGCGCTTCGTTGTGCTGAAGGATGTGAGCTGCGATCTACCGACCGTTGAACGTCGCGTACGTCTGGCGCAGGGCACGCCGCTCAACGTCATTAACGCCAACGCGGCGATTGCCTGGCCAGCGATTTTGGCGGGCTCACAGGGCTTTAGCGGTGTGTTTACCAACTTTCACCCTGAACTATATAGCTGGCTGTGGCGAGAGGGGAAAAACCAACGCGCACTGGCCGATGAACTGGCGATTTTCCTCTCTCTGGGGGCGGTGAGCGAAACGCTGGGCTATCCGAAAAACGCCAAAATCTACCATCAGCGTCTGGGGACTTTCGACAGTATCACCTGCCGGGTTAATAAAGATGATGTGCTGAATAAGTACTGGGGGCTGACGGTGATTCTCGACCAGATTCGCGCCGGAACCGAACAGTGGCGTCAGCGTATCGTGGGCTAAGCGGAGGATGCCATTATGATCGTAACCAGTCTGAAGGCATAGCCCGCACAGTCGATGGCTTATCATCCGGTTATTCGCCAGGCGCTGGCTTTTCTTGCAGAGCAAGATTTTCAGGATTTCACGCTGGGAAAAATCGACCTGATCCCTGACCGACTCTTTTGCCTGCTACAGGAGATGGATAGCATGCCTTTTGCCGAGGCTCGTCCGGAATCGCACCGTCAGTTTATCGATATTCAGTACCTGATTTCAGGCCATGAGCGTATGGGCGTCAGCCGCGTGGAAAGCGGTCTGCATACCGTTGTGGATGATCGAACGCCGCAGCAGGACATCATGTTCTGGCGGGTAGAAGAAGCAGAGACGCAGGTAACGTTAACCCCCGGTATGTTCGCGATTTTCTTCCCGGAAGATATTCATCGCCCCTGCTGCCATCCTCTGGGCGGTGGTGTTAGCCATCTGCGCAAAGCGGTCATCAAAATCGATCGCGCATTACTGGAGGTATCGGCATGAGCACCGTGAATCAGACTTCCTCGGCGGTAATCGAGCCGCCGAAACTCTCTCGCCGGCGCTGGGGGATTATTTTGATTTTGCTGCTGGCTGCGGTGGTGAACTATCTTGACCGCGCCAACCTGAGTATTGCTAATACCACCATTTCGAAGGAGTTTGGTTTCTCCGGAACCGAAATGGGTCTGCTGCTATCGGCGTTTCTCTGGCCTTATGCGCTGGCAAACCTGCCGGCCGGCTGGCTGGTCGACCGTTTCGGCCCAAAGAAGATGTTCACCGGCGCGCTGACGCTATGGTCTGCCGTGACCTTTCTGATGGGATTTGTGAATACCTATAGTTTCTTCTACGGCCTGCGGGTGCTGCTGGGGGTGGCAGAGTCGCCGTTCTTTACCTCTGGTATCAAGATCACCCAAAGCTGGTTTTCGGATAAAGAGCGCGGCCTGCCGACATCGATCATCAATACGGGTTCGCAAATCGCTAACGCCATCGCGCCGCCGCTGCTGACGCTTCTGCTGCTGTGGGTTGGCTGGCGCGGGATGTTTATCGCCGTGGGTCTGCTGGGTATACCGTTGATTCTGGCGTGGCTGAAGTTTTATCGCGATCCGGATGCGCGGGAAGCGATGCTGATCCACACCGGTAAGGTGGTGATGGCTGAGGCCGATAAGCCACAGGTTAGCTGGGGCGAGCTGTTTCGCAATAAAACGACCTGGTTCATGATCTCCGGCAACTTCTGCATCATGTTTACTATCTGGGTTTATCTGACGTGGCTGCCGGGTTATCTGGAAACGTCGCTGGGATTCAGCCTGAAGCAGACGGGCTTTATTGCCTCGATTCCATTCTTTGCCGGTATTCTTGGCGTCCTTTGCGGCGGGATGCTCTCTGACCGTCTGGTGCGTAGAGGGATTAATGCGGTAACGGCGCGGAAGGTGCCTATTGTGGTGGGGGCGGCAATGGCGGCCTGTTTTGTGATGCCAATTCCGTTTGTCAGCAACAGCGGTACCGCGATTACGCTACTGACGCTGGGCTATTTCTGCTCGCAAATGCCGTCCGGGGTTATTTGGGCGCTGGCGGCGGATATGGCGCCCAAAGAGCAGGTCGCTTCTCTCGGTGCGATCCAGAACTTTGGCGGTTTTCTCGGTGCAGCGCTGGCGCCGGTGATCACGGGGATTATCCTTGATGCTACCGGTCAGTTCACCAATGTCTTTATTCTCGGCGGCTGCCTGCTGTTCCTTGGCGCCTGTCTCTATGGCTTCTTTGTGCGTAAACCGCTGGCGCAGTAGTTTTTCCTCAGGACAAAGCGCCGAATGGCGCTTTGTCGCTGTTGCTGGACGCCATGCCCGTATTGCGGGACACTAGCCGCATTCTTCCGCGAAGACAGGCATACCTATGTCGCTGAAAGCCATTGCTAAAGAACTTGGGATCTCGGTAACGACCGTCAGCCGCGCGTTAAACGGCTATGACGACGTGTCGCAGGAGACGCGCGCCCGCGTGGAAGCGGAAGCCCAGCGCCGCGGATATCGCCCCAATACTTTCGCTCGTCGCCTGAAGATGGGCAAAATCGACGCCGTCGGCCTCGTTTTCCCCGTGCGCCCCGCGCCGCTGAATAACAACGTCTTTCTCGAAATGGTGGGCGAAATCAGCCACGAACTGGCGCGCTACGAGATTGATTTACTGCTGATTGCCGACGATGAACAGGCCGATAAGCACGGCTATATGCGTATGGTGCAGAGCCGCCGCGTCGATGCGCTGATCGTCGCGCATACGCTCGATGACGACCCGCGCCTGATTCAACTGCTCTCTGCCGGCTTTCCTTTTCTGGCGCTGGGCCGCAGCCGCCTGCCGCAGCCCTACGCCTGGTTTGATTTCGATAACCAGGCGGGAACGTATCGCGCCACCCGCCACCTGATTAGCCAGGGGCACCGACGCATCGCGCTGCTGAGCGAAAATAACAATCAGGCTTTTATTACCCAGCGCCGCAACGGTTATCTGCAGGCGCTGCGCGAAGCGGGTCTGGCGGATACCTGGCTGCGCAGCGTGCCGCCCACCCGCCGCGGCGGGTTTCAGGCAACCATGGAGCTGCTGCGCTTGCCTGAACCGCCAACGGCGATTGTCACCGATTGCAATACTCACGGCGACGGCGCGGCGATGGCCCTGGCTCAACTGGGGCGTCTGACTGGCGATAACCGTGTTGCATTAGTGGTTTACGACGGTTTACCGCAGGATAGCATCATTGAAACTCCGGTTGGCGCGGTGATTCAATCCACCCGCCAGGGTGTGGGTCGCCAGATAGCCAGCATGGTTCGCCACTTAATCGCCGGTGACGATCTCGCCTCGCTCCAGGTACTCTGGCAGCCTGAATTTATCTCCGGCGAAACCGCCTGATTTCCCGCCCGTTAGATTAATTTCCTGAACTCGATCACGGATCCGAAACGTTTTGGTTGGCGTCCGAAACGTTTCGGATCAACAGTAAGACATTCCTTGTTGTGGAGATGTCTAATGTCTGATTCGATTTTACGCCTGCAAAGCGCAGTGGCCGACGTGGTGATCAAAACCCATCCGTTCGCCGAAATTATCTACTGGGGGCCGCATTTAAGCCACTTTTCGCCGCAGGATGCCGCCAGCATCGCCCGCCCGGTGGCCAACGGTCGCCTCGATGTCGATTCCCCGGTGACCTTGATGGCCGAACTGGGGCACGGTCTGTTTGGCGCGCCGGGCATTGAGGGCCACCGCCAGGGGCTGGATGCCTCGCCGATGTTCACCACCACCGAGGTGGTGCAGGACGGGCAGAAGGTTACTCTCTTCAGCGAAGACGCGCAGGCTGGCCTGCGGTTATGCAGTGAAATCCAGCTTGATAGCAGCGGCGTGCTGAGCGTGCGCCATGGCTTAACCAACCTGCGCCCGCAGCCGTGGCAGGTGGATCGCCTGGCCGTCACGCTGCCGGTCGCCGAACGCGCCCGCGAAGTGATGGCCTTTCATGGCCGCTGGATCCGCGAATTCCAGCCCCATCGTCTCATTCTGGAACACGACAGCTTTGTGCTGGAAAACCGCCGCGGACGCACCTCTCACGAACATTTTCCGGCGCTGATTACCGGCAGCCGCGCCTTTAGCGAGATGCAGGGCGAAGTGTGGGGCGTGCACCTGGGCTGGAGCGGTAACCACCGCCTGCGGGCGGAAGTGAAAACCGACGGGCGGCGCTACCTGCAGGCGGAAGCGCTCTATCTGGCGGGCGAAATGGCGCTGGCGGAAGGGGAAACGCTGTGGACGCCGAACCTCTACGCCAGCTATTCAGCGCAAGGGCTGAACGGCATGAGCCAGCAGTTCCACCGCTATTTGCGCGAACAGATTATTCGCTTCCCGGACAACAAGGCGCGCCCGGTGCATCTCAACACCTGGGAAGGGATCTATTTTGACCACGACCCGCAGTACATCATGCGCATGGCGGATGAGGCGGCGGGGTTGGGCGTGGAGCGCTTTATCATCGACGACGGCTGGTTTAAAGGGCGCAACGACGACTGGGCGGCGCTCGGCGACTGGTATCTCGATGAAGAAAAATATCCTGACGGTCTGACCCCGATTATCGACCACGTGAAGTCGCTGGGGATGGAGTTCGGCATCTGGGTTGAGCCAGAGATGATCAACCCGAACTCCGATTTATACCGCGCGCATCCCGACTGGGTGCTGGCGCTGCCGGGCTATACGCCGATCCCCGGACGGCATCAGTTTGTCCTGAACCTGAATATCCCGGAAGCCTTTGATTATCTGCTGGAACGGATGAGCTGGCTGCTGGGCGAGCACGCCGTGGACTATGTGAAATGGGATATGAACCGCGAGCTGGTGCAGCCTGCGCATAACGGTAAAGCCGCCGCCGATGCGCAAACTCGCCAGTTCTATCGCCTGCTGGATACGCTGGTGGCCCGCTTCCCGCATATTGAATTTGAGTCCTGCTCCTCCGGCGGCGGGCGTATCGATTATGAAGTGCTGAAGCGCAGCCATCGCTTCTGGGCTTCCGACAATAACGATGCCCTCGAGCGCAACACCATTCAGCGCGGCATGAGCTACTTCTTCCCACCGGAAGTGATGGGCGCGCACATCGGCAACCGCCGCTGTCACGCCACTTTCCGCCAGCACAGTATCGCTTTCCGCGGCCTGACGGCGCTGTTCGGCCATATGGGGCTTGAGCTGGATCCGGTGAGCGCCGATGAGCAAGAGCGCGCGGGTTACCGCAAATACGCGGCGCTACACAAGCAGTGGCGCGATGTTATTCATCACGGCGTGCAGTGGCGTATCGATATGCCGGACGCCACAACCCTCGCGCACGGCGTGGTGAGTGAGGATAAGAGCCAGGCGATTTTCCTCGTCAGTCAGCTGGCGATGCCGGACTACACCCTGATGGCGCCGCTGCGCGTGGCGGGACTGGAAGCGGGAGCCCGCTACCGGGTGACGCTTCTCGACCATCCCGATATCCAGATTACGGGAGAGGGCGGCCATACGATGCGTAAGCTGCCGGAATGGATGACGACACCGCAGACCGTAAGCGGCGAGTGGTTACAACAGGCGGGGCTGGCGCTGCCAATCCTCGACCCGGAAAGCGCCATTTTGATTGGCCTGCAACGCGTGTGATGGTAACGGGCCGCGCGTCGGCCCTTTTTGAGGAGTACACAATGAACCCGACCGTCTGTACCCATAAAAACAACCCCAATTTCTGGATTTTCGGGCTGTTCTTCTTTCTCTACTTTTTCATTATGGCCACCTGCTTTCCGTTTTTGCCGATCTGGCTATCGGACGTCATCGGCCTGAATAAAACCGAGACCGGTATTGTTTTCTCCAGCCTGTCGCTGTTCGCTATCTGCTTTCAGCCGATACTGGGCGTGATCTCCGATAAGCTGGGGCTGAAAAAGCATCTGATGTGGATCGTGACCGTGCTGCTGGTGCTGATCGCCCCCTTTTTCCTCTATGTCTTTGCGCCGCTGCTGAAAACCAATATCTGGCTCGGGGCACTGAGCGGCGGGGCCTACATCGGCTTTGTTTTCTCCGCCGGCGCCGGGGCGATGGAAGCCTATATTGAGCGTGTGAGCCGCAACAGCGGGTTTGAATACGGCAAGGCGCGGACTTTTGGCTGCCTCGGCTGGGCGCTGTGCGCTACCACGGCGGGGATGCTATTCAGCGTTAACCCCGAGTGGGTGTTCTGGATGGGGTCAGCCGCCGCGCTGGTGCTGGTCGTACTGGTGGCTATCGCGAAACCGCAGGCCAGCCAGACCGCGCAGGTGATGGACTCGCTGGGCGCTAACCGATCATCGGTCGATTTAAAAACCGCCGTGCGCATGTTCCGTCAGCGCAAAATGTGGATGTTTATTCTCTACGTTATCGGCGTCGCCTGCGTATATGACGTCTTTGACCAGCAGTTTGCCACCTTCTTTAAATCTTTCTTCGCCACGCCGGAATCGGGCACCCGCGCCTTTGGTTTCGCGACCACCGCCGGGGAAATATGCAACGCGATTATCATGTTCAGCTCGCCGTGGATTATTAACCGCATCGGCGCGAAGAATACGCTGCTGATTGCCGGGATGGTGATGGCGGCGAGGATGATCGGCTCATCGTTCGCCACGACGGCCGCTGAAGTGGTGGCGCTGAAAATGCTCCATGCGCTGGAGGTCCCGTTCCTGCTGGTGGGGGCGTTTAAGTACATTACTGGCGTGTTTGACGTTCGGCTGTCGGCGACGATTTACCTGGTCGGCTTCCAGTTTTCCAAACAGGTGGCGGCGATTTTTCTCTCCGCTTTTGCCGGAAATATGTATGACCGTATCGGCTTCCAGGATACCTATATGATCCTTGGCGGCATCGCCCTGACCGTCACCTTGATATCCGCCTTTACCTTATCGGGCAAGGCCACGTCGGAAAAGATGCGCGATAACGCCATGACGGTTTAGAAAACAGGTCGATAATGCACAGGGATGTGCTGGAGAGATGAGGAAAATTTGCACTATGGATATGAAAGCAAGAATGAACAGCGGCGAGCTCTATCTTGATTCAGGATATGGTTTACCGGAACAGCGGCTGATGGGCAAGGCGCGGGCCTATGAGTACAATCACTCGCATCCTTTTAATCAGGAATTAAGAGACGATATTATTCGACGCATGTTTGCCAGCGTCGGTAAAGCGTGCTGGATAGAACCGCCGATTAATATTGCCTACGGAACTCACACCACTATCGGCGATAATTTTTACGCCAACTTCAACCTGACGCTGGTTGATGATGCCGACATTATCATCGGCAATAACGTGATGTTTGCGCCCAACGTGACTATTTCCACCGCGGGCCATCCGGTTCATCCGGATCTGCGCCACACCCAGCAGCAATTCTCGCAGCCGGTTATCATCGAGGATGGCGTATGGCTTGGCACCGGGGTGATTATCAACCCTGGGGTCACTATTGGTAAAAACTCGGTTATCGGCGCCGGAAGTGTGGTGAATCGCTCAATACCAGCGAATGTCGTCGCTGCTGGCGTCCCTTGTCGGATATTAAGAGAAATTAGCGATGAGGATAAGAATAAATATCAACTGTTTGTGGGGTGAATAGCCAAAATAAAATAGAAAAATCTGCCTGATATAAAAAACAAAAAATAAATACGGGTGAGTTTATGACTCACCTGGCCCTCTTTTACCTCCGGAAAATAAAAGTGAATAAAAAAGCATTATCGATAGCCATGGGTTTGTCTTTAATAACGGGTTCAGCGGTAGCAAAAAATAATCACCTGACTCTTGAACAGCGTATGGAACAACTGGAAGCGCGGCTTGCCGCCGCTGAGAATCGGGCGACGGTAGCGGAAGAGCAGGTTCGGAATTTACAGACGCAACAGGATGCCGCTATTCAGGCGGCACAAACCAGCGTAGCGGTTAAAAGCGTGGCCCCGGCTGCAGAGAGTAAAAAGAATATGACCGCGCCGGAGTTGAAATTAACGGGCTATGGCGATCTGAAAATCTACGGTGACGTGGAATTCAATATGGATGCGGAAAGCAAACGTGGCTTGCTGGCGATGACTAACGCTGATGTTGGTAGCGACCCAACCTACGAGAACTGGGATTTAAACGGTCGTATCCTGCTCGGCTTCGATGGTATGCGTAAAACGGACAGCGGCTATTTTGCCGGGTTCACCGTCCAACCGCTGGCGGATATGACTGGTTCGATGAATCTTGATGATGCCGCGTTCTTCTTTGGTCAGGAAAATGACTGGAAGGTTAAGGTGGGGCGTTTTGAAGCTTACGACATGTTCCCGCTAAATCAGGATACCTTTGTCGAGCACTCCGGCAATACCGCCAACGACCTGTATAGCGACGGTCATGGCTATATCTATATGATGAAAGAGGGGCGCGGGCGTTCTGACGCAGGCGGCAACTTCCTGCTAAGCAAGCAGCTTGATAACTGGTATTTTGAGCTCAACACTTTGTTGGAAGACGGCACTTCGCTGTATAACGACGGCGGTTACCACGGTCGCGATATGGATCAGAAAAAGAACGTCGCTTACCTGCGCCCGGTGGTCTCCTGGGCGAAGGACGAAGTGTCCGTGGCGGCGGCCATGGAAGCGAACGTGGTGCAAAACGCCTATGGCTATCACGATGCGCAGGGCAACTTCGTCGATCAGTCCGGCCGCACAGGTTATGGCCTGACTATGACCTGGAACGGCCTGAAGAGCGACCCGGATAACGGCGTGGTGGTGAACCTGAACACCGCTTATATGGATGCCAGCAACGAAAAAGATTTTACCACCGGGGTGAACGCGCTGTGGCGGCGCTTCGAACTGGGCTATATCTACGCGCATAACAAAATCAGCGATTATGCTGGAGTCATTTGCGATAACGACTGCTGGATTAAAGACGAAGGTACCTACAATATTCATACTATCCACGCGTCGTATCAAATTCCGAACGTGATGAATATGCAGAATTTTAATATTTATCTTGGGGCCTATTACTCTATTCTGGATAGCGACGATAAGCTGAGCCAGAGCGATGACGACGATCGCTATGGCGCGCGGTTGCGCTTTAAGTATTTCTTCTAATTATTTAAGTATTCAACGATCATATTATTGAATAGTATTTTTATTGATAATAATTTCAATAATATAAAAATTATACCAATGCCTCATTCTTAGTGAACATGAAATCCACAACGTTGTGGTTTACATGGATTATAAGGATGAGGCCCTTTCATACACGCCCTTCCGATTAAACTTGTCTCAGCCAGCTAAATTGAGAAGGCCGAACGTGCTTCCATGTAACAAAGCAACATGTGAACTGGCTTACATTTCCGATCGCGATCACAATTTATAGTAAGCACCAGTGTTAGGGGGCGTACTCAATCATCATGGCATCGATCAAAGACGTAGCGAAAAGAGCGGGGGTCTCGACGGCGACCGTATCACGAGTGCTTAACAATCATCCCAGCGTGGTGCCGGAAACCCGGCAGGCGGTACGCGATGCGATGGATTATCTCTGCTATGTGCCCAGTAAGAGTTCGTTTCAGCTTAGCGGTAAATGTTCAGGGCTGATTGGTGTGGTGTTGCCTAATCTGATGAATCCTCACTTCTGTGAACTGCTGGCGACAGTGGAGGAAGAGGCCCGGTATATTGGCAAATCGGTGATCGTTAAAACGCATCAGAATCAGCCGCAGCAGGATAAACATATTATTCATACCCTGGTGGGAATGGGCATTGACAGTTTGTTATGGGTACCGACGGAAGCGGAGGCCGAACTTTCCGAATGGTTAACCATTACCCGCATCCCGGTCGCCATCGTCACCCAGGTGTCCCGCTTCTTTAATTCCGTTTCGATTAATCAGGATCGCGGGGCGGAAAGCATTGCGGAACATTTTATCCACACGGGTCATGTTTCATTTGGCTTTGTTGCCCAGGAAGGCGTTGATAATCGCAAGGTATCGTCGTATAGCAAAAAAATAGCGAGCCACGGCTTAACGCTCGCCAAAGATAATTCGTTCTGGATAACCAAAGGTGAAGGTGAGAGAGTTTCCGGGCATATTCAAATTCTTGATGTCATTATCGAGAAGCTCAGCGAGCCAGATCGTACCTGTTCATGCCTGTTGGTTTATAACGATATTGCTGCCAACTATATTATCGATGGGCTTAAAGAAAAAGGTATCTCCATTCCAGAAGATATCGCTATTGCCAGTTTTGATAATACCCTGCTGGCGCAAACCAAAAAAATTACCAGCGTGGCACAGCCGGTCAATGAAATTGCTCACCTCGCGTTCCAGATGGTAAAGCATCAACAGCAGCCGGACAGTATTGAAATGCATGAAATCGTCTCCCGGTTAATTATCCGCGAGAGCAGCGTAAAGATTAATATTACCTCCCTGTAAGGGATAGGTATTTAGTAATGGCGCAACGTTAGCGTCATGGGCTCCTTTTAACAAAAAATAGGTGTATTTATGTCTGCTACCGCAATGGAAAAGCCAGGCGCTTATGAAAAGCTCGGGCTCAGGGAGAAGATCGGCTACGGCATGGGTGACGCCGGGTCGGGAATGATATGGAGCGTCCTGGCGCTATATCTGACGTGGTTTTATACCGATGTTTATGGCCTGAATGCCGGGGTGGTTGGCACATTATTCCTGGTTATCCGTATCTTTGACGCTTTTAGCGATCCGCTAATGGGGGCAATCTGCGACCGCACCGTCTCGCGCTGGGGTAAATTCCGCCCATGGTTATTATGGATGGCGTTTCCGTTTGGCCTGGGCGCGGTACTGATGTTTACTACCCCCGATCTCAGCATGAACGGCAAGATTATCTATGCCTGGGTCACCTACCTTGTCATGTCGCTGATTTACACCGCGATTAATATTCCCTATTGCTCAGTCGGCGGCGTGATTACCCTCAATCAGAAAGAGCGTATGGGCTGTCTGTCCTGGCGCTTTTTCCTTAATGGCCTGGCGACATTAATTATTTCCTCCTCTATTCTGCCGTTAACGGACTGGCTGGGTAACGGCGATCGCGCCTCCGGTTTCCAACTGACCATGATCATTATGGGCGGCGCGGCAACGCTAATGTTCCTGTTCTGCTTCTCCAGCATTAAAGAGCGGGTGGTGTCGGTGAAGCAAAACGAGTCGTTAAAGAAAGACCTGCGCGATATCATCAAAAACGATCAGTGGCTATTGATGATCTCTATTACCTTCCTGAACGTTTTCCCGGCATTTATCCGCGGCGGTGTAACCATCTATTATGCTACCTATGTGATGAAGGCGTCTGTCGGATTTATTACCTTCTTTATGGCGCTGGGCGTGGCCTGTAATATGCTGGGCAGCGTGCTTGCCAAACCGCTTACCGATCGTTTTGATAAGCTGGCGCTGTTCCGCGTTATTAATATTATCCTTGGTATTCTCTCGTTTGCGCTGTGGTTTATTGATCCGCAATCGCTGACCCCGCTGATGACGCTGTTCATCATTATTAACGTCCTGCATCTCATCCAGTCTGGCCCTATTCTGTGGGCGATGATGTCCGACGTCGACGACTACGGCGACTGGAAATTTGGTAAACGCCTGACCGGTATCTCCTTCGCCGGTAATCTTTTTATGCTGAAAATGGGGCTGGCGGTGGCCGGCGCTATCGTCGCCTGGATTCTGGCGTTTACCGGCTATGTCGCGAATGAGCCGCAGCAAAATTCGCAAACCCTCCAGGGCATTATCGTGATGTTCTCCCTGCTGCCGATGGTGAGCTATTTCATCAGCGCGTATCTGGTGCGCTACTTTAAGCTCAATAACGCTTTTCTTGAAAGAATTAAAACGGATCTGGCAAAGCGCGAGCTGGAAAAAGGCCGCGGTTAATGATCGGGAGCGCAGAGTATCGGTTTTATTCAACAATGATATATCTACGATTTAAATATTTTTTATTGATTTCCATTTAATATCAAAGGAGGTTTTATGGTGCCTGAAAATTATTATGACGTCACGCGGTGGCCGGTGGGTAATCCCTATCAGGATATTGGCGAAGTGATTAATAGTATTATCGCCGATATTAAATCCCGGCAAACCGAAACCGATATCAACGACGGTGGAAAACCGGGCGCCGCTATTTTTATCCCGCCCGGCGATTATCATCTGACGACGCAGGTCTTGATTGATATAAGCTATTTAAAAATAATGGGCGCCGGGCATGGTTTTGTCTCTTCAAGTATTCGCTTTAATACCCCTGCGGATGAATGGGCGAACCTGCACGATCTGTGGCCGGGCGGGAGCCGTATCCTGGTCGATCTCTGCCCGCAGGACGGCGATGAAGAGCACGCCGGCGCCGCGTTTTATGTAAAGCGCAGCGGGGCGCCGCGTATCAGTTCGGTCGCGTTCGAAAACTTCTGTATTGATGGCCTGCACTTTGTTGATGATGGGCTGGGAAACAACGACCCGGAAAATACCTACACCAACGGTAAAACTGGAATTTATATCGCTAGCGCGCAGGACGCCTTTCGGATCACCGGGATGGGGTTCATCTACCTCGAGCATGGCCTCACCGCGTACAACAGCGATGCGATGGCGATCCATAATAACTTTATTGCCGAATGCGGTAACTGTATCGAGCTCCGCGGCGCCGGGCAGGCGTCAAAAATAACCGATAACCTGATTGGCGCAGGCTATAAAGGCTATTCCATTTACGCGCAAAACTTCGGCGGGTTATTAATTTCTACCAACAATATTTTCCCGCGCGGCGCCAGCTGCGTCCACTTATCCGGCGTTGTACGCTCCTGCGTCACCAGCAATCGATTCCATTCGTTTTATCCAGGCATGCTGATAATGGAGAACAACTGCGCGGAGAATCTGATCTCGGCAAACCACTTCTTGCGCGATCGTGAGCCCTGGCCGCCGATGCAGGCTTATGACAATGGGCGGGATGATACCTATGGCCTGCTGTATATTGAGGGAAGTAATAACTCGATAATTGCCAATCATATTTCCGAAACCCTCGATGTCCAGTATCTCAAGCCGCGGGGAATAAAGCCGATCGTCATCCGTCTTGTTGCCGGTAAGGGAAACTACCTTGCCAATAACCATATCGTGGCGACAACTGAGGCGTCGGCGGCGCAGGCGCAACCGTCGGAAGAGGATGCCTGTTTTGCGGCGCAGGTCAGCGCCTTGCTCACCACGGACAGATTAAAAGCCCTCGATGCGGTCGCCGTGCTGGTAGAAAAGAGCTCTGCGCAAAACACGATACTGGATAGCGGAAGCGACAGTCAGGTGCTGATGGACAGGGCGGTAAACGCCTTCAGGGCCACGCCCGTTCCCGGAACGATTTAACGCTCTTCAACCTCAAGCGGTGGCCCCGCTAAACGCAGCGGGGCCGTCATGGATTTAATCGAGATAAAACACCTCTTTAAGCTCCGCGCTTACCGGGCTGTTATCCGGGTTGGCGGGCATCACATCGCGCATATGGCGCCACCAGCGCTGGCACACCTCCGTGTTGGCGACGGCGTCCCAGCGCGCTTCCGATTCAATCTCCACCGTGGCGAACAGCAGGTTGCGCTGTTTATCGAGATAAATCGCGTAGCGGTGCGCGCCGTGGGCCTTCAGCACCGCTTCGAGCTCCGGCCAGATGGGGTTATGACGGCGCTGATACTCTTCATGCGCGTCCGGGTTGACCTGCATGACGAAAGCTTTGCGGATCATAAGGCCTCCAGATAGAGCTCGCGGACTTCATCGCGGCTGGCGGCGCGCGGGTTGCACGGCGCGCACGGGTCGGCCAGCGCTTTGTCCAGCCAGCCTTCGATATCGGCTTTGCTAACGCCAAGCTGGCTGAAGCCTTGCGGAATGCCGACGCGTTTGCTCAGCGCGCGGATGGCGTTAATCGCCTCCATGCTGGCCGCCTCATCGCTCATGCCGCGGGTATCGACGCCCATCGCCTGCGCCACGCGGGCGAAACGGGAGATGGCGTTCGGGCGGTTAAAGTTTTCGATGATCGGCAGCAGGATGGCGTTGCACACGCCGTGCGGCAGGTTGTGGGTGGCGCCCGGCTGATGGGCCAGCGCGTGCACCAGGCCGAGACCGGCGCTGTTAAACGCCATGCCCGCCAGATACTGGCCAAACGCCATCTGCTCGCGGGCTTCAAGGTTATGTCCGTCGTCCACGGCTTTCGGCAGCCACAGGTTGATCAGGCGAATCGCCTCCAGGGCGTTGGCGTCGGTCAGCGGATGCGCGCCAACGGACACGAAGGCTTCAATGGCGTGGGTCAGCGCGTCCATGCCGGTGGCGGCGGTAATGGCGGGCGGAATATCCAGCATCACGCTGGCGTCATCGACGGCAATATCCGGGATGATATTGGGGTCGATAATCACCTCTTTCACCTGGCGCTCGGCGTCGATGATCACCGCGTTGCTGGTCATCTCCGCCGCCGTTCCGGCGGTCGTGTTGATCGCCACCAGCGGCACGCCGGGGTTGGTCACTTTGCCGACCCCGGAGTAGGCGGTCGATGGCCCCGGGTTGGCGGTGAGGATTTTGACCGCTTTGGCGGTATCAATCGGGCTGCCGCCGCCGAAGGCGATAAGGTAATCGCACCCGGCCTCGCAATACGCCGCGTAGCCTTTTTGCACCAGCGCCTCGGTGGGGTTAGGGAACACCTCGTCAAACAGATGGTAAGCCATCTGCTGTTCATCCATAGCGGCGAACAGGCTGTCGAGCAGCCCCAGCTTCACCAGCTGGCCGTCGGTGACGATCAGCGCCTTGCCCCAGCGTTTACCCGCCACCAGCTTGACCATATCGCCGATTGCGCCTGCGCCGTGAAGGCTGATTTTGGGCAGTGCCAACATAAAACTCATGATAATTCTCCTTAATATTGATTTTGGGAAATCCGTTTCCCCTCACCCATCCCCGGGTCGCGGCTGGCGCCTTACCCGGGCTACAGGGTGGGCCGGTAGCCCGGACAGGTGCGTAGCACCGCCTCCGGGATTGAGGATGAGGGGGAAATTAAATTCGTCTTCGCTGCATCATCCGCCGGGTAATAATCGGCAGCGAGATCACCACGATCAGCATCGCGCCGATGATGATCGACATCACGATCCCCGGCACGTTGAGCAGGCTCAGGCCAAACGTCACCAGCCCCATCAGGAAGGCGGCGATAATCACCCCCACCATGCTGCCGGAGCCGCCGAGAATATTGACGCCGCCGAGCACCGCCATGGTGACGACCGCCAGCTCCCAGCCCATCGCCAGCGTCGGACGCGTGCTGCCGAGCCTCGAGGTCAGCAGTACCGCCGCCAGCCCGGCCATCAGCCCGACCAGCGCGAACAGCATCAGATTGTGGCGCTTAACGTTGATGCCGGAGAACCAGGCCCCGGTCGGGTTATTGCCGATGGCGTAGGTCCGGCGGCCAAAGTTGGTTTTATGCAGCAGGAAGGTAAAGGCGGCGGCGAGGAGGATAAACAGCGCGAACTCAAAAGAGAGCGCCCCCCATACGTAGCCCTGGCCGAACCAGGCGAAGCTCTCCGGGTAGTGGTTGAGCGCCTTGTCGCCGAGCAGAATGTAGGTTATCCCGCGATACAGGCTCATGGTGCCGATGGTGATGACGATCGACGACAGGTTAAAGCGCGTCACCAGGATACCGTTGAACAGGCCGCACAGCAGCCCCACGCCCAGCCCGACGGCCACCAGCAGCGGCGTATCCATACCCGCCGCCGCGCAGAAGCCCATTGCCGTTGAGCTCAGCGCCATCGTCGACGCCACCGAAAGGTCGATCTCTCTGGCGATAATCAACATCGCCATCGGCAGCACGATGATCGCTTTTTCGGTGAAGTTAAACGTGGCGTCCGACAGGTTCCAGATATTAAGGAAGTAGGGCGACGCCAGGGCGTTAACCACGAATACCGCGAGGGTCACCGCCAGCAGAAACCCTTCCCAGCACAGCAGACGACGCAGCGGCGACGGCGCGGCCGGGGCGCTTTTCATCTCTTCAGACATCATTATTTTGCTCATGATTTCACCGCCTGTTTCTGCCGCGCCAGCGCCGCGTTGCGCAGGATTAACCGCCCGTGGGTCTTATTGCTGCGCTCGTTAAGCAGCACCGCAATCACGATCACCGCGCCGGAAATGGCCATTTGCCAGAACGGCGAAATGCCAATCACCGGCAGCGCGTTATTGATAACGCCGAGGAACAGCGCGCCGCACAGGCAGCCGATCACGCGACCTGTTCCGCCCATGGTGCTGATGCCGCCGATGACGCAGGCGGCGACCACTTGCAGTTCAAAACCGTTGGCGACATCGACATAGGCGACGGCGAAACGCGAGATCCACAGATAGCCGCAGAACCCGGCCAGCGCGCCGGAGAGGCAGAAGCTGACAAACTGCATTTTTCCGGCGTTAATCCCGGTGTAGTACGCCGCCGTCGCGTTGCCGCCCGCGGTGTACAAGGCCCGGCCGGTACGGCTGTAGCGCAGGAAATAGCCCACCAGCAGCAGCGCGGCGATGGCGCACCAGCTCAGCAGCGGCAGCCCCAGCAGCGAGGCGCGCGGCAGGCCGAGAAAATCGGCGCTCATCTGGTGCGAGTTCACCCAGCCACCGTCGGAGAGCAGGAAGATAATCCCGCGGTAAATACTCATGGTGCCCAAGGTGACCACGATGGCCGGAATACCGAGCCGCCAGACCAGAAGACCGTTAATCATCCCCATCAGCAGGCCCAGCAGGGTCGCCAGCGCCAGCAGCGCCGCCACCGGGATACCCGGATAGTGGGCGTTGAGCAGGGCGACGATCATCCCGGTCAGCGCCAGGTTGGCGGCCATCGACAGATCGATGCCTTTGGTGAGCAGCACCATCATCTGGCCGAGGGCGAGGATGATCAGAATGGCGGTGTCGTTAAACATCTCCACCAGATTGCCCGGCGAGACGAATGACGGCGCCCGGCTGCCGATCGCACCGATCATCAAAATGACGACCGCCGCCAGCAGCGCTTCGCGGTGTTTCAGTAGTTGTCGCCACATTACGCTGCCTCCTGACCAATGCCGCTGGCGGCGCTGACGATGGTTTCCGCCGTCGCTTCACCGGCGCGGTACTCGGCGACCATCAGCCCTTCATGCATCACGATAATCCGGTCGGCCATACCCATCACTTCCGGCAGCTCCGAAGAGACCATGATCACCGCCAGCCCCTGGCTGACCAGTTCGGACATAAACTGGTGCACCGCCGCTTTGGAGCCGATATCGATGCCTTTGGTCGGTTCGTCGAGGATAATCACCTCGGGATGGGTCGCCAGCCATTTACCGATCACCACTTTTTGCTGATTGCCGCCGGAAAGGGTCTCCACTGCCTGCCGCCAGCTAAAGGCCTTAACCTGCAGGCGCGAGGCGTACTCATCCGCCAGCCGCCATTCGCGGGCGTCGTTAAGCACGCCGCCGGGGTTCAGTTTGCTGAGCTGCGGCAGGCTGATGTTCTGGGCGATCGGCAGGGCGATAATCGCTCCCTGCTTCTGCCGCTCTTCCGGCACGCAGACGATACCGGCGCTGATGGCGTCGGCGGGCTGGCGAAAGCGCATCGGTTTGCCCTTCAGCACGATATCGCCGGAAGAGGGATGCGAGACCCCGGAGAGCGCCTGCATCAGCTCGGTGCGCCCGGCGCCCACCAGGCCGTAAAAGCCAAGAATCTCCCCTTTGCGCAGGCTGAAGCTGATATGGGCGAACTCGGTGGGGTGGCAGAGGTCTTTTACCTCCAGCACCGTTTCTCCCGGAATACAGTCGACTTTCGGATAGGTTTGGGTAATCGCGCGGCCCACCATCATCGCCACCATCCGCTCTTCGGTGATGTCGTTAATCGCGCCGGAGCTGACGTACACGCCGTCGCGCAGAATGGTGTAGTAGTCCGCCAGCTCGAAAATCTCATCGAACTTATGCGAGATAAACAGGATCGCTTTGCCGTCCTGCTTCAGGCGCTCAACGATTTGATAAAACTCCAGAATTTCATGCTGCGAGAGCGCGGCGGTCGGCTCATCGAGGATCACCACCTGGGCTTCAAAGGAGAGCGCCCGGGCAATGGCGACCATATGGCGCTGGGCGATGCTGAGGGTTTTCAGCGTCGCGCGCGGGTCAATCTGCACCTCAAGGCGGGTGAGAATTTCGCTGGCTTTGCGGTGCATGGCGGGCCAGTCGAGCTTCTTCAGCAGGCCGCGATGCAGATACTGGCCGACGAAGATATTTTCGCTGACCGAGAGTTCGTCAAACAGCACGGTTTCCTGATGAATCGCGGTGATCCCGACCTTGTGCGCCGACTCCGGGTTCGGCAGTTGGATAGGGATCGCTTTATAGAGAATCTCGCCCTCTTCGGGCTGATAAATGCCGGTCATCACTTTGACCAGCGTCGATTTCCCCGCGCCGTTTTCGCCGATTAAAGCGGTCACTTTGCCGGGCCACAGATCGAGCTGCACGTTTTCAAGGGCGCGCACACCGGGAAAAACCTTGGTGATGCCCTTCAGCGACAGCAGTGGGGTGGATGCTGACATGATAGTTCTCCGTAAAATTACCCTTTACCCTCCCCCAAAGAGCGAGGGAGGGGGTTGTTCCCTCTCCCTTGAGGAGAGAGGGCCGGGTAAGGGGGATCAGAAGATTTTTGAGAACTTATCGATGTTGCTGGCATCGTAGACGAACGGCTCGGCCATCGCGCCGCTACCGTCGGCGTCCAGCTTCACTTTGCCCAGCTTGCCCATATTGGCTTCGGTTTTGGTCGCCGTGCCTTTGACTAAATCGTCGGCCAGATACGTGGCGGCGTAGCCGAGGTCAATCGGGTTCCAGATGGCGAAGCTTTTGCTGGCGCCGGATTTAATCGCCCCGGCCATTTCCGACGGCAGCCCCAGCCCGGTGACGTAGACCTTGCCGATTTTGCCCTGATCTTTTACCGCCTGCGCGGCGGCCACGATCCCTACCGACGAAGGCGAAACAATCACTTTCAGAGCCGGGTATGACTTCAGCAGGCCCACCGCTTCGCGGTAGCTTTTATCCGACAGATCGTCCCCGTAGGCGACGGTCACCAGATTGACGGACGGATACTGCGGCAGCACCTTTTTCATCTCCTCAATCCAGATGTTCTGGTTGGTGGAGGTGGGGGTGGCGCTTAAAATCGCCACGTCGCCTTTTTCTACGTTCAGCGCCTTCAGCGCATCGGCGGCGAGCTTGACGTTGGTTTCGCCAATCAGCGCATTGTTGGATGGGTTAAGGTGGATCTGGCGGCCCGCTGGCGCGACGCCGGAGTCCCAGGAGACCACCTTAATACCGCGCTGCATCGCTTTTTTCAGCACCGGCACCACGGCGTCGGGATCGTTAGCGGAAATGGCGATCGCATCCACCCCCTGGGCGATCAAACCATTGAGCACTTCGATCTGCGCTTCGGCGGTGGTAGTGGTCGGGCCGGTATAGATCACTTTGACATCGCCTAACTCTTTGGCCGCCTCCTGCGCGCCGACGTTCGCTGCTTCGAAGAATCCATTTCCCAATGATTTCGCCACGAGGGCGATTTTGACTTCGGCTAAAGCGGAACCGGACAACGCCAGGATGGCAACGGTGAGGATCAAGCTTGTGTTTGTTTTCATTGCTTTTACTCCACATGAGTTAGTTTTGTAGGGTTTGCAGGTGATTTTTTCGCCCCGTCTCGGTGAGCGGGGCGCGATGTTGTTATTGATAAAGGTCTAACGCGGACTGCAGGGGGTGAACGTTGAAGCGTTTGCCAAGAGCTATCAGCTCTTCGCGGGTGATGGTTTGTTTCATCCCGCCCATTGAATAGACTTTCACCAGCACCTCGGCGGATTTCTCAGCGGTATCGATCAGGCCGAAGGTTTCGTCCAGATTGGGGCCGCTGCCGAAAACGCCGTGGAACGGCCACAGCACCAGCGAATGTTTCTGCATCGCCTCGGCGGTGGCCTGGCCGATTTCGTCGGTGCCCGGCACCATCCACGGCAGGATGCCGACGCCGTCCGGGAAGACCACCAGACATTCGGTGCTGCCTTCCCACAGCTTGCGGGTGAACAGATCGCTGCTGTTCTCCAGCACGTAGGTCAGGGCGATCAGGTTGGTGGCGTGACAGTGCATGATCACCCGGTCTTTGCCGTTGGTCAGCTTGATGCGCTCGCTGTGCGACAGGAAGTGCGCCGGCAGCTCGGAAGTGGGCACCGCGTCGTTGGTCAGGCCCCACAAAATATGGTATCCCGCGCCGTCGCTGTCGACTTTCACCACCCCGAGGTTAGCCGCCGGGTCGAGCTGGACGTTACGGAAGAATTTACCGGAACCGGTGACGATAAACGGCTGGTTAGCCAGCGTCGGCATCGGCTGGCTCAGGGCGATATAGCGTGGTTTGGCGTGAAAATCCGCCGCGTAGGGTTCAATATCCGCTTCGTCCAGGCGCAGCGTCAGGTTGCCGCCGTTGCGCTCGTCCCAGCCTTTTAGCCAGGCGTCGGAAGTGGCTTTAATCATGCCCTGGACGAACCAGGCGTCGATAATGGTCTGCATAGTCTTGTCTTTCCTGTTGATTCGGCGCGGGGTTGGCCCCTCACCCTGAATATGTGCGAGCCCCCGGATTGCGCCGTAAACGGCTTATCCGGGCTACCGGTTCGTAGCCCGGCCGCGACCCGGGGAACGGCCAGGCATTACCCGCGCTGGCTCAGAACCGCATTTTCATAAGCGCGTACGTTATCCAGCCACTGGCTGCCCGCCGGCGTATCGTGACGCTGACAGTACATCTCCCAGATGGCCTGCCACGGCAGGCACTTCTGCTCTTCCAGCAGCGCCAGACGCGCGGTGTAATCGCCGTCGGCTTCCAACTGACGCAGCTGGGCGGTCGGCTCCAGCAGGGCGCGCAGCAGCGCTTTCTTCATATTGCGGGTACCAATAACCCACGCCGCGATGCGGTTAATCGAAGCGTCGAAGAAATCGAGGCCGATATGCACGCGGTCGAACAGATCGTGACGGATGATTTCGCTGGCGATGGCCTGGGTTTCGTCATCCAGCAGCACCACGTGGTCGCTGTCCCAGCGTACCGGGCGGCTGACGTGCAGCAGCAGGCGCGGGATATAGAGCATCGCGGCGGAGATCTTGTCGGAGATGACCTCCGTCGGATGGAAGTGGCCGGCATCCAGGCACAGGGCGGTCTGGCGGCTGGTGGCGTAACCCATGTAGAACTCGTTGGAGCCGACGGTGTAGCTTTCCGCGCCGATACCGAATAGCTTGCTCTCCACGGCGTCGATGTGGTGTGCCGGGTCGAGCTTTTCGCTAATCACTTCATCGAGCGCGTTCAGCAGGCGCTGGCGCGGCGCGAAGCGGTCGACGGTAATATCCTTCATGCCGTCCGGGATCCAGATATTCATCACCGATGGCGTGCCCAGCTGCTCGCCGAAGTAAGCGGAAATACGGCGGCTGGCCTTACAGTGATCGATCCAGAACTGACGGATTTCATCGTTGGCGTGCGACAGCGTAAAGCCGTCGGCGCTTAGCGGATGCGAGAAGCAGGAGGGGTTAAAATCCAGCCCCAGCTTGTTGGTTTTCGCCCACTCAACCCAGTTTTTAAAGTGCTCCGGCTTAATTTCATTGCGCGATACCGGCGTGTCGGACTCCAGATAGAGCGCGTGCAGGTTCAGGCGTTTTGGCCCGGGGATCAGGCTCATCGCCTGCTCAAGGTCGGCGCGCAGCTCGCTGGCGTTACGCGCTTTGCCCGGATAGTTGCCGGTGGCCTGAATACCGCCGGTCAGGCTTCCTTCCGGGTTTTCGAAACCGACGACGTCATCGCCCTGCCAGCAGTGCATGGACACGGGCAGGCGATCCAGCTGGCGCAAGGCCTCCTCGACGTCCACGCCGACGCTGGCGTAGCGCTGTTTGGCAATTTCCCAGGCTTGTTCAAGTTGAGTGGTCATGCGCAAAGCTCCTTGTTCTGTTGTGGCTGAAACTGCGCGACGAAGCGGGCAATTTCATTTTCAGGATTAGGGGTAAAGGTAGTGAGGGCGTAGTTTTGTCGTACCACCTGACGGAATTCATCGACGTTGTTCAACTCATCCAGGGTCATCAGCTGGATACCAATATTGCCAAGCGTGGAGGCCTCAACCGGGCCGGCAACCACGGTGATGCCGCAGGCGTCGGCGCACAGCTGGTTAAGCAGTTCGTTCTGGCAGCCGCCGCCGACGATATGCAGCTGGCTGAACGGCTGACCGCGCAGCGCCGCCAGCTCGTTGAGCACCCGGGTGTAGAGCAGCGCCAGGCTGTCGAAAATGCAGCGCGCCAGCTCAGCGTCGGTATCAGGAACCGGCTGCCCGGATTCGCGGCAGGCGGCCTGAATTTCCGCGCTCATGTCGTCCGGGTTGATAAAGCGGTCATCGTTACAATCGATGACGAAGCGGCAGGCCGGAAGCGCGGCGGTACGCGCGATCAGCGCCGGCAGGTCGCTGACGTTTTGCTCCCTGAGCACCCGCTGTAGCAGCCACAGACCCATAATATTTTTCAGCACCCGATAGCGGCCTTCGGCGCCGCCTTCGTTGGTAATATTGGCCCTTAGCGCCGCATCGCTGGTGCAGGGGATTTTGCTTTCAAAGCCCATCAGCGACCAGGTCCCGGAAGAGAGATACGCGGCGTTTTTGCTGGCCAGCGGCGAGGCGATAACCGCGCTGGCGGTATCGTGGCTGGCGACGGCGACCACCGGAATGTGATTGCCCTGCGGGCAAATCCAGTGGCCGATGACGTTGCCGGGATGGGTCGGCGTACCGAACCATTCGCGCGGCGCGCCGCTCCAGTTCAGCAGGTCTTCATCCCAGCTATCGCTGTTGATGTTGACCAGCTGCGTGGTGGTGGCGTTGGTGTATTCCCAGTTCATGTTGCCGGTCAGGCGGAAGCTAAAGTAGTCCGGGATCAGCAGCGCGTGCGCGGCCTGGCTGACCAGCTCCGGCTGCTGTTCAACCAGCGCGCGCAGCTGATAAAGGGTGTTAAACGGCAGAAACTGAATGCCGCTGCGGCGATAGATTTCCGCGCGGCCCAGCTGGGCTTCGGCGTGGCGCATCAGGCCCTGGGTGCGGGAGTCGCGATAGGAAACCGGCAGGCCGACGCGCTGGCCCCGTTTATCCAGCAGGACATAATCCACGCCCCAGGTATCAATGCCGATGCTGTCGATCAGGATGCCTTGTTCGCAGACCTTCTCCAGACCGCGGCGAATTTCCCCTTCCAGGCTATCGAGATCCCAGCAGTCGAAGCCATCGACCTTCTGCAGACTATTGGTAAAGCGGTGAATTTCGCGCAGGGCCAGGGTTTGCTGGCCGGGTTGATAGCTGGCCAGCATCACCCGCCCGCTGGAGGCGCCTAAATCGACGGCGACACAATGACGAAGACTCATGGGAAGATCCTTGTGAAAATCATTGCATGCAGTCTAAAAAAGTCGCGTCAGGCTCACCTTCTTGTTACTGACAGGGAAAATTGGCCGCTGGCAAGAAAGCAAAGGTGACCGTGAGAGAGGTCACAGTTTCGTTTTCTCCGCGGTGGCGTGAGGGATGTGATGTTGTCCGCAGTTCCCGATCTTTCCCGTCATTTCTTGAAAAAGCGGCAGGCTTTACGATTTTTACGGTCAAAAATTGAAGGCCGGATCGCCGCCCCTTAATTACTATTTGCTCCACTGATTGATAACATTTCTCATTTCGAGGAGCTGCTATGACCATGTTGCACAGTGTGGATTTCTTTAAGTCCGGCGTTTCAGCTGTCGCCATTGAGCCGCGGCTCCCGCAATCCGCTTTTCCCGAACATCACCATGATTTTCATGAGATTGTTATTGTGGAACACGGTACGGGAATTCACGTTTTCAACGGCCAGCCCTACACCATCAGCGGCGGTTCTGTCTGCTTTATTCGCGATCACGACCGCCATCTCTACGAACATACCGATAATTTGTGCCTGACCAATGTGCTCTATCGCGCGCCGGACGCGTTTCGCTTTTTGTCCGGCCTGAACGCGCTGCTGCCGCAGGAGCAGGAGGGAAATTACCTTTCGCACTGGCGGGTTAATCAGAGTGCTTTGCAGCAGGTGCGCCAGATTGTGGAGCAGATGGAGGAGGTCGGCGCGGATGCGGATATGCACGCTATCGCCAGCCGCGAGATTTTATTTATGCAACTGCTGGTGCACCTGCGTAAAAGCAGCCTGGCGGAAGGGGCGTCGGACAACGAGGCGCGGCTGAACCATTTAATGGCCTGGCTGGAAGATCATTTTGCCGAAGATATCTGCTGGGAAGAGGTCGCGGCGCGGTTTTCACTCTCCCTGCGAACCCTGCATCGCCAGTTAAAACAGCAAACCGGGCTGACGCCGCAGCGCTATCTGAATCGGGTGCGGTTGATGAAGGCGCGCCACCTGCTGCGCCATAGCGATGACAGCGTGACCGATATCGCCTATCGCTGCGGATTCGGCGACAGTAACCACTTTTCGACGCTTTTTCGCCGGGAGTTTGCCTGGTCGCCGCGCGATATTCGTCAGGGACGCGACGCCATTCTTCAGTAACGCGAGAACAGTCAACGTTTTAGCAGGCATAAACGCGAATAATGACTCGTTTTTTCGCGTTTGGAGTTGATGTCGTGGCAGCTCAGCTGATTCTTCGCAAAGATGAATTTTTCGCCTCTCCCGCTCAGGCGGTGGCGGTAGCGGATCGCTATCCGCAAAACGTCTTCGCCGAGCACACCCACGAGTTCTGCGAACTGGTGCTGGTGTGGCGGGGGAACGGCCTGCACGTCCTTAACGATCGCCCGTGGCGCATTACCCGCGGCGATCTGTTCTATATCCGCGCGGAAGACAAACACTCCTACGCCTCGGTGAACGATCTCGTCCTGCAAAACGTCATTTACTGCCCGGACCGGCTGCGGCTTAACTTTGACTGGGCGGCGCACATTCCCGGCCTGTTCGGTACTCCGTGGGTTCCGCACTGGCGGATTGGCAGCAGCGGCATGGCGCAGGTCAGGCAGGTGATTACCCAGCTTGAACATGAGAGCAGCCGCAGCGATGCGCAGGCCAATAATATGGCCGAGCTGCTGTTTGCCCAGCTGGCGCTTATTCTTCAGCGCTATCGCTACGCCACCGATAATCTGGCGGCGACGCAAAGCGAAGCGCTGCTCGATAAGCTGCTCACCGAACTGGCGGGCAGCCTCAATCGTCCTTTCTTTCTCGACCGTTTTTGCGCGCGGGAAGGGTGCAGCGAACGCGCGCTGCGCCAGCAGTTTCGTCAGCAGACGGGGATGACCATCAACCACTACCTGCGCCAGCTGCGCATCTGTCACGCGCAGTATCTGCTGCAGCATACCGAACGGCTGATTGGCGAAGTGGCGATGCAGTGCGGGTTTGAAGACAGCAACTACTTTTCGGTGGTGTTCAACCGCGAGATAGGCATGACGCCGGGGCAGTGGCGGCAGCGCAGTCGCACCGCCGCCTGACGGCGCTAGTTCGCCATGCCCAGACCGACAATATTGGCGGCGATGATAATTACCACACAGCCGAGGCTGAGGACGCCCACCGGACGACGACCGGCGTTGTTCCACTCTTTCAGGATCAGACCCACCAGGCCGCCGCACAGGACGTAGAAGCTCATATGCAGCATCCAGCTCATGTAGTCGTACTGCGCCGGAATGCTGGCGTGTCCCCAGGCGTAGAAGAAGAACTGGAGATACCACATCAGGCCGCCTAACGCCGAAAGCAGGATATTGCTGATGATGAGCGGTTTTGCCAGCGAGAAGTCGGCTTTTATCGACAGGTTTTTCACTTTTGCCAGACGAATAAAGCAGAAGCCGAGGTTAACCAGCGCGCCGCCGCCCATGATCACCACATAGCTTGGCAGCGCAGTGTAGAGCGGGTCGACGCCGAGCGCGGCGGCGGCTTCATGCATCGGCTTGGCGGCGTTCATGGCAAACGACATACCGGCCGAGAAGATGCCGCACATCACCGCCAGGACCAGCCCCTTTTTCAGGTTGAAGTCTTCGGCTTTGATACCCATTTTGCGCTCTTTCAGCTGGCCGGCGCGGGTGACGATACCCACGCCAATGACCGCCACCAGCACGCCGAGCAGCGTCATCTGACCGCCTTTAGTGTTAATGAGAACATCAAACTGACCGTTAAGAATCGGGGTCATAAGCGTGCCGACAATCAGCGTGATACCAATGGCGATGCCGATCCCCATCGACATGCCGAGGTAGCGCATCGTCAGGCCGTAGTTGATATTACCGATACCCCACATGGCGCCGAACAGGAAAACGGGCAGCAGAGTGGAGGCGTTAAAAGAACCGTAATAGGCCCAGAAATCGGGCAGCAGCATGGCGCTGATGGCCCAGGGGAGGATCAGCCAAGAGACAATACCGCCGATAGACCACATGGTTTCCCAGGACCAATGTTTAACTTTCTTGAACGGGGCATAGAAACAGGCTGCACTGGCCGCACCTATCAAATGCCAAAAAATACCCATCGTAATCACGTGATTCATTGATTTTATCCTCATCTATTTTTTATCGGATAAATCTTCTTCCGACCCGATGAGTGTAAAAATCGGTCAGTTTTTCCGCCTTTAAGCTGTTGCCACCGGAAGCCTGAACCTGGCAACCAAAAACTTAATTAGTTGTTCTGTATCACAAAATGACATCTATCACCCCTTGTTATAACCTTATTAAAAATACGGCATTGATAAGCGTTTTCAATATCATTTAATTAACTATAATGAACCAACTGCTTACGCGGCATTAACACTTTCCGCCGCTCGACAATAATGGAGATGATTATGAGTTACACACTGCCTGCCCTGCCGTACGCTTATGACGCCCTGGAACCGCATTTTGACAAGCAGACGATGGAAATCCATCACACTAAACACCACCAGACCTACGTGAACAACGCCAACGCGGCGCTGGAAAGCCTGCCTGAATTCGCGAGCCTGTCCGCAGAAGAGCTGATTACCAAACTGGATCAGCTGCCAGCAGACAAAAAAACCGTTCTGCGTAACAACGCCGGCGGCCACGCTAACCACAGCCTGTTCTGGAAAGGCCTGAAAACCGGTACCACTCTGCAGGGCGACCTGAAAGCGGCTATCGAACGCGATTTCGGTTCCGTTGACAACTTCAAAGCGGAATTTGAAAAAGCGGCGGCGACCCGTTTCGGCTCCGGCTGGGCGTGGCTGGTGCTGAAAGGCGACAAGCTGGCGGTGGTTTCTACCGCTAACCAGGACTCCCCGCTGATGGGTGAAGCTATCTCCGGCGCTTCCGGCTTCCCGATTATCGGCCTGGACGTGTGGGAACACGCTTACTACCTGAAATTCCAGAACCGTCGCCCGGACTACATCAAAGCGTTCTGGGACGTGGTGAACTGGGACGAAGCCGCAGCGCGTTTTGCCGCCAAAAAATAAGGTTGCATTGTGCTGAGCGAGAAGCGAGTCTGATGACTCGCTTTTTTTATATCCGCAGCAAAGGAGCAGCGATGCACTATCCGGTGAATGTCTTTGTGGGCAAGGTAAGGGATTACGACGGCAGCCGTCCAAGCGCCATCGGGAAAGTCCAGGTCGATGGTGAACTGACCCTCGGCGATTTGGGGCTGGAGGGCGATGAGCAGGCCGAGAAGAAAATTCACGGCGGACCGGACCGCGCGCTGTGCCACTATCCCCGAGAACACTACGCCCATTGGGCGCTTGAACTGCCGCAGCAGGCGGATCTTTTCTGCGCCCCGGCGTTTGGCGAGAATCTCTCGACCGAAGGGCTGACGGAAAAAAACGTCTACATCGGCGATATCTTCCGCTGGGGAGAGGCGCTGATCCAGGTGACGCAGCCGCGCTCTCCGTGCTTCAAGCTCAACTATCATTTTGCCGTCAGCGATATGGCCCAGCTTATGCAGAACAGCGGCAAAACCGGCTGGCTGTATCGGGTGGTGGCGGGCGGGCAGGTCTCCAGCGATGCGCCGCTGGCGCTGGTATCCCGGCTTAGCGACGTCAGCGTTCACGAAGCGGGGGCTATCGCCTGGCAGATGCCGTTTGATGATGACCAGTACCGCCGTTTACTTTCCGCGGCGGGGCTGTCGGTAAGCTGGAGCAGAACGATGCAGAAGCGGCGTTTAAGCGGGCTGATCGAGAATAATTCGCGGAGATTGAGGGGAAAGTAGCGCTTCCGTGCGCGTTCCCGGATGGCGGCGCGTTGCGCCTTATCCGGGCTACCCGTTTCGAATCCGGCCTGGCGAAGCGCAGGCCGGGGGATCAGGTGCGCTTGTACAGTGGCAGCCAGAGGGTTAAACGCAGACCGCCCAGCGGGCTGTCGTCGGCTTTTACCCAACCGCGGTGCTGTTGAATCGCCGCTTCGACAATCGCCAGACCCAGGCCGGTACCGCCAGACTCGCGATCGCGCGCCTCATCGGTACGGTAGAACGGACGGAAAATCTGCTCGCGATCCTCAGGACTCACGCCCGGCCCGTCATCATCGACGTTAACCGTAATCCCGTCTTTATCCACCGAGAAGCTCACTGAAATTTTGGTATGCGAGTAGCGCAGCGCGTTGCGCACGATATTCTCCAGCGCGCTTTCCAGCGCATTGGGGTTACCGTACAGCGGCCAGGGCCCCGGCGGATACTCGACGGTGAACGATTTCCCCATCTGTTCGGCTTCAAAGGCGGCGTTATCCAGCACCTCGCCCCACAGCTGGTTGGCTTTCACCGTTTCGCTGACCAGCGCGGTTTTGGCCTGATTGCGCGACATCACCAGCAGGTCGTTGATCATGCTATCGAGCCGATGCGCTTCCATCTCAATACGCTCCAGCTCTTTACTTTCCCCGCTGCGGCGGCGCAGAAGGGCGGTGCCTAACTGCAGGCGGGTCAGCGGCGTGCGCAGCTCGTGGGAGATATCGGACAGCAGACGATGCTGGCTGGACATCATGCGCTCCAGCGCGGTCACCATCTGGTTAAAACTGGTCCCGGCGGCTAAAAATTCCTGCGGACCGGCTTCCAGCTCCGGATGCTGACGCAGGTTGCCCTGGGCGACTTCATCGGCGGCATTTTTCAGCTTACGCGCCGGTTTCGCCAGGCTCCACGCCAGCCACAGCAGCAGCGGGGCGCTGACTAACATGGTGACGATCAGCAGCAGTAACGGCCGGTCGAACAGCAGATTGATGAAGTCAGATTGCGACGTGTTGGCAGGGCGAATCAGATAGAGCTGGTAGTTATCTTCTCCATCCCTGACGGAAAAAGGCCCGACCATTTCCAGACGACCATAGCGCTTTTTCTGCGGATGGTCGGCGTTATCCGCCTGGCCGATAAAGTTGCGGATAATCTGCATTTCGTTGCGTTCGGCACCGATAACGCGACCTTCGCTGGTAACCAGCAGCAAACGCTGGCCCGGCGGAGCCCACTTATCGATGGCGCGAAACAGACGACGCCACCACATCAGGTCGTTTGGCGGATCGTTCGCCAGTTCGGCCTCGACGTGTTGTTCAATCATGATGCCCTGACGTTGCTCGCTCTCCAGCAGCTCGGTCATCTGGCGCGAGTCCAGCTTGGGCAGCATCAGAACCAGCATCAACACCAGCGCCAGCGTGAGCCAGAAAATAGCGAAGATGCGTGCGGTTAAACTTCCAATCATGAAGCCGATACCATCAGATAGCCGCGTCCGCGCAGGGTTTTAAACCACGGGTGGCCGTCTTTGCGCTCCGGCAGCTTGCGCCGCAGGTTGGAGATGTGCATATCGATCGCGCGATCGAATGGCGTCAGGCGTTTACCTAATACTTCCTGGCTCAGGTGCTCGCGCGAAACCACCTGGCCAAGATGCTGCGCCAGGAGATAGAGCAGGGTGAACTCGGTGCCGGTCAGCTCCAGGGTCAGACCATCGAAGCTGGCTTCCTGGCGACCGGGGTTAAGGCTCAGCGCATCCACTTCCAGCGTCGGTGAACCGGCTTCGGTTGTCTGCTGCTGCTCGCTCCAGTGCGACCGGCGCAGAATCGCGCGTATACGCGCCACCAGCTCACGATCGTTGAACGGCTTAGGCAAATAATCGTCCGCGCCCAGCTCGAGGCCGAGAACGCGATCCAGCTCGCTCCCGCGGGCCGTTAGCATGATAACCGGGGTCTGGTGCGTCTGACGCAACTCTTTGAGCGTGTCGATACCGTTTTTCTTCGGCATCATTACATCAAGCAAAAGTAAATCGATGCTGTCGTCCAGAAGGGCCAGCGCCTGTTCCCCATCATGGGCCACGAGCACATTAAAACCTTCCATATCGAGCAGCTCTTTTAACAGGGAGGTGAGCTCCCGGTCATCATCTACTAACAGGATTTTATTCATTGTTTAAATACCTCCGAGGCAGAAATTACGTCATCAAGGCTCGCTAATCCATGACTTTACGTTGTTTTACACCCCCTGACGCATGTTTGCAGCCTGCATCGTAAACTCTCTCTCGTTGAATCGCGACACAAACGTTTTGGGAGTATGTGATGCGCAATGTTATCGCTGCCGTCATGGCCTCAACGCTGGCGCTAAGTGCATATAGCCAAGCCGCTGAAGTCGTCACCAGCGTTAACTGGCTTCCCGGAGACGAAAGTGTCCAGCGCAGCAGCCAGAGCCATATGTTTGACGGCATAAGTTTAACTGAACAGCAACGGCAACAGTTACGAGATCTTATGCAGCGGGCACGCCACGACAGGCCACCCGTTAATGTTAGCGAAATGGAGACAATGCATCGCCTTGTCACCGCAGAAAATTTTGATGAAAACGCTGTGCGCGCTCAGGCAGATAAGATGGCGCAGGAACAGGTTGCCCGCCAGGTCGAAATGGCAAAAGTTCGCAACCAGATGTATCACCTGCTAACGCCAGAGCAGCAAGCGGTTTTAAACGCTAAGCACCAGCAACGAATGGATCAGTTGCGTGAGGTTGCACGGATGCAAAAAGGCTCAGCGATGATGCTTTCGAGTAGTAGCAATACCCTGCAACCCCAGTAACAACCCTGTTTTCCTTGCCATAGACACCATCCCTGTCTTCCCCCACATGATGTGGGGGTTTTTTTTATCAATCACTTAGCAATTTACTACCGCCAAAACAATCACTTACAAAAGAGCTGTAAGGGGCCGGGACGTTCCGCAAAGCGCCCAAATGTGGACGGAATGTGGACGGTTTGGACGCAATATGGACGGTCCCGGACCTGTTTTGTTAGCCGATTCCCCCGCTTAATGGGTTGAGTAAAACAGCATGCTGCAGGTAGTCCGGCGCAAGATGCGCATAGGACATTGTCTGCTGAATGCTGGCATGCCCGAGAATCTGCTGCAGTGCAATAATATTCCCCCCGCGCATCATGAAATGACTGGCAAAGGTATGGCGTAACACGTGCGTAGCTTGCCCCCGTGGTAGGTCGGGCTTGACTTGTCGCAGCAGTTTACAGAATCGCTCATAGTCGACCTTAAACAATTTGCCGCCAGCCTTGGTCCTGACCTCGTCCTCGAGTGCCTCAGATATCGGGATTACTCGCGGCTTGTAGTTCTTTGTTTCAAGGAACGTGATCCGGCCGTTGACCATTTGCGCCGGCCGCAGCGTGCTGACCTCGCCCCACCTGCCGCCAGTGCTCAGACATACTAGGGCGACGAGTCTATAGTCGCCTGATAGCGTACTGAGCAGGGCCGCGATCTCGTTGTTGTCGAGAAACGTCATCCCGGGATTCTTTTCAATTAGTGGCGGCAGGCCGTGCGCGGGGTTATCGCCCCGGTACTCCTCAAGCCGTATCAACTTACTGAACATCCCGGACAACCGATACACGTCGCGATTAATCGTAGTTGCGCTAATGCCGGCCGCCAGACGCTGGCTGCGGTATTCCATCAGCACGCGCTTAGTCAGTTTGTTGGCTGGAATATCCCCGATGCCTGCAATGGTTTTCCGCAGCTGCCGGCGTTCCGTCTCGCCGTTTTTGTGATTCTGGCCGTGGTATAACCACCAGTCGCCGAGCAGCTCACTAAGCGCTCGTCGGTCCTGTTTTCCCGTCCCCTCTTTGCCGAATGAGTTCGCGAGCGTATAACGCTCAAACGCCACCGCATCGGCTTTCCTGTCAAATATCCGGCGCAGTCTCGTTCCATTACTGCCCCGCGGTCTCATATCCAGTTCATAGCGTCCGTCGTCGAGTTTCTTAATGCTCATAAGAAAGCCCTCTGACGTATTGGCCAGCATCAGTCCACAGCTGGTCCATGTACTCAAAATAAATGTCTAACCAATTCTCCCGCCTTAACGGGCTGATTCTGTTGTGTTTTGCCCAGTGTGCGCAATGGCCGGCGATACTTGCCCGACCTCTGGCGCTGTTTTATCGGTCATTAGCCAGAGCGTGTACTTACTAAATCTTTCATGTTGTGTGATTTTCATCAGATTTACACCACTAGGTTCATATGAGTTAGCCTCGTATTTTTTTAAGGTTGGTAATGGTAAGTCTATGATTTTACAAAAGGCGGCTTGACTTAATCCCTCCGCAACTCTTATCGCCTTCACTTTGTCACTTAATTTCAATTGACTGGGCTCCTTTTAGATACTAGTCTATGCATGGTATCTTTTTAGATATCATTTCGATGAATCAAACCCCTTGCAAACAGTGCCAAGCGTTTATGAAGGGGTTCGAGGGCAGATCGTAGCACACAAAGTCAATTTTTAACGTTATGAGGTGTAGGCATACAAAGTGGAGGGTTATAAACGTGAACCAAGACGCATTACTCGTTACAGGACTGCATCCAGTCCATGCGGTAACCATGAGCCAGTTCGCTGGCCTTATCGGTAAACCTGAGAGCGCAATCCAGGAAATGGTTAAGCAGCACAAGCTACCCGTTGTTGAGTTGCGCGACCCGAAGAAACCCAATTCCCGGGCGGAAAAATGGGTTTATCTGCCGGAATTTAACCGCGCAATGCATGAGGCTTTCCAGAACCGACCCAAAGAGCAACGCGACGCATGGCTGCTCTGGCTGGGTCTTTAAAAAAAGGGGATGGTAATGAGCGAAAATAAGATCAGCAATGTGAAGGTAGCAGAGGATTTGATTGAAGTGAGTGAAGATATCTTTCAATTAGATTCACGGCAACAAGACCATGATAACGATGACTGCGGGGATTGTTGTCAGACGCTGGTATATGTCCCGGCAGGTTTATTTAGCGATAACCACCATTAAGCAGAGGGACAGTGATTAATGGTGGTTTTGTAATTAGTGATTAATGAAGTCCACCTTCAGTTTTTTGTAAATCGGTTAGCTTTGCCTGAAGGGATGAGATTAGTGCTGATAGTTGCACTGATGTGAATGACAGCACAGGTGTTTCGAGCTGTTTAGAGTCTGGTGTCGCAGGTGGTTTGGCAAAGTGGAGCTTCATTACCATCGCATCATGCTCTTTGATGTTATGAAACTCCCATCCGGTAACAGCGAATACAGGAACTTGGTCTTTTTTCATAAATAGTCCTTTTTTGTGGTTTTTGTTGCGCCCGCCCTGTCATGAACCTTGAGGGCAGTACGAAAATACCACAAAACCACTTCAAAAGTGTGGTTTAGCGGTAGCAGAAAGGTCTCTAAGGGGGTCAGTATGAACAACCCGGCATTAATCGAAGTATCTCCAGGTGTATGGCGTTATGGCCAGTTCACGATAATGAAAGTTCCCGCTAAATCTAGCGGCAGACGCCTGCAGCTGGCTTGTTATGAGGTTTGTCTCGGAGAGGATCGGCAATATTTTGGAAATTTTCGGGCGCTGGCCGAGGCTTGCGAATACATCAATTCGCTTTACGGCGCTCAGAAAGGAGAGTCGGAAACCTCGAGAGTATTTATTGCTGCGGCTAACGCTGTTTTGTATATGTACGCCAAGCGGCAAAGCTTACGCAAAGCGCCGGCAAATTCTCCCGCAGAAATTAATTGCGGATATAACCAGCTTTTTAGCCTGGCAGATGTTGCAGCGTATGCCGGAGCGCGGGAGTCTGAGTTAATTCGTGCAGCAGCAGAATACTGGAAACGTTCCGAAGTGGCACCGGATTTTTTCAATTAAGGTTGTTCATGAATAAGCCGGAAATTAAATGAGACATGGCGGGATTGCCCTATGAAAATCATTTATGCTCAGCAGTTTAATAAAGCGCTTGAGGACTATCATTTTAATAGTGAGTTTTCAGGCGATAACACAATGCCGTTTAAAGTCCTGTCTATGGCCGCGCATCATTTATATGGCTGGTTTTTCTGTACCGGAGACACGCAAGCCGCCGCGGAAATGGCGCCACTACTTAATCAGCTGCGCCGCAATGAAGTGCCGCGGCCATTCAATCTCGAGCAATGCGAGGTTTGAAGATGAGAGTAAAAGAGTTCGGAGCGCCGACGGCGGAGCAGGTCGCCATCGGGCAGAAACATTTAAAACACATTCGAGAGTCATTTGATTTTCTCTCAGACAGATTCACGCATTACGTGATTTATTTTAATTCGCTGTCGTCAAGGTATCGCGGGTTAATTTATTTTACCGCCGGTATTAAGCGCGATCGGCATTGCATTAATTTTCGCGATCTAACGGGTGCCGAGCAGGAAGCGGTAATGAAAGCAATGGACGAACTTGTCAGCCTTATTAACTCATTTCGCCATTTAGTCAGTAAACATTAATTAACTAAAGAGGTTTTTCAGGCGCTTTACTGCGTCGGGATTCGCTTTATCTAAAGTGAGGCTTTTATGTGTCATAAAAAAGAAATAATCCCGTCGGAAATACACAATATTCGACGAGATGCGAACACGGGGCGTCGATCATGAATGAGACGCTCAGCACTGTAATCTCGCTCGCGTTGGGGTTTGCTCTGGCCCTGTTGCTGATTAACGCGCTGTTTCTTGTATACGCGGCGGTGCGGCTTGCGTGGTATCACTACCGGCTCAACCAGCTGCGCCGGGCTGGCTATATGCTGTTTATGCGCCAGCCGCCGCTATTCGAGGTTTTGCTCAGGTTCCGCACCTGGGATATTTACCGCCTGGTCGACTTCCCGCCGCATTATGTTGAGTTCGGGCGGCGCTGCGGCAAAAGCGCAGCCGCGGAGCGCTGGCGCAATGGCCGGTAAACCACATGGCACGCGTGGCCGCTATGAGCCTACGCCGCCTCCACCATACCCCGGCGGGCCAGACCCGGCCGGGGTTTACCACTGGCCGCAGCCGGAGCGGCTACCGCCACCGATAGCACCGGCGCCGATATCGCAGGTCGTTAAACAGTACCGGCGCGGTCGCATGCCACCGGCGCCGGAGCTGGTACCGCCGGCGCAGCCGCCGGTCGCGCAATTCATTGAGCTATACCGCCGCGAGCAGCAGCGTGCTGAGCTGGCCACTATGCCGGCAGATGAGGCTCGCGCCGCATTCCTGCGCCAGCTGCTCGATGCCGCCGAGGACCGCTACTGGAAAAACGAGATCGCCATCGGTGACGCACTGCTCGCTCGTGAGCTCGAGCGGCACGACCCGGCGCTGGTCACTCTGGCCAATCTCAACGCCCGGCCAAAATTTATCAGACAGCCGCTGCTGTATCGCCTGCAGTTAATACGTGAGCAGGGCGACCCGGAGCGCACGAGTACATTTTTATCTGAGCACATCGAGACTGTACTCGCCCGCCTCGACGCCGTTATAAAACGGCAATTAACCATTCCCTACCGGCAATTTGCTGGCCGCGAGCGTCTCGACGACCTCCTGCGCCTGCCGCAGCTCGGCCGACGCTCAGTTAAAACGCTGGCCACGATGCTGGCGGCGCATATGGATGACATTTTTGTCCGATTGTATGCTGCGGTCGGCGGTGAACCGACGCCGCTCGAGCTGCTGCAGCTCTATAACAAGATAGGCCGCGAGGCGTTAAAGGTTTCTGTCACGCCACCATATTGGGATGCGCTGAGCATGGAACGTCGTAAGCGCGGCACTTTCCCGATCGACAAAATCCCCGGGGCGCTCTCTCGGCTGATTTGTGCAGCGTGGTGGGAAGGTAAACTCTGGCACTTGCGCAGCATCTGGCGCGAGGAGCAGCTGCGCGCCGTTTGCCTGGTTAACCGTATTGCATCGGAGTTCGTCAGCCATGACGCACTAATCGAGCGCCGGGAGCAGCGCCGCAAAAATCTGGATTACATCAGCGCACACGAGCTCGTTAACGATGAGGGCGTCACTCTTAGTATGGAGGACGTCTACTACGCCAGCGCCTCTAATCCGGTTATCAGGCGCATCGAAATGATGGCCACGGTTAAAGGGCTTTCGCTCGTTGCCGAGCAGCGCGGCGACTGCGCGGTGTACTGCACAATCACCACCCCGTCGAAATATCACGCCACCACCTCAGACGGCAGACCTAATCCGAAATGGTCGGGCGCCACCGTGCGCGAGAGCAGCGACTATCTGGTCGATATGTTCGCCAGCGTGCGCAAGAGCCTGCATCGTAAGGGGTTGCGCTGGTATGGCGTGCGCGTCGCCGAACCGCACCACGACGGTACCGTGCACTGGCACCTGGTCATATTTATGCGCAAGCGCGACCGCCGGCGCATTACGGCCGAGCTGCGGAAATTTGCGATCAGGGAGGACCGCGCCGAGCTCGGAAATAATACAAAACCCCGCTTTGACTGCGGCCTCATTGACCCTCGCAAGGGCTCGCCGGTGAGTTATATCGCCGCATATATAGGCAAAAATCTGGATGATGGGCCGCTGCGCGGGAAAAAAGACGCCAGCGGCAAGCCCATGAAAAGCGACGAGGCCGACCGGCCGATCGCGGACACCGTCGAGAATGCCGTCGCCTGGTCGTCATTGCACCGCGTGCGACAATTCCAATTTTTCGGCATCCCGAGCCGGCAGGCGTACCGTGAGCTCAGGCTGCTAGCCACTCAATTGCAGCGCACCCTCAAACCCAAGCGAGGCGCGCCACTGCTGGCTAATCCTGAGCTTGACGCCGTACTCGCTGCGGCCGACGTCGGCTGCATCGCCACGTACATTACAAAACAGGGCGGCGTGATGACGCCCCGGGATCGTCATCTGGTGCGCACTGCCTACACCCTAGCCGACCAGCTCAACGACTACGGCGAGCAGGGCGTGCGGATTTTTGGTGTCTGGTCGCCGAAATATGGCCGCGACTCACGTATCTGCACGCACGCAGATAACTGGCGCCTGCAGCGGAAAAAAACGCAGCCAGCCGATGCCGGCAGCGGCCCGGGTTTTGACGTTGACCCTCCCCGGGGCGGTCCTTCCGCCCCTTGGACCCGTGGCAATAACTGTCCCCCTGGCGAAAAAACAATCACGAAAAATGCGGAATTCGAACCGATTACCGACGAACAAATCCGCAATCCGGCACTTTTGACGCGGCCGCAGCGGTACGCACTGCGGCGACGGTTGCGTGCCGGTATGGAAAAACCACGTAAACCACCGCAACGGGTGCCTCCGCCAGTCCCGGAAAGCGCTGATTTTGTCCGTGATGCACTCGGCGCGATGGGTGTCATGGCCGATGATGGCCAAATTGCCGCTATTTTGCGCGGCGCAGCGCTCAGGCTGGACGGCGACGTCGTGCAGCTGCGCCGCGGCGTGCTCGATGTCCGGCCGGGGCGACAGTATTGTCGCGCCTGCTGCCGGGAAATTAACGCGCAAAACCCGGTCACCCCGACCGGCTGCGCTTACTGTGAGGTACAAAAATGACAAACGTCTGTAGACAGCCCCCAAAAAATCCCAATAGACCCGCCGCCCATCCGGGACCGCCATCAAGCGATCTCTCGTGTCGTAACGGTTGGCGCATATATCACTTTCACGCAGAGTGCCCCGCCGGCATGCCGAATTATGCTGGCGTGATCTCTGTACCGTTTCGCGTGGGGGTGGATACATACGAACAATTCAAGGCTGCAGCCGCGGCTATGGCTGGCCGTCCCGTTGTCGGGATTTTGTCGCTGTCTTATCTCGGTAGAGATTCGAAGAAAAATTGAGGAGAAATATCATGATAAAACACGAAGAACGCGCAGCAGCACGTGATACTTTTGCAGAAATGCGCCGGCAGGATGAAAAATGGGGTGGCGACCGCGATCAACATCCATTTGTATGGCTGGCCATCCTGGGCGAGGAGTTCGGGGAGCTAAGCCAGTCGATGTTACATGATAATTTCGGCGGTACTCATGCCGGCACGGCTCGAGATGAGGCCATTCAGGTGGCAGCTGTTGCATTGCAGATTATTGAGTATTACGACCGAATGGGCGAATGAAAAGACGATTCATAAACGCCGGCCGGCGCGAAAACTGGCTTTTTGCGCCGGCTGGGGTTGAACAACGAGCCTCGCGAGGCGTTAGTGCCATAAAAAACCCCGCTTTCGCGGGGTTTTCTGTTTTAGCCTGCAGGCTGCAGCAGCTCGAGCAGCAGCTGCCGCTCCTCGGGTTTGAGTCGCTCGACAATCCCCTGCAGCAGTCCGCTGTTATCCAGCCCGCTGGGGGTAATGTCATGCTCGCGGCTCATACTCCACGCCGAGGTTCGGCTGCATTCCACGTTTGTGCACGTGTAATAACATGTCGCAAATTCGCCGCGCTTCTGCCAGTTAGTTTTGCGGTTATGCATCCGGGCGCCGCACGCGCTGCAGGTAACAATAATAACGGCCATTGACCAGCCTCCGGGGTTGCGGGATTGGCCAGATTTTAGCACTTTACGCCGCCTTTTACTCATAAAGCCCCCGATTCACCAGGTGTCACTACAACCTCATTCTGCGCCGGCTCAGTTTTTGGCGGATTATGGCCATCAAGGCCGTTAAATTTCAGTTTCAACCGCGGCGGGATTTCATCATCTTGATCCACCATACTGGCGAGCATCCGCTGCACCGGGATAACCTCGTCAAGGCGGTAAGTTTCGCGCGCCGTTTCCGGGTTCGGCAGGCCGGCGGTATTCTGCGGAATAATCCCGGCGAGCCCGGCCGGGAACCGGTGAGCCGTGAGCACGTCCTGTGCGCTGATATTTTTAATATTGCTGAACTCGTCTTTAACGCCGGCGTCGCCAATAGGGATAAACTGGACCCCTTTCTCGCCGCCGTCTGCGATGTTGATATACATCATTTTAAAATTGCCAACCCCTTTCGATTGCTCGATTTTTTCTGCAATGTCGTCCTCCATCTCATCCGTGAGATTCGGGTCGGTGGTGTAGACAATCCCGCCAGTGTGGGCGCCGTTGTGGTAGTAGCGCCGGCGAAATATCGTCGCCTCGGTATTGAGTAACGCGCTGTGCATGCCGCCGATATAATCCGGCAAGCCATAAACCTGCTGCTGCGGATCGTACTGGCGCGAAAACAGTACATCACGAGCCGGATAAATCAGCGCCGGCCCTTTTTGCAGGACTGCAAAATCGCCATCTTTACGCCGGCGCACATACATACCCGGCAGCGGTACCAGGTCGACCACGTCGCGCCAGCCGTTGCGCACCTTGAGCAGCGCTACATCGCCAAACATGAACCAGTCCGACGCCGCCTGCCTTAGCTCCATTAAGCTGAGACCGCCGCCCAGATAGTCGGACAGCACCATATTCCCGCGGGCGTAGAGTATCGAGCCATGCGCCGCGCACATGTTGGCCAGCTGCGCCAGCGCGAGCCGGTCTATCGGCTGGCGCCAGTAGTTCGCGGCCTCGTCGAACCATATTTCGTGGTATTGCGTGCCCTGCGTAAGTACCGGCATTGGTGTGTCGGTGGTCACAATACTGAATTTTCGGCCGGACTTTGCCGGCGCGGCCGGCTGCGTCTGCGGCCGCTTTTTGTAGCGCTGTTTCCTGCTCATTGATTTTACCTGTCAGACGTCGCGCCCAGCCCGATTTGCGCTTGCGCTCGTTGTTGAGGGGCTCGCAGATAACTGCGTGTGAGATAGCGAAAAACTTGTCGGCGTGGCCGGTTTCGGCGCTGCGATCGGCGACGAACGTCATCGAGCTGCCGCTGTTGGTTGTCGTGTGGCGTATAGCCATAAAGCTGGCAGCGATGCCGCGGTCCTCTGAGTCCCACGCGAGCCGCTTATGCTCGACGAGGTCCACCATTTTGAGGACCAGGTCATTTTTAGATTTGACGCTGTAATGAATGGCCACGGCCTGCCGGCGGGCAAATTCCTGGACCATTTCAAACACTGGCCCGCCGATGCCCGTCACATCGACGCCGATGTGCGTTATCCGGTACCGTTCAAAATATTCTCTTATCCGCTCGACCTGCCATTTCCAGTTAAACCCGTGCCACGTGTCGACGCGCAGCACGCGGAATGGCTCGCCGTCGGCCTGCGGCGGCGCCACGATGACAAAACAGGCTGTATCGCCACTGCGGGCGGGGTCATAGCCGGCCCATACCTCGCGCTGGCCAAATGGCCGGATTGCGTCGGGGTCGTGATCCTGCCATGTGCTGACGCTGGCGAGGCAGCGCTCGACCTGGGCGAAGCTGAACACGGCGTCGCCGGCGTCGACAAACTCGCACATATAAAGCTGCTTGAATGCGCTGGCGCTGTTTTCCTCCTGGATTTCCTCGATATTGATAAGTACCAGAGTCGGGTCGCCTGCCGCGGCCGCGGCGACTTCCATATCCCGGACCGCCTCCTCAACGGTCGTGATAAGTCGCCAGTGATTATCGGGGCACATGACCCCGGCCTGCATATCGGTGAACGATGGAAACGCCACGTTTTCGCGTTTAGCTGAGCCTTTACGCCACTCGTCGCCCGTCCAGAACGGGTAAGCCTGGTGTGTTTTCGCTGACGGGGTCGAGATATAGGTCCGGCGCAGGTAGGTGTGTGTTGCGATAGCGCCGGCGACTTTTTTCAGCTCGCGGAAATTCCGCTGCCAGAGAAATTCGTCGATATAAATATTCGCGCAAAAACCCTGTGCGGTGCTCGAGTTGGTCGACAGGAAATGCAGCTCGGCGCCGTTGCTCAAAATGATGGGGTCGCCGGTCAGCTCGAGGCCGAAAAGCTGCTGCGCAAATTTGACAATATAGCGCCGGAAAATCAGTGACTGCGGCCGGCTGGCAGACAAAAACGCCTGATTATTGCCGGTGAGGATGGCGTCCTCGAGCGCCTCAAACGCTGCATACCAGGTGGCACCAATCTGGCGCGATTTGAGCCAAATACGGTTACGGTGGTGCTTTGCGTCGCGTAGTTTCTTCTGATAACCGAACAACCCGTCGACGAATTTCTGCAAATCCTCCCGACTGATACTGTCGATATTATTGCGTTTACGTCGTCCGCGGCGCTGCGGGGTCTCCTGACCCTCACCGGCTGGCGCGCCGTCACCCTCGCGATCGGCGCTGCGTCCAGTGCCGGCCGTGGCGCCGGTACCGCCGCCGAGCTCGAGCTGCCGCATTTTTTCAGCATGCTTGTGCCGGCTGGAAATGAGCCGCACGTGCATATCGATATATTTATCGAGCTCGCGCAGCTCGGCCTCGGTTTTATTTTCCCTGTCAACCAGCGCCGCCGCCCTGCGGTTTATAATCTCCTCGAGTCCTTCCTCGCTAAGCAATTCCCGCCATTTATATTTTTCCGCCCATGAATAAACCACCCGCACAGAGTTGAGTTTTAATTCCTCGGCGATTTCTTTCGGGGTCCACCGCTTGAGGTAAAACGACCGGGCGAGTTTTATTGTTTCTTCTGAATAGCGGGATTTTCTTTTCATTGGCCCATTATCGTTATTTAGTTGGGGACAAATGAGGGGTAAATATCTGGTTAATTCTAAAAGAGCCTGCATTACGAATTAACCGGAATTAAACCCGGTGCCCGTTAATTACTAATCGCTGATACTGGCGGCATCGTATTAATTACGGAAAGCATCGCAATGGCACGCTCTCATTTAATGACAGACTGGATATGTATTGCCACGGAAGGAGAAACGGTTGATGGCCGTAATTTAGAGGCGCAATGGCTTATTGATATGGCGGAGACCTACGACGCCGACGGTATTTATACAGCACTGCTATGGCCGGAGCACCAGAGATGGTCCGGCAGCTGCGGCGAGGTGCTGGCGCTTAAATATGAGCGAGTCGACGGGCTAGTGAAACTGTATGGCCGATTGAGTCCCGAAATGGAATTGCTGTACGCGAACCAGCGCGGGCAGCTGCTGTTTTGCAGCATCGAACCAACCCCGACGCTCAATTTTCGCGGCAGCGGCAAGCCCTATCTCGAGGGGCTGGGAGTGACTAACCAGCCGGCAAGCGTCGGCCTTGATCGTATGCGTTTTAACGCTAAAGAAACCGGCGCCATTTACGGCGCATTCGAGCCGCTGGTATTTCGCGACGTGGCAGAAATTGACGAGGACGATATGAGCAATAAAAGCACATCACCCAAAAAAACGTTATTCCGCAGCCTGTTTAATATTCCTGACCCGGAAAGTAAAAAACCGGAAGGTAAACCGGTGGAAAAACCTAAAAAAAGCATGTTTAGCAAGAGTATGAAATTTTCAGAAGAGCAAATCGAATCACTGGTCGAAGTGGTGGAAGAGTTGGTCGAAGAAAACGAAACGCTTACCGAAACGCTCGTCGAGATTAAAGAAAAGCTCGATGAGGTCGCCGAGAAAGTCGACGCGGTAGAGGGCGAGGTGAGCAGCGATGAATATAAAAACATGCGTAGTCAAATTAAAGATGTTAACGCCAAATTCGCTAAGCTCGACAACGTTACCACAAACTTGCCAGACAATAACCCCGGCGATAAAGGCCCCAAAAAATACGCTTTCTGAAATAAGGCTAATTGACCAGCGAAATAAAGCGCCGGGGCCATTCTGCGGCCTGCGCCTCGATAAAGTGAGAAAAAATTATGACCGTTAATATTAATCGCATGTACGAGTTAACGTCGGCCTACTGCCGGCACGTCGCGCAGGCAACCGGCGGCGATTTATCAAAATTACCGCTGACCAATACCGGCGTTGGCCTGTTTTCCATTAGCCCGCCGCAGGAAACTGCGCTGCGTCTGGCGTTAATGGAGGCTAACTGGTTTTTGCCGTTGATCCACGTGCGCGAAACTGCGCAGATTCGCGGGCAGGTGATTGACGTCGGTAACCCGGGTTTATTCACCGGCCGTAAGCAGGGCCGCTATACCAAAGACGTCGGCGTCAGCGGTAACACCTACCAGCTGTATAAAACCGACAGCTGCGCCCGCCTGCCGTGGGAAATGCTCGCCGACTGGATACACTCGGGCACGACCGACGAGGAGTTTATCGCCCTGGTCGCTGAGTTCACTATCCGCTCATACGCTAACGATATCGTGCGCATCGGGTTTAACGGCACGCATGTGGCGCCGGTGACTGACGAAGACAACTACCCGAACGGCGAGGACGTTAACATCGGCTGGCACCAGATAGCGAAAAATTTCGACACGCTGCACGCCAACCCGGCCACGCCTGACGAGGACCGCATCCCGGGCTTTACTCCTCGCGTACTCAATCCCGGACCTATTACGCTGGGGCCTACCGGCGACGTTAAGACCCTCGACGCGCTGGCCTCGCTGCTGATTTCTACGACTATTCCTGCGCAGTTCCAGAGCGACCCCAGCATCGTTTTGCTGGTCGGGCATGACCTCGTCGCCGCCGAGCAGTTCCGACTGTTCCAGGAAGCAGGAAAACCGACGGAAAACATCGCCGCGCAGATGCTGGCAAACACCGTCGCCGGTCGTCGCGTTCACGTTGCGCCGTTCCTGCCTGGTAAACGTATTGCCGCCACCACGCTGCAAAACCTGCAGGTGCTGACGCAACGCGGTACGCAGCAGCGCCGCGCTGAACACGTGCAGGACCGCGAGGGATTCGAGAATGCCTGGTGGCGCATGCAGGGTTATGCCCTGGGTCATCCGATGATGTATGGCGCGTTCGACGACGACGTTATCGAAATCGAGGACGAGGACGTCATCAAGGGCGCCCTCGGTGGCTGATGCCGCCGGCGTGGCCGGGAGGCTGCGCCGATGTGATACACGAGTTTAAGGGGTGATTTTATGGCGTTTAACGCGCTCAGCTTCCGCCGGCAAATGCTCAACCACGCAGAGAAAAACCGGCCCGGCCGCAGTGACGCGGCCCCGACTCATGAGGTCAGCGATAGCCTGCATTTGCAGCTGCTGGCGCTCGACCGTGACCTGCAGCGGTTACGCGACTTGCCGCAGATAAAACAGCGCGTCGATCTTAAACGCGACGAGCTGCTGCCGAAATGGGCGCCCTATGTCGAGCGGTACCTGAGCGCCGGCGAGGTTTACCCCTACGCCGTTTTCGGCTGGTGCGTTATTTGGCTGTTTGACGTGGGCGACCTCGAGCGGGCCCTCGACTGGGGCGACATTGCCATCGCGCAGGACCAGCCGACCCCTGAGCGCCTGCGGTCCCGCTTCCCGGCATTCGTTGCCGACCAGATTCTCGCCTGGGCAGAGTTGCAGGCCGAGTCTGGCCACGCCATAGAGCCGTATTTTTCGCGGGTATTTAAACACGTGCGCGAGGACTGGCGACTGCACGAAAAGCACACGGCCAAATTTTATAAATTCGCCGGCGAGCTACTGCTGCGTGACCAGACCGGGACGCCGGCGCCGAGTGTTATCACTGACCGTGAACGGCTCGCGAAATCGCTCGAGCTGCTGCTCGTTGCCGACCGGCTCTGGCCGAAAATTGGCGTTAAATCACGAATTAATCGCGTCGAGGCACGTCTGCGCCAGCTCGAGAAAGAGCAGCAGCCGGCTGACAGCGACGCATAGTTTTAGCTGGCCAGTGGCCAGCTTTACCGGCACCCGGCCAGCCGGGGCGGGCGCAGGTGGAGGCCGCAGCGCGTAAGCGCTGAATCGGGCCGGGGAAACCTGGACAGCCCGCACCCATTCAGGAGGCGATCACGTGTTACGACCGGGCAACAACGGCTATCAGGCCGCGACCCTTCAAAATACGGAATTCTGGCCGGACCTCGAGCTCGAGGATTTTCAGCGCCAGCGCTCGATACCGCCGGATATTAATCACGAGACGGTCGCCGGCGCACTGCTCACTGCAGTGAGTGAAATTAACGCCAGCCTGCTGGCATTTGTCAGCAAACAGCAGGGCGCTGGGTATTCGACGGCCGCAGCTGTGCCGGGGGCAAAAATTGAAGGGGTGAATGAGCTCACCGCGCTTTATATCCGGGCGGTGCACGCCCGGGCAAAGGCGGACCTGATGGGCGAATTTGCGGCAATAAGCCGGCAAAAAGAAAACACCAATCAGGACGCCCCGCAGACAAAGGCGTCGCTGCTTGCCGAGGCTGCAGTCGCTATACGTCGAATTAAAGGGCTCAAGCGCGTGGGGGTGCATCTGATATGAAAACGCAGCTCGATGCAATGTTCGAATTTGTTACCAGTAATCTGCCGGCACGCCTGCAGGATACATCGGGCTTTGATAGCTGGATGGAAAATATCGAGCTCACCGTCGACGAAAAAAACGTCGGCAGACTGGCGCCAGAGGATGGCGGGGGAATGCAAAAACGCATTGCGATTCGACGTTATGACGGCGTTCTCGCATGGGAGCGCTGGCCATATCGCCAAATCGACCCCGACGTGCTGTTCGCCCTGGTGGGGGCGTGGCTTGGGGAGCACGCCGACGACCTGCGCGAGCGGCTAAACCTCGGCAGTCCGATGCCTGACGTTGAAATCCGCGATAACGAGAGCGCGATCGTCGCTATTTCGGTGCCGCTGGCCGATGAGCTCATTTTAGTGCCGGACCCCGACGGCATTATCCCGCTGCGCGGCCTGCGTTACAGCCTCGCCGGTGCGCAAATACGACCGGCGGAAACGTTCGGGATTGCAGCGCAGCCGAAACGGGAGATTGAGCGATGAATATTTCGCTAACGCTGAATTCACAGCAGTTTAAAGAAATGCGCCGGCAGATTGACGCGCTCAATCTGCCGCCACGAAAGCAGGAGCGGCTGCTGTGGCGCATTCTGCAACGTGGCGTTATGCCTGCCGCGCGAGCTCACCAGCGCCGGCAGGAGAGCGCCGACGGGGTGAAATGGCCCGGTCGGGCCCGCGGCGGCAAAAAAAAGATGCTGCGTCAGCTGCCAAAAATGATGGCCATCCGGCAGATGCCGGCGAAATCGTCGGCGCTGATTTATCTCAGAGGCAGCAAACGCGTGCCGCCGGGCGTGGTGGGGGCAGCGCAGCAGGGCGGGCAGACCGTGACGGTAACGGCCAGCCAGGCGAAAGCACAGAAAAAAACTGAAGGCATGGCCACGCTCAAGCAGGCGCGACGCCTGCGTCAGCTGGGTTATATGCAGTATCCGGTGACCGACCCGCGGGTCGCAAAATTAGACGAGATCCTCGTCAGTCTGACCCGGGATAAGGCCGGGCTGATTATTCGCAACATGGAAGGGCGGGAAGCTAAAAAGACCTGGAAAAACACATTACCGGCGCGTGAGTTTTTGGCGGTGAGTGACGATGAATTTAACAAAATCCTCGCGCGTCAGCTGCAGGCTGTGAATTACGGTCTCGGCGTGCGGGCGCAGGACGTCAAGGGGAAGGTAAAGCGATGACATGGCCAACCGTAGATATTAACCAGATTAACCAGTATCAGGGCGCAATCACTGAAATCGAGCGCACGATGCTGTTAGTCGGCGCTGCCGGTGCTAACTCCGGCGACAAAAACCCGTTAACGGTCGTTAACGCACAAACCGATCTCGACAGCGAGCTCGGGCACGTCTCGCCGGTACTGCTGGAGCAGGTCCGGGCGGCGCAGGTAAATGGCGGGCAGGGCTGGGGCGCCTATGTCCTGGCCATTGACCCGGCCACCGCCCTGCCAGCGGCGTGGCCGGCTGCTATCGGGCTGGCGCTGTCCGACGTGAGCGTCGAGGGGGTGCTTGTTTGCAGCGATGTAGACGACGCGACCACCGGCCGGAAACTAATCAACGACCTGCAGGCGCTGCGGGCATCGCTTATCAGCTCACTGGGGCGCCGCGTGTGGTTTATCGTCACCGTAGCCGGCGCGGCCGCAAAAGAGCAAACCTGGGCAGATTATCGCGACTGGCTCAATACGCTGCAAAAGGACGTCGCCGCAAATGCGGTGATGCTGGTCCCGTCATTGTGGATGAATGAGGCCGGAGCGCTAGCGGGCCGGTTGTGTAATGCCGCCGTAACCGTTGCCGATAGTCCGATGCGCGTCGCCACTGGCGAGCTGCTCGGGCTTGGTATTGATTCCAGCGATAAGCCGGTCGATGCCGATGGTGTAGAAATCTCCCTCGCTTACCTGCAGGCGTTCCACGACCTGCGCTATAGCGTGCCGGCGTGGCATCCGGACTATGAGGGGGTGTACTGGTCCGATGGCCTGCTGCTTGAGGTTAAGGGCGGCGACTATAGCGTCATAGAGCACCTGCGCGTACTCGATAAAGCCGCTCGCCGGGTCCGGCTGCGGGCTATTCCGAAAATTGCCGACCGGGGACTCAATAACACCGAAGCCAGCATCGAGCGCCATAAAACCTATTTTGCTGCGCCGCTGCGTGAGATGTCGCGCTCGGTACAGATTGGCATCACGACATTTCCGGGCGATATCGAACCGCCGCAAGAGGGGGATATCACAATCACCTGGCTAACCCGCGAGCATGTGGTCATCGGTGTGTCAGCGAAGCCATATACCTGCCCGAAAAAAATCACCATCAATATTGCGCTCGACCTGAGCCTGGAGGATTAACTCATGACATCACGCATCGGGGGGATGGATTACGACGTGAGTTTCGGTACCGAGGAGGTGCACGTCGAAAGCTGCACGCTGGATATTACCGATAACACGGCAGTCGCAAAAAACAAGGGGCGCCCGGCTGGCCACGTTAACGGCGATTGTACGGCCGAGGGTGAAATCGAGGTCGATGAGAAAAATTTTAACAAACTAAACGTTGCTGCAGGTGCGGCCGGTGGCTGGCGACGGCTCAGGCCCGGCGACATGCTGTTTTACGCAAACACCGGCGACGAGGTTTCGAAAGTGGAGGCGTTCGGCTGCAAGCTGATTCTCACGTCAATTATCAATATCGACCCAAACGGGGCCGATAAATCGACGAAAAAAATCAAGTTTCTGGTGACCGGCGAGGAGTTTATCAAAATCAACGGCGTGCCGGTGCTGAGCGAGGACGACGTGAGCGGCCTCGCGGGGTAAACATCGTGTTAGGAGCCTGGGCGCTGTTGCTGTTGTTGTTTGGTGTCGGCGCTGCGGTTGAACTGGCGCGCGTTCTGAATAGCGACGAGCAAATCACAATGCGGCTGATAGTCAGCCGGATGCTGGCCGGCGCGGTGACCGCGGTCCTTGCGCTGCTGGCCAAATTTAAACACCCGGATATCGAAGACCTCGCGGTCGTCGGACTGGGGGCGGCGGTGGCGGTGGTGGGGTATACCGCGCTGCAGCCGGCACTCAAAAAACTGCTTAAAGCGCTGTCGCGCGTCAATCTGAGCGACGACGGCGGGAGAAAGGGCGATGACTAAAGACGAAATTATCAACGAGATCATCCAGCGCGAGGCCGGCTATGTGAATCATCCGGCAGACCGCGGCGGGCCGACTAACTGGGGTATTACCGCAAAAACCGCGCTTGCGCACGGTTACCACGATGTAAAAGCGCTCACGCGTGAGCAGGCCCGGGCGATTTACGAGGCGGATTACTGGTACGGTCCGCGGTTCGACCAGGTGGCCGCAGTAGACGCCGCTATCGCTGATGAGCTGTGCGATACCGGCGTCAATATGGGGCCGGCCGTGGCCAGTAAGTTTCTGCAGCGCTGGCTGTCTGCGCTCAACCTGCAGGGCAAGCTTTATCCCGACCTTGACGCCGACGGGCGCATCGGTCCGCGGACTATCACTGCACTGCAGGCATATTTAAAACACCGCGGCGCCGACGGGCGCACCGTGATGCTGCGGGGCCTGAATTCCAGCCAGGGCGCCCGGTATCTCGAGCTTGCCGAAAGCCGGCCAGCTAACGAGGCGTTTCTCTTTGGCTGGATGCTCAACCGCGTGGGGTGACCTCATGAAACTGTCGCAGATTTTCAGCCTGTGGCCGGCCCTCATGATCGGGCTGTTCGTCGGTATGCTGGCCAGCGCACTGCAGGTTAACGCCGTGATTAGCAGTGGACTGCGCGAGGCGCAGGCAATGTCCACTACTGAGCGCACCAATCTGATTAACGATATTTCGACCGCGTCGGCCGAAAAGGTCGCCGGCCGGCTGGAGGAGCTGCACAGCAATGAAATCACCGTCGAAAAGCATTTCACAACGGAAATTATTAAGCCGGTATTTACCAGCATTTGCGCTACTGATGAGTACGTCCGGTTGTTCAACGAATCCAGCGCCGCGGCCGAGCGAGCCTTATCAGGTCATATTGATGGCCGAATGCCCGGAAACCCTGCCGCGCCTCACCGGTAACACCGGCGCCCATTTTGACGAGGTGCTGCGCCCATTGCGCAGCATGTATACCACCTGCGCCGCGAGGCATAACCAGCTCGTGCGCGAGATTAAACAGAGAGAGAGCATCAAATGAGTGAGCAGAAAACAATCACCCTGACCGTTAACGGCACCGACCTGATTTTTGAACCGAACCGCGTGGCGTACAACCAGTTATTAAACTCGCTGGAAGTCAAAAACAAAACCGGCGCCGTGCGCGATTACCTGCTGAAAATCGTCAGCCCGGAAAGCCGCAGCGCCCTGCTGGAGCTGCTCGACGCAAACCCCAGCGCCGGCATGCAGCTGGCGCCGGCTATCAATGACACATTCGCGCCGGCGCTGGAAATCGAAATAAAAAAATAGACGCTCTACTGGCCAGCATCCGGCGCAACCGGTACGAGCAACTGGTCATCCTGCGCCGGCATTTTCTGCCGGCGCCATCTGACGCCGACGAGCCGGCCGACAGCCTGCTCAATCTCGCCCGGGCGGCGTGGCTGGCAGAGTACCATCACGAGCGCGACGTCAACGCCACCGCAGCGGCGATCGCCTACGCACTCACCGGTAAACGCTGATGAAAGAATTAACATTTGCCCTGAATCTCAAAAACAATCTGAGCAGCCCGCTAGGCAAGGCGCAGGCGTCGGTTGAGTCGTTTTCGGCCGGCGCCGGCGCGGCGATTAAACGCCTCGCAGGTGGTGCGGCGGGGATATGGGCGACCACAAAATCACTGACCGGCCTGCTGCGGCCAGCAAGTGACGTGAAATCGGCGCTCGATGAGCTGTCAACGCGTAATGTTAGCGAAGATGCGTTAAAAAAAATCTCACTGCAGGCGGCGCAATTCAGCTCTGATTACGGCGTCGCCGCAACCGATTTTATCGGCTCGGTGACGACAATCCGCTCGGCGCTGGCCGGACTGACCGACGACGAGCTGCCGCGCACAGCGTTGGCCGTTAATACGCTAGCCGTCGCGTCAAAAAGCAGCGGCGAGGCTGCGGCGCAATATATTTCGAGTCTGGCGAGCCATTTCGCAGGCGAGGCCAGCCGCATAGGCAATGTGGCATTTGCTGAGAATCTGGCATCAAAAACCGCCTGGCTTGTCCAGAACACCGGGCAGGATATGGCGCAGATACAGCAGCTACTGCAGGGGGCTAAAGGCACCGGCACGGGCTACGGCGTCGGCATGGATGAGCAGCTCGCGGTGCTGGGTAACCTCGGCAACGCCGTGGGTAGTGGTGCCGGTTCGATTTACGAGGCCTTTCTCAAAAATGCCCGCAGCGGCGCGCAGGCGCTCGGCGTTAGTTTTACCGACGCACAGGGCCGGCTGCTGGCGTTCCCGGACATTCTCGACAAGCTGCAGGCTAAATATGGCGATTCCGTGGCCGGCAATATCCAGCTGCAGGAAAAGCTCAACAAGGCGTTTGGCAAAGGCGCGCTGGCACTGGTTAAAACATGGGGGTCGGCCGACAAGCTGCGAAAACAGATCCAAGCTCTGCAGGGCACGCAGGGGCTCGCCGGCGCCACGAGCATGGCCGACAAAATGGCCGATATCTGGGCGCGCCTGAGCCAGGTCGGCAATCGGATAAAAAACGCGTTCGGCAGCGCATTGCTGCCGGTGTTTGAGCCGTTGATAAACAAAGTTATTGCACTGCAGGCGCAGTTTGCGCGCTGGCTGGAAATGTTCCCGAATATCACCCGCTGGCTCGGTTACGTTGTGATTGGTCTGTCGGCCATGACGGCTATCGCATCGCTGCTCGCGCTGTGGTCCGGGGTAAAACTGCTCGGCGGTCTGCTGGGGTTAAAGACGGCGCTAGGGCTACTAAATGTCACGCTATGGCCGACTCGCATCGGCCTGCTGGCGCTGGCCATTCAGGCCAAGGCGCTGGCCGTTTGGGCCGGTATCAGCAAAGTGGCGATCGTCGCATGGAATATCGTGCTCGGTGCCGGCGCTATCGCAATGAAAGCCTATGCAGTGGCCACCGGCGCCGCCGGGGCGGCGATGGCTTTTCTGACGAGCCCCATCACGTTAATCATCGGCGCGCTGGCGCTGGTCGCCGCCGGCGTCTGGTATGTGATCCGCAACTGGGACACGCTCAGCGCTGCCGTAATGAATACCGAAGCATTTCAGGCACTGGTTACGGTGTTTGAGTGGGTCGGGGGTGTTATCGGTGACGTGTGGGACGGTATCCGGGCGGGCTGGGATGCGGTTGTCGATTATTTTTCTGTGCGTTCGCCGGTCGAGGTTTTTCGGGATTTTGCCGGGGTGATTCGGGGTGTTTTTAGCAGCCTGTGGGATTACCTCAAATCGTCATTTGGTAGCGTATACAACTGGATAGCGGAAAAACTCAATAAAATTCCGGGCGTCAATATTGACCTCAAAGGCGGCGGTGAGACGCCCGGACCGGCAGCGCCGGCCGGCATGACGCCACCGGCAGCGATCGGGGCGGGGGGCGTTGGCAGAGTCGTGGCCGCTGCCGGCAAGGTCGATAACAGTCGGCATGTGGGGACAGTGAATGTTTACCCGCAGAACCAGGAGACTTTCGACTCACTGCTCGAATCAAGGGAGCTCGCCGCCGGATGAATGACGAAAAGCAACTTTATTTCGACCTGAAAATCACCGCCGGCAATTTCACCCTAGACTATGCCGGCGAGCCCGGACTATGCAACAACCGAAACAGCATTGCGCAGGACGTTGTGCACATGATTATCGAGTCGGAGCTCAGTAAAAATTTAGTCGCTGAGCGTAGCCCGACGCTGCGTTACGACATTGCGCAGCAGCTCGAGCAGCTGGTCGAAACGGATGAGCGCCTCGTGCCGGGGACGGCCACGATTGAGGAGACGGGCGCCGGCACCTGGCTGATAACTGCAGACACATGGGAATTTGGGCCGCTGGCCAGCGAGATGACACTATGACGACAAGAAAACCAGACCCCGACTACGAGGCAATTCTCGCCGAGCAGGGCATGCCGGTGACTGAGGAGCAGGTCCGCAACGAGTTTAACGAGATTGTTAAAGATGCCGGTCTCATCACAAACACGTCGAGAATGTCCCCATTCTGGCGGCTCATAACGGCGATTATTACGCGGCCAGTCATCTGGCTTAAAAATGCTCTGGTCGAAACGGTGATGCGCAATGCCTGGCTGGCCACCGCCGGCGGCGTCTTTCTCGACCTGTTCGCCTGGGCGGTTAATCTCGAGCGTAAAGACGCGAGCGCCGCCGAGGGGGTTATTCGGTTCGCTAAATCTGATACGCAGCGCGAGGTTACCGTGCCGGCGGGAACGATAATCCAGACCGAGAGAATTAACGGCAAAATTCACCAGGTCATTACCACCGGCGATCGGACTATCGCCGCCGGCGTGGCCAGCGCATTGCTGCCGGTGGTGGCCGTTGAGGAGGGCGCCGGCGCTAACCTCGCCCCGGGCTATTACCGCATTCTGCCGGTGGCCGTCGACGGTATCGCGAGCGCGCAGAGCGAGGAGGACTGGCTAACGGTCCCGGGCGCCGATATCGAGGCTGACGACGACCTGCGCGACCGCACCCGCAATCAGTTTAATCTGGTAGGGCAATATCATATCGACGCGGTTTATCGGGGGATGATTGCCGGCATTGCCGGGCTAACAACTGACCGGATTTATTTTGAGCATGACGCACCGCGCGGACCCGGTACCGCTAACGTTTATCTGCTGCTCGATGCCGGCGTCGCGAGTACGCCATTTATCCAGACGGTGAACAACTATGTCATGACGCAGGGCAACCACGGCCACGGCGACGACGTGTTATGCATCGCCATGCCGGAGACCCGGCATGATATCCGGGCCACGGTGTATCTTTACGCGTCCTCTTTGCTCAATGACGACGAGCAGGCGGAGCTGCTCCGCAACGTTACAAACATGATTCGCTGTGCGTTCCGCGAAAACAGCGACTATCAGGTCGAGAAAACGTGGCCTTATAACCGCTTTTCAATGTCCCGTCTCGGTGAGGAGATTCACCAGTCATTTGCTGACGTTGAGTCGGTGGTGTTCTCGACCGGCGATATTCTCAGCGACCTGAACGTGCCCCGGCTGGGCTCTCTGGTGGTGGTCTATGGCTGAGATTAAATTCCCGAACATCACCGAAACCCTGCCGGTGTGGATGAACAAAGGGGAGCCGCTGACGCTGGCGCACGCATCGCGCACTTGGTGGCAACGTGTCGCCAGCTGGCTGGCGTTTCCGCTGGCGCAGATTGACGTCGACACCTGCGACGAGCAACTGCTCGCCCTGCTGGCCTATCAGCGCGATATCGAACGCTTTGAGGGTGAATCTCTCGACCTGCTGCGCCTGCGGGTCAAATACGCGTTTGTTAACGCCCGGGACGCTGGCAGCATAGCCGGATTTGCCCGGATTTTTGAACGGCTGGAAATTGGCCAGATCCAGCAGCTCGAGCGCCAGCTGCAGTATGAGTGGGACGTGATTTTGATTCGTATCAACGACGCTCAGCTCGCACGCGATAACACGCTTATGATGAAAATTATCAGGCAGTACGGTCGCACCTGCAGGCGCTATTTTTTCGATGTTCTTAACGAAAAGTCGGCTTATATCCACGGAGGATGCTTTGATAATGACGCGCAATATTGGTCTGCGCGGGCAATTGTTCGCCCGACGAGTGTGACAGCCACGCCAGCAAGGCTTTCACTGGCTCCCGGCGATTCCGGGATCGTGATTGTTGAGGTTTTCCCGGAAGACGCGGAAGACCGCAGTTTTACAGTGCATTGCTCTGATAACAGCAAGATTTCGGTTGTGATTAAAGGCAGTCAACTGATTGTGACGGGCAAAGTGCGCGGTGATGCAACAATCACGATAGCGACCAACGACGGGAATTTAACTGCGGTGGTTAATGTCTCTGTGGTTGCGGTTCTTAAATTTGTGACACGTATTGATAATCCTTCCCGCCCACTTTTCTATGTGCGCATGGATGAGGATTTCACGATTGATTACGGCGACGGCATCGACAGCCGGGAATACCGTTTTGATGCTGCCAGTGCCGTGTACGGCTGGGTTATCCCTACCCGCTCACTGGAGGCGGGCCAGGAATACACCATAACGGTTAAGAACACTGAAAGCGCCAGCTTCCAGCGGACTATGGGTAACGTTTCAGTAACGTTGAACCCCGTGCAGGAAATCATTCTTTTGACGGGAGAAAGGGACAATCTTGTTTCTTTCGCGAGTGGCGCAACCGGTCTTTACAAGGTTCATGCCGGGGCTTTTGACGATCTGCCGAATATTCAGAATTGTAACTCTGTTTTCCGGGGCTGCTCGTCGCTGACTGAACTGCCAGAGGGTTTATTCGCGCGGATTACTGGTGCCACAAATTTCTCGTCGGCGTTTTATGGCTGCACGGCACTGGCTGCTGTTCCTGATGGGCTGTTCAGCGAATTATCTCAGGTGACGCTATTCACCTCAGTGTTTGAGAACTGCACGCGCCTGCTGAGTGCTGGCAAAAACACATTCCGGGGCTGTGCTGCTGCGACGCATTTCACCAGCGCGTTTTCGGGATGCACATCCCTTATCGATACCGGGGCGGGCATTTTTGACGGGTGTGTCAGTGGCAATAACTTCGGTTATACCTTCGATGGATGCCGTGCGCTGACAACATTGTCAGAAGATTTATTCAGCGATGTGCCTGGTGGCGTCTTTACGGCGATTTTCAGGAACTGCACGGCGCTGACGCAGCTACCGCCGCGCCTGTTCCGCAACTGCCTGGAAGCTACGCATTTCGGCGGGGCATTCAGTGGATGCACGCAACTGCTTTCTGTGCCTGATGAATTCTTTAAGGATTTACCCCTGGCTAACCATTTTGGAACCGTTTTTTCCGGCTGTTCTTCACTGGTAAAAGCGGGAAAAGCTGTGTTTTCTGGCTGTGCGCTTGCGCAAACATTTTCCTCTGCTTTTTACTATTGCCGTGTTCTGGAAGACGTGGGCGATGATATTTTTGAGGGGTGTGTCAGTGCAACTACCTTTGCCAGCGTCTTCAATAGTTGCACAGCATTAACGGCGCTACCGTCGTTTGTGGACTGTAACAAGGCAACAAGTTTTGACCGGGCTTTCTATGCCTGTTCTTCACTGACAGCCGTCAGAGCAGAGGCCTTTGCAGGTAAATCACTGGTCACGACGTTCTATTACGCATTCACCCAATGTACATCCCTGAAAAGCATCGGGGCCGGGGCATTCCGTGACTGTAGTTCCCTGACTAATCTGACCTATACATTTATGGGCTGTACGGCGCTGGTATCGCTGGCCGGGGATATGTTTGCAGGATGCAGCAAAGTGACGAATGTCACTGGTCTGTTTAACCAGTGCTCGGGCCTTGCCGTACTGCCTGAAAAGCTGTTCAGCGATCTGACCTCTCTGACGGCAATGGGGAGCACCTTCCAGGACTGCACCGCACTGGCTGCGCTGCCATCCGATCTGTTTGCGGGTTGTGTCAACCTGACTTCCCTGACGCTGACGTTCTCCGGCTGTACTGCGCTGGCGAGATTGCCTGCTGATTTACTGAAACATAACACCCTGCTGATCAGTGCCGGTTCTACGTTCTACGGCTGCGCGGCACTGGTGAACATTCCGCCGTCGCTGTTTGCATCGTGTCCGCTTATCTCAGCATTTGGCGCAACGTTCCAGAATACCGGCGTAGTGGAAATACCGGAAAACTTGTTCAGCGGCAACCCTCTGGTGACTGCCTACGGCCAGACCTTCAGGGGATGTAAAAACCTGCGCTCAGTGCCTGCCGGTGTTTTTGTCGCCAGTATCAACGCCACGACTTTTACCAATGTGTTTGCCGAGTGTGTCGCACTCGAAGAGGTCGGGGCCGGTCTGCTGAATACCGTACCAGCGACAACAATCGGCTATCTGTTTGACGGCTGCCCGCAACTGAAAACCAACGTCAGTACGATATTCAACCTCAGCAGTTATTCGACGATTGTCACCACGACGGCCACATTCAGGGGATGCTCTGCCATTACGGGCAAAGGCCTGGAGTTTATGGGCAAAGTGCCAAATGTCACAGCGCATTATTACGCGTTCTACAACTGCACAAGCCTGGACGATTTCGCAGATTTACCCGGTAACTGGATAACGAATAAATTATGAAAACATTCAATCAAATGAAAAGCCTGATCGGATTTTGCCAGACCGATGAATTTTTCCTTGAATACCTGCAAAAGCTTCAGGGCGCGGGGGTTATTCAGGTGGTTGATGGCGATATTGACGCTGAAAATAAAAGGCTGAGTGATGATTTTTATACGCGGCTGGCTGACGTTTACGGCGTAAGTTCAGATGATGAACCCTCGCCAGCGGTAACAATTCAGGAGTAGCGATATGTCTCAGAGTGTAATCACCAACGCATTTTCCCCCTGGCTGGCGGCACGCCTTGCCGAAAACAAACCGGCGAGGCCTGACAGGATGGTTTTTGCCTTGATCGAGGGGCAGGATGAAAATGCAGAGATAAACCCGGATGAGCAGCTGCCAGCAAAAGGACTCATTACGCACACCGCCGATATCGTTCACTTTGGCACGCTCAATGAGCGGGCCTTTGTATGCTCGGTGGTGCTGGATACAACCGTGGGAAACTGGCATTACAACTGGATCGGCCTGGTTGACAGTGAATCAGATACCCTGTTGATGATTGTCCACACGGCTGAACAGCAAAAAATCAAGACCGCAGCCGGGATCCAGGGCAATACACTATCACGCAATCTCATGATGGAGTTTTCCGGGGCTGCGGCGGCATCTCAAATTACGGTAACAGCGGAAACGTGGCAGATCGACTATAGCGCACGACTGCGCAGCATGGACGAATCGCGCCGGCTGGCGTGCGTTGACTATTACGGCCCGGCAGCGTTCGACGGTGACGGGTTCGCCGTATCGGTTGCCGGCGGTGTGGCCACCGTGGCGCCCGGGCTTGGCTATGTCGGCGGGTTGCGCGTTTTACTGGCGCAGGCCACTACGGTCTTAGCGGCAAACACGACCGTTTGGGTCGATGCGGTCTGGTCCGGCACAATTACCGGCGCCTGGTCGCACACGTTTACGATTCGCACCGGCGCCAGCCTCGAGGACTACGTCGACGCGGCGGGTTATCAGCATTATGTGACCCGGATAGCCACTATTGCCGGCGGTGTGGTGACCGACAGGCGCGAACCGTTCCCGCTGCAGCGCATCGAGCAGGAGCTCAACGACCTGGACGTCTACGACAAGACCGAAGCCGATGAGCGATTCCTGCGGGGAGAAAATAATCTCTCAGATTTAGACGACGCGAAAAAAGCCCGCGAGTCGCTCGATGTGCACAGCAAGGACGAAGCCGACGAGCGGTTCCTGCAGGCTGAAAACAATCTTTCTGATTTAGACAACAAGGAAGAGGCCCGTAAAAATCTCGGGCTTGGTGGTCTTGATGGTGAAGGGTTCCGCGCCATTATCGACGCAGTTTTTTGGGTGGGCCGGTCGGTTATTTCGGATAGCGACCCCGGGACGCGTTACACCTGGCAGACATGGCGTGATCTGAGCGCAGATTATGACGGGCGTGTGTTGCGTATAAGCAATAAGGGCCAGGAAACAGGCGGCAGCAATTCGGTAAAAATTAAAGGTGATAACCTTCCTCCGCACTGGCACCGCTCCGGCGACAGGTCACCGGGTACGGTGTGGGACCCGAACACTACTCACGGGACTGACAACCAGAAAAGTGGGCCGCTAGCCCTTACCGAGGGAACCTATATCGATGCGGATGGTAAGACGGAATCAGCGAATAACCCCATAGATGTGACAAACGAATATGTCACTGTCAGAGTATGGCGCCGTACTGCGTAGGGGGATCTATGTGGCAGAAAAAGACACTCACCCCGGCCGCTGCAGACGTTATCTGCTCAACGATTGCAATTAGTCCCTGGACGCCCGGCGCCGGCCATCGTGAGGATTCCGGGCTATATCTGAGCCCGGATAACGCCGTCGCGTTCGCCGCATCGAGGCTGGCTGGCGCGCCGGCTGTGCTTGATGTTACCGCGCTATTGTTTACAGCGCCGACCGTGGCCACGTTCGCCGGCGTGCTATCGGCTGCGGCTGCAGTTTTCCCCCTGCAGCAGATTAATGAGGTGTACCGCCGGGCAAATACCGCGATATCTCTCGCTGAGTCTCGCATGCAAATACCGGCCCGGGCCGGCGGTCTGCCGGCTGCGGCGCCGTTGTCGGTATCCACCATGCGCGCGGCCGCTGCGGCCGGCTCAATTGTCAGCGCCGGCAGCAGCGCCCCGGGAGACATAGCCGCTGCGCTGCAGGCGTTCGGGCAGCAGCGTGCCAGCCTGCTGGCAGCAGCACAGCAGCAGCTGCAGCAGATAGCAGCTGGAAGTGTGGACGTGTGGACCGTCTCCACGGTCAAAAACGCCGCCGGCGCCGTCAGTGAAATGCGCGATTCCGTACCCAACCCCGACCACGTTTTCGCGCTGTGCGTAGTATTTGCCGGCGCTGATTTGGCCGCATTGCGAGGGATGTTGAAAGATGGCTGATATTGAGCTCGCGCTGAGTGGACAGGCGATAAACCTCAAAGACCTTGAGGTCACATTGTCGATGAAAATCGCAGATAAAGACCAGAGCGGCCAGGCATCGAGCGCGGCCAGCTCAGAGCAGGGCGTCAAAGCAAAAGAATTCAGGGTTACCGGCCTGATTGATTACGGTAATGAGGCCCATCTTGCGGAGATTTTCGCGCTTGCCGAGGCAAAAGACGCCGGCGGCAAAAGCGTGAAATATCGCGTAAATCACAATCTCGCCCGGGCGGTTAAATTCCGTGAGGCGGTATTTTCTGGCGAGGTCAGCGCCCCAAAAGAAAGCGATCTGATGGCCTATCGTGTCACGTTCACGTTGAAAGAGTACGTGAGCACTGCAGAGAAAAGGGCGCAAGCGCAGGCTGGCGGCGCGACGCAGGCGCAAGTGCAGACCGCACAAGGGACCAGTGCGGCGACCGATACACCGGCCGAGCTGGGCTGGTTTGAAAAGGTACTGCAGCGGGTTGACCGTGCTATCGGCCCCTACGACAGCGAGGGCGACAAATGAAGCCGACCGTAGCGCTACACATCGGGAACTCACCCGCACACGTGGCCGATTACCGCCTGCTGCTTGAGTTGGGGGGATGCGGCCGCGGGTTTATCACTGCTGAATGCGACGCAGACTGCACCGGTCAGCTCGTGCGCCTCAATCTCGGCATTAACGATACCGTCTATCGCTGGTTTGTGGGTTACGTTGAGCGCTGCGGCCCGGCAGAGAAGGGGTATAAACGGCTTTTTGTGCGCGAGCTGGTCGGCGTGCTGGCAAAAACGTGGCCGGTATCGCTGCAGCACCCGACGCTGCGCGACGTCTGTGCGGCCATCACGGCGCAAACTGATATCGCGTTCGCGCTGCCGGACGCAAATTATGTCGATACAAAAATTCCCCACTTTAAAGCCGCCGGCAGTGGGTACGCGTTGCTCGATAGCCTGGGCGCCGCGTTTTCGATAGCTGATTACTGCTGGTACCAGCTCGCCGACGGTACCGTCTACGCTGGCAGCTATGCCGATTCACGATTCGCCGGCGCGCCGGTGGATATTCCCGAGGATTTTATCAAGGCAGGCAGCAGCGGCAGCGCTATGCAGCTGGCCATTATTCCGGCTATCAGGCCCGGGGTTATCGTCAACGGCCGCAGAATTCACCAGGTCGAGATTGACGGCGCCGATATGTTCCTGCGCTGGCAACCGCTCACTGAAAGCGGCCGGCCGGCGTGGGATTCGCCCGAAAAGCGCCAGATTGACCGGGCTTATCCTGAGCTCGCCGCCGGCCTGCATCTGCCGCGCCGCGCCCGGGTCACCGGCCCGACGGACGTCGCCGCACTGGGGGACCAGGCCGACCCTTTCCGGCCTCGTTATGCGGTTAACCTGCAGCTGCTCGATGCTGACGGAAACGACGCCACGGCGCCGGAGCTCATAGCGGTACCGTTGCCGGTGCCGTTCGCCGGCGCTGAGGGCGGTCTCTATCAGTTCCCGGGCGAGGGTACGCTCGTAGAGGTGGCATTCAGCGACGGCCGGCCAGACCGGCCATTTATCCGACAGACACTGCAGGATGAGCAGCCGCTGCCGGCAATCAAGCCCGGCGAGCAGCTGCAGCAGCAGCGTGCTGGCGTGAGCCAGCGCATCACCACCGCCGGCAGCTGGCAGCGTGAAACCGACCAGGCTATCGAGGAGAGCAGCGGCTCGCGCAGCGTGACCAGCGACCACGAGATCCGCGAGACTGTAACGCGCAGCGTGCTGATAAAATCGACCGACTCGACGACCGTGCTCGGGATGGCCAGCCTGATGGCCGGCGCCGTGCTGCAGCTGGCTGATGGCGATTTTAGTGTCGGCGCCGCAGGCAAATACTCATTGCGCAGCGCTGAACTGCAGCAGGATATTGCCGGCGACGTGGTACTCAATGCGGCCGGGCGACTGCAGGAGCGTATCACCGGCATTCGTTCCAGTATTGCGGCAGCGCAGCAGATACAGGGCGCGACGGTCATAATCGGCGACGGCAAGGTCAATCTGCTGGACTGCCTGACTGATACGCTCGATATTGTGCACGAGCTGGCCAGCCTGACGGCTGCGCACACGCATAGTAATACCGGCGCGCCAACAAATGCCGGCGCCATCGAGAGCAACGCGCAGCGCCCGGTCGCACTGGCTGCAAAATACGGCCCGCTCATCGGCGACAACTAAAAACCCACCCATACATAAACGCCGTCAGCGCTATTCTGAGCCGCTGGCGGTTTTCTTGCTGTAATACCTCCCGTTAACCACCTGCGCGCCTCCTGTGGGCGCTATGCGCGCGCCCTGTCCGCAATCCGGCGTAATTTGACCGCGTAAAAATCCGGCGACGTAAAATTCACACGCCCACCACGCCTGCGCGTTAAATATCATGATTTTTTTTCATTGTCCGGGCTGTGCAAAACCCCCGGCCGGGCCGCGCCACGGCTGTGGATCGGCAGACGATCGCATGTTGCAACGTTTGCACGTTTTTTCAGATATTTGCAGGTAGGGGGACGGTCGCGCAACGATTGCGATTAATTAATGCATTGAAAAATAAGGGTAAAAAAATATTACGTGCGCTCGGGTAGAAATACCACCGGAAGCAAGAAGCACATAACAGAATGAAATTTATAAGTATTATTTTTATGGCTAAGTGAAATATTCAGCGATTAAGGCATCATTGCCGCCAAGTGTACCAATCATGCACGCCGGCCAGCCACGTAAAGCACTACGCCCTAAACTGTTTCAGCAATCAATGCTATCTTGCACTTATCGCAACTCCCCATAGAGGAAAGGATATGGCCAAGGATCTCACAACCTCTGCACACGACAGGCAAAACATTCTCAATAATTCTTACGCACTCAAGCACGCTGAAAAGCATCTTGCCCTCGGCGGGGTCGAATTTGACGGCGAAATTGTATTCACTAAAAGCCAGTTAGTTGAATTGTTTGATGTTAGTGATGCAACGATTGAGAGGTATTTAACCAATAACATTGATGAATTAAAAAACAACGGCTATATCGTTCTTAAAGGCAAAAATTTGAAGGAATTCAAAGAGGTTGCTGATGGTGCCCTCATGAGTGAGGGTACCAAAACATCTGTTCTTGGGGTGTTTAAATTTAGAGCTGTTCTGAATATCGCAATGTTACTTGTTGAAAGCGAGCAAGCGAGAGTGATTCGAGCTCGATTGTTGGACATTGTCATCGATACTCTGGCGGAACGTTCTGGCGGGCATACGAAGTTCATTAACCAAAGAGACGAAGATTATCTGTTTGCCGCATTCAAAGAGGAAAGCTATCGGAAACAGTTCACCGATGCTCTCAATGATTACGTTGATGCAAATGGTTGGAAGTTTGGAAAACTAACTAATGCGATTTATCAGAGCATTTTCCATGAGAATGCAAATGAATATCGAAAAGTACTTAAACTCCATCAAAACGATAAAATTCGCGACACGATGTATTCAGAGGTTCTCACCTTAATTTCAAGTTTTGAGGCTGGTCTGGCTCATGAGATAAAGCAAAGAGCTACCCAATTGGGCAGGAAGCTGACATATAAAGAGGCAGAAGACATTCTGTCAACAATGGAGCAGCACCCGCTTTATGAGCCAATGTTGGTTGATGTTCGCACTAAAATGGCAAGTCGTGATTTATGTTTTCGTGATGCACTTCATGAAAAACTGGAGGCTTATGTTCGCTCGGTGCCGGAGGGGGATTTTGAGCGCTTTCTAGGAGATAAAAGCAAATCTCTTGAAGAGCGTTTAAGCGATCCCGAAACCCTCGAGGTTTTTAAACGATTGAAAGATCGTTAGGGGGAGGGGGCGGCATGGATGAGATACAGTTCAATTATTTTGATGTTGAGCATGCAATTCAGGTGCATGATTTCATCATCGATAAATCAGGTGGGCTACATGGTCTAAAAGATAGGGGTGTACTAGAGAGTACGTTAGAACATATTCAAAATGATTGGTATTACCCTGATTTTGTTGAAAAACTGACGCATTTGTTTTTTGCTGTTAACAAGTTTCATGCCTTCAATGACGGAAATAAAAGATCCGGTATAGCCTTATCGGCGTATTTCCTTGAAATAAATGGGTTTGGGCATTGTGTGCAGCTTTTTGTGCATGAAATGGAAAACGTTGCTGTTTGGGTGGCTGATGGAGCAATTAGCAAAGAACTGCTTCAGAAAATCGTACATGATTTAGTTCTTTGCGAGGAATTACTTGAAGGGACTAAATTAGACATCGCCCTCGCTGTTATGGCGCATGCGGATCGTAATCCCCAGCAATAGCTTCATTCCTCACAATATGAAAGCCCCAGAGGTAGTTCTGGGGCATATGGACGACGTGGACGCTTTGTGGACGGAAGTTGTTAAAAATCCATTTAAAACAATACCATAAGACATGGTTGGTTAACACCATCCCTGTCTTCCCCCACATGATGTGGGGGTTTTTTTTGCCCTTTATTCAGCGCCCTCCTGGCTCCCCGTCGCGGTAAAAGATCGGGTTATACTAAGCGCATCGCGAAGTAAGGAGCGTTTATGAGTCAATCCTATGGGCAACTGGTGAGCCGCGCGGCGATTGCGGCGACGGTGATGGCCTCTGCGTTACTTTTGATCAAGATTTTTGCATGGTGGTATACCGGATCTGTGAGTATTCTGGCGGCGCTGGTTGATTCACTGGTGGATATCGCCGCCTCGTTAACCAACCTGTTGGTGGTGCGTTATTCGCTGCAGCCTGCCGATGAAGAACATACCTTTGGCCACGGTAAGGCGGAATCGCTGGCGGCGCTGGCGCAAAGCATGTTTATCTCCGGCTCGGCGCTGTTTCTGTTCTTGACCGGTATTCAGCATCTTGTTCGTCCTGAGCCGATGAATGCGGCAGGGGTAGGGATGGTGGTGACGCTGGTTGCGCTGGTCAGCACGCTGCTGCTGGTCACGTTCCAGCGCTGGGTGGTGAGAAAAACGCAAAGTCAGGCGGTACGGGCGGATATGCTTCATTATCAGTCTGATGTTATGATGAACGGCGCAATTCTGGTGGCGCTGGCCCTCTCCTGGTACGGCTGGCACCGGGCCGATGCGCTGTTTGCATTAGGTATCGGCGTCTATATTTTATATAGCGCGCTGCGTATGGCCTATGACGCCGTTCAGTCGTTATTAGACCGCGCGCTGCCTGATGAGGAACGCCAGGACATTATCAATATCGTGACTGCATGGCCAGGCGTCAGCGGGGCGCACGATCTACGAACGCGGCAGTCAGGGCCGACTCGCTTTATTCAGATTCATTTGGAAATGGAAGACAACCTCCCGCTGGTTCAGGCACACATGATTGCCGACCAGGTGGAGCAGGCGCTGTTGCTCCGTTTTCCTGGGTCCGATGTCATTATCCACCAGGACCCCTGCTCTGTGGTGCCGTTAGGGCGGCAGGGTGTTTTATGATCTTTAGGTTATAGTCTGTAAACTCGATGTAAAAGTGTGGGGCGGATCGGCATTTTTTGTATAAATTACCGCCATTTGGTCTGACCTGAATCAATTCAGCCAGAAGCGTTTGATATACTATTGCAATTATCGTTGTGCACTCCTGGTGAGGGGCGCTTCAGGCAACAGGATTATTTTTTGCTTCCTAAGTTCAGAGGTAGTCATGATTAAGAAAATCGGTGTGTTGACAAGTGGCGGTGATGCCCCGGGCATGAACGCAGCAATTCGTGGCGTTGTGCGTGCGGCATTAACGGAAGGTCTGGAAGTTTTTGGAATCTATGACGGTTACCTCGGCCTGTATGAAGATCGTATGGTTCAGCTCGACCGCTACAGCGTTTCCGACATGATCAACCGCGGCGGCACCTTCCTGGGGTCGGCGCGTTTTCCAGAATTTCGTGAAGAACATATTCGCGCCGTCGCCATTGAAAATATGAGAAAGCGCGGCCTGGATGCGCTGGTGGTTATTGGTGGTGACGGTTCCTATATGGGGGCCGTGCGTCTGACTGAGATGGGCTTCCCCTGCATCGGCCTGCCGGGCACGATCGACAACGATATCAAAGGCACCGACTATACCATCGGCTTCTTTACCGCATTGAGCACCGTGGTAGAGGCTATTGACCGCCTGCGTGACACCTCTTCCTCCCACCAGCGTATTTCCGTTGTGGAAGTGATGGGCCGTTACTGCGGCGACCTGACCCTGGCGGCAGCTATCTCCGGCGGCTGTGAGTTCATCATGGTGCCTGAGGTTGAATACACTCGCGACGACCTGGTCTCAGAAATTAAGGCGGGTATCGCCAAAGGTAAAAAGCACGCGATTGTGGCGATCACCGAGCATATGTGCGACGTCGACGAGCTGGCTCACTACATCGAGAAAGAGACCGGCCGTGAAACTCGCGCAACCGTACTGGGCCACATTCAGCGCGGCGGCTCCCCGGTTCCTTATGACCGTATTCTGGCATCCCGCATGGGCGCGTACGCGATTGACCTGCTGCTGCAGGGCTTCGGCGGCCGCTGCGTCGGTATTCAGAACGAGAAGCTGGTGCACCACGACATTATCGACGCTATCGAAAACATGAAGCGTCCGTTCAAAAGCGACTGGCTGGATTGCGCTAAGAAGCTGTACTAAGCCTCCGGCGGAAACAAAAAGGCCTTCTCAGAGAGAAGGCCTTTTTTTATGGGCGGGACGCTACTCGATATCCAGGGCATCCTCGGAAAGGATAATCCCGGTATTATCGGCGTAGAGATGGTCGCCGGAAAAGAAGGTGACGCCGCCGAAGTTGACGCGCACGTCGCTTTCGCCGATTCCTTCACCTGCGGCTCCGACGGGGATGGCGGCCAGCGCCTGGATACCGATATCCAGCTCTTCCAGATCGTCAACCTGACGCACCGCACCATAGACGACCAGCCCTTCCCACTCGTTTTGTACGGCCAGACGCGCCAGGTCAGCGTCAATCAATGCGCGTCGAACGGAACCACCGCCGTCAACCAACAGGACATGACCACGGCCGTTCTGTTCGAGCATATCGTAGAGCAACCCGTTATCCTCGAAACATTTTACCGTGATGATTTGTCCACCAAACGACGAGCGCCCCCCAAAGTTGGAGAACAGAGGTTCCACGACGTTGACATCCTCCTGGTAGATGTCACAAAGCTCGGAAGTATCGTATTTCATAGGCTTAACGTTCAGTTGCTGCGAGAATTTTCAGTATATCGCGTGAATCATGCTGTTGGCAAAATCATCAATTGTTAATTGATATTTGTCAGTTAAGCCGCAAGCCTGCTGAAAATAATTCCGATAACAAACAGCAGGTTGGTCAGCAGCGCCCCTTTAACCGTTCTTTCGAGCATTGGACGCATGGCGACGGGGTCGCGCTCGCGTATCACATAACGCGCCTGCTTAACCAGCAGCGGCGTCGCCAGCAGGAACAGCCAGCCCCACGGATTATGCAGCGAGATCAGGTTAAACAGCGCCAGGCACAGCAGCGCGCCAAACAGCAGGCAGGCGTGATAGCGGCGAGCGTTAACCGGCCCCAGGCGCACGGCGAGGGTGTTTTTACCGTTTTCGCGATCGCTGTCGATATCGCGCAGGTTGTTAATATTCAGCACCGCCGTCGCCAGCAGGCCGCAGGCGGTGGCGGGTAAGAAAATGACCGCCTCAACGCTGTGCGCCTGCAGGTACCAGCTCCCGACGACGCTAAGCCAGCCGAAGAACACCAGCACGGAGATATCGCCAAGACCGATGTAGCCGTAAGGGCGAGTGCCGACGGTATAGGTAATTGCGGCCACGATCGCGAGCCCGCCGAGGATCATAAAACCGATAAAATCGGCCATGGTTTGCCAGGACAGGAACAGCAGCGCCAGGCCGGAGAGACAAATCAGCGCCACGGTGAGAATCAACGCGCGTTTCATCTGCGCCTGGGTAATGGCGCCTTTCTGCATACCGCGCAGCGGGCCGATACGGTCAGGTTTATCGCTGCCTTTTATCGCGTCGCCATAATCGTTGGCCAGATTGGAGAGGATTTGTAATAAACCGGCGGTAATGATGGCCAGCAGCGCAACCCAGGGATCGAAACTGCCCTGATGCCAGGCAAGCGCGGAGCCGACAATGATGGCGGCAAAGGCCAGAGGTAACGTTTTTGGGCGCAGGCTTTCCAGCCAGGCCTGGGTGCGAGTGATTGCGTGTTCGGTCATAAGTCCCGGCCAATAAAAAATGGGGCTCTACCCTTCATACTTCAAGCTGCAGATACGTAGGCTACGCTGATTCACCCCAGTCATGTACTTATGCACACTCCTGGGGATGAATTCCCTTGCCGCATGATTCGGCCTTCGGGAGCAGCGCAAGCGCTGTTCAAACGGTTAACCGTTTTGTCCTGCAACTCAAATTAGTAGGGTATCTATAGCCCCATCTAGTGTGATGAAAATATATTGAACCGGATTATAAGATAAAACGGCTCAGATCTTCATCTGCCACCAGAACATCCAGATGCTTACCGACATATTCCGCATCGATGGTGACGGTTTGGCCGTTCATTTCGCTGGCGTCGTAGGAGATGTCTTCGATCAGACGCTCCAGCACGGTATGCAGACGACGGGCACCAATGTTCTCGGTGGTTTCGTTGACCTGCCATGCGGCCTGAGCGATACGCTTGATACCCTCTTCCGTGAATTCGATATTGACGCCTTCGGTCGCCATCAGCGCTTTATACTGCACGGTGATGGACGCGTTCGGCTCGGTCAAAATACGCTCGAAGTCGTGGGTGGTCAGCGCTTTCAGCTCAACGCGAATCGGCAGACGGCCCTGCAGTTCCGGGATTAAGTCAGACGGGCTGGCGACCTGGAACGCGCCGGAGGCGATAAACAGAATGTGATCGGTTTTCACCATGCCGTGCTTGGTGGAGACGGTGCAGCCTTCAACCAGCGGCAGCAGGTCGCGCTGTACGCCTTCACGGGATACGTCAGGGCCGGAGGAGTTGCCGCCGCGCTTACAGATTTTGTCGATTTCGTCGATAAACACGATACCGTGCTGCTCAACGGCGTCGATGGCATCCTGCTTCAGCTCTTCCGGGTTGACCAGCTTCGCCGCCTCTTCTTCAATCAGCAGCTTCATCGCGTCTTTAATTTTCAGCTTACGCGGTTTTTGCTTCTGGCCGCCCAGATTCTGGAACATGGACTGCAGCTGGCTGGTCATCTCTTCCATGCCCGGAGGGGACATGATTTCAACGCCCATCGGCGCAGCCGCGAGATCGATCTCAATCTCTTTATCATCGAGCTGACCTTCGCGCAGTTTTTTACGGAAAGACTGGCGCGCGGCGGAGGGTTCCTGAGGCTGTTCAGCCTGGCCCCAGTTGTTTTTCGCCGGCGGGATCAGCACGTCAAGGATGCGCTCTTCCGCCAGCTCTTCCGCACGATAGCGGTTTTTGTCGATGGACTGCATGCGCACCATTTTGATCGCCGCATCGGTCAGATCGCGGATGATGGAGTCCACTTCCTTACCAACATAGCCGACTTCAGTGAATTTCGTCGCTTCGACCTTGATGAACGGCGCATTGGCGAGCTTTGCCAGACGGCGGGCGATTTCCGTTTTACCGACGCCGGTCGGGCCGATCATCAGAATGTTTTTTGGCGTGACTTCGTGACGCAGCTCTTCGTTGAGCTGCATACGACGCCAGCGGTTACGCAGAGCGATGGCGACGGAGCGCTTGGCTGCGTCCTGGCCGATAATGTGTTTGTCCAGTTCGCTGACAATTTCGCGTGGGGTCATTTCAGACATGGGAGATCCTTACGCTTTGGAGGTCAATTCTTCGATGGTATGGAAGTGGTTGGTATAAATGCAGATATCACCTGCAATACTCAACGCTTTCTCTGCGATATCGCGTGCGCCCATATCGGTATTTTCCAGCAGGGCGCGAGCCGCGGCCTGGGCGTAGGGACCGCCGGAGCCGATAGCAATCAAATCGTTTTCTGGCTGCACCACGTCGCCGTTACCGGTGATGATGAGCGAGGCGTTTTCGTCAGCCACCGCCAGCAGCGCTTCGAGCTTGCGCAGCATCCGGTCGGTACGCCAGTCTTTCGCCAGCTCAACGGCGGCCTTCACCAGGTGGCCCTGATGCATTTCCAGCTTACGTTCAAACAGTTCGAACAGCGTGAAGGCGTCAGCGGTGCCGCCCGCAAAGCCGGCAATCACTTTGTCGTTATACAGGCGGCGCACTTTTTTCACGTTGCCTTTCATTACGGTGTTGCCCAGCGTGGCCTGGCCATCACCGGCAATAACGACATGGCCGTTACGGCGAACACTTACAATTGTAGTCACGAGCAGACCCCTTGGTTGCAAAAGCGGAATAGGGGCCCCGCGGTTTACGCGGGGCAGAATGCAATTATAGATGGGGGGGATTTTGAGGGTTTCAACCCCTGGCGGCGAGACGAATGCAGTTTGCGTGTCCGGCCATTTTCAGCCGTTCAATCATATTGCTGGCGTTTTCTTTGCCTTTCAGCGGCCCAATCACCACGCGATTCCAGCCGTTATTGGTGGTGATGTGCGAGGCGAAGCCTTCAAACGCCAGCTGCGCGCGCACGGTTTCCGCCTGCTCAGCGCCTTTAAAGGAGCCGCACTGGATCATCCAGCTGCGATCGTCTTTTTTCTCCGTCGCGGCGGTTTTCGGCGCTTCTTCTACGCGGGTTACCGGCGCGGCGGCCTGGGCTTTAGGCTGCGCGGTACTGGTATGCGCTGGCGTTTGCAGCAGGTCCTGGTACGGCTGCTGATTAGACGCCGTCTGCCTCGGCTGCTGTTGTACCGGCTTCGGCTGCTCGACGACCCGCGGCTGGGTTCGCGGTTGCTGTACCTGCGTCTGCTGCTGGGCCTGCGCGAGCTGCTGTTGCTGTATCTGCTGCTGAGCTAAACGCTGACGCTGCAAGGTTTGCTGGCGCTGCGCCGGGGTTTGTTCATTCCACGGCACTTCGGTCAGCTGCGTGGGCTGCTGACGCATATCGGCCTGCATCTGCGCCAGCAGCTGGCGCTGCTCGTCCGTCAGCTGCTCCGGCTTCATGACTTCGCCGCCCGCCGTGGGTTCCGTAGGCGCGCGTACCCCGGGCTGACGGCTTTCCAGCTCTTTAATATAGCGCCAACGCTCTTCCGGCTTCGGCGGCAGGCCGTTGCCCGCGGCCTGGCGGTTCTGCAGCGCTTCAGCTTCTTCTTTCTTATGGTGAGTGATGAAGTACAGTCCACCGATAAAGGCCACCAGCACTGCCGCGGCGATGGCCACCATAGTCGGTGAAACCGCCGAAAGGCCGCCTTGTTTGTTCCTTGAGCTTCGCGTATTGCTCTTTTTGCGCCGCGAAGAAGCCGGTTGGCTGCGGCGTACATAATCTCGTTGTGCCACTATCGTTTCGCTGTCTTATTCGTTTTTCAGCCCGCCATGTTACTTAAGCGGCGGGGCTTTGACCAGAAGAGCAGGCCCGAAAGCCTGGTGGTTATGTTCGGATTTTGCGCGTACTGCCGCGAACGATAAGCTCGCAGTCAAGTAATCGTGAACCGCTGCTGACGTTATGACCGTGCAGTTGGTCCAGCAAAAGCAGCATCGCTTCGCGGCCAATATCAAAACGTGGTTGCGCGACGGTCGTCAATGGCGGATCGCAAAATTCAGACAAAGAGATGTTATCAAAACCAATAATAGACAGATCTTCAGGAACTTTCAGGCCGCGACGCTTCGCCAGCGATAATGCGCCCAGCGCCATAATATCGCTATGGCAGAAAATAGCCGTCGGCGGTACCGGCAGCGCCAGCAGCTGTTCCAGCGCGCTGGCGCCGGCTTCATAGGTAAAGTTGCCGCGGGCGATATAGTGCGGATCGACGGTTATCCCGCTGCGACGCAGCGCCTGAACATAGCCCTGCAGGCGGTAATGGCACAGCGGCATCTCTTCCGGGCCGGCGATACAGCCGATACGGCGGTGCCCCAGCTCGTGCAGATAGTTCACGGCGTTAAACGCGGCGGTGAGGTTATCGATATGGACCGTCGGCAGCTCCAGCTCGGGAGCGAATTCATTGGCCATCACCATCGGCGGCAGATTGTGCTGCTCTTCCACGCCCGCATCGAAGGGTAATCGGGAGCCCAGCAGCAGCATGCCATCGATCTGCTTGGTAATGATCAGGTCGATAAAGGTCTTTTCCTGACGGTTCTGGTGGGCGCAATCGCCGATCAGCACCAGGTACTCTTGCTCCGCGGCGGTGACTTCAATACCGCGAATGATCTCGCTGAAGAAGGGGTCGCAGATATCCGGCACAATCACCAGGATGGTGCGCGACTCGTTGCGCTTCATATTGCGCCCGAGCGATTGCGGTAAATAGCCGACTTCAAGCGCGGCCTGCTCAACCCGGTTACGGGTGCTCTGCGAAACCTTATCGGGGTTCATTAACGCTCGGGATACGGTTGCCGTGGAAACGTTTGCCTTTTGGGCAACGTCTTTCATAGTGGCGGCAACGACCTGTTTTTTGGGCTTCACCTGATTTCTCCTCGCTGACTGGCGCAGACACATCCCTGGCGTTCTGACATCAGCAACATTTTTAACAGATAGTACATCCAGAGAGTTACAGAATTTTCATGAAAAACGTGATGACGGTTGAATTTTTCGATCCGCCTCGCAAGAGAAGCCTTAACCTTCAATAGGATCGACGTCCAGAACCCATTTCACTTTTCGCGCTTCCGGCAGCGTGTTAATCAACGCCAGCGTTCCGCTGACGATATGCTGCAGCTGAACGCGCGACGGATGCTGGAGGAGAATTTGCCAGCGCCAGCGGCCGCCGCGCTTTGGCGCCAGCGCCGGAACCGGCCCGAGCACCCACAGTTTCTTATCGGCCAGCGGGCTGGCCTGCAGCAGATTGCGCAGCTGCTGTAAAAAAAGCGGCGCCTGCTGGTTGTTATGATCTTCGGCGCGAATCAGCACGTGGCTGGTCCACGGCGGCAGCTGCATGCTCTGCCGTTCCGCCAGCGCCTCCCCGGCAAACGCGTCGTATCCTTTATAGAGCAGCGTTTGCAGTAGCGGGTGCTCCGGGTGGTGGGTCTGCAGGATCACCTCGCCTTGTTTACCCGCCCGGCCTGCGCGGCCTGAAACCTGGGTGTAGAGCTGAGCGAAGCGTTCCGCCGAGCGGAAATCGGCGGAAAACAGCGCGCCATCGACGTCCAGCAGGGAAACCAGGGTGACATCCGGGAAGTGGTGGCCCTTCGCCAGCATTTGGGTGCCGATAAGAATGCGCGCGCCGCCGCGGTTGACGTCGGCAAGATACTGTTCAAGCGCGCCTTTGCGGCTGGTGGTATCGCGGTCAATACGGGAAATCGGAATATCGGGAAACAGCGGCCCCAGGGCCTGTTCAAGCTGTTCGGTTCCCAAACCGACCGGTACCAGATGCGTCGAACCGCAGGAGGGGCACTGGCGCGGAATCGGGCGCTGGCTGTCGCAGTGGTGGCAGCGCAGATGATGCTGGGCCTGGTGCAGCGTGTAGTAGCTGTCGCAGCGCGGACACTCCGCTATCCAGCCGCAGTCGTGGCACAGCAGCGCCGGCGCGAAGCCGCGGCGGTTCAAAAACAGAATCACCTGGTTATCGGCCTGCAGATGCTGGCGCATACGGCCAATCAGCGCCGGAGACAGTCCGGCCTGCAGCTGCTGGCCTTTTAAATCCAGGACGTGCTGCTGAGCCGGACGCGCGTTGCCCGCTCGTTTGGTCAGCTTCAGCTGGCGATACTTGCCCTGGCGGACGTTATAGAGCGTCTCCAGCGCCGGGGTCGCCGAGCCAAGGATAATCGGGATTTGCTCGCTATGGGCGCGCCAGACCGCCAGATCGCGAGCGTGATAGCGCCAGCCCTCCTGCTGTTTGTAAGAGCTGTCGTGCTCTTCGTCGATAACGATCACACCGAGGTCTTTAAACGGGGTAAACAGCGACGAGCGGGTACCGATCACAATCGCCGCTTCGCCGTTTTTGGCTTTTAGCCACGCGGAGAGGCGTTCGCTGTCGTTCAGCCCGGAGTGCAGCACTTCCACCGGGGCGTTAAAACGGTGGCGGAAACGCGCGATAGTCTGCGGCGTCAGGCCGATTTCCGGCACCATCACCAGCGCCTGGCGACCCTGCGCCAGCACGTTTTCAAGGACGCTTAGATACACTTCCGTTTTGCCCGAGCCGGTGATCCCGGCCAGCAGCCAGGCGGAAAAGCTGTCCGAGGCGCTGTGGATCGCGCCCACGGCGGTGGCCTGTTCGGTGTTAAGACGCAGGCGCTCGCCGGGTACCGAGAAGCCTGCGCGCCAGTCGGTGATGGCCGGCGCTTCGCTGGCCAGTTCCGCCAGGCCTTTACCCCTCAGCGCCTGCAGGGCGGCGTCGTTAAATTCCAGTTCGGCGACCTGATGGCGCCAGATCTTCCCCTGACGCAGCGCCGCCAGCGCCTGCTGCTGTTTCGGTGAGCGCTTAAGGCTATTGATATCAACCGCTTGCCCCTGTTCGGTGGCAAACCAGTACCACATTGGCGCCGCGCTGGCGGGTTTCCCCTGGCGCAGCATGATCGGTAGCGCGTGAAACAGCACATCGCCGATGGGATGATGGTAGTAGTCCGCCGCCCACAGCAGCAGCCGCCAGACCGAAGAGGAGAAGACCGGTTCGGCGTCGAGGACTTCAGCCACCGGCTTGAGTTCGTCGAGCGGCAGTTCACTGCGCTCACTGACCGCCGTTACGATACCTATCCGCTCCTGTTTGCCGAACGGGACGCGCACGCGACAGCCCGCTTTGACCGGCATGCCGTCAGGCAGCAAATAGTCAAAAGTGCGGGGCAGCGGAACGGGCAGGGCAACGTGAGCGACGGGCATTTAATCTTCCTGACTTGAAATCTGGCGGGTTAGTATACACATTGTGATAAGGGCTCGCGGATCAGTTTGCATATGCTGGTCAAATTCTGTATGATTCGCCGCCTTTGATGCGCTTTGTGCGGCATCAAAATCTATTACCCGGCAATTTCGCTTTGCGCAATCGCACCGGGAAATTATTAACATCGCGTGGTGTCTGGCGTTAGGGCTGGAAGAGCGACGCGGCCTTAACTGAGGTTCTCCCATGAAAAAAGATATTCATCCGAAATACGAAGAAGTTACTGCTTCCTGCTCTTGCGGTAACGTCATGAAAATCCGTTCTACCGTAGGTCACGACCTGAACCTCGACGTGTGCGGTAAATGCCACCCGTTCTACACTGGCAAACAGCGTGATGTTGCTACCGGTGGTCGTGTTGACCGCTTCAACAAGCGCTTCAGCGTACCGGGTACCAGCAAGTAATTTGCTGAAGAAGCCGCCTCAGGGCGGCTTTTTTGTCTCTCGCGCGCAACCGCGCAAAAAAAGCAGAAGATTCCTTCTGCTTTTTTTTATGGTTTTAGTATTCCCACGTATCCGGGTCGATGCCCAGCTCGCGCATAATCTCTTTCGCCGCTTCCGGGATTTCATCGCTGCGCTCTTTACGCAGGTCTTCATCGTTAGGCAACGGTTGACCGGTAAAGGCATGCAGGAACGCTTCGCACAGCAGTTCGCTGTTGGTCGCGTGACGCAGGTTATTCACCTGACGACGCGTGCGTTCATCGGTGAGGATTTTTAACACCTTCAGAGGAATGGAAACCGTAATTTTCTTTACTTGCTCACTCTTCTTACCGTGCTCAGCGTATGGGCTGATATATTCGCCGCTCCATTCAGCCATGAGTTACCTTTAATCCTCTATTCATTAGTTAAGGGCCTGAACGCGAGTCCTGGCCATAATTACGCGTAGTTTACCGTAGAGGGGCGCGTCTGACACCAAACAAGCCGCTACGGATGTGCGCTAATGCATATAATTTTAACGGCTATTTCCAGTTTGCTCAATCTATACGCAAAGAAGTTTAGATGTCCAGATGTATTGACGTCTATTATAACAATGATTACTCTGGTGCCTGACTTTTCACCGACTCAGCCCAGGAACTCCCCAACATGACGCGTAAACAGGCCACCATCGCAGTGCGTAGCGGTTTAAATGACGACGAGCAGTACGGTTGCGTTGTCCCGCCCATTCATCTCTCCAGCACCTATAACTTCACCGGATTTAACGAACCTCGCGCCCACGACTATTCTCGTCGCGGTAACCCGACCCGTGATGTGGTGCAGCGCGCGCTGGCGGAGCTGGAGGGCGGCGCGGGGGCGGTTCTGACCAACACCGGCATGTCGGCCATTTTGCTGGTCACCACCGTATTCCTGAAGCCGGGCGATCTGCTGGTGGCGCCGCACGACTGCTACGGCGGCAGCTACCGCCTGTTTGATAGCCTGGCGAAGCGCGGCTGCTATCGCGTGCTGTTTGTCGATCAAAACGACGAACAGGCGCTGAGCGCCGCGCTGGCGGAAAAACCGAAGCTGGTTCTGGTCGAAAGCCCAAGTAATCCATTGCTGAGAGTTGTGGATATTGCGAAAATCTGCGGTCTGGCGCGTGAGGCCGGAGCGGTCAGCGTGGTGGATAACACCTTCCTGAGCCCGGCTTTGCAGAATCCGCTGGCGCTGGGGGCCGATCTGGTGTTGCATTCATGCACCAAATATCTGAACGGCCACTCTGATGTGGTGGCCGGGGTGGTTATCGCCAAAGATCCGGCGACCGTCACCGAACTGGCATGGTGGGCGAATAATATCGGCGTCACCGGCGGAGCGTTTGATAGCTATTTGCTGCTGCGCGGCTTACGTACACTCTCTCCGCGTATGGAAGTGGCGCAGCGCAACGCGCTGGCGATTGTCGACTATCTGAAAACCCAGCCGCTGGTGAAAAAACTGTACCATCCGTCCCTGCCGGAAAACCAGGGGCATGAGATTGCGGCGCGTCAGCAAAAAGGTTTTGGGGCGATGTTAAGCTTCGAGCTGGATGGCGATGAGCAGACGCTGCGTCGTTTCCTGAGCGGGCTATCGCTGTTTACGCTGGCGGAATCGCTGGGCGGCGTGGAAAGTCTGATTTCCCACGCCGCGACGATGACCCATGCGGGCATGGCGCCTGAAGCGCGTGCGGCCGCCGGGATCTCAGAAACGCTTCTGCGGATTTCGACCGGTATTGAAGATGGTGAAGATTTAATTGCCGACCTGGAAAATGGCTTCCGGGCAGCAAACGAGGAATAAACATGAGTGTGATTGCGCAGGCAGGGGCGAAGGGTCGTCAGCTGCACAAATTTGGTGGGAGTAGTTTAGCGGATGCGAAATGTTACCTGCGCGTCGCGGGTATCATGACGGAGTATTCGCAGGCGGGCGATATGATGGTCGTCTCTGCCGCCGGCAGTACCACCAACCAGTTGATCAGCTGGCTGAAGCTCAGCCAGACCGATCGCCTCTCTGCGCATCAGGTGCAACAATCGCTCCGTCGTTATCAGATGGATCTCATTTCTGGACTGCTGTCGCCAGACGCTGCCGATACGCTGATCGCCACGTTTATTCAGGATCTTGAGCGTCTTGCCGGGCTGCTGGATGGCGGCGTCACTGACGCGGTATATGCCGAAGTCGTCGGTCACGGCGAAGTCTGGTCGGCCCGCCTGATGGCGGCGGTGCTGAACCATCTCGGCGTAGAGGCCGCCTGGCTGGATGCGCGTAGCTTCTTACGCGCCGAGCGCTCCCCGCAGCCGCAGGTGGATGAAGGCCTCTCCTATCCGCTTTTGCAGCAGCTGATGGCTCAGCACCCGAACAAACGTCTGGTGGTGACCGGCTTTATCTCGCGTAACAACGCCGGGGAAACCGTTCTGCTGGGGCGTAATGGTTCCGATTATTCCGCCACCCAAATCGGCGCGCTGGCCGGGGCGTCTCGCGTCACTATCTGGAGCGACGTAGCCGGGGTTTACAGCGCGGATCCGCGGAAAGTGAAAGACGCCTGCCTGCTGCCGCTGCTGCGCCTGGATGAAGCCAGCGAGCTGGCCCGCCTGGCGGCGCCGGTGCTGCATGCCCGTACGCTGCAGCCGGTCTCCGGCAGCGATATCGATTTACAATTACGCTGTAGCTACACCCCGGATCAGGGCTCTACGCGCATCGAACGCGTGCTGGCTTCCGGTACCGGGGCGCGCATCGTCACCAGCCATGACGATGTTTGCCTGATTGAGTTCCAGGTGCCCGGCGGTCAGGATTTCAAACTGGCGCATAAAGAGCTGGACGCCATTTTAAAACGCGCCCAGCTGCGGCCGCTGGCGGTTGGCGTACACGCCGACCGTAAGCTGCTGCAGTTCTGCTACACCTCTGAAGTGGCCGACAGCGCGCTGAAGCTGCTGGACGAAGCGGGGCTGCCGGGCGAGCTGCGTCTGCGTCAGAAGCTGGCGCTGGTGGCGATGGTTGGCGCTGGCGTGACCCGTAATCCGCTGCACTGCCACCGTTTCTGGCAGCAGCTGAAAGGCCAGCCGGTAGAGTTTACCTGGCAATCAGAAGAGGGCATCAGCCTGGTCGCGGTGCTGCGCGCCGGGCCGACGGAAAGCCTTATTCAGGGGCTGCATCAGTCGTTGTTCCGCGCGGAAAAACGCATTGGCCTGGTGCTGTTTGGCAAAGGCAATATCGGCTCCCGCTGGCTGGAGTTGTTCGCTCGCGAGCAGACGACGCTCTCCGCTCGTACCGGTTTTGAATTTATTCTTGCCGGGGTCGTGGATAGCCGCCGCAGCCTGCTCAATTATGAAGGCCTCGACGCCAGTCGTGCGCTGGCGTTCTTTAATGATGAAGCGATTGAACAGGATGAAGAGTCGCTGTTCCTGTGGATGCGCGCGCATCCGTACGATGATCTTGTGGTGCTGGACGTGACCGCCAGCGCGCAGCTGGCCGACCAGTACCTGGATTTCGCCAGCCACGGCTTCCACGTTATCAGCGCGAATAAGCTGGCTGGCGCCAGTAGCAGCAGTAAGTATCGCCAGATCCACGACGCGTTCGAGAAGACCGGGCGCCACTGGCTGTACAACGCCACCGTCGGCGCCGGTTTACCGGTCAACCACACGGTGCGCGATTTGATTGATAGCGGCGATACCATTCTGGCGCTGAGCGGTATTTTCTCCGGCACCCTCTCATGGCTGTTCCTGCAGTTTGACGGTACCGTGCCGTTTACTGACCTGGTCGATCAGGCCTGGCAACAAGGACTGACGGAGCCGGACCCGCGCGTCGATCTCTCCGGGAAAGACGTTATGCGTAAGCTGGTGATTCTGGCGCGTGAGGCGGGTTACGACATCGAACCGGATCAGGTGCGCGTGGAGTCCCTGGTGCCTGCCCACTGCGAAGAGGGCTCTGTTGATCACTTCTTCGAGAACGGTGAAGCGCTGAACGACCAGATGCTGCAGCGTCTGGAAGCGGCGCGCGAGATGGGCCTGGTGCTGCGCTACGTCGCGCGTTTTGACGCCAATGGTAAAGCCCGCGTCGGCGTGGAAGCGGTGCGCGAAGAGCACCCGCTGGCGGCGCTGCTGCCGTGTGATAACGTCTTTGCCATTGAGAGCCGCTGGTATCGCGATAATCCGCTGGTGATCCGCGGTCCGGGCGCCGGTCGCGATGTGACCGCCGGGGCGATTCAGTCGGATATCAACCGCCTGGCGCAGCTGCTGTAGCCATAAATACAAGACCAGGCGACGCCTGGTCTTTTCGCTCTAGTGCGCCGCGAAAACGTCTTTGGCGGCAAACAGACCGTTCAGAGCCGCCGGGAATCCGGCATAGACCGCCATCTGCATGATCACTTCCGTAATCTCTTCCTGCGTCAGCCCGACATTTAACCCGGCGGCAATATGCACTTTTAGCTGCGGCGCGGCGTTGCCGAGCGCCGTGAGCGCGGCGATGGTGGCTATTTCACGACTGCGTAAATCGAGTCCCGGCCTGGCGTAAATATCGCCGAAGGGGAACTCAATCAGATAGCGGGTGAAATCGGGGGCGATATCCTTCAGGCTGTTGACGACGGCATCGCCGCCTTTGCCGTCCACGCGCTGTAGCATTTCTTGTCCGGTGGTATAACGTTCGCTGCTCATAGCCTATTCCTCGGTGTGATTATGCGTTACGAGGAAGGTTAGGGAAGTTTAGCGGACTTGAGTAATACCCTTTTCGTGATACCTTTTAAGCATGACATATTCACGCTTACATACCCTCGATATTCGCCTGCTGCGCTACTTTGCCGTGGTGGCGGAGGAGAATAACATCAGCCGGGCCGCAGAGCGGCTCTTTATCTCGCAGCCGCCGCTGAGCCGTCACATTCGTCATCTGGAAACGCTGCTGGGAGTGACGCTCTTTTTACGCCATACCAAAGGCCTGATCCTTACCGACGAGGGAAGACGGGTGCTGGACATCATTCGGCCGCTGCTGGCGCTTCAGGAGCACACCCTGGCGGCGCTGAGCCAGCTCTCGGCGCCTGCGCAGCAGCTTCTGCGACTGGGGCTGACGACGGCCTTTGAACAGGGCGTTTTCGCCGCCGCGGAATCCGCTCTGGGGGAACAGACCGGCGCTTTGCATATCACTCGTCAGTCATCACCGGCGCTGGCCCGGCTGGTGCGAAAGGGCAAGCTGGATGCGGCGCTGGTGGCGCTGCCGCTGAATACCGAGGGGCTTCACCTGCATCCTTTGTCTTACCAGGAGCCGCTCATCGCTGCGTTACCCGCATCCTGGCCGGAGGCCGCCACGGCGGACCTGGCGTTAAGCGCGCTCAATCATCGGCCGCTGTTCTGGTTTAGACGCGAGCGTAATCCCGATTTTTTTGACTATACGCGACGTATTTTTGATCGGGCAGGCTATTCGCCCGCTTACGTGGAGGAGCCCGCCGAGCATGATGTTCTGCTGGCGCGCATTGCGCGCGGAGAAGGCATGATCCTCCTGCCGGCATCATTTTCCGCTATCCAGCGTCAGGGGGTGGTTTTTTGTTCTCTGCGTGATGCCAGCCAGCAGCTTCCGCTTAGGCTGGGCGTGGTCACAATGCCCGCAAATGAGGGGTTACGGGAAAGGGTGATAGCAGCCCTTGAAAAATCATTACCTTAGCGAATGCGACTTGAATTAATTTCATCTTGTCTGAATATTCCTCACTGTTTACGCTGATTTTTCTATTGACGCCGGTGCTCTTTTCCGTCATTTTTACATCTGGACGTCTAAACGTATAGAAGTTCGCGACACAACAAACAATAAAATGCGATTGATGAGGTAAGGTATGAGCTTTTTTCACGCCAATCAGCGGGAAGCCCTGAATCAGAGCCTGGCGGAAGTACAGGGCCAGATTAACGTCTCTTTTGAATTCTTTCCGCCGCGCACCAGTGAAATGGAGCAAACCCTCTGGAAATCCATCGATCGCCTGAGCAGCCTGAAGCCGAAGTTTGTCTCCGTGACCTACGGCGCCAACTCCGGTGAACGTGATCGCACCCATAGCATTATCAAAGGCATTAAAGATCGTACTGGTCTGGAAGCCGCGCCGCATCTGACCTGTATCGATGCCAGCCGTGATGAGCTGCGTACCATTGCCAAAGATTACTGGGATAGCGGGATTCGCCATATCGTTGCGCTGCGTGGCGACCTGCCGCCGGGGAGCGGTAAGCCGGATATGTATGCGGTCGACCTGGTCACGCTGCTGAAAGAGGTTGGGGACTTTGATATTTCCGTCGCGGCTTATCCGGAAGTCCATCCTGAAGCTAAAAGCGCGCAGGCTGACCTGCTTAATCTGAAGCGCAAGGTCGACGCCGGCGCCAATCGCGCGATTACCCAGTTTTTCTTTGATGTGGAAAGCTACCTGCGTTTCCGCGACCGCTGCGTCTCCGCAGGTATCGACGTCGAAATTATTCCGGGCATTCTGCCGGTCTCTAATTTTAAGCAGGCGAAAAAATTCGCCGATATGACTAACGTGCGTATCCCGACGTGGATGGCGAAAATGTTTGAAGGTCTGGACAATGACGCCGAAACCCGCCAGTTGGTAGGGGCGAATATCGCCATGGATATGGTGAAGATTCTAAGCCGCGAAGGGGTGAAGGATTTCCACTTCTATACCCTGAACCGCGCGGAAATGAGCTACGCGATTTGCCACACGCTGGGCGTGCGCCCGGCGTAAGCAGGCTTCCTTCTATTCTCTCTTTTCTTTGCGGCGTCGAAGCATATTATTCGGCGCCGCGTGTTCTGGTTATTCCTTAAAAGCATCCTGCTGAAACACTTGTACGATCGATAAAACCAGGCGCCTGAGCAATCAGAGGTGACTATCAGCCAGCAGCAGCGGTACGCTTTGCGTCTTCATCAGAGAAAGGGTATCAGGGGGCAGGCCGGTCTGGCTGATAACGAGGTCAAAGTCGGCCAGACGACCATGGCCCGCAAGGAACGTTTGACCAAATTTACTTCTGTCCGCCAGCAGGATTTTTTGCCGCCCGGCGCGCATCAGCGCTTGCTTGACGTGGGCGTCGGTCATTTTGGGTACCGTTAACTCACCGAGTTCGTTGACGCCTTGAGTACTGAGGAAAACCTTGTCGGCGTGGATATGACGAAAGAAGTCGGCGGTGCTGAAAGAGATCATCCCCTGGCTGTCATCTTCATATTCGCCAGGCGCCACGATCAATTTTATATTTTTTCTTCCTTTCAGTAGATTAACTACCGGAACGGAGTTGGTTATCACCATGATTTTTTTATCGAAAATAAACTGGGCGAGCGCAAGCGGCGTGGTGCCACAGTCGATAATGATCGTGTCGCCGTCCTCAACCTGCCCGGCGGCTTTCTGGCCAATCAGGTGCTTATCATCGACCATTTGTATCGATTTCAGCTGAAAGCTGGGCTCGACGCTGGCGCCGCTGGTTAAATAGGCTCCGCCGTAGGTTGTTTTTACAATGCCTTGTTTTTCAAAGAAAGAGAGGTCGCGACGGATGGTCATTTTGGTGACGCCGAACTTGTCGGCGAGTTCATTAACGACGACTTTTTTGTCCTGTTGCAGAATGGCGTAAATGCTCATTCTTCGATCTGATGACTGCATATCTACGATTCACCCAAAGGAAAATCGCACTATAAAACACATCGTTTTGGCTGGCAATGGGGCGTGAAAGGAACATAAAAGAACACGTCCGTCAAAAGACGGACGTGTCTGGAGGGGTTATTCCCACTCTTGCAGGAAGCGCTGGCCGTACTGGTCGGCCACCAGAAGCGCCGCATAGACCTGATCCGGCGTCGCGCCGCCGGGCATATTGTGGATGGTTTCACCTTCCGCGCAGGCGGCTTCCGCCACGGTACGCATTTTGCCCGGGATATCGGCTTTAATATCCAGCTGCGCCAGGGTGATCGGTAGCCCGACGCTATGGCACAGCGCTGCCACCGTTTCAATCTCTTCCACCGGCGCGTTTTCCAGAACCAGCTGCGTGAGCGTGCCGAAGGCGACTTTTTCACCATGGTAGTAATGATGGGCATCCGGAATCGCGGTCAGGCCGTTGTGGATAGCGTGCGCAGCCGCCAGGCCGCCGCTTTCAAACCCGACGCCGCTCAGGTAGGTGTTGGCTTCAATCACCCGTTCCAGCGCCGGCGTCACAACGTGCTGCTCTGCCGCCAGCATCGCTTTTTCACCCTCTTCAATCAGCGTGTTGTAGCACAGTTCAGCCAGCGCCAGCGCCGCCTGGGTGCATTTACCGCCCGCCATGGTGGTCGCGCCGCTGCGGGAGCAGGCACGCGCTTCAAACCAGGTCGCCAGCGCATCGCCGATACCGGCTGCCAGCAGGCGTGCCGGGGCCCCAGCAACGATTTGCGTGTCAACAATCACCATGTTCGGGTTGCGCGGCAGCATCAGATAGCTATCAAACTCGCCATCATCGGAATAGATGACCGAGAGTGCGCTGCACGGCGCATCGGTAGAGGCAATCGTCGGCGCAATAACCACCGGAAGATTCATAAAATGTGCTAATGCTTTTGCGGTATCCAGCGTCTTGCCGCCGCCGATACCGAGCACGGCTGTGCATTGGGCAGAATCGGCGATACCACGCAAGCGATTGATTTCATTGTGTGAGCATTCACCGCCAAATGGAGCGATTTCGCCGACCAGCCCAGCATCCGCCAGGCTTTTACGCAGTTTTTCTTCGGCAAAACCGAGGACAAATTTATCGCCAACGATGAGCCAGCGTTCAGCCAGCGGTTTGAGGTAGCCGCCAAGGCGAGTCATTGCGTCCGCGCCCTGAATATACTTACCGGGTGATTGAATAATGCGATCCATTTCTATTCCTCCTGGATGACCGTGATGCCACCCCCCTGGGCGGCTCGCCGATCGGGTTACAGGTTCAGAGTTCCAAAGGCGTTATTCCAGTCCTGCTCAAACTTCTCAATGGCTGACTCTACCGCAGGGGTACCGAGCATTTGTTGCGCTACGTCTAACGGAAGGGTAATAGCTTCGCAACCGGCTAACAGGCAGTCCAGAGCCTGACGAGGCGTCTTAAAGCTGGCGGCCAGCACTTTGCTTTCCGGCGCATGCAGTTCCAGCAGGGATTGCAGTTCCTGGACCATACGGATGCCGTCACCGCCCTGGGCGTCGACGCGGTTCACGTAAGGCGCAACGTATTTTGCCCCAGCGAGCGCGGCCAGCAGACCCTGAGAGGCGCTGTAGACCGCTGTGCCAAGCGTAGGGATGCCTTCTTTTTTCAACAACTTGATAGCGGCAAGGCCTTCAGCAGTCACCGGAATTTTCACTACAATACCGGGGACGGCGTTGCTCAGGCGTTTGGCTTCTTCCACCATGCCCTGCGCGTCGCGGCTCATGGTCTGGGCGAACAAAATACCTTCCGGGCCGACGGCTTTTTGCAGGCGCGGCAGAACATCCCAAACCGGCGTTTTACCGGCAGCGATAATGCTGGGGTTGGTGGTGACTCCAGCCAGCGGATAGATACGTGCCAGGCGTTCAACTTCTGCTACGTTTGCGGTGTCCAGATAGAGTTCCATGATGCTTTCCTCAGTGCTTAATTCGGTAGTGTCGTTGAGGTAAGAATACGGCTTTCACTCGACGGGTCGCCAGATGACAAATTTGCCAAAAACTGGATAAATGTACGCATTATGAGTAAGGATGATTTAGATCACGTTTATCCCGTCATCCGGATTAAGGCCGGAATAAAAGCGCGCACAAAAGTCAGGTTTAACACACAAAAGTCTAGTTTTTTGCCGGGGCTGTTTTTTCCGTCAGCTGGCTGTGATATTGACGGCGATACTCCGACGGCGAGCGTTCGGTGTTTTTGCGAAACAGGCGGCAGAAGTAGTTGCTGTCGGCGAAACCGCAGGCGTGGGCGATATCTTTCACTTTCATATCGTGGCCTTTTAACAGCATTCTGGCCTGCTCCAGGCGGATGTGATTCAGATACTCGTTAAAGCCCATTGGCCCGCATTTCTGGAACAGGTGGGATAGATAGTTTGGCGAGAGATAAAACGCCTGCGCCACCGACTCCCGGGTTAACGGGTCGGCAAAGTGGGCGTCAATATGCTTACGAATCGCTTCAAAAAGCGCCTGGCTGCGCGATGAGGTTTGTACCTGGCTGCCCAGCAGATCGGCACAGTGGCTGAGCAGGCTGGTGACAACAAAGCGGGCCGTGTGCTGCTCCCGCGGCTGCATCTGCATTTCATTCAGCGCCTGCAGCAGAAAAGAGCCGACCCGGGGACCGCGGCGCGGAACCTGCTGTTTATCCAGCACGTTAAGCGCGCTGCCGTCCCAGTGGCGCAGGACGAATTCCAGCTGCTGTTTACCAAATAAGATAGTGAGCAGAGTGGAGGGCGCCAGCCATTGCGGGTCATTCCATCCGCCAGCGGGAATATACAGCACATCGTGCGGCATGAGCTGGGCGCGATCGGCTTTAATCGCCGGATCGTGAAGCTGACCCGCAAGCATGATTTCGAGGCGCGGAAAATCGACGCATAGCGCATTCTCAGAAGCCGGCCTGGTCTCGGTGGAAAAGCGAATCTTTCCCACGACCGCCGGGCCTTTAACAAAAGAATCAATGACCTGATTAATGTCGCTATCCATTCTCTCTCCGCGTAATGCGATCTTTTTTCATCATACCTAACAAACTGGCAGAGGGAAAAGCCGCGCGGTTTTTCTGCGAAGTGTATTGTAAGATTTGGTTGATATGTTATATCGTAACATATTATTGCAAGCATAAACTCAGGAGAGAGTGATGACCAAAAAGATTTCCGCCCTAGCGTTTGGCATTGGCATTGGCATTGGCATGGTAATGGCGAGCAGCCAGGCTTTTGCCCACGGTCACCATAGTCATGGCCCGGTGCTGACCGAAGCGGAACAAAAGGCGAGTGAAGGCATTTTTGCTGACCATGACGTAAAGGACAGGGCGCTGAGCGACTGGGAGGGGATCTGGCAGTCGGTTAACCCCTATCTGCTGAACGGGGATTTAGATCCGGTTCTGGAGCAGAAGGCCAAAAAGGCCGGTAAAAGCGTGGCGGAATATCGGGAATATTATAAGAAGGGCTACGCTACCGATGTCGACCAGATTGGTATCGAGGATAACGTCATGGAGTTTCACGTCGGGAAAACCGTCAACGCCTGTAAGTACAGCTATTCCGGTTACAAAATTCTGACCTACGCATCCGGTAAAAAAGGCGTGCGCTACCTGTTCGAATGCCAGCAGGCGGATTCAAAAGCGCCGAAGTTTGTTCAGTTTAGCGATCACACCATCGCGCCACGCAAGTCCCAGCATTTCCACATCTTTATGGGCAATGAGTCCCAGGAAGCGCTGCTGAAAGAGATGGATAACTGGCCAACCTACTATCCTTATGCGCTGCATAAAGAGCAGATTGTCGACGAAATGCTGCACCACTAATAAAAAATAGCTCCGGTAAACGCGATGCTTACCGGAGCTACGGTTTTTAACCCGGCTCGCGCTACGCTTAGCCGGGCTACAGGTTTCTTAAGGCGAACTAGCCGGTATTACGCATACCTGCCGCAACGCCGGCGATGGTGACCATCAGCGCTTGTTCAACGCGCGGATCCGGTTTTTCGCCTTTCTCTTCTGCCAGACGCGAACGGTGCAGCAGCTCGGCCTGGAGCACGTTCAGCGGGTCGGTATAGATATTACGCAACTGAATAGACTCCGCGATCCACGGCAGGTCCGCCATCAGGTGGGAGTCGTTGGCGATGGCCAGCACCACGTTGATATCGGCGGACAGCAGTTTGCGCAGCTCTTCGCCGAGCTTCCACAGTTCTGGTTTCACCAGACGCTGATCGTAATATTCCGCCAGCCACAGGTCGGCTTTTGAGTAGACCATCTCCAGCATGCCGAGGCGGGTCGAGAAGAACGGCCAGTCGCGGCACATGCTTTCCAGCTCGCTCTGCTTGCCGCCTTCGACGACTTTTTGCAACGCGGCGCCGGCGCCCAGCCAGGCTGGCAGCATCAGGCGGTTCTGCGTCCACGCGAAGATCCACGGAATGGCGCGTAGCGACTCGACGCCGCCGGTCGGGCGACGTTTGGCCGGACGCGAGCCCAGCGGCAGTTTACCCAGCTCCTGCTCCGGCGTTGCGGAACGGAAATAAGGAACAAAATCTTTATTTTCACGCACGTAGCCGCGGTACATCTCGCAGGAGACGTCTGACAGCTCGGCCATGATGTCGCGCCATTGCGCTTTGGGCTCCGGCGGCGGCAGCAGGTTGGCTTCCAGAATCGCGCTGGTATAGAGCGACAGGCTGCTGATGGTGACTTCCGGCAGGCCGTATTTAAAGCGGATCATCTCGCCCTGTTCGGTGACGCGCAGGCCGCCTTTCAGGCTTCCCGGAGGCTGAGAGAGCAGGGCCGCGTGCGCCGGCGCGCCGCCGCGACCGATAGAACCGCCGCGACCGTGGAACAGGGTCAGCTCAATACCGGCTTTTTCACAGGTCTTAATTAAGGCGTCCTGCGCCTGGTACTGCGCCCAGGAAGCGGCCATAACCCCCGCATCTTTCGCCGAGTCGGAGTAGCCAATCATGACCATCTGTTTGCCCTGGATAAAGCCGCGATACCAGTCGATATTCAGCAACTGGGTCATGACGTCGTCGGCGTTATTCAGGTCGTCCAGGGTTTCGAACAGCGGAGCGACCGGCAGCGCGAAGCCGATACCGGCCTCTTTCAGCAGCAGATGCACAGCCAGGACGTCAGACGGCGTTTTGGCCATCGAAATCACGTAGGCCGCAATCGAGCCGCGCGGCGCTTCGGCGATCACTTTGCACGTCTCAAGCACTTCGCGAGTTTCTTCGCTTGGCTCCCACTGGCGCGGCAGCAGAGGGCGTTTGGAGTTCAGTTCGCGGATCAGGAAGGCCTGTTTATCGGCTTCTGACCAGCTTTCATAGTCGCCGATGCCGAGATAGCGGGTCATTTCGCCCAGCGCTTCGGTGTGGCGGGTACTTTCCTGACGGATATCGATACGCACCAGCGGTACGCCAAAGGCTTTTACGCGGCGCAGGGTGTCGAGCAGCTCGCCATTGGCGATAATGCCCATACCGCAGGCTTGTAGCGACTGGTAACAGGCGTAAAGCGGTTCCCACAGCTGCTCGTTTTGCGTGATAAGACCCGCTGGTTTCGGCAGTTTCTGCCCTTTCAGGCGCGCTTCCAGCCAGGCCTGCGTCTCCATCAGCTGCGTGCGCAGCTTTTTCATCAGGTAACGATAGGGTTCCTGCGCGCCTTCCGCGCCAGCCAGATCGCGCAGCTCATCGGTGCACTCGACCATCGATAGCTCGGAAATCAGCACCTGGACGTCTTTCAGGAACAGATCGGTTGCTTTCCAGCGGCTGAGCAGCAGGACGTGGCGGGTAATGTCGGCGGTCACGTTCGGGTTGCCGTCGCGGTCGCCGCCCATCCAGGAAGTAAAGCGAACCGGAACAAAGTCGACCGGCAGCCGATAGTTCAGGTTGTCTTCCAGCTGTTCATTCAGCTCGCGCAGGTAGTTTGGCACGCCTTCCCACAGGCTATTTTCAACAACCGCGAAGCCCCATTTCGCTTCATCCACCGGGGTCGGGCGATGTTTGCGGATTTCATCGGTGTGCCACGACTGGGCAATCAGCTGGCGCAGACGGCGCATGACCTGATGACGTTCATAGTCCGCAATGTCGTTGTTATCGAGCTGCTTCAGGCAGCTGTTGATTTCACCCATCTTATGGATCAGCGTACGACGCGTGATTTCGGTCGGGTGCGCGGTCAGCACCAGTTCCAGCGACAGGGATTCAACGGCTTGCTTAATAATGGTTTCGTTGAGGTCGGGTTGCTCTTTAAGCTTTCTCAGGGTGCGGGCAATCACTTCAGGATTACTGGCCGCTTCGCCTTTTGGCGAAATGCTGTGGTATTGCTCAGCGGTATTCGCCAGGTTCAGAAACTGGCTAAAGGCGCGCGCCACCGGCAGCAGCTCGTCGTTGGACAAGTTTTGCAACGTGGTGAGCAGTTCCTGGCGGTTGGCTTCATTGCCAGCGCGAGAAGATTTGGACAACTTACGGATAGTTTCGACACGATCAAGAATGTTTTCTCCTAGCGCATCCTTGATGGTGTCGCCCAGCACCTTACCGAGCATACTGACATTACTACGCAAAGCGGAATATTGTTCGTTCATGTTACCCCAGACACCCCATCTCATTTTATTTTGTTATATCCGGCGCTCGATAATTTGAGCAGTGGATAAGCAACCGTCTTTTATAAAGCCACGTAAAAACCCCCACGTCAATTGTTGCGAAATCGCTTCAGCAAACGAATAAATGGCGGCAATTTGCGAAATTTAACTCGGAGGTCGCTTGATAAGTGTTGCTTATGAAAATGTGATAATTGTCACCCTCTCGCGTCGATGAAATCGCCCGAGAGGATGCGTATTTAATGCCAGCAAAAATGGTGGACCACCTGAGTGATGAGCTCGCGGGTCGGCTTAATAAAGCGCGTTTCCAGGTACTCATCCGGCTGGTGGGCCTGGTTGATAGAGCCCGGGCCTAATACCAGCGTCGGGCAGAGGGTCTGAATAAACGGCGCTTCGGTACAGTAGTTCACCACGTCGGTTTGCGCGCCGAGGAGTTTTTCTACGACCTCAACCAGTTTATGGTCCGGCGGACATTCGTAACCGGGGATCGGCGGATGCAGTTCAGAAACGGTCAGGCGGCCAGGCCAGCGCTCGCTCACCGGCGCCAGCGCCTCGTTCAGCAGCCCGTTGAGATCGTTGAGCGTCATTCCAGGCAGCGGACGAATATCCATATGCAGTTCGCAGCAGGCGCAAATGCGGTTGGAGGCATCGCCGCCGTGGATGGCGCCGAGATTCAGCGTCGGCCAGGGAACGGTAAAGGCGGCATAGTGATAACGCTCTTTTAAGTCGTCGCGCAGCTGCATGATGCGGCCAATGGCGTCGTGCATCAATTCAATCGCGTTGACGCCGCGTGCCGGGTCGCTGGAGTGGCCCGACTGCCCCTGAATGCGAACCGCGTTGGACATGTGGCCTTTGTGCGCGCGTATCGGCTGCAGCGATGTGGGCTCGCCGATAATGGCGCAATCCGGTCGCAGCTGGGTCGTCTCGGCGAAGTAGCGGGCGCCGGCCATGCTGGTCTCTTCATCGGCCGTCGCCAGAATATAGAGCGGCTTTTTCAACTGAGTGACGTCAACGTCGCGCAGGGCGTCAAGAATAAAAGCGAAGAAGCCTTTCATATCCGCGGTGCCGAGACCATACAGCTTATTGTCGTGCTCGGTCAGGGTAAAAGGGTCGCGGGTCCAGCGGCCATCATCAAACGGGACGGTATCGGTGTGCCCGGCAAGCAGCAGGCCGCCAGCGCCATGGCCGCTGCTGGCCAGCAGGTTGAATTTATTGCGCGTGTCCGGGACTGGCTGAACTTCAACATTAAAGCCGATATCGCGGAACCAGCCAGCCAGTAAATTGATTAAAGACTCATTGCTTTGATCCAACGCCTCTTCGGTTGCGCTGATGGAGGGTGTGGCGATCAGCGCGCGGTAAATCTCGATAAAGGGCGGTAATTTGTTTTTCATTGTTGACACACCTCGGGTCGTGATAGTATCAATATTCATGCATTATTTGTGAATAAAAATACATTATCGTTGAGCGTAAGAAAACCCATCGAATGTAAGGATGATGCTCTTACGGCTCAGCAGGGTGGGGAAGGCAACGGTCTTCCAGGGCAAATATACGTAAGCAAGAAGGTGAAGAGCCCCAATGTTGAACACGCTGATTGTGGGCGCCAGCGGTTATGCCGGCGCAGAGCTAGTGGCCTATGTAAATCGCCATCCTCATATGACCATAACCGCATTGACGGTCTCCGCGCAAAGCAATGATGCGGGAAAATTAGTTTCCGATTTGCATCCGCAGCTGAAAGGCATTGTCGATCTGCCGCTGCAGCCGATGTCCGATATCAGCGAGTTTAGCGCCGGAGTCGATGTCGTTTTTCTGGCTACCGCGCACGAGGTCAGCCATGACCTGGCGCCGCAGTTCCTCGCCGCTGGCTGCGTCGTGTTCGATCTCTCCGGGGCGTTTCGCGTGAATGACGGCGCCTTCTATGAAAAATATTACGGTTTCACTCATCAGCATCCTGAACTGCTGGAGCAGGCGGTTTACGGCCTGGCCGAGTGGAGCGTCGAAAAGCTAAAAGAAGCCAATCTGATCGCCGTACCGGGCTGCTACCCGACGGCGGCTCAGCTGTCGTTAAAACCGCTGATCGACGCGGGGCTGCTGGATCTTAACCAGTGGCCGGTAATCAACGCGACCAGCGGGGTCAGCGGCGCCGGGCGTAAAGCCTCTATCGGCAATAGCTTCTGCGAAGTCAGCCTGCAACCTTACGGCGTTTTCAACCACCGTCATCACCCGGAAATTTCAACCCACCTGGGCGCGGATGTGATTTTTACCCCGCATCTGGGCAATTTTAAGCGTGGGATTCTGGAGACCATTACCTGCCGTCTGAAGCCCGGCGTGAGCAAAGAGCAGGTCGCGGCGGTGTTCCAGCAGGCCTATGCGGATAAACCGCTGGTACGTTTATACGATAAAGGTGTCCCTGCATTGAAAAATGTCGTGGGTCTGCCATTCTGTGATATCGGTTTTGCGGTCCAGGATGAACACATCATCGTGGTGGCGGCGGAAGATAACCTGCTGAAAGGCGCGGCCGCGCAGGCCGTGCAGTGCGCTAATATTCGTTTCGGCTTCGCTGAGACGCAGTCTCTTATTTAAGGTGTGATGATGAATCCTTTAATTATCAAACTCGGCGGCGTCCTGCTGGATAGCGAAGAAGCGCTGGAGCGCCTGTTTACGGCGCTGGTGAACTACCGCGAATCCCATCAGCGCCCGCTGATTATTGTGCACGGCGGCGGCTGCGTGGTGGATGAGCTCATGAAGCAGCTCAACCTGCCGGTAAATAAGAAAAACGGTCTGCGGGTCACGCCGGCGGATCAGATCGACATTATTACCGGCGCGCTGGCGGGAACTGCCAATAAAACGCTGCTGGCGTGGGCGAAGAAGCACGGCCTGGCTGCCGTTGGGCTATTCCTCGGCGACGGCGATAGCGTCAAAGTGACGCAGCTTGATGAAGAGCTCGGTCATGTCGGATTCGCTCAGCCGGGTTCTCCGGCGCTGATTAACACGCTGCTGGCGGGCGGTTATATGCCGGTCGTTAGCTCCATCGGCGTCACCGATGAAGGCGAGTTGATGAACGTCAACGCCGACCAGGCGGCGACCGCGCTGGCGGCAACGCTCGGCGCAGACCTGATTCTGCTGTCTGACGTGAGCGGCATTCTTGATGGCAAAGGGCAGCGCATTGCGGAAATGACCGCCGAGAAGGCTGAACAGCTGATCGAGCAGGGCATTATCACCGACGGCATGATCGTCAAAGTGAATGCGGCCCTGGACGCGGCGCGGACATTAGGCCGCCCGGTCGATATCGCCTCCTGGCGCCACGCGGAGCAGCTTCCGGCGCTGTTTAACGGCACGCCGATCGGCACGCGTATTCTGGCATAATCAATTTATCATTTTGTCGGCCCGGTAAGCGCAGCGCCGCCGGGCAATAAAATTCAAAGATATTAAGGAAGCATGTTATGGCACTTTGGGGTGGGCGTTTTACTCAGGCAGCGGATCAGCGGTTCAAACAGTTCAACGACTCTTTGCGCTTTGACTATCGCCTGGCGGAGCAGGATATCGTTGGCTCTGTCGCCTGGTCCAAAGCGCTGGTGACGGTGGGTGTTTTGACTGCTGATGAACAACAGCAGTTGGAAGAGGCGCTGAACATTCTGCTGGAAGACGTGCGGGCTAACCCGCAGCAGATCCTCGAAAGCGATGCGGAAGATATTCATAGCTGGGTGGAAGGTAAGCTGATCGACAAAGTCGGCCAGCTGGGCAAAAAGCTGCACACCGGGCGTAGCCGTAATGACCAGGTGGCGACCGACCTGAAGCTGTGGTGCAAAGATACCGTTGTGGAACTGCTGTCGGCGAATCGTCAGCTACAAAGCGCGCTGGTCGAGACGGCGGAGAATAACCAGGACGCCGTCATGCCGGGCTATACTCACCTGCAGCGCGCGCAGCCGGTGACGTTCGCCCACTGGTGTCTGGCCTATGTCGAAATGCTGGCGCGTGATGAAAGCCGTCTGCAGGATGCGCTTAAACGTCTGGACGTCAGCCCGCTGGGCTGCGGAGCGCTGGCGGGTACCGCCTATGAAATCGATCGTGAACAGCTTGCCGGCTGGCTGGGCTTCGCATCGGCGACCCGCAATAGCCTGGACAGCGTGTCCGATCGCGATCACGTACTGGAACTGCTGTCCGATGCCTCAATCGGTATGGTCCACCTGTCGCGTTTTGCCGAAGATCTGATCTTCTTCAATACCGGCGAAGCGGGCTTTGTTGAGCTTTCTGACCGCGTGACTTCTGGCTCATCCCTGATGCCGCAGAAGAAAAACCCGGATGCGCTGGAGCTGATCCGCGGTAAATGCGGCCGCGTGCAGGGCGCGCTGACCGGCATGATGATGACCCTCAAGGGGCTGCCGCTGGCCTACAATAAAGATATGCAGGAAGATAAAGAAGGGCTGTTTGACGCGCTTGATACCTGGCTCGACTGCCTGCATATGGCGGCGCTGGTGCTCGACGGTATTCAGGTAAAACGCCCGCGCTGCGAAGAAGCGGCGCAGCAGGGTTATGCGAATGCCACCGAACTGGCGGATTATCTGGTTGCTAAAGGCGTGCCGTTCCGTGAAGCGCACCATATTGTCGGTGAAGCGGTGGTCGAGGCCATTGCCCAGGGCAAGCCGCTGGAAGATCTGCCCCTGGCCGATTTACAGAAATTTAGCCGCGTTATCGCCGAGGATGTCTATCCAATCCTGTCGCTGCAGTCGTGTCTGGATAAGCGTGCGGCTAAAGGCGGCGTTTCTCCTCAGCAGGTTGCTCAGGCGATTGCCGACGCTAAACAGCGCCTGGTTTGAGTCGTCTGCGGGGCTGCCTGTAAGGTGGTCAATATATGAAGCTCGGGCAACGCCCGGGCTTTTTTTATGCCAAAAAAAAGCGGACACAAGGTCCGCAAAAGTTCACGTTGGCTTTAGTTATCCGGGTAGAAAACTGTTGAGGAAGCGCGATGATTTTCTGCAGTTTTCCTCATTTATGGGTTTATTATTGAACAGAAACCTTGATAGGGATAATCGTTCGTTGCTATTCTATCTATCGCCATGGACTATCGTGGCGATGGAGGATGAATAATGAATATTCGCGATCTTGAATATCTGGTAGCGCTAGCCGAACACCGCCACTTCCGCCGTGCGGCGGATTCTTGCCACGTCAGCCAACCTACGCTTAGCGGGCAAATCCGTAAGCTGGAGGATGAGCTCGGCGTGATGTTGCTGGAACGCACCAGCCGTAAGGTTCTGTTCACCCAGGCAGGGCTGCTGCTGGTGGATCAGGCGCGTACCGTGCTACGCGAAGTCAAAGTGCTGAAGGAAATGGCAAGCCAGCAGGGAGAGACCATGTCCGGGCCGCTGCATATTGGGCTGATCCCGACGATTGGCCCTTATCTGCTGCCGTTGATTATCCCGATGCTGCATCAGACCTTTCCCAAGCTGGAAATGTACCTGCATGAAGCACAAACCCATCAGCTTTTAGCGCAGCTTGATAGCGGTAAGCTCGACTGCGCGATTCTGGCGCTGGTCAAAGAGAGCGAAGCGTTTATTGAGGTGCCGCTGTTTGATGAGCCCATGATGCTGGCTATTTACGAAGATCACCCGTGGGCGAACCGCGAGTGCGTGCCGATGTCGGACCTGGCCGGTGAAAAGCTGCTGATGCTGGAAGACGGCCACTGCCTGCGCGATCAGGCGATGGGTTTTTGCTTTGAAGCGGGCGCCGATGAAGATACGCATTTCCGGGCGACCAGCCTCGAAACGTTGCGTAACATGGTGGCTGCCGGTAGCGGCATCACGCTGCTGCCAGCCTTAGCCGTGCCGCAGGAGAGAAAGCGCGATGGCGTGGTCTATGTGCCCTGTATCAAGCCGGAACCGAGACGTACCGTGGGGCTGGTTTATCGCCCGGGTTCGCCGCTGCGTAGCCGCTATGAACATCTGGCAGAGGCCATCCGCGGGAAGATGGATGGCCATTTCGATACCGCGTTAAAACAGGCGGTTTAAGCCATTTAACGCGGCTACCCGATAGGCTTCCGCCATCGTCGGGTAGTTAAAGGTGGTGTTAACGAAGTACTCAATGGTGTTACCACCGCCTTTCTGCTCCATTATCGCCTGGCCGATGTGAATAATTTCGGCCGCGCGCTCGCCAAAGCAATGAATCCCAAGGATCTCTTTCGTTTCGCGATGAAACAGGATCTTCAGCGTACCGACGCTCATGCCGACAATCTGCGCTCGCGCCAGATGCTTGAACTGCGCGCGCCCTACCTCGTAAGGCACTTTCATGGCCGTCAGTTGCTGCTCGGTTTTGCCAACGGAGCTGATTTCCGGAATGGTGTAAATACCGGTAGGGATATCTTCAATCAGATGCGCCGAGGCTTCGCCTTTCACCAGCGCCTGGGCTGCGATGCGCCCCTGGTCGTAGGCGGCAGAGGCCAGGCTCGGGTAGCCAATCACATCGCCGACGGCATAAATATGCGGCAGGGCGGTTTGATACATGCTGTTGACCTTCAGCTGACCGCGGCTATCGGTTTGCAGGCCGATATTTTCCAGCGCCAGAGAGTCGGTATTCCCGGTGCGGCCGTTAGCGTACAGCAGGCAGTCCGCTTTGAGTTTTTTACCGGATTTCAGGTGCATGATGACGCCATCATCCACGCCCTCAATCTTTTCGTACTCTTCATTGTGGCGAATGACCACGCCGCTGTTCCAGAAGTGATAGGAGAGGGAGTCGGACATTTCCTGATCGAGAAACGCCAGCAGACGATCGCGGGTGTTGATCAGATCCACCTTCACTTCCATTCCGCGGAAGATCGACGCATATTCGCAGCCGATCACCCCGGCCCCATAAATGATCACATGGCGCGGTTCGTGGTGCAGGCTAAGGATCGAGTCACTGTCATAAATGCGCGGGTGATGGAAGTCGACGTCTGCCGGATGGTACGGGCGTGAACCACAGGCAATCACGAACTTTTCCGCCGTCACCGTTTCCACGGTACCGTCGTGGCACTCCAGCGCGATAGTGTGCTCATCAACAAAATGGGCATTGCCCTGCAGGATTTCGCAGTGGTTACGCTCATAGAAACCCTGACGCATATGGGTTTGCTGGTTAATGACGCTGTCTGCATGGTTCAGGATGTCGGCGAAGGAAGAACGAAGAAGACGGGAATGGTCGCTGTAGAGGGGATTTTGGTTAAACTCGATAATACGGCTGACGGCATGGCGGAGGGCTTTTGACGGGATGGTACCCCAGTGGGTACAACCGCCGCCGACGTTATGGTAGCGCTCAATGACGGCAACGCGTGCTCCCTGTTTCACCAGCCCCATGGCGGCACCTTCTCCGCCAGGACCGGAACCAATCACAATTGCATCATAATCCCAAGAGTGTGACATGGCATTACTCACCTGTTTTATACATAAAATAAACACGATGATAACATTCGCCGCGCTTTAACCCAATTATCGTTGTGCTTTTTTGCGGCATAAAAGCAGAAACAGCTCGTAAACAATCATTCACAATCCAGTGTAAACCGATTGGTTCTGATCTCTGGTATAGTGCCGGAAGGGCTTATGGAAGGATTCAGACAACGTGATGGGCGTAAGAGCGCAACAAAAAGAAAAAACCCGGCGTTCGCTGGTGGAAGCGGCATTTAGTCAGCTAAGCGCTGAACGCAGTTTTGCCAGCTTAAGCCTGCGCGAAGTTGCGCGGGAAGCGGGGATCGCCCCGACGTCCTTCTATCGCCATTTTCGTGATGTCGATGAGCTTGGTCTGACCATGGTGGATGAAAGCGGGCTTATGCTGCGCCAGCTGATGCGCCAGGCGCGCCAGCGTATTGCGAAAGGCGGCAGCGTCATTCGCACCTCTGTTTCCACCTTTATGGAATTTATTGGCAACAATCCGAACGCCTTCCGCCTGCTGCTGCGGGAACGATCCGGTACGTCTGCGGCGTTTCGCGCCGCCGTGGCGCGTGAAATTCAGCATTTTATCGCGGAACTTGCCGACTATTTAGAAATCGAAAACCATATGCCGCGCGCCTTTACCGAAGCGCAGGCTGAAGCTATGGTCACCATCGTATTTAGCGCTGGCGCCGAGGCTCTCGATGTGGGCCCGGAGCAGCGTCGACAGCTGGAAGAACGCCTGGTGCTGCAGCTCAGAATGATCTCGAAAGGCGCGTATTACTGGTATCGCCGTGAACAAGAAAAAATATCAAATCATTCCGAATAACGTGAAGGACGAGCAATGAAACACTCAGTACAAGATAGAGGTACGCTGCTGCTGGCGCTGATCGCAGGTTTATCCATTAATGGTACCTTCGCCGCGCTATTCAGCTCCATTGTCCCTTTTTCCATCTTCCCTATTTTGTCGTTGGTGCTGACGGTTTACTGCCTGCATCAGCGCTATCAGAATCGTAGTATGCCCGTGGGTTTGCCGGGGCTTGCCGCAGCCTGCTTTATTCTCGGCGTGCTGGTTTACAGCACCGTCGTGCGCGCGGAATATCCGGACATCGGCTCTAACTTCTTCCCGGCGGTTCTGTCGGTGATTATGGTGTTCTGGATTGGCTACAAGTTGCGCAATCGCAAGAACGCGGTCGCGGAATAATCTTTCCCCCGGCAACAGCGTTGTTGCCGGGTTTTCTCACCCGACTTTACTTCTTCGTCAACAGCACGCCGCATTCCATATGATGGGTATACGGGAACTGGTCGAACAGCGCCAGGCGCGCGATCTCGTGGGTCTCACTGAGCGTTTCCAGGTTCTGGCATAGGGTCTCAGGATTGCAGGAGATATACAGAATACGCGGGTACGCCTGCACCATTTTCTCCGTCTCGCTATCCAGCCCGCTGCGCGGCGGATCGACAAAAATCGTCTCACACTGATAGCTCTTCAGGTCGATACCCTGTAGACGATTAAACTGCCGTACGCCGTTCATCGCCTGGGTAAACTCTTCCGCCGACATGCGGATAATCTGCACGTTATCAATGTGGTTCGCTGCAATATTGTATTGCGCCGCCGCGACGGACGGTTTGGCGATTTCCGTTGCCAGCACCCGTTCGAAATTACGCGCCAGCGCCAGCGAAAAGTTGCCGTTACCGCAGTACAGCTCAAGCAGGTCGCCGGTTGCGTCTTTGGTAGCATCGATAGCCCACTCCAGCATCTGGACGTTCATCGCCGCGTTCGGCTGGGTGAAGCTATTCTCAACCTGACGATAGATCATTTCGCGCCCGCCAACTGGCAAACGTTCATCTATATAGTCCTGATCCAGCTCGATTTTCGTCTTCGTGGCGCGGCCAATCAGGTGCACATTCAGATTTTGCGCCCGCAGCGCATCGCGGAAGCGCTCCGCCTGCTGACGCCATTCGTCGTCAAGCTTCTTATGATACAGCAGTGATATCACGGCCTGATTACTCAGGGTGGTCAGATAATCCACCTGAAACAGTTTATGACGCAGTACCGGGTTATCGCGTACGCCTTCAATCACCGCGGCCATCAGCTGATTAATCAACTCGCTGGCGGCCGGGAAGGTATCGACGCGGATACGGGATTTGGTCTGCTGATCGAACATAATGTGGTACAGATCGTCGCCATCGTGCCACAGACGGAACTCTGCGCGCATACGATAGTGGCTGACCGGCGAACGAAACACTTCCGGAACCGGGGCGCTGAAAGGCGCCATCATTTTCTGCAAACGGACGACTTTTTCTGCCAGCTGCGCTTCATATTGTTCGGTAGGAAGGTGTTCGGGGGTCATGATGCATCCTGAATAAAATAAGTACGCGGGGGATTGTAGGGAAAGCGCCGGGGATGTCCAGCCCTGATGATATAAGGAAATATAACGGTAGAAGTCTGGACATCTATATGTTTCTGATTATAGCATCGTGCTACCGGTCCTATGAGTTAATAGGGAATCCAGTGTAAATCTGGAGCTGACGCGCAGCGGTAAGGAAAAGTGGGATGAGCGCATTATGCAGACACTGCGGTTATTTAGCGGGAAGTCCTCATCCATCAAACACTCCAAGCCCGAAGACCTGCCGGAATACGTCGCATTTGGTTTCTATCATCGCGTGCTACTGATAGAGCCGGCGGCATCCTTTGTTTATTACGGATGCTTTAAAATGATTAAAAAAGCTTCGCTGATGACGGCGCTCTCCGTCACGGCATTTTCCGGCTGGGCGCAGGACAGCAATTCAGATACGTTAGTGGTCACAGCAAACCGTTTTCAACAGCCGGTCAATACGGTCCTTGCGCCGACTGATGTGGTTACCCGGGAAGATATCGAGCGCTGGCAGGCGAAAGATTTGAACGATGTGATGCGCCGATTGCCTGGCGTGGACGTCGCGCAAAATGGCGGCATGGGGCAATCTTCCTCTCTGTTTATCCGTGGTACTGAAGCCAAACAGGTACTGGTGCTGGTTGACGGCGTTCCCATGGCCCGACCTGGAATTACAAACAACCCTGATTTGAATCAGATCCCTTTATCACTGGTGCAGCGCGTCGAATATATCCGTGGCCCGCGTTCGGCGATTTATGGATCCGGGGCTATGGGCGGGGTGATTAACGTCATTACGCATTCTGATAAAGAACAATCCAAAATTACCGCTGGGGTAGGTTCTAAAGGTTACCAACAATATGACGGCACCCTGCGCCATCGCTTTGGCGATACGGTGGCGACGGTTGCGGGCTCCTATGAGGGTAATAAAGGCTTCAACGTTCAGCCGGGTTCAACCTGGGAGCACGACGGCGATCGCGACGGTTTTCGTAATAAAACGTTTTGGGGCAGCCTCGAGCATAAATTTAACGAGAATTTTGACGGTTTCTTCCGCGGACACAGCTATACCAACAACTCTGATTACGATCTTGGAAGCCCGCCGTATAGCCCGGCCTACAGCGCCGATGAAAGCCAGCTCTATAACCAAAGCTGGGATGCGGGGCTGAACTTTAATTCCGGTATCTACTCCTCTCAGCTTATCGCCAGCTATCAGAAGGTAAAGGACTATAACTACAGCAGTATTTATGGGCGTTATAATGATGGGACGACGCTCGACAGGATGACGCAGCGTAACCTGCAGTGGGGCAATAACGTTATTGTGGGTCATGGTTCTGTCAGCGCAGGGGTGGACTGGCAGCAGCAGCGGTTAACGTCATCAGACACGACGATGTCGGATACCTATAAACGTGACAATACGGGGTTATATCTGACGGGCCAGCAGCAGTTTGGCGATGTGACCCTCGAAGCTTCCGGGCGTGAAGACCACGATGAGCAGTTTGGCTGGCACGGTACCTGGCAGACGACCGCAGGCTGGGAATTTGTCGAAAACTATCGCCTGACCCTCGGCTACGGTACCGGCTTCCTTGCGCCTTCGTTAGGGCAACAGTTTGGTTCGACCCGATTTGGTATCAACGCGAATCCCAACCTGAAGCCTGAAGAGTCGAAGCAGTGGGAAGCGGGGCTGGAAGGGCTCACTGGTCCCGTGGACTGGCGCTTGTCCGCGTACCATTACAAGATTACTAATCTGATTACCTATTACTCCGATCCTGTCACCTATGAAGGGGAGTACGACAATATTAATGCCGCGACGATTAAAGGCGTGGAGTGGACGGGAAGTGTCGACACCGGTATTTTCAGCCATCGCGTAACGCTGCAGTATGTCGATCCGCGTAACGATGATAACGGTGAAGTGCTGGCCCGACGTTCTAAACGACAGGCAAAGTATCAGTTGGACTGGTCCGTGTTTGATGTCGATATGGATGTGTCCTGGCAGTATTATGGGAAGCGCTACGATAACAACACCTCCCAGTACAACAATACGCAAAGGATTTTGCCGAGCTACAGCACGGTAGACGTTTCTGCATCGTATCCGATCACCGATCGCCTGACAGTTCGTGGTAAAATAGCTAACCTGTTCGATAAAGATTACGAGACAGCTTATGGCTACCAAACTGCAGGACGAGAATACTACTTGTCTGGCAGCTACACCTTCTGATCCACGTCCCACCGTGCTGGTGTTTGATTCCGGCGTCGGTGGGCTGTCGGTTTACAACGAGATTCGGCAGCTTCTGCCGGATCTGCATTATATCTACGCTTTCGACAACGTCGCCTTCCCATATGGCGAGAAGAGCGAAGCGTTTATTGTTGAACGCGTCCTTGAGATCGTTACCGCAGTTCAGCAGCGCTATCCGCTGGCGCTGGCCGTTATTGCCTGTAACACCGCAAGTACCGTTTCCCTCCCCGCATTACGCGATAAATTCGCCTTTCCGGTTGTCGGCGTCGTTCCGGCGATAAAACCCGCGGCACGCTTAACGGCGAATGGCGTTGTTGGCCTGCTGGCAACGCGCGGAACGGTAAAACGTCCTTATACGCGCGAACTGATCTCCCGCTTTGCGAATGAATGCAAAATCGAAATGCTGGGGTCGGCAGAGCTGGTGGAGCTGGCGGAGGCTAAGCTCCACGGTGAGCCGGTCCCGCTGGATGAACTGCGGCGTATCCTGCGTCCCTGGCTGCGAATGCAGGAACCGCCTGATACGGTTGTGCTGGGGTGTACGCATTTCCCTCTAATACAAGAAGAGCTGCAGCAGGTTCTGCCGGAAGGGACGAGAATGATCGACTCCGGGGCGGCGATTGCGCGTCGCACGGCCTGGCTATTAGAGCACGAAGCGCCTGACGCAAAATCGAGTGATGCCAATATTGCCTACTGTATGGCGCTGACGCCTGAAACCGAACAGCTTTTGAGCGTTTTGCGGCGCTACGGCTTCGAATCGCTGGAAAAATTACCGCTTTCATAGCGTTTTGCACAAAAAAGAGACGGTTGAAAGATTTTTTGAAAACAGGGCTTGTCAACGTCTCAGAACTCCCTATAATGCGCCTCCACTGACACGGAACAACGGCACGCAAGCCGCCGGGT